>Ga0302324_100000060_pt1 | contig 252752 bp, 244 predicted proteins | sample Palsa_T0_1_FD_201949 | JGI IMG/M metagenome (GOLD analysis project Ga0302324, IMG submission 201949) | Peat permafrost microbial communities from Stordalen Mire near Abisko, Sweden - Palsa_T0_1 | ecosystem: Environmental > Terrestrial > Soil > Palsa > Peat permafrost | place: Sweden: Abisko...
GCCGACGCCGCCGTCCCACTTGACCCCGACCGGCCGGGCAGCCATCATCCTCATGTCGTCGCTGATGGACCGGGCCTGGCCCCATGCCACTGGCGAAACAGTGGCCCCATCACGCTGGCGGGCGACACTATCCCGACCCGTCCACAGCCAGTAGAAAATCCCGGACTCGGCCTGCTCAGTAGCGTTGCGTATGGCCGCGGCACCGTCTTTGAAAGTGCTCGACCTCCCTATGGATCGACAGCGTGCCCCAGCTGGCGCGGGTCTCTGGCTCGCGTCGGCGCCTCTTGGCGTGCCTCGGTACCCCTCGCAGCTCGGCCAATTCATCACCCGAAGTCACCGAGTTTCACGACGTTCTGGCGGAGAGAGCATCGGTCCGAACTCGCCGCCGCACTGCGTATGGCAGCTGGCCGACTGCCTCTTGCGCTGGACTCGGGCGGAACCGGCGTAGGGACGGCCCCCGCCGGAAAGCGAATGACGCTCACCGCGGAGGAGGCAGCAGCCGTCCGTCTGAACGAGATTCCTCCGATCCATATTGGAAGACCATCCTTGTGCCACGCATCTCAGCGACTCACCGAGAGGGGGGCCCACCATGCGGATATCCCTCGGGTCACGAACTTGCAAACAGTCTCCGCTCTGTCAGCGCGAGTCTTTGCAGTCCTCGGTCATCGCTCGTACCCAGCGGACGGTGAAGTCCTTGGATGGCGCGATCAGATTCTTGGACCAGTCTTGAATCGTCTTCTGTCCGCTCCACCTGCGATAAATGAGGGTATTGTCGGGCACGATGACGCCGGGGTAGAGCGCTGAGAGCGCATACACGAGTGCTGCGTCATCTAAGCGACCGAGGGCCGGCCAGCCGCCGACCCGCCACACCGCCTTTGTCCGCATGCACGCCAATGAGGACCGGAAGGGCGCTCGTCCTAGCTCTAGCCATTTCTCCACAACCTCCCCCGGCCGATAAACACCCGGCCTAAGAGACGCCACCTGGTTTACCAGCTCACCATTCGGCATAAGGTGGCAATCGCGCCCTACTGACCAGGCGAGGAGTGACGAGACGCTTACCGCTTTAACCAATGCCAACAGACCACCTGGCGCCAACATGTCGTCCGCGTCCAAGCCGACCACGATATCTCCGACCGATCGCACCAGCGCGAGATTCCGTGTCGTCGCGGTTCCAAGTGAGCAACCATTCACGTCGTAACTGATCGTTGGCTGCGAGACCAATAGAGGGTCAACCGTTCGATCTGGCCCGTCTTCCTGAAGACACCACTCGATCTGCCATCCAACCGGCAGTACCGAACTCTTTATGGAACACCATGCTTCTGACAGGAACTGTGCCGCGTTCGGCGCGCATGCAGTGATGATCGAAACCTTCGGCAAGCTCCATATCTCCTCTTACACTCAAACCCACGATGCTCCCCCTCATTGCGCTGCACTCGTCCGGCATAACGTCTTCCCAGTGGCTCTCCCTAGGTCCCGCAGTGTCGGAGAAGCGCGTCAAAACGATCGGCCGCTGCGATTGCCTCAGGGACGCCCAAGGCCCGATATATGTCCAACGATCGACGTGCAAACCCTACAGCTTCTGCAGGGCGACCCTCCACCTCCCGAATCTCGCAAACGCCTTTGCAAGCTCGGGCCTCTTCTTCCCGATCACCTGCTGGTACGGCGCTGGCCAACACCGTTGCATAATCACGTTCAGCGTTGCGAACGTCCTTAGATGCCAGCGCAGCTTCGGCCCTGCTATTCAGTATCCTGCGCTCCAGTCTCTCGAATCCACGTACATCGCAAATAGCTAACGCCTCATCAAATTGTCTTCTCGCCACTGGGAAGTCCTTTAAGACCGAATAACATAGTCCGAGGTTCTCGAAGGCCTTAGCTTCGCCAAGATGATGCTCTAACTGCCTTTGACGCCGAACAGCTGTCCGGTGCTGCTGAATCGCCTTTCGAATGCGACCCATACTTCGATTAAGGCGACCAAGGCTATCAAGAGTGCTGGCTACTCCGGGCTCGTGCCGAAGCGCCCAATGCTGTCTGAGGGCTTTGCCGTGTGAGGCATACGACTCGGTATAGCGCCCAAGCCGCCACAGGACGTAGCCGATATTGCCCTCCGCGTTCGCAATCCCGAGTCTGTCATTAGCGACCTTATACAAAGCGAGCGCGTCCTGATGATGCACTAGTGCCCTGGTGTATTCACCCATATGGGCGTAAGCTTGGCCCAGATAGAACAATGAAGTTGCCAAAACGGCTGGGATCACATTTGCTCGCTGGATGTCTATAGCTTGCAGGAGGGACTCGGGCGCCCGATCTGGTCTTCCCTCTAGTATCGAGATTAGACCTGATAGCTGAAGGGCGACAGCCTCGGCTGCAGAGTCGCCACTGTCTCTTGCCGATTTCATTGAGGCATCCGCTATCCGGTGCGCGTCGTCGTAATACCCACTAGTGGTATAGAAGCGCCACACCGTCTGCAGAAGTTCCGCGGCCCCCTGTGAAGATCTAGGCAATCCTGCAATCTGGGCGATGTTCGCTCGCTCTGAAGTTAACCAGCGTCGGGCACCGGAACGGTCCGTCAGCTGTGGACCTGTTACGGTAACGCGGTCAAGACCCACGCGCTTTTCGCGATCCACTGGGAAGAGCAGGTTCATTGCTATGGTCGCGGTTCCGACGTAGTAGTCGGACAGCCGCTTGAAGCACTCAAGTCGTTCCGGCGCCGAGTCCTCCTGGTGTGAAAGCGCACTCGCATACCCCCTCAGGATGTCGTGAATACGAAATCTCTCACCCGCGAGCGTCTCAATGAGATTCTTACGACGAAGGACCTCCATTACCCCCAACGCGTTCTCCGCGCTTCCTTCGAGTAGTGCCGCAACGGCAAAGATGTCGTAGTCTGCTCCAGGGTGAAGGGATAGGCGCCGAAAGGCAGAAGCATGGATCGGCTGTAGCTTGTCGTAGGACCACGATAAAACGGACGATATGGCGGCCTCTGGATCATCACTGTCACTTAGGATCTTGATTCTCTGTCGTTGGTCACGAAGGTCCAGACAAAGCTCCTGGACAGTCTTGTCCGGGTGACTAACCACTACCTCCGCCGCTATTCTCAGCGCGAGTGGCAGACATGCGCATTGCTCAGCCAGCAACCGCAGTTGCTGGTTCTCTTCGGTTGTTCGTGGCCCGATTAAGCTCTCTAAAAGTTCAGTTGCATCCTCGATGCGCAATCGCGCTAGGTCTAACCGTTGGGCTCCATCCCGCGCCACTAGTCCAGAAAGATCATCACGACAAGTCACAATCACGAAGCTCGTGCGGCCACCTGGAATCAGGGGCCGCACTTGAGACACGGAATGTGCGTTATCCAAGATAACTAGTATGCGGCGATCTGCAAGTAAGGTACGAACCATCGCCGATCTTGTGGCTAGGTCAGGTATCCTTTGGGCGTCCAGATAGCCTAGCCCCTCTAGAATGATTGCCAGGGCTTGCGCCGTCGAAACTGGGGGGCCGATACTGTAACCCTGTAGGTCAATGTAAATCTGTCCGTCAGGAAATGCCGTGAGAGACGTGTAAGACCACCTAACCGCGAGTGCTGTCTTTCCGACCCCGGGACCTCCTGAGATCACGACTAATGGCACGTGCGATGGGCCCTCTGTCGCGCGCTGCAGAAGCAGATCGAGTGTCCAAAGCTCGGTATCACGACCTTTGAAGTTCCAAACATCGTGTGGCAACTGCTTCGGGACGGCTAGACCAGCAGGTTGATTGTCAACCGAGAGGGGGTCGAAGTAGTTGTAGTTATGTTGGATGTTGAAGTTGCCGACCTGGACCCCCAGTGCAGTGGTCTTCGGACCAAAGGCGAGTTCCGGGTGGTCATCCGCTCCAATCTCGCGCGGAGCTGGCGTCTCATTTTCCAGTGCTCGCCGCCTCGTTTTGTCTCGGCCCGGCTGAGAACGTTGTGGCGCTTGTGTCTTGCGCCAAGGGGCCGAGTCGGGGCCGGTGGCGGCCGTCATCTTCCTAGCTCAACTGCTGGGATGAACGTTGAAAATGTTGTGCATTTTCGAGTGGTCGCCTATCTGAATGCCCTGAGCGCCGTGCAGGTCAATTGCGTACCTTCCGGCTTTGGCACCGGCCTCATCGACGAGGGCCAGAAGCTGCTGTGCGGCATCCAAAAGAGGACGATCGCTCTCTGCTCCAGCCTCGACGAGTTCTGTCGTGAGGGCTGCTTGCCAGCTTTGAGGGTCTTTCGCGTGGCTAGCAAGAATCAAATCAGCATCACGCCGATCCCTGAGTCGATGCTTCACACGGAGAACCAGCGCATCATAGGCCGCTGCTATGGCGGATGAGGCAGTGTCAGACAGACCTGATACGACACCCGCAGCTAGGGCCGTCACGATTACCTGGATCGCATCCACCTTCTACCTCGCGTTTCCCATGCCCCGATCTTACCGAGCGCCGCCAGGCGCGGAGAAGGCGCATAACCACCGCCATGACGATGAGCGAGGAGAATGTACGCGACCAGGACTATGTGGACGATCACCAGCACGATTCCTGCGACGATCTCCATCACGACGGTGATCACGTTCGGGCAGTGTTTGGTGATCCAGCGCGTAATCTGGCAGGTCTCCTGACAGAGCTAGCGTCTGGGTCGCCATGCCCGTCGAGGTGAAGGTGCCCAATCCTGGCTACTGGACCGAGCACTCGTTTCAGCTCGCCCAGATCCTTCGCACTCACGCTGACCGCGCCGGAACCGTCCCCGATCCATCGCAGGCACGTATCGACCCCGAAACGATCCTCACGATCGCCGACCCGTCGTACTGGGCCGAGCAGCACGGAGAACTGGCCGAAGCGATCGCTGTCGCAACCGGTATCGGGAACGATGGAAGGCCCACCTCTTTAAAAGGAGTCCACGGAATTGCCGCCGAGAGCGGGGCCCGCCTCACGATGTCGGTGGAGGAAGCTGCCAAGGCGCTCGGGATCAGCCGGGCGCTCGCATATGAGGCTGTCTCGCGTAACGAGATCCCCCACATCCGGATCGGTCGCCGCATCCTGATTCCCAGAGCGCAACTCGGCCGCCTCGTAGGTGAAGGTTCCAGTAACGCCGACCAGTCAGAATAGGAAACATGCCTCGACCTCCGCGATCCACCTTGGAGAAGTCGCTCGTCGGTCCGGCAGGCGAGCACTACGTCTTGTACCGCCTCTACATGAAGGGAATGCTCGCTTCGCTAGCTCCCCCAGGCTCGCCAACCATCGACGTCCTGGTCATGAACCCGAACGAGACCGTCATTGCGACCCTTCAGGTCAAGGCCCGCACATACGGTCCGGATGGCGGTTGGCACATGAGCGTGAAGCACGAGTCCTTTGTCCAACCGCGATGCTTCTACGCCTTCGTCGACCTGGAGCCCGAGCCTCCGGTCGTTTACATCGTCCCGAGCAAGGTCGTCGCCGAGACGGTGCGGAAGTCGCACCAAGCCTGGTTGGCGACGCCAGGGAAGCAGGGGCAGCAGCGCAAGGACAACAAGATGCGTCGCATCCGGCCTTTGTACGAGGATCAGTGGCCCGGCTATAAGCAAGACTGGTTAGAGGATTACAAGGAGCGCTGGGACCTTCTGCATGAAGCGGTGGCCGACTGACATTCCTCAACTTCGGTCTGAGACCATGCCAGCGTTGCGTAAGTGACGCCGCACAACTCGGACGACATCGTCGAATCTAGGAACAGGAGCCACATGTTCGGACATCTCCCTTTCCCAACGCTGTCGGTAACGGTCGAGTCGGTCCCCGAACTTGTCGGGAAAGGCTGCGGGGTCTAACCCCTTAGCTTCTGCCTTCCGCTCGAACAGCGGCCTTACCTCAGCGAAGGAGACGTTCATGTCATCGGCCAAGCGATATAAGTCATAGAGATCTCGGCACTGGACACGTTGGATTATGCAGCGAAGCTTTTCCGCCGCGATCTCGTCGACCGGGTAGACATCGAACGGCTCGCGCGCCGGCAGGTCATTCCAAACGCCATCCAGTACGGCCGCATGCGTAACTGTCTCGACGTACTCATCCGTGGCCATGTCCAGCTTGATCCGCCGAGGCTTCGCGCCCAGCGGACCGACATAGGCCACTCCCGTTGCGTCGGAGGTCAGTTCCAGTAAGGGGAATCCGGCCTGGTCGCGGGCCGCCTCGATCGAAACTGAGAGCGCCGTAATTGACGCATCGACACCACCGCCCACGATGGTGAAGTCGAGATCGGCGGAGTATCGGTAGTCCCTCATGTGGACGAGCCGCAGCGCCGTACCACCCTTGAAGACCAGACGACCGCCGTCCATGGGCCGAGCGAAATGAAGCTGGCTCACGATGTGGGCGAGGACATAGTCACGCTCGGCGATAGCGGCATCAACGCCGTCTTCATCGGCACGTCGGGTGATCAGGTGACGGGTCAGCATGGCTCAGCTGCCAACGACCGCCCAGATCTCGTCTGGCGTCAGGTTCCAGGCGACCCGAAACCTTGTGTCGACCCATTCACGTCTGGCGTCACGCGGGTCGAGGCGGATGATCGGCTGACGATTCCCGACGGTGGGTTCGAGGTGGAGGGGGAGGTTGAGCGTGGCGGCGAGGGACGCGAGCCTGCGCTCAGCCGCCCGACCACGAGGTCCGAACGCCTTGCCCAGTCGCACGATCCTTGCCGGATCAGCGCGTCCCGCACTGTTGCCGAGTGCTTCGGCCAATCGCTCCGATCCACCGACGAGGTCCACCCGAAGCGCCGACTCGAAGAGGGCTCGCTCCAGGTTCGACATCCATGACTTCCCGACGGGATCGGCCTCCAGGTGGATAGTCTCCGGCCGCTCGATAACAAGCTTCAAAGGTCGCTTGCTCACCATCGTGAAGCGGACTTGCTGTGTGCACGCCACCTGAACGGACCGGACCGGGTGGCTCAGCACCGACAGCTCGCTCAAGGCATTGAGGTAGGCGATCCGATGCTCCCGACCCTCGAAGGCCGCCCCGACCGCCGCACTCAGGTTCTCGGTGACGGCCGACGTTCCCAGCGAGCCCAGCGGACGGATCGCATAATGGCCGCGTGTGAGCCGGTCCACCAACCCCTGATCACTCAAGCGGCGTAGAACGTTGGCCGTCACCGACGCCGACGTTCCGAGCGCATCCTGAGCGACGTTAAAGGTGAACTCCTGCCGGCCTTGGGCCAGCAGTTCGTCGATCAGTTTCAGGTTACGGGCCATCCGGGCTCCTGCAAGTCAGTTATGTGGTAGTTCACAGTATACGTGAATTAGTGCTATGTTGCGTGACACGGAGGCAACTCACGTAAATCATGGATAACCTCCTACTTACCTAGCGGCGCCCAGACTCCGCATTGACCCCACCAGGGTCACCGTTGGGCCGTCAGCACACGGAGCATCGCCTCGTACGCGTCGTCCTTGGTCAGGTGGGAGTAGCAGGAGGCGATGACGTCGGGGGAGGCCCCGGCGATGAAGGACAGCTGGATGGGATTCATGCCGTTTCGCAGCATCTCGGTCATCCAGGAGTGACGCAGCAGGTGCGGATAGACCCGCTTGGTGATGCGGGCCCTTTCGGCTGCCTCCTTCACCACCTGGTAGACGCCCCCCTGGGTTAGAGGCTCGTGCTCGCCGAACCGCTCGCGCCGGATGGTGAGGAAGAGACGGTCCGATGAGCACTCCTCCGGTCGGCCCCGGATGAGACGGTCCAGCCGCCGCAGGAGCTGCGGCGGCAGCGGCACATCCCTGATTCGGCCCCGCTTGCCGTGCACTCGCAAATGCGCCTGCCGGCCCGACCGCACGATGTCGGTGGTCGAAAGGCGGGTTAGCTCGTCGAGGCGCAGACCGCAGTCACCGAAGACACGGATGATGACCTTGTCCCGCTCGGTCGGCATCACCATCTCCAGGCGTTCGATCTCGGCTCTGCTGAGCACATCCCGGACCGGCTTTTCTCGCCGCGGCAGCTGCGGCTTGGCAACCACGGGTTCGCCTTCGCGAGCTGCCCAGGTCAGCATGAGGCGTACTGGACGAATGTACGAATGCACGGAGTGCTTGGAGAGTTCCTTGCCACTCGCGGTGCGGTACATCAAGAGCGAGTTGGTGAAGCGGTCCAGGGTGCGCCGGTCAAGCTGCGCAACGTCTGTGATCCCCTCAGTCGCACACCAAGGGAGAAAGACGGAGCAGAGCGACTGCTTGTACTGGCGAAGACTCTTTGGCACTAAGCCGCGTGCGTGACAACTCAGCAGGTAATCGTCGACAAGACGATCGAGTGGTGACGGCATCCCGCCGTCGAGGAGTCGCATGGCCATGGTTTGGCCCTCATTGCACGGTTGACATGTTTCATTATCAGTGGCTGACTCCCCGAGGCCAATGCTTTGGAACGGATGAGTGGGTGATACGTGATGGACTTGTACACAGGTTGTACACACCCGAAGAAACTCGAATTCCCTTTATCTACAAAGGGATTTTGCCGTTGGCTGGGGAGAGAGGATTCGAACCTCTGATTGGCTGATCCAGAATTCCTCTTCTTATCAACGCCCTCCAAATGCGCTGCTTTCGAGTTCAGTCCCACCGGCTAACCCCGAAACCCCCTCCTATCAGAAGGGATATTCGGATGATGCGAACAAACTCGAAGCATCTCGAATGCTTACGATAATGGTACAAAACTTGACTCGGTTGTCGCGCGTCCGATCCGACGGTGCAACCTGTCGACTTCAGTCGACTTCAGTCGACTCCCAACCTCTCATTGTCAGTGCGCAACAACTGATCGATGATCTCGACCGGTGGAATCCGCAACAACGCGTTCGCAATCAACGACAACGAAGTCGCCGCTATCGCTCGTCCCGACATCGCAGCACTGACAGTGGCTGCGCTGATGCGGGCCTCCCGAGCCAGCTCTCGCTCTGACAATCCTCGCCGCGCCAACTCCCAACGCAGCCGGCCCGGATGCACAACGACTCCCATGCCATGTACGTGGCAGTTGCGGAGACGTGCGTTACAAACTCGGCTCGCCTCGGCCAGCAGGAACTGGGCGTCCTGGCAAATCGGGTAGTCGCAAACCTGACGACGGCCCTACCCGGGCGCAACGACGGCAATACGCGGGCCTAATTCAAAGTGCCACATCGTCGCGAACCTGAGTCACTGAGTGCGTTCACAACCACAGTCCGCGATTACGTTACCAGTAGGTAAAAACATCCTGGGTAATTAGACGATTTTCATTGCATTCGCTACGGGTGGGTGCTAGACATCGTCGGGACCACAACCTCGACCACCCGGCTTGCGACCGCACGTCGCCGTCTGCGGTTCCTCTCAGGGCCAGAGGGAAGAGGTCGGCGAATGGGGTCATTAGGTACGCATGTCGCCGGACGACGAAAGTTGACGGTCATAGCGGCGGTGTTCGCGACGCTGCTGACGTCGCCGGTAGCGATCACCGTCGTGGCTACTCCGGCCGCTGCGGCTAATCAGAGCTACTCCGCCACCGTTCTGGCCGACGGCCCATCGATCTACTGGCGGCTCGACGATTCCAGTTGTTGTGCGGCAGCTGACAGCTCGGGCAACGGCAACAGCGGAACCTACGCATCGTCGGGTATTGCGTATGGGGTGCGTGGTGCTCTGTTCAATGACGCGGACACTGCGATCACGTTCACCAGCTCGGGGGCATCCGTGAGCGACACGGCCGCGTCTATCCCAGCATCGTCGGTGACGGTGGAGTTCTGGTTCAAGGTTCCATCTTCTCAATACAGCTCAGGAACACTGGATCTGTACAGCTCGCAGGGAGGGGCGGCTCAACTCTTGAACGGCGGCACCGAAATCAAGCTAGCGACATCGGGGAACTCTCAACCAGGTCCTTTTGGTTTGCCCTACCCGGTCAACGACGGGAACTGGCATCTTTTTGACCTCGAGAGCGGCTGCAACGTCTTCCTCGACGGAAGCTTTGTCGGATCAGACGACAGTTGCAACGAGCAGTCCTTTCCGGGCTTCACCCTCGGCAACTGGTCGGGAGCCGGTACCGCAGGGTCGTTCGACGAGGTCGCGGTTTACCCCTCGCTGTTGAGTGAGCCCCGGATCGAAGCTCGCTGGACGATGGGGGCCAGCCATCTCAACCAGTCAACGCTGTGCGCCGCGACCCCTTCGGGCTCGTACGCCTCGACCGTGGTTGCCGACGCGCCGGCCCTATACCTCCGCCTGGACGATCTAGCCTCAGATCCTTCTGGCCGTGTCGCCTTCGACGTTTCCGGTAATTGCACGACCGCCGAGCCAACCAATGGCACCTACTCCCCTGGTGGGGTTGTCTCAACTCCTGGTGCTCTGTTCAATGACGCGGACACTGCGATCACGTTCACCAGCTCATCTGCCTCGGTGGTGGACAGCGCCCCGACGATCCCGGTGCTTGGATCTACGTCGACAGTGGAGTTTTGGTTCAAGGTTCCGTCTTCTCAATACAGCTCAGGAACACTGGATCTGTACAGCTTGCCGGGAGGTGGCGCCCAGCTTATGAACGGAGGAACCGAACTCTACGTTGCGAATGGGGGCAACTTTCCAACCGGGCCGTTTGGCCTACCCTATCCGGTCAACGACGGGAAGTGGCACCTCTTTGACGTAGAGAGGGATGGTGGCTGTAGCGTGTCACTCGATGGTGCTTTGGTCGGCTCCTCCAGCAGCTGCAACCAGGTAGACGGGCTCTCGGGCTTCACCCTCGGCAACTGGTCGGGAGGCGGCACCGCTGGATCGTTCGACGAGGTGGCGGTCTACCCGTACGAGTTGCGAGGCGATGAGGTCTCCACTCACGCACTGGTTGGAGGACCACAAATTGCACTTATCGGCGGCGCTGTCAGCGCGCAAGAACTCTTCGGTGGCGGCGGCTTCTGTCTACCGTGCTTGATGAAGTCCACCATCCACACGATCTTCGGGGCGCCGGTGGACACCGAAGATGGCAACATGTACCACACCTTCAACGACCTGGAGATTCCCGGAAGGGGAATCCCGCTCGCGTTCACGCGCACGTACAACTCGATGGCGGCCGACACCAACGGGTCCCACTTGGGTTATGGGTGGGTGGACAATCTCGGCGCGAGCCTGACGCTTCCATCGACTGTGAGCACCGGGAGTACCGCGACTCTAACGGAGGAGAACGGCGCCCAAACCACCTTCACCTACAACGGAACCGCGTGGGCGGCGCCACCTCGCGATATCGCCACGTTGACCGACAACAGTGGTACGTGGACGGTTGTCCGCCAGGCGCAGCAGACGTTGAGGTTCAACAGCTCTGGCCAGTTGATGTCCATGAAGGATTTGAACGGCTACATGACGAGCTACACGTACAACAGCAAAGGCCGGCTTGCCAATGTGACCGACAGCGCCGGTCGCAGTCTGAAGCTGGCCTACACAGGAGGTCTGATCACGACTGTCACTGACGCGAACGTGTCTCCAGCTCGAGTAGTGCACTTCACGTACAACTCCGCGGGTGACCTGACAGACGTCATAGACGTCGACGGCGGGCACACCCACTACGTGTATAACAAATCGCACGAGATGACGGCCATGTTAGACCCGAAGTGCTACGCCACCTCAGGCTGCCCGGGCATCGTCACTCACTACAAAGCTGGGCAGGTGACGTCGCAGACTGATCAGCTTGGCCGTAAGACCACCTTCCTCTACGCGGGCGATCCGGCGGCCGCTACCGGGGGCACGACGACGATCACCGATCCGATGGGCAACGAGACGTTGGACACCTACGAGTACGGTGTGCTCGTTTCGGAAACCCGTGGGTATGGCACGGCACAGGCGGCCACCACGACATACCGCTACGACCCGGCAACCGGCCAGCCGATCCTGGTCGTCGACCCGGACGGGAATGCGACCTCGATGACCTACGACTCCTCGGGGAACATGCTGACCGAGACCGACGCCCTCGGCCGCGAAACAAAGTGGACGTACAACAGCCTCAACGAGCCGGCCACGGTCACCGACCCGACGGGGGTCACGACCACCAACACCTATGACAGCGACGGGAATCTAACCCAGGTATCGACACCCTGCCCGGACTGCACTCCCGCCGCCACCCAAACGACCATCTACACGGTCTGCGAATCCACGACATGCACCGTCGGCGCTAACACCTACCAGCAAGGTGACGTCGAGTCGATGACCGACCCTGACACAAACGTCTGGACATATGGCTACGACAAGTACGGCTACCGCACTCAAACCACCGACCCGCTCGGCAACGAGACGACCGCGACCTTCAACGCGGATGGCTGGCCGCTGACTACGGTCTCGCCCAAGGGCAACGTCGCCGGCTGCAACTGCGCGACCAAGTTCACCACCACCGACAGCTACATCATCCCAGGCACATCGAAGACCGACGAGTTCGGCGACGTACAAACCGTGAAAGACCCCCTCGGCCATATAACCACCACCGGATATGACGCCGACCGAAACCAAACCAGCGTGAAGGACGCCAACGGCAATCTCACCACCTACGTGTACGACCTGGCCAACGAGCAGACCGAAGTCATCCGCCCCGGCAAACCGCACACGAAACTGATAACCGACTACAACCGTGACGGCACGGTGGCCGATCAGAAGGACGGCAAAGGCAACGCCATTCAGACCTACGGCTACGACTCCCTGGCTCGGGTGACCACCGTCAAAGACGCGCTCGGGAACGTCACCACCTACACCTACGACCCGGCCGGCAACCGGCTCACCCAGCAAAACCCCGGAGGCTCCTGTCTCCCGACCCCAACCGTCGGGTGCACCACCTACACCTACGACGCGGCGAACCAGCTGACAAGTGTCAGTTACACCGACACACCCTCGGAGAACGTCACCAACATCACCTACGACGCCGACGGCCAGCGCACCAGCATGACCGACAACACCGGCACCTGGATCTGGACCTACGACTCCCTACACCGCCTGACCTCGGTCACCGAGGGCAACAACGGAACAACCAGCTACCAGTACAACCTGCGCAACCTACCGACCCAGATCACATACCCGAACAGCACAAATTCGGTCACCAATGGCTACGACAACGCCGGTCGCTGGAACAGCGTCACCGACTGGAATGGCAACGAGACCATGTTCGGGTACGACCCCAACTCCAACCTAACCAGCGAATCCTTGCCGACGACAGCGCAGGTCCTTGATACGTACAAGTACAACGCCGCCGACCAGATGACTTCCATTAAGGACAAGAACGCGACCACCACAGTGTTCACAGCCACCTACGGCCGCGACAACAACGGGCAGCTCACCACCGACAGCTCCCAGCCGACAAACGTCAACAGCTACGGGTACACGGCACTCAACCAGGTCTGCTACGCCGGATCCACCAACACCGCAGCCTGTACAAGCCCGCCGGCTCAGTCTCAGCCGTTCACGTACGATGCCGCAGACAACCTCGTCCAAGACGGCACCACCACCCAGGCATTCAATGCCGGAGACGAGCTTTGCTGGACCGCTCCATCGCCGAGCACCAACGCTTGCAACAGCACGCCGACCGGTGGGACCACTTACTCCTATAACACTCAAGGAGACCGAACGGCAACTGTCCCGAGCACCGGAGCCGCGACATGCGACCTCTACGACCAAGCCAACCGGCTCACCACCATCGAGACCGGCACCGGCTCAAGTTGCACGAGCCCGACGACCGTCGGCAGCTACACCTACAACGCCAACGGCCTGCGGATGAGCAAGACCGTCGGGTCAACCACCACGTCCTTCGCCTGGGACCTCTCCGGCAGCCTCCCCCTGCTTCTCCAAGAGAGCACCTCGTCCGCCAGCACATCGTATGTGTATGGTCCGGGTGGACTACCGCTCGAACAAATCACCTCTGCAGGCGTCACGTCTTGGTATCAACATGACCAGCTCGGCTCCACCAGAGTTATCCTCAACGGCAGTGGAGCAACTGAGGCCACCTACACATACGACCCGTACGGAAACATCACTGCTTGCGCGGGTACAACGGTGACGGTGGGCGGCCTAAACATCTGCAGCGGCGTTACGACTGTGACCAATCCACTCGACTACGCCGGCCAATACCGAGACGACGAGTCCAACCTCTACTACCTAGGAGTGAGATACTACGATCCCGTTACGGCCCAGTTCCTGACCGTCGATCCTGCGGTGGAATCGACCATGTCACCGTATGCGTATGTCGCGGGGAACCCGTTGAATCGGACCGATCCGAGCGGGAAGATCTCGTTTGACCAGATGGTCAGATCCGACGGGATCCAGGGTGCGGTCCAGATGATGCAGCAGTTCATCCAACAGTGCTCTCAATGGGGTTCCGGAATGGGTATGTGCATGGCGGCGGCTATGTGTGGCAGTGCCCAGGAGTGTCATGACATTGCGCAGCAAGATGCCGACCTAAATGGCGTTGCAGAGCAAATTGCGAGCCGGGCGCGATGCAGTGGAAGTACCACCATCTTTGGGGCGACAATTACTGAGGACCAAGCCCAGACCGCGGTACGGCAAACGGGGGCAGCATTCCAAGTCGCCGCCGGGCAGATCAACTGGCAGAACCAAAATGCTTCGTGCCAGGCATTCGCAGCTTCAGCCGGTGTGATACTGGTTGGTTCATTGGGAGCGGCTGGCGCCGCTGTCGGTGGTGGGATCGCGGCTGGTGGTGCACTAGATATCGCAGAAGGAGTCCATCTTGGCGGATTTGCTGCGGCTGGTGGCGCCGTCGGTGGAACTGGAGCGATGAATCTAGTCCAACAGAACTGCGGGCCATGAATGTCGCAGTTATTGTCTTTGTTGTCATGGCGGCAGCCCTCGCCGGCATCTTGGGCGGAGTAGGTTCGTACAAACGGACCAAGACCTTGGCCATGACTGCAACGGTGACATCCGAAGGTGCTCCAGTCAAACCACCGAGAGTTTTGCGACTGGAGCAGCTGATTGCATCCCTAGCGGTTATGGGTGTCTTATCCGTTCTGGCGGCTGTGTCGATCATTCCGTGGATTTGGGTGGTCATCTTCGCGTGCATCGCCGCACTGGCGGTCACCACCTTGGCGGCAGCGAGTTCAAGGGGTGTCGCCCGCAAATACTAAACAGGCTCGTGCTTCGATTGTGCGGCGAGCAACCTAGCTCTTAGCGGTTCAGCAATAGTCCTCCTCCCCTCGCCCTGTTGGCAGGCCTCCATCGCTACTCGGAGCGCGTCGTTGCCATTTTTGAAGGCCTTCACAAGGTGGATGGCTTCCTCGGTACCGGCCGACGCCTCTCAGACGACTGCACCGTACAGATGACCAGCCCGGAAGGTCATGCCGCCACCATCGCACACGGCGATGAACTCCCGGTTGGCATTTGCCAACAGCAACGGGTCCACCGGCCAAATGTTGGGACACCTATGCTGTGGGAAAGTTGTCGGTGGCCTTCAGCGCAACACTGTTCTCCAGGCTGTAGCACTCGTCGTTACAGTTAGTGCCCCTATCTTCCGCAACCCTCCGCCGCCGGAATTCCCTTTTCCTGTAAGCGATTCCGCCTGCCCGCGCCGTCCACTGCGCGTTGCTCAGTGAACACCCTCTGGTCCCGCACCCCACCCACACAACATGAAGTTGTAGGAAGTGGATGGGGTGCGGTACCGGAGGTGGCGCGGGCAGGCGGTTGGCGGAAGGTCTGAGTTGTCCGGCGGCGGAGGGTTGCGAGTAGTAGTAGAGGAGAATTGACGTCGAAGAGGGCGGCGGGCGAGGAAGGAGAGGAGTTTGAGAGAGCCCTATCTCTTCTCGATGGTGAAGAGCTGGTGGGTCTCAACGGAACGACATGAGCGGGCGGACTGAACCGGATCTAGGCTTATGCCGATGACGCGGTTGGTGTCCACAGTGGTCGTCCGTAACGCTGGCGCGTCTTCACGTCCACGTCCTCCCGGTGAGGCAGCGATCCCTTCCGGCGCAGGAACCGTCCCGCCGACGAACGAATGATGGCCAGCCGTGACTCGGGGGCGGTCACCTCAAGCTGAGCCAACAATCGGGCAGGTTGCCTCCCCCTGGTCCGCCCAGATAGTGCGACTGCCGGCGACTCGAGGGCCGGCACTCACCGCCCGAGATCTGGACCTCCTCCGGTGGGTCTGCCGGCACGGCGTGGTCACACCGGATCAGGTTGCTCGCCGCTTCTTCTCCCGACCTGACGGAGGTGTCGGGAAGGGCGCCGCCTACCGACGTCTGAGAAAGCTACGGGAACTCGATCTCCTGCGGAGTGACCACACCTTCTATATGGAGCCCTCAGTCCAGAGGGTCACTAGCAAAGGAGCCAAGCTCGCTGACGTCGGGGTGGGACCGGCAAGCCTCGTGCTCGCCGAGGTACGCCATTCGCTAGCGCTCGTGGACCTCATCGAGGACCTTCTCCAGGCGCATCCCGGATCGACGATTGAGACCGAACGGGAACTCCGCATCGAACGGCGAGGGGAGCTGGCCGCCCGGTCACGCCGGGCTGGGCGAGGTCGACTCCCCGATGGGGTGCTCACCCTGAAGGGCAAGCGCATCGCCCTGGAACTCGACCTCACCTCAAAGCGCTCCAACGACTTGGAGCACATCCTGCGGACCTATCTCACCGAATCGTACGACGCGATCTGGTGGTACGTGCGACCAAGGGTCGTTCCTCGCCTGAAGGAAATCGTGCGCCGAAATCGGGCCGACGACCTCGTCTCGGTCCGTCCTCTTCGACCGTCACCCGGGGAGGGCCAATGAGGTGGCGGCACGGATTTGACCACTCAGGATCAATTACGCCCGATCACGGGCCGGCAGAATCTCTACGCAACCGGAGCGGGGCTCGCCCTCAGCGTCGCTGGCTTCGTGGCCTTGGCGTGCCCCGGAGCCGTCCCTACCGCCTTGGCCTCCCGACTGCTCTGGCGAGTTACCGACACGCCCCTTGCGCGCCGTTTCCTCACGGCAGTGGTCAGCGCCGGCCTGTTACTCGTCGCGGCCCCGGTGCTGGTGTTCGCATGGCCCTGGCGGCTGGCCGGGACCGGGATTGCCCCCTCGGCCTCACTCGGTTTGTCTGTCTCGGCTGTAGTTCACAGCCTCGCCGCCGAGGCGACGCTCGGCCCCGCCCTCGCGCTGCTCACCGAGGTAGGCCTGATGCTGCGAGCGCGAACGATTCTCGGGCAGGTCCACGTGAACGCTAAGGATCACAGCCGCCGCGCGCCTGCACTCCAACCCGGCTACCAACCCCAGGGGGGTCCGGCTCGCCAGGCAGGCTTGGCAGGTTCGATTCGCCTAGGGATTGACCAGGCCGGCGCCCTCTTCGACTTCGCCATATCCGACATCGGCGAGCACGTGCTCCTCCCGGGAGCCACTGGGAGCGGCAAGACAACCACCATCGTTCGGCTCGCGTCGGGAGCAGTGGCGAACGGGTATTCCGTTGCGATCGTCGATGGCAAGGCCGGACCGCTCGCCGGGGAGGCACGCAAACTCGCGGAGCGTTCGACAGTTCCGTTTGTTCTGGTGCACCCCGATGACCCTGACAGCGCCGGATATGACGTATGCACCGGCGACCCGTCCGATGTCGCCAACAAGCTGGTCGGGGCATTCCCCTTCTCTTCCGAGGCCGACATCTACAAGCAAATGGCGATGCAGGCCCTGCCCGTCATCGTCCGAGCAATCCAAGCATCTGGCGAGCCCGTGACCCTCGACTCGATTTGTGAGGCCCTATCGACCGGCGGGTTCGCGCTTCTGAAACGCAAAGCCCCGCCCGAGTTCGGTCCCCGCCTCGACAACCTTCAAGAGGACGCCCGATCGGAACTCGCTCAATCCGGCTACACCGGCCTCCGCTTCCGCCTTCGAGCGATCTCCGAAGGCAAGTTCGCCGAAGTCATCAACCGACGCCCGGCGTTGGACTGGGGCGACGTCTCATCCCATCCTGGTGTGACTTACCTCGGCCTGCCGACGACCGCGGCGGCCGAGGACGTCGAACTCTTCGGACGGGTCATAGTCCAAGACCTCAAGCAACTTTGCGCCCGCCGATTGCGGGCGATCGCCAAGGGTGTGGTGGTCTCGCCTCTCTTGGTCGTCTTCGACGAGTTCACCGCCTTACGCGAGGCACCACAAATCCGCGACCTCCTGCTCCAAGCTCGGCAGGCGCTCATGCCTACCGTGGTAGCGCAGCAATACCTTCCGCTCGATCCCGAGATTCGAGCGGCCGTTCTGCAATCCGGTGTCCTCGTCTGCCACCGAGTCAACGCCGAGGACGCCGAGGCGCTCGCCAACGAGCTGGGCACCCGCAAAGTTCCGTACCTGACCTCGCAGGTCGACTTCGACAGCGGCGAGGTCGACAAGGGCAGCGTCCGACCGGTAGACGAGTACCGCATCCACCCCAACGTCCTACGCGAACTCGACGTCGGCCAAGCCGTCGTCTACGCCAGGCACTCGCACCGCCGCGCCATCGTCCGAATCCAAAGAGACGACCTCTGACAAAAGGAGGGGTAATGCCAGCAGACGACGACACCACCCCACTCCCGACACCCGATCAACCTCGGCGCAGGGTTCCGCCCCCGGTGTGGGAACTGGACATAGGTGTCGCCAAGGACGACGCTCCTAGCCCAATCAAGAAACGGGCCCCCCGGCCGATCAGGGCGGACACCTCGGGGAGAACACCGATTGCGAAGCCACCAACCAGAGAAGTGGTCTCGGGCTCGGCCGCCGGCGGCAAGCCTCGTGGCGCAGCAGCGGCGCTCAGCCCGGGAATTGGATCAGCAAGCGGAGGCCGACGGGCCCCCGCCCGCCCTCGTCCCGCTCAGGGACTTCCCGAGCCGTCGCAGATTCCACAGGACTATCCCGACCGCGTGGCCTGGTTCCGCGTTGGGTTGGCCCGCCAACCATGGGCCACAACCCTGGCCCTCCTGGCCAGCTATACCGGCGTCTTCCTGGCGCTGTGGGCCGCCGTAGCGGGTCTGGTCCTGGGCGGCCTGGTCGGAGCCGGCCTCATCGACAGCAACAGCATCACCCGGGCCATCGCAGTGGGCACGGGCGGCTCCGTCACCATCATCAGCGTCGTCGCCAGTGCAGTCGTCAGCGCATTCATCGCGTTTGGCGTCGTGTACGTCGCCATCCTCGTCCTTCACGGGCCGATCCAGGTCCTGATCACCGTCGTCGGCGCATTCCTGGTCACAGTCGTGACCGTCGGCGTCATTTCTCGCTTCGAGCAGGATCTCCTCGTCCTGCGCGGCTACCGCCGACCGAGCCGGGATGAGGCCAGGCAGCTAGCCCCCGTCGTTCAACGGGTCGGCACCGCCATGAAACTCTCGGCATACCCTCGATTCTGCATCTGGGACTCAGCCGTCCCGGGTGCTTGGACCCACATGCGTCACGTAGTGATCACCACCGGACTCCTCCAAGCCCTTGAGGAAGACGAGCTGGCCGCGGTCCTCGCCCACGAGATGCACCACTGGCGCCGAGGCGATTCGGTGAGCCTGCGCATTGTATGGGCCGCCGCACTCCCAGTCGCCGTCCTTTACAACCTTGGCCGCGTTATGGCCGGGCGGCGCCAACAAGACACGCCCACCGTGCAGATCCCCAACGCCTATAGAGGCCTGATGGCCATCGTCGGATGGGCCATTCTGTGGCCGACCTGGGTTCTCATGAAGGTGGTTATCGGTCCGGCGACTGCTGCACGAGGCCGCCGCTACGAGTACGAAGCCGACGCGGCCGCAGCACAGATCGGTCTTGCCCAGCCTTTGATCGAGGCCCTCCGTCAGATCTCGATCTTCGAGCCCGCCCGCTCGGGGTGGGAGGAGGTCATCATGGCCTCACATCCGCCCACCGAGTTGCGTATCGAGGCCCTACAGCAGCCTCGCCCCGACGATGCGGACTTCCAAGAAGGCCCCCTCGGACGATTGCTTCACCGGATATAAGCCCGGCGGTAGGCACGCCATTCCTCGTCTGAATCCGAGATCTGTCTTTCGCAAATACGAACTTCGGTGGTTTGGTGCTCCCTTGTAACAGATTACGTGCCGCCAGTGCACACCCTTGGGGACGGAGCAACCCCTATGACCACGGAGTGCACGCCGCGTGGCTGTTCAGCCGGTTTCAACAGGCGGGACCCATGACGACATCGAGGGCGTTGTCTCCCTACATCACGACTTCGTCCTACGAGTCTGCCGTCTCCGTCTCCCGACCGAGCACGACGCTCAAGACGCCGCCCAAGAGACGATGCTGCGCTACCTACAAGCCGACAGGTCGCGCATCCATGCTCCGACGGCCTGGTTCGCCGAAGTCGCAGCACGAGTCTGCGCGACGTGGCATCGCCAGCGATATCGAAGACCCGAAGTTCTCGTTGAACATGTTGACGATCTAGCCCACGATCATCACGTTGAACATGGCAGCGAACACCATCTCGTCGATGCGTCAATCATAGCCGCAGATCGAATCTGGCTTGACGCAGTCGCGTCACGGATCGGTCCCCGTGACTACCGGCTGCTGTACATGCTTTACGTCCAGCGGCTTACCTCTGAACAGGTAGGCGCGCTGCTCGGACTTACCGCTGGCCACGTGCGGGTGCTGTCGCTTCGTGCACGGCGAGCCGCGGCGATCACTCTCGCCGACCTGAAGACCGACCTCTCACTGGAATAGTTGGCGCGGCCCCGGCTGTAACGGAACCGGCAACCCCCACGCACCTCCAATCCCGAGATGAACCTTCGAGACCGCATCGCCCTGTCGCGTCCGGTGACCGACTCTGGGCGCGTCATTGGGCTTCTGAGCCGGCGCGTCGTGCGACGGATCGCCCGCCCGTGGACTGCGATGATCTCGGTTCCCCTAGCGATGACGTCGACCGCAATCCTCTTCATATGGTGGACGTGGGTGCCACTGGGGATCTGCGGCTGGTGGTGGGCCAACCGGGCGTGGCGCTGGACCTGGCTTGTCACCATCGAGGCCGGCGTCATCGGAACCCAATGGGCCTTCGTCGGAGCGTACGCCCTCGCCGCATGGCCCGGACAGCGTCTCACCGTCGCTATATGTTGGGTCGCTTACCCGCTGCTAATAGCGGCGGCATCGGTGTTGGCTCGTCTTCAGAGCGGACGCCCTGGGCCATACGACGGCTTCTGAGTCACGTATCGGCGAGGTATCCGATTCCTTGCTCCCGAGTCGGCCGGAAATCCCGCTGCGCCTCCTTGGCGAGCACGACTGCCGTGATGCTGCACCCTGCCGCAGTCGTCGCCTGCTGTCAACCCCACGCTGCACGCTCATGAGGGTTCGCTGACGCCTTCGGCGCCGGGGCTGACAGCAGCTCCTCCTCCGCCACTGGGAGCGCATCGCAATCGCGCTAGCCCAAGGAGGAACACCCAGTGCCCACCAACCGCAAGGACGAAGTCATGACCGGCCTACTCGCCGGAATAGCCGAACTCACCAGCAGCGACCGCTGGCAGGACTGGCTCACAGTCCAGAGCCGATTCCACCGCAACAGCTTCAACAACGCCCTGCTCATCGCTTTGCAACAACCCGACGCAACCCGGGTCGCAGGATTCAACGCCTGGCGCCGACTTGGCCGCAACGTCCGCAAGGGCGAGAAGGCCATCTGGATCCTCGCACCCGTGACCCGCAAGGTCGAGACCGAGCGCACCAACGATGCCGGTGAGCCCGAGACCGTCGCCCACCGAAGCCCGGTAGCGTTCAAGCCGGCCGCCGTCTTCGACATCAGCCAGACCGACGGCGATGAGCTGCCCGAGATCTGCACACGCCTGGAGGGCGAGGATGTCATGGGCGCGTACAGCCGTCTCGTGGCCGTCGCCCACACAATCGGTTACACCGTCGAACACGACGAGCTTTCAGGCGGTGTCAATGGCGACTGCACCTTCGACCTCCGCCGCATCCGGGTCGAGAAGCGTAACCAGCCCGCTCAGCAGGTCAAGACCCTTGTCCACGAGCTGGCCCACGCAACCCTTCACGAGGGCTTCGATGACCGGTCCCTAGCTGAGCTGGAAGCCGAGTCGGTCGCCTACATCGTCTGCGACGCCCTCGGCATCGACTCCTCCGACTACAGCTTTGGCTATGTGGCGACATGGTCAGGCGGTGGCGACGAGGCAATCGCCCGCATCAAGTCAGCGGGCAGTCGAATCCAGAGGACCGCAGCTGCGATCATCGCTGGCGTCGAGACCACCTCATCAACATCCGAGAACGCGGCGTGAGGCGGCGGGTCATGGCGTACACCATCGACGACATCACCGAACTGATCCTCCATCACCTAGTTCTCTCTACTGAGGACGAGACCGAAGCGGATGACAACCTCAGCCGGCTCATCGAGAACATAGAGGGAATGATCAGCCGGCCACAGCAGGAATCCGGCCTCATCATCGCTTGCGATACCTGCGGAACGTGGGTTTACAGCGAGCTGATCGGACCCGACGGAGCCGGATACTCCGACGACGGCAGCTTCTGGTGCTCGGATTGTCGCTGGCACGACGGCGACGGCGAGCATCGGTGACGCCGGTGGAGTCAGATTTGGCTCCCAAGAGCTGCTGGCGCAGCTCAATCTCAAGGATGTCGAAGTTAGACCTCCGTCAAGGGTCCGCTCCGCCGGCACGCCGCCCTTGACCTCGGCAGCCGATGTGGCTGTGCCACCCTGGGTTCAGCATTACCTTCAGCAGCTAACCCGTCCTTGCCCCTCGATCCGAGACTGGCCGCGTGAGGTAGTTGCTCCGCTCCGCGTGCCTCGGAGGTGGCGGCTCCGTCAACCTCGTGGGTCCCGTCGGCCTCCCTCCATACCGGCCGATCCTCTGGCCGCCGCGGCCGACCCCCATCGGTTGACCTCCCTGTCCACCTTCCGAGGCCAGACTGCACCTGTGGGTGCTGACGCACCGGTCAGAGATGAACGTGGGAGAACTTCGATGACTTATGAACCGAACGACTTGGATCCAGTGACTGCGGAATTTCACCGCGATGCCCAGAAGTACTACGAGGCGTGCTTTGGCAAACCCTCCGATTGCTACTACAGAAACGAAGCCATCTTGGCTGAGCTAGACGGCGACTACGACAGGTACGACCAGTTCAACCGCGAGGACGAGGACATTCCTTGGCCTCTGTCTGTCACCCAACTCACGCACTCGCTTCGAGGACACTGCACCTGGGAGATCCTGATCGCGACCGGCGGACCCGCCGCTCGACTGCTCGTCGAGATTGACTCAGACAGCGTTATCCAGCAGGCAACGTTCGAATACCAGGACTGGTTCCGGCCTTGGTACGCACCACCATCGCAAGATCACAACTTCCTGATGGAATGGTCCAGCCTATGGGTGATCAACTGCCCGTACTGCGAGTTCGGCAAACAAAGCGAGGTCACTCGGTGAGGGCGCTCCCGCCGAAACCCAGCCCAGTCACTCCCGATCGACAGCACGCCCCCAGTTTTGGAAAACCTTGATGCCCTCCGACTTCGAGAGTCCCGTGTAACGGCTCCGGCAGCCCGGTTGCACCTCCTTGGTGTCGTCTCTCATCGCACACGGCTACCAGACCGGCGCCTATCCACTGCAAGCCCTGAAGTGCACTCGCTGCGCTCGGGGCTATTCCGTTCGGCGCTCGGTCCTGGTGGACACCGCTGCATCGATCCAACACTTAGGAGGTACAACCAATGGCAAGCCAGACCCAATCCACCGAGACGTCGATCGAATCGACGGAGACCAACAAGCATTCCCGCAGCACGTCTGTCAACCGGGTGACACTCGTCGGGCGGCTCGTTGCCACCCCCGAACTCCGGGTGACCAGTAACGGCACTCACGTCACGACCGTCCGGGTCGCTACCAACGACCGGGAGCAGGCCGAGTTCCACGATGTAGTCCTGTGGCGCCAGATGGCGGACTTCGCCAGCGGCTACATGACCAAAGGCCGCCTCGTCTACGTCGAGGGCCGGCTTCAAGGACGATCCTGGGAAGCCTCTGACGGCACTCAGCGCCGCAGCGTCGAGGTCGTCGCCGACCGATTTCAGGCTCTCACGCCGAAGCGAGGCGAGCAGCCTCAAGAATGATGGGCTATGCGGGACTCGGAGCCTCGGCTCCGGGTCCCGCTACTTCGCGGTCACTGAGCGGCGCAGCCAAATAGGAGTTATTGCGGAACCGAGCAGGGCTCCGGCCAAGAGCCACCGCAGGTGCGTCAATCTGTCTGTGTCCTGGAGCGTCACGCGTCCGACCGATTCTGCCCTTGAACGGCGAGGGGTCCGAAGAGCCGCTTCTGAAACAGGTGCAAGCGTGCAAGACCCGGCGCCGGAATGCACGCAAAGCCGAGGATCTCAAGTCACTAATTCGTCGTACTCCCATCATAATTCACGTGAAGCCGATCTCTCGTAACGGAGACACCGTCGCGCCAGCGCTCACTCAACGACTTCTCGCATCAATCGAGGCGAGGCTCGTCCTGCCCAGCGAGGAGCCTCCGTCGCCGATTACCTATACGCCTGGCTTGGTGGGATACGTCGGCGTCGTTATCTTCGCAGCAATCATCCTCGCCGCAATTGCCTGGCGTCCGATCTCCGACCCGTTCACGCTTCTCGTCGGTATCGTGGCGACCGCAGGATTGTCGGCCTTTGCCGTTCGCACTATCAGCGGGGTCAGCGCAGCATGGTCTGCGTCGGTCTTCGTACACCTCGGGATGACGCTTTGTCTCGGGCCACCTGGAGCCGTGGCCGCCGCCATCGGCGATGGGCTCATCGGGAGGGGACTCGTTCGAGCAGGCTGGTTCCGGTGCATCTTCAACACTGCGACATTCACCCTGAGCAGCCTGAGCGCCTGGTCGATCGCGAGCCGGATTCCATACCAGCAGCATCCCGCCCTGGCTCCCTTGGCAGGGATGGCAGCTGGAGGAGCGGCATGGTTGGTGAACCACGTCCTGGTCGCAATCGTCATCCGGCTCGCCTCCGGTAGGCAAGCCCGGCTGAGCACATCGATGCGATCCAGTCTGGCCGTCCTGCCATACGAGCTTGCGTACGGTTGGGCTGCGGCTGGAGTTGCTCTCCTCTACCGGGAGGCGGGAACCGCCGGGTTCACGATGCTCCTCGCGCCCGTCGTCGCCGGCCAAGCATTCCTTGTCCTGCTGGCCCGACGAACCCACGCCCATCAGCAAGAACTCCGAGAAGCGGAAGCAGGTGAGCGCCGCCGTATCGCCCGTGATCTCCACGACACCGTCGTGCAAGTCGTCGCCGGATCGGCAATGACGCTGGCAGCTCAAGCCGAACTCTCGGCTGCGGCCATTTCGAGGGAACGAGTGAAGGAGACGGCCGAGCACCTACGCGATGCAGCTCGTGATCTCCGGACACTCATCGTCCAGATTGCACCTCCAACCCTGGAGCGAGACGGACTGGCGGTCACACTGTCGGCCCTCCTCAAGCCCCTCGCTGAAGCCGGCGTGGCCGTCCATCTCGAATGCCCCGACATAGCGCCTGCCATTGAGGACTCAGAGTTGATCTACCGGGTTGCCCAAGAAGCCCTACGCAACATCAGCGCTCATGCAGCCGCCACTACCGTGGAACTAAGGGTCGCCGTCTCCGACGAGCACGTGACCCTTCTCGTCATCGATGACGGCCGAGGCTTCTCGCCGGCTGACCTCCAACGGCGCCGCCAAGAGGGCCACGTCGGCACCCGCGGCTTGGTCGAGGTCGCCACTGAACGTGGAGCCACTCTGACTGTCGATTCACAGCCCGGAAGGGGCACCCGCCTCTGCCTGACGATCCCGAACTACTGACCGGTATGGCCTGGTGGGTCACCCCACCAGGCCACCACTCCTAGTGCCAGCCTGTGTAGGCGAAGGCGGGAGCTGCGAACGCCATGGCGATGACCATGGCGCTTCCGGATGCAACGATGAGACGACGAGTGAATCGCACGTTGCTCCTTTCTGCCGGGCAATATGCACGGCATTCCGGTCACTCGTCATATAGCCTGACTCCATTCGAGCCATCTACACCACCATTTCCCTGTTGCAGAAACGACCGTTTACGCAACATAAATAGCGGTTTATTGTGCAGTGGTAAGACTCGACAGATAGCGCCCAAGAGAGTCTCGGGTTACAGCTCAATTCTGCGTAGTCGAGTAAGAAGATCCGGAAACACCGTCATCTTCAGCTCAGGCACAACGGCCCGCGTCTGCCTTGGCGCCTCGCAAACACGTCCGAGCGCCAAGGAGCCCGGTCTGCAGTCAAGCTCCTACGTGGTACTCCTCGTGAGGAGCGGTGTCTTCCGGTGCGTCGGTGTCGACGACGGCGTGGCCCTTGTACCTAAGGAGACCCAACGGACGCTCAACCACGATTTCGGTAGCCTTAGCTACCTCTGGGTAGAGTCGCCGCAACTCGTCCTCCGCGGTCGGCCGCGGTGAGGTGTCAGTCCTTCGCAAAAACCATTTCATCCGATTCGTCCATCTTCCGATGACTTTCATGTTACGAGAATCATACTACAGTAAATATCACTGCTGCCAAGACTAACCCGATAGCCAGAAGGGCATGCCCAATCGCTGGTAGCACGTAGAGCATTCCCTGTGGCTCCAGCGTCTTCTCCCTCGCAGCCTTCAACGAAAGCAAGTAAGCGTCATATTGGTTGGCTAGCGATGTCTTCACAATACCTTCGGCAATTTCTGAAGGATCTCGGGCCAAATCAGCTCGGCTCCGAAAAGTCGACACCATATAGACGACGAATGCTAGAGCTAATAAGACGAGAGGTATCCACCACCAGTCGTCGAATCCTGAGTCCGTCTTCAACAGACCGGCTGGGGCGTCCGCCCGGGCGACACATAGTCCCAGAGCAATCGCAGCCGCGACGCCCGCATACGCCTGCGCAGTTATTCGTTCATTGGCAGCCTGCTGATTGGCTTGGTCCAACTGTTGGAGGGCAAGTTCCAAGACAGACTGTCGAACATCCGCCTGCAACTCGTCGGTGCGGATCGGCTCGTGCGCCTGCCCGGCCGTGTTTGGCATACACGCATCCTATTCCACCGCAAAGCTGGCAACTGGTGGAAGCAGTGGTTGTGCGTCGAGATGGGCGCTGGCCAGACCGGTTGGATTCGTCGTCGGCCGACCGGGGCGGTCCGGGTAGGCGTCCGCAGTCTCAGCAGTCGGAGTCAGTGGTTCTGGGTCGGCGAAGCATCCGCGTAATCGTGCTCGCGTACCACCGACTGCCGCCGTGCGGCGCTTGCACGCCGCTTTCCTGAAGATGCCGTGCAATCCGCGTGGCACTCCATCCCTGATCAACAAAGAGAAATATCGCTTCGCAGACTTCCGAAGAGAGTGCTGGAGGTCTCCCCAAACGAACTCCCCGGCTGCGGGCTACCGATAGGGCCTCTCGCGTTCTCTGCGCGATCAGTCTTCGTTCCAGTTGTGCGAAGACGGCCGTCATCGCCTGCATTGCTTCACCCTGCGGTGTGTCGGTTTCCGGAGTGTCGAGTGCGACGATTCTCCAGTTCTCGCTCTTCGCTTGATCGACGAGGTTGGCGTACGCCGTGAGTGATCGCGCAAGGCGATCGAGCTTCGCCACGACTAGGAGGCTCGCCGGGTGCGAGCCGCACTCGGCTACCGCGCGCTTTAGGCCAGGACGGTAATTCGTCTTGGCGCTAAATCCCGCATCCTCGTGGATGGCGATCAAGTCCCATCGCCGCCGGCGACAGGCTGCCTCAATCGACGATCGTTGGGCGTCAAGACCGAGCCCCCCGGCGGCCTGGTCGGCCGTAGAGACGCGTACGTACCCAACAGCGATCATGTCGCTGACCTGCGATGTTGCGTAAACGGTCGTTTCTGCAACGAAGTTCAGCGATCTCACAACCCGGCAATTGAGACACAGATAGGAGATGTTGTGTTCCTAGTGATTCAGGACTAGCTCGTCAGCCGACCCATTCGACAACGCTCCAAGTGATGGCGTTGTGCCCGAAACGGGCGCAGCTCGGATTTCCTTTTGCATCCGTGAGTGCGACAGCGCAATGCAGCTCGCTGTCTTCGGCGATCGCTCGACCGACAACGGAGGCATCTAACCCTGACAGCATCACCCTCGCACGACGGAACAGACGTGCCCTGCCATCGGGCTCGATGTTGACCAGTTGAGATAGAAGAACCGGTCACCCCGCTTACCCTCAACGAGGGACCCTCGGTAGTCGAGTTAGCCGTCGGACAGCACGATGTGGCGTACATCGAATCGCCATGTCGCAGCGGGAGCGCCTCCACGAACCAGTTCAGTCGCGATCCATTTTGAGCCGATGCCGACGTGAACGTTGTCGTGCGTGCCATCGGGACCGGGATTGCAACGAAGCCCAGGAAGGTGTCTGCCGTTGACCTGAACGATCACGGGAGGCATTCTGCTCGACGAAGGGATACCGACCGCCAGCAGTGCCCCGAGAGGTTTCACCAAGCCTCCTTTGGGTAGCTGCAACCCAGATCCGTAACAAATGCAGTTCTGAACTCTCCAGTGTCTCAACGAGACCGGCGAACCCTAGGCGGTTCCTGGTTCCGACTGCGGCTCCCAAGCACGGGACAACGTGAAGTCGGTCCAATCACATCGCACCTCAAGCCGAACCGCATCTTTGTCAGTGGGAACGAGAAATGACTCCAGTGCTTCTGGAACCGGAAAGTACAGTCGGTCATATAGTGCCTGCATCGGTTGGTCAATCTCGACAGCACCGCCAGCGGTGGGACCGCCAACTCCCTCTGTGGTGATGAGTCGATCCAACCTCACCTCGAACTGGAATGCCGTTGAAATCAGATCTGACGCAATGAGCATCACCTTGTTTCCAGCCCAAACGGCCCCACGACCTTCACATTGTTGGATGACGTCGCCGTAAGCCTCCGAGGCTGTCTTTGGAATTTGTAGATAATAGCCGGTGAGGGAGGCAAACTCCTCTGCCCCCTCGATTCGCACGAGCTTAGGAATCTTCCCTCCCGGAGGAGCTTGATTGCCAAGAGCCGGCCCTGCACTTCCGCCCCCTCCGGCTCTGATGACTTGGACATCGTCCTGAGTAACGACCTCGCGTTGCGTACCCCGCCGTAGAACTTCGATGTCATCAGTCATGAGCACCCACAGCTCTGACCTCCGCTTAGCCAAGAAATCCAGGTTGACAGCTCCGCTGCCGAAAAACTTCGGGCTCCTGCCTCGGAGAGTAGTTCCTAGATACTCACGGACGAACGAAGCAACAAGTGAGGAAAAAATACCACCGAAACCGAGTTGCTCTAACTTACGAATCTCGGAGTGACGAACGTCCACGTACATAGTTAGCGTCTTTGAATTGGACTCCACCGCGTAGACGGGGACGTCCTCGGTGAGCCTCCCCGGAATGATGGAGAGTTCGGTAATCTCGTACGCATAGGTGATCGTCTGTTCGAGCTCAGCCAGGAACACGCGCTCGAACAGGCTAGACACTTCGTATCTCTCGGCGCATTCAATTCGACCTTCAAAGGGTTGCCCACCACAAAGAGAACTTAGGTACTCACGAATTGCTGCCTGCTTGTCGTTGTCTCCGGACAACTGGACAACTACGTGCCCCCTGGTTTGCAGCAGTTGGCTCAGCGCCTTGTTCTTGCTCGTAGCGAAGAACACCTTTATGTCGCCCTCGGATTTACCTCTCACGTCTTCAAGCCGATTCTCACTGCCATCCGCCATCTCAACCACAACGTGGCCAAGCATCGGGACCATACCGTGTCTGCGGACATACCGAAAGATTCGGGTGTGCTGGGTAATTCGTTCGGGTGACTCCAAGACAGCTACGACGGCCGCATGTTCCATGCTGGTCACGATTGACTGGAGAAGAGAATTCGATTCTGGATTGAGGGAGTCACGTCCGGCCGTAGGTGAGAGTCGATCACAGTCAATTACTCCAGACACACCGATGTCGGTCTGAACAGTGGTGCTACATATCTTGAAGCCACGCTTCAAAACATCGATCGGCCCATTCTCAAATCGAAGCCAGCCTCGAATACGAACTGCCTCGCCCGATACAGTGAGTGCTTGCACCTCAGCCTGAAGTAAGTGCCCGGCCGTCTCGAAGAGTCGACCCGAAACCTCAACATTGCCGTGTGACCAGATGGTCGCCTCGTTAGTAATCTCGGTGAGGTCGTTGCCACGCTCACTGGGAAGCTGGAGGGCCCTCTGCGACACCAGTGTTCCATTGAACAACACGGTCTCATCGGCATATTGAACAAAATCCCGTATGAATGTCGTCATAGCGTCGATGTCCATTGGTGCCTTGAGTACGCCACGAACCAATGTCCCGCGTGGAGCTACCTCGTCACTCTCGCCGGACTGAACTCGCGGGATCGCCCCACCGGCGCCTTCGATATCGCTACGTGACAACAGGGTCCAATGCCCTATCACATCGGTCGGTGACTGGGAGACAACCCGCAGTTCGTCACAGACTCCGAAATTCGCGAAACCACCGATGCCGAACATTCCAACACAACCAGCCTCACGAGCCTCCTGCGTTCTCTTCCCGCTCGCCCCGATGGTCCAGAACAGGTTTCGCAGGTCCGCAAGACTCATGCCGATACCGTTGTCAGCGATCTCGCAGACATGATTGTTTGCAGTGACCTGAACCTTCAGGATCGGATCGGATGAGTTAATAGCATCGCGAGAAGCCTGAATCCGCAGAGCATCTACGGCGTTTTGAACGTTCTCCCGAATGAAGGCCAATGGGGTTTCGTAAATCTGTTTCGAAATGGCAGAGAGAACAGAATCAAATTCGATACCAACCTGAAAGCTATCGTTGTCGCTCATGAGTCAGTTACCCCCGCGTGTAGCTTCAAGGGCGGAACGAAGAGCTGGGTCACCTGTCCTGGTCGCGACGGCTCGCCCGTAAGAGAAAAGGTCAGTGTGATCCGGCCATCGTGCAAGCGCTCGGATCACGATCTCCGCCGATCGGCCTGGTAGCCCAGCAACCTCTGACGCTCCGGCTGCCAACAAGTAGTGCTCCGCGGTGGCTTCGGTGGTTTCGATTAGCTGTTCAGCAAGAGTGGCGGCTTCAGTCCGCTTCGGTCCTTCGTCGCTGTGCATCAGAGCCTCTACCAAGGCGACTGTTGCAACTCCTTCCAACGCCGTCTGCCGGCGATCAATGATGCGTCTCGCTTGAAGTTCAAGAGTGTCCCATTCTTGCTCCGCTTTCAGAGCTGCAAGTAGAGCCACCGTCTGAGGCATTGGATCGGCGCTCCTGGTTGCAGCGATGAGTACTGCGTTTGTAATGCGGGCACCGCACGTCGGATCGGCTTCCGCAAGACCAGCCAGGTGGACTCCAAACGCATTCACTCTCTCTGCACATTCGGCCAGTCGATCGGTAAGAGAGAGGCCGGGGTCGTAAAGCAAGAGAAGGTTTCGAAGTGCAAGAAACGCAAGCGCAGAGGCCGCGTGCTCCGGATCGGTTTCCGTGACTACACCCGAACTTAGAAACTCAACCCTCCCGTCGATCATGATTGGCAACTCGTCCTTTTGGCCCAGAAGAATCGCCGCCATGTAGTGGGAGAAGGGACTGTGGCTGGGTGCTGCAGCGGAAAGGGCGGCTGCCAACTCGTCGGCGGTCCACGGGGGCTTACCTTGGAAGAGGCGACAGGGAGAGTCGATGGACGAGTAGTCGTCAAACTTTCGGGCCTCTGCGTCATACCGGTACGTGTGGATCACCGCCATCGCAGTTCCCAGGTTCAGCGTGATGAGGTTGTAGGAGTTTGGGTAGAAGCGACTCGCGTGGGACGAGCCTGCAGCGACAACGACACATGGGCGATGGGGAGAGGTTGTGACATCCGGTTCGTGCAAGTGGCCCCGGTGAAAGAAATGCGATTGAGGCAACAGCACATTGCGACAACTTTGTTGATCCCAATCAGCCAGCCACTCGATGGGGTGGTGGGCCATCGCGATCGTCAAGTGCGGGTCAAAATCGCGAATGAGAGCGAGGGCGTTCCGTACCTGCCGCTCACCGATTACAAGATTTGTGATGTCTCTATCGCCCCCGGAGAGCCATGAGGAATTTAAGCCGACTATCGCGATGCGTAAGACATCGACGCGGAGCATCGTGACGTATCCCAAGGAATCTGCTGTCTCGAGGCGTTCTTGATTGGGCGTGAGAGCAATGAGAAAATTACGATAGGCCAACTGACGCTCAGTGAGGTCAGCTATTCGTCCAAGGTCACCCAGGGCAGCATCGATTTGCGGCTGAGATGAAAGGATCTGCAGAGCCCCGACGTGTGCAAACTCGTGGACATGCCGGTCTACATCGTGGTTCCCTGGAACGAAGAAGAACCGAGAGATATCGACCGAAGCCGCTTCAGCAAGGCTGCGCATGAAGTGCGCCGCCTTGTCGTATTCAGCCGTTTGCCCTGAGAAGGCGATATCGCCGGTGACGAGGACGAACTCGACCGGGCCATGTTCAGTAACCCGCTGTGTCACATCCTGTAGCAAGGCGTTACACGCCACTGTCTGAGAAAACTGGTCTCCAGCAGCGGTGAAGTGGAAGTCAGAGAGGTGAAGCCAACAGAGTCGATCGATCAACGCCGGTCCGGAGCCCAAGGCTAGGCGGCCTCTGCCGTAGCCCGAACGCGGTCCAGAACCCCAACGAGTCGATCTACCTCGTCCGAAGTAAAGAGGTCGTCGGGGCCATGTGGGGCGATATCTGTGAAAGGGGACTCGTACAGGAGGGCTGCACCCATGACGCCGTGCTCGGTGAGGTGATTGATGATTAGGTCAACGAATTCGATCTGATTACCCGTGAGTGACCGTCCCTCAAGGAACTCCGCAAAAACCTCCTTAGCTGCGCCTCGGTCAAGGCCGATCAATGATCGAACGAACAGTCCGAGGCCCTGGCTCTCCTCCTTCACCCGGGCGATCGTCTCACGATCGCCGATACCGTTCTCCGCCAGCATCCGTTCCAAGGTCTCCAAGTCGCTCGGCGTCAACGGCTTGTTCATCCGTAGGCGGTGGATCGCAACGTGGTCCTGATGGTCACGCAGGAATGCTCGTGCCTTGGCGCGGAAACGGTCCATGTCATGGGGTGGGGGGATCCCGAGAAGATCGAACGACGTGGCAACACCCATCTCGTCCTCGAAGTCTGTGAACAGAATCTTCCGGCTGCGCTTCTCGATGAACTGCACGAGGTCCCGCAGCTTCTTTCGGACTTGCTCCAGCATCACCACTGTGACGTCTTGCCACCACGCCTCGGACTGGATCTCCTCTAGGACAACGAGCTGGGCCCTCACCATCGGGATGCTGGCCTGTTCTTCGATCATCTGTGCGATGGCAATGACCTGATCCCGCAGCTTCGGGAAGCGGGGATCGTGGCGCAGGATGCTGAGCTGTAGATTGAGTATTAGGAGATCGAACCGCTTGACCTCCTCGTCTTCTGCCTCAACGTCCGAAGGGAGAGGGGCGACCTCAGAGGCAAGTTCATGGAGATCGTCTTGTTCGAGGACCGTCCATGCCTCTGCCTTCGCGAACCGCTCGACATGTTCGCGCTTCGGGCGCACCACGAAGTTGTCGAGATTCATGGACGCAACGACGCCGTGGAGGAGCGAAGCTGTCTCGACTCGTAGCTTATCCGCCTGGTCGTCGCCTCCGGCCTCAGGCGCATTTCCTCGGTCTAGCTCTGCAATGAGATCCAGGCGGGTTGTGAACAGTTTCGTGCTGAGCGTCTCTCCAAGGCGACCGTCAGCCGTCGCTGGGTCCAAGCTGAAGAATTCGAGGTTGCCGCAGTAGTCCAGGATGAAGAAACTTTTCTTGTCATCTCCGGGTCCGAAGAGGTCCGGCCGGAGCCTGGTCCCTCGCCCTACCATCTGCCAGAACTTCGTCTTGGACCGGACCTGTTTGAAGAAGACCAAGTTGACGACATCCGGGACATCGATTCCCGTGTCAAGCATGTCGACGGAGACGGCGATGTGCGGAGCCTTCGTCGTGTTCGAGAAGTCGTCGATCAGTGACTGTGCGTAATTGACACCGTGGTGAACGGTTCGTGCGTACGCACCCTTGTACTTCGGGTAGCTGGCATCGAAACGCTCAACGATGAAGTCAGCGTGTGCATGGTTCTTGGCGAAGATGATCGTCTTGCCGATCCGGTCGCCGCCGGCAACCCGCTGCCCGTCTGTCATGAGGTGAGCGAGAACTTTGTCGACCGTGTCCTCGTTGAAGAGCCAAGCGTTCAGCGCAGACGACTGCACCTTGTCGGGTATCGGGTCGTCGTCACCCCATTCCAGTGCGTCCCACTTTTCCTGTTCTTCGGGAGAGAGATCCTTGTAGGTGATGCCCTGGCGCTGGAACTTGATCGGCACTGAGACGGCGATGGGTGGGACGAGAAATCCATCCTTGATAGCATCGTCTAGCTGGTACGCGTCGGTCGGGACACCTCGCTCCAGCTCAAAGAGCTGATAGGTGTTGATGTCGACCTCATCCTTCGGCGTCGCCGTGAGACCGACGAGGAGGCTGTCGAAGTAGTCGAAGATTGCCCGGTACTTCTGGTAGACGGATCGATGCGCCTCGTCGATCACGATGAGGTCGAAGTGCCCCGGCCCGAAACGGCGCCGGCCTTCGTTCATCTCATCGATCAGTCCCATCATCGTCGGGTAAGTCGACACGTACACCCGGCCATCACCATCGCGATCGGTGACCAGGTTTACCGGAGACGACGACGGCAGATGAGCCTTGAACGCTCCGACTGCCTGATTCACAAGTGCAATCCGATCCGCCAGGAAGAGGACACGCTTTGCCCAGTTGCAGCGCATAAGCAGGTCGGCAAGGGCGATAACGGTGCGGGTTTTCCCTGCACCAGTCGCCATCACGAGGAGAGCCTTCCGTTCAAAGTTGTTCTGGAATGCCTCGCCGATCCTTCGGATGGCTCGCGTCTGATAGTACCGCTCGACGATCGTGTCGCTGATATCAGCGGTCGCGAGTGACTTGCGGCTCGTCCGTCTCTGGATGAGAAGTTCCAGCTCGCCCTTCGTGTAAAAGCCCTGGATCTCGCGGGGTGGGTACATCTGGTCGTCCCAGATCCAGGTGTGGTAGCCGTTGGAATAGAAGATCACCGGCCTGCGACCAAACTCCTCCTCCAGGCAATCCGCGTAGAGCTTCGCCTGCTGCTTTCCGACCAGCGGTGACTTCATCGTCCGCTTCGCTTCAACCAGGCCCAGGGGCTTGCCGTCGTCGCCCCAGAGCACGTAGTCCACGTACCCCTTGTTCTGTTGGTTCGGCATGCCAGAGACTTCGTACTCGAGATCACGCTTCTCGCTAAGCGACCATCCCGCCTCATGGAGGTACTCATCGATGATCTGCGTACGAGTGTCTGCTTCGGAGTAATCGTGGGTATCAGCTACGGCTTCGCTCTTGGCTTTCGCCACCTCGGCGCGCAGGCGGACCAGCTCGCCGTCGAGCGCCTCCCGGTCAACCAAGAGTTCAGTGAGCTTCTGGTCGCTCTCAGCGAGTGACGCCTCAAGTTCCTGCAGCTTGGCAATGGTATGTGGTGCCGCTGTGGTGCACCTCGCCGCAGCCTTCGGGTCGTATGCAAGATCGGGCGAAGGCTTCGACCCACGTGCGTAGGTATGCGCGAGCCAGTAGCACACATGGAACAACTCTCGGACTGCCGCCGCCGATGCAGATTCGGGGATGGCTCGGTTGTCATGGACGGCTCGATTCCCGATGCGCGAGATCAAGTCCGCCTTGTTGAAGACGGCCTCTCCCACCGCCTGCTTGAAGGTGGGCTCGTGCAGCAGTGCACCAAGATTGTCCTGGTACGGAAGATGCAGTGCTGAGTCAGCCTTGTATATCCAGTTGACGACCAGCTCCGTCGCACGTCGTGCGTAGAAGCATGACGTTCGGGGGTCGTCCTTGATCGACGCCTCAGCCTTCTCGGCGGCCTCCAGGATGTCCGGCCACTCTTTAGCAAGGAAGCTGAAGTTGCTCATAGTTCACCTCGAAACGCTCGGTTCTGCACCGAGGCGAACAAGCTATCGAGACGCTTCAAGGACTCTTGAGATGACGCCTTTAGGTCCACAGCGACCGCGAGACGAGTCGCAAACTTGCGCCGTAACTCAAGCGGTGGAATGGGGATTTCCAGTGCGCGGAGAATCGCGAGGTTGATATTTTTCTGAGCAAACTCCGGAGCAGCGTCCTCAAGCTTTTGCTGTAAGAAAGCTAGCCATATACGGACGTACTCAACAGTCGCAGGGTCATCCGCGCTGAAGCCGACAACACTATCCGGGAAGCAGGCGTCGAAAGTAAGAATGCCGGTTTTCGCAATATTGGCTGCAATCGTTATGCACAGTGTCCCGGCTGGCCAAAGTTTGCTCTGGCGAAGTCCCTGGTCCGAGTACGTGGCGTTGTGTTCGCGGATATAACCATCGCAGTTAGCTACCTCACCCGTTTGAACTAGCGGGTGTGGCCCGCCGAGCAACTCCGGAGCATTTCGTGGTCGATGCTTGGAAACTCCTCGATCCAAGCTGCCAACGGTACCTAGTTTGGCGGTCGGCCACCCGCGCGGGTTGAGTATTGGGTCACCAAACATGTCGATGAAGACAGATTGCATGATGGAATCGAGTTGGGCCAGGGCTACTCGCCTCTGTGCACGCAGCCCATCTGCCTGATCGAGGATATTGGAGATCCGTCGCTGCTCGTCCAACGATGGCATGGGAATCGCCGTCCGGGCGACGTCCTTCGGATAGAGGTGAATTCCCTTGACGTGTTCTCGCAGTGAGTGCCTTGTCGGCGGAGAGTTGACCCATTGGTAAAGGAAGCCGGGATCCAGCGCTGAATTGTCTGCACGGATAATCAGCCACTCCCCGGTAGCTAGGGCCCCGACTGTAGATGGCTCGACGCGGTATGTCTTTGACGCCACGTATGCTGCATTGTGTGCGGCATTCAAGATCAGAGTGTCACCATTACATACGCTTGCTCTCGGAAACTTTCCGGCAAAGGCGGGGTCGACAAATGACTGGAATCTGCCCCGAAACCCACCAAGCTCATCCACGTCCTTGATCTTCAGGACTGGATGCCCTTCATTTCGCTGCTCAGACTTTGGTGGCGTCTTACCATTGAAGACCGATGCAACTTCCGCTAAGGGTACAGTCGGCCAACTTTTCACCGAAGCATTTCCTCAAGCTCCTCAACGCCCCGCTGGATGTCCTCTTCGATCTTGGCGATATCAGCAAGAATCTCAAGAGGAGGCCGATGATCCGCTTCCTCGTGGACGACTTCCTTGTAGCGATTCAGACTGAGGTCGTATCCCTGGGCAACGATGTCGGCTTTGGGAACGCAGAAGCTCTGCTCAGTCCGGGAGCGATTGAATTCGCTCCCGCTGCGATTCCTCCATCGGGCCAACGTGTCGGGAAGGTTGTTCTTGGCATGTCCGTCTTCTGCGAGGGGAGCAGCGGGAACGGGGCCGAGATTGTCCTCGGACAGGAGCAGGATTCTCTTGTCGTCAAGGGACCAGCCGTCGGCACCCACGTCGTAGAACCACACGTGATCCGTACCACCAGAGGTTGTCTTGGTGAATACGAGGATCGCCGTGGACACACCGGCGTATGGACGGAACACGCCGCTCGGTAGAGACACAACGCCTTCGAGCTTCTGGTCCTCGACGAGGATCCTCCTGAGCGTCTTGTGGGCGTTACTGGAGCCGAACAGGACTCCGTCCGGGACAATGACTGCAGCCCGACCTCCGGGCTTGAGCAGCCGCATGAACAGGGCCAGGAACAACAGCTCTGTCTTTTTCGTCTTGACGATGGCTTGTAAGTCCTTAGCGGTGTGCTCGAAGTCGAGTGAACCCGCGAATGGCGGATTGGCAAGGACCAGGCTGTACCGCTCTTCCTCGCCAGCGTGGTCCTGGGAAAGGGAGTCGCGGTACCTAATATCTGGATTCTCCACCCCGTGGAGGAGCATGTTCATGCTGCCGATGCGCAGCATCGTGTTGTCGAAGTCGAACCCGTGGAACATCTCTCGATGGAAGTGCGCCCGGGGCTTTTCGTCTCGGAGCATCTCGGGGTTGTGGTGGCGCAGATACTCGCCCGCTGCGATCAGGAAACCCGCGGTGCCGCAAGCAGGGTCACAGATGATGTCCGTTGGGGTCGGAGCGACCATCTCGACCATGAGCTGGATGATGTGACGCGGTGTCCGGAACTGACCGTTCTGTCCAGCCGTCGCGATCTTGGCAAGCATGTACTCATAGAGGTCGCCCTTCGTGTCGCGATCTTCCATCGGCACCTCGGCGATGAGGTCGACAACCTTCGCGAGGAGCTGCGGAGTCGGGATCGTGAACCGCGCGTCCTTCATGTGATGGGCATACGTCGAGCCGTTGCCGCCGAGCGTCCGGAGGAACGGAAAGACGTGCCGGTCAACGACCGTGAACATCTCATCGGGTGCGAAGTTCCGAAACTTGGACCAACGCATGTCTTCATAGGGCCGTCCCAGCTCGTCCTTACCCTCAGGGAAGATTCGGTGCTCCAGGGGCTTCTTGAGTCGCGCAGCCTTGTTCTCCTCCAGGACCTGCATGTCGTCGAGTCGACGGAGGAAGAGGAGGTACGTGATCTGCTCGATGACCTCAAGCGGGTTCGAAATTCCGCCAGACCAGAAAGCGTCCCAGACCTTGTCGACCTGGCTCTTGATGGAACCCGTAATCATGTTCGGAGATGGTACGGGAGGGCTGGTCGGGCCGGGAGACTTCAGCGACGCTTAGGCCGTGGTACCAGTCTCCGCAGTCGACGCCGAGGGTACAGAGAGCACTTTTCCCATGATCGAGGCAGCAGCCCGGTCCCGCTCCTCGATGAGATGGCTGTAGACACGAAGAGTCAGCGACGGGTCCGAATGCCCAAGACGCCCCGCCACGGTTCGCACATCTACGCCCGCACCGATGAGCTGCGTCGCCGTGAAGTGGCGCAGGTCATGTAGCCGAACCTCCTTCAAGCCGAGCCCGTCCCGTACCCTTATGAAGAAGCTGGTGACGTTGTCAGGTCGGAACGGCTTGCTCCCATCGAGATAAGGCGAGAACACAAAGGCATCTGGAGCAACTGTCGCCTCTGCCTCCGCCGCCCACTTTTCAACGTTCGCGAGGTGCTGCCGCAGAAGCAGCACGCCGACCTCGTCGAGAGCGACCCGCCGAAAGCGGTCAGTCTTGGTCGCCTTCTCAGTCAGTCCGCCCACCGCCACGACAACGCTGCGGGAGACGTCCAGCTCGCCCGTCTCCAAGTCGGCATCGCTCCAGCGCAGAGCGCACAGCTCCCCTCGCCGCATCCCCGTCAGGGCCGCGAGCATAAGGAGGGGAGCTAGGCGAGGGTCCCGGTCCTCCGCGGCCGCCACCACTGCTCGGACGGACTCCACTGACGGCGCCTTGATCCGACGCTGGCTCACCTGCGGCGGTCGCGCCCGGTCGGCGACGCTGTCTCGGACCCAACCCCATCGGACTGCCTGGTGCAAAGCGGACGAGATAATGGCGTGGTTGTTGCGAATCGTCTTCGCAGAACGGCCGTCTTCCTTCATCGCCCCGTATAACTCGTCGAGATTCTTCGCGCTCAAGCGGCTCAGCTTCACCTTGCCGAGCGCCGGCCGGATGCCCTTCTCGATCTGCGACTTGTAGTTGCGGATCGTCGTCGGCGATCGGTCTAGCCGCTCACACTCCTCCAGCCAAAGGTCCAGGAGCTGCCCGAAGGTAGCACCGACTCCATCTGACGACGCCCCGCCGTGCTTGGCGATCAGGTCACGTAGGACATCATCGGCATCCCGGGCGCTCCCCCGAACCGTCTTGCTGAGCTGCCGCGGGTTACCCGTGACGGGGTCTCGCCCCAGGTAGACCCGGACCTCCCAAACCCCATCCTTCTTCTTGCGCTTGGTTCCACGCACCATCAGCCACCCTAGTGTGGCGCTAGGGATATCTGTAGGGATGATTTGAGACAAACAGAAGGGCCGGTGCTCTCGCACCGGCCCTGACCTGCACTTTCTTGGTGGCGGGGGTTGGATTTGAACCAACGACCTTCGGGTTATGAGCCCGACGAGCTACCAGACTGCTCCACCCCGCGGCGGTCCGGAGACAATATCACCGCCATCGAGGTCGGCGACAAGCCGCCGGCGGAACACAAGCACGCTCAGTGGGGTTCCAACTAGTACAGACACGAGTTGGAGGAACAGTGAGCAAGACCCTGGATTCGGCGGAACGCAAGCAAGTGGACTTCTGGTTCGACCCGTTGTGTCCGTGGGCGTGGCTTACATCCCGTTGGATGCTCGAGGTCGAGAAGGTGCGCCCTGTGAAGACCGAGTGGCACGTGATGTCGCTCGCTGTGCTCAACGAGAATCGGGAAGAGCTTTCCGACAAGTACAAGGAGCTGCTCAAGAAGGCTTGGGGTCCAGTCCGGGTCTTGATCGCGGCCGAGCAGGAATTCGGAAGCGAGGTGCTGCTCCCGCTATACACCGAATTGGGCAAGAAGATGCACCTCGAGCAGCGCCGCGATCCGGAGATCCTCGGCGAGGCCCTCGAAGCGGCCGGCCTCCCGGCCCGGTTGGCCGAAGCGGCTGAGAGCACCGAGTTCGATGAGGCTCTGCGCAAGTCCCACCATGAAGGCATGGATCCTGTCGGCTACGACGTGGGCACCCCGGTCATCCACTTCGACGGCGTCGCCTTCTTCGGACCCGTAGTCACGCCTGCTCCCAAGGGCGATGCGGCTGGACGGCTTTGGGACGGCGTCAACCTCGTCGCCGGTATCCCCGGCTTCTACGAGCTCAAGAGATCGCGCGAACAAGGCCCGATCTTCGACTGATAGCCAACCGCTCAGTCCCGGCGTGGCCGGCGCCGCCGCCAGGCGTTGGCCACGGAAGGTGGCTCGTACCCGGCGTCGCCCCACGAGAAGTTGGTCCCTGGCGTTACGATCTCGTCGATCTTGTCGAGCACCGATGCGTCCAGGTCCACGTCCGCCGCGCCGATCTGGCCGGCGAAGTGCTCGGCCGTGCGGGGACCGATGATGGCTGAGGTGACAGCGGGATGCTGCACAACGAAGGCCAACGCCATGTGGATCAGGCTGATACCCGCCTCTTCCGCCACGACGGCCAGGGCGTCGGCCGCCTGCAGCTTGCGCTGGTTCTCCGGCAGCGCCATGTCGTAGCGGACGGGAAGTCGCGCCGACCTACGGCTGGTCAGGTCAGCAGCGCCGACCCGCCACTTGCCCGATAGCCAGCCACCCGCCAGCGGGCTCCACGGGATGACTCCCATCCCGTACTTCTGGCAGGTCGGCAGGATGTCGGCCTCGATGCCCCGCACCAGCATCGAGTACGGCGGCTGCTCGCATACGAACCGCTCGCGATGACGCCGCTCCGCGGTCCACTGGGCCTCTACGATGGACGAAGCAGGGAACGTCGAGCTGCCCAAGTACCTGACCTTGCCCTGACGGACAAGGTCGGTGAGCGCCCCTAACGTCTCATCGATGTCGATCTGTGGATCCGGACGGTGGATCTGGTAGAGGTCGATGTAGTCGGTGCCAAGCCGGCGCAGGCTGTTCTCGCATTCCTGGATGATCCACCGCCGCGAGTTACCGGCCTGGTTGGGGTCGCTGCCCATCGGACCGTGCGCCTTGGTCGCGATGATCAGGTTGTCGCGCCGGCCGACGATGGCCTTGCCGACGATCTCCTCCGACTCCCCCTCCGAATAGACATCGGCAGTATCGATGAAGTTGATGCCGGCCTCGATGGCCGAATTGATGATCGATATCGAGTCTTCGTGGTCCGGGTTGCCCCACGCCCCGAACATCATGGCACCCAGGCACAACGGGCTGACCTTGACGCCGGTCGACCCCAAGTTGCGGTACTTCATGTCCATCTCCCTTTACGTTTCAATCTCTCGACCGACAGAACCTAACGCAGCCTCAACTCGAAGCGATCCACGCGAAATAGGGCCTGTCTGGGCGCGATCGCTCGCTCTCGGCAGCAACCGAAGCGGCAAACAGTGGGAATTTGCATCCGAGAGTGGAGAGTCGCGCCCAGACGAGGACGGTCGACCGAGATGCGGGAAGGCCGAGATGCGGGAAGGCCGAGATGCGGGAAGGCCAAGACGTGGGGCAGGCGCCAGGCCGGGCCGCGCCGCACCCCGACCCGGCCCACCGGACCCAGGCCGCAGCGCACCCCCCGAAGGGGGCGAAGCCGTACACTCGGAACCGAACACCGCGTAGGGACCACAACAGCGGGGAGCGCTTCGGTGGGTTCGAGCTTGTTTGATGAGAGCGACGAGGAGCGCCGCGTCCGGCCGCTCATCGGGCTCACCACCTACGTCGAACAGGCCAAGTGGGGGGTGTGGGACGAGGAGTCCGCCCTCCTACCTCTGAGCTACGTGACCGCGGTGACCAGGGCCGGCGGGTGCCCCGTCCTGCTTCCGCCGTCCCCAGCCCGGCCGGAGGATGTGATGCCGGCCCTCGACGGTCTCGTCATCACCGGTGGACCCGACGTCGACCCGGCCAACTACGGCTCCGACGCCCACACCGAGACCGACCCCCCGCGCAGCGAGCGCGACGAATGGGAAATGGCGCTGGGCCGGGCCGCCCTCGACGACGACCTGCCCCTCCTGGCCATATGCCGCGGTTTGCAAGTTCTAAACGTGGCCATGGGCGGCACCCTCCACCAGCACCTGCCCGACGTGGTCGGCCACGAGGACCACCGGGCCGTGATGGGCAAGATGAGCCGCATGCTGATCGCGGTCAACCCCGAAAGCGCCATGGGCGCCATCCTCGGCGGCGAGACCGAAGGGATGTGCCACCACCACCAGGCCATCCACCGGCTCGGACGGAGGATGGAGGCGGTCGGATTCGCAGCCGACGGCACCGTCGAAGCGGTCGAGGTGGCCGGACAGGAGTTCGCCTTCGGGGTCCAGTGGCACCCCGAAGACGACCCCGGCGACGACCGGCTCTTCGTAGCTCTGGTCCAGGCGGCTTCACGGTTCAGGTACGAGCGTCGCGGCGATCCAGAGGAAAAGTCGCTGAGATGGGACGCCCAGTGACAGAGGCGCCCATGGACGAGGATCAAGTCCGCATCGAGGTCCAAACCAACGGTCCCTACCTGGTCCACGGCCGCGTTCCCTTGAGCCGCCGGCGCACCGTCAGGTCCGAGCACGACGAACCCATGACGACCAAGACGACCCACCGCTTCCGGGCCCGCCAGACCATGGCCCTGTGCCGGTGCGGCGGCTCCACCCACAAGCCGTTCTGCGACGGCACCCACGCCACCATCGGCTTCGACGGCACCGAATCGGCGCCCACTGACGACTACGACTCCAGAGCCAAGACCTACAGCGGCACGAATGTGACGGTCCGCGACGACCGGTCCATCTGCGAACACGCCGGCTTCTGCGGCAACCAGCACAGCAACGTGTGGAAGATGGTCCACGGCAGCGACGACAGCGTGCTCCGCGCCCACATGATGGCCATGATCGAACGGTGCCCGTCCGGCGCCCTGACCTACCGGGTCGAAGGCGACGACTCCGACCTCGAACCGGACTACGGCACGGCCATCGCCGTCACCGACAACGGCCCGCTGTTCGTGATGGGCGGCGTGCCGGTGGTGCGCTCCGACGGGGCCGCCTTCGAAGCGCGCAACCGGGTGACCCTGTGCCGGTGCGGTCAGTCGGCGAACAAGCCCCTGTGCGACGGGAGCCACCGGCAAGCAATGTTCACCGACTCGTGAACATCAAGGCGCCATCAGAGAGGAAAAAGAGTGGGCGCTGACTGGGCTCGACCCGTCGTCCACTGGGAGATCACGGCGGTGGACCCAGTCCGCCAGGCCGACTTCTACCGCCAGATGTTCAACTGGGAAATAGGCGACGGTGCCATCATGCAGATCCCCGCCGGACTCGGAGGACCCGAGCCCGGACCTGCAGGTCACATCCGCCAGGGCGAGCGCGGCGGCGTGTCGCTGTACGTCCAAGTCCTCGACTTGCGGGAGTCGGTCGACAAAGTCAGGGAGCTTGGCGGGCGGGTGGTCGTCGAGCCGTTCGATCTCCCCGCCGGCCCCACCTTGGCCTTCGTGGAGGACCCGGAAGGCAACCCGCTCGCCCTGGTCCAGCAGTAGACCTAGTCCAGCTCGAAGTAGCGGCCAGACCTCACCGACGGCCCGTCGACGAAGGTCATGAAGTCAGCGGTCACCGGATCCTGGCCCCATATGGCTTCGCACCGGTCGTGGTCCTCCGCCGAACGCCAAACGTCGACGATGACCCACTCGCCGTCCTCGCCGCGCGCCGTGGTCCGGCGCATCAGCCCGGGCTGCTGGTAGGCGAACTCGGCCTGCAACCGTTTGTCGGCGGCCACGAAGTCGGCCTCGTCGGCGCCCGCCGTCAAGCGGAAGGTCAGGATGGTGATCACCGGTCGAGCACGCTAATCCTCGCTGCCTTCCCATCGCCGTCCTAAGACTGAGTCTTAATATAATGAGATCGTGTTGAGACGGACAGAGTGAGCAGTTGACGGACGACCTGCACGCCGTCGTCGCCGTCCGGCTTCGCGGCATCGATCAGCGCTACACCGCCGGCCGGCGGGCCATCGTCGACCTGCTCGTGAGCGCCGGACACCCAGTGAGCATCGGCGACATCGCCACTCGCCTCCCGGATCTGCCTCGCAGCTCGGCCTACCGGCATCTCGTCGACCTCCAAGCCGCCGCGGTCGTCCGCCGGGTGGCCGCCAACGACGAGTTCGCCCGCTTCGAGCTGGCCGAGGACCTGACCGAGCACCACCACCACCTCCTGTGCACGAGCTGCGGCAAGGTCATCGACATCACGCCGTCGGCCGCGTTCGAACGCACCATCGCCAACCAGCTCGACGCCTTGGCCGACGCCGAGGGCTTCCAACCGCACAGCCACCGCGTCGACGTCCTCGGCCTGTGCGCGGCCTGCCACTAAGTGCCCGATCCAGAGCAGCCCGGGAAACGAAAGCGGCGGGTCGGCGAGGACCGCATCCTCTCGCTCCCCAACGTCATCACAACGGTCCGGCTGGTTCTTACACCGATCTTCGTGGTGCTGCTGGCCCAACCGCATCGCCGCGACTGGTTCGCGGCAGCGGTCGTACTGGCCGTCGCCGGCTCGACCGACTGGCTGGACGGCCAGATAGCCCGCCGCTTCGATCAAGTGACCAACCTGGGCAAGATCATCGACCCGACCGCCGATCGCATACTGCTGGTCACCGCCGTCATCGGAATCCTGGCCGTGGGCGCCATACCCATCCCCATAGCTGCGATCGCCATCGGGCGCGAAGCCCTGGTGGCCGTGGCCGCCATCAGCCTGGCCATGGCCGGGGCGAGGCGGATCGACGTCACGCTGGTCGGCAAGGCCGGCACCTTCGGGCTGATGCTGGCCTTTCCCTTCTTCCTCGCCGGTCACTCGACCGTGGGTTGGCACCACACCGCCCTGCTGCTGGGCTGGGTGACAGCGATCGTCGGCCTCACCCTGGGCTGGATCTCCGTGGTGATGTATGTCCCTCTCGCCCGCGGCGCCCTGGCCGAAGGAAAGGCCGCCGCCCCAGACAAGAGCGGCGAGACCTAACCGAGAAGTTCAGGCTGGCGGGCCGGCCGCCAGCATGGCCTGCCATTCGAGCGCTTCGGACAGGACAGGTCGGGTGGCGTCCATGAACTCCACCAGGGTCTCGACGAAGCGGGCCGGCTCCTCGGTGTGCAGGAAGTGGCCCGACCCTTCGAAGATCACGAGCCGGCTGCCGGGCATGGCCGCGTGGGCTTCGTGGGCGTGGGCCACGGGAATGATTCGATCGCGCCCACCCCACACGATGAGACTCGGCATCAGCGAAGCCAGGTACAGACGGTCGAGGGCGCTGACGGTCTGGCCTCCGATGTCGACCACGGCGCGCAACGTCCGCAGGAACGCCCGACGGGTGTCCGAATCGATGAGAGACACGTAGCTGCGCCACTCCTGCTCGATGCCGGGGGCGCGCAAGCCGGCGCCCCGCAGCCATCCGCTGACGGTGTTGCCGACGTCACGAACAAAAGACGGGAACAGCACCGGCGCCAGGTACTCGACCCCCGGGAGCGTCAGGGCCCGGAGCAACAACGACACTTCGCGTCCCAGCCCTCCGCTCGACACCAGGACGAGCCGCTCGCAGTACTGAGGGTGCTGGTAGGCGAGCTGCATGGCGATGCCGCCGCCGAGCGACTGACCCACGATGGTGGCGTGGTCGATCCCTAAGGCGACCAGCAGATCGCGCAGGGAGTTCGCTTGCGCGCCCAGCGAGTAGTCCTGGGGAGGCTTGTCGGACTCGCCGTGACCGGGGAGGTCGGGGGCGATCACGGTGTAATGCTGAGCGAGGGCGGGCATGACCTCGCTCCAGGTGGAAGAACTGCCGGCCATTCCGTGCACCAGCAGCAGCACCGGCCGGGCGCCCGAGGGATCCTCGCCGCCGATTCGATACACGACCCGGTGGCCGTGCAGCTGGACGGAGCGCTTGTCGGTTTCGACCACGGCCCACCAACCTACCGCGCGGTACCCGCCCGGGCACTACGGAACCAGCCGCGTGACCGGATCGACGCATCCCAAAGGTCGCCCTCCCAACTTCAGTCAAACCCCTGTCGTGTCGATGGTATTAGGTGCCTTTGATAGACGAATCGGGCCAGATCATGGCATGTGAGAAATGTGGCGATACGGACGGAACGTCGTGTGGCTGCTACCTGCCCGACGACCTGAGGGGCTTCCTGGCCGACTTCCAGGCCCACTGGAAGGGGATCGAGGATCCCACTCCACCCGAAAAGGAAGGCGAATCTCCCGAGACGACCGCCGAAGACAACCTTGCAGACCTGCCCGACGACGACTTCATCTACCAGGAGGACCCGGTCCAACCCTCGTACCCTATGGTCCCCAACCGGGACGCCATCGTCTGGCGCTCCAACCCAACCGGTCCCGGAGGTCCCGGCCATTCGCGTCAAGGCGCCAATCGGGCCTGGTCGCCGCCGTCAGCCGGGAAGGCAGGACGTTGGGATCCGCCGCCTCCTCCGTCGTCGGTGCTCCGACCGAAATCCACCCATCGGCTCCGGGACCTGGCCATCGGCATCGGCGTCGCGGCCGCCCTGGTCCTGGCCATAACCGTCGTTTCCGGTATATCCCATACGTCGTCGAACGCCACGGCCGCCAGTGCGGTGAAGTCGGCTGCGGCCCCCCTCGGGTACTCGACCTTTGCCGACCCGTCCGACCACTTCAGCATCGCCGTACCAACGGCCTGGCCCAAGGCCAGCCCGGCCACGACAGGGTCAACAGCGGCGGTTGAAAGGTTCGAAGAGACCCACCTCGCCGTCAAGTCGGTCCTCGGGTCGGCGCTGTCGGCCGCGCAGTTGACGAGCATCCAGTTCGTCACTGCCGACCCCCGCGATATCCCCGCCCCCGGTTACGTCACCGTCGTCGTCCGCCCGGCCCCCCGTGTCACCGACAGCGATCTGACTTCCGTCGCCGCCGCGCTTCCCGGCGAGTACAAGAGACTCGGTGCGACCGTGCTCCAGACGAGCATCATCCAGCTCGCCGGCCACAGCGCCTTGCAAGCCATGATCCAGTTTCGCTTCACCGATGCCCGCCGAGTTCGACGGGTCGCCACCCAGACCCAGTACTTCGTGGCGGCCGACAACTCCATTTACATCGTGTCGGTCGGTGGAACCGGGCCGTACCTGTCGACCATCGTCTCGACGTTCCGGGTCGGCTGAACCCAAGTCGGCTGAACCCAAGTCGGCTGAACCCAGGTCGACTGGTCCACCCCTAAGCGCGGAAGCTGCCGACCAGCCTCGTCATCAGCCGGGCCCAGTCTTCGTGATCCAGGGGCTCCAAATCGAGGGCCCCGGCCATCAGCGAACCGAGGGCGATCATCAGCGACAGGCGCGAAATGGAGGCCGCCGATACCTCCCCCACCAGCACTCCGGATACCTGGCCCTGGTCGATCAGGCCGGCAAAGATCTCCTCCCGTTCGGCGACCATCTCGGCCAGGAGGGCGCCGACCTCGGGATGCCTTCTGGTCGCGATGATGGCCGCGACCACCAGTGACTCCTCCGTCGGCTCCGGCCGGTCAAAGGTGGCCCCGATGGCGGCCATCACCTCGACCATCTGCGACGAATCCGAGCTGCCGAGAAGCAGGTCGAGGTCCTTCTGCATGTGCACCCGCAGCGTGGCGACAAACAGCTCCGCCTTGGAGGCGTAGTGGGCGTAGATGGCCCCGCTGGTCAGGCCCGCTTCGGACGTGATCTCAGAGATGCTGGCCGCGTCGTAGCCGCGCCGGGCGAAGACCTTGGCGGCCGCGCTCAACAGCGACGCCTTGGTCTCCTCCGCTGCCACCCCCGCTTTACGTCCCACAAGGACCAGGGTAGCCACAAATAGTGACCGCTCTTTTGGCCGGGCTAACCTCCGGCCGTGGCTTACCTCGAGCGCGACGGCGTCGCCATCTACTACGAAGTCAACGGTCCCACCAACGACGCAGGCCGGGTGCCCCTGCTCCTTTCGCACGGCTACTCGGCCACGGCCGACATGTGGAAGTCCAACCTGCCGGCCCTGTCGGCCGACCGCCAAGTCATCAGCTGGGACGTTCGCGGCCACGGTCGCAGCGGTTCGCCCGAAGAGCAGAGCCTCTACACCGAGGCCCTGTCGGTGGACGACATGGCCGGGATACTCGACGCGTGCGACGCCGAGAAGGCGGTCATCGGCGGGCTGTCCCTCGGCGGCTACCTGTCGCTGGCCTTCAACCTGCGCTACTCGGAGCGGGTGGTGGCCCTGGTGCTCTGCGACACCGGCCCCGGGTACCGCAAGGACGAGGCCCGCAACGGCTGGAACGCCATGGCGGCCAAGTGGGCCGACGGCTTCGACCGGAAAGGGTTCGAAGCCATGGGAAGCGGCGCCGAAGTGAGAGCAGCCCAGCACACCAGCGCAGCCGGCCTGGCCCGCGCCGCCCGCGGCATCCTGACCCAGTTCGACTCCCGGGTCATCGACTCCCTCTCCACCATCTCGGTACCGACGCTGGTGCTGGTCGGCGCCGACGACAAGGCCTTCCTCGGCGCGGCGGACATGATGGCGGCCAAGATCCCGGGGGCGACCAAGGCCGTGATCGAGGGGGCCGGGCACGCGGCCAACATCGACCAGCCCGAAGCTTTCGACAAGGCGCTGCTGGCCTTCCTAGATTCGTTGTGACAGACAAGAGGGGGAAAGACCGATGGCCGAAGCAAGAGTCGAAGGCGAGATAGCCGCACCTCTCGACGACGTCTGGAAGGTGGTGTCGGACTTCGTCGGCATCATCGCCGTCCAGGGACTTCCGGTGGAAGGCGAGGGCGAGGGCGTCGGCATGATCCGCACCCTGACCATCGGCGATATCAAGATCGTCGAGCGCCTCGAAGAGGTGGACGAAGCCACCCACACCACGTCGTATTCGATAGTCAGCAGCCCCATGCCGGTTTCCGACTCGCGCGGCACCATCCACCTGGCTGCGGCCGGCGAGGACTCCACCCACATCACGTGGAGCAACACCTTCGAACCGGCCGGCATGGCCGAAGCCGACGCCGTCCAGGTGCTGGAGAAGACATACGGCGGGGGCATCAAGGCCCTCAAGCGGCACTTCGCTTCCTGAGCCGCCCGTTGGGGCCGAACGTATAGTTGTCCCATGGACTGGCCGCTGCGCTTTGGCATATTCCTCGCCCCGTTCCACCCGGCCGGCCAGAACCCGACGCTGGCCATCGAGCGCGACCTCGAGCTGGTCGTGCGCCTGGACCAGCTGGGTTACAACGAGGCGTGGATAGGCGAGCACCACTCAGCCGGGTTCGAGATCATCGCTTCGCCCGAAGTGTTCATCGCGGCGGCCGCCCAGCGCACCACCAACATCCGCCTGGGCACCGGCGTCAGCTCGCTCCCCTACCACCATCCGTTGATCCTGGCCGACCGCATGGTCCTGCTGGACCACCTGACGCGCGGCCGCATCATGTTCGGGGTGGGACCGGGCGCCCTGCCGTCCGACGCCTTCATGATGGGCATCGACCCGGCCCGCCAGCGCGAGATGATGGAGGAGTCCCTCGAAGCCATCATCGCCCTGCTGACGACAGACGAGCCGGTGAACATGGTGACCGACTGGTTTACCCTCCGCGACGCCCGCCTGCAGCTGCGGCCTTACACCCACCCGTGCTTCGAGATCGGCGTGGCGGCCCAGATCTCCCCCGCCGGTCCCCGGGCGGCCGGGCGCTTCGGGGTCTCGCTCCTGTCGCTCGGGGCCACCAGCGCCGGAGGCTTCGACGTGCTCGGCGCCCACTGGGCCACTGCGGAGGAAAGGGCGGCCCAGTTCGGCACGACGATCGACCGCAGGAAATGGCGTCTGGTGGGACCGATGCACATCCGCGAAACCGAGGAGCAGGCCCTCGAGGACGTCAGCCACGGACTCGCCGAATGGGTCCAGTACTTCCAAGAGGTGGCGGCCCTGCCCATCGCCCCGGCGACCGACGACGAGCACACGCTGGTCGAAGCCATGAACGCATCTGGCATCGCGGTCATCGGCACGCCCGAGATGGCCATAGCCCAGATCCAGAGGCTGATCGAGCAGTCCGGGGGCTTCGGGACCTACCTGTTCATGGCCCACGAGTGGGCCGACCGTCAGGCCACCCTGGCGTCCTACGAGCTGTTCGCCCGCGAGGTCATGCCGGCGTTCCAGGGGTCGACCGAGAGGGCGGAGCGGTCGCGCACCTGGGCCGCGACGAACCGGCCCGAATTTATGGCCGCCGCCATCGGCGCCGTCGGCAAGGCCATCAGCGACCATCAGGTCGAGAAGGACCTGCTTCCCAAAAGCTGAATCAGAGGGACTTCAGCCAGGCCGTCAGCAGTTGGTTGATCTCGTCGGCGCGCTCCTGCTGGACCCAGTGCCCGCAGCCCGGCAGGATGTGGCTGCCCTTGAGTCCCGGGAGGGTCTCGGGGAACCGGGCTATGGCCCTAGCCCCCCACATGGTCGGGCCGTCCACCTCGCCGCCGATGAAGAGCGACGGGACCTTGATCGGCTGGTCCCGCAAGTGCTGCATGTCCTGCCAGTCGCGGTCGACGTTGCGGTACCGATTCAGCGGGCCGGCGAAGCCCGTCCTTTCAAACTCGGCGGTGTAGAACTCGACGTCGTCTTCGGTGAGCCACTTCGGAAGCCGCTCGGGCAGCACGAAGCGGTCCCTCAGCATTCCGCCCTTGGGGACGGTGGCGATGGTGCCGCCGTCGGCGGGGCGGATGGCATCGCCGGAAGCGCCGACGTAGAAGCCGAGCAGCCAGCCGCGCACGTCCAGCTCGGCCTCGGCCTCGGCCCGGCCCGGCTCCTGGAAGTAGTTGATGTAGAACTCCTCGTCGCCGCCCATGGCGGCGAAGGCCTCCGACGGGCGTCGACCGCCCGGCGGGCTGTACGGCACGCTCAGCAACCCCACCGCGGTGAAGACGTCGGGGTGTAAGAGGGCGGAGGTGGCCGCGATGGGCGAGCCCCAGTCGTGGCCGACGATGATGGCCGACTGCTCGCCGAGCGCTTCGACCACGCCGAGGTTGTCCTCGACGTGGTGGAACATCCCGTAGGCCTCGACTTCCAGCGGGGCCGACGAGCGTCCGTAGCCCCTCACGTCGATGGCCGCGGCCCGGTAGCCGGCTGCTGCGATGACCGGCAGCTGGTGGCGCCACGAGTACCACGACTCGGGGAACCCGTGGATCAGCAGGACCAGCGGCCCCTCGCCTTCCTCCACGACGTGGATCCGGGTGCCTCGCGCGTCAACGACTCGTCCCATGCGGCGAGGTTAGAGGGCCTACGCCGGTGAGTCACCCCTCCGTGGGTAGGTTGGTCAGGTGAATCCAACCGGCCCGGCCCGGCCGTTGACCCCGGCCGAGCAGCGGCGCGCCGCCCTGCTGGTCGTGACCAGGCGCCGGGCCACCGGACTGCTCGTCGCCGTGGCGGTCGTGTTCGCTCTTGCCACCGCGTTCGTCAACCGGGCCTCCTGGCTGTCCTGGGTCCAGGCCACCGCGGTGGCGTCGATGGTGGGTGGGCTGGCCGACTGGTTCGCGGTGACCGCCCTGTTCCGCCGCCCGCTCGGGTTGCCGATCCCCCACACCGCCATCGTGGTCGAGCACAAGGACCGCTTCGCGGCCACCCTCGGGTCCTTCGTCCAGGAGAGCTTCCTCACGCCCGACGCCGTGAGCGCCCGGCTGCGCAGCGCCAACGCCCTCCCCCGGGCCGCGGCCTGGTTGGCCGATCCCGACCACGCCGCCGACCTGGCCGGGCGGGCCGCGGCTGGACTGTTGGCGGCGGCCAACCTGCTCAAAGACGACGACGTGCACGACGTGCTGAGCGCCTTGGTCCGCGAGCGCCTCGACGGGGTGGCTCTAGCGCCGGTGGCCGGGCGGACCCTGCAGCAGCTCACCCGCGACGGCCGGCACGAGCCGTTGATCGACGCCGCCCTGGAATCGCTCAGCCAGTACATCCGCTTGCACGGCGCCGACATGCACAAGCGCCTCGGCATCCACTCGCCCTGGTGGCTGCCGGAACCGGTCAGCAACCGGATGGTCGAGCGGCTGGTGGCCCGCAGCGACGCCGTCCTCGACGACATGGCCCGTGACCGCCAGCACCCCCTGCGCCAGCAGCTCGACGTGGGCTTGCAGAAGCTGTCCGAGCAGCTGCAAACCGACGAGCGCATGCGCCAGCGCGGCGAGGAAGTCAAAGCCGAGATGCTGTCGCAACCGACGGTCCGCACCTTCGCGGTGGCGGTGTGGCGCGACGTCAAGGACCAGTTGCGCTTGCAAGCGGCCCAGCCCGGTTCGGAGCTTCGGGCCCGGCTGTCCGACGCCATCGTGCAAACAGGGACCCGGCTGCGCGACGACGCCGAGCTGGCTGCCTCGGCCCAAAGGGGCGTCGACACGGTGATCCGCACCCTGCTCACCTACTTCGACGAAGAGCTGGTGGCGCTGGTCACCAGCACCATCGCCCGGTGGGACGCGGTCGACACTTCCAACCGGCTGGAGCTGCTCCTGGGCCCGGACCTCCAGTACATCCGGATCAACGGGACCGTCTTCGGCGCCCTAGCGGGATTGGCCCTGCACGCCATCACCGTGGTGGCCCACTAGGGCTCACTACCGTCTCGGATGGTGAGGATCGCCAGCGTCGAAGGCCGGGCCAAGCTGATCGTCGAGGACGGATCCGCGGCGGTCGACGTGGCCGGGGCCAGCGCCGGCGCCTTCGGACCCGACCCCGCCTCGCTGTACGACGGGTGGGACGAGTTCCGGGCCTGGGCCGGCGACGCGCTCGGCGAGGACGGCGCCGCCCCCTTCGATTCCGAGCCCTTCGACCCGGCCCGAGCGGGGCCACCGTCGCCGGCACCGAAGCAGGTGTTCGCGGTGGCGCTCAACTACGTGGACCACGCGGCCGAGTCGGGGCTGCGCACCCCCGACGACCCGCTGGTGTTCGCCAAGTACGTCAGCGCTTTCAGCGGTCCCGTCACCGAGGTGGTCCTGCCCGAAGGCCACGTTGACTGGGAGTGCGAGCTGGTGGCGGTGATCTCCCGCCGGGCCCATCGCATCGACGCTTCAGACGGGTGGTCCCACGTGGCCGGCCTGACCGTGGGCCAGGACATCTCGGAGCGGGTGCTGCAGCGCAGCGGTCCCGTCCCCCAGTTCGGGCTGGGCAAGTCCCACCCCGGCTTCGCCCCGTCCGGCCCGGTGCTGGTCACCGCGGACGAGTTCGACGACCCCGACGACCTGGCCCTCGGCTGCGAAGTCAACGGCCAGACGATGCAGTCGGCGCGCACTGCGGACATGATCTTCCCGGTCCCGGTCCTGATCGCCTACCTGTCGCGGGTCGTGACCCTTCTCCCCGGGGACGTGATCTTCACCGGAACACCGCCCGGCGTCGGCATGGGCCGCAACCCGCAAGTGTTCCTCCGTCCCGGCGACCACTTGCGCAGCTACGTAGAAGGCATCGGCGAGCTGCACCAGCGCTTCGTGGCCGGCCGCTAGGACCTCATCCCACCAGGTCGGGGACCGGCTCGGCTCCGGTCAGCCAGTGCCGGCCCGTCCGGCGGGCCACTTCCCACTTGGGAATGCTCACCGCGTCGTCCTGGCCCAGCTCGGCCGGGGTGGGTCCGATCCGCTCGGCCAGGGGCGTGAGGGCGTCGACGTCGAAGTTGTACACCTCGGCCGCGGCCAGGCCCAGCATCCGGCGGGTCTCGTCCACGGGGATGTCGTGGAAGGACTTGCGCAGCCACTCGGCCGTGTGCGGCCAGGTGCCCTCGGGGTGGGGGAAGTCGTTGCCCCACAGCAGGTTGTCGACGCCGATCTCGTAGCGCCGGGCCAGCTCGCGCCGTTCGGTCGTGGTGGCCCCGATGAAGCAGTTGCGGTCGAAGTAGGCGCTGGGCGGCATGGTGAGGCTGCCCTCCAGCAGGTGGCTCATCTTCTTGGCCGAGTGCTCGCGCAGGTACCGGGTGTCCATGAGCCACAGCAAGTCGTTGGCCCAGAAGGCCCCACACTCGGTCGCGCCCCACTTGATCCGCGGGAAGCGCTCGAACACCCCCGACCACAACGCGAACCACAGGGGCCGCACGCCCCACCACCGGACTTCGGTCACGTAGATCCCGAGGTGCTCTCCGTAGTCCTCTTTCGGAGCCGGGCCGGAGTGGGTGTGAACCGGCATTTGCAGGTCCTGGCAAACGGCCCACACCGGGTCGTAGCGGCGGTCGTGGTAGGGCGGGTACTGGCCCCAGGTCGCGGGGATGAGGATGCCGCCGCGCAGGCCCGATCCGGCGGCGCGGGTGATCTCGGCCACCGCGGCGTCGATGTCCTGCAGGATGGGCACCACGGCCACGCCGGCCCGGCGTTCGGGGCTGTGGGAGCAGAACTCGGCCAGCCACCGGTTGTGGGCCCGGGCCCCGGCCATGGCCCGGCCCGGGTCCAGGTCGCCGGTCTGACCCAAGCCGGCGCCGAACGGAGCGCCCGCCACGCCGGTAACGGCATCGGCGTCGGGGAAGATCACTTCACCGGCCACGCCGTCGCCGTCGAGTTCCTTGTCGCGGCGGGCCACGTCCCAGCCCCCGGCGATGCCTTCACCGTTCTCGGTGAACCACTGCTCGGCGAACTCCTCGTCCATGAAGCCGCCGATGCGCGACTGCTCGGCCTTTTCGACCAGGTAGGCCTCGAAGTCCTCGCGGTACTCGGGGTCGACGTACTCGCGGTACTTCTCGGTCGGCAGTTCGGCGTGACAGTCGGCGGAGATGATCAGGTACTTGTCCACGTATTCGTCCTTTACCAGGCCTTGATGGGATCGGGCTCGAAAGCGGTGCTGCGGGCGTCCGCCGGCACGGCGTCGAGGGGGGTGGCCACTTGGGCGACCGAAGGACCCAGGCGGGCCGCCAGCGGGGCCAGGGCGTCGAGGTCGAAGCCGTACACCTTGGCCGCGTTGGTACCGAGCATGACTTGCACTTCGACCGGGTCCACCGCGCTGAAGGTGTGGCGCAGAGCCTCGAGCGTATGCGGTGACGTCCCCTCGTAGTGGGGGTAGTCGGCGCCCCACATGATGCGGTCGATGCCGATGCGGTAGCGCTCCTCGCACTCGACCGGGCGCATGAAGCTGGCCCCCACGTAGCACTGGCGGGCCCAGTACTCGCGGGGCGGCCTCGGCAGAGAGCTGGCGTCCGGTCCGGCGAATCGGGAAATGGCCGAGCTCGGGCGGGCGAAGCGCGCCGCGGTCACGTCGAGCGAGTCCAGGGCGGCCGGCAGCCACCCGGATCCCTGCTCGGTGAGGACCAGCACCAGGTCCTGATGACGCTCGAGCGTGCCGTTGAAAATCAGCTGCCACAGGATCCGGTGGGCCCACCAGTGGGTTTCGTACACCCACACGGCGAAGGCCGTGCCCCACTCGGGCTCCGGGCTGGGCCCGGCGTTGCCGGCGTGGTGGTTGAGCACCACCCCGGCCTCGGCGAACGCGGCCCAGAGGGGGTCCCAGTGCTCGGCGTACAGCGGGGGCATGCCGCTGTCGGGAGGCACGCCGGGCAGCAGCGCCCCGCCCCGCAGCCCGGCCTTGGCGATGTCGTGGACGCCGGCGACGGCCTGGTCCAAGTCGTTGATCAGGATCTGGCCCACGCCGGCCCGCCGCTCCGGTGAAAGCGAGCAGAAGTCCGCCAGCCAGCGGTTGTGGGCCCGCAGCCCGGCCCACCGCAGCTCGAGATCTTTCTGGTCGCTGGGCGGAGGGGCCGACAGGCTGCCCTTGGGGTAGAAGGGCGGGACGGTGTTGGGGAAGATCACTTCCCCGGCGATGCCCTGGCCGTCCAAGTCGGAGTTGCGGCGCTCGCTGTTCCAGTTGCGCTCGGCGTCGGCCTCGGCCAGGTCGGCGTACGGGTTGACGAACTCCGCCGCCCACCCGTCGAACTCGTCGCGGTACTCCGGGTCCAGGTAGGGCCGGTAGTCGAGCAGGTCGGCCCCGGCGTGGCAGTCGGCCGATATCACCGTGTACCGGTCGTTGGCCTCCATCGCTATCGGGCCGGCGCCGCCGGCGCGCTCAGCAGGGCCACGTCGTCGTAGCGCTGATGCACGAACGGCAGCAGCCACTCCTGCTCGACGCGCTCGGCAATACGGGCCGTCTGGATGGTCCGCCGCCGGCACCAGGTGACGGACCGCACCTCTTTGACGAAGACGTCGGCCACCGGGTCGAGCGGCGAGTCGCCGAGCTCCACCGTGGCGTCGATGTTCTCGAACAGCTCGTAGTGGCGGTGGTAGCTGCCGTACACCAGGTGAGGGTCGGTGATGCCATCGCCGTCGGGGGCCCGCAGGAACTTGAAGTAGAACTCCACGTTGACCTGGTCCGGCGGCAAGGCCAGGTCGCCGGTGATGGTTCCGTTGACGGTGATCAGGTCGTGGCCGAGACGGGATACGGCGGCACGGACCGTGCGCCCCTCGCGCTCGACGTTGATGGTGCCGAGCTTCTTGGGCTCGCCGAACGTCTCCCGGCCCCCTATCACGGACTGCTCGGTGGACTGGGGCATGAACAGCGGGTAGTCACCTTCGAGGTCTCCGTGAAGGGCGGCCACGGAGAAGACGGCGGATCCGAACGGCGGCCGGCCCTCGATGGCCACGCGCTGGAGCGACACCCGCACGATCGGCTCGGCCGCGGGCCGCAACGGCTTGGGGAGCACGGCCGCCACGATGTCGGGATCGGTGAGGTAGGTGACGGTCACCGCTTCGGTGGCGATGGGAGCCTTGGTGGCGTCGATCTCGTGGTCGACCCGCTCGACCGGTGGGCGGGGTCCGTACCTGACGGAGGGGTTGGTCACTTGTTGTCTCCTGACGGTGGCTGGGCTGCCGACGCAGCCGATTTCTCGAGCAGGTCGACGAGGTAGTCGGGGTTCTCGCGGCTCACGATGGACGCCGCCTTGCGCGTGACGATGTCGTCGCCTTGCGAAGTTGCGCCGATCATCCAGAAGCGCCCTTCCAAAAGGCCGTCCACCACTTGGGCCGCCACTTGCTCCAACGGGGTGAAGGAAACGTGCACGCCAACGGTCTCCAACCTGTCCACCACGGCGTCGAGGGTCTGGGGGGGATTGGCGCGGGCTTGGGTCGGGGCGTACTTGTTCGGACGGTTCCGCCACGATTCCCATATCCCGGTGTTGAGGAACCCGGAAGGAAAGAGCACCGACGCCGTCACCTCGGACCCAGCCATCTGCAAGTGGGAGTACAGGCTCTCGGTCAGGCACAGCACGGCCGCCTTGGTCATGGGGTATACCGCGGTGGCCGGTCCGCCCATGGCGCCCTTGGCGATGGGCGCGAAGCCGCCGTTGCCGGAGCAGGTGTTGACCACGTGGCCTTCGCCCTGCTCCAAGAGGATCGGGACGAAGGCCTTGATCCCGTGGATGACGCCGAGCACGTTGACGTCGAAGCCCCACTGCCAGTCGGCCAGGTCGTGATCCCAGATATAGCCTTCGGACACGCTGCCGGTGCCGGCGTTGTTGCACACGACGTGCACCGCCCCGTACCGGGCCACCGCTTCCTTGGCCAGGTTCTCGACCGAGCCGTAGTCGGTCACGTCGGTCACCACGCCCGTGGCGTCGAAGCCCTCGTCGGTCAGGGCGTCGACCGCGGCGCCGAGGGGATCGGCCAGCACGTCGGCGAGCACGACCTTCATGCCCTCCTGGGCAAAGCGCCTGCCGATGGCCGAGCCGATGCCACCCGCGCCGCCGGTGATCACGCCGACCTTGCCTGCCAACGACTCCATTGCCCTCCCCGGCGTTCGAACCTCGTTATTACCCAGAAATCCTCTCATGGTCGTATATACCGATGCAAGGGTCGCAATATGCGACCATGGAGCGATGGCGCCCCGACCGTCTCCGCAGACCAGCCGGGTGGTCGACCTGTTCGAGATACTCGCGGCCAACCCGGGCCGCAGCCTGTCGCTGGCCGAGATCTCGCGCCAGCTCGACGTGCACAAGGCCAGCTGCCACTCGATGCTGGCCGTGCTGGTGGGCGCCGGTTGGCTGGTGCGCGACCCCCACAGCAAGACCTATCAGATGGGCTCGGCCATGCTCCGCCTCGGCGCGGCCGCCTCGTCGCGGCTGCCGGCCCTCGACCTGGCCCGCCCGGCCATGGCCGCCCTGGCCTTGGAGACCGGAGGGCATTGCATCGCCTTCCTCGTCGGCGAGGACCACGTGACCGTGGCCCACCAGGTCCGCAACGTCAGGGTGCCGAGCACCCCGATGGCCATCGGGACCGAGCTGCCGACCCGTCCCCCTTACGGCGCCGCCCTGGCCGCTTGGGTCGGCGCGGACCAGCGAGACCGGTGGCTGGATCGCGTCCCGGCCGACGCTCGCGAGCGGTACCGGCGGGCCCTGGCAGCCACCCGCCGCCGCGGCTACGCGGTCGGGCTGCACGTGCTTCCCGACGTCCGCTTGCAGGAGCTGGCCTCGCTCATCCGGGCCGCGGAAATGCGCAGCGGCCGCCTCGGTGACCTGGCCGACGCCCTGACCGGGGAGCTCATGCACCGGGAGGCCTGGTTCCCGGCCAAGTTGGCGGCTGGGCGCGTTTACGACGTGAGCCACGTCGACGCGCCCGTGTTCGACTCCGAAGGAAACGTGACGCTCATCCTCAGCCTGCTGCCCGTCCCCTCCGCTGTCACCGGGGCCACCGTTACGTCGCTCGGCCAGCAGATGGTCGCGGCCACCGCCCGCCTGACCGAGGCCCTCGGCGGAGCCCCCGCGGCCGGCGCGGCTGGCGGTCGGGGGTCCTAAGCTCGGCTCATGCAAGTCCGGGGGGTACACCACGTTTCCATCAACGTCGAAGACGTCGACGCCGCACTCGGCTTCTACGTGGGCCAGCTCGGCCTGGTCCAGCGCCCCGACCGGCCCGACTTCGGATTTCCCGGGGCCTGGCTCGACGCCGGCAACCAGCAGGTCCACCTCATCGGCGGTTCGCCGCCGCCGGCGCAGGGCCAGCACTTCGCGCTGCAAGTCGACGACATCGAGAGCGTGATCGGCGAGCTGCGCAAGGCCGGGACCGACGTGAGCGACTCGATACCGGTCGGTTCGGGCCTCCAGGCCTTCCTCAACGACCCGGCCGGCAACCAGATCGAGCTCCACCAAGTGGCGGCCGGCTAGGCGCCAGCCGCACCGAACCTAGACGCGCCACTGGGGGCCGCTTCGAAGCGCGGCCCCCAGTGGCGGACAGAGCGGGAACGGGCCCGGATCAGGCCTGGGCCTCGTCCTTGGCCTTCACGGTGGAAACCTCGAATTCGATGGTGACCTTCTCGCTGACGAGCACGCCACCCGCTTCCAGGGCCACGTTGAAGTTGACGCCCCAGTCCTTGCGGTTGATCACCGTCGAACCTTCGAGGCCCAGGCGCGTGTTGCCCCAAGGATCTTCGGCCGTGCCGGTCAGCTCGAAGTCGACGGTGACGGGCTTGGTCACGTCCTTGATGGTCAGGTCGCCGGTCACCTTGTAGTTGTCGTCGTCGACCTTGGCCACCGACGTGCTGGCGAAACGGATCTCGGGGTAGGTCTCCATGTCGAAGAAGTCGTTGCCACGGAGGTGGCCGTCACGATCGGCGTTGCGGGTGTCGATGCTGGCCGCCTTGATGGTGATGTCCAAGCGCGACCGGGTCGGGTCCGCGGCGTCGAAATATCCCGAGCCCTCGAACTCGTTGAAAGATCCACGCACCTTGGTCACCATGGCATGCCGGGCCACGAAACCAACGCGGCTGTGGGTCGGATCGACGGTATAGGTGCCGCTCAACGTGGGTGTGGTCGTTACTGAACTCATCATTTTCTCCTGGCTTGATGTGACGGATCGAATCACCCAGTCCAACGTAGTTGCAGAGACAACTATTCCCGCCGCAATCACTTTCTGGTGGCGTAGCCTCAAGCTGGTGGCCTATACGCACTCCTCCGTGGTGGCTGTCCCTCTGGAGGAGGTGTTTGCTTGGCACGCCCGACCGGGCGCCATCAGGCGTCTCGTCCCGCCGTGGCAACCCGTCAAGGTCGTGGCCGAAGCAGAGTCGCTTCGAGACGGTCGAGCCGTCCTGGGCCTACCGGCCGGGCTCCGCTGGACCGCGGCGCAGCAGCCCGAGCGCTACGACCCGCCCCGCCAGTTCGCCGACGAGCTGGTCACCCGACCGTTGGGCGGCTGGCTGCGCTGGACCCACGTCCACGGCTTCACGTCCGCGGCCGGCGGGGGCACCCGGGTCACCGACACCGTCACTTCCCGGGTACCCGACCGCTTCATGCGGGAGATGTTCGCCTACCGGACCCGCCAGCTCGAAGGCGACCTGGCCAGCCACCGATGGGCCGGGCAGCACCTGACCGGACCGATGACGATCGCAGTGACGGGATCGTCGGGGCTGATCGGTTCCGCCCTCTCGGCGTTCTTGACCACCGGGGGCCATCGGGTGATACGGCTGGTGCGGGGCGCTCCCACCGGACCGGACGAGCGGCGATGGAATCCGGACGCCCCCGACGCCGGCCTCCTCGAAGGCGTCGACGCCGTGGTGCATCTGGCCGGGGCGTCCATCGCAGGTCGCTTCAGCCGAGCCCACAAGGACCAGATCCGGCGCAGCCGCATCGGCCCCACCACCCGATTGGCCGAGCTGGCGGCCCGAGCGGGCCCGGGCCTGCGCTGCTTCATCGCGGCGTCGGCCATCGGCTACTACGGGGCCGACCGCGGTGACGAAGAGCTCACCGAGACCAGCGCCCCGGGCGACGGCTTCCTCGCCGAGGTGGTCGGCGACTGGGAACGAGCGACCGCCCCGGCTGGCAGCGCGGGTGTGCGGGTCGTAAACGTCCGCACCGGAGTGGTGCAGTCCGCCTCCGGAGGCGCGCTCGGCCTGGTCCGGCCCCTCTTCGCCGCCGGCCTGGGCGGTCGCCTCGGTGACGGCCGGCAGTGGACTTCGTGGATCGCGCTCGACGACCTGCTCGACGTCTTCCTCCGGGCTTTGGTGGACCCGGACGTGGACGGCCCGCTCAACGCCGTCGCCCCCGACCCGGTCCGCAACGTCGACTACACCGCCACCCTGGCCCGCGTCCTCAAGCGTCCGGCCGTCCTCCCGGTCCCCGCCTTCGGGCCCAGGCTGCTGCTCGGCGGGGAAGGAGCCCGCGAGCTGGCCCTGGCCAGCCAGCGGGTCAGCCCGCACCGTCTGGTGGAAACCGGTCACCGCTTCCGCTTCCCGACCTTGGAACCAGCCCTGCGCCACACCCTCGGCCACACGGTCGATCGCGCCGGCGGTGGCGCCGGCGAGGTTCCCTCGGCTTGACGCGGCGCCGTCAGCTTGGAACCAGGAGCCCGGTTGCCATTACGGTAATGAACAGTTTCGTATTGGCACGACCAAAGGGGTGCTTTGACTGACACGCCGGCCGCCCAGAAGCACCTGGGCCTCGCCCTCGCAGTAATCAGCACGGCGCAGCTGATGGTGGTGCTCGATATATCGATCGTCAACGTGGCCCTCCCCTCGATCCAGCGCGCCCTCCACTTCACCGGCGCCAACCTGGAATGGGTCGTCAACGCCTACACGCTCGCTTTCGGCGGCCTGCTCCTCCTGGGCGGGCGCCTGGGCGATCTGTTCGGAAAGCGACGCATGTTCGTGATCGGCGTGGGTCTGTTCTCTATCGCCTCGCTCGTCGGCGGGCTGGCGACCGACGAAACGTGGCTGATCGCAGCCCGGGCCGTCCAAGGCATAGGAGGCGCCATCGCGTCACCCACGGCGCTGTCGCTCGTAGCGGCCACGTTTGACGAAGGCCCCGGGCGCAACCGGGCCATGGGGGTCTACGCCGCCATGTCCGGGGCGGGCGGGGCCATCGGCGTGCTGCTCGGCGGGGTGCTGACCGACGCGTTCAGCTGGCGATGGGTCCTTTTCGTCAACGTTCCGATCGGCTTGGCCGTGGTGCTGGCCGCGCCCAAGGTGCTGCCCGAAACCGAGCGCCAATCCGGACGCCTCGACCTGCCCGGGGCACTGACGGCCACGTCGGGGATGTCGCTGCTCGTCTACGGGCTCGTTCACGCCGCCACGACATCTTGGGGCCGGCTCGGCACCGTGCTCCCGCTCGCCGCGTCCGTCGTGCTCCTCGGCAGCTTCATCGTGATCGAGCTGCGCACCCAGGCCCCGCTCATGCCGCTGAACCTGTTTTCCGATAGAACCCGGTCGGGCGCTTACGGCGTGATGCTGGCCCTCGGCACCGCGGTCTTCTCCATGTTCTACTTCCTGACTCTCTACATGCAGGACATCCTCGGGTACAGCGCGCTCCGGACCGGGTTCTACTACGTCCCCTTCGCGGTGAGCGTCATGGTGTTCGCCACCGTCGCGGCCAAGCTGGTGGTGCGAGCCGGATCCCTTCGCCTCATCATGGTTGGGACGCTGTCGGCCGGCGGTGGGATGTTGTGGCTCTCGTTCTCCAATCAGAACAGCACGTACCTCGGCGGCGTGATCGGCCCCATGCTCTTTATCGCAGGGGGCATGGCGTGCTGCTTCGTGCCGCTGACGCTCGCCGCGGTCGCCGGCGTCGTGCCGCAGGAGGCGGGCATCGCGTCTGCGCTTCTCAATTCCGGCCAGCAGGTCGGCGGGGCCCTCGGGCTGGCCGTGCTGGGCACCGTCGCCGCCAGCCTCACCGGCGATCGCCTCCATCGACTGGGCCCTCCTGCGTCCCACATCCCGGCGGGTGCCGGTCCCGCGTTCGGTTCGCAACTGCCGCCGGGGTTGCACCACGCCGTCAACCACGCCTTCGTCGCCGGCTACGTGACGGCCTACAGAGTCAGCGCGGCTCTGCTGTTGGTGGCCTTCACGGTGGCGACGCTGACCATCCGGGTCAGCGCTGGGGACGCGGCGGGGGCTCCTACAATCGTCGCCGCATGACGTACTCGAAAGGGCTGCACGAGGTGGCCGACGGAGTGTGGGCCTACTTGCAACCCGACGGGGGCTGGGGCTGGTCCAATGCGGGTTTGGTCACGGGCGGCGGGGCCTCCCTGCTCGTGGACACCCTTTTCGACCTGAAGTTGACCGCGGAGATGCTCGCCGCCATGAGCCGGGCCACGGCGGACGCTGAGCGCATCGGGACCGTCGTGAACACCCACGCCAACGGTGACCACTGCTTCGGCAACTCGCTGGTCAGGACGGCCGACATCGTCGCTTCCAAGAAGTGCGCCGAGGAGATGGCGACTCTGCCGCCGTCGCGGCTGGCCGACCTGGTGCGAGCCGCGCCGGGGCTGGGAGACGTGGGGACCTTCGTGAAGAGGATCTTCGGTCCATTTACCTTCGACGGCATCGAGATGGTCACGCCGACCCGCACGTTCGTCGGGGAGTTGGAACTCATGGTCGGTGACCGGCGGGTGCGACTCATCGAGGTCGGCCCGGCCCACACCGATGGCGACGTGATCGTGCACCTCCCCGACGACGGCGTGGTCTTTACCGGTGACATCGTCTTCCACCGCGGCCACCCGATCGTGTGGGCCGGACCCGTCGCCAACTGGATCGCCGCCTGCGACCGCATCCTCGAACTGGATGCGGCCACCGTCGTTCCCGGCCACGGGCCGCTGGCCGGGCCGGGCGCCGTTTCCGACTTGAAGGGCTATTTCGAATACCTGACGGTCGAAGCCAAGTCCCGTTACGAAGGAGGCATGAGCCCCTTCGACGCGGCGCGCGACATCGACATGACCGCCTTTTCCGGGTGGGGCGAGTCGGAGCGCCTGGCCGTCAACGTCCACGCCCTGTACCGCGACTTCGGCGCCGACCTGCCCAGCGACATCCTCACCCTCTTCGGCGACATGGCGAAGCTGGCCCTCAGCCCGGGCTGACCGTGTACTACCGCGACGACCTGGCGCTGGTGCACCATCTCGGCTTCGGGTTTCACGCCGACATGTGCGCGCCGGGCATCCTGGCCCTGCTCGAGCCCGTCCGCCGGCGCGGTGGCGTGGTCCTGGAGCTCGGCTGCGGCAGCGGGCTGCTCACCCGCTACCTGGTCGAAGGCGGACACCAAGTGATCGCCACCGACGCCTCTCCCGCCATGCTCGAGCTGGCCCGCAAGCACGCATCGGGGGCGGACGTGCGCCAGATCGTGCTGCCCGACGACCCCCTCCCGCCCGTCGATGCGATCGTGTCGGTCGGCCACGTCCTGTGCTACCTCGCAGACGAGGCGGCCGTCGACCGCGCCATGACCGCGGCGGCCCGAGCACTGCGCCCCGGCGGGGTGCTGGCGTTCGACCTGTGCGACCTCGAGTGGAATCGGGCCCGGGCCGGCGCCCCGCCCGGCGTCTGGCGCGGCGACGACTGGTTGATCGTCACCGAGTTCAGCCAGCCGTCAGAGAGCCGGTTCGTCCGTGACATGACGACGTTCCTCCGAAACCCGGACGGGACGTGGCGGCGCGACGAGGAGCATCACGAGAACGTCATCCTCGACACGTCACGGGTTCCAGGCCACTTGGCCGCCTCCGGCATCGAAGCGTCGATCCGGACCGGGTTCGGTGACGAGCAGCTCATCGCCGGGCTGGTTGCCGTCGTGGGTCGGCGCCCGGAGTAGTGACTCCGCCCCGGTCTGGGTTCAAGAGCGGGCGCCGACGGCGGCTTCTCTGAGGTCGCGGAGCAGGATCAAGGCGTCGTACTTCCGTTCGAAGGGGCCCCAGTACATCGAAGTCCGGGCGCCGCGCCGGTAGCCGACCGCGTCGGTGAGGATGCGCCGGTATCTCGTCGACACGATGATGCCGACCGACTCGCCGGCCGCGCTCTTGGAATACAGCCTCCCGGTGATGGCGCCCTGCGCCAGTCGCGACGCTTCGAGAACCAGCGGCGTGATGGCGCGGCGCATCACCAGGAGACCCTTCCTATCGGTGGTCAAGGCATCGAGTCGCGCCGAGCACCAGGCCCGAAAGACGGCGTCGTCGTAGCCGACCACGGGCCAGTCGGGTCCGATCAACGCCAGCGCGTCCTGACGCAACAGGGCGCGGGTCATCGGCGTGGCCAGTGGGGACGGCGTGGCGAGGACGGCGTCCGCCCCGATGCCGGCGTCGCCGGCTACCTCCGCCCAGCTCGTGTACCACACCTCGGCCGGGCGTCCGGCGCGCGCCAGCCTCTTCTGCGCTCGCCGCAAACCCATCACCTGCAATGGGGTCAGAGGCGGGTCTCCGACCACCACCAGGTCGACGTTGCTGTACTTGGGGCTGAAGTCGGCGAGGGCCAACGAGCCGACCGCGTAGACCGCGGCCACCTGGTCGGGTGTGTGGCGGCGCAGGGCGCGGAGGTAGGCGTCGACGGACCCCACCACGACGCCTGGCAACATGACCCCAGTATGGATCGAGAGCGGTACGCGGTCGTGGGTGCGGGCATCGTGGGCCTGGCCACGGCCCGGGAGATCTTCCGGCGCCGTCCGGAGGCGACGGTCACGGTCGTCGACAAGGAAGGCTCGGTCGCCTGCCACCAGACGTCGCACAACAGCGGGGTGGTCCACAGCGGGATCTACTACCAACCGGGATCTCTCAAGGCCCGGCTGTGCGTCGAAGGCCGCGGCCTGCTCAAGGAGTTCTGCGCTTCCCACGGCTTGGCCTACGAGGAGTGCGGCAAGGTCGTCGTGGCCCGATCCGAAGCCGAGGTCCCCGCCTTGAGGCAGATCGAGGCGAGGGGTGCCGCCAACGGGGTTCGGGCCCTGCGGTGGCTGGGCCCGGAGGAGCTGGCCGAGATCGAGCCTCACGCCGCCGGAGTGGCGGCGCTGCACTCGCCGAGCACGGCGATCGTCGATTTCACCGGTGTCGCAGTGGCGTTGGCATCGGAGCTGGACGTGCGTCTGGGCTTCGAAGTGACGTCGATCCGCAGCGGCCCAAGCGAAGTGGTGCTGTGCGGGCCGGCGGGCGAGGTGGCGGCGGACTGGGTGGTCGTTTGCGCCGGCTTGCAATCGGATCGGGTCGCCCGCATGGCCGGCGACGGGGCCGGCCCGGCCATCGTCCCCTTTCGGGGCGAGTACTGGCGCCTGGTGCCCGAGCGTTCACACCTGGTGCGCGGCCTGATCTATCCGGTGCCGGATCCCGAGTACCCGTTTCTCGGGGTCCACTTCACGCCTCGGATCGGCGGCGCCGTCGACCTCGGCCCCAACGCCGTGCTCGCCCTGTCGCGTGAGGGCTACCGCCGCTCCGACCTGGTCCTGACCGACGTGGCCGCCACGTTGGCCTGGCCCGGCTTTCGGGCCATGGCCCGACGGCACTGGAAGGCTGGCCTCCGGGAGATGCACGGCTCGCTGTCCAAGAAGGCGTTCGTGTCCGAAGCCCAGCGCCTCGTGCCCGAGCTGACCCCCAACGACGTGGTCTCCGCCCCGGCCGGGGTCAGGGCCCAGGCCGTCGACTCCGACGGCACCCTGGTCGACGACTTCAGGATCGGGCGGGCCGGACCCCGAGGGGCGGTCATGACGGTGCGCAACGCCCCGTCACCGGGCGCCACCTCCTCCCTGGCGATCGCCGCCTACCTGGCCGACGAGGTGGCGGCGGCCCGTGACGCTCAATAGATGCGGCTGTTGTATTTTCTGATGCAGTCGCATTAATCTGAGTCGGCCGCTAAACGAGCCCTGGAGGAACGACATGTCGTGGGATTTCGAGACCGACCCCGAGTACCAGCAGCTTCTCGACTGGGCCGACGTGTTCGTGACCGAGGAGGTCGAGCCCCTCGACCTGGTGCTCCACGACCCCTACGACAAGTCGGACAAGCAGGCCATGGCGATCGTCCGCCCCTTGCAGCAGCGGGTCAAGGACAAGGGCCTGTGGGCCTGCCACCTCGGCACCGAGCTCGGAGGCAAGGGGTACGGGCAGGTCAAGCTGGCCCTGCTCAACGAGATCCTTGGCCGCAGCCGGTGGGCGCCGTCGGTGTTCGGGTGCCAGGCGCCCGACTCCGGGAACGCCGAGATCCTGGCCCACTACGGAACCGCGGAGCAGAAGGCCAAGTACCTGCAGCCGCTGCTCGACGGAGAAATCTCGTCGTGCTACTCGATGACCGAGCCGCACGCCGGGGCCGACCCCACCCTGTTCACCACCCGGGCCGTGCTTGACGGGGACGAGTGGGTGATCAGCGGCGAGAAGTGGTTTTCCTCGAACGCCCGATACTCCACCTTCCTCATCGTCATGGCGGTCAGCAATCCCGACGTGAGCGCGTACAAGGGGATGTCGATGTTCGTCGTCCCGACCGACACGCCGGGGGTAGAGATCGTCCGTAACGTGGCCGTCGGCAGCGAGCGGGAGGACCACGGCAGCCACGCCTACATCCGCTACCACGACGTGCGCGTTCCCGCCGACCACCTGCTCGGCGACGAGGGCGGCGCGTTCGTGATCGCCCAGACGCGCCTCGGGGGTGGCCGCATCCACCACGCCATGCGCACCATCGCCCAGGTCCGCAAGGCCTTCGACATGATGTGCGAGCGAGCCGTGTCGCGCCAGACCCGCCACGGCACCCTGGCGTCGCTGCAAATGACCCAGGAGCGCATCGCCGACAGCTGGATCGAGATCGAACAGTTCCGCCTGCTCGTGCTGCGCACCGCGTGGCTCATCGACAAGCACCAGGACTACAAGCGGGTGCGCAAGGACATCGCGGCCGTGAAGGTGGCGATGCCCAAGGTGTACCACGACGTCGCCCTGCGGGCCATGCACCTGCACGGCGCCATCGGGGTGTCCAACGAGATGCCGTTCACCTCGATGATGGTGGGCGCCGAAGCCCTGGCCATCGCCGACGGTCCGACGGAAGTCCACAAGATCACGCTGGCCACCCAGCTCCTCAAGGAGTACAAGCCGTCGGACGGGATGTGGCCGTCGGCGCACATTCCGACCCGCCGGGCCGAGGCCCGGGCCCGCTACGCGGACCTGCTGGAACGCCAGGTTGCCGAGTTCTGAACCGGTCCTGCGCCGGCGCGGGTGCGACCGCGCCGGCCGGGTGATGGCGTGACTGCTTGGACGGCGTGACTTCGTGACCGCCGGGGACGACACCCGAACGCGGCTGGTGGCCACCGCCGAGCGGTTGTTCGCGGAACGCGGCATCGAACCGGTCAGCATGCGGGAAATCTCTCGCCAGTCGGGCGCGCGCAACGCAATCGCCACCCAGTACCACTTCGGCGACCGGGCCGGGGTGCTGGCTGCCATCGCGGCCAAGCACGAGCCCGGGGTCGAGTCGGCGCGCCAGGCCCTCCTGGACCAATACGAAGGTTCCGGGTCCACTTCGCCAGAGGCGGTGAGGATCCTGGCGGGCGCGCTGGTTCGACCCCTGGCCGCCAAGCTCGCCGATCCCGACGGGGGACCCGAGTTCCTCCAAATTCACGCCGAGATGCTCGACCGCAGCCCAGGCGGGGCGGCGGCGGCCCTGCCCAGCCTGGCCCGCTGGAGGGCCCTGATAGACCCGCTCCTGGAGCGCGATGCGGTCCGGCTGCACCGGCGCTATACAGCGATCGTCCACGCCGCCACCGAACTGGCCCGGCGGGCGAGGAGCGGTCCGCACACCGACGACCGCCTCTTTACGAGCTACCTCATCGATGTGGTCACGGCCATCCTGTCGTTCCCGGTGTCGGCGGAGACCCGCCACCTGGCCGACGAGCGAGACGTCGCCATGGGCGACGGGGCCGCGGCCCGGGTGTCCTAGGCGCCAGCCTTCGGCCCGCCATGGCGGCGGCCTCGCATACGAACGCGTGTTCGACTAAAGTCGAGGTCGTGGTCGCAGCCGCACAAGGCAGCCTCTTCGCCATGGGCCCGGTCCAGGTGCGCCCGTCACCCGAGTTCGAACGCACCGAGCTCGAGGGTGGCGCGTGGGTGGACGTGGCCCGGAGCTGGCTGGGGGGCGCCGACGAGCTCGCCGACCGCTTGGCTCGGGAAGTCGATTGGAAGCACCATCGGAGGTGGATGTACGACCGGCAGGTCGACGAGCCCCGCCTCAGCCGTTGGTACCGCGCTTCTGACCGACTCCCCGACGATGCGTTGGCCTGGTTCCGGGTGGCCTTAGGGCGCCGTTACCACGTCCGTTTCGGGGCCATGGGACTCAACTACTACCGCGACGGCCAAGACAGCGTCGCCTTCCACTCCGACCGTGAACTGCGCCATCTCGACGACACCCTGGTGGCCATCGTGACCCTCGGCGCGGCCCGACCCTTCCTGCTGCGCCCACAAGGCGGCGGGCGGTCCATCGATCTGCGCCCCGCGTCGGGCGACCTACTCGTGATGGGCGGGGCCTGCCAGCAGTCGTGGGAGCACGGCGTCCCGAAGGTCACCGCCGGAGCCGGTCCGCGCATCAGCGCGTCGGTCAGATGGGCCCGCAAGGGTGGTCCCGAGCGCGAGTGGGCGCCACCGGACCGCCACGTCGACGGCCACGACGGTCACACCGGCAACGGCGGCGGCCACGGCGGCGGCCCCCACGTCGACGCGCGGAAGTCGCGCCGTCGTCAACCGCCGTAGAGTCCTGCGCATGGACTCCGCCGCTACCACCTTGGAAGCTTCGATCGCTGGCTGTCAGCTGTCCCATCGGAGCTTGCGCATGACCCTCGGAGGGCTGGACGAGTATGCCGTCGGACGGCCGAGCCGCTTGCCGGGCTGGACCGTCGGGCACGTTCTCACCCATGTGGCCCGCAACGCCGAGTCGCACGTGCGGATCCTCGAAGGCGCCCTGGCGGGCGAGCACTTGCAACAGTACGAGGGCGGGTGGGATGGCAGGTTGGCAGGCATCGAAGCCGGCGCCAGCCGCCCCTCTCACGTGGTCATCGACGACGTGATCGCCACCTTCGCCCAGCTGGAGGACGCTTGGGCCAGGATGACGCCAGAAACGTGGGACGGGTACGGCACTTCCGTCGGGGGCACGACGATGGCGTGTCGCGAAATGCCGTTCTTGCGCCGACGCGAGGTCGAAATCCACCACGTCGACCTCGGGCTCGGATACGAGATATCCGACTGGCCGGCCGACTACGTGGCGGCCGAGCTGACCATAGCTACCGCCGAACTGGCGGAGCGAGTGGTTGACTCCGGTGCCCGCGCCGGTTTGCTGGCCTGGCTGGTAGGGCGAGGGGAGCAGCCGACCGGCTTGCAGCTGGAATCCTGGAAGTCCTGACCGGACCGCCACCTGCTGCCGAACGCTCGAGCCCGCTAGGTCTTGGCCGCCAGCTGCTCGGCTTGGTTGACGTAGGTCTCGGCCAGGTTGATATCGGTCTGGTAGGCCGCCAGGTTCGAGGCCTTGAGCGCCGTGTTGGCCGCCGCAAACTCTGAATTGGCATCGGCCAGCAAGGTCTGCACCGTCGCCCCCTTGGAGGGCGGGGCGACCGACGTCGGCACCGTGGTGGTCGTCGACGGCGTCGTATTGCTCGGCGTCGAGCCCGCCGGCAAAGTCGAGGACGGAAGCACGCTGGTGGCGGCCGCCGTGTTGCAGTAGTTGGAGAACGGCGTCGAGCCGTCGGGGTTCTGGATCTGGCACAGCGCGTTGTCGAGCGAGGCGTTCCCGCTGTGGTACGCCTGGCTGTTATAGACGACCACCACGTCGCGCAGGGTCGGAATCTGGTTCGAGGACGACTCCACGTACACCGTTTGCACGTACAGCAGGCTCTCGTCGATCGGCACTATGTCCACTTCGCCGAGCTCCACGTTGGAGCCCTTCTGGTCGTACAGAGTCAGCTCCTGAGAAATCGCCTGATTCGATCGAATTGCATTGGATACGAGGCCGGGACCGTCCACCGTCTCACCCGGAGGCGCTTCGTAGACGCGCAGCTGCCCGTAGTCGTCGGGATCCGACGACGCCGTCATGTACGCGGTCAGGTTCTGCTGGTTGGTCGTGGACGCAATGGGCACGAACGGGGTGAGAAGCATGAACGTCTGCTTGGTCTGACCCGGAAGGTGGGCGAGGATGTACTGGGGCTGCAGGCGCTGCACCGACGCCGGAATGACCTGGCCGTTGGCCCCGACGGTTGCGGCGGGAGCCGACGTGATGTTCGACAGGAGACCGCTGCCGGGATCCGGTGAGACCGCCCAGGCCTGGGCCTGAGAGTAGAAGTCGGCGGCGTCGGTCAGGTGGTAGCGGCCGTACATGTTCGTCTGCACCCGGAACAGGTCCTCGGGATAGCGGAAGTGGGCGACGATTCCCGGGATGAGGGTGTTGGCCCTGCTTTCGGGGATGAACAGGTCAGGGAAAGCTCTCTCGTACACCTGGATGATCGGGTCGCTGGGATCGACGACGAAGAAATCCATGGACCCGTTGTACGCACTGACCACGACCTTGACCGAGTTGCGAACGTAGTTGAAAGTCGAAGACAGCCCGCTGTTACCCGGCACCCGGTCCGTGTCGGCGTTCTGCGAGTACGGGTAGTTGTCCGTGGTCGTGTATGCGTCTATCACCCAGTACACGCCTCCGTTGAGCACCACCGCGTACGGATCGGCGTCGAACTTAAGGAACGGGGCCGCCTTTTGGACCCGCTGCGTGATGTTGCGGATGTACATGACCTTGGAAGACGCAGTTATCTGAGACGAAAGGATGAAGTTGGGGTCCCCGAACCTGAGGGCGAAAGCAGCTCGAGTCAACAGGCTGCCCGCCTTGACCCCGCCGGTGCCGGAGTACTTGGTGGTCACTTCCTGACCGGTGCTGCTGTTGAGGTAGTCGATCTCGGGAGTCTTGGTGTCGGCGATGACGTACCCGCCCGCGGCCGCGCCCTCGCCGTAATAGATCTGCGAGCCCGTGGGTGACAGCCCCAGGTTCGGCTGCTGGGTGGCGGGGGGCAGGTCCGACAGGGCGAAGTTCGGGGTGCCGTCGGTATTGACTCCGCTCTCGCCGATCGGGGCCACGACGGCTCCGTATCCGTGGGTGTACGAGAGGTGCTCGTTGACGAATCCGGAAGGAACCGACGAGTTGAGCTCACGCACCGACGCGATGGTCGCCGTTAGTTCCGTGGCGTCACCGGTGTTGAAGTCGTACCGGTCCAGGTCGAGGTCGTTGAACTGGTAGTACGACCGCAAAGCTTGGTACTTGTCGAACGTGTTGGCCAGCTGCACGGCCGGGTCCAGCAGCCTGACGTTGGCGAGGGTCTGCTGGTTGGCCTCGGCTTGCGGGCTGTCGCCCTGTATCTGCGAGGTGGTGATGGTCGGGGTGTACTGGTATGAACTGTCGACCTGGACGTTGTTGAGCCCGTAGGCCGATCGGGTCGCGTCGATGTTGCGCTGTATGTACGGCGCCTCACGGGTCAGCTCGGACGGGCTGACCCGCAGGGCCTGGTACAGGGCTGGATAGGCGGCCCCGACCAAGACGTACACCAAGGCCCAAAGTCCGACTCCGACAGCGGGAAGGACCCAGCCCTTCTGGCGGATGTTGTACAGGAACAGACCAGCCGCGATGACCGCGATGGCGATGAGCAAGGTCTTGGCCGGTTTGTCGGCGTGCACGCTCGTTGCGGTGGCGCCGTTGACCACGTGGGTACGAGAAAGGACCAGCTCCAGCCGCTCGTAGTAGTAGTCGACGGCCTTGATCAGCGCCAGCACTCCGAGCAGGACCGAGACGTGGGTCTTGACCGCAGCAGAGACGCGGCGTTCGGTCCCTTGCAGCTCGATGCCACCGTTGAGGTAATGGGCCACGGTCGTGACGATCAGCACCACGATGACCGCTTCAAAAGCCCACCCTAGAAGGAAGTTGATGAATGGAAGCTGGAAGACATAGAAGCCGATGTCCTTGTGGAACTCCGGGTCGGTCGCCCCGAAGCTGGTGTGGTACCGGAACAGGTCCCAGTTGTTCCACTCCCGATCCGCCCCCGTTCCCGCTAGGAGGGCAAAAATCACGGCCACGCCTAACCGCACCCAGCGACCGCGCGGGAAGACGATGTCGCGGTATCGCACGACGAGCTCGTCGGCGACGGACGGATCTACATCCTCGGGCGCAAACCGGTCGGCGATGACGAGGTTGGTAAACAACAGCGCGAAGAAGATCACGATGAAGACGATCGACAAGAGGACCTTCGTCACCAGCACGCCCCGGAACACCGAAGTGAACTTCACCGACTGGAACCACAGGTAGTCGGTATAGAACCCGGCTATACCCCGGAGCGACGTGATGATCACTATCAGCGCCACGATGCCAATCAGCACGCCGATGCGGAATCGTCTCGACGAAGTCGGTAGGCGGCGCGGCAGATCCTGGGGGGTACGCATGCTCACGGCGAGCCTAATGGGTCGGCTCCGCCGGCGATGGCCGGGCAGCCGATCACGAGGGACCTGCTCAGAGCGGCGCGGCGCAGGTCAGGTCAGAACGGGGATGAGCAAGCACCGACACCCGCTGTGCGCCGGTGGATGGAGCTGGCCGGTCGGGAAGGCCTCGCCTTTGGGCAGAGTGCCGGCCAAAGCGTCGTCGTCGCAGTCCGGGCACGGGCCATCGAGGTCCTCCACGATCCACCGCATCGAGGCCCCGTCGGGCATGGCGTGCCACGTGCCTCGAGCAAAAGCAGCGGCCAGGGCGTCACCAGCGATGCGCTCGATGCGTTGAGTCTTCCACTCCCGGTAGGCAGACCCCAAAGACTCGACTAGGACCGTCTGTTCCTCGCCCGCGTGGGCGTCGATGGCCTGCTCCAGGAGCCGGCGGAGGGGTCCCACGATGCTGCGGCTGGCCTCATCGGCCAACTCCTTGAGCGCAGAGGCACCCCCGCCGGCCGGCGCTCGGCCGCCGAGGACTTCGGCGGCGAGGGCCGCTCCGGCCGAGGCGGCCTTCGTCAGCAGAGGCTTGATGGCGCCGGCGTAGCGGGAGACCTGTTCGTCGACATCCGGTAGCAGCCGCGCCGCGCTCGGCTCCCCGCGGAGACTCCTGAGCCGGTCGAGCATGTCGTTTTGCTCGTCCTGCAGCGCCCGCTTGAGCTTGCGCGCCAAAGCCACTTCGAGGTCGACGACGGCCGACTCGCGCTTTTGGATGAGGGCCTCGTCGCCGTCTGACAATCGGGGTTCGCCCCCGTCGCCCCCGTCGACAGCGCCGTCGTTGTCCTCCGCCGCGTCCGTCGCGGCGGTCGCGGCCGTGGCGGCGTCGGCCTCGATCTCGTCGGGGACGGCGCCTGCGGGGTCATCCCCGTCACCGAGCTCGGCCGGTTCGTCGTCGGGGCGACCGGCCCGTATCCGGGCGAACAGCTCGTCGACGACGCTCCCGGACTCTTCGGCTGGCTCGTCGGTAGACGGCCAGGGAATCGCCTGCGGCTTATCCGTCACCAGCCTGAGGTGCGGCACCGCATCACCGGGGGACACCGCGGCGCCGGGATCTGAAGCGGTGGCGACCTGGGCCGAGAGGGCGGCGGAAGCGGCGGGGTGCTCGGCGGTGACTGCGGCCGCGTCGGCTCCCCGTCCCCGCCCGAACGGACCTCGGCGCCGTCCGCCCGCTCGAGGGGCCTCGGGCCGGGCGGTCGGGGCTGAGGGCACCGACGCGGTGGCGGGGGTGGCGTCCGCCCCCGAGGCCCGGACCGGTTCCGCGGCCTCGGCGGACAGCAAGACCCCACCGGATGATGTCGAGTCGGCCGGTACCGAGTCGACCGGATCAGCGAGAGCTGCTCCAGAGTCACCGACGTTGGACTCGCCGGCCATGAAGACGCCTTCGATCGAGTCGGCGGCCCCGTAGTCTCCCGCCTCGAGGTCCTGGCCCTCATCGGATTGCGATTGGTGCTCGCGGCGCATCCGTCGCCCCACCTCGTCTGCGGCGGAGCGGGCCTCGGCGTCGGCCCGACCCAGCTCTTGCTGGGCTTCCTCCAATGTGCGCCGCACGACCGCGTAACTCTCGATCAGCCGCTCCCGACCGGCGCGAAGCTGCTCGATCTGCACGGTGGCTACCCGCCGTCGTCGCGTCAGGTCCTCGAGTATGCGGTCGCGGGTGGCATTGGCGCCCTCGATGGTGAGGATTCGCTCCTGCTCAGCTCTGGCCCGGACGGCGTCGGCCTCGACCCTCGCCTTGTCGAGCAGCTCAGCCGATTCGGCCCGGGCGCCGTCGATGATCCGCTTGGCCTCTTCCTCGGAGCCTTGGGTCTCGCGAGCCAAAAGGCTCTCGGCCTGCTCCCGGAGCGTTTCGGCGTGGGCGTTGGCCTCGGCCAGTGCCTTGTCGCAGTCCGCGGCCGCCTTGGTCTTGAGGTCGGCTGCGGCCGCCCGCGCCGTGCGCAGGATGGTGGCCGTCTCCTCGCCGACGGCCGCCATCAGCGTGTCCTCGTCCAGCACCGGAGGGCGGGCGGCCCGCTCCTCGGCCGAATGCCAGGCGGACTCGAGATGGACGTTGCGGTCGCGCAAGGCCCGGACTTCGGTCGCCATCCGGGCGAGGAAGTTCCTCACTTCGGTCTGGTCGTAGCCGCGGAAGCCGGCTGTAAAGGACTTGGCTTGGATCAGATCAGGGGTGAGCGAAGGGTCAGGACCCATAGCCCCTGAGCCTAGGACGACGCACTGGGTCTAGTGGGCGATCTACGCCGCTCGCCGGGCCGGGTCCGGGGCTCGGACGGCGCCTCCGCGGCCGGCTCTTCGCTGACGGGGAGTTCGATGGTGAAAGTGCTGCCCACGCCGTGGGTCGAGCGGCACTTGACCACTCCGCCGTGTCCCTCCACGACCCGCCTCACCACGGCCAGGCCCAGCCCGAGACCGCCGAAGCGGCGGGTATCGGAGTTGTCGGCCTGGGCGAAGTCGCTGAAGGCCACTGCGAGCTCGTCGGCCGACATGCCCGTGCCCCGGTCCTTGACCGACAGCACGACCGACCCACCCGAAGCACCAGCCCCCCCCGAAGCACCGGGCCCCGGAGAAGCACCAGCCCCGCCCGAAGCACCAGCCCCGCCCGGGGGGCCGGCGCCGCCGCCGTTAGCGGGTGCAGGGTCGACCTGCTCGACGGAAACGAGGATGGGCCCGCCGTCCGGGGAAAACTTGGCTGCGTTGTCGATCAGCTCGTCCACCGCCATCGTCAACCACCTGCGGTCCCCCATCACCGTGGGCGTACCTCGCGCCACTTTCCGACCGATGGTGACGTTGGCGGGCAGGCGGGATGCCCACGACGAGGTGACTCCGTTGACCAGGGCGCCGATGTCGACGGGCTCCCGGCGAAACGACATGCGGCCGGCCCCGCTCGTCGCGAAGAACTCGAGCATCTCCACGATTCGCAGCAACCTGCGAGCGCTCTGCAGTATCTCGTCGTGCCAGGACCGGGCTCGATCCGATGGCACGTCGCGCCGCAACAGGATCTCGGCGTAACCCATTATCCCGGTCAGTGGAGTTCGCAGTTCGTGACCGACGCGCGACAGGAACTCGGTCTTCATCTGCTCGACCTCGTGCTCTCGCCGGAGATCACGAAAGACCAGCACCGTCCCGACCAGTTCTTCGGCCGGCCCGCGAAGGGCGCCGGCCGAGACGGCCACGGGTATCAGCGCACCGTCCGGTTGGCGCAGCTGGCCCATCCGGGCCCAAGAAGTCCTGTCGAGGTCGACGAAGTTAATGGGGATGGCACCGCCATCGGCGTCGTCTACCCGAACCACGCTGTCCGCCGGCTTTCCAATGGCCGTCGCCGCGCCGACGCCGGTCAGGTGCTCGGCGGCCCGGTTGAAGTCGGTGATCCGGCCGCTCGCGTCGACGGCGACCAACGCGTCGGTCATGCCCGCGACGACCGCCTCCATGCGATTGCGCAACCGCGTTTCGTCATCGGCTGCGGACTGCAAGGCGGACGCCTGATCGGCGACAGAGTCGAGCATCGAGTCGAATGCAGATCCGAGCACCGCCACTTCGTCGCTGCCGTGGATCGAAGCCCGAACGCCGGCATCCCCCCGTTGGATCCGTGCGGCGGCGGTCGTGAGGCGTCTAATACCGAACGTGATCCGGTCGCCCGTAAAAATGGCCAGCCCGAGGGCGAGGATCGTGCCGCCGAGGGCGATGAGAAACAGGGTGCGGTACAGCTGCGTGCGACTAGACAGCACCGTCGTGGCCGGCGACGACAAGACCATGGACAGCGGCGCCCCGCCCTTCGCAACCGCCAGGGGCGCCACGCTCACGAAGGAACCACCGAGGGCCTTGGTCGTCACCCGACCTCCGGATTGGTTCACTTCCTCGGCCAGCGAAACCTGCGCGGACGTCGGTCGCAGGCCGGCGGAAGCGATCACGGACCGCTCGGACACCAGCGCGACCGCCAGCGGCACCGAAGGGTCGACGGCGATGCGACCGGTCAAGTAGTTCACTCCGAGGGGAACGATGCTGACGACCGTCCCCAGCACGCGCTGCGTGCTCGAGCACTCGGGGTAGGAAGCGGTCACCCACGCGCTTCCGCCGAGGACGAAGAGTCCGTGGCCGACCTTGCAGTCGCTGGGATCGAGAGCGGGTTCGGCCGCGATCGATCGAGCGACTTCGGCGGAAACCGAACCAGTGACCGCCAGCGGGTTACCGAAACGATCGACGTAGGCGAAGCTGCCGATGTGATCGAGGGCGAACAGGTCGCCGAGCCTGGACGAGATCTGCGCCACCGCCCCGTTCACCTGAGCCGGGCTCCCCGATACAACAGTGGTCAGAGGGTTGGGTGGGGTCTGCCGGAAGTACGCCTGCAGGTCGGTGCCGGCGAAGGTGGCCGCAGTGACGGCGTCGGCCCCGGCGGTCTGGACTTGGGCGCTCTCGATGTTGGCCCGGTCGGTCAACCGGTTGAGCTCGGCCCGCTCGACCGACGAGGAGATGGCCGCCGCCAGCGCCAGGGCCAGCACCAACACGACGACCAGGAGCGTGGCCGCCCCGCTGGCCGCCACCCGAACCGCGATGGCGCGTCGGCTCAGGGCCAGGAGGGCGGCGCCGATCAGGATGCCCCCGGCCAGCAGAAGCCCGTCGAGGAGCAGCGCGTCCGAGCGCGACGCCTCCGCCGCCCCGGCTGCGGCCCAGAACAAGAGACCGAATCTGAGGAACCACCCGCTGCGGAGTCCTTGCCACCACCGCGGTAGCACCAGTACCGAGACGGCTGCGCCCGCGGCCCGAGAAATGCCGAGCCCCCGGGCGTCCGCGCTGGTCGCGATGAGCGAACCGTGCAGAAAGGCCGGGGTCGCAATCGCGAGCAGGCCGGCGACGGCCGCCACCCGCCACCGCGATGCCGGGGGTCGCAGCATGGCGAGAGCCAGCGCCGAGGCCGCCACCACGAGGGTGACGAACTCAGCCGCAAACTGGATCTGAGCGTCGGTCAGGGACATCGCAGGTACTCCGGCTACCCAGTCTGGCCCGCGGTCGGCACCGGAATCTTTCCTCCCAGGGCTTGTAGGTCGTCCAAGGCCTGCTGGAGGGTCGACACGGCATAAACCTTCATGGACCCGGCCTGGCTCATGGCGGCGCCAAGTTCTTGCGGGGGCACGAGAAACACTTGAGCGCCGGCTTTGCGCACGGCGACGGCCTTCTGGGCCACTCCACCGACGTCGCCCACGCTGCCATCGAGGTTGATGGTCCCAGTCGCGGCGACGCGGTGACCGCCGGTTAGCTGCCCGTTGGACAGCACGTCGAGCAGGCCGAGGGTGAGGGCGAGGCCGGCGGAGGGTCCACCGATCTGCCCGACGTTGATGGTCACGTCGAAAGGAAGCGTGTAAGTGCTGCGCGTCTCGAAGGCCACGCCGAGGAACGCCCGGCCCGGCTGGGCCGCTTGCCCGGGCTCGGCAGGCGTACCCTCGAGACGGGCCGACAGGTCGACCGATGTGGTCTTCCCATCCGCGCCTAGTCGCGAGACGGTGATGTGGGCGAGGTCCCCCGGCTTCAGGGCGTGGATCTTGTTCACGAAGTCGATATCGGTGTGAACTGCCTGTCCGTTGATCGCGGTGACGACGTCATTGCAGCGGAGTCCGGCCGCCGACGCCGCGGTCCCGGGCTCGACCTGGTCGATTTGAGCGCCCAAGTCGTCCTCGTGGACCGAATAGCCGAGGCGCTGCAGCGCCACGACGGCCGCCGACGACGTGGCGCTCTGCATGGCCTGATCGCTCTGACAGTTGAGCTGGGACGAGGGCGTCGTGCCCAGAATCTCGTCGGCGGGAATAAGCGTGGCTCCTTCGTCGAAGAAGTTGAGCAGACCCAGCTTCGATAGGACGTACTCGCTGGGCGTGGCCTGGCCTTCGAGCACGTCGACCATGAACAGAGATCCCTGTACATCGTGGACCCGCTCGGCCGGAACCATCAGCCGGACGCACGGCTGGCCGTGCGGCAGTGACAGATTCCCGCCGCTCGAAGGCTGACAGGACGAACTCGCCGTGATCAAGGGAGCCGTCCCGGGCGACAGCTCGTAGTAACCGCGCGCCCCGCGGACCGCCGCGATGAGCCCCCCAAATATGAGCACGATGGCCACAACCAGGGCCGACACGGTGACCCGCTTCCGGGAGATGGAAGGGAGATGGCTTCTGATCAAAGGGATCCGTCTTGTAGCATCGCTACGGTCGTGGTCACGTGCCTGGCTTTCTTAGAAATCTCGCTCGGAAGGACTCGCCACGAAACAACTTGGAACATGTCGTTATCCATGACCAGCCCTAATGTCGAAGAATTGCGTCAAGTTGTTTCGTGGCGAGCCCTTAGGTACAAAAGGCGGGGGACAGCCTGCCATGAGTCACGCCGATGCGAGGGGCGGGTCCGTTGAGCACCGAGGGAGAGCGGCCGTCGCCGTGGGGCCAACCGGCTACACCCGAGTCGATGCCGGCCGAACCGCCCTCCACCGACCGCTCCACGACCAACGGATCGGGCCGCGTCGAGCTGGCTGCGTGGAATTGGTCGCCCGAACCGGGGTACGTGGACGGGCGGCCCCGAAGCGGCCGCCGCGTGCTGCGAGGGTTGCGGTCGGCGCTGGCTTTGGCCACGATCGCGCTGGCATTGGGTGTCGCCGCCGCCGCTACCGTGAGCGTCTTGATCTGGGCCATCGCGGCGGCCATCCACCATGCCGCAGCCAACTGACGGGCCCGACCCGACCGACGGGCCCGACCCGACCGACCCGACCGACCAGTCGGCCACCACGGCCCGGCGCCGGGCGGTCGCCCTTGCCGGACACCAAGGCGACGAGGCCACCGCCCAGCAGGGTCTCCACGACCCGGCGCCGGCAGTTCGGGCCGCCGCCCTCGGCGCGCTCGCCCGGCTGCACAAACTCGAGCTGGCTGACGTGGGGCGCGCCGCCGACGACGAAGACCCGCAAGTTCGAGCCCGGGCAGCCGAGCTGGCCGCCGGCTTCGGCCCCGGCGCGGCAACGTTGCTCGACGTGGCCCTGGTGGACGGCGACGCCAGGGTCGTGGAGGCGGCCTGCTTCGCCCTCGGCGAGCTGGGCGAACAGGCGTCGGCCAGCGTGGCCGGCTTGGCCGCCGTCGGCGAGGGCCACCCCGACCCGCTCTGCCGTGAAGCCGCGGTAGCGGCGCTCGGGGCCATCGGCTCCTCTGAAGGTCTGCCGGCCATCCTGGCCGCCACGTCCGATAAGCCTGCGGTGCGAAGGCGCGCCGTCCTGGCCCTGGCCCCGTTCAGCGGGCCGGATGTCGAAGCTGCCCTCGAACGGGCCCTGACCGATCGAGACTGGCAGGTCCGCCAGGCCGCCGAGGACCTCACCGGACGGCAGGCCTGACGCTGAGTTGGTAGCGAAGGCTGAGTTGGTAGTGAAGCCGGCGGGGCGACGGCTTACTTCATGAAAAGGTCGCGGACGGCGTCGAGCTCCTCGAGGCACTTGCCCGCCCCGAGCACGACGCACTCGAGGGGCGCGTCGACCAGGTACACGGGCAGCTGCGTCTCCGCCGACAGCCTCTGGTCCAGCCCGCTCAGCAGCCCGCCGCCACCGACCAGATTGATCCCTTGGCTGATCAGATCCTGCGCCAGTTCCGGAGGCGAATTACCAAGGCACTTCACCACCGAGTCGACGATGGCCCCGACCTGCTCCTCGATGGCTTCGCGGACTTCCTCGGGCGCCAGGATCACCGTTTTCGGCAGGCCCGACATGAGGTCGCGGCCGCGCACTTCGGCCTTGACGGTGTCGTCGGTCGGCCAGGCCGAGCCGATGGCCAGCTTGATCTCCTCCGCCGTTCGTTCCCCCACGGCAATCCCGTACTCGCGACGAACGTAGGTCTGGATCGAGGCGTCGATGTCGAAGCTTCCGACGCGAATGGCCTCCAAGGCCACTATGCCCCCGAGCGAGATGACTGCCGTCTCGGTCGTGCCGCCGCCGACGTCGACGACCATGTTCCCCAACGGCTCGTGTATCGGCAGGCCGGCTCCGATGGCCGCCGCCATGGGCTGCTCGATCAGGAAGGCGCCGTTGGCCCCGGCGCCCCGGGCCGCTTCCTCGACGGCCCGGCGTTCGACTTCGGTGATGGCGGATGGCACGCAGATGATGACCCGCGGCCGGTTGAAGCGTGACACTCCGGCCCGCTGCAAAAGCAGGCGGATCATGCGCTGGGTGATGTCGAAATCGGTGATGGCACCTTTGCGCAACGGCCGCACGGCCACTATGTAACCGGGCGTCCGGCCGATCATCTGCCACGCCTCGTGGCCCATCGCCAGCACGTCCTGGGTCCGCGAGTTGAGGGCGATGACGGTCGGCTCGTTGAGCACGATCCCCCTGCCGCGCGCGTATACGAGGGTGTTGGCGGTGCCCAGATCGATGGCGAGGTCCCTAGCCAGGGTCGCCGCCTGCGAGCTTGGCATCGGCCTCTGCGGCCTGCGCATGGCCGGCGACGTCGACCGTGGAATCGTCCACGACATCGTCGGTCGCGATGACTTGAGCCCGTTCCACCCTGACGTGGGTGAGGGCCATCGGCGTGGCCTGAACGCGCGACTCGGCTTCGGCCGCGCGGCGCCCCGGTCCGGAGACCTGCCCGGGGCGCAGGTCCGGGGCCAGGGCGTTGAGGCCGCGCTTGAAGGAGGCCATGTTGGCGTCCACCGACTTCGGCTTGCGGTGCCGGAGCCACACGGCGATGCCTCCGAGCACGGCCAGGACGATGGCCCCGATGAGGTAGGCCAGGTTGCCCAGAGCCGTGCCCGACGACGCGATCACGGGCCCACCTCGACCACGTCGCGCCCGTCGATACCCCAGTCCTCGCCGCCCTCCCAACGTTCGCGCTTCCAAACCGGCACCGTGTGTTTCAACGTGTCTATGCAATAGCGCGCCGCGTCGAACGCCTCGCTTCGGTGGACTGCCGACGCGGCGACCACGACTGAGCACTCGGCCACGGCCAAGGTCCCACTCCGGTGCCACAGCACCAGGCGGCCGACTCCAGGCCAGCGCTTGCGGGCCTCGGCTGCGATGGCGAGCAGGCGCGGCTCGACTTGAGACTCGTAGGCCTCGTACTCGAGTTCGGTAACGCCCGGACGGCCCTCCGCATGGTCACGCACCGTCCCGGCAAAGGCCACGACGGCGCCGCAATCGGGGCGGGCGACCCAAGTTGCGGCCCGGTCCACCGATAGCGGATCCGGGGTCAAGGCGACCCAGTCATCCTCTCCGCTCGCCCGAGAGGTAGGACCGTCCACGTCTCAATGCTATGACGGTTCGGTCGCACCGTGTGTGGCAACGCCATTGTGGGCCCGCAGGGGCGATGTCCAACGCCCGAATGGGCTCGGTAGTCTCGATGGACGTGGGATCGGATTACGGCCTGGATGACGACGGGCCGTTTTTCGCGTGGCTGCCGCCGGAGGATCGGCTTTGGCGCCACCCCTCTGAGGTTCCGGCCGGCCATCCGGGGGGAACCGTGGCGGCCGGGAGGTCGGGTCCGGGCCGGTTGGCTTCGGCCAACGTGGGGACGGGCCGGATGTGGACCGTCGCTCTGGTCGCCGGGGTCATCGGGGCGGTCGCCGCCTCTGGAATCGGCATGGTGAGCGGCGCATTCGACCAGCCGACCACGGTGGTCCAGTCCGTTTTCCCGTCCACGCCGGCCGTCTCGCTCGCCAACGCGAGCGGATCGAACGTCGACTGGACCGCAGTCGACAACGCGGTGGCTCCTTCGGTGGTCGCCATCAGCGTCTCCACCGCAGACGGGCCCGAGATGGGATCGGGCCTGCTCCTGCTCAGCGGCGCCAACACCCGCGCTTACGTGATAACCGACCTCTCGCTGATCTCGTCGGCCGCGGCCGCAGATGAGTTGGGCCCGATCGTCGTGACCTTCCTCTCCGGCAAGCAGAGCAAAGGTCGTCTGGTCGGGCAGGATCCCTTGAGCGGGCTGGCCCTGATCGCCGTGTCCGGAGTGCAGGACACTTTCCCCGCGCTCGGCTCGGTGGCCCAGTTGGCCGTGGCCAACCCGGTCATGGCCATCGGAGCGAGAACGGTTCCTGGCGGGTCGGTGTTTTCCGGCTCGGTCACGGCCGAGAACCGAGAGGTTGACGTAGCTGACGGCGCCGACATGGAAAACATGATCGCCATCAGCGGTACTTCGGTTCCCGCTCCGGTCGCCGGCGGGCCGCTCGTGGACCAGTTCGGCCAGGTCGTGGGGATCACCCTGGCGTTGGACCCGACCGACGCGACCGATCAGGACCTGACCTTTGCCGTGCCGGTGGACGAAGCCGAGCGCGTAGCCGAGCAGATGCTGGCCGGAGAGTCGGTCACCCATCCGTGGTTGGGTCTGTACGACTCGGTCGACCTATCGACCGAAGTGGCGCGCCAAGAAGGCCTCGCCGGCGGCGCCTTGGCGGTGGCGATATCGCCCGACAGCCCCGCCAGCCGGATAGGCCTCCAACCGACCGACATCATTACCGGGCTCGACGGCCAACCGGTCACTTCGGCCGGCTCCCTGACCGCGGTCCTGAGCAAAGCCCGGCCGGGCCGGGCCACGACCATCTCTTTCATCCAGGATGGAAAGCAGTGGGCGAAGACCCTCGTCCTGACCAACCAGCCTTATAACAGCTGAGACCCCTTGCCGCGCCTGGCCCGGATGGCCGTGACGACCGCACCGACGCCGGCCACGACGCCGACCGCGGCGATGAGGATGATGATGAGGTTGTAGTTCTGGCGCCGCCCGGGAGGCAGGTCGTCCCAATGCACCCTCGCGTCGGTGGCGACCAGGGCCTCTTCACTCGAGTACTGGGGAACCCATCCGACCGCTTTGAGCCGATCGGGCGCCACCACCCAGGGGTGGCTGGCGTAGGCCCGTGCCTCGACCGGGATCCCCTTGCGAAACAGCTGCCAGCTCCACGCCGACACGGCCCGAGCCATCCGACCTGGCAAGGTCACTTTGGCGACACCACCGGCCAGGGCCCGGGCGTCTTCTTCCAGGATGCCGGTATCGGGGGCCACGTTGTAGACCCCCTTCAATCGCTTCTCCCAGGCCAGCACCACCGCAGTCGCCAGGTCGTCGACGTGCAAGTACTGGACGGGCCGGCCGCCGTCGCCCGATCGTGGTGACCTCGTCACCCCTAGCGCCTGGTACAGCGGGCGCTCCTCGGACCCAACGGTGACGGCCGGCCGCAGGATCGCCACCGCAACGCTTGGGTTCCGATCGGCCCAGTCGGAGACGACCCGTTCGGATTCGGCCTTTGACACCGCGTATGAAAACTCCGGGTTTGGACGCAAGCGGGCGTCCTCGGTCAGCGGGACCTTGTTGTCGGCCCAGGCCCCGTACACCGTCGCGCTCGAGAGGTGCACGACCGTCGGAACCTGGGCGCGGGTGGCCGCGCCGAGTACGCGCCGCAAAGCCCGCTGGTTGGCCGCGGCCGCGGCGGCGTCGTCTCCCGGCAGGCTGCCCCGGGCGTCCGGGGTGCGCCAGGCCAGGTGGATGAGACCGGCCGCGCCCTCAAAGGCGCTCTGAACTTCGTCCTCACCAGGGCCCGCGTTGACTGCGAGGTCGATGATGCGCACCTCCAGCTTGGGGTCAGACCAGCTCGACGGCACCACGTCGATGCCGACCACGCGATCGACGTCGGGATGAGAGACGAGCAAGGCTGCCGTCCTCTGCCCTAGCGACCCCGCCACCCCGGTAACGACAACGGTCCGCACGGCCCTACGATGCCCCAATGGTCAAGGTGCAGGCGAGCCGGCCGGGTGCGGCCCGATGAGCTGGCCTGAGGCTTTTGGTGGTGGGGGGCCGTTCGACGGCGGGCCGCTCGGTGACCTGATGCGGAACCTGACCCGTCTGTTTACGGCGCAAGGCCCTCTCAACTGGGAGATCGCCCGACAGATGGCGCAGTGGACCGCGACCGGGGGCGAGCCCGAGGCCAACCCGGATCCTTCGTCGCGCGTCCGCCTCGAAGAGCTGATCCGCGTCGCCGAACTTCACGTATCGGAGGCTACCGGCCTCACCGTGTCCGCCAGCGGCCTGCTGTCGGTGGGGGCCGTGAGCCCGAGCGATTGGGCCCTGCGAACGCTCGAAGCGTGGAAGCCGCTGCTCGAAAAGCTGGCTACCAAGATGAGCTCGTCCCTGCCCTTGTCGGGACTGGGCGGGGATGCGGCCGGCTCCGGTCCAGCGGCAGGCTTCGGAGAGCCGGACACCGGTGACACGGATCCCATGGCCAAGCTGTTCGGCAATCTGCCGCAGGTGCTCGGCCCCTTCTTGTTCGGGCTCCAGTCGGGTTCCATGGTGGGCCAGCTGGCCAGCACGGCGATGGGACAGTACGAAGTTCCGATGCCGAGACCGGCCGGGGACGAGCTGCTCATGGTGACGTCGACGATCGACCGGTTCGCCACCGACTGGAGCTTGGAGCCCGACGAGGTCCGGCTCTGGATCTGCCTGCGGGAGGCGACGAACCATGCCGTCTTCGGCCGGCCCCACGTCCGGGACAGGCTGGAAACGCTCATCGCCGCGTACGTCGACGCGTTCGATCCCGGCCCCGACGCGCTCGAGAGCCGGCTCAGCGGCTTCGATCCGACCGACCTGGCGTCCATGCAGGAGGCTTTCGGTGACCCCGAAAGCCTCCTGGGCGAACTGCAAAACGACGCCCAGCGCCAGATCCAGGTCCCTTTAAGGGCCATCCTGGCGGCCGTCGCCGGGTACGTGGACCACATGATGGACAAGGTGGGCCGTCGTCTCATCGCCTCCTACGGCCCTCTCACCGAAGCCCTCCGGCGGCGCCGGCTGGAGGAGAGCCCCGGCACCCGGATCCTCGGGCAGCTGTTAGGCGTGGCCTTGGACGCCGACAGCTACGAGCAAGGGGCGTCGTTCGTGCGAGGGATAGTCGAGCGGGTCGGAGAAGACGGGCTGGTCCGGCTGTGGAAGTCGGAGCGAGAACTGCCCACCTCAGCCGAGCTCAGCGCGCCCGGTCTGTGGCTGGCTCGCATCGACCTGGACGACCCGCCCGAATCCTAGCGTCAGGAATACGAGGCCTGAGCCCTCACGAATCCGGCGCCGGCGCCGGCGCCGGCCATCGCGGCGGTTCGGGAAGCGGCGGCGGCTGGTACCCGTCGGGGGACTGGTAGGGATCGGGAGGCTGGTAGCGGTCGATTCCGGTGTACCCGCCGGAATCCCTCGCCCGGCGGCGGCCGCGCAGGACGCCGACCAAGTAGACCGTCGTCGTGATGAGCATGATGCAGGCGACGATGACGAAGCCGGGCAGCAGCGATATTGCGATCAACGTAGGGAAGAGGGCGCCCACCACCCACGCCAGCTGGAAGATGGACTCGAAGCGGGCGAACAGGCGGCTGCGGTCGGCGTCGGGAGACTCGCGCTGCACGATGGCGTCGAACGCGGCCTTGGCCACGCTCGCTCCGAGCCCCACGACGAGGGCCAGGATCAGGGCTGCCGGACGGCGATGCATGGCCGACATTTGCGTCGTCACTACGGCGGTGGCGACGATCACCAGAGACGCGCTGGCGACCAGGCGCTTCTCCGACACCCGGTCGCGTAGCGTCGGGGCCAGAAGGGCCCCCCCGAAGTTGCCACCGACGCTCGCCACTGCGACCAGGCCGTACCAGATCACCGGGGTCCGGTCGGTCCGGAACCCGAACACCACCAGGGCGGTCAGGAATCCGGCCACGGCCCGCATGCCCGCCATGGCCACTTGGGCGGCCAGGAGTTCTGGTGCGACCGGGGGCCTGGGACCTCCTCGAATGGACTCGGCCAGCCGCCCGAAGAGTCGACGCACACCGATCAGTGCCCGGGTCGAAGCGACGCGGGCCGCGCTGGGCCCGGCCTGGTATTCGGGCCCGGGTTCATCACGCGCCCCGCTCAGGAGGTGCAGAGACAGCCCGGCCGTGGTGGCGAATACCAGGACGTCGATGTCGAGCAGGGCGTGAGATCCGAAGAGGCGGTATATGAGCGATCCCACCGCGGCCGCCAGCGACGTGAATATGGAAGCACCGACGGCGAGCTTGGCGTTGGCCCGGACCAGGTCGTGGTCGGAGTCGACCACTCCGGGGACGAGGGACGCCTTGGCCACCGCGTGGGTCTTCGAGCAGACCAGGCTCAAGAACGCGGCCGGAAACAGGAGCAGGCTGTGGATCCAGCTGGACATGAGGAGGCACGCGGCCATACGGCCGATGGCAGCGAGGAAGACGATGAACTTCCGACCACCTCGCGCCCGGTCGATCAGGGGACCCACAAAAGGTCCGACGACTGCGAACGGCAGGACCGTGCAAAGAAGACCGAGCGCGGTGCGCGAGCGCGCCGCGCTCAGAGAGACGCTCACGAACACCGAACCGGCCAGAGCGACGGTGACCATGGCGTCGCCCGCAGACGACAGGTTGTGGACGATGGCCAGTCCGCCGAAGGGCGTCGACGTGTCCTTCGGACCCGGCGGGCCCAGCCGGAACGGGAAGCTGGCCAAGGCCCGAATGCGAGCCGACCGGGACGGCGCGGCGGGCGGGTATTGCATCGCGGGCCCCAGCGTAGAGCGTCAGGAGCCGTTTGCCACCCGCAGGGCGACGCCGCGCTCAAGATCTGAGCCCGGACGCCCGATAGTCACCACATGGCAGATCAGCGGACGACGCCTTCAAACGAGGACAGCAAAGCTAACCCGACCCGCCCGTTTGACCGTCAAGCCCTTCAGGCCACTCTCGCCGACGCAGTCCGCATCGCGGCCGCCGACAGCGACCCCGGAGACGCCCCCCCGGGCAAGCCGCTGCGTAGTCCGTCCCCCCAGGACTTGATCGGTACCGGGCCTGCCGCGTCCGATGGACGGCCCCGTCCGGCCGCACCTCGACCGCCCAATCCTTTTAGCCGCCCCGTCGCCGCCCCGCCCGCCCCGGCGGCGGCCGCGCCCGCTGTTCCCACCCCGGTTCGTCCCGCCCCGAGCATGCTCGGCGGCGGAACCCCCACCGGCGTCGGCACCGGCCAGGGTGGCGGAATCAACTCCTTGACGAGCGCCGGTCCCCCAGGAATGGGCGGGTTGCGTAGCACCAGCCCCGACAACTTGGGCCCCATCAACTTCAGCGGGGACAACCGCCCTCCGGGTGAGCTCAACGGCGGGCGTACCGTCTCGGGCCTGGCCCCGACCCCGACCGATGGGCCGACCATTCCTCTGCGCCGGCGCCAGCCGGCCGAGACGTCCCACTCCGCCAAGACCACGGAGGCTCAGGCCCCGACTCCCGCTCCGGCGCCGGCCTCCCACCCGATTCGCTCCGCTGCCCCGATCGACGCCTGGATGCCGGGAGACGACGACATCCTGCCCCGCCGAGTGGTGAAGCGGTCTTTCCGCCTGGTGCGCTGACGGCTTTCTCCCCCTTAGCCGTCACGCACCGGGCCAAGACGCCTCATGGCCAGGACCTTTAGCTCGGGGGGCGGAGGTATTTCGCTTTGACGAACTTGCCCTTCCGCGCCTCTAGCACCCAGACCGACGCCTTCTCATGGCGCGGATTCCGGCCCACGTCCACCCTCTCCTCGCTGGCCAGGGCGAACAGGACCTCGGGGATTATGTCGCCGTGGCTACAAAGGATCACGTCGTCGCCGGCGAGCGAACGAACCAGTTGCACCGCACCGCTTCCCGACCCCTCGGCCAGCACCTCGACCGGCTCGACCTGCACCCCGAGGGCCGTGGCTGTCGGCACCACCGTCTCCACGCACCGCACGTACGGGCTGGAGAGAACCCGCGCCGGCTTGAACTCACTCAACAGTTCGGCCAATCCCTGCGCCTGTTTGCGGCCTCGTTCCGACAGGCTGCGCTCGCGATCGTCACCCGGCCAGGTTGAACGAGACAGGGCCTGTGCATGACGCACGAGCAGCAGCGGCATGGCGTCAGTGTGGCATCCTGCGCCGACGATAGCGAAGTTTGCGTCGCGGCCCGTCCTAACCTGTCGTCATGACCTCACCGACCAGCGAGGTCGTCCCGGCTGCGCCCGGTCCGGACGGGTCCACCGGGTTTGGAGAGGGACGATTCGATCAGGGCCCCCCGCAGAGCGGCGGCGGGCACCGGTTGGGTCCGGTACGGCGCGGCATCCGAGAGCTCGGCCTGACCCTGATCACCGCCGGCTTCGTCATCCTGCTGTTCGTCGTCTACCAGCTGTTCGGCACCGGCTTGGCCGAAGCCCATAGCCAGGCCTCCCTCAAGAAGCAGTTCAACACCGCCGTGGCCAAATCCACGAGCTCCACCTCCGGTGACAACCCGACCGTCGGGGGATCGGCCAATCCGGGCGCCGGCCAACCGAGCAACCCATCCGCGCCGTCGGGCGGGGCCGTCGACCATCTGGTCATTCCGAAGATCGGACTCAACAAGTTCGTGGTGCAAGGTGTCGCCGAGAACGACCTCATGAAAGGGCCGGGCCACTACCCGCAAACGGTCATGCCGGGCCAGGACGGCAACGCCGCCATAGCCGGCCACCGGACCACGTACGGCGCCCCGTTCTTCGATCTCAACGAGATGTCGATAGGCGACCCGATCTACATCACCGACCTGGCCGGGCGCACGTGGATCTACAAGGTGTCTCAACGTCCGGAGGTCGTCAGCCCCAACGACGTCGCCGTCCTCGACCCGACGCCTTTCGCCGAGTTGACGTTGACCTCCTGTAATCCGCGGTTCGAAGCCACGTCGCGACTGGTCATCGTCGCCCGGCTGACGGGACGGGCACCGCTCCCGGTCGTTCACACCCCTTCGCCTGCGCCGGTGGCGGCGGCCGTTCCCGTGGTGAGCTCTCTCGGCAGCGGGGACTCGAAGGCGTGGCCCGCCGCACTCGGCTACGGCCTCATCGTGGTGCTTTTGTGGATCTCGGTGCGGATCTGCATCAACCGGACCCGACGGTGGACCAGGCTGGCCGCGTACGTGGGCGGAATCGGGATCTGCCTGGTACCCCTTTGGTTCTGCTTCGAAAACGCCATCCGGCTGCTCCCGCAGAGCATTTGACGACCCACCAATGGTTTGGCCGGCTCAGGTTCGGCCGGCTCAGGTTTGGCCGGCTCAGGTTTGGCCGGCTCAGGTTTGGGCGGCCCGGCCCGGCGTCAGGTTTCTATGGCATTGGGAAGGGCCACGAGCACGTCGACGTCGTGGGGGTAGGTCAACCGATCCACGGCCGCGCTGATGGGCAACCAGACGACGGCGTCGACCTCGTTGGCCGGGGCGGGCGCCCCCTCGACGATCGTCATGGCCCAGTACCTGACCCTTTTGTGCTTGCCGCTCTTGTCCAAATAGATGGTGGGGGGTAGCTCGGGCCCGAGGTCGGCCCGCACGGTCGTCTCTTCCCGCACTTCCCGCAAGGCGGCTTGTTCGTCGGTCTCGCCGGGATCGAGCTTTCCTTTGGGGAGGCTCCAGTCGTCGTAGCGGGGTCGGTGGACCAACACCACCTCGACTTCCCCATCCGCCCGGCGCCGCCACAAGACGCCGCCGGCGGCCAGGACCGGACCACGGGCCGGCGACCCTGGCGTCACTTGATGGTTCCGCCGTGCAACACCTCCGCCTCGCGCCAACGCTTGGACCGGGCCACTGCGAGCTCTTGGAATCGGTGCTGGGCATTGACCCCTAGCTTGGTCGGCGTCCTGTACCAGCTTCCGTCAGACCGGAGCTCCCACGAGCGCACGTCGTCGGCCAGATCGATCTCGAGTATCTCGCGCAGCCTGGCCTGTAGCTCCGGGGCCAGGATGGGGACGACGGCTTCCACCCGACGGTCCAGGTTGCGGTCCATCATGTCGGCCGACCCCAAGTAGTAGTCGCCGCCTTCGGGGAGCGTCGCCGCCGCGTCTCCGTTGAGGGGTCCCGGGTCGGGAGCGCCGGCCCCGAAGAAGTAGACACGCGAATGCTCGAGCCACCGACCGACGATGCTGCGCACCCGGATGTTGTCCGAAAGCCCGGCCACGCCAGGACGCAGGCAACATATCGCCCTCACGATCAGATCGATGCTCACGCCGGCCTGCGAAGCGCGATAGAGGGCGTCGACGATGCCGGGGTCGACCACGTTGTTGAGCTTCCAAACGATGCGGCCCCGTTCGCCCAGATCCGCCTCGCGGGCGATCAGCTCCATCATCCGCGGCCGAAGGGTCAAAGGCGCGACCAACAGTCGGCGGTAGTCCATGCGGCGGCTGTAGCCCGTCAGGAAGTTGAACAGGTCGGTCAGGTCGGCGCCGATCTCTGGTGCCGCGGTGAGGATCCCGATGTCTTCGTAGATGCGGGCCGTGCTGGCGTTGTAGTTGCCCGTGCCGATGTGGCAGTAACGCCTGATCCCGTCGCCCTCCTGGCGCACGACGAGAGCGGTCTTGGAGTGGGTCTTGAGGCCTACCAGTCCGTACACGACGTGCACACCGGCCTGCTCCAGAGCACGGGCGAAGCCGATGTTGGCGGCTTCGTCACCCCGGGCTTTGAGCTCGACGAGGGCGGCGACCTGCTTGCCTCTTTCGGCTGCCCGAATGAGAGAACGAACGATGGCGCTGTCTCCCGACGTCCGGTACAGGGTCTGCTTGATGGCCAGGACGTGCGGGTCCCGCGACGCTTGAGCGATGAACTCTTCGACTGACTCGGAGAAGCTCTCGTAGGGGTGCTGGACCAGGATGTCGCCGTGGCGGATGGCGGCGAAAATGTCGATCGGGTCGCCGTCGCTTCCGATGAGCCGGCTCGGCGTGACCGGAGCGAAGGGCTCTTCTTTGAGCTCGGGACGATCGAGGTTGTAGACCAGCCATAGCGCGGTCAGGTCGAGCGGCCCGGTGACGTCATAGACGTCCTCCGCTTGCAGATCCAGCTCTCGGGCCAGCAGGTTGCGCACCTCTTCGGTAATCGAAGCGCCGACCTCGACGCGAACAGCCCGCCCGAAGCGACGGCGCCGAAGCTCCATCTCGACCGCTTCGAGGAGATCGTCCGCCTCCTCCTCCTCGAGCGTCAGGTCGGCGTTGCGCGTGACCCGGAACGGGTGGTGGCTCTCGATCTCCATCCCCGGGAAAAGGGCGCCCAAGTGGGCCGCGATGACCTGCTCGAGGGGCACGAATCGCTGGCCATCCGGCATGGACAGCAGCCCCGGAAGCAGCGGCGGCACCTTGACGCGGGCGAATCGTCGCTCGCCGCCGGTCGGATCCCGCACGATCACGGCCAGGTTGAGCGAGAGGTTGGAAATGTAGGGAAAAGGGTGGCCGGGGTCGACCGCCAGGGGGGTCAGAACGGGAAAGATCCGCTCGACGAACACCGCTTCAACCCAGGCCCGGTCGCTCTCGTCGAGCGAATCCCAATCCGCCAGCCGAATGCCGTTCTCGGCGAGCTTGGGCAGGACCTGCTGAAGGAACGCCACCCGCCGCCGCTCGAACAACGCCTCGACATCGGCCCGGATCGCTTTGAGCTGGTCCGAAACGGACAGCCCGTCGGGAGCCGTCCCGATCCCGGCGGCCTGCTGGTCCTTGAGCCCAGCGACGCGGACTTGGAAGAACTCGTCCATGTTCGTGTTGAAGATGGCGAGGAACTTGACCCGTTCCAGAAGAGGCAGGTCGTCGCGTTCGGCCAGAGCGAGCACCCGGCTGTTGAAATCGAGCGTCGACAGCTCGCGATTGAGGTACCTCAGGTCGCCGTCAGCCCCGGTGGAAGCCGGCTCGCCCGACGGCGTTTCCCCTCGTCGCCCTGCACGAGAAGTGGCGCCCGCGGGGTCGGAGTGCTGATCCAGGCGAGGGGCGACCATGGCCGTCAGGCTACAGCGGGGGGACCGCCCCTAGCTCTCGACGAGGCCGACCGGGTGCATCCTCGACTGGAACAAGGGCACTTCGCACGGCGCGGCTGGGGAGCGTTTGCTACGGGACCGGTGTGAATGTCGCAACGGCACCCGTGCTGTCCTGGGCGCCGACGGCGACGCAGATCTGCGCCTTGGGACACACGATGTCGGCGATGCTGGTGAAAGATATTCCCGGAACCTTCTCGGGGGTGCCCAAAGCCGGGCCGTCGTGGCCGTCAGTAACTGGAACCACGCCAAATATTGTGCCGTTACCCTTCGACCAGAATCCCGTCGCTTGGCAGAGAGTCGTTGTCGGGCAGGCGACGGCGCCCAGAAGAGAAGACTCGAAGCCGGACAGCATCGCCGGTACGCCGACGCTCAAGGTCGTGCCTTTGAGGGTGGCGCCGACAGTGACCGCGAGGAAACCCCCGTCCGTAACTGGATAGTCGAAGCCGACCGCCAGGCATCTCTGGCTCGTCGTGCAAGCAACTCCTTGCAGCGCAAACGCGCCCTTCACCTGCTGAACTGGGCCGACAGACAGGTGAGAGGACCCAACGTCTATCACGACAATCGCGGCCTTTTTCCCCTTGGCGAGCACGCCCGACGTCTGACCCGAAGCAACGCACGACGTCGCCGTCGGGCACGCGATCGCGGCCAGGTCATAGGCGCCCGGCACGGTCACAGGCTCACCCAGGACCGTCTGCGAGCCCGTTACGCGGAGCTCCGCTACAACCGCAACAGACGTCGAAGCTGGCCGTTGCAGACCCACGACGACACACGTATTGGCGGTCGGGCACGCGATGCCTTCGAGAAGGAAATGATGGGCGTGCTTAAAACGCACCCCTGGTTCGGGTGTAAGTCCTGACGGCCCCACCGCAATCGGATCCACGAACCCCTGACCGCCCACAGACTCGCAGAGGGAGGCGGTCGGGCAGGCGACTGCGCCAGACTCACCACCGAACACCCCAGAGCCGATTTTGACCTTGTCGCCGTGAACAGTGAGAGGAAAGGCCTCCAGATTAAGGTCGGGAAGAATACTCGTGGCCACGCAAACCCGGCCGGGCGTGCAGCCGACCCCCAGGAGTTCGCTCGTGCCCGGCACCAACTTGACAACAGGCCCCGGAACGGACCCCCAGGCGGAGCCGGCCCCGCCGGCTAGCGCGGCGACCAACAGCGTCGTAGCGCAAACCCGCGAGCCCAGACGCGACGTCCGCTGCCAGCCGAACCGCACCCAGCGCACCTCCTCTCCGCGCAACCCCCGCAACGAACCGAGATGATCGGGCTCATGGTCGCATCAGCGCCGCGATTTGTCAAAGGGATGTCACCCAACCCGAACAACGCCTCGACCCCCGAGAGTCGGGCCGTCTCTTCCGTCCCCAACAATTTCACGTCCGGCCCGCAAACGCGAATACTCGAGCCGATTGATCAGCAGGGCCCTAGGTCTCGACGAGATCGACCAGGTGCATCATCAGGTGCAAGGAAAGGAGCCGTCGCAGCTCCACCTCCACCCGATGCTCTATCCGGGTGCGCTTGCCCCACCTGCGGCCGTCGTCGGTCTCGGAAGTGATTCCGAGGGTGCCCGGCTCCAAGCCCGGCCGCTCGAACCAGGCTTCGATCACGCCGCGGGTCGTCTCGATGCGGCAGTTCCCGGTTCGTAGCAGCTCCTCCACTCCGGTGGCGACCCACTTGACGATCCACTTCTCGATCCGCCAGACCGTGTCGGCCGGGCCGGCCGGCAGGACTTCCAGATCATCGCGGGCCAACAGCTCTTCGATCAGCTTCGAAGAACCGCCCACGTAAGTCCAGGGCAGATCTATGTCGCTCGCCACGCACCAGGCCTGATCGGCCGGCCACCACAGGTTGGGACTGCGCGCCTCGACACCATCGATGGCGGAGGCCGCCTCTATGGGGCCGTTGTACAACACGTAGTCCCGGCGCGCCAGCAGCACCTTGGGCCCGCTCAGGACTTCGGGTGGGATGGGATCCGACTCCAGACCCTCCCAGGCGTAGCCCTCCCACAGGCAGAACCAGCACGCATCGGCAGTCGTGGTGTGCGATCGAAGCAGCGACGCCAACGCCGCGCAGTCCTCGGCGGTGAGGCTGCCCCGCCGAGGCGGCCGGCACAGCGAAAGATCGGCGCTGCCGGAGCTTTCGGGTGGAAGGGCAACCGAGTGGAACTGGGCCTTGGGCAGAAGCTCCATGTCGCTCCACGAGGCGACCTCGGCCCATCGGGCGTTCTGTTCGGTCTCGCCCTTGGCCACCCGAGCCGGGTGGAGGACCCGAGCGTAGGCTTCGAAGCCGTCGGGAACTACCGACGACACGGTGAGGATGGTGGATCCGACCAGACGGTCCCGTATCCAGTCGCCCTCTCCGATACGGTCGCTCCAGGCGATCTCCATGACGGAGCCCATCTAGAAAGTATCGCTAGGTTCCGCTCCCGGCCTTAGCCTTATGATGAAAGGGGCGCCCAACCCGCTTCGGCAAACGTCCCTTTTGGGGGTTGATGGGTAGCTGGCAGGCGGCGGCGGCCGGGGCACGAGGATCGGAGGCCATCTCGGGGTGGTTCTTGCGGTACCAGCGCTGCTCGGCCCGATATCGGTCGGTTAGGGGTAGCAGCCCGAGCAGTCCGCCCGCCACCATCCAGATGGCCGCGGCGGCGAGGATCCCAGCCGGATGCTCGACCCATATCAGGGCCATGAAACCAGCGACGACCAGGAGAACAACGTCGGCCACGAGGATGGTGCGGACAACGATCCAACCGGCGAAGTTTCGCACCTACCCTCCCCCGGGGTCGCCGCGCCATCCGGTCCCGTCAGGACCCGGAGCTGTCCTCTTCCGGTTCGCCCAGGTCCCAGTCCAGCAGCAGGTTCTCCCGCTCGGCGTCTCGGATGATCCGCTCGCGGTTGCGGCGGAACTGAGGGTCGTGGGGCGGGAGGAGGAGGAGGCGGGCCAAGGCGCGCTGGCGGAACTCCTCGATGAGGCCGCGGTCACCGAAGTCGGAGTCCACCCGCCAGTGGGGCGCGACCGGGCCGAGGTAGACGACGCGGACGTGACCCCGGGGAGGAGCCTGCTCTGCGGTGGGCTGAATCGACATGGGGCGAGTCTAAGGGCTGGCCCTAAGGGCCCGCCGGTCGTGTGGTCGCTCGGCTCCTGAGGCGGTTGGCCGCGCTGATCACCGCGGCCAAACTCGCGTCGAGGATGCTCGAATGGATCCCCACCCCCCAAACCTGCTCGCCGTCGGGGCCGGTAGCTTGCACGTAGGCCGCCGCGCTGGCCTCGCTACCGGCCGTGAGGGCGTGCTCGTGGTAGTCCTCGACCGCCAGCTCGATGCCCAGCTCCGCTCTGATGCCGTGGACGATGGCGTCGACCGGGCCGTTCCCCTGACCCGACAGCGTCCGGTGCTGGCCGTCAACGAGGACCTGGGCGACCACGAAGGTACCTTTTTCACCTGAGGAGACCTCGCTCGAGATGAGCCTGATGCCGGCGTCCTCGGGTAGATAGCTCGTGGCGAAGGCGTCCCACAGTTCGCCCGGCTTGATCTCGGTCCCGCTGGCTTCGGTGATGGCCTGGACCTGCTTCGAGAACTCGACTTGCAGGGCTCGGGGCAGATCCAACCCGTGCTCGGCGTCCATCAGGTAGGCCACGCCGCCCTTGCCGGACTGGCTGTTGACCCGGATGATCGCCTCATAGGTCCGGCCCACGTGCTTCGGGTCGATCGGCAGGTACGGGACTTCCCACGATGCGTAGTCGTCGGACAGGGCGTCCATGCCTTTCTTGATGGCGTCCTGGTGCGACCCCGAGAAGGCCGTGTACACCAGGTCGCCGGCGTAGGGGTGGCGCGGGTGGACCGGCAGACGGTTGCAGTACTCGGCCACCCGGCGCAGGTGGTCGATGTCGTGCAGGTCGAGCTTCGGGTCGACTCCCTGGGAAAAAAGATTGAGCGCCAGGGTCACCACGTCCACGTTGCCCGTTCGCTCTCCGTTGCCGAACAGGGTTCCTTCCACTCGGTCTGCGCCGGCCAGCTGCGCCAGCTCTGCGGCGGCGACCGCGGTGCCGCGGTCGTTGTGAGGGTGCACGCTCAACACGATCGAGTCTCGGTTGCGAACCGTCGTCGAGAAATACTCGATCACGTCGGCGTAGGTGTTGGGCCCGAACATCTCGACCGTGTTGGGCAGGTTGAGGATGATCTTGCGGTCGGGCGCCGGCTCCATCACCTCCATCACCGCTTCGCAGATCTCGACCGCGAAGTCGGGCTCCGTTCCCGTGAAGCTCTCGGGCGAGTACTCGTATCTCACCTTCGTCTCGGGGATGGTGTCGGTGTGCTTGCGCACCAGTCGCGCCGCGTTGGTCGCGATGTCAACGATCCCCGCCTTGTCCAGCCCGAAGACGACACGGCGCTGCAGCACCGACGTCGAGTTGTAGAAGTGAACGATGGCCTGCGGAGCTCCCGCAATGGCTTCGAAGGTCCGCTCGATCAGCTCGGGCCGGCACTGCACGAGTACCTGTATGACCACGTCGTCGGGGATGCGGTCCTCGTCGATGATCTGGCGGATGAACTCGAAGTCCGGTTGCGACGCGGCCGGGAACCCCACTTCGATCTCCTTGAAACCCATTCCGATCAGCGTCTCGAAGAACTTCAGCTTGCGGGGCGGATCCATGGGGTCGATGAGGGCCTGGTTGCCGTCGCGCAAGTCCACGCTGCACCACGTCGGCGCCACGGTCAGCTCGCGACTCGGCCAGGCCCGGCCCGACCCGGATCCGATCAGCTGCCCCAGCTCGAACGGCCGGAACGGCGTGTACCTCTGAAACGGCATATCGCAGGGCGTCGGGTAGGCGTAGGCAGCCATGGGGTTCCTCGCTGTCTGATCGGGTGTGGCAGATCGGGTGGCGGATTTAGGTGTGGCGGAAGTTGTCGGGGCAAAACAAAAACCTCCCGGCCCGAAGGGCGCAGGAGGCTCAGCGAGCACCTTGTGTGGTGCTCGCCTACATGAGAAGGAGGAGGCCGGTGTGGGAGGTCAACGACATTGCAAGCGCGAGGCTACCACCTCATCAAGGTGGCGGGCGAGTGGTTGGTGATCATCTCGCTCGACTCCTCGCGTTCGAACACCGACTGCACCGCCACCCGACCCGGCCCCCACATCCGCAGCCACACCTGGCGGTAGCTGTAGTTGCGGTGGTAGCTCCACTGCATGCCGCCCTGGTTCGGGTATTCGAGGTGGAGCTGCATGCCGACGCTTGGGTCCTTGTACAGGAGCGACGTCGGTTGGATGCAAATGGTCTCGCCGGGCGCCAGGTCTCGCACGAATGAGTTGCCCGGCGAGTGCAGCAGCAGCAGCCCGGGTCCCCCTTCGGCGTGGAAGATGTCCACAAACATTCCGAGCGGGAAGTGCGACTCCTGATCGTCGCCCGTCCCGGTCGTAAACCACACGCCGGGCTGCTGCCAGTCGTAGGCCACGTTGCCCGTGGCGGCCAGAAAGCGGTGCTCCCTGACCCAGACCGCTTGCTGGGGTTGGAGGGGAATGGCCACGATCTCACCGGGCGCATCGTCGGATAGGGCCAGGTGGCCCGGCCCTTGGGCCTGGAGCATCACCAGGGGCAGCCCGGCTCGCACCCGGTTCCAGCCACCCTTCATCGCCATCGGGGACATCTGCACCGAAGGCTCGCACCACAGCACGCTGTGATGAGAGAAGTACACCCACTCCTCGCCGCGCAGGTTGAAGTCCGCCGTCGGGACGTAAGTGCCTTCGATCTGGCACGAGGACTGGCCGAACTGGATGCGGGCCATGTCCTTGATGGCGGGCTGCTCTTGCCAGCCCGAATCGCTCACAGCGGTGCGGACGTCCACCGGAGCGCCGCAGTGCGGGCAGCTCCCGTCGCTCGCGTCGCTGGCCAAACGGCAGAAGCGGCAGGTGTAAGTGTGCGACTCGGTGACGGTCATCCGCTGTGATGGTGCACGTACATCGACTGGATTCCGACCCGGCCCGGGCCGGTCATCTCAGCCAGGTACATGCCGTGTCGCATCAGACCCGTCTTCACGTTCTGCTGGACCGTGTTCATCTGCACCGACGAATCCTTGTAGAGAAATCCGCCTGGCTCGACGAGGATCTTCTCCCCCTCGGCCAGATTGCGTTCGAACACGTTGCCGTACCCGTGCAGAAGCAGGATCCCCTGCTCGCCTGACGTCACGAATCGGTCCAGGTACATGCCCTCGCCGTGCAGCACGTTGGTCATGCCCTTGATCCGCTCGAAGGAGTAGCTGATCGAATGCGAAGCGACCAGGAACGCATGCTCCCGCACGTCCATCTCCATGGTCGGATGAAGGGGAAGCACGACCACCTCACCCGAAGCATCCCTCGAGAAGGCCACGCGTCCCGGTCCGTGAGCCACGGAGATCACCATCGGCATGCCGCCGAGCATCCGCTTCATCCCGCCGCCCATCGACAGCGCGGAAAGCGGCGTGCTCTCGTCCTTCCAGAGCAGCACGTGGTGTTCGAAGAACACCGAGTCGCCGCTCGCCAAGTTGATTTCCGCTACCGGCACCAGTTCGCCTTCGACCTGGCAGGTGCTGCTCGAGAAGCGGAACTCGGTCATGTCCTTGAGTCGGGGCGCCTCCCGCCACCCCGAGTCGCTGACGAGGTTGCGAGCGTCGAGCGGGGCGCCGCACGTGCTACAGCTCTTGGCTTCGGCGTCGTTCTGGGCTTTGCACCACTGGCACTCGATGCGATCCATGGCGCGGACCGTACCAGCGCGGTGGGTGGTCATGCTGCGTGAGTGGGCTTTTGGCCACTGGCGACCGGGCGCAAAACCCGTCGATCGGCCGCGAATCGAGTAGTATGTGCGTTCGCAACGAACGCCTGTTTGCAGCGTCAGAGCACGGGAAATGGCTGTTGAGAACGACCGAACACAGAATCGGTCGGAAATTTCTTGGCAACCATTCGGCGGGTGCCGACGTATAAGGGTGAGAGTTCACCCCAATTCAGTTCTTTCTTACCTGGCCGTACGACAATCGAAGTGACTTGATGGGCGGCTACGACGGAGGTCGATGAGTGGACACCACATGGATGGCTGAGGGCAAGTGCAGGGAGCTGCCGCCTGAGACTTTCTTCCCCAGCGACGGTGTTGGAGTGGAAATCGCCCGCCGGATCTGTGCCGACTGCCCGACCAAGGCGCCCTGCCTTGAATACGCCCTCTACAACCGGATCGAACACGGCGTGTGGGGCGGGGCATCTGAGCGCGAGAGGCGGCGCATCGCCCGCCAGCGCCGCGGCTTCCAGCGCGCCGTCGTCGACTGACCCTCCAATTACCCTGACGCCCTTTACCCTGGCGCCCTGATCAAACCCAGGATTTCAGCTGGGTCCAGCCACGCCGCCCTCGCCCCGGACCTGCTCCTCGCGCGCTTTGAGGAGTGCGTCGAGCTGCGCCGGCGTCAGGGTGATGGAAGGCTCTGCGGCTGGCGCGGCTGCGACCGGAGGTGCAGTGGCAACCGGAGGGGCGGCGAGCGGAGGGGGCGGAGGGGGCGTCGCAGCCGCGTCGCGCGCCGCCTTGGCCTGGCGGTCCCGATCGGCGTCTTCCTCTGCCTCCTGTTGAGCCTTTCGGAACTCCTTGCCGGCCGTTCCCACGTTGCGGGCGATCTTGGGCAGCTGACTCCCGCCCAGCAGCACGACGATGGCGACGACCAGCACGATCAGGGCATCGCCACCCATGAGGTTCGCGATCATGTCGTCAAGCTACTCCTTGTTGTCGCTCGACCGTTGGCCGGCCGAGGTATCCGGTGCCGACCACCCGTCGGGATGACGCCAACTACCGGTGCTACGACGGTCCTCCCGCCTGGTCGGGCCCGCGCTCTCCGATACCGTCGAGCCGGATGACCGACCGCGAGCCGCGCCTACTGCAGTGCGTCGTCAACGTGAGCGAGGGGCGAGACGAAAAGGTCGTGTCCGCCCTGGCCGCGTCGGCCGGTCGGTGCCTCCTGGATGTCCACTCCGACCCCCATCATCACCGTTCGGTTTACACCCTGGCCGGAGCGCCCGACGAGGTCCAGAACGCCACCCGCTCGCTCGCACGCACCGCCCTGGCGTCCATCGACATCCGCGAACACGTGGGAGTCCATCCGAGGATCGGCGCTCTCGACGTGGTCCCGTTCGCCAGCTTGGTAGGCGCTCGGGTCCGCAACGGCTCGCTGGATGTCGCCATCGAGGCTCGAGACGCTTTCGCAGCCTGGGCCGGCCGCGACCTGAACCTGCCGTGCTTCCTGTACGGGCCCGAACGCAACCTCCCTGAGCTCCGCCAGACTGCGTGGTCGTCACTTCGACCCGACACGGGTCCCGATGCTCCTCATCCCACGGCGGGCGCGGCGGCCGTCGGCGCCCGGGAGATTTTGGTCGCCTACAACCTCTGGCTGTCCGAAGCCGACCTGGACCAAGCCCGCCGGGTGGCGGCAGCCCTACGTTCACCGCATTTGAGAACGCTGGGCCTGGCCACCGCGTCCGCCGTGCAAGTTTCGTGCAACCTCATCGCTCCGTGGACGTTCGGCCCCGGGGATGCCTTCGATGCCGTCGCCAGTCGGGTCTCCGTGGACCGGGCCGAACTGGTCGGACTGATACCTCTCGCCGTGCTGGAAGCCGAACCGCCACACCGTTGGGAAGAACTGGGGCTCTCGCCATCAGCAACGATCGAGGCCCGCCTCGAACGGGCGGGCCTCGATGGGGGAAGGTTTGGCGGTCACAACGGCTAGGGCCTAACCAGCTGCCACGGCACCTCGTCGCTCCAGGGCGCGCCTACGGCGAATCTTGCGCCGCTCGCGCTCGCTCAATCCGCCCCAGATCCCGAACTTCTCACCGTTGGCCAGCGCGTACTCCAGACAGTCCTCACGGACCACACATCCGCGGCACACCTCTTTGGCCTCCCGCGTGGATGCCCCCCGCTCGGGGAAGAAGAGATCGGGGTCGACTCCCATGCAGTTGGCCTGGCGCTGCCAACTCCGATCGGGTGCCTGAAAAATAAGTTCCATGAGATCACTCACCGCAACTCCCCTCATTCGATGACACAGTCGGTGATACCACCTAAGTGCCACCAATGTAACTACACACATGTGATCTTTGCCTCTTCGCCACCCGGAATCAAGGGTAAATCCTCGATTTCTTCACCGAGACGTGCTACGCCAAGTCGGCGATGAGAATCGAAGCGGCGCTCGGAGACATCACTTTGGAAGCCGTCGACGCCATCGTGAACGCAGCCAATCCCGCGCTCGCGGGTGGTGGCGGAGTCGACGGGGCGATACACCGCGGCGCCGGTGAGGCCGAACTGCACCGCGCCTGCGCCACCCTCGGGGGATGCCAAACAGGCGACGCCAAGGCGACCCCCGGCTTCGATCTACCGGCGCGCTGGATCATCCATACCGTCGGTCCGATCTGGCGCGGCGGTGGATTCGGAGAAGCGGAACTGCTGGCGTCCTGTTACCGACGGTGCCTCGAGGTCGCCGACGAGGTCGGGGCTCGCAGCCTGGCGTTCCCGGCCATTTCCACCGGCGTATACGGCTATCCGCGGCCTCGAGCGGCCGACGTGGCAGTGGCCACCCTCAAAGAGGCCGAGACGAACGTCGAAGTGGTCCGGCTGCTGGCGTTCGACGCCGCCACCCTCGACCTATACCTCGACCGGCTCGATTGACCGGGCGCGCCGGGCGGATCAGATCAGCCCACGAGGATGGCGCGCACCGCGTCCTCGGAGTCCTCGGTCACGAGCGCGATCACTTCGTCTCCGGTCTCGAGGGTCGTGTCGCCCCGAGGAACAACGACGCGCCGGTCGCGAATCACCGCGACCACGCTTGCGTCGCGGGGCATCCCGAGCTCGGAGATCCTCCGCCCGTCCGCCGGGCTTTCCTCCGCGAGGGTGACCTCGACCAGTCCGGCCTTTCCTTCGGCCAGGTGCAGAAGGCGCACGAGCGTCCCGACCGATACCGCTTCCTCGACCAGCGCGGTCAATAGATGAGGAACCGAGACCGAAACGTCCACGCCCCACGTCTCGGTGAAAAGCCAGAGGTTCTTGGGATGGTTCACGCGTGCGATTACCCGCGGCACCGCGAACTCCTGCTTGGACAGCAGGGATACGACCAGGTTGTCTTCGTCGTCACCAGTCGCGGCCACGACGACGTCCGCCTGGCCGAAACCAGCCTGATGCAGCGTGGCGACTTCGCACGCGTCACCAGCGAACCACCTGCAATTGGCAACCGGCTCCTCCCGGGCGACCACGGCCGGATCAGACTCGACGATGAGGACGTTGTGGCCGTTGGCCACCAGGTCCCGGGCGATGAAACGCCCGACGACGCCGCCGCCGGCGATCGAAACGTTCATGAGCGCCGGCCTCGCGTGGCGGAAGCACCCGAATCCTGAGGGGTCCGGCCGGCTGCCGGTGAACCGGGCGACTCGAGGAGGTGGTTGAGATCGGCGAACGCATCGGTGCGGACCGCGAAATGAATGACGTCACCTTCCTGACCCACCATGTTCGCCCCGGCCAGGCGGGCGGTCCCGCCCCGGGTGACCATGACCGGGCGGAATCTGTCCGCGTCCGCAAGCTCGGCCAGACCGCGACCGCACAGCGAATCAGGCAGCGGGTATTCGACCATGGTGATCTGGCCGGTCGGATCCGTCCAAGCGGTACCTATCTGCTCGGGGAACAGTCGACGGGCCACCTGATCCACGGTCCAGCTGACGGTTGCGACCGTCGCGATGCCGAGCTTCTGGTAGATCAACGCTCGCCGGGGATCGTAGATCCGGGCCACCACGTTCGGGACTTCGAACGTTTCGCGCGCGATTCTCGCCGTCAGGATGTTGGTGTTGTCCCCGCTGGTGACCGCCGCTACCGCATCGGCCCGCTCGATGCCGGCTTTGAGGAGGTCGTCTCGGTCGAACCCGAAACCCACCACGCTCTGACCGTCCCAAACCTCGGGAAGCCGGCGGAAGGCGTTGGCGTTTTTGTCCATGATGGCCACGCTCTGGCCTTCACGACGCAAGCGGGCCGCGAGCTCGCTACCGACCCGGCCGCAGCCGACCACGATCACGTGCATGACGAGAACCCTTGCACAATTGAGACCGCTCGAGCTTGCGACAGATCACGCCGAGCGACGGTGGGCCCGCTTCTGATCCAGGAAGTCGACCAGCACGTAGTCTCCGAGGGTGTCGGGCGTGGTGAAGAAAGCCCTTCCCCGGTTGAGCTGGGTGATCTTCTCCACGAAGGTGCGCAGGTACCCGGTGGCGTCGAGCATGAAGGTGTTGATGCGGATGCCCTCTCGGGTGGCCCTCACGACCTCGTTGAGGGTGACGCGGATGGTCTCGGGCGCGGGCGGGTAGCTGAAGAACGGAGACCCGTCTGGCTGGATGTGGGCCGTCGGCTCTCCGTCGGTGATCAGGATCACCTGCTTCGTGCCGCTCTGGCGGGCCAGCATCCTCCGAGCGAGCAGCAGGGCGTGCTGCATGTTCGTGCCGTACGTGTAGTCCCAGGAGACCTCGGGGAGTTGTTCGGCCCGCAGCTCCCGGGCCAGTTCGCCGAAACCGACCAGGCCCAGGTAGTCCCTGGGGAACTGGCTGGTGATGAGGGCGTGGAGGGCCATGGCGACCTTCTTGGCCGCGAGGAAGTTGTCGCGCATCGGCATGGACAAAGACAGGTCCAGGGCCAGCACGGTCGACGTCGACGTCAGGCTTTCTGTCCGCTCGACTTCGAAATCCTCAGCCGTCAAGCGGACCGGCGTACCGGGGCCGCTGCGGCCCAGGGCGTTGCGCACGGTCCGCTCGATCGAGAGGTTGAAGGGGTCGCCCCATTCGTAGGCCTTGGTTTCGTAGGTCCGCTCGTGGCCGATGCCCGCGCGATCGGCGGTGTGGCGGCCCATGCGGTCCTTGATCAGCCTGGAAAATAGGTCCGAAAGCGCGTTCTGCCCGATCTTGCGCAAACCCTTCGGAGTCAGCTCGAGGCGCCCTTCCCGCTGGTCCATGAGCCCGGCTTCGGTCAGCTGGCGAGCCAGCTTGGCCAGCTGCTCCAAAGACCGAGCCGCGTCGTCACCCAGCAGCTCGCCGGCCCGTTCGATATCCACTTCCGCGAGCGCGCCTGGATTCGACGCGGTCGACATCATCTGCTCGAGACGGTCCAGGTCACCTAGCTGGTTCATCACCGAGGCGGCCTCGCCGAACCCGAGGGGATCCGAGCCGCTGAATCCGTACTGCCGGTCCCAGCCGCTCTGCGGGAACGCCTGGCGCAAGTTGCCGCCGAGGCGCTCCACCTGCCAACGCAGGTCCATGTCGTCAAGAAGGGAGTCCGCCAGCTCCTGGAGCTGGGCCCTCTGCTCGGGGCTCATCGAGTTGAGCAGCTGCTGCATGGCGGCCATCTGCTGGGCGAGCTGCTCAAGGAGCTCGTCGAGTGACTGAGGGTTCCCGGGGAACATGTCACCGAAGCGATCCATGAATTCCTCGAACATCCGGTCCGTGTCGCCGCCCGCAGCCCGCGTTTCGAGCATGCGGTTGAGCTCGTTGAACATGTCCTTCATCCTCTGCACCGATTCCGGCGACATGTCCGACATGGACGACGACATCTTGTTGAAGTAGCTCTGCATCAGCTGCGACCGCAGCTCGTCCATCAGCTGGTCGAAAGCCTCGCGGGCTTCGCTACTGGTCCACTCGTACTCCTGGAGCGACTGCACTTGGCCGGCGAGGTCGGGGGGAAGGAGGTCGAGCCTCATCCGCCGCTCCGCAGCCAGTTCGTCGGTGATCTCGGCGCGGCGCTCATCACCCGACTCACGCGCTTCGTCAACCAGGCTGTCGATCCCGGTCCGCTCCTGGGACACGATCTCCCTAAGGCGCTCAGCGATGTCTTCGTAGGGGCCTCCCAGGTCGTGCCGGTCGAGCATCTCGCGCCGCCGCTGACGCACCCGCTCCAGCATTTCGCGCATGCCGGCGATCCGTTCGCCGTTGCGGTCCCGGAAGCCGCGTTGCAGCAGGCGCTGCAGGGCCTGATTGAGGTCCCCGTGGAAGAGCAGGTCGTCGGTAAGCTCCGCGAAGATGTCGTCGGCGTCGAACTCGAAGCCGACTTGGGTCCCGTCCCATTTGGAATAGCGAAACTGCGCCACGGCTGCGATCTACCGGGCCCGGTAGGTGGCTCGGCTTCCAGCCGCGTCCTTGTTGAGCCGTTTGGCCAGGTGCAGCCCCTCTAGTACGAACTCGGTCGCGCTGGCCACGGCCCCCGCCGACTCGCTAGTGGGCGAGCCGGGGAGGACGGCGACCAGCTCGCGCAGCGCCGGAAACTTGGCCAGGGCCTCAACGAACTGTGCGGACGGAATGTCGTCTCCCGTGTGGATGATCTCCCCACCGTCGAAGTCGCCCGCTGCGCTTCGGAGCTGCTCGGGTGGCACCGTGGTCTTGAACACCGTGAGAACCGACTGCTGGATCAGCCGCTCGACGACGTGGCCGTCACGGCTCTCGTCGATGGTCTCGATCTCGACCTTGCCCGACGTGGAAGCCGCCAGGGAGTCGAGATCGCTGATTCGAGGGACGGCCTCGGCTTCGCCAAGGCGCAGAGCCCGTCGGATCGAGCTGGCGATTACCGTCTCGTAGTTGGCCACGCTCAAGCGAACCGATACCCCGGACCGCTGATTGATGTGCGGGCTCTGCCGCGCCAACTGGGTAAGCGTGGCCACGATCTCCGCTATGTGTTCGGGCACTTCCACCCGCAGGCCCTCGGGTTGGGCCGGCGCCGACTCCTGGCGCATGACTTCGATCTCAGTGGCCACGTCCAACGGATAGTGGGTGCGGATCTGCGCCCCGAAACGATCCTTGAGCGGGGTGATTATCCGACCTCTGTTCGTGTAGTCCTCGGGGTTGGCGGACGCCACCAGCATCACGTCGAGGGGCAACCGGATCTTGTAGCCCCGCACCTGCACGTCGCGCTCTTCCAACACGTTGAGCAGACCGACCTGGATCCGCTCGGCCAGGTCGGGCAGCTCGTTGATGGCAAAGATGCCCCGGTTGGTGCGTGGCACCAGCCCGTAGTGCATGGTGAGCTCGTCGGACAGGTACCGGCCCTCTGCCACCTTGATCGGATCTACTTCTCCGATCAGGTCGGCAATCGAAGTATCGGGTGTGGCCAGCTTCTCGCCGAAGCGGTCGTCGCGGTGGACCCAGTCGATCGGGGTGTCGTCGCCGTGGGTCGCGATGAGGTTGCGGCCATGTCGCGACACCGGGTTGTAGGGATCGTCCAGGATCTCCGATCCGGCGACCACGGGTATCCACTCGTCGAGCAAGGACGTGAGGCTGCGGATGATCCTCGTCTTGGCCTGGCCCCGTTCGCCCAGCAGGATGATGTCGTGCCCGGCGAGGAGGGCATTCTCGAGTTGCGGCAGGACCGTCTCGTCATAGCCGACGAGACCCTCCACGATTGGATCTCCCGACGAAATCCGCCGGATGGCGTTGCGCCGGACTTCCTCCTTGACCGGTATGGACCTCCACCCGGACTCCCTCAGCTGACCCAATGTGGCCGGACGCGAGCTCATGAGAACCACGCTATCGCCCCGTCTCGGTACGTGACTACCGACGTGTATGTACGATTTAGGGGTATTTATGCGGTAATTTTCAAAAAAACTGGAGGCCGGCCGGCAGGAGTCCATCTGGTTTCGGTGAAAGATGTGCAGTTGGGGTATGACGATCCAGTCGTCCCCTTTCCAGATCCCGGCAGATCCTGCCGATACAGGGGTCACCGTCGATATAGAGGTCACCATGAATACGGTCGCACTCCCAACCCCGGCATTTCCTCCAGCGCTACGGGCGGAGCCAGATCTGATCCGTAAGGCCGCGGGGGGCGACGCCGAGTCGTTCGGCGAGTTGTACCGCCGTCACAGCCAGTCGGCATGGCGCCTGGCCCAGGCGACTACCGAAAATGCCGATGACGCGGTCCAGGCGGTCAGCGAGGGCTTCGCGTCGGTCCTGCGGCCCCGGCACGGTCTCCGCAAGACGGGCGGGCCCGAGTCGGGGTTCGGTTCTCTGCTGCTCGCCGCCGTGTATCGGGCCACAGCCGGCCACGGCCACGGCCACGCCCCGACCCCCGCTCCCGCGGAGGCTCCTGTCTCTCTTAAGACCACTCCTGTCTCTCGTAAGACCAAGGGGGGCCAAGCCAAGCCGGCCGACGCGGTGGTCTTCGAAGCCGCCTTCCGGAGCCTGCCCGAGCGGTGGCGGGGGGCCGTTTGGCTCAGCGAGGTCGAGGGCTTGGATGCCGGGAGCATCGCCCCGATCCTCGGCGTTTCGATCCCCGTCGCCACTCAGCTCACCAGCCGAGGGCGCCGGGGCCTGGAGGGACGGTTCGCTCAGGCCCGCCGACCGGTGCCAGACCATCTCGGGTCCGCGCTGCGCCCATTGGCCGACGCGGTACCGGCCAAGCTGGCGGCGGTGGTGGAAGCCCGTTGGTTGGAACGCGACAGCGGCGTCGATTTCGGGGCCTTAGGCCCGTGGCTCAGCGAGAGGGCCGTGCGGCCGCTGTGGGCGGCCGTCGGTGGCCTCACCGGTCTGGGCCTGATCGGACTCGGGATCGTCGGCCCTGGCGCGGTCGTCAGCTCGGCTTCGGGCACGGCGGCCGGCTCGAGCGCCAACGCCCTGCCGGTGGGATCGTCAACCGTCCCGTGCTTCGTCAACTGCCCGTCCAACACCGCTTCGTTCTCGGCGGGCAACGGTCTCGTGTTCCTCCCGGGCGGCGGCGAGGGAATCGGCGCCGGGACGAACTCGTCGGCCAACCCCCGCATGAGCGGGGCGGGCTTCCGCCCGTCAGGCAGCGTCGGTGGAAGTGGCTCCAGCCCGGGATCCTCGACGAGCCCGTCCTCTGGCAGCGGTTCCTCCGGGTCCTCTGGCAGCGGGTCAGGGTCTTCGGGGGCCGGCTCGTCCGGTTCGGGCGGTTCTGGGACTCAGCAGCAATCCAAGACGGTCGTCGATGTCCCTTCCGTAGCCACGGTCACCCAGACGGGTAGCACCGTCAAAGCCGACGTCCTACCGACCAGCGGTGGCGGCAGCGTCGCCAGCGTGACGGTGGGCTGCAGCACCCTCCTCGGCGTAACGGTCGGACCGATCTCGGTCGGCTGCCCGTCGACGCCGACGACGACCACGCCGGCCAAGACCAACTCAACGCCGACGACGACTCCGACGACGACTCCGCCGACGACCACGACCACGCTCCCGCTTATCGGACCCATCCTCAAGCTTCTGAACGGCCTGTAAGACAACCGAAGGTCGCCGCTCCTTCACCGCGAGGGCGGGTCGGGACTACCCTGCCCGCGGATGGACCTGGGAGGGGTGTGGCAGGCGGCGAAGTCCGACGACGAGTTGCGCCGCGTCATGGCGATACCAGACCTCGACGACTCCGCTTGGCACGCGGTCACCGTCCCTGGGCACTGGAGATCGCATCCCGAGTTCGCGGGCGACGACGGACCCGTCCTGTACCGGCGCCGCTTCCACGCCGAGCCGCCCGCGACGGGCGAACGCTGCTTCCTAACGTTCGACGGCATTTTCTATCAAGGCGACGTGTGGCTCGACGGTGAGTACCTGGGCGACACCGAGGGCTACTTCTTCCCCCATACTTTCGAAGTAACGGGAGCGCTGGCCGCTCGCACCGACCACGTGGTCGCGGTCGAGGTGGCCTGCCACCGACCGGCCGACCTCAAAGCCAAGCGCAACCTGACCGGAGTCTTCCAGCACTGGGACTGCCTGGATCCGGACTGGAACCCAGGCGGGATTTGGGCCCCGGTCCGGATCCACTCCACCGGTCCCGTGCGCATGAGCGCGCTGAAGGTCCTCTGCCGGGAGGCCAACTCCGACCGGGCGACCCTCGACTTGGAAGCGACACTCGAGTCCATCGGACCCGTCGACGTGGCCGTTCGCACCGAACTGCGCCGGGAAGGCGAAGAAGCCGTCGTCGCCAGCCACCGCCAAGAGCAGGCCTTGGCCGCGGGCACCAACCTGGTCCGGTGGCCGTTGCCAGTCGAACGGCCCGACCTGTGGTGGCCGCGCGCTCTCGGCGGCCAACCGCTATACGAAGTCACGGTCGAGATCCGCCTCGGTCCTCCGAACGGCGATCCCGACGTCGAAGACGCCGGGCAGCTGACCGATCGGCGGGTCGTGACGACCGGGTTGCGCCAGATCCAAGTCCGAGACTTCATCGCCACGGTCAACGGGGAGCGCTTGTTTCTAAAGGGCGCCAACTGCGCGCCGACCGGTCGGGCCCTGGCCGACGTCAGCCCCGCACAGCTCGCTCACGACGTGACCCTGGCCCAGGACGCGGGTCTCGACCTCATGCGGATCCACGCCCACATCACTCGATCCGAGCTGTACGACGCCGCAGATCGCCAAGGGATGCTGATCTGGCAGGACCTCCCACTCCAGTGGGGCTACGGCCAGGTGCGTCGCCAGGCCGTGGCGCAAGCGCGCCAAGCGGTGGCCCTACTCGGCCATCACCCGTCCATCGCGCTGTGGTGCGGCCACAACGAGCCCATCGCGCTCGACCTCGCTCCGGGCAACACCATGACGCCCAGAAACGTGGCCCGGCTGGTCGCCGGTCAAGTGCTTCCCAGCTGGAACAAGACGGCCCTGGATCGATCCATCCGAAGGGCGTTGGAGCGGGCCGACGGTTCGCGGGAAGTGGTGTCCCACTCGGGCATCCTGCCCCACCCTGCATGGGGAACCGACAGCCACTTCTACTTCGGCTGGTACCACGGCCACGAACGGGACCTCCCCGCCACGATGGCGCGGTTCCCCGTGCTGGCCCGCTTCGTAAGCGAGTTCGGGGCACAGGCGGTCCCCAACGGCGACGACTTCATTCACCCCGAGCGCTGGCCCGATCTGGATTGGGAGAACCTCGAAGCTCACCACTCGTTCCAGCGGACCATCTTCGAACAACGCGTCCCGCCGTCGAGTTTCCCGAGCTTCGACGCTTGGCGCAAAGCCACGCAGGACTATCAGGCCACCGTGCTGCGCCACCACATCGAAACCCTGCGGCGGCTCAAGTACCGACCGACCGGCGGCTTCTGCTTCTTCCTGCTCGCTGATGCCCAACCGGCGATCAGTTGGTCGGTACTGGGCCACGACCGGTCACCGAAGTCGGGCTATCTCGCCGTGGCCGACGTCTGCGCGCCAGTGATCATCACGGCCGATCGGCCGCCGGAATCGTATCGGCCGGGCGACCAGATCGACCTCGACGTTCACGTCGTCAGCGACCTCCGGGTGCCCATACCGGACGCCCAGGCGGGGGCGGTGCTCCGCTGGCCCGGCGGCGAAAGATGCTGGCGCTTCGCGGGAGAAGTTCCGGTCGACAGCTGCGTCCGCATCGGAAGGTTGAGCCACACCGTTCCCGCTTCGACTCCTCCCGGTGAGTTGTCGCTCGACCTGACGTTGCGTTGGTCCGACGGCCGCGCCACCAGGTCCTACACCAGCCGAGTTTCGTGAATGCTCGAACTTTTCTTGCGTTGACGCGGGCTCCGGCGAAGGCAGGAAAGCAGGCGGCAACGGCGAATCCACACGGTGGTTGTCATGAACGATCGGTCATCCCCCTCCCCTAGGCCTCAACAGCAGACCCCATCGGTTGAGAGGGCGACGCCGCCCGACACCCGAATGGCGCGGCTCACAAGCACCCTCCCCGATGGGTACGCCGAAGCCGACGATCTCCTCTGGGAATCCTGGTCCCAGTCGGTCGCCCTGCACCACGAATCGGCCATGGCCGAGATGGGGCGGCAACGCCGGTCCGGGTTCCGGGACCGAATGGACCGGGTCCTCGATCGCTGGGCTGACAAGGAGATGGAGGTGGCGCCGCGGTTGGAACGAGAAATACCCTGCCCTCGCCGCCGCCCCCTCGGCTAGGTCGCAAGCGACCGTCGCAGCAAAATGCCGGGTCGGCCCTGGTAAAACCTGTCTACCTATGGTCCGCTTTCTCTCACCAGAGTGGTTCGACCAGATCGAATCGGCCGGTCAAGAACAGCCTGGTCCCGACGCGACGGCGGACCCCACGGACCATCTCTCGTTGCACCAGGTGGTCACCGGGACCCCGGACGGGGACGTTGCCTACCTGGTGATGATCCAAGCCGGTCGCGCTCGCATCGAGCGCCAGCCCGACGGCGCCCACCCCGTTCCCGACGCAGACATCACGATCACGTCCGACTGGCCCACGGCGACGGCGATCGCCCAGGGCCGGCTGTCAACCCAGAAGGCGCTCATGCAAGGACGACTCCGTGTCCGGGGGGACGTGGCCCGGCTCGTCGGGCGGACCGCCCAGCTGGTAGGCCTCGACGCGATCCCCGCCAGCGTCCGCAAGAACACCACCTACTGACCGGGAGAGCCCGATCTGGGCAAGACGCACTACCCGAGCGCGCCATCCGCGGGTAACCTCGCCAGACACGGCACTTGGGGAGGTTCGACACGTGACGCTGTCTGAAGTGATCGACGACCAGTTCCTCGCTCGTTACCGGGCTTTGCTCGACGCCGAGGACGAGGCCTTTGACGAGCTGGAACACGCGTTCGAAGACGGTGATCGGGCTCACTTCGACAAGGACCTGACGGCTTGGCGCCAGGCCGTAGAGCGCAAGCTCAAGTACCTGCACCGCCTGGGGGTGGTCCTCCCGCCCACCATCAGCTGCTGAGCGTCCCCCGCCGACCGGCCTGTGGGTCGCCGGCTGGCCCGGACCCTCGCGGCCGCAGGCCCGCTGGCCGTAACGGCCCAGGCCCGCCTAACGTCTTCGGCGCTTTGCTTTCGCCGCGCCGCGGCTATCCATCGGAGGCTCAAGAAGATGTCCGCAAAACCAGTTCGGGTCGCCGTCACCGGCGCGGCCGGTCAGATCGGCTACAGCCTGCTGTTCCGCATCGCCAGCGGGGCGCTGCTGGGTCCTGACCAGCCGGTCATCCTTCAACTGCTGGAGATCGGGCCGGCCCTCGGAGCGCTCGGAGGCGTCGTGATGGAGCTGGACGATTGCGCCTTCCCCCTCGTCGTCGGCGTCACGACATCGGACGACGCCAACCAGGCGTTCGGCGACGCCAACTACGCCCTCCTGGTGGGAGCCCGGCCCCGCACCAAGGGCATGGAGCGCAAGGACCTGCTCGAAGCCAACGGGGCCATTTTCACAGTGCAAGGCAAGGCCCTCTCGGACAACGCCGCCTCCGACGTCAAAGTGCTCGTGGTTGGCAACCCGGCCAACACCAACGCCCTGATCGCCATGCACAACGCTCCCAACATCCCCGCGGAGCGGTTCACGGCTATGACAAGACTGGACCAGAACCGGGCCACGGCGCAGCTGGCGGCCAAGTCGGGTCACGCCGTTTCCGAGGTGACGAACATGACCATATGGGGGAACCACTCGGCGACCCAATACCCCGATGCCTTCCGGGCTCGCATCGGTGGGAAGCCGGCCGCCGAGGTCATCGGAGATGACGCCTGGATCGAAAAGGACTTCATCCCGGCCGTACAGCAACGGGGTGCGGCCATCATCGAAGCACGCGGTGCGTCCAGCGCCGCCTCGGCCGCCAGCGCCGCTATCGACCACGTCCACGACTGGGCCCTCGGCACGCCGCCGGGCGGCTGGGTGTCCATGGCGGCGCCGTCCGACGGGTCCTACGGAGTCCCGGAGGGCCTCATCTCGTCGTTTCCGATGACCACGTCGGGCGGCGAGTACCGGATCGTGCAGGGGCTGGACCTGGAGGAGTTCTCCCGTAGTCGGGTGGACGCGTCGGTGGCCGAGCTCGGCGAGGAACGCGAGGCCGTGCGCGAGCTCGGCCTCATCGGTTGACCCACGCGCTGATCACCCGTCGCCTTCTCGATCGACTTCCCGCACCAGCTCGACCAGCTGAGCGGCGTGGTCGATGGCGCGGCGGGTGTCGCCCGGTGGCTTCATCTGGATCGTGTCGATCCCGGCGTCTCGATACAGGCGAAGCCTCTCTTTGATCATGTCCGGAGTCCCCAGCAGGTTGGTCTTGAGTCCGAGGTCGATCGGCACCCGATCTTCGGCCGCTTCCTTCTGTCCGTCCAACCACAACGCCTGCACCGCCCGTACGTCGTCGCCGAACCCTTGGCGCTCGAACGCCGCCGTGTAGAAGTTCTGGTCTTTGGAACCCATGGCCCCGATGGTGAACGCGTACCCGCGTGAGTGGCGCTTGGCCGCTTCCTCCACGTCGTCGGTGAATTCCACCGCGACGGGCATGACCAGGTCCAGGTCGTCGAGGGTACGACCCGCAACCGACGCTCCGGCGGCGATCTCCTGCAAGAAAACCTCGGCGTGCTCGGGTACGAAGGCGTTGCCGATCCAGCCGTCAGCCAGTTCGCCGGTCATCCGCAAGTTGAGCGGTCCCAACGCGGCGACATAGATCGGAACCTCGACCGGCGAAAGCATCGTTCGCATCGGTCGCCCGGCGCCGCCCGGGAGAGGCAGCTTGTACACATCCCCGTCGTAGACGAGCCGGTCACCCCGGGCGATCGCTCGCACGATGTCGATCGTCTCCCGGGTCGTAGCGACCGGTGAACGAAACTTGAAGCCGTGCCAAGCTTCCATGACCTGAGGGCCACTGGTGCCCAGGCCCAGCAGGAATCGGCCGCCGGAAAGCAGTTGCATCGACATCGCGGCCATGGCCAAGGCGGCAGGGGTGCGGGCCCCGATCTGGGCGATTCCGGTCGCCAGCCGGATCGTGGTCGTCCGGGCCGCCAGGTAGGCGAGGGGGGTGAGCGCGTCCTGCCCCCACATCTCCGGCACCCAGACCGAGTCGACACCACAACGTTCGGCTTCGATCACGAACTCGACGTGCTCGGTCGTGGAAACCAACGACGCCACCCCAACCCGCATGGAGACACCTCCTCAGCGGCGAACCTAGCACAGTAAGTTGCGTAAGAGAACTTATAGGTTGCTCAAGAGAACTGACACCGCTAGGCTCATTCCATGGCCGCAGATCTGCCCGAGCTGCGTTACGACGACGGCCCCGGCGTGGAGGTCGAGCTGTTCATAGACGCGGCACCCGGGGACGTGTGGGCCTTGGTGTCAGATATACAGCTCCCCGCTCGATTCGGCACCGAGTTCCTCGGCGCCGAGTTTCTCGACGGTGCTACGGCTCCAGCGAACGGCGTCCGCTTCTTGGGCCGCAATCAGCACCCGGCCGCGGGTGAGTGGGTGACGGCCTGCACCATCGACGAGTTCGAGCCCGCCCGGATGTTCGGGTACGTGGTCGACGGGATCGACGGACCCTCGTCCCACTGGCGCTTCACCCTCTCGGCCGAGCGGTCCGGCACCCGCTTGACTCAGGGGATGCGCATGGGCCCGGCCCGGAGCTTCATCAACGTGGCCATCGATTCCATGCCCGAGAAGGAGAGCAGGATCCTACGCCGTCGCCTCGGCGAGCACCGAGCCAACATGGAAGCGAACCTGCGCGGCATCAAGGACCTGCTCGAGTCGTGAGACGGACCAGCTTCGCCCGCTGGCCCTGTTCCATCGCCAGAGCCGTCGACATCCTCGGCGATTGGTGGACGCCGCTGATTCTGCGCGAAGTCTTCTACGGCGTGCGGCGCTTCGACGATTTCGAACAGGCCCTTCCGATCAGTCGCAACGTCCTGGCCCAGCGGCTGCGCCGGCTGGTGGACGAGGGGCTCCTGGACAGGGTGCCCTATTCCGAGCGGCCGCTGCGGTTCGAATACCAGCCGACCGAGATGGGACGCGAATTCTGGTCGGTCCTGGCGGCCATGTCCGCTTGGGGCGACCGATGGCTCGACGGCGGCAAGGGCCCGCCGATCGTCTTACACCACACCGAGTGCGACCACGACATGGCCGCGACCGTCGTCTGCTCCCATTGTCGCCAGCCGATATCTGCCGACGACGTCCAGTCTCGTTTGGGTCCCGGCTATCCGGACCGGCTGCGCCGCAAGGCGCGGGCGACGGGCCGGTTCGGCTGAGGGGTCGGTGGGAGCGGGCGAGCCCCGCAACTCGAGTCGAGCAACCGAGGGCCGCCCTGGCGCGCCCCTGGCCTCGGCCGGCAGGTCGGTTACAGACGTTCGACGATCGCGGCCGCGAACTCGGACGTCTTGACTTCGGTTGCCCCTTCCATCTGACGGGCGAAGTCGTACGTCACGACCTTGTCGCCGATGGTGGTCTCCAACGCCCGGACGATGTCGTCGGCCGCTCCTTGCCACCCGAGGTGTTCGAACATCATCACGCCGGAGAGCAGTACGGAACCGGGGTTGACCTTGTCTTGGCCCGCGTACTTGGGCGCGGTCCCGTGGGTCGCCTCGAAAATGCCGTGCCCGGTCACGTAGTTGATGTTGGCGCCGGGAGCGATCCCGATGCCGCCCACTTGGGCAGCCAACGCGTCGGACAGGTAATCCCCGTTGAGGTTGGTGGTGGCGATGACGTCGAAATCACCCGGCCGGGTCAGGACCTGCTGCAACGTGATGTCGGCTATCGCATCCTTCACCAGGATCTTGTCGCCGGGTTCGCCCCCGCAATCATCCCAACTGACCGCGACGTCGGCGAACTCTTCCTTCACCAGCTCGTAGCCCCAGGTCCGGAAGCCTCCTTCGGTGAACTTCTGGATGTTTCCCTTGTGGACCAGGGTGACGGACTTGCGGTCGTGGCTCAACGCGTACTTGATGGAGGCGCGGACCAGGCGCTTCGAACCTGATACCGACACCGGCTTGATCCCGATGCCGCTGTCGGGTCGGATGTCCCACCCGAACTCGTCGTGGAGCAGCTGGATCATCCGCTTCGCTTCGGGGGTTCCCTCCTGGACCTCGAGCCCGGCGTAGATGTCCTCGGTGTTCTCGCGGAAAATCACCATGTCGACCAGGTCGGGCCGCTTCACCGGGGAAGGCACTCCCTCGAACCAGCGGATCGGCCGCAGGCATACATACAGGTCGAGGATCTGGCGCAGCGCCACGTTGAGGGAGCGGAAACCCCCGCCTACCGGCGTCGTCAGCGGGCCCTTGATACCGATCAGGTACTCCCGGAACACGTCGATGGTCTCGTCGGGCAGCCAGTTTCCGGTGGCGGAGAACGCCTTCTCCCCGGCCAGGACCTCTTTCCACACGATCGACTTGCCGTGCTTGGCCGCCGCCGTATCGAGGACCAGCTTGGCCGCGGGCCAGATGTCGACGCCGGTGCCGTCGCCCTCTATGAAAGGGATGATCGGCTCGTCGGGGACCGACAGCGTGCCGTCTGCTTGCATCGTGATCTTCTCAGCCATAGCGCTCAGACTACCGGGGGTGGCGCGCCCCATCGTCGGCGACCGTCCTAGGTGGGCAAGCCCCATCGGACCAGCCTCAACGTCCCCTTTACCTATGAAAGGCCGCTTTGTGGATGGCCGTGGGGTCGGCGTGGGCTGGCGTTGGGGCCGATTTGGGAACGCCGCAGTACTCCATTGACAAGCCATTCGTATCTTCGAATACCCGTAGGCCAGGAGTCAGCCATGTCGTCAACAAACGAAGCTTCGCAACCCTCGAATTCTGCGGCGGACAGGCGGCCCGTCTCGCCCGAGAAGCGGTTCAACCAGTTCCTCATGCGAACGGCTCGCGGTTCCCAGGCAAGGTCGGCCGCCGACGAAGCCGTCCGCGCCGATTACGACCTGCTCTGGGCCCGGGCCGAGGCTGATCGCATATTGAAGGCTGCCCGGCTCGAGGCCTCCGAACTCCTGACGAAGACGATCGCGATCGTCGAAAAAAATACCGCCCTGACTGCGGCGGCTCGTGAGGAGCAGGAGAGCAACTGTGTCGAGACGAGGCAGGCCCTCCTCGAAGCTGAGCGGGAGCTGTCCATGGCTCGCGAAGTCCGGGCCAACGCCGAGCGGCAACTGGCCAAGGCCCGAGCCACGTCAGCCGAGATCATGGCGGCGGTCGAAGCTGAATGTCAGCGTCAGCTGGTATGGGCTCGCACCGCATCCCAAGCCGAATTCATGGCGTCCCACCGGGAGTTGGCCGAAGGTCTGCTTCCCATCTGCGACGCCTTCGTCGAGGTTTGTGGCGGGCTGGACCGTTTCATCAAGCAGGCCGACGGGCGCCGTGGGGGTAGCAGCGTCACGATCGACGTGCGGCAGGGCAACGGCTCCGTAGCCGCCGGCAGCAGCCGGACGGACCTCGACGCCCCCGCCTCACCGGCGCCGCTGCCCTAGCTACCCTCGGAGCGGAACAGAAGGCTGGCGTCGTCGCCTCCCGGCTGCATCGTGCCCGGCACCACCAGGAATGGAGCCTCGACCGCAGGGGTGCTGGACGCAACGGCGAACCGGGGCCCGAGGACGTCGGGGGTCAGGATAAACATCTGTGTAGCCGGAAGGTTCCCAAGGGCGTCAGGGGTCACCACCACCGACCCCGTGGAGACCGACCACGAGATGGTGACGGGGGTGCTGGCCTTGAACCCCGAACCGGTGACGGTCACGATCGTCCCGGGCGGCCCGATGGCGGGGTTGAGCGTGAGGGTGGGCGCGCCGGCCTTGTGAGGAGCCGCGGTCGTGGGCGGCGGCGGGGTCGAAGGGATGACGACGGTCTGCGACGTTCTCGCAGACGGACTGGCGCGGCGGTACGGGGTCTGGCCGGGTCCGTCGACCGCGAAGCCGGTGTTGCCGACCGCGGGCGGGATGCTCGTCCCCGCCGAGTCCGTCTCGGTCACGGTCACGTTGTAGGCGCCCGCGTGCGCAAAGGTGTGACTGATCGCGGGTGAACCAGTCGAGGCCGTCTGGCCGTCACCGAAGTTCCAGGCAAAGTTGGTGACCGAGCCGTAAGCGACCGACGACGCGCCGGCGTCGAACGTGGTCGCGTGACCGGCTTGAGCGATAGACACGCTGAAGTTAGCGGTGGGTGCCTGGTCCGGTGTTATGGCCAGGTCCTGATTGCCCTCGTAGAGTTCTCCGGTGTTGGTCATCTGGGTCAGGACGGTCCCAGCCCCAACTGCCAGCGAAGGCAACCGGATCGGGTACAGCACAGACGCAAAGTCTCCGGAGGCCGGGGCGTTTACTCCCGAAGCGATCAGATGGCTGCCGTCAGGGGTGACGGCTATCCCCAGGACCCCATTGCCGTCCTCGTCATCAATCGGTAGACCGGCCGTGCGGGTTAAGGCTCCGGTAGCCGACGAGTAGCTCTTTACCGTGGCGGGACCAGAATCCGCCGTATTTGACGCGACATAGATGGTCGCGCCGTTCGGGCTCACCGCCAGGGGCGTAGAATTACCCTGGGACGAGAACGCCACCGGCGTAAACACCGTTGCCGTCGCTGGCAGAGGCACCCGGACCCCGACCAGCTCGGCGTCGAAGTTGAAATGCACTCTGGTCCCACGCACCGCGATGGTCGCGTAGACCGCCCGGCCATTTGGAGCGACTTGAAGGTCGTGAACACCCTCACCAATAGCGGGGGTGTGCCACTCGGCTATTGCGTGAACATCTCCGATCCGAACCGAATAGATGACACCTTCGGTTTCCTGGACTATGCCCCCCACGTAGATGGTCGTCCCGTCGGGCGAGATGGCGATCGACGTCAGGTCCGGCGCCGGTGTTCCCGCCGGCGCCAACTGGGTCACCAACACGGTATCGCTCAGGGTCGAGAGGTCAAGCTGGTTGACCTCGTAGGCACCGCTATCTGTCTGCTCGATGGCGTAAGCCAGAGACGGGTTCACGGGATCCATGGCGACGGCCACGGCGAAGCCAGCTTGAGGGTGGAAGGTACCTACGAGTGCCCCCGTTCGGGCATTTACGAGCTGCCATTGAGGCGGTGGGTCGTCAATGAAGTTCCCTCCCACGACCATCAGCGTGGCGTTAGCGTTGATGGCGACCGGCCCGAAAACGAAACCCTCCTGCTCCTCGAGACTGGTTTGTGTCACGTCGACATGCTCAGGGGCTCCTCCGGCTTCAACTGCTCCTAGCTGGAGCCCCTCGACATCACCCCCGGCGGCGTACACCTCGGGCGAGGCACCAGACGGGTTGGCAGCAGCGCGGGAAGGCCCGCCGGCTACTCCGAAGGCGATGGTCAGCGCCACCAAAGCGAGCGCCGACAAGGCCGCGCCGGAAGCCCGCAAGCGTCGCCTGCGAGCCGCGCGCGTCATCCCGAAGTCACCAGATTCCCGGCGTAGTAAATGCCTGGCGAGCAACTGGCCGGACAGCCACTAACGACCACCTGCAGGGTCGTTCCCGCTCCGAACACGGTTGGAGCGATCCAGTGGTAATCCAAGTCGCGGAAGTTGGCGAGGGACCACTGCATCAAGGTGGTGCCGCTGCGGGCGATCGCGATGGTTCCCGTGTTACCAGCTGAGTTCTCGACGAGGAGGTCCGTGATCTGCAGCACGTGGCCGGACGGGACCTTGTACACGCTTTGGGTCCCGTTGCCGGTGGCCTGGCTGGTCCCGTTGACCGTGATGCCCGACGACGACACAGACGAGCTCCCGCCGCCAGACGTCCCCACGGTCGTCGCCGAGGTGCTCCCGCCGCCACTCCCGCTGCCGCCGCTTCCGCTGCCCCCCGTCGGCACACTGGAGGAAGAACCGATCCCTGCCGCGGCCAGTTGACTCTTGACTTCCTGCTTGGCCTGCTGGCGGATTTGCGGCTTCAACAGGGTGAACCACAGGACCGCCAGCAGCACCGCGAGGGCCACCAGGGCAGCCAAGGCCTTGAATATCCACGACGGCAGAATCGATTCCTGGAGCATCGACCCGTCGACGAACGTCTCCGCTTGATGCGGGCTGGCCGCCGGCGCCGGCGCTGTCCCTTCTTCGCCCGCGCCGGAAACCAACGTCGCCACGGTCGCGTTCGTGAGCGTGACGCGGAACGCTTTGGTGGTGGACGGGCCGCGCCAGAACGTGTGCTTCGGCTTGATGCGTAGCTTCACGAAGCCGACGCCACCCGGTGGCACGTCCACGACGGCAGGATTGAAGCCGACCGTCAGCGCCGCAGCCGGGTCGCTTCCTCCTAGCTCGGCCCGGTAGGCACAGTTCGACCGGTTGTCGACGGCCAAGTCGGCTTTGGCCGACCTGCGGCCACGCGCAATCCGGGGCAGCAGCTCCGCCGATATGTTGCTAAACGGAGCGACGTTGAGCGTTCCTTCCTCCACCACGCTCCCAGCCGGATCCTCCGAGGACACGACGCGGACACCAAATGGCATCGGCCCCGCGACGACAGCCGGCTCGCGCGGAGGAGAGAACAGCACGTTCACGGTCCCCGACGCCTCCGGGAAGAGCGACAGCGTGTCTGGGCTGAACGTCGCCCAGGACGAGGCGCCTCCTACTACCGAGAAGGTAAACCGGTCAACGACGGATCCCGTGTTGCGGACCGTCAAAGCCATCGAAGCCCCGCGCCCGGGCTCCACGTCCAACGATGAGGTAGACAGCTGGGCTATTGCCCCCATGGGGTCCTCCGCTCTGTCGGCCCGCACTCGCGGTTGCTGATCCTCGCAACCTCGACCCGCGGACGGCTCTTTTGACATTTTGACCCGCGCCAGCGCCGGCCATGTGGCATTTCCACAATTACTTCCCCGTCCTCTACTTCCCCGTCCTCGATCGATCGGCTATGACGGCCATGGCCGCGTTGCGGCCGTTGACGGCGATCACGCTTCCGCCTGGATGGGTGCCCGCCCCACACAAGTACAGTCCGGGCACGTCGGTGCGCGAGGAGAAGCGCCGCTCCCACATCTGATCCGGTAGGCACTCTCCCTGGAAAATGTGGCCCCCCGTGAGCCCGATCCGTTCTTCGATGTCTGGGGGTCCGAGCACCTGGCGATGCGCGATGCACTCGGCGACATCCGGGGCGAAGCGGGCGATGGTGGCGATCGCCAGGTCGCCGATCTCCTCCCTCCGTCCATCCCAATCGCCGGTGGCCAGCTCGTAGGGGACGTACTGGGCGAACACGCTCATGGCGTGGCGACCGGCGGGGGCGATCGAAGGGTCGTAGGCCGTATGGAAGTACAACTCGCACCAAGCGGGGGACGGCACGCCGCGGCGGCTCGCTTCGTAGGCGGCCTGGGTGTCGTCCACCCCGGTCGAGATCGTCACCATGGCCCGATGCGGAACGACTCCATCGTGCGCTTGAGGAAAGTGCGGCAGTCGCGACAGACCACAGTTGATCTTCAGAACCGGGCTGCTCGTTCTCCACTCCTCCACCCGGCGGCGAAACGACGAGGGCACCCCATCCTGACAAAGCGCGAGGGTGCGCTTCGGATCTGCGTTTGAGACCACGACCGGGGCTCGTATCTCCTCGCCGCCTTCGAGCACCACCCCTTCGGTGGGCCGGATGGCAGCGACGGGGACGCCGGCCGCTATTACCGCGCCCGCCTCGATGGCCGCGTCGGCGAGCAAGAAGGACACCCGCCCCATGCCGCCTTCCACGTATCCCCACGCTCCCGGGATCCCTTCCACGGTCCCTGAGGCGTGCATGACGTGGATCGAAGCGGTGCCCGGGTCGCGCGGCCCCGCGTAGGTTCCGATGAGCCCCTGGCCGTGCAGGGCCGTCCGCAACCGTTCGTCACCGACGTACCGCTCGACGACGTCGGCTATCGAGGAGTCGAACAGCACTTCGATCGCCTCGGAGTCACCGACCAGAAGTTCTTCGAGCTGGGACCGGTCGGGGGCATCACCCACCCAAACGTCGCGCTCGCCGCCTCGCAGAGCCCTCCGGATGCGACCGAACAGCTCACCGTAGCGGCGGTAGCCGTCCACGTCCGCGGGCGACAGCTCGGCGACGGCCGACGCGCTTCGAATCGGGTCCTCCCAAAGCGCGATGGACGTACCGTCGGTAAAAGGACACCACAAGTGCGGGTCGACCACCTCTACCCGGTATCCCCTTTGACGCAGCCCGAGCTCTTCCAGGACCAGCGGATGCAACAGCCCGACCAGGTAGGCGCACGGACTGACGCGCCAGCCCTCTTCCGGGAACGGCTCCTCGATGGTGCAGGCCCCGCCGAGCTGATCGCGCCTTTCGAGCACGAGCACCCGGAGTCCCTCGCGGGCCAGGTAGGCGGACGCGGTTAGGCCGTTGTGGCCGCCTCCCACCACGATGACGTCCCATTCCCGTGAGACCAACTCGGCCATCGGAGCAGGCAGTCCCACCCGGCCTAGCGAGTCGTAAGTGGCCGCGCTGCGCATGTCAATGGCTCTTGGTGTAGAGCTCCACCTCGGTTATGGACACATTCTTTCCTGGTCCGTCTGAGGGGTAGACGGACTCGATCTTGATCGAAAGCGCCGTCGCCTTCAACGCGTCGACGGTGAACGTCTGGAAGGAGTCCGTGTCTTTCAACGTGATCGTCTTGGCGTAGGGCTTCGTCCCGTTGAACACCACGTAGATGACGTGGGGGCGAGGTTCGGTCACGTATGCCTGCGGAGTGTCGGTGTCACCGATCAGGAAGCCGATCTTGTTGAGGTTGGTCGGCCCGGCCAGCCCGATGATGACGAGCTGGCCCACGCCCGCGTCCTTCGCCTGCCACGACGTATTCGACAGGTCGTCGATCAGATTGGAAGCCGGGTGACCAGTGGCCGCGCTGGTGGCCCGCGCCGACGTCGGGTGGACCGGGTTGTAGGTCGTGTGCACCACGTTGGCGACATCGTGGTACCAGGCGCTCAAGTCATGACGGATGTGCTTCTTGCCGGGGCCGGCGACGGCGAGGACCACGAAGACGACGACGGCCAAGGCCACCAAGCCCATCACCAGACTGGACAACCAGCCCCGGCCGGACCCACCGACCGCCCTTCGACGCTGTCGGGGGCGGTCGCCGGCGGAGCGCTGGTTGCGTTGAGTCAGCTTGCGCCACACGCGCTTGTACCACGGCAGGGCGAATACGACGGCCTCTTGAAGCGAGTCGCCGCATCGCCGGCAGAAATGGCGGCCGGGATCGTTGCCTTCACCGCACTGGCCGCAAATCTTGTCACCGGGGTTGATCACCCTGGTGGGCGCGGACTTCTTGACCGACGGACGCGCTTTGACCGCAGCCGGCTTCACGGCCGCGGGTTGGACTGGAGTGGCGGCGCTCGACTGGCCTGTCGTCGCAGCAGCAACCGGCGCCGGCGAGGCGGGCGCGGGTGCCGGTGATGAGGCTGAAGCGGCGGGCGCAGCCGTCGATGCGGCTACCGTCATCGGTGCCGGGGTCGGAGCCGGGGTCGGAGCCGGGGTGGGCGCGACCACGGGACCAGCAGCGGCGGGCCCGGCAGCTGGAGCAACCGGGGTGGGCGCGACCACGGGACCAGCAGCGGCGGGCCCGGCAGCTGGAGCAACCGGGGTGGGCGCGACCACGGGACCAGCGGCGGCGGGCCCGGCAGTTGGAGCAACGGGCGTTGGCGTGGGCGCCAACTGCTCGGACGCAGGCGTGGCGTTGTCGTCGCCGAGGCCGATCTTCTCCTTGACCCGCTCGATGAGGCCCTGGGGTTCGGAGTCGGGCTCCGGCTCGGGTTCGGGCTCCGGCTCGGGCTCGGGTTCCTGGACCTTCTGCCCCGCCCATTCCAAGAAGCCGGCGCAGGAGCCACAGAAGGCGTCCGTGTCCTCGTTCTCGTATCCGCAACTCGTGCAGACGATCACTCCGCAGGCTCCTCTCGTTCCGGAGCTCCCGGCCCCGGAGGAGCCAGATCGAACCGCCCAGATCCTGGCATACGCACTAGCCCTCCTAGGGTGACGCTCGCCTCGAAATGGCACCCGGGATCGACCATCCGACCGGCCATGGCCGAGGACGCGACGGCAGGCGACCGCCGCCTTCGACGGTCCCCGCGTCCACAGGTTGGGGCTGTCGGCCGACATGGTGTTGAGGTAGCATTTGCGGGCATCGAGGAGGTCGAGCGATGAGCATGGTGGTCGCAGGCGCGCAGTTGATGTGCGACATGGGGGCGATGCCCGCCGTCCTCACTCCAGTCCCGCACATGGTCACGGCGGGAGGGCTGCCGGCCGCGACGATCACCGACTGCGCTCCGATGGCCAACATCCCAACTTTCGGCATGTGCATGTGTCCGGCCAACCCGGCGGTGGCCGCCGCCACCACCGCCGCCCTCGGCGTGCTCACTCCGATGCCATGCATCCCTGTTACTTCGCCATGGACGCCCGGATCGACGTCGGTGATGATCGACGGGGTGCCGGCGCTCACCGAGGACTCCACGTGCATGTGCGCGTACGGTGGCACCGTCACGATCGCCATGCCCGGCCAGGTAAGCGCAACCTGCACTTCCTAGTCGGCGTTCAGGCGAGCGCGTCGGCCCTGGCCCGCTCAGCATCCTCGAGCAACTCTCGGAGCATTTTGACGGACGGCAACTCCACGATTCGTCCCGTCTCGTCGAACGCGACCGCCTCGGCCAGGACCGCGAACTGGCCGGCGGATACGCGGACGATCTCCTCGGGCCGAGGCGTGCCGAGGTGCACTCGGTACTTGCACTTGAGTGCGTCGTAGTAGCTGCACTTCAACGGCCGTTCGTCCAAGCCGAAGACCGAGCAACGGTTGTCCTCGAGGTGACGGCACGTCGTGCGAACGATCAAGGCCCATCCGTCGTCGGCGACGCCCACCTCCACCCCGGGAAACCCGACGCAGTAACGGAAGAAGTCGAGCTGGCTGACTTCGCTCGGCCGGTCCCGGCTAAACAGCAGCGTCTTGCAGCACCAAGCCCCGCAGCCCTGGCACGGATCGGAGACGACGGGATCCGCGATTCGATGCGTGCCGGGCGGTTTGGCGTTTGCGCTCTTCTTCGACAGCGTGAGGGCTCGCCATTCCTCGGTGACCGGGTCGGGCGGCGGGGTCGGCGCCGGATGCCGTTCCAAGTGCATGGAGAGAAACGCTTCCTGCACGTCGCCCCAAGCCGGGACAGCGATCACCCGGCGCGTTTCGTCGAACGTGAGTTGACGGGCGTACCACGCCATCCGCTGCCGGTCCATCAAGGGGCGGACTGGATCCACGTCCACCGTCATTCGACGGCGATACCCGCAGGAGTGGTCGTTGTAGTGGCTGCAGATCGACGGCTGGGTCGGCGTGCGGTGCACCGTGCACAGCCCGGTCGGGACGTCCAGGTAGCCGCACGGCTGGTTGAGGTAGACGTCCACCTTGGCGTCAGGGCCCAGTCCGAGCACGATGCCTTCGAAGTTGAGCAGGTAGGCGGCGTAGTCGACGTCGAGCAACGATTCGAGCGCGAAGTCGAGCAGCAGCAAATAGGTGCAGCACGGCGAGGTGGTACACGACAGGCACGGCGACTGGCGCGCCTCTTGGTACGACAGATGCCCAGTTGACTTGATCCCCATGGCCACGGCCACGTCAGCTGGGGCTTCGACCGAGTGAGCGGACTGGTCGGCAACGGGTTCTGCGTAATCCTGCATTTACTCGAGACCCCGCCCGGGCCGGCCCAGTTTGCGGGCCACCTTGGCACCCGGCTTGGCCTTGTGGGCCAAGCCGCCACGCTTCTTCAACCCCGGAGCGGCGGCCCCATGACGGGGCTTCATTGACCGTCCGAACTCGCGGCCGAGGCCGCCTCCCATGGTCGCCCGCTCCGCCGCGTGAAGAAGCCCGCCTTTGTCGCCGTGGCTCTTCTGGCGGACCAGTGCGCTCTTCACCGGGGTCATCGACTTCATGGCCGCCTTCCTCCCAACCCCCGTCGCCTTCTGCAACCCGACCAAATCCTTTGCGCCCGCCTTGCGCACGACGCCGGCCTTCTGGGCCAGACCTCCCTTCTGGGCCAGACCTCCCTTCTGGATCGACGCCACCGTTTTGGCTGGCGCCAGCTCCCTGCCCGGGCCGCCCTTGGCCAGAGCCTTGGCCTTGGCCAGAGCCTTGGCCTTCGCCAACTCCCCAGCCCGGGGCAGCTTTCCGCCCGCGGCGTGGCTCTTCTGATGGATCAGCGCGCTCTTCGCCGGGGTCATGGATTTCATCGCCGCCTTCCGACTGGCCCCCATCGCCTTCTTCATTCCGTCCAAGTCTTTGACGCCTGGCTTCTTGGTCAGGCCGGCCTGGGGCGTCAGGCCCGCCTTGTGGGCTGGGCCGGCCTTCTTGAGGTGCTTCAACTCCTCCGCCAGCGGCGACGCGCCACCGACGCCCCTTTGGCGCACGAGCGCGCTTCGTTTGCGAGTGGCCCCGTGGGGCCTCCGCTTCAACGCAGTTTTGCGCAGCTCGGCCAGGTCAGAGGAGCCCTGGTGCGCGAGTCCGGCATGACCCGTCTTGGCGGGAGCGTGTATCCCGGGTACCTTCAGTGAGCCGGGCGGCCGGAGCGCGCTCAATCTTGGAGATCCGTCCCCTGGGGCCCTTCGGGCGTCTCCGGCTTTTCGGGCTCTGCGGCCGACGACGGCTCGGGCGACTCCTCAGGAGCCTCCTGGTTCTCCGGTCCTTGCGGGGCCAGCTCTATTCGCTCGGATCCCGGCAGATCCACGGCCCCCGGCGCGTCGGCATCCGAAGTGTCGGGCCCATCGCCGTCGTCGGCACCGGAATCCACCCTGCGGGTCCTGGTCGCACCTCGGGCCTTCGCCCCTTCGGCGACGACTTCGAGCTCAAAGGGGAGATGGGCCGGACGCGACGACCCGACGATCCGTTGGACGGTGGTCCGATTGACCGTGGCCGGATCGCTCACCACGAGCCGGACGGTCAGGTGGGGTCGCGGCGAGCCGGGCAGCGCCGCCCCGGCCGTTTCCGACCAACCACAGCCACCGCTCTCCTCGATCGCCGGCACGACACCGATGTACAAGTCGATGTGGGCCGCCAACCCGGCGGCCGTCCCTCGGATGCGGTACAAGAGTACGGCGTCCCGGATCAGCTGGCGACGGCGTTCCAGCGACCAGGTCTCGTCGATATCGACCCCGACCCAGCTGGCCAGCCAATCGACGAAATCGTCGGGGGCGAGCTGAGGGTCGAGATAGCTGTCCCAACAATCGATCGTTGAGAACACGGGGGCCAGTACCTCATCGAAGGCGCTGACCATCCGCATGCAGAACTCGTCCTCCTGGAAGGCGGCGGGTAGTTCGTTGCCTAGCGGCCGCGGGCTCGCCAAGCCTTCGACAGAGCCCCGCATGGGAACGGTTAGCGCCAGTGCGGCCCTACGTTCCGCTCGACTATCCGCCACGACAGAAGCCACGCCTATATTTCCTCGACCCGAACTTGGTGCTCATAGGAGAAGACCAGGGCGTTGGCGGCCACCTCGACCCGTTGGGCGGCTTGGCCCCGCTCTCCGGTTATCGGGTTGGCCGCGAACAACCTGACGTCTTCGACCAGTTCGGTTCCGGGCAGCCGCTGAAGCAGGGCGTACACCTCGCCCATGTGCACCGGCCGGCCGAATGGCCACCCGGTCCCATCCATTCCCCCCCTGATGGGATGAAGGTACGAATACAGGGCGTCGATCGCTGTGGCGCGCAGCCGGGCCGGATCCGCCCAAGGACGGGCCCGCAGCATGGCTACGACCGTGACGCCTTGGTATGCGGGCGGCTCCACCATGACCCGCGCTCCGATCGTCCGGCGCGTATCCAGAAACGTGGCCACCGACCTGAGCATCTCCACGGACGGGACGAGTTGCTCGAACGACAACTTGCCGTCTTCGTCGTCAGCGACCGCCGGGACCAGCAGCACCCTGACTCCCCCGGCCTCCTCGTCACTGGTGGCGGCGACGGCCTTCACGCGGGCGGCCTCTGGAGCCGCCTCCCGAGCCAGTTGCTCGTAGTCTTCAGCCGTGACGGCCCGGCCCAGCGTCCGCAACACGATGGGCCCGCGGATTTTGGCCTCCTCGATGTCCTCCCCGTCGACGCCTCCCGACGCGGCGTGTCGGTTCTCGACCCGGGCCACGTACGGGATCGTCGTGCGGCAGACGCGGATCGCCCGCTGGGCGATGTTGCCCTGGCGTCCTCCGCCGGTGTGATATTTGCGCACACGCAGGACCGATCCCTTCGGCGGCACGGCGCCGTATTGCAATAGCTCGCCTTCAGCGGTGCGCACAGCCGGGCCGAGCAGCACCTCCCCGCCTACCCCGTCGAGCACGAAGTGGCGGTCCTGGCCCTGGCTCTGGGAGAAGTCGGATACCTCCGACCACTCCTGCCACCCCTCTTCTTCGTCGGACACTTCCAACACCACTGGGTCTCCTGAGGGGACGACCGGCGCGCGAGCGACATCGAAACGCTGGCCCGGTACCCCCTCCGAAAATCCCAATACCTCCCCCTCCATGACCTCGGCTTGCACAGCCTCCGTCGTCCCACCGATCGTGAAGGCTTCGACCTTCCTGATCAACGGAGAGTTGCTGTAGAAGGGCTGGTCCTCCTCGGGTGTTGTTACCCGAGCCCGCAGCCATCCAGCTCGCAACTGATGCTCAAGCGAAACCACATGCGACGGCGGCACGTGCAGGACGACTTCCCCGGCCCGGTTCAGTCCGCCGGTGGTGTCCCTTTCCAGCTCGCACTCGACCCACGACTGACCATCGGATGCCTCCCACACCAGCGGTGGCCACTCGGGGTCCACGCCGATCCCCTCGATGTTGCAGTCGAGTCGGATGTTGACGGCGCATCGCGGCACCGCCGTCGACAACCCGATCAGAAGCACTTCGTCGGGTGCGGGCTGGGGGGAGAAGCAGGAAAACGGTGACAGGCTGATGCTGTCGGTGTGGTCGCGCCACGTCCCGTCGACGGGGATGGAGCCGACATACGTCATCTCGCAAGGGACGATGCTCAACTCATCGGTCGTCGTGAACGCCACGGACGATCCGACCGCTTCGGTTCTGGGCGTGGCGACTTCGACGCCGATGGGAACGACGATGGGTTGGTCCTGGGGAGCCGACAGCCAGAAGGTCACTCCGGTACGCGCCGCGGTGGGAGGGAAGAGGTGCACGCCGAGAAGCTCGAGGAACCTTATGTAGTTGCGATCGGGAACTCGGTTGAGCCGGTAGATCACCTGATCGGTCATGTAGGCGAAGGTCTCGATCAACGTCACCCCGGGGTCCGAGACGTTGTGGTCGGTCCATTCCGGGCATCGACGCTGGACGAGCCGCTTGGCGTCGTCGACCAGGTTTTGGAAGCGGCGGTCGTCGAGGTTGGGTGCCGGCAGGGCCATCTGGCTCAGTCCTCCTCGGGGATCACATAGAAGGGAAAGACCAGGTTCCGGGGGTCGTAAGAACCCTTCTTCTCGTAATGGATGTCGATGTAGAGCGTGTTGCGCGCGTACTCATCGATGCTGACGTCGACGCTCTTGACGGTGATGCGGGGCTCCCAGAATCCGAGGGCCCGCTTCACTTCGACCGACAGCCGGCCGGCGGTGGTGGCGTCTGCTGGAGCGAACACGTAGTTGTGGATGCCACAACCGAACTCCGGTCGCATGGGACGCTCACCCGGAGCGGTGGCCAGGATCAGGCGTATGGCCTGCTCGAGGTCCCGGTCGTCGCCGCTCAGCGCGATGCTGCCCGACGCGTCGGTCCCGAGCGGGAAGCGCCACCCCTGCCCGATGAACTTTTCGGCCACGATCCGCCCCTACCCGGCCCCGAGGCTGACCACGGCCCCACTCACGCTGACTTGGCCGGTGCTGGGACTACCGACCGATACCTGGCTGGTGCTGGTCCCTCCGACGGCGACAGTGGCGCCGGCCAGGCTCAGCGAGAGCGTGTCTTCGCTTCCGATCGTGATGCTCGGAGCGTCGAGGGTGAGCGGCCCTCCGGTAGCAGCGATCTTGACTCCGAGGGCCCCGGTGATCTCGACCTGGCCCAATGAGTTGATGGTTATTTGGATCTGTTCACCGTCGAGGACGATGGACGTCGGTGGCTGTTCCACTGGGGCCGTCATGATGCTGATGCCCATGGCTTCGGGGCCGTCGTTGAACTGAATCGTGTGGGCCATACGGGACGCAATCCGGCGGTTGGCCACGACCCCTTGCACCGATGGAGGAGGCAACGGTGATGCGATGCCGTTGTACAGGTTCCCGATCACGTACGGATAGTCGATGCAACCCCGGTCGAAGCCGATCAGAACCTCGTCGTCGATCTCGGGGATCCAGAGGAATCCTCCGCCGATCTTGCTGGCCCCGATCTGCATCACACGCGCCCAGGCGCTGATGTAGTCGGGCGACAGCCAGGGAAACATCACTTTGACCTGTCCGAGGTTTTCCGGGTCGACGTTGTCGATCACGGTGCCGATCACCAAACCGGGGATGCTCGGACGGGTCCCGTTGGCGGGGCCGGCGCCCGAGCTCAAGGCGAAGAGTGAGCGGTCCCGGAAGCCGCCGACGGTGACCCACGTGGTGTAGCCACCGCTGTCGGGCTCGAAGACGTGGCGGGCGGCCGAGCAGACGTAGTAGCCGTCGAACGGCATTCCGGCCATGCCGACCGTGACGCTCGCCCCGGCCAGCAGGGACGAATTGCCGATGCACTCGCCCTCGAGCTCGGCCAGTGCGCCCGCGATGTCGGCCGCTATCGACTGGGCTCGGCTCATCGCCGCCCCTTCGCTGTCGAAGGGAAAGCTGGCGTCGAAGAAGGGCAGAGCCCCGAACTCGCCGCCCACCACCGGCGGAAGGGTGGCCGGATCTATGCTTTGCGACGTCGAAGGCAGCGTGGGCGAGGGGCCGATGACGGGGATGGCCATCGACGGGTCGTAGCCGGTGACGGTGACCGCGGGAACCTGCTCGGCGCCTGAGACGACGGCCCTCAGGCGTATGAGATTCTTCCCCATCACCAGCTGGGTTCCCATCGGCGGTATCTCATAAGTGACCACCGGTGGCATGCCCGCTTCGGGCATGGGCATGGGCCCGAAGTTGAAGAGGCCCAGGGCGTCCGCGTACGCCACGCAGTTCTCCATGGCCGCCAGCTGCTGGATAAAAACCCAGGCGCTCACGTTGGCTTGCGTCAGCCATGGGTAGACGTTGGTGGTGGGGATTATCTCGCCCGGTATGACCCCGGCTTGGGCGACCAGCATGGTGACCACGTCGGATGCCGTCATCTCGGGGTAAGCCATCGTCGCGGTACCGCGCATGAGCCGGTGAGACTTGTCCATGCCCCGAACGATGGTGAGGCTCTCGCCGTGGGCGTAGTCGACTTCGACGGCCGTCACTTCCCCGGTGATGAGCGGGGTCGGCACCCCGTCCTTGCTCACCGTGACGCTCACCGGTGTGGCCAGCTGCAAGCCGCCGGGCAGCAACACCTTGTCGGGAATCTCCCTGAACTCCAAGCGGAACTGGGAGGGAACGAACAGGCTGCTGTCCACCTCCGCGGACACGAGTAGTCCACTCACGAGCGGGTTCAACGGGGCGAACGCCACCAGGATCTCGCACTGAGAGCTGGTCGTATCTACGCTCATGCCCGGGCCGCCCTCATGCCAGGTTCTCGGCCTCGCGCCGGTCCGGCACGATCAGCACCGTCCCCGCCTTGACGCGCATGGGGTCGTCGATGTCGTTGGCCTCGGCCAGGGCCCGCCACTTGTTGGGGTCGCGGTACTCCTCGTATGCGATCGAGGCCAGGGTGTCGCCCTCCACGACGGTTCGGGTGCGACGGGTGGCCAGGCCTCCTGACGTGGGGTTCGTCGGGGGAAGCGGGGCGGGCGGTGGGACGGCTTGCAAGCTCACGGTGGCTTCGGCGCGCACCGGCATCCCGAGCAGGAAGCGCTGGTAGGAGATGGAGAGCTTGGTGACGATCGCCTGCTCCATGATGATGTTCGGTCCCCACCCGAACATCACCGTCGGGGCGGAGGCCATGCCCATTGCGGTCGACAGCGGGCTGGGCGCCAGGAACAGGTTGAGCTCATCGATGATGAGCGTCGGCGGAAGCGGAGGGATGGCGAACGCGTCCAGAAGGATCTTGACGTCCATGGTCTGCGGCGAGAGCCCTTGGTACTGCGGTTGCGAACCGTTGGTGGCGGGTTGGGCGCTCGTCTTCCAGTTGGCGGCCACCGACGACGTGTAGCCCTCGGGGTTGAACGCGAACACGATGGGCGGCAACGGAAGCTCCAGGCACTGGATGTACGCGCTTACGGCACTGGCGGCCATCCCTGCAGCGGCGACTGACATGACAGGTCTCTCGTCCCGCTTACATGAAGCCCATGTGGGCCAGTTCGAGGGTCTCGGTCGCGATGTGAGGTTGGCTGGCGTCCATCGACGGCCCCTTCCAGCTGACCGGAGTGACCCCCAGCATCTGCCACGTCATGACGATCCCGCCGGACTGATCCAGGCAGGTGATCTGCGCCGCGGTGGGTATGGGCAACATGTGGTAGGCGCTTATCCAGTTGATGACGTTGGCCGTGGCGGGACTCACCGGGCGGCCCAGCTGAATGTTCGAGTACGTGATGTGGCCGGGCAAGTGGTGCTGAAAGAAGGTCATGGCGGTGTCGGGCCGATCGGTGGTCGAGATCGAAATCCCGAGCCCGGAGATCGTCGTCCAGGCACCCAGGTCGACCGCGTCGACAGAGACGGTGAAGAAGACGCTCAGACCGGGATTGCTATTGGCGTCCGACACCTGATCACCACCTCCTGTAATGGTCGGTCACGAGGCCGGCGCGCTCCCGGCCCTCTCGGAGTTCGCCTTTGAGCTTGTAGCTGATGAGCGGGTACATCCACTGCGTCAGGTTCGACAGCTCTTCATCGCTGGGACGGCTGGCGAACGGCCCTGGCCCACCGCTAGGCGCGGCGGCCGGTGCCGGCGGGGCGGCCGGGGATCCGGCCGGAGCGCTGCTGGGCTCGGGGGCTCGCTGGATCCCGGCCCCGGCCAGGGTGGGACCCATCGGCTGGCCTGCGACCCAACTCTGGCTCGTCACGACGGGCGCCTGCCCGCCGGGACCGGGAACGCTGAGGGCGGAGAGACGCTGGAATATCGACGCAGCCAGCGCCTCGGGATCTGATCCACCCGGCGCGGGAGTGACGAGGGGCATCGGCGCCCCCGTCAGCCCTCCGTCGGCGCGGCCCGAAGGCGACGGTACGCCAGAGCCGACCGGTCCTGGGAGCGGCGCCGATCGGGCCGTCGCGACCGGCGCCAAGCTCATCTCGGCTGAGAGCGCTTCCGCCTCCAGCATCCGGCCGGCCGGAGTGTGCTCGAGCGGAAGGTTGGGGCCCAGGCGAGCCTGCTGGGCGACGTGGGTCAACTCGTGGGCTAGAAGCGCTTGGCCCGGACCGGCATCGAGGGTGCCGACGTGCTGGGGTATCACGACGCTGGTCGGAGATGTGAATCCGCGAGCGCGCAACTGCCGCGCCTCGGACGCGCCCTCAACGGTTCGGTCGATGGGGACTTTCGACAGATCGACTCCGTGGCGCGACCCGATCACGCTGCGTACCGCCATGCCCTCCACCGGACGCGCCGGCGCAGCCTCGCTCGCCGAACCCTCTGTTGCACGGCCTTCGCCGGGAAGCAAGGTGTCCGTCGAAAGCAACGGAGCCGTTCGGCCCGCGGCGGCCGGAAGGTCGGCGGGAGCGACGCCACGAGCGAGCGGGGCGAGACTCTCGAGCGCGACGAGAGGTAGTGCCATGCCGGCGGTCACTCGTCGCGACGACAGCGGACGAGCAGCGGGATACCTTTCGCGGCTTCCGGCCGCGCCCAGCCCCGCCAACGGGGACGTTCCCGGCCCGGCAGCGAGCTGATTCTGGATGATGGCGCGCGAAGCTCGAAGTTGATCGGCCCGACTCATGGTGGTGATATCCCACGAAGTGGCGGTGGGTGGGAGATCCGCCATCGGCGCGCCCAGTCCCGAACGCGGCACCACTTGGGCCGGCGTGGCCGCCAGCGGGAGTTCGGCGGCGTCCGGCTGCCATCCGGGCCGGGCGCCGGTGGTCTCATGAGGGACCCCGGTCGTGGACGTCGGGGCTTCGCTCGAGAGCGGCGGTCCGTCGCCTACCAGCGGGGCGACAGGAGTGGCTGTTTCAACGGCCTCGGGCTCGGCTGGTGGCCGTACGAGGCCAGCTACCGCAGGAAGCGCAGAACCCGAGGTCGGATAGGCGGTCGGTGCCATGGGCCCGGCGGGTCCGCCCTCGGATGCCGGTCCGTGGAGGCGGGCGCTCGGTAGCTGCACGAGCTGCATGTCCGGCGGGGTCGACGCCTCCAACAAGGAGGCGGGATACGGCAGGGACGGCTTGGCTGCTCCGAGGGGCTCCGCCCGCGCCGCCATGGGGACGACACCCACGAGATCGGACGTAGACCTCCGAGCGGCCTCGGGACCGGCGGCCGCCCGTTGAGAGACATCGGTCCCGGCCGTCCGGCTCTCGTCGGTACCCGATAGAGGCGACCCGACGCCCGGCCCGCCCGCATCCGAAGCAGCCCACGGCTGGCCCCCATCCTCGTGTGGGTCGGCTGCAGCCGGCGGCGGGATGGCCAAGACGAGCGCCTCCCCCCCGGAACGGCTCGGCGGAGCCGGGGTGGCGGCGATGATCGGCGGTTCGGTGGAAGCGATGGCCACGCCCTTGACCACTCCGGCTGGCGCCGACGCAGATACGGAATGACCGAGGGGGCCGAGGAACACTTCTGGCGGCTGCCACGAGACGAGCGAGTCACCGAACTGACGTGACGACACCCAAGGCATCGGCGGCAAGAGCGGCTCCAGTGGGGGGAGCGTGGCCCAGTCCGGCGTATCGGCAAACGTGCTGGCCCGGATGATGTCTGGCGCCGGCCGGGGAGGAGGCGCCGGCCGGGGAGGAGGCGCCGACGCGGGGGAAGGCCTATCGGCGCCGCGACCGTTCCGCCAACGACTTAGCGCGGCCACGGGGGTCTCACTCCCGCTCTTCGGACAGCCGCCGGTTGATCTTCGCTATCTCAGCGACGAATCGCTGGCGGAGGGGATGTTCGAGGTCCAGGATCTCGTCGAGCGACCAGTGGAAGTGATAAGCAACGTACGCCACCTCCTCGTACAACCGGTCGGTCTCGTACGTCATGCTTCCCCCTGGCGCCCACCGGCCAAGTTGACCGTAAACCGCTCATCGCAAACCGGGCAGGTGACTGCCGCCTTGGTATGGCCCTCGGTGTTGACGCGGCGATAGAGGTCCTGCAGGAAGGCCAGGTCCGACGCGAACAGGTTCTCCACCACCGAGGCCCGCACGTCGTCGCCCTCGATGGTACCGAGACGGGTTAGGACCCGGGACAGGAGGACCACGGTCAGATAGGCGGGGTTGCTTCGAACGCGATCGTCGAGCAGCGGTAGGAGCTCATCCCTCGCGGTGGCGAGCCGCATGGTGCCCGTCTTGTGCAACACGCCCGCGGGGTCGAGGTAGCCGCGGGGCAACTCGAAATCGAACTCGGTCCGCAATGGTTCGGGCCGAGCCGGGATGGCCGCGGCTCGGGCCGAGGCCGGGCTCCCGCCGGGTTCGTTGTAGTCGGCCGCCTCGTCAGACTCCAACGAGGCGGTGGGCCCACCCCGACGCATCAGCTGGCTTTGATCTCTTCATACACGAAGGTGACCGTCTCCTCTATCGGGTTGGCGCTTCCGGCGTCGAGGCCGGTGACCTTGAGCTCGATCGGCCAGGCGTTGGTGAAGTCGAACGTACGAGCAGGCATGCCCATCTGGTTGTAGATCGTGACCGAGCCGTTCTTGCGGGCTGACTTCACGTCATTCAGGGCACTGTCCAACCACTGAGCCCAGCTCTTGTCATCGGTCAGGACTCGGGTGGCCGTCAGCTGGCCGAGGAACACCCGATTGCCAGCCCACACCTTGTGGATGGGCTGCCCTTGCAGGTTGTTGGACTTGGTCTCGACCTTGTCGATCTTCAGATCTAAGCCGTCGACCTTCTTGATCGTCTTGGACTCGATGCCGTCGAGCGTCAAGCCGAACTTGTGGGTTCCGGCCGAATCGTAGGTATCAAAGGCTCCCATTGTTCATCTGCCTCCTTGCGATTGGGTGGAGCGCTACTCGTTGACCAGACTGGTTCCGCCCGAGAACTGCGACAGGCGGAAGATGACGAATTCGGCCGGCTTGACCGGGGCGACGCCGATCTCGCAGACCACCTGGCCCGCGTCGATCCCTTCGGACGGGTTGGTCTCGCTGTCGCATTTCACGTAGAACGCCTCGGCCGGGGTCAACCCGAACAGGGCCCCTTTGCGCCATTCGTTGACGAGGAACCCGGCTATGGTCCGGCGGATCTTGGCCCACAAGGCGTAGTCGTTCGGCTCGAACACGACCCAGTCGGTGCCGTTGAGGATCGACTCCTCCAGGTAGTTGAAGAGTCGACGGACGTTGAGGTAGCGCCACGCCGGATCCGAAGACAGGGTCCGAGCGCCCCATACGCGGATGCCCCGACCGGGGAAGGCGCGGATGCAGTTGATCCCAACCGGGTTGAGGAGGTCGTGCTCGCTCTTGGTGATGTTGATCTCGAGGTTGATGGCGCCCCGGACCACCTCGTTGGCCGGAGCCTTGTGGACACCGCGGCTGTCGTCGTTGCGACCCCATATGCCGGCGACGTGTCCGGAAGGCGGGACGAACGTGTTGGTACCGGACGCGGGGTCGAACACTTTGACCCAGGGCCAATACAGGGCGGCGTACTTCGAGTCGTAGCCGACCTTGTCGACCCGCCACTCCTTGATCTGCTGAGCATTCAGGCCAGGAGGAGGGTCGAGGATGGCGACCCGGTCGCCCATGAGCTCGCAGTGGGCGATCATCGCCAGCTGCACGGCCTGCACGCCTTCCAAGTCGAGGGTTCGGTTTTGGTAAGCCGACATGAGATCGGGCACGCAAACCATGGTCACCTCGTCGATGGCTTCCAGCCCACCGAAACCGGTTCGGTCAGCCGAGTCACCGACGTAGTCATCGGGAGCCAAGCGATGGGGCGCAGGCGCCCCGCCCCCGCCCAGGGCGACGGTGCCGCGCGACACCTTCTCGGCGGTCACGCCGAGGTCCTCCAGCCGCACCAACTTGGACTGGGCGTTGACCACGGTGACGACGTTCTGCCGACCCTTCTTGGAGGTCACGTTGTCAAAGGTCTCTTCGACCTTGCCGCCCTTCTTGACGACCACCTTGAAGGCATCCTCGGCTGCGCCTTCGGTGGTGCTGTCGGCGACTTCCACCGAGATGTCATTTCCATCCGGCCCCTCCGCCAGCGCCTGGACCCGGAAGGCGTCCACGCTGGCTGCGGCCCCCGTGCTGGCCGTCAGCTCGCCCTTGGCCGCGGGCGACGCCGCCCCGTTGGCCCCGATGCGGACTACGAAACAGGCCCCACCCCCGTTTTGGAAGTATCCGTACACGGAGTGATGGAGGTACGAGCCTTCGACGAAGTCACCGAAGGTCCCGGTGAACTGGCTCCAGTTGGTGACGAGAGTGGGTGCGTTGAACGGGCCGGCGCCGGCCAAGCCAACGAACGCGGCCACGGCTGTCCCCACGCCCTCGATGGGGCGGGCCCCGGCTTCCATTTCCTCGACATACACACCCGGTGACAGATAGGTCGGCATATATACCCTCCTCGGGACGGACCATCAGCACCATGCCGCGTCGTGCTCGGCGCCGGAAGGGGCGGGAGGGCGGGCCTCAGGGAAGCGTGAGTTGCGCTTTTGGGCAACGCCTCCGCCACCTGGTGCCTGGGTCCCTTCAGCCCCCAGTCAGTTGGTAGTACTCGCCGAACTCCGAAGCTACGACCAGTCGGCCGAGCTTGCGGTACTCACGATGGACCCCTCGGATCAGGTCCGCCATGGCGACGGGCTCGCCTCGGTCGGCCGCCATGTAGGCGGCGGTGATGGCAATGCTGCGGATATTGCCGCCGGACAGCTCGAACGCCCGGGCGCAGAAGTCGAGGTCGAGGTCGTCGCCTCGAGGCACTCCCGAGGTCAGGCAGCGGTCCCATAGCGCACGGCGCAACGCTTCGTCGGGCGTCGGAAAGTCGACCACCATGTCGAGCCGGCGGGCGAAGGCCTCATCCACGTTGGCCCGAAGGTTGGTGGCCAAGATGGCGATACCGTCGAAGGTCTCCATCCTCTGGAGCAGGTAAGCCACTTCGATGTTGGCGTAGCGGTCGTTGGCGTCTCGCACTTCGGAGCGTTTGCCGAACAGGGCGTCGGCCTCATCGAAAAGCAGCACGGCGTTGACGCCGTCGGCCTCGCTGAAAATCCGCTCGAGGTTCTTCTCGGTCTCGCCCACGTACTTGTCGACGACCGTGGCCAGGTTGACGGCGTAAAGGTCCAAGCCCAGGTCGTGGGCGACCACCTCGGCCGACATGGTCTTGCCCGTCCCGGAGTCACCGGCGAACAGCACCGTGATCCCCCGCCCCCGTCCGCCGCCGGGCCGCATCCCCCAGCCGTCGAGGACCAGGTCGCGGCGGCGGGCCCGCCCGGCCAGCTCCAGGAGGGCATCGGAAGTCGACGGTGCCAATACCAGATCGTCCCAGTCGACGCCCGGCTGGATGCGCCGGGCCAGACGTTCCAGGCCGGCTCCGTTTTGGGCCCGAGCGCCACTTCGAAGGTGCTCGACGCTCAGCTCCTCTCCGGCCAGGCGGGCTTCGAGTCGGGCCGCCTCCACGGCGCGGCTCACCTGTTCGGCCGAAAGCAGGAACTGCGTGGTCACGCCCGCGTCATCAAGGCCTGAAGGGGCGCCGGCCCCCAGGTTGACGGCCCAACGGTCACGGCGTTCGGCGGACGACCCGGTCAGGGTGTCCACCACCAAGGGGACCACCCGGCTCCAAGACGGCTCCCAAGCGGCCTTCCCGTGAAGCACGACCGGGCCCGGCAAGGCGGCAAAGGCCCGGACCGAGGCCGGGGCCCGGTCCAACACGGCCTCCACCGGGCCGGCGATCACACCTGAGGCGGTGAGCAGCGCCTCCCGGCCGACCGTCCGGGCCACGCCTGCGACGTCTTCACCCGGGTTGAGATGCTCCAAGTCGACGGTCAGCGCGCCCAAACCGGCCGCCGCCAGGGCGGCGACGGCGACTGCTGGGGCCGACGCTCCGGGCCGCTCTCGCAGGAAAATCAGGCGAACGCCGCCTTCGACCACGCCGGCCAAGGCGGCGACCAGGGCCACGTCCGGCGCCATCACTGGCGGGCGGATGAGTTCGGCCACCGCGGGGTCGGGCCGGTCGTCGCCCAACAGGTGGGCCGCGACGCGATCGGGGACCCGTAGCGAGCGGGAAAGAAACGGGCGGTCCCGCTCCTCGACCAGCACCAGACCGGCGGAGGTCAGCCGGGCGTCGGGCGAGAACCGGCTCCTCGCCGTCGTCGACCAGGCCGACGACCCACACAGCTCCAAGCTGAGGCCGATGGTGGCCCGGCAGCGGGTGACGTCGTCGTTGAGGTAGCCGTACAAGCGCTCGAAGCGGCTGTCCAGGTCCGGGGCCAAGGCGACGAGCAGCAAGTCGACGTCGAGGTCGTCGAGCCCGGCCCGGCGGGCCAGCGACCGCAGGCGGATCGGCGTCCCGGCCGCCTCGACTCGGTCTGCCTCATCCTCCAATGACGCCAGGTGCGGCTCGTCCTCCCACGCCATCGCCCGCGACATAGAGCCGTCCGCGAGAAGGCGATCGACGTGCTCGTCCGATAGGTACAGGCCTCGGAAGGGGTCATCGGGCGACGGATCGTCCCGGCGGCGGTGGGTGACCAAGGCCCGGACCCGACTCTCCACCACCCTGATCCGCCCCATCAAGAAGGCGGCCGACGGCTCGACCTGGCTCATTTCGACGTCCGGACCCGGCTCCGGCGCGGCCGCCGGACGGATGTCGGCCGACCCGGTCGCCGAATCGACGTGCACCTGGTCGCTCACGATCCCTTCTGGCCGACGTTGCGGCCGGACTTGCCCTTGGTCGCAGAAGCGGTTCTCGGGACCGGAGTCGGCGACCCGTTTACCGTTCCGTCGGGCAGGTGCCGGACGCCGTCTTCAACGTCGTAGGTGGTGTGGCCCACCGCCTTGAGGCGCAGCGGGGCCATGACGGCTTGGGCGATGTCGTGGAGCGTGTCGTCCTCGATGATGACGGTGATCACCAGGTCGAGGGACGGTTTGAGGTCGCCGCCGAGAGAGGTCCACACGTCCGACACCTGGCGGTCCTCGGGCGGGGGATAGGCGATCAGGACCGATACCGGCGACCCCAGGTCGCGCAACGCTTGGGGCAGCGCCGATTCTGGCAACACTTCGTGACGGATGAAAGTGGCCAGGATGGCGGACAGCAGCCGGTGCTCGTCCTCGGGACGCTGCGTCCACGCCGTGATCAAGTAGGCCAGCTTGAAGAAACGCGGCGGCTGCCGGCGCTCGACCACCACGCCCTGCTCGTCGCGCCGGTCCATCAGTCCGGTCTGGCGGCGCTTGACGTCCTCCCGGATGTCGTACAAGTAGAGGTCCACGGTTGGCGTGTTGCGGCGCGAGGCCCACTCCCTGGTCGGAGCGTCGAAGAGAACCTCGATGTCCGAGCCGTTGACCACGTCGGCCTTCACCAGGTTTCGAAGGGCTTCGTCGACTTCGTTGATCATCGCCGGTGCCTTCCCGTGTCACTCGGGTTCAACTGCTGTGGGCCCCTCGCATGATCGCGGCCTCCAGTGCGATCCGCCCTGTGACCCAGGACAGACCTCCGGGCAACCACGGTCGCCCGAACGGGCAACTGGATCTCCGCCTAGATCACGCCTGCCCGGACCGCGTAGGCGACCGCATGGGAACGGTTGCGCAGCTGCAGGCGAGCCGTGATGTCGTGGATGACGTTCTTGACCGTCCGCTCGCTGTACGACAGCTTCCCGGCGATCTCCGCCGTGTCCCAACCCTCTGAAAGCAGGCGCAGAATATCGACCTCCCGGTCGCTGAACCCGCTCAAGGACAGGCCCCTCGGGGCCAGGACCTGACGCTGAAGACGGCTCATCTGGTTGAGCAGGCGGCCGAGCAGATCCGGGGGAACCGAGCCGTCGCCGGCCGCGGCCGTGAGGACCGTGTCCGCGATTCGATCGGCGACCGCCTCCGAGCGCCGCAGGATCCCGCACGCCCCAGACTCGACCGCGGAGAGGAGCCCGGCATCGTCGAGGCGGGTAACGACCATCACCACCCGGCCGCAGCCGTCGCGTTGCATGGCCCTGACCGTCCGTACCGCGGCAGAGTCGACCTCGTCTGCCACCACGACCGCGACGTGGGCCATCTCGCACTCGGCCTCGTCCACGACGAGCACTTCGGGTCGAAGCCGCAACTCCCCCGCCACTCCGGTGGCGGACACGGGATCGCTGGCGTGAACGTAGACCTTGACACGGGCGTCGGTGCTCATGACCAGTCCTCTACTTTGCCTCGCTGGATGCCTTGCGGTTCCATCGTTTCCCGGAGGGCTCAACAGGCATTCAACGGGTGCTCAACGGGAACCGCTGATTGTACGTTTGGGCATGGGGCCTGCCCTACCTCCCGTTGAGCTCTCCCGTTCGGGCATACCGAGCCAGGTTGCGGGAAGGGGTGTCCAGCGACCAGATCAGACGCCCAGCTCTTCGAGGACGGCTTCATACGCCCGCCGGGCCGACCCGGCTTCGGCGTGGTGACCGGCCCGCTCTGCCGCGACTATAAGAAGCTTCCACAGCTCGTCCCGGTAGCGGTCCACGGCCACGCCGGCGCGCGCCGCTTCAGCCGCGCCTTGAAGATCGTCTCGATCCAAGCGCAGGGTCGCCAGGCGGGCCGCCGCTTCGGCGACCGTGGCCTGAACGCGGCGGCGGGGCTCGATGACCCAGTCCGCCGGTCCGTCGCCCGGCATGAGCGGTCCGCCGTATGAGGCCATCGCCGCTACCAGGGCCTCCTCTTCGAGTCCGGTGTCGCCGGCGCCACGAGCCGTCGCAGCTCGACGCATGGCCTGTTCGAGGTCCCGCACGTCGCAATCCGACCCCACTGGCAAGGCCAGTCGGTAGCCGTCCCCGTCCCTGGTGAGGATCCGCGACCCGTCGGCGCCGCTGGCGCTTAGCAGCCGGCGCAGCGATGAGACGGCCACTTGAAGTCGGTGCAACCCGGCATCGCCGTCGGCTTCCGGCCATAGCGCTTCGATCAGGGCCTCGCGGTGAACCCGCTCGCCCGGGTTGATGGCGAGGACGTGCAGCAACGCCCGCTCCATCGGCTTGGCCGCGCTCTCGTCCACCGGCTCACCGTTGACGACGAACGAGAACCCACCGAGGCACCGCACGCGCACCCCAGCCGGCGCAGTCGACGATCCAGCCGGCGCAGTCGACGATCCAGCCGGCGCAGTCGACGATCCAGCCGGCGCAGTCGACGATCCAGCCGGCGCAGTCGACGATCCAGCCGGCGCAGTCGACGATCCAGCCGGCGCCTCAGTTGCGGGCGTGAAGGCGTCATCGTCCGGCTCTCTGGGGTTGAGCCCAGCCAGATCGGCATGCCACTCCCAGGTCCCCTGCGACTGCAGTATCTGCCTGGCTGCGGCTGTCTGCTCCTCGTCGTCGAACAACAAACCGAAGGCCATCGCGGCCAAGGCGGCCGCCATGGGCACGTCCAACGCGGCCGACAAGCTCTGGGATTGGCCGGCTGCGCCCTCCGCGGCCTCGCGGCGCCCCGCAGCCAACTCGGCGAGAGCGACGTAGCCCAACGTAATGGCCTGGGCCACGCCGGCACCGAGCTCGTCGAAGATCCTGGCGGCCCGGAGAAGCGTGTCGGCCGCGGGATCAGAAATCCTGGGCGCGCTCTGGCCCACTGACAAGCTGGCCACACCGCCAACCAGTCCGATCACGGCCGCGCCCCAGCGGTCGCCTTCCCGTTCGCAGGCGTCGACCAGATCGTCCAGCATCTCTGCTGCCGCGGGTTCCGAGGCGACGACCGCGGCTCGGGCGACTCGGTCCATCCACGGGATGCCCGAGGACTCCACTTCCTCCTGGATCCGATCGGCTTCACCTTTGGCCAGGCGTCGGCCCGACACGGTCCCGGCCAGCGCCATTACGAGGCCGGCGCCGGCGACGACGGCCGGTCCAGCGTCTGGGTGGCCGACCACGGCGCGCATGACCCGGGTCGCCGTTCGCATGTTCCCGGTCAGCAGGGCGGCGAAGCCCTCTGCGAACCGGCCCATCAGCCCGGGCAGGGCGGCCGCCTGTCGATAGGCGTCCAAGGGCTGCCTCTGGGTGGCCCGCCTCACTACGCCGACCCAGTCGTCGCCGGTGGGGCGCGACGGCTCGGCCCAGGAAAGTATCTGCTCGCGCTCGCACCGGCATCGTTCGGCCACGACGGCAGAAACCGCTGCGTTCTCGGCGTCTCGAAGGATCTCGGCCGCCTCGATGAGTGCGCCCCGGGCCAGCGCCCGGCGGGACCGTACCAGTAGGAGCAGAGAGTCGGTCTTGACCACATCCGGTGGCAGGGCGTCGATCCACGCCTCGCCCAGTCCGGCGCCGGCGTCGCCGGCTCGACCCAGCACGCGCCCCACGCCTGGCCAGTCCTCGGACTTCACGAAGGCGGCGAGGGCTTCCTCGACTCGCCCTTCCCGTTCCAGCAGGAGGCCGGCCTTCTGGTACTCCTGGCGGGCTGCGCCGATGCCGAGCGTCTCCACCAGCTTGGCGTCGAGATAAGAGAGGAGGACGGGGTGGTAGCGATAGGTCTCCTCGTCGACCCGCTCCGTAAAAAGCTGCCGGCGCTCGAGCTCCTCGAGCAGCTCGCTGCTCCCGCCCGAGAGGCCCATGAGCTCGTCGCAAAGGACTCCGGTCGGTCGCCTGAGCACGCTCGTGCGCATCAGGAAGTCCTGCAGTTCGGAAGAAAGGCCGGCCAGGGCGTAGCTGCCGAGATACTCGCGCACCAGCGGCGATCGGCTGACCAAGCTGGCGAGGACGCGTCGACGCTCGGCTTGCGTCTTTCTGACGGTCGCCAGGAAGAACAGCTGCAAGTAGGCCGCCCACCCGCCGGTCCGGCGGGCGAGGGACGCGACGTCCTCGGGGAAAAGCGGATCTCCGTACACGTCGCGGAACAGCTCCTCCACCTCCCACGTGCGGAACCGGAGATCTTCGGGACCCATCTCAATGAGCCGCCCCGACACTCGGAGGCGGACGAGGTCCAGGCTCAGGTTCACCCTCGACGCCAGGACCAGGCGCATCCGGCCCGGCATTTTGACCACCAGCTCCGCCAGCGCCGTCTCGGCCTCGGTGCCTTCAACCAGGTGCACGTCATCCATGACCACGAGCACGGGCGGTCCGCTACCGCCCAGCGTTTCGTTGAGCGCGTCGATGTTCTCGACGGGCGCGATCCCGATGGAATCGGCAAACGGTCTTCCCGGCGCCGCGACGAGCGCGGCTCCTAGGCAGCCGGCGAGGGCGGCGCCCGTGCGGGGCATGGGGTCCGGGGTTCCGCACCAGGCGACGGGTCCGGGATAGGCCTCTGCGATGTGAGCCAGGAGACGCGACTTACCCGAACCGGCTGGAGCGACCACCCACCCGACGGAGTAGGACTCGGGATCGGAGAACCTCGCTATGAGCCGAGAGCGAACGAGGCCAGCGGGTTCCCACGGGGGGTCGACGTCTCTCGGACCCCCCAGCGTTGGATTGGACTGGCCTAAAGAGTCGTCGACTTGTGTCACGTTCCCCTACCCGCCACCCCCCGGTTGGGGCAGCGCGGTGCGCCTGTTCGGGCGCCCTGCAGGCTCTCGCTTCGAAAGCGAAAGTCTAACCACGGTCGCCTTCGCTGCAGATGATGGAAGTCCGAAGGGACCTATTCACGAAATAGAGGAAGTCGGTGCGTCGAGCCCTAGGTTGGCGTAGATCTCGCGAGTGGCCAGCGAACGGTTGAGCGTATAGAAGTGAAGGCCCGGTGCACCCGCTTCCAGGAGGTCCTGACACAAGCGGGTGGCCTGATCGATTCCGGCCCGGCGCACCGACTCCGGATCTCCTGCGGCTTCCAACTCGGCCACCAGGTCGGGAGGAACGGCGGCGCCCATCTCAGCCCGGCGAGGGATGGCCTCCAAGCTCGTCACCGGCATGATGCCTGGCACCACCGGCTTGTCGATGCCGCGGGCCGCCAGCTGGTCTACGAGGGATACGTACTCCTCGGTCTTGAAGAAAAACTGCGTCACCGCGAAGTCGGCCAACCTCATCTTTGCGGCCAGCCGGTCCCGGTCCGACTCGATATTGGGAGAATGGGGATGACCGGCCGGGTGGGCGGCCACGCCTATGCAAAATCCACCGATGGCCCCGGCCAGCTCGACGAGATCTATGGCGTGGATGAGCTCGCCTTCGGCCGCGTCGGGGTCCGTCGGTGGATCTCCGCCTAAGGCCATCAGGTTCTCGACTCCCGCCTTGCGGAACTCCACGAGTATCTCGGCCAGCTCGAGCCGGGTGTGAGCGGCGCAGATCAGGTGCGCCATGGGGTTCAGGGTCGTGGTGCGCAACATCCCGACCACCAGGTCGTGGGTGCGTTGGCGCGAGGAACGCCCGCCTCGGTAGGTCACCGACACGAACGACGGCCGCAACGGCTGTAGCTCCATGAGGGTCTTGACCAGTCGGGCGTGTTCGGCGTCGTCCTTCGGCGGGAAGAACTCGAACGAGTAGGTACGCCCAGAAGCGAGCGCGTCGGCTATTCGGGCCATGCCAGCAGGTTATGGCCTTTGAGCTAGCGTCATCTTGTGATTGCGGAACCGCCTCGGCTCGGCGTCCTGGCGTCTGGAACGGGCACCATCCTGGGCGCCATTCTCGACGCTGGCATCCCTGTGCGGGCCGTGATACTCGACCGAGTCTGCCCGGCTGCCGCCCTCGCCGACGAGGCCGGAGTGCAGACCGAGGTGGTCGAGCGGGAGAGCTACGGCGACGACTTCGACCGGGTCGCCTACACCCACCGCGTCGTGGAGGCGCTAAAAAGACACCAGATCGACGTGGTAGCGATGGCAGGCTTCGGGACCGTCCTCGCGTCGCCGATCTTCGAGGTCTATCCGGGGCGGATCCTCAACACCCACCCGGCCCTTCTGCCCTCGTTCAAGGGTTGGCACGCCGTCCGCGACGCCATCGCGTTCGGCGCCAAAGTCACGGGGACGACCGTGCACATCGCCACCGAAGAGGTCGACGCCGGTCCCATCCTCGCCCAAGAGGCAGTTCGGGTGGAGCCCGGCGACAGCGAAGAGACCCTGCACGAGCGGATAAAAGTGGTGGAACGCAGGCTGTACCCCGAAACCATCCGCCAATTTCTGCAGGAGATACAGCTTCTGGAGGAGATACAGCGAGGAGGAATCTCGTGAAGGTCCTACTGTCGGTTTACGACAAGACCGGGCTGGTGGACTTCGCCCGCGGCCTGGTCGAGTTGGGTCACGAGCTGATCGCCAGCGGAGGGACGGCGGCTGCGCTGGGCGAGGCCGGCATCGCCCACGCCACGGTCGAGTCCCTGACAGAAGCGCCCGAAATGCTTGGAGGTCGAGTCAAGACGCTGCACCCTCGCTTGCATGGCGGCATCCTGGCCGACCTGTCCAAGCCGCAACACGTATCCGACCTGGCGGGCCAAGGCATCGAACCGATCGGGCTGGTGGTGTGCAACCTCTACCCCTTCCGCTCCAACCCGTCGATCGAGCTGATCGACGTCGGTGGGCCCACGATGGTGCGGGCTGCGGGCAAGAACTGGGCCCACGTGGGCTGCGTCGTCGACGCCGCTGACTACGGCGAGGTCCTCGACGAGCTCAGGCGGGACGGGGCGCTATCCGACGGCTTGCGCCGGAGGCTGGCCGCGACCGCCTTCGCCCATACCGCCGCATACGACGCCGCCATCGCCAACTGGTTCAGCGAAAGCGCGGCGGAAGGGGATCTGCCGGCCACGGTGCACTTGTCGCTCGAAAGGGCCCAGACCCTGCGCTACGGCGAGAACCCCCACCAGAGGGGCGCCCGCTACCGGGAGATCGGCCAGCCGAGCTGGTGGGACGACGTGGTCCAGCACGGCGGCAAAGAGTTGTCCTATCTCAACCTCTACGACGCCGACGCGGCGTGGCGCCTGGCCCACCAGCTCGCCGACCTGGGGCCCGTCGCCGCGGTCGTGGTCAAGCACGCCAACCCGTGCGGCGCCGCCGTGGCCGAAAACCCGCTGGCCGCCTACGAGCGGGCTTTCGAATGCGATCCCATGTCGGCGTTCGGCGGCATAGTGGCGCTGACCGCTCGTGTGACCGAGGCCATCGCGGCTGAGATGGTGGCCAACGCACAGGCGGACGTGCTCATCGCGCCGGGTTTCGACGAGGGAGCGCTCGACCTGTTCGCGGCGAAGAGGAAAAACATGCGGGTCCTGGCTGCCCCCGCCCCCGACGCGCACGCGGCGGTTTGGCATTGGCGACAGCTCAGTGGCGGGTGGTTGCTGCAGGACCCATACGTCTTCGCGACGGGCCGCAAGGAGTGGACGGTGGCGTCCAAGGTCCAGCCCACCGAGGACAACTGGCGGGACATGGAGCTGGCTTGGCGGGTGTGCGCCTGGGTCAAGTCGAACGCCATCGTGTTGGCCGCTCGCGGGATGGCGGTCGGGATCGGCGGCGGGCAACAGAACCGGGTGACTCCCGGCGAGATCGCGACGGCCCGGGCCGCCGGTCGGGCCAAGGGCGGGGCCGCCGCCAGCGACGCCTTCTTCCCCTTCCGCGACGGCCTTGATGCTTGCGCCGCAGCCGGCGTGGCGGCCGTCATCCAGCCGGGCGGCTCGGTGCGTGACGGGGAAGTCATCGCGGCCGCGGACGAGCACGGCTTGGTCATGGTTCTCACCGGCGAAAGGCAGTTCCAACATTGAGCGAGGCGACGCCGAACGAAACGGCAGGACAGACCGACGCCATCCTCATGCCCGGGGCCCCGGTGGCGGACGCCGTCATGGAGGACGTGACCGAACGCGTGGCCAAGCTCGCCGGCGGCGGCAAGGCGGTCGGGTTGGCGACCGTGCTGGTAGGCGACGACCCGGCCAGCGTCGGCTACGTCAGGAAAAAGCACGAAGCCTGTGAGCGGGTCGGTATCACGTCGATCGACATTCGAATCTCGGCCGACTCGAAGCAGTCGGACCTCCTCGCCGCAGTCGCCCAGCTCAACGCCGACTCCGCCGTAGACGCCTACCTCATCCAGCACCCCGTCCCCCCCGGCTTCGACTTCAACGAAGCGGTCGGGGCCGTCGACCCCGCCAAGGACGCCGACGGCCTCCACCCGACGAACCTGGGCCTGCTGGCGCTGGGCGACCCGAACGCGCCGCGGCCCTGCACGCCGGTGGGGATCAAGGCCATGTTGACCCACTACGGGGTGCCGGTCGCCGGCCGCAACGTGGTGATCGTGGGCCGGGGCCCGACGCTCGGTCGCCCACTGTCGATGCTTCTGTCTCTCAAGGAACCGGGCGCCAACGCGGCTGTCACGAGCGTCCATACCGGGGTTTCCAACTGGGCCGACTACACCCGCACCGCCGACATCGTCGTCGGCGCGGCCGGTTCCCCGAACATGATCACCCCCGGCGTCATCCGGCCCGGGGCGTGCGTCATCGGCGGCGGTCTCACGTGGGAGGGTCGCAAGGCCTTCTCCGACGTGGACGAATCCTGCGCCGAAGTGGCCGGCTGGATCACCCCCCGCCTCGGTGGAGTCGGAGTGACCACCATCGCCATGCTGCTCCGCAACACCGTCGCCGCGGCAGAACGCCGGCTGTAAACAGCCGGCGGCGCTCTGGCCGTCCCGGCGGTCGGCGCCTCGTCGTCGGGCCGCTGCCCCTTGAGGCAGATCTTGCTGCACCCCCTGTTGGCCGCGGCCGCGAAGGCGCACAATTGAGACGTGGAACACCAAGCTCCGGTTCCGGACCTCGAACCGCAACGGGTGCCCGTCCCCGACGCCGCGCCCGAGGCGTCCGCTTTCGATGGGGCCGAGACCGCGAGGGCGGTCGGGGCGGCCATGGAGGGGTCGGCACCGGCCGCCTACCGCCCGTCTGTCCTGATCGGGTTGCAGCGGACCGCCGGCAACGCCGCGGTGGCAGCCATGATCCAGCGGACGTCGGACTCTACCGGGGTGCAACGAAAGACCTCGTCCGTCCTCGACGTGGTTGGCCAGGGCCGGGGCCAACCGCTGGACCCGGAGCTGCTCGCCGAGATGGAGGGCCGCCTCGACGACGACTTCTCCGACGTGAGGATCCACACCAACCGAGACGCGGCCGACTCCGCAGCCGACGTCCGGGCCCAGGCCTACACGGTGGGCAACGAGGTCGTGTTCGGCGACGGCTCCCCTGCTCTCGACAGCCCCGAGGGCAAACGAACCCTGGCCCACGAGCTGACCCACGTGGTGCAGCAGCGCAACGGCCCCGTCGACGGCACCCCAACCGGAGACGGGATCGCCGTGAGCGACCCGTCCGACCGCTTCGAGCAGGCGGCCGCAGCCAACGCCGATCGGCTCATGTCTGGTGGCGGGGGATCCGGCACGGACGGCTCGGCCCAGCGCCAGGCCGCGCCCGAAGAGGTGGGGGACGAAGAGGACCACGAAGATGAGCCGCTGCAGGGGATCTGGCTGCAGCGCGATGCAGGTGGTGACCCGTCGGCGCCGGCGAGCGACGGTCAGTCGTCAGACGCGGGGGCCGCCCAATCGGGAGCAGCTGGTGCGGCTCCGACGGCAGAGGAATTCGCAGCGCAGTTCGATAGCGGCGAGATCGTCTCGGGGGTGGCCAATATGGAGGGGGCCGGCGACCTGGCCCCGGGCCAGCCGGGAGGTGACGACGGATCGTCGCCACCGACCGCCCAGGCCATCTCGCTCCAGCGCGACCCGCCTCCGGGCCCTCCGCCCGGCGGCCCGCCCGCCCAGGCCCCCGACCCCACCGCTCCTCCGCCCGGGCCAGCCCACCCCGGCACCGTCATCGACGTGGCCAAAGCGCTGGCAGCCGAGCCGCCGTTCAAGGCGGCCCTGGACCAGCTCAAGGCGGGAGCCGTGGCGGATTGGAAGAACATCGTGGCCGGGACCAGCCCGTTGGAAAAGACCGTGGCGTTCACCCTTACCGGGGCCATCGCCCTGGGCGGAGCCGCAGGCGCCTTGAGCAACCCGTCCAGCCGGATCTGGCTCATCGGGGCGGCCAACGGTCTGAAGCTGTCGATACCCGGCGTGCAGGGACTATCGGTCACGCCGATCACATCCGGGGGGCAATTCCGAGGCGGCACTATCACTCTCGAGCTGAAGTTCTGATCCCCCCGCCGGATTTCAACGGCGGACGAGGTCGCGGCCTCAGAGCTCCTTGACGATCTCGGCCATCTTGATGCCGGCTTCGGTGGGGTTGTTGACCACGTGGACGCCAGCGGCGGACAGGGCCTCCATCTTGGCCTGAGCGGTGCCCTTGGACCCGGAGATGATGGCGCCTGCGTGGCCCATCTTCTTCCCCGGCGGAGCGGTCACGCCGGCGATGTAGGCGACGACCGGCTTGGTGACTTCCTTGGCGATGAAGTCGGCCGCCTTTTCCTCTTCGGACCCACCGATCTCGCCGAACATGGCTATGGCGAGGGTGTCGGAGTCGGCCTGGAAGGCGGAAAGACAGTCAACGAAGTTGGTCCCCGGCACCGGGTCCCCTCCGATACCCACGCACGTGGTCACCCCGACGCCCAGCTGCTTGAGCTCGTACAGAGCCTGGTAGGTCAGCGTCCCGGAGCGACTCACGATGCCCACCGGTCCGCCGGGGAGGGCGATCTCTCCGGCCGTGATGCCGATGTTGCACTTGCCTGGACTGATGATGCCCGGGCAGTTGGGCCCGAGGAGGCGGGTGCCGGGGTACTTGTCGACCAAAATGTTGTAGACCCGGGCCTCGTCATGAGCCGGTATGCCTTCGGTGATGCAGACCACGAAGGGGATGCCCGCCTCGGCGGCTTCGAGGATGGCGGCCGCCGCCCCCTTCGGCGGGACCGACACGAAACTGGCGTTGGCGCCCGTCGCCGACACCGCCTCCGCCACGGTGTTGAAGACCGGGACTCCTTCGACGTCCTGGCCACCCTTGCCGGGGGTCACGCCGGCCACGATCCGGGTGCCGTAGGCCTTGTTGCGCAAGCCGTGGAAGCGGCCCTGGCCGCCGGTCAGGCCCTGGACCACGACCTTGGTGTTCTCGTCGATAAAGATGCTCACTGCACGTCTCCCGTATCTCCGGATGTTGCGGGTCCATTTCCGGATGTTCCGGATCGATTTCCGGATGTTCCGGCGTTACCTCCGGTTGTTCCGGATCCAGCGAGTTCCACGGCCTTGCGGGCCGCTTCCAGCATGGTCGGCGACGACATGACGCGATCCGATTCGACCTGCTTCAGGATGTCCCGGCCTTCCTCGGCGTTGGTTCCGTCGAGGCGGATCACCATGGGCGCCTTGATGTCGACGCGCTCCAAGGCGGTGACGATCCCCTGGGCCACTTCCTCGCCCCGGGTGATGCCTCCGAAGATGTTGATGAAAATGGCGCGAACGTTGGGGTCGGAGTTGATGACTTCGAGGGCGTTGGCCATCACCTCGGCGTTGGCTCCGCCTCCGATGTCCAGAAAGTTGGCGGGCTTGCCACCCACCTGGTTGACCACGTCGCAAGTGCTCATGGCCAGGCCGGCGCCGTTGGCGATGATCCCGACGTAGCCGTCGAGTCCCACGTACTGAAGTCCCTTGCTGCGGGCCAGACGTTCCCGCTCGTCGAACTCGTCGATATCCCGGAACCCGTCCCACTCCGGGTGACGGAACGAAGCGTTGTCGTCGAGGGTCACTTTGGCGTCGAGGGCGTGCACCTGACCGGCTGGGGTCAGGATGAGGGGGTTGATCTCCACCAAGTCGGCGTCGCCTTCGACGTAGCAGCGATACAGCTCGAGCAGTATCGCCACCGCCCCGTCGTGGGCTTCCTCGTCGAGCCCGGCCCGCTCGACCAGGCCGCGGGCGTCCGCTTCGACGAAGCCGATCGAGGGGTCGATGTACAACCGGGCGATCGCGTCTGGGTCCTCGTCGGCGACCGCTTCGATCTCGACCCCGCCCTTGGCGGAAACCATGGCAAGGTATTTCTTGGCGCCGCGGTCCAACGTGAAGCTGGCGTAGTACTCCTTCGAGATGTCCGAAGCGTGCTCCACCCAAAGGCGGCGCACGACGTGCCCCTTTATGTCGAGGCCGAGAATGTTGCCGGCGTGGTGACGCACCTCGTCGGAGTTCTCGGCCAGCTTCACCCCCCCGGCCTTGCCCCTTCCGCCCACTTGGACCTGGGCCTTGACCACCACCGGGTACCCGGCCTTGTCCGCCTCGGCCACCGCCTCGTCGACGGTGTCGGCCACGCCGCCCGCCGATACCGGGATGCCAAACCGGGCGAAGTATTGCTTGCCCTGATACTCGAACAGATCCACGCTCGCTCCTGATGCTCTCGTATACGGAAAAAAGACGGCCGGTCGTCAGCCGGCGCTGAGGGCCTCCCGCCGGTCCAGCGCTTGCTCCAGCCAAGACGTGATTGCACCGAGTGGGGCGCCGGGCGTGAAAATCTCCGCCACGCCGATGCCCTTGAGCTCCGCCACATCGGCCTCGGGAATGATGCCACCCGCGAAGACCAAGACGTCGCTGGCGCCCCTCGACTTCAGCTCCTCGATGATCCGAGGGAACAGGGTCATGTGGGCTCCCGACAGGATCGACAATCCGACCGCGTCGGCGTCCTCTTGGATCACCGTCTCGGCGACCTGCTCGGGAGTCTGGTGCAACCCGGTGTAGATCACTTCGAAGCCGGCTTCTCGAAGCGCCCGAGCGATGACCCTGGCCCCGCGATCGTGACCATCCAGGCCAGGCTTGGCCACCACCACCCTGTAGGTGCGCTCCATTCCGATCGAATACTCGCAGGTCACGGCCTCCCGGGGCCAGCCCGCAAGGTCTGGTCGGCGGCCTGGCCCAAGTGGCCGCGGCGGGTCGTCAGGCCCGTTTGATCGGAGCCAGCGCCAGCGCCAGGTGCTTTTCACCGACGGACGGGAAGCGGACCCTCGCCTCGGCTCGCTCACCTTCGCCACCGACATCTATGACCACGCCTTCGCCCCACTTGGCGTGCACGACCGACTCCCCGACGCGCAGCCCGAGCGACTCGGCTCCCGTGCCATGGACCGGTCCGGTCTTGGCCCGGCGCATGGCCGACTCCACGATCCGGTCGCGTCCGCTCAGATCGGATCGCCTGCTGCCCTGGACCCGGCCTCCGTCCTCCATCCGAACGAGCGTGTCGGGGATCTCGTTGAGGAAACGGCTCGGGGGGTTGTACTGGGTCTGGCCCCACAGGCTGCGACACCAGGCGTTCGACAGGTAGAGGCGCTCCCTTGCCCGGGTTATGCCCACGTACGCCAGGCGGCGTTCCTCCTCCATCTCGTCGGGCTCACCGAGGGATCGAAGGTGGGGGAACACGCCGTCTTCCATGCCGACGATGAAAACGACCGGGTATTCGAGTCCCTTGGCCGTGTGGAGGGTCATCAGCGTCACCTTGGAGGAGTCCCCGTCCACCTCGTCCGCGTCGGCGACGAGGCTCACCTGCTCGAGGAAGGCGTCGAGGTCCTCGACCTCGCGGGCCGCGCCGATCAGCTCCTCGATGTTCTCGATGCGACCGGCAGATTCGACGGTGTGTTCCGACACCAGCTCGGCCAGGTAGCCGGTCCGGTCCGCCACCGCTTCCAGGAGGGCGGCCGGGCCCAGTTCGTCCCGCGAGAACCGCAGCTCGTCGAGTAGCCCAACCAGATCACGCACGCCGCCCAGGGCTTTGCCGGTCACCCCCGCCACTTCAGCTTCGTTCAGAGCCCGAGCAAACGTCGTGTCGTGGTCCCTCGCCCACCGGTCCATCCGGGCCAGCGAGGTGTCGCCGATCCCCCGCTTGGGAACGTTGACCACCCGCTTGAGGGATACTTCGTCCTCCGGGTTGGCGAGCACCCGTAGATAGGCGAGCAGGTCCTTGACTTCGCGACGGTCGTAGAAGCGGGTGCCGCCCACCACCTTGTAAGGGATGTCGCGACGGACGAGCTCCTCTTCGACGGCGCGCGACTGGGCGTTGGCCCGGTAGAAGACCGCCACATCCCCCCACTCGTAGAGCGTGCCGTCGGCGCGGCCCGCACCTTCCGCCCGGTGCAGCTTGATCACCTCAGAAGCCAGCCACGATCCTTCGTCGTGTTCGTCCTCGGCGTGGTAACGCACGACCGGGTGACCACCCTCCTGGTCGGTCCACAGGTGCTTCGGCTTGCGCATGGCGTTGTTGGCTATGACGGCGTTGGCGGCATCGAGGACGACCTGCGTCGAGCGGTAGTTCTGCTCGAGCACGACGACTTTGGCGTCAGGGAAAGCCTCCTCGAACTGCAGGATGTTGCGGATGTCAGCCCCCCGCCAGCCGTACACCGACTGGTCGCTGTCGCCGACCACCGAGATCTGGCGATAGAGACCCGAAAGCAGGAGGACCAGTTCGTTCTGGGCCCGATTGGTGTCCTGGTACTCGTCGACGAGGACGTGACGGAAGCGCTGCTGGTAGTGCTCCAGCACGTCGGGGCAGGCTTGCAGCAGGTTGACCGTGACGAGGAGCAGGTCGTCGAAGTCCATGGCATTGGCAGCAACCAACCGCTGCTGGTACTCGCGGTACACGTCGCCGACCCGCCGCTCCATGACCGTCCGAGCCCGGCCGGAATAACTCTCGAAGTCGATCAGCTCGTTTTTCGCAGTCGAGATGTACCCGTGGATGGAGCGGGGTGGGAACTTCTTGGAGTCGAGGCCCTGGTCACGAACGACGTAACCGACGAGGCGCACGGCGTCGGCCTGGTCGTAGATGGTGAAGTTGGACTTGTAACCGAGCCGGGATGCGTCGCGCCGAAGGATGCGCACACAAGCCGAGTGGAAGGTGCTCACCCACATGCGGCTGGCCACAGGACCAACCAGAGCCGCCACCCGCTCGCGCATTTCCTGGGCCGCCTTGTTGGTAAAGGTGATGGCCAGAATTTCGAACGGCGAGATGCCCTGCTCAGCGATGAGCCAGGCGATGCGATGCGTCAGCACCCGGGTCTTGCCCGAGCCGGCGCCGGCCACGATCAGCAGGGGGCCTTCGGGGTACGTCACCGCCGCCGCTTGGGCCTCGTTGAGGCCTTCGAGGAGGTCCGTACCGTCGAAGGGGTCGAGCACCATGGCCAGATCCAAGGTACCGGCTGGCCAGGACCGGCTCGGGCCACCCGCGGGACGGCACCCGCGTCATGGCGTCGGGGGCCGACAGCCCACTCCCGCCTGCCAGAAACGCATCCGGATAGGCGTCGCCCGCCCATCCTGAGGCAAAGTGTCGGCAACAGCCCACGAGCCACAGGAGAAGAAAGACGTCATGAGCGGAATCTGCGAGGGCCGGGTGGTCGTCATCACAGGCGCGGCCCGGGGGATCGGACGGGGCTACGCGCTGGAGTTCGCCCGGCAGGGCGCCAAGGTCATGATCAACGACCTAGGCGGAGAGATGGACGGCACGGGTAGCTCGACCGGCCCAGCCGGCCAAGTCGTCGACGAGATCAGGTCGATGGGCGGCGAGGCCATGGCCAACGGCGAGGACGTGTCGGACTTCGACGGGGCGTCCAAAATGATCAAAGCCGCCATCGAAGGGTTCGGCCGTATCGACGTGCTGGTCAACAACGCCGGCATCCTGCGGGACCGCATGCTCGTCAACATGACCCCCGAGGAATGGGACGCCGTCATCCGCGTCCACCTTCGGGGGACCTTCGCCCCGAGCCATGCCGCCCTCGAGTACTGGCGCGAGCGGTCCAAGGCCGGCGCGACCAACGACGCCCGCATCATCAACACCACGTCGCCGTCCGGCATCTACGGCAACGTGGGCCAGACGAACTACGGAGCGGCCAAGGCCGGAATCGCCGCCTTTACCGTCATCGCCGCCATGGAGGTGGGCCGGTACGGCGTTACCGTCAACGCCATCGCGCCGGCCGCCCTGACCCGCATGACCGAGAACCTCGGTATGGGGCAGCAGGCTGCTGCGGTGCCTGCTGACCAGTTCAACCCGTTGGCTCCGGACAACATCGCTCCCCTCGTCGTGTGGCTCGGGAGCCTCGAGTCCGGGGGCGTCACCGGCCGGGTGTTCAACGTGATGGGCGGCCACGTCAGCGTCGCCGAAGGGTGGGTCGAAGGTCCCGCCGCCGACAAGGAAGGACGGTGGGATCCCGCCGAACTGGGCGAGATCATCCCTGATCTGGTGGCCAGGGCCGCTCCCAACGCCGACATGCGAGGCCTCCGGACCTGACCGGCCACCGGGCGACGCCGTGTCGCGTCGTGTCGACGACCACCTTGGTCCCATCCGCCGCCAGAATGGGACCGTGACCGCTGTCGTACCAACGTCCACGGCGCCCAGGACCGAGCCGGAACCGGTGCTTCGAACCACGGGCCTCAGCGTCAATTTCGGTCCGCTCCGGGCTCTCGATCACGTCGACATGTGCGTCCGGAGGGGCGAGATCGTAGCCCTCGCGGGCGAAAACGGAGCCGGCAAGTCGACCCTCGTTCGTTGCATCGCGGGCGACATTCCGCCGACGTCGGGCCAGGTCGTGATCAACGGTCAGGTGGTCAGCCCCGACCCCCGCGCCGCCGCCCGGTTGGGCGTGGCCGTCGTGTGGCAGGACCTGGCCTTGTGCGACAACTTGGACATCGCCGCCAACCTGCTGCTGGGGCGGGAGTCGCGTCGCACGATGTTCTCCGCCACGCGCGCCCACACTCACGCGACCGCGCTGCTGGACGGACTTGGCATCGCCTTGCCGGACACGGCCACCACCGTGAGGCACCTGTCGGGCGGGCAAAGGCAACTGGTCGCGGTGGCCAGAGCCATGAGGGACCACCCTCACCTTCTCATCCTCGACGAGCCGACCGCTTCGCTCGGAGTGGCGGAGTCGGTCCAAGTAGAAGAGCTGACCGCAACGTTGCCGGCCCAAGGCACGACCGTTCTCCTGGTCTCCCACGACGTCGAGCAGATGTTCCGCTTGGCCGACCGCATCGTGGTGCTCCGCCACGGCCAGGTGGTAGCGGACGTGGAGCCGGAGCTGTCCCACCCTGACGAAGTGGCGGCCCTCCTGTCAGGCCAGCCCGTCGATGTGTCCGCCCGTCGGCAGCTGACCCGCCTGCACAGCCTCGCCGACCAGCTCGCCTCCGCAGAGCCTTCGTCAAGCCTGTCCCTCATCCTTTCCGCTCTGGGTGGCGCGTTGGAGAACGAGCATCTGTGCATACACGTACGAGAAGGGGGCGTGCTGCGCCTGGCAGGGACGGTCGGAGTACCCGACCGGATCGTGACGGCTTGGCAGACGGTGCCCGCCGGCGTGGCCGGGGGCCAGATCGGCCGGGCCGCCGCTACCGGCGAGGAGGTGGTCTCCGCGGACATTGAGTCCGCCGCCGGGTGGGCCCGCCACCGCCACGAAGCGCGCCTGGCCGGGATCCGCAGCGCGTGGAGCGTGCCGTTTACAGGAACGTCCGGTGTGACCGGGGTGATCACGGTGTTGGGCGGTGACGCTGGCTCTCCCTCGCGAGACGAGCTCAACCTGGTCACGGTTTACGCCGGATACGCCGCCAGCGCCCTGGAGCGAGACCGCTTGCTCGGCGAGCTGACGGCGCGCAACCGCGTTCTCGAAACCATCCGCGAGGTGCTTGAAACGCTCGCCGGCCCGGTCCCCCTCACCGATGGGCTCGACGTCGCGCTCCGGGCACTTCTTATCGGCCTCGCCGCCGATGAGGTAGGGCTGCTGACCCGGTCGCCCGGACAGGATGGCCCATCGTGTCGTGGAAGTGCCAACCGCGGTGACGCGTCGCTCCAGCCCTCGTTCGAGCTGAGGAGCGTCGCCGAGACCACGCTGGACGAGTTCGGCGACCTGGGCGTTCGGCGCTCCCGATCGCCGGGCGACCCGGCGTGGAGCCTCGCCATCGCCTTCCCCGCTCCGGGCGGAACGGCCGCCCTCGTCGCCCGCTGGCAAGACGGCAACCCCGGAGCCGACCACACCGCCTTGATCGAAGACGCCGCCAACTCGTTGAGGCTGGCCCTGGAACGCGAAGCTTCCGATCGGATACGACGCGAGGCGATGGCCCTGCGGAGCTCTCAGGAACTCCAGCGCAAGTTCCTGTCGTGGCTCTCCCATGAGCTTCGAACCCCCCTCACCGCGATCCGCGGGTACGCGTCGAGTCTTCTGCAGACCGACGTCAGCTGGGACGGCCACTCCCAAAAGCGGTTCCTCGGCCGGATAAGCGAAGAGTCGGCCCGGTTGGGGCGCCTCGTCGACGACCTGCTGGACTTCTCTGCCATAGACGCCGGCATCCTGCGCCTCCACCCGGATTGGTGCGACCTGGCCCTCGTGCTCGAAGCGGCCAAGGCGTGCGTCCCGGTCCAAGGCTCGGGCGAGGTCGAGTTGCGTTGCGCCGTCGATCTGCCGATCGTGTGGGCCGACCACGACCGCCTGGAGCAGGTGTTCGTCAACCTCATCGACAACGCCATCCGCCACAACCCACCCGGAACGAAAGTGGTCGTCGAGGCGGCCGCGGCACCCGCCTCGACGGTCAGGGTCGGCGTTACCGACAATGGCCTGGGCGTGCCGGCCGACGTCGTCGCCGGAAGTTTCGCGACCCGGGTGGAGCGCCGGAGTAGGACCGCCGGCGCCGGTCTCGGGCTATCCATCGCCAAGGGCATCGTCGACGCCCACGGCGGCCGCATCGATATCGAGAAACTCGCGGCCGGGACTAGATGCGTGGTCGACCTTCCCGTGGCGCTGGGCGCTCCGGCGTCGGAAGTCGCCGGCGATGCCTGACGGAGAACCCTTGACGTGCGTCCTGATCGTCGAGGACGACCCCAACATCGTGGACCTCATCCGCTCCAACCTCGTGGTCCGGGGTTTCGACACTGTCGTCTCCACCGACGGGACACGGGCCCTTCAGCTGTTGGATACCGAGGAGCCTGACATCGTCCTGCTGGACCTGATGTTGCCCGACGTGGACGGTTTCGAGCTGTGCCGACAGATCAGGGAGAGGTCCGCAGTCGGTGTCATAGTGGTCTCCGCTCGCGGGGGCGAGCGCGACAAGGTGTCGGCTCTCAACGTGGGCGCCGACGACTACATGACCAAGCCGTTCAGCATCGAGGAGCTGCTGGCCCGGATCGCCGCGACTCTGCGTCGGACGCGCGTGACGGAGTTGGGTGAGACCTCCGCTCCAGTCGTGCTGATCGGCGAGTTGCGGATCGACTTGGCCGCCCAACAGGTCACCCGCCGAGGGGAGCCCGTGCACCTGACCCCGACAGAATTCGCGCTGCTGCGTGAACTGGCCTCCAACCGAGGCAAATCGCTGACTCACGCCCACTTGTTGCGTCGGGTCTGGGGGACCGGGTACGAGACCGAGACCGAGTACGTCCGGGTGTATGTGCGGCGGCTGCGATCCAAGCTCGAAATCGACGGGGAGGGCCCGCTGATCATCACCTTGCCGCGGGTCGGGTACCGCATGACCGCCGGGTAGCGGCCGACCGCAACTCTTGGATCATGGACCGGTTGGATCACCCGCCCCGTAGATCGGCTCCCACGATCACGTTTACGATTTATTAATGCGGCGTGGCCGATGTTCACGAGATGTTCACGGTCTCGGTCTTATCGTCCGAGTGGAAAGACCTAACGGCTGCGACCAGACCGCCCTCGTCAGAGGGCGTGGTGGCACGGCCCCAAAACAGGGGGAACATCGACCCGTGAATAACAAGCGCGCCCTCGTGGTGCTAGCAGTTGGTATCGGACTCGTCTCGAGCGCTTGCGGAAGTACCAGCAAGAGCACGAGCAGCGCGACCACCGTCGCCACCCCGACAACGACGGTAGCCCCAGCTCCTCTCTCGATCAGCTCGTTCACGCGTGACTTCTCGGCCATGTCGCAGTTGACGAGCCTCGCCGCGCAAGGCAAAGGCACCGTGGCGGTCATCCTGCCCGATACGGTGTCCTCGGCCCGTTACACGGAGTTCGACGCACCTTATTTGACCAAGGCGTTCGAGGACGCCGGCCTGACGAGCTCACAGTTCGTCGTGCAAAACGCCCAGGGCAGCGACCCCACCCAGCTGACCGATGCCGAGTCGGACATCACCGCAGGAGCGAGCGTGCTCATCGTCGACCCGCTCGATTCGGGCGTCGGCGCCCAAATCGAGTCCTACGCCAAGGAGCACGGTGTCGCGGTGATCGACTACGACCGCCTCACCCTCGGTGGCAGCCGGTCGTACTACGTGAGCTTCAACAACGTCCAGGTCGGAACGCTTCTCGGCCAGGGCCTGGTGTCGTGCGTCGCCGCTTGGGGAGTGACTCACCCCAACGTGATCGTCATGCGGGGAGCTGCCACTGACAACAACGCCACTCTTTTCGCTCAGGGCTACGACGCGGTCATGGCTCCTTACTTCACTAGCGGGAAGTGGACCGAGGAGGCCCAGCCAGCCGGAACATGGACTCCCGCCGTCGCCCAAACAGAGTTCGAGCAGGCTTACACCGCTCATCCCAGCTCTAACGCGGCGCTCATTCCGAACGACGAGAACGGTGCGCCGATCATCTCCTACCTGAAGACGCTGCACATCCCGGCTAAGAAGTTCCCCATGACCGGACAGGACTCCACCCTGATCGGGCTACAGAACATCCTGACCGGCTACCAGTGCGGCACGGTGTACAAGCCGATCTATGAGGAAGCTCAAGCCGCCGTCGCCCTTGCCATCTACGCCAGGGCCAACCAGACCCCGCCGCCGAGCCTGGTCAACGGGAACACTGCCGACACGAAGTCGAACACCCAGGTGCCGTCCGTGCTCTTGACCCCAGAATGGGTCACGCCGACCAACATGGCGTCGACCGTCGTTGCCGACGGGTTCGTAACGGCAGCCCAGCTCTGCACGGCCGCGTACGCGACGGCCTGCTCCGCTGCCGGCATCTCCTAATAGCCTCCGCGAGATACGCGAACAGCGAGTACCTTCGGACGCGATGAGCTTCCCGCCTGGTAACACGGCCTGGCCCGGTAACCCGGGCCAGGCCGGGGCGCCAACCAACCCGGGCGCGGCGGCAGGTGCGGAACTTTTATCCATCTCCCGCTTGGTCAAGCGCTTCGGCGCCGTGGAAGCACTGTCTGGGGTCAACCTAGAGGTCCCCGCAGGCAAGGTGACCGCCCTGATCGGGGACAACGGCGCCGGAAAGTCGACGCTGATCAAGACCATCTCCGGCATCTGGGAACCGGATTCCGGCCAGATGCACTGGGAGGGGGAAACGGTGCGAATCCGAGGGCCGAGGGACGCCACGGCCCTCGGAATCGCCACCGTGTATCAGGACCTGGCCCTCTGCGACAACCTGGACATCGTCCAAAACATGTTCCTCGGGCGGGAGCCCCGCCAGGCTGGGCTGCTCAATGAGACGAAGATGGAGCGGGAAGCGAAGGAAACGCTCAGCGAACTGTCGGTGACAACCGTTCGCTCGATCCGCCAGACGGTCGGGTCGCTGTCAGGGGGTCAACGACAGGCCGTCGCAGTGGCCCGAGCGGTCATGCAGAACGCCCGCCTGGTCATCATGGACGAGCCCACCGCTGCTCTCGGAGTAGCCCAAACGGCGATGGTCCTCGAGCTGATCGCCACGCTCAGGTCTCGCGGCATCGCCGTGCTGCTCATATCCCACAACCTCAACGACGTCTTCCAGGTCGCCGACCGGATCGCTGTGCTCTACCTCGGCCGCATGGCCGCAGCCGGACCGATATCCGATTTCGACACCCAGTCCGCGGTCCTTGCGATCACAACCGGCAGCCCCACCGGCTCACCGTCCGAACAAAGCGAAACGGCCTAAGCCATGGCTTTCACCTCAAAGCCCAAATCACCGACGACGGACAGTCCACCACCAGCCGAGGGCCCCCTCGCTCCACTTCCAGCCGTCACCGATCGGGTGACGAGTCCCGAGCTCACCGCCGGCTCTTTCAACGAATACGTGAAAGCCTGGGTGCAGAGGGTACGCGGCGGTGACAGCGGGATGCTCCCGGTCCTGGGCGGACTGATCCTGATCGTCGTCATCTTCCAAAGCCAGAAGTCGGTCTTTCTTTCGGCCGCCAACTTGACCAACCTCCTCATCCAAGCAGCCGCCTTCATACTCCTCGGCATGGCTGAGGTGTTCGTTCTGCTACTCGGCGAGATCGATCTGTCCATCGGGTACGTCGGTGCCTGCGGAGCGGTCGTCACCGTCGCGACCGCGGCTCCACCGGGGAACCATCCGTGGTGGATCGCCATCCTGGCCGGTCTGGCCTTCACGTCCTTGTGCGGCCTCCTTCAAGGGGCCCTGATCACCCGCCTGCGGGTGCCGTCTTTTATCGTCACCCTGGCCGGACTCCTCGGGTTCGAAGGAATGCTGATATTCCTCGCCGACCGTGAGGGCGGCCGGGCTGGTGGCGGCACCTTGGAGATCACCAACAACATCCTGAGGGACCTGGTCGACGGGAACCTGAGCGTGGCGGCCGGATGGACAATGCTGGTGCTGGTCGTCGTCGCCTTCGCGGTGTTCCACCTGGCCAGGGACCGCCACCGGCGGGCCCACGGACTCGTAGCGCCCCCGACCGCGCTCACCGCCCTCCGGATCCTCCTGGTAGCAGTGGCCGGCTTCGCTCTGGTGGCGGTGTGCAACACCAACCGAGGCCGGCTCAAATCGCACCCGTTCCAAGGCGTGCCGTGGGTCGTCCTGATCATCATCGGCGTGTTCGGAGCGTGGACCGTCCTGCTGGGCCGGACCCGCTTCGGGCGTTACGTTTACGCCATCGGCGGCAACGCCGAGGCCGCCCGCCGGGCCGGGATCAGCCTCAATCGGATCCGTCTCGCCTGCTTTGCCCTGGGCGGGCTGACAGCCGGTCTGGGCGGGATCATCTACGCGTCCAACCTCGGATCGATCTCCAGCAACGTCGACGGAGGGCAATTGGTGCTCTACGCCGTGGCCGCCGCGGTAATCGGGGGCACCAGCCTGTTCGGTGGTCGCGGCAAGATGCTCCACGCCGTGGTCGGCGGTCTGGTCATCGCAACCATCTACAACGGGATGGGCCTCATAGGGCTCAGCGCATCGTCGCAGTACATGGTGACGGCCCTGGTGTTGCTAGCCGCCGCCACAGTCGACGCCCTGGCGCGTCGCAACGCGACGCGAACCTGACGGGCCGGTTACTCCCATTCGATGGGGCCGGTTACTCCCATTCGATGGGGCCGGTTACTCCCGTTCGATGGGGCCGGTTACTCCCATTCGATGGGGCCGGTTACTCCCATTCGATGGGGCCGGTTACTCCCATTCGATGGGGCCGGTTACTCCCATTCGATGGTGCCGGGCGGCTTCGACGTGATGTCGAACGCCACCCGATTTACCCCGGGCACTTCGTTGATGATCCGGCTGGACAGCCGCTCGAGAACTTCATAGGGAAGCCTGGCCCAGTCCGCGGTCATGGCGTCCTCGGACGTGACGGCCCGGATGATGATGGGGTGCGCGTACGTCCGCTCGTCGCCCATGACTCCCACCGTCTTCACCACCGGCAGGACGGCGAAGCTCTGCCACAGCTCCCGGTAGAGACCGGCCCGGCGGATCTCCTCTATCACGATGGCGTCGGCGGCCTGAAGGATGGTCACCCGCTCCGCGGTGACGCCCCCGACGATGCGCACGGCCAGGCCCGGCCCAGGAAATGGCTGGCGCCACACGATCTCCTCGGGCAGACCGAGCTCCTCGCCGACGGCTCGCACTTCGTCCTTGAACAGGTTGCGCAGCGGCTCGACCAGCTCGAACTGCATGTCGTCGGGAAGCCCTCCGACATTGTGATGAGACTTGATCTTGGCTGCGTCCTTGGTACCGGACTCGATGATGTCGGGATAGAGCGTCCCCTGCACCAGGAAGCGGGCGTCGCCGAGATCCGAGGCGGCCTCTTCGAACACGCGGATGAACGTCTCGCCGATGATCTTGCGCTTGCGCTCCGGGTCGACGATGTCGTCCAGCGCCCCGAGAAAGCGGTCGGCCGCCTTGACGTGCACGAGGTCGACGTTGAACTGTTCCCTGAACGTGGCCTCCACCTGGTCCGCCTCGCCCGCGCGCAGCAACCCGGTGTCGACGAAGACGCAGGTCAGCTGGGAACCGATCGCTTTGTGCACGAGCGCAGCCGCCACGGCGGAGTCCACCCCGCCCGACAGCCCACAGATCACTCGCTCCGAACGGACCTGTTCTCTGATGGCCTCAACCGAAGCTTCGATCACCGACGTCATCGTCCAAGCCGGGCGGCATCCGCACACGTCGTAAAGGAAAGCCTTGAGGATGGCTTGGCCTCCGTGGGTGTGCACGACTTCCGGGTGGAACTGCACCCCGAAAATGCCCCGGGAGGGATCCTCGAGCGCAGCAACCGGGGCGTCCGCGGTCAGCGCCGTCGACCGGAAACCGGGCGGGGCTTCGGCGATGGCGTCGAAGTGGCTCATCCACACGTCGAACACCGGCGGGACCGCCCCGAACAGAACCGAGGGCGCCGGGCCATCCGACGTCAACGTCACGGAAGTCCGGCCGTACTCACCCTTGCCATTGCCGTCGACCACGCCGCCGAGCTGGCGGGCGATCAGCTGGGCCCCATAACAGATGCCAAGAACCGGTATGCCCAACTCGTACACGTCGGGATCGAGTAACGGGGCGCCCGCCACGTTGACCGACTTCGGTCCGCCCGACAAGACGATCCCGGCCGGCCGGCGAGCGGCCAACTCCGATGCGGTGACCGTGTGGGGCACGATCTCGCTGTAGACGTGCGCTTCGCGCACCCGACGGGCGATCAGCTGCGCATACTGCGCCCCGAAGTCGATGACCAGGACGGGGGATGCCGTGTTGTCAGGGACGGTCAACGCTGTGGCCCTCTGGGCCGGCCGGCTAATGACCCATCCCGACGCCCTGCGACCGCTGGAGGCTCTTGCCCTCGGTCTGCAAGGCGGGGGCGACCATGACTTCGGCCTTCTGGAACTCCTTCACCGACTCGTAGCCGCAGGTAGCCATGGACGTCCGGAGGGCGCCGAACAGATTGAGCCGGCCATCGTTTTCGTGGGCGGGGCCCACCAGGATCTCCTTGAGCGTTCCCCGGGTCGTCGTCTTGACCCGGGCGCCCCTGGGCAGTGTCGGGTGAAAAGTGGCCATTCCCCAGTGGTAGCCCTTGCCCGGCGCTTCCACCGACGCGGCCAGCGGGGACCCGATCATCACCGCATCGGCCCCACATACGACGGCCTTGGCGATGTCGCCTCCGGTGCCCATTCCGCCGTCCGCGATCACCTGCACGTAGACACCCGTCTCGTCGAGGTGCTGGGCCCGGGCCGCTCGGGCGTCGGCGATGGCCGTGGCCTGCGGGACGCCGATCCCGAGCACCCCTCTGGTCGTGCAAGCGTGACCCGGCCCGACCCCGACGAGAACGCCGACGGCTCCGGTGCGCATCAAGTGCAGGGCGGCCTGATAGGAGGCGCAGCCGCCGACGATCACGGGGATGTCGAACTCCCGGATGAAGCGCTTGAGGTTGAGTGGCTCGCTCGTCTTGGACACGTGCTCGGCCGAAACCACCGTCCCTTGGATGACGAAGAGGTCCAGCTCGGCCTCTAGCAGGGCCGCCGCGTACTGCTCAGTGCGCTGAGGGGTCAGCGAAGCGCACGACACCACGCCCGCTTCTTTGATCTCCCGTATGCGCTGGGAGACCAGTTCGGGGTGGATCGGCTCCATGTAGATCTGCTGCATGCGAGCCGTGGCCTTGTCGACGTCGAGGTGGGATATTTCCTCGAGCAGCGGATCCGGGTCCTCGTACCGGGTCCATACCCCTTCGAGGTTGAGCACTCCGACCCCGCCGAGGCGGCCTATTTCTATGGCGGTGGAGGGGCTGACGACACCATCCATGGCGGACGCCATGAGCGGCAAGTCGAAGCGGAATGCGTCGATCTCCCAGGAGATGTCGACGTCCTCTGGGTCGCGGGTCCGCCGGCTGGGAACTATCGCGATGTCGTCGAAACCGTAGGCCCTCCGACCCGACTTTCCTCGCCCGATCTCTACCTCGGCCACCTGCTCTCCCTCGCTCGCATCGCCTCGCTTGGTATCGCTACAGCCTAGTGGCCGGGACGGCGCAACCGAGGCCCGAGATTCAGGTGTGGAGGCCCGCCAGCCCGGCGATTATGACCAGGCTGATGAAGACCACCAGGGTGGCCAGGCACCAGGTCCGGGCCAGCGCGCTGGCCTTCAGGGCTCCCTGAGCGTCGCCCAATTGGGCCCGGCGGGTCACCATTATCGAGTACACGACGGCAACGATGCCCATGGGAAAAAACAGGATGAAGCACGCCAGGGACAACCAGAAGTACGACTGAGGGGTCGCATCCGACAACGGGGCAAAGGGGGCACGTCGGTAGCCGTCGGGGCGATTCCGCCACGAACCACTCGGGCGAACCCACCCCGTCGGCTGGGGCTGATGCCAACCCGGAGCGGGCGACGGCGGCGCCCACCCGTGGCCGGGCGGGCCCGTCGGAGGTCCCCAGTCCGGGGCCGGCGGCGGTTCGACGGCTGGGGCGGTAGATCCGCTCGGCGGCGCAGAGACCGCGCCGGGTTCGGGCCCGGCGACCGGTGTCGGGTTACCTGAAGCTGACGGCGGGGCCCACCCTCCGGAGGGGGCCAGCTCCCAAGCCGCCGGCGGCGGCGGCCACGAGGGGTCGGGCGAGGCGGCCGGTGTCGGGGGTCGGTAGTCACCGGCAACCGGCGGGGCCCAGGCCGGCGGCAGTTCCGGCGACAGCGCAGGAACGGGAGGGACAGCGGCGGGAACGGGCTTCGGCCGCGGGCGGGCCAGTACCTCCGGCACGATCCCGGCGGCTTGCTGGGCCAGCTCACCGCGATGGGTCGGTGCGCGCGGCACGGGAGGCTCCGGTGCCGCATCGACGGCCGGGCGCGCCATAACGGCGCCGCAACGGGCGCAATTGGCGGCCTGACCAGCCGCAACGGTGCCGCACCGAGGGCAAATCATCTGTATACAAGGTACCGGTTGCCGGGCCCTGCCGTGCATCAGTAACCGCTTCGGATCGCGGGCCTCACGCCAGCACCAGGTCCAGTAGCTCTGTGAGCATGCGCGCCGTCGCCCCCCAGACCGTGTCGCCGATGAGTTCGAAGAACTCCAGTGGGCGCTCGACTCCGTCCGGGAACGTCCACAACTCCTGCCGGTATACCTCGGAGCCGGTCAGCTCGACGAGCGGGATCGTGAATGCTCTCTCCACCTCGGCCGGGTTCGGTCGCAGCGTAGGCCGGGAAGCGAGGGCTCCGACGAAGGGGGTTATGGGAGCCGGGTTGAGCGCCGTGCGCATCTGGGTGAGCCGGCCCATGACCTCGACGCCCGAAGGATCCAAGCCGACCTCTTCCTCGGTTTCGCGCAGAGCAGCCGACAGCGCGCTCTCGCCCAGCTCGAGCCGCCCTCCGGGAAAGGAAACTTGATGGGTGTGGGAGCGCAGCCGGGACGAGCGTCTCGTGAGGATCACGTGCGCCTGGCCGTCCTGGTCGAACAGAGCGCACAGGACTCCCGCCGGACGGCTGGAGCGTCCCGGCAAGGCCACGGTGGGCACTTGCGTCTCGGCGCCGTCATCGGGATCGCCTCGCCGCGCCAACGCCGATCTGACGTCGGCCACGGAGATGTGAGCGGAACGATCGATGCCCGCTCGGCTCCAAGCGGCCCCCGGGCCGGGGCGCCATATGGTGGGCCGCGGGATCTTCTGCGGACCACCGCGTGCGGGTACTACCTCGGCTGGGTCAGACAACCGGCGTCCAGGATTCCGCGGCCGCTACGCCGTCGTCGCCTCCGCTCGAGGGTACGGCCACCCGCTGGGCCGCCGTCGCCGCCGCCAGCTCCTCGAGAACGTCGCGCAAGCCGCCGGTCTTGAGGGTGGACATGACCCGTCCCGGGGGCGTCTCGCCCCGCTCCCACTCCATCCAGGCTTCCAGCAGCTTGGTTGCGTCAGGGGGAGGTCGATCCATACCTACAATCTACGCGACGGGCCGGCCGAGCCGGCTTGGCCTGCCCCGGCGGACGCCAAGTGTGATCGATTCGCCCTCTTGTGTTCGAAAACAGTCGCCCAGCGACACTTATCGCGCCCGCCAAACCGAATCGAACACGCGACCGCCCGCGGACCCCGCCATAAAGCAGTTCGAAGGCCCGGTCCGTTCACCTGGGAGGTGAGGGACCGGGCCTTCGAGCAAAGACAGGACGGCGGGAAGACGGATCGGGCTAGAAGCCCATGCCTCCCATGCCACCCATACCACCCATACCACCCATGCCGCCGCCCCCGCCCGCCGGCATGGCCGGCTGCTTCTCGGGCTTGTCGGCCACGATGCATTCGGTGGTGAGCAGGAGGGCTGCGATAGACGCCGCGTTCTGCAGCGCCGAGCGGGTCACCTTGGCCGGATCGATCACGCCGGCCTTGAGCAGGTCGACGTACTCCCCCGTCGCCGCGTTGAGGCCGATGTTGCCGGTCTCGCGCTCAGCTTGCTCGACGGCGACGCCGCCTTCCAGGCCGGCGTTGATGGCGATCCACTTCACGGGCTCCTCTAGCGCTTTGAGGATGATCCGAGCACCGGTCGCCTCGTCACCCTTGAGCTTCGACACCACCTTGGCCACGCTCGGTCGGCTGCGCAGGAGCGCGGTGCCGCCTCCGGCGACGATGCCTTCCTCGATGGCGGCGCGAGTCGCCGAGAGGGCGTCCTCGATGCGGTGCTTCTTCTCCTTGAGCTCCACCTCTGTGGCGGCACCCACCTTGACCACGGCGACGCCACCGGACAGCTTGGCCAGCCGTTCCTGCAGCTTCTCGCGGTCCCAGTCGGAGTCGGTGTCCTCGATCTCGCGCTTGATCTGGGCGATGCGGCCCTTGACCTCGGCCTCGTCGCCAGCGCCTTCGACGATGGTCGTGTTGTCCTTGGTGATCACGATCTTGCGGGCCCGGCCCAGCAGATCGATCGTCGTGTTCTCCAGCTTGAGGCCGACGTCCTCGGAGATGACCTGAGCTCCGGTCAACGTGGCCAGGTCGGCCAGCATCGCCTTACGGCGGTCGCCAAAGCCGGGGGCCTTCACGGCCACCGAGGTAAACGTGCCGCGGATCTTGTTGACCACAAGCGTCGCCAGGGCCTCGCCTTCGACGTCCTCGGCGATGATCAGCAGCGGCTTGGCCGACTGCATCACCCGCTCGAGCACGGGGACCAGGTCGTGGACCGCACTGATCTTGGAGTTGGCGATCAGGATGTACGGGTCTTCGAGCACCGACTCCTGGCGCTCCTGGTCGGTCACGAAGTACGGGGACAGGTAGCCCTTGTCGAACTGCATGCCCTCGGTGAATTCGAGCTCCAAACCGAAAGTGTTGGACTCCTCGACGGTAACGACGCCGTCCTTTCCGACCTTGTCGATGGCATCGGCGAGGACTTCACCGATCGACGCGTCCGCAGCGGATATCGAAGCGACTTGCGCAATCTCGGTCTTGTCGTCGATTTCCTTGGCCTGGCTCTTGATGGCCTCGACCACGGCGGCGACCGCCTTCTCGATGCCGCGCTTCAGCGACATCGGGTTCGCCCCGGCAGCCACGTTGCGCAGTCCCTCACGGATGATGGCCTGGGCCAGAACCGTGGCGGTGGTGGTGCCGTCACCGGCGACGTCATTGGTCTTGGTTGCGACTTCCTTGACCAGCTGGGCACCCATGTTCTCGAACGGGTCCTCCAGCTCGACCTCGCGGGCGATGGTCACACCATCGTTGGTGATGGTCGGGGCCCCGAACTTCTTGTCGATGACCACGTTGCGGCCCTTGGGCCCGAGGGTGACCTTGACCGTGTCGGCCAACTTGTTGACCCCGGCCTCGAGGCCGCGGCGGGCGTTCTCGTCAAACTTGAGCTGCTTGGACACTTACTTGACCTTGGCGAGCACGTCGCGGCTCGTGAGGATCAACAGGTCCTCGCCGTCGATGGTGATCTCGGTGCCGCCGTACTTGGAGTAGACGACCTTGTCGCCTACGGCGATGTCCAGGGGGATCAATTCACCGGTGTTCTCGGCCCGACGGCCGGGTCCTACCGAAATGACCTCGCCCTGCTGGGGCTTCTCTTTGGCGGTGTCGGGGATGACGAGACCAGATGCGGTCTTCTCCTCGGCCTCGCTCGGGCGTACGACGATCCGATCGTCGAGCGGCTGCAGACTCATATCAGTGCGCCTCCGTTGGCTGTTAGCACTCTCACGTTGCGAGTGCTAACGATAGCGGTCCTCACGCACTAGTTCAAACGGGGCCTTTCAGGGGTCCAGTCTCAGGCGCAGATTGGGGTCGGCGGCTGCGTCCAGCGGGGTCGGGCCGTCGAGGCCGAGCCGGTACCAGGCCGTGGCCCCGACCATGGCCGCGTTGTCGGTGCACATCGACCGGCTGGGGATGAGCGCTTTGAGGCCGTCTTCGTGGGCGGCTTTGACGATCCGCTCCCGCAGGGCGGAGTTGGCGGCCACCCCTCCACCGATGCAAATCGACCGGGCACCCACCTGGGCGGCGGCCCGCCTGGTCTTTTCCACCAATACGTCCACCACCGCCTCCTGGAACGACGCCGCCACGTCGGCCGTAGCCAGTTCGGGGTTTCGGCGGACGTGGTTGATGACGCTGGTTTTCAGTCCGCTGAAGGAGAAGTCGTAGCCCTCGCCCCGCAGTCCGCGCGGGAAGGCAACCGCGTTCGGGTCGCCCTCGGATGAAAGGCGGTCGATGGCCGGACCTCCCGGGTAGCCCAGGCCCAGGAATCGGGCGACTTTGTCGAAAGCCTCCCCTGCCGCGTCATCGATGGTCTGCCCGAGAAGGCGGTAACGGCCGACCTCGACCATCTCTATGAGCATCGTGTGGCCGCCCGACACGAGCAGGACGGCTGCAGGCAGCGCCAGGTCAGGGTCCTCGAAGAAGACTGCGTGCAAGTGGCCTTCGAGGTGATTGACGCCGACGAAAGGTATGCCCCAAGCCAGCGAGTAGGCCTTCGCCGCGCTGACGCCGACCAGCAAAGAGCCGATCAGACCGGGGCCGATGGTCGCCGCCACCGCATCCAGGTCGGAGCCCGTGACGCCGGCTTGGGCCATGGCTTCGGTGACGACCGGAGTCAGGATGTCCAGGTGGGCCCGCCCCGCCACCTCGGGGACCACCCCCCCGAAGCGGGCGTGGGCGTCCACCTGGCTGCTCACGACCGAGCTGCGAACCAACCGCCCGTCCTCGACGACGGCGGCCGCGGTCTCGTCGCAGGAGGTCTCGATGGCGAGGATCGTCGTCACGCGTGGTACCCGAGGTCGGTCTCATCGATCGTGGCGCCCCTCACGCCGGCCTCGAGGTCGGCCAGCCGGCTGGCGAATGCGGGCGTATCCAGGTCTCGGGACCACATGATGAGGGCGTCTTCGTTGCTCTCGGCGTAGTAGTTCTTGCGGACGCCTTCCACTTCGAAACCGAACCGGCGGTACATGGCCTGGGCCGGTTCGTTCGACATGCGCACTTCGAGGGTCAGGTGACGAGCCCCGCGGGCGGCGGAGGCGCGGACCAGGTTCGCCATCAGCCGGGTCCCGATCTGATGACGATGCCAGGCCGGGTCGACTGCGAGGGTGGTCACGTGGGCCTCATCGTGGCCGAACATCAAGCCGGCGTACCCCACGACCTCCCCAGCCACGCGAGCGGCCACGTAGTGCCTGCTGCTTCGAAGGTTGAGCTCGCTCAGGAACAGGGCGAACGACCAGGGCGTCGGGTACACCTGCACCTCGATCCGGATCACCGAGCGGAGGTGGCGGCGCCGCAACGGCACCAGGTGGACTTGGATCTCACCTTCGTAGGGGTCGTCGGAGCGGACCTGGCGTCTGGAGACTTCACCCATCGCGACGCATCCATCCGATGCGGACGTCGGGGCCGCGGAGGTAACACGGGGTGACTTTGTCGGTAGCCAATGCGGGCCGGCTGGCGCTCAGGGCGATCAGGGCCGACGCCGACGGGTGGTCGTGTTCCGGGCCCGCCATCCGCAGCCCCAGCACCGCGGCCAGTTGATCGGCATACCGGCGGGCGCCGTCCCCAGTGACGAGGATCGGTGCTCCGTCTTCTCGAGCGGCCTGCTCGAGCGCGGCCGTGAGGACAGCGGGCGCGCACACCGCTGGCTCGGTGGTCTGAACCATGGCGTCGCCCTCGAGGTCCGGCTGGTACATGGCCCAGAAGACTTCGCCCCTGCGGGCGTCGACCACGGAAGCGACCGGCCCAGCCGACCTGCGGTGGGGGTGGGCCAGGATGTCGAGCGACGTGCAGGCCACGACGGGCAGGTTCAGGGCCGACGCCAGTGCCTTGGCTGTGGCCACGCCGACCCTCAGCCCGGTAAAGAGCCCGGGTCCGACATCAACCGCCACTTGTTCGAGCTGCTCGAGCGGTATGCCGGCCAGGCGCGCGACCGACTCGATGGCAGGCGCCAAGACCTCACCGTGGCGGCGGCCCTGACGCAAGCTGAGCTCGGCGACGACGCCGTCCGGCCCGCCCAGAGCCACCCCGACCTGGTCAGTGGCGGTGTCGATGGCGAGGGTCAGCTTCATGGCGGGCCGGACCGGGCCGGCCGCGGCAGGACGGCTGCGAGGTCCGCCCGCCTCGCCAACCACCTCGGCCCGACGGTACCGAAAGAAAGCTGGCGCTCCCCCTCGTCGTCGAGCAGCGCGAAGCGCACTTGAAGAAAATCGGGGGCCAGCGCCGGAACCGCCCGTTGACCCCATTCGATGACCGCGACGGCCCCCTCATCGAGGAGCTCGGGCAGCGCCAGGTCGACGACCTCCGACAGGCGTTCGAGGCGATACACGTCGACGTGGACCAGATCGAAACCAGACGTTGTGGGGTAGATGCGGGTGAGGATAAAAGTCGGGCTCGTCACGACTTCCGTCACTCCCAACGCTCGAGCGAGGCCCTGGGTAAAGGTCGTCTTCCCCGCTCCGAGGTCGCCGTCAAGCAGGATCACGTCGCCCGGCTCCAGCAGAGGCGCGATGGCGCCGGCGACGGCCTGGGTTTCGGTCGCGTTGCCACACACGACACCGAGTGACTCGGTCATGGGTGCCCTCGGCTCCCGCCGCGCTCGAGGGACTGGCGGGCGCGAACGAAGTCGGCCCTCATCTTGGCCATGACCTCCCCGCCTCCGCGCAATGCCGCAGCCGGGTGAAAGGTCGGGACCAGTACGGCGTCGCGGCCACCGAAGGGGTAGGACCGACCCCGCAGCCGGCTTATGCCTTCGGTCGTCCCCAGGAGAGCCCGGGTCGCGAAATTGCCGAGCGTCAGCACCACGCGCGGCCCGATGAGATCGACTTGCTGATCCAGATAAGGCCGGCACGCTGATATCTCTTCCGGCAGCGGGTCCCGATTGCCGGGCGGACGGCACTTGACGACGTTCGCTATATAGACCTGCTTTCGAGCCAGCCCGGCTTCTTCCTCGAGCAGCCTGTCGAGAAGTTGACCTGACCTGCCGACGAAAGGCCGGCCTTGCAAGTCCTCCTCCCGGCCCGGGCCTTCGCCGACGATCATGAGACCAGCGCCTGGATCCCCTTCGCCGAACACCACCGTCGTCCGCCCCTCCGACAGCGGGCAGAGGGTGCACGCCAGGGCGACTCGTTCGACGTCGGCTAAGCCAGGCACGGCCGCCAATGCTACCGATCAGCCCGGGCCGGTCATGCTGTTCGAGGCAGGCTGCTTGCTACGGTTGAGGCCTGATCGCCGCTCACATCCCGAGGCGATGAGAAGGCGAGGAATCGGTTGAGTACCACTCCACCCGCGGATCCCGGGAACGATCCGGACCAAGGTGGCTCCCCTCCGCCGCCCCAACCCGGCTACCCGCCCCCGCCCGGCGGTTACCCCCCGCAACCTGGTTACCCGCAACCCGGTTACTCGCAACCCGGTTACCCGCAACCCGGTTACCCGCAACCCGGGGCCTACCAACCCGGCGCCTACCCAGCACAGCCCGGCTACCCGCAACCCGGCGGCTACCCGCCGCAACCCGGGGGCTACCCGCCCGAACCCGGGGGCTACCCGCCCGCTGGGTACCCACCTGGCCCTGGTGGTTACGGGCCGCCGGGTAGTTCCCCGCCCCCCGGATACCCGCCGCCCGGGGCCTACCCACCACAATCCGGTGGCTACCCGCCCGGGGGCTACTCACCCCTGCCCGGTGGTGACTATCTCGCCGGGTGGTGGACGAGGGTCGGCGCAACCGTGATCGACATAATCGTCTTCATCATCCCCGCCCTGATCGTCGGGTCCCTCGCGATCCAACACACCTCCACCGACAACGGCTTGTACAACAACTACAACGGCTACGCGGTCACGAGTGCGGACAGTCGCGTCGGTTACATCCTGTTCGGGATCTACGTGATCTACGCCACCCTCATGATCGGCCGGTTCGGTCAGACCTTAGGCAGCAAAGCTGTCGGCACCCGGGTGGTGAGCGCGGCGACGGGCGGCCCGATCGGATACGGCCGAGCGCTGGGTCGTTCGGTCGCCAACGTGCTGCTCTGGATCCTCTTCGTCATACCCTGGGTCATCTCGGCCCTATTCCCTCTCTGGGACAGCCGCAATCAGACGCTTCACGACAAGATCGCCGGAACCGTCGTCGTTCGCAGCCGCTAGCCCGATCCCGATCCCGTCGAGCGGCCGCCGATCGCGCTAACGCGCCAGCGGATCCCAAGAAGTTGGCCCCACTGTCGCGTTACCCGCGCATATTGCAGGTAGCGCGCCACCAGCTCGATCTAGGCAAATCTCAGTGGCGCGTTAGCGCGATCAGCGCCGCCGGCGCCGCCGCCGCCGCCGCGTCCCTAAGCGTTACGAACAGCGTCGGCGACCGCCTGCTCCACGACCCACGCGCCCAACGCCCGTACCGTCGCCAACGGCGCGACAACCGGCCCAGTAGCCGCGGCCACGATGGCGTCCCCGTCGGCCGCGGTGTGAACAGGATCTAGGGCCCGGGCCAGGCCGTCGTGGCCAGACTCGGCTACCAGCAAACAGCCGGTCTTGTCGAGGGAAGCGTTGGTGACCACCACCCCGACCGTCGTCGCCTCCACCCCCGCGCCCGCAGCAGCGCCGCCCGGCACCCGGGGCCCGTCGCCGGGGCCGGTCCGGGGCTCGCCGAGGGCGTTGACCACCATCAGAGCAGCCACCACGACGTCGCCGTCGCGCCCGACCGCCGATCCCAAACCGCCGGGTCTGGCTGCAACCGGATCCCTCCACTTGGCCAAGGTCGCGCCACATCCTGCGCCGACGGGTCCCGACCCGACCGCACTCGACCCCGCCATGGCGGCTTCGCACGCCGCGTAGCCCTCCGCCGGGCCGGGCCGCACCGAAGGATCACCGACCCCCAGGTCGTAGATCACCATCCCGACGACGATGGGCACCGGCCCGGCTCGCGTCGCGAACCCGATACCCCGTTCCTCGCACCATCGGACCACCCCGTCGCAGGCCGCCAGCCCGAACGCCGAACCCCCCGTGAGCACCACCGCGTCGATCCGATCGACGGTTCGTCGCGGGTCGAGAAGAGCCCATTCGCGGGTCCCGGGGGCCCCGCCGCGAACCTCCCCAGAGGCGACGCAGCCGGCCGGCAGCAGCACGACCGTGCATCCCGTCCGCGCCGACTCGTCGGTCCAGTGACCCACCCGTACGCCTGGAACTTCGGTGATCACGCGACTGCGTTCCCCAGGCTGCGTCTCGACAGGCGCTGGATCGCTTCGTCGAGATCCTCCGGCCTCTCCAGCATCACCATGTGACCGCAACCACGGAGGATCAACAGCTCTGAGCCTGAGATGCCGGCTGAGAGCGCCCTCGCGTGGGCGAGCGGCGTGATCACGTCGTGGTCACCCACGACGACCGTCGTCGGAATGCGGATCGACGACAGTACGCCTTCTCCGTCGAAGCGGAGGATCTCGAGGAGAAGCTCGGCAGACACCCGCACGGGCACGCCCGACGTCATCTCGCCGGTAAACAACACCTGCCTCGCTGACGGCAAGTCCCCGAACGTGATCCGGGCCAGAACGAAAGCGAGGTCGACGGCCGGAAGGGTCGGTCCTGGAAGGCGAGAAGCCAACCCGGCGCCGCTCGCGAAGATTGGTCGACCCACGGCCACCAACTCCTTGAGGGCCGGCAACCCCCGCCCGCGCGCCGGGCTCGCCGTGGTGGCGACCAAGGCCAGGGCCGCGATTCGGCCCTCGCCCGCGGCCAGCGCCGGGTCCCTTTCCATCATCAGCAACGCCACCATTCCACCCATCGAATGACCGACGACCACGACGTCTCGGAGGTCGAGCGCGGCCAGGACCTCTTCGACGTCGGCCGCCAGGCGCTCCAGCGTGAGCTTCGACGGCGCGCTGCCCGTGGCGCCTCGACCGTTGGTGGACCGGCCGTGGCCGCGCAGGTCGAAAGCGAACACCCGGTGCCCGGCGTCGGCCAGTTCTCTCAGCTGGTAAGGCCAGATCGCGGCCGAGAGCGTGATCCCGTGCAGCAGGACGATCGGCGGTCGAGGCGGTCGAGGCGGTCTAGATGTCGGAGCCGGCCGTCCCGCCCCCGCCTCCACGACCCGGATGCGCGCCCCGTCGGAGACCACGATCACGTGCTCGACGACGTCCACTGGCATTCGCAACTCCTCCGGCGCCACGGAGTCCGGAGCCCGTTGCCACCGCCGGGCGGCCGCGTGGGCGACGGTCAACAACCCGGCCGCCCCGCTCATCATCCCCACGCCGGTCAGCCCGGCGCCTTTCACCCATCGGCGGGCCATCGATCAGGCTCCGAGGTAGGACCGCGGGACGCGTCCGCTGATCCCGCACACGACCTCGTATCCGATGGTCGAGGTCCGCCCGGCCCACTCCCAGGCCGTGATCTCCTCGTCACCCTGGCGGCCGAGCAACACCACTTCGTCGCCCTCGGCCACGTTCGAGCCCGGCCCGCAATCGACCAGTATCTGGTCCATGGTGACGGTTCCCGAAATGGGCCGGCGTCGCCCTCCCACGAGCACTTCGCCGCCGGTGGCCGAGAGGCTTCGGGTCACGCCGTCGGCGTAGCCAAGCGGGACGGTGGCGATCACGCTGTCGCGCTCGAGTCGGTAGCGGAGGCCATACGACAGCCGTTCGCCGGCAGGTACGGCCTTCACATACGACACCCGGGCTTTCAACGACATGGCGGGTCTGAGCCGCGGCACCGGATGGCGGGTGACGCCGTCGGCTGCGGGCGACAACCCGTAGAGGGCGATCCCGCAGCGGACCATGTCGAAGCGGCTGGTCGGATGCCAAATGGCGCCACCCGAGTTGGCCGCGTGCCGGATGGCCGGGCGCACGCCTGCCCCGGCGAGAACGTCGAGGGCCTGTTGGTACCGGGCGACCTGATGGTCGGTGTACGGGTCGTCGACCTCGTCAGAGACGGCGAAGTGGGTCCAGAAACCTTCCAGATGGAGCGCGGGACTGGCAGCCACATCCAGGGCCAAGGCGACCGCATCGTCGACAGAGGCGCCGACCCTATGCATCCCGGTGTCGACCTTGACGTGAACGGAAAAAGGACGGTCCTGGCGGCCGTCCCCCACGGCCGACACGAGCGCGTCGAGGCCGGTGGGGGTGTAGAGGGTCGGGGTCAGGGATAGGTCGACCACTTCGGCCATGGCGTCGGATGCCGGCTCCGACAAGAGCAGGATGGGCGCGTCGATCCCCGCAGCTCGAAGCTCTCGCCCTTCTTCGACCAGGGCCACCGCCAACCACTCGGCGCCCCCGTCTAGAGCGGCGCCCGCCACTTCGGGCGCACCGTGGCCGTACCCGGCGGCCTTGACGACGGCGCACAGGCGCGCCGGCGCCACCTCGGCGACCAGGACCGCTGCGTTGTGACGGATGGCGGCCAGGTCGACTTCGGCCCAGGCCGGACGCAATTGCCCAGCGAGCGGAGCGAACCTCGTTCCCGGCTGGGTCACACCAGCAACTCCGACAGCCAGCGGGAAAGCAGCGTCGGCAAATCCGATGCCACCAGACCCTCTGACGGCCCGAGCCCCGCGGCGCGTCCATGGCAGTGCGCTCCCAGCGCGGCCGCCTCGAGGGCCGCCACGCCCCGAGCCAGGAACGCCGCAATGACCCCGGAGAGGACGTCCCCCGTCCCGGCCGTCGCCAGCCGGGATGAGCCGGAGTCGACAACGAGAACCCGGCCGTCGGGGTCGGCCACGACGGTCGTCGATCCCTTCAGCAGCACCACCGTTCCAGTCTTGCTGGCCACGTCGCGCACGTCGGCGATCCGATCGTCGGCCGGCGGGCGAGTAACCAGCCTGGCGAACTCGCCCTCGTGGGGAGTGAGGACCATTGGGTGGACCCGATCCTCAGCAATTTTCCGCACCGTTGCCACGTCGTGGAGAGCCGTCAGTCCGTCGGCGTCGACGACGGCCGGGACACTGGTAGCGGCGAGGAATCGGGCGACGGGGGTGTCCGCTCCCGCCCCGGACCCAGGGCAGAGGGCGCCCGCGCCCAGACCCGGCCCTATCACCGCGGCCCGGGCCCGGCGGGCCGACTCGGCCGCAGCCGCGCCCCAATGTCGCTCCGGCAAGCTGATTCCGACGTACTCGCCCGGCGGCAGGCCCGCTCCGAGCGGCGAGCCCGGAACGGCCACCATGGCGTAGCCCGCCCCCGCTCTCAAGGCGCCTTGCGCACTCAATAGGGGGGCTCCGGGCATGGCCTGGGAACCACCGACGACCGTCACCGCCGCATTCCATTTGTGGGTTCGCCTCGCTCTGGGCGGCAGGAGTCCGGCGACATCGTCGTCGGTCACGACCCACGCGTGCGCCGCTCGGTCGACGAGCGGTCCGAGGCCTATGTCGACCACTTCGATGAGTCCGGTCAGGTCGGGTCCGGCGCCGAGGAGCAGTCCCGGCTTGTAGGCCGCGAAGGTAACGGTCCTGTCGGCCCGCAAGGCACCTCCCCCCGCGTCGGCGCCTACCGGATTGCCGGTGGTTCCCGACAGCCCGGATGGGATGTCCACCGCGAGCACCGGCGTCCGGCCCGGGTCCGGCGGCGAGTACGGGCGGCTGAGGCCGGTGCCGTAGGCGGCGTCGATGACCAGGTCGGCCGCGGGCAGAACCACTCCCGCGGCGACCGAGCCCGCTTCGAGGACACTCACCGCGGCGCCCCGCGTCGCTAGGAAAGCTGCGGCGGCCCTGCCGTCGGCGCCGTTGTTGCCCTGGCCGGCCACCACGACGACCCGCTTGCCGTAGGCGCCCCCCATCATCTGGATGGCGGATCGCGCCACGGCGTAACCGGCTCGCTCTACCAACACGTCTACCCGCTCCGGAGCGGCCCGGTCGACCGCAGCCATCTCTTCGGGTGTGACGATTGGGATCACGAAACGGCGACCACGACGGCCGAAGCTGTCGTGTCGGTGTGGGTGATCGACACGTGCCACCGCCCCACGCCCTGAGTCGCCGCCAGTTCCGCCGCCCGGCCGCGAACGACGAGTAGCGGCGCCCCGCCCGGTAGCCGCTCCACTTCCACGTCATCCCATCCGAAGGCGCCCAAGCCGACTCCGAGCGCCTTCATGGTCGCTTCCTTGACCGCAAAGCGGGCGGCCAGGCTCGGCGTGGGGTTGGCCAGCCCGTCGGCATAAGACCGCTCGTGGTCTGTAAACAGTCGGGTCGCCAGCTTGGGTCGCCTGGCCAGGATCCGGGCGAAGCGGGGCACGTCCACCGAGTCGAGTCCGACACCGACGAACACGCCGCTCACCGCGGCTGGCGCCGCCAGCGCTTGGCCAGCTCGTAGACGGGCTCGGTGAGCAGTTCGACGATGGGCTCGTCACCCAGACGGGCGTCGTCGAACACCGGCTCGGTTTCGGTCACGGCGTCGGAAAGTGCCGAATACCGGGTGCGGTATCCGCTGAGGACCGCCTTGGCCCGATCGGCCGGGAGGGCGTCGCGGAAGCGCACGTGCAAGAGGGTCATGCCCGTCACTTGCTGACCCTTGGCTTCGGGCACCAGCACGACCGTGCGGCCGTCGCGGACCCCGCGCGCCACGGTGACCTCCCGCTCTTCGGCCGCCCGGTGCTTGGTCCCGCGCAGCCGGGGGTCGACCTCGGTGCGCGACGGTAGGTCGCGGGCCACGCCGCCGCGGTCCACGACGGTGGCGGTCGGGCCGGCCTCGGCTAGGGAATCGATCCGGTAGCGCGTGTATCCGAGGACTTCGGCGACGGCCTCGTCCAAGACGCTGAGGGTTCGCAAAGCCCGGTAACCGAGCAGGTCGGGGGCGGCGCCGACCGCGAGGGTGGCCCGGACCAGAGGGACGCCGAACAGGGCGTCCTCGCTGCGTGAGATCCCAACCGTGACCGTCTTGGCCTGATGCTTTATGGCGTCGATGGGCCGGGTCAGCTGGTCGATGCCGGCATTGAGGGCGCCGAGGAGATCCGACAGCAGGGACTCCGGGGTTCCGATCTTGCCCGTCTCGGACTCGTAACCCTCGAGCGGCAGCGCACCGGTCGCGTATCGCAGCAGGGACACCAGGTGGACGGCGGTCGCAGCTTCGAGATTGCCGTTGTAGCTGCCATCCCGAAGTCCGGCCAGGAAGGGCGCCGCGGCCCGTTCGAGGTCGGCGCCGATCGACGCGATCGTGTCGTAGGTATCGCGGCTGACGGTCTTCTCGATGACCGCTCTCGCGGCCCGCAGCGGTCGGGCCTGGGCGTCGATGGAAAGGGCGGCCTCGTATCCAAACAGGTGGCCGACCATGGCCGAGAGCACGAACCCGAGCGTCGGGTCGGTCTCCGGCACGGTTATGACGTCCTGGGCCGACTCACGGAAGCGTCCGGCCTCGCCTTCTGTGGCGATCACAATCGGCACCGCCTTGTGGGCCTTGTAGATCGCCACTTCCTTGGCCACGTCGTCGGCGGTCGCGCCGCGCAAGCCGGACCCACACAGGATGATGAGGGGCTCGCAGGACAGATCGATGTGCTTCTTGTCCTCGGTCGCATCGGAGGAGATCGACCGGTAGCACAGCTCGGACAGCTTGATCCTGACCTCCGAAGCCGCGATCTTGTCCGGCCCGCTTCCGACGACAGCCCAATGACGTCGGGGAGGGGCCACCGCGGATGCGATGCGTCCGATCTGCTCCCTCTGCTCGAGCACCGCTTCCAGCGCGAGCGGCATTTCCCGCAAGGCCGACAACACCCGCTGCAGCTCGCTGGGCGTGGCGCCACCAGGACCCGCCGCAATCTGGGCCAGTGCTCCGGCAAGTAGCCACCCGGCGGCGACCTGGGAGTAGAAGGCCTTGGTGGAAGCCACGCTCATTTCGACGTCGCGACCGTCCGACGTGTGGAAGACACCGTGGGCCTTGGCTGCGAGATCGCTGTTGCGGCGATTCACGACGGCCAGCACGTGGGCGCCGCGGGTGCGCACCAAGTCGACGGTTCGGTTGGTGTCGGTCGTCGTCCCCGACTGACTGATCGCCACGACGAGCGTGTCGCTCATGTCGTCGACTAGCCCGAAGCCGGACAGCTCGGTGGCCGGTGTGGCGCTGACGGCTAGACCAGGGAGGCACCGGGCGATAGCGGCCGCGACAGCCTGGCCGGCGACCGCAGCCGTTCCCTGGCCGATGACGATGACCCGCTTGACGGTTCCGGCCGCCATGGACTCGACCAGACCCGGCGGGATGCTGTCGTCGCCGACGCGGACGACAAGAGTCCCGTCCTCGCCCGTGACGATCCGGCCTCTCAGCGTCTTGCGGAACGATGCCGGCGCCTCGGTGAGCTCTTTGAGGAGGAAGTGGTCGAAGCCCCTCCGGTCGACGTCCCTCGTGGTGATCTCGGCTGTGACCACGTCGGCCTGCTCCAACGGGAGGGCGCCGCCGCTGTAGCGCGAACGAGCGATTCCGGCGAGCGTGCCGGCCGGGCTTCGATTGAGGGTAACGATCTGCCCTTGCGTCGATTCGCCGTCCATGCGGACGTAGCGTTCGGTCTCTTCGACGAGACCGTACGCTTCGCTGGCCACGATGTAGGCATCCTCAGCCAGCCCGATGTACAGGGACTGGCCGGACCCGCAGAGCGCGAGCTGTAGCTGGTCAGGCTGTCCGGCCGACGACGCACCAATCGCCACCGAGCCTTCGAAGCCGGCGACGGCGGAGCGGAAGGCGTCGTCCATGTCGAGGCCTTCGGCCAGGCGACGCGCAACCATGACCGGAATGACTTTGGCATCGGTCGTCATCTCGGGAAGCACGACGAGGTCTTCGGAGATCCGCAGCTCGACGTGGTTGTCGACGTCGCCGTTGAGGGCGGCGACGACGTAAGGGCGGTCCTCTCGACCGACTTCTTCGGAGTTGAGCGGGTGGGCGTTGGGCTCGGAGATGATCCCGACGCTCGCCCACCGGGTGTGTCCGAGCACCGTTACCCGAGCCTCGGGGGAATCGAGGGCTCGAGCCAGGAGCCGGTCGCCGCGAATGGCGTTCCGCAGTGTCCTGACGTTGTCTCCCAGCTCGCCGATCTCGGCGGCCGCTTTGTAGACCAGGCTCAGGCATCCGGCGGCAGTCCTGACCGACCCGGATCCGAAGAGCGGGTCCGACGACCTGTCGCCGACGAGCTCCCGGGCCTCCGGCGAGGAGAGATCGAGACCGTGCCCAGCCACCAGGACGTGGAGGCCGGCCGAGTCGCGGCCTCGAACCTCGAGGCGGTCGAGAGACGCCAGCGCCACCTGGATCGACCACCAGCCGTCGAAGAAGCGCACGTCTCTAGTCCCTGGACCAGATATGAGGTCGGCGACCGATCTCGCCATTCCGACGCGGTCGTGGGCTATGGCCCACAAGGCATCCTTCAGGCGCACCAGCGACGCGTTGACCTCTTCTTGCCGCTCCGGCGCCAGGTGGACCGGGTCGCTGTCGAGGCGGGCTTCCAAGCGGGCGATCCTTTGTCCGATGCCGTCGGCGACCGCGTCCACTGCGTCCATCGAACCGGGCGAGCCGAGCAGGCTCTTGAGGCCCGACGGGCCCCGCAAGCTTCGATCCACTCTCGCCAGCGTCTCAGTGGCTGCGTCTAGCGCCGACACCGTGCTCGGGAGCACGAGGTCGACGGCGAGGGCCTCCCGGACCTGTCCCAATGCAGACAGCATCTGGGCGAGGTCGGGAGCCGGCCGGTTGGACGGCTGGCGGAGGACGGCAACGATTCCGCACATGGCCCGCCCAGGCTACCGGGCCGCGGCTTCGGCCAACCTGCAGCCGCGCTGAGGGAGGTAGATCAGGATCCGATCATGTCGTGCGCCGCCAAAGCCGCGAACACGATGCAGGACCCGATCGGAGAGCCCGGTCCCGGGTAGCAATGATTGGTCCACGAGGCCATGGTGTTGCCGGCCGCGTACAGCCCGGCGATGACGCTCCCATCGGCGGCGACGGCGCGCCCGTGGCCGTCGCAGCGGATGCCGCCCTTGGTGCCCAGGTCGGCGGGCATGACTTTCCACGCGTAGTAAGGCGGCGTGTCCAGCGGCCCCAGATTCGGGTTGGGCGAGTGCTCGGCGTCACCGAAGAAGCGGTCGAAAGCCAGCTCACCTCGGTGGAACCTCTCGTCTCGGCCGAGGCGGGCGTCCCCATTGAACTCCTCGACCGTCTCCGCCAGCCGCCCGGGGGCCACGCCGATGCTCTCGGCCAGCTCGGCGAGGGTGGGGGCGGTGACTATCACGCCGCTTTCGAACCACTCGGGCCGCAGCGGCTTTCCGGCCCGGGAAGCGGCGAATCCGTATCGGTCGACGTGGGCCTGGTCGACCACGAACCAGCAAGGGATGTGTGACACCCCGCTGGCGTGACCTTCGACCATGGCCCGGCCCAAACGGTCGTAGGGCCACGTCTCGTTGGCGAAGCGCTCGCCGGCGCCATTGACCATGATCCCGCCCGGCTTGCCCCGTTCGAACAGCCGAAACGATGGCGTTCCGTCCGGCATCATCAACCCCGGCGCCCACCAGCACTCCTCGAGCAGTTCGGTGTCGGCGCCGACGTCGATCGCGGCGCGAAGGGCCGAGCCGGTGTTACCTGGGGCCCCCAAGGTCCAGTCGTTGCTCAGGGGGGCTTGATACCGGTTGCGCAAAACTGGGTCGCGCTCAAAACCCCCGGCCGCCAGCAGGACGCCCCGTCCGACACCGATCCTCACCTCGGCCCCGCCACTTTCAGCGACCGAACCCACGACCCGACCGTTTTCGATGATCAACGACTCCAGCGATGTGTTCCTCAACAGCACCGCGTCGGTCTCCGAGAGCGCCACCAGGAGCCGCCCGAGGAAGGCCCGGCCCCCGATCATGGTCGGGAAGGGTTCCTTCCACCCCCCCTTGTCGGGTGGTAACGGTTGGCGGAGGTGCTCTATCACCTTCTCGTGGCCGGTGGCGTCGAAGTTGAGGGCGTAGATGGATCGGCCCACAGTGTGGGCGCCGGGTGCCTCGCAGTAATAGTCAGGGAAGGGCCGCCACTCGAACTCGATCCAAGGATTTCGCTCGAGCTCGTCGATCAGCCTCGGCCCTCCCGCCAAGTAGGCGTCTCGGAGGTGGCGGCGTTCCAGGCCGACAGTGGCGTCCAGATAGCCCTCGACCAGGTCGGGCGAGTCGGCGACCGACGCCCGAACGTTGGGAGCGGACAGAGGTATCCAAAGGCCGCCGCCGGAGTAAGCCGTGGTACCTCCGAACTCGTCGGTTTTCTCGATGACCAACGTGCGGAGACCCGCAGTTGCGGCCAGTAGAGCGCCGACCAAGGCGCCTGCGCCCGAGCCGACGATCAGCACATCGCATTCCCGGTCCCAACCGGATTCACCCTGCTCCGTCATTCGTTTCCCCCTATGCGACTCGGGCGGGCGCAAGCTAGCAACCGCCCCGGCGCCCGCACCAGCGATGACTATTCCGGTGGCCCGGACCGAGGGCTTAGCGCCGGGCGGCCAAGCTGCACAGTGTTGTCCAAGCTGCCAGTGTTGTCCAAGCTGCACAGTGTGCTTTTTTGCACACTGTGCAGTCTTGTTCCGGTACGTTTGGGGCGTGACCGTGGAGCTGGCCCCCTCCTCGCTTCGCGAGCGCAAGAAGCAAGCCACCCGGCGGGCCATCCACGAAGCGGCCTTCGACCTGGTCGACGAGCACGGTCTCTCCGGCGTCACCGTCGAAGCCATCAGCTACCGCGCCGACATCGCCCCCCGCACGTTCTGGACCTACTTCTCGTCCAAGGAGGACGCCATCCTCGATCGCGACCCGGCCCGGGCCGAGGTGATGCGAGCCACCCTTCTGTCCCGACCCGCAGACGAGGACGCCCTGACCGCGCTCCGTCAGGTTCTCGAAGAAGACATGGCTACCCGCGTGATCGACCGCAACCAGGCCTTGCGCCGGGCGCGCTTGGTTCGGCGAGAGCCACAGCTCATGGCCGCGGTCGCGGCGTCGTTCGACGAGGTCGAAAGGGCCCTGGTGCTCGCGGTGGCCGAGCGGCTGGGCCAGGATCCGGATGCCGATCTTTTCCCCGGTCTCATCGTCAGCGCCGCCTGCGGGGCGTGCCGCATCGCCTATCTCCGTTGGAGCGACAGAAAAGGCCGGCCGCCTCTGATGCAGCTCGTCGACGAGGCCTTCCAATACCTGGCTCGCGGGCTGGGCCCGCACGAAAAGACCGACCGATGAGCACGACCGAAGAGGCGCAATCGGCGACTCCCGTGGGCGGCTCCCCAGCCGTGGTCTACACCCACCGGCAGATCATGCTCGTGATGTCGGGTCTGATGATGGGACTCCTCCTGGCCTCGCTCGACCAGACGATCGTTTCCACCGCGCTCACGACGATCAGCGAGCACTTCCACCGCGTCGACCTCTACAGCTGGGTGGTCACCTCCTACCTGCTCACTTCGACTGCGAGCACGCCGTTGTACGGCAAGATCAGTGACCAGTTCGGCCGCAAGAGGATCTTCCAGTTCGCGATAGTGATCTTCCTCGCCGGCAGCGCACTCTCTGGCCTGTCGCAGAGCATGTACCAGCTGATCATCTTCCGAGGCATACAGGGCCTGGGAGCCGGCGGGCTCATGACTCTCGCTCTGGCGATCGTGGGAGACGTCATCCCTCCCCGCCAGCGAGGCCGTTACCAGGGCTACTTCGGAGCCGTGTTCGCCGTCTCGAGCGTCATAGGGCCGCTCCTCGGCGGCTTCCTGGTCGACGAGGCTTCCTGGCGGTGGGTTTTCTACGTCAACCTGCCCGTGGGCGCCGTCGCCCTCGTGGTGATCAACCGGGTCCTTCACCTGGACCACACGCCGCGCCGCTCGAAGATCGACGTGGTCGGGTCGCTTCTGATCGTGCTGGGGGTTTCGCTGTTCCTCGTGGGAGTCCAGGTGGCCGGCGGGGCGGCCCGCATCACGACCGCGGCCTACGCCTACGCCATCCCCGGGCTGTTCCTGATCGTCGCTTTCGTGTGGTGGGAGCGGCGGGCTCCGGAGCCGATCGTCCCGCTCCATCTGTTCGGCAACCGCGTGTTCACGGTGGCCAACATCCTGGCCTTCATCACCGGGACCGTGATGTTCGGGGCCCTCATATTCCTGCCGCTGTACTTCCAGACGGTCCGGCACGTAAGCCCCACTTCGTCGGGCTTGCGCCTCCTGCCGATGCTGGCCGGGATGTTGCTGTGCTCCATCACTTCGGGGCGGCTCGTTTCCAAGCTGGGCCGCTACAAAGTGTTCGTCAACGCGGGCACGGCGATACTGGCCATCGCCATCTCCACCATGACGGCCATCACGGTCGGGACGAGCACTCTGGCCCTATCAGGAATGCTGTTCCTCGTTGGGATGGGCCTGGGCCTGTTCATGCAGACGCTGATCATGGCGGTCCAGAACTCGATTCCGTACCAGTTCATGGGCGTGGGGACCGCGTCGGTGACGTTCTTCCGGACTTTGGGCGGGGCCGTGGGGTCGGCGGTACTGGGCGCCATCGTGGTCCTGAAGGAGAAGAGCACCGGCGCCCACTACGTCGCCGCCTACGGACCCAAGCTCGGACCTTTGGAGGCCTTCACCCACGGCATGGACCAGGCGTTTCTCTACGCACTACCCCTCGCCGTGCTGGCGTTCCTGCTGTCGTTCCTCTTGAAGGAAGTCCGCTTGCGGAGCTCGGTAGGCGCGGCACCGGGCGAAGCCCCGCTGCCCGAGTTCTGACTACCCGTCCGGAGACGGCCGGTCCGGTCGAGCGCCTGGAGATGCAGGGGGCGGAGACGGCTCGCCAAGGGCTCGCGTCACCGCCGCCACCAGGCGAGCGACGGCCGCCGCGGCCTGCGCTTCGGTCGTGGCTTCCACCATCACCCGGACCAGACGTTCGGTTCCGCTCGCACGGAGCACGACCCGGCCGGTATCGCCGAACTCGCTCTCGATGGAGCGGACTTCGGCCCAGACCTCTGGTGCGTCGACCAGACCGAGGTGGTCCCGGACAGCCACGTTGTGCAGGACTTGGGGGAGGCGGACCATCGCTTCGGACGCCAGCTCGGCCAACGGCCTTTGGTGGCGGGCCAGCAAGTCGAGCAGCAGCAGACCCGAGAGCACGCCGTCTCCCGTGGTCGCGAGGTCTCGGAAGATCAGGTGGCCCGACTGCTCGCCGCCGAGGGACCACCCATTGGCGTCCAGGGCTTCGACCACGTATCGGTCGCCGACGGGCGTCTGATGTACGGCGATGCCTGCCCTCCGCATGGCGTGATGAAACCCGAGGTTGGTCATGACCGTGACCACGACCGTGTCGCCTGCCAGCCTTCGGCGCGAGTGGAGATCGGTCGCGAACAGGGCGAGCAGGCGGTCACCGTCGACGACGTGGCCGTCGTTGTCGATGGCGATGACCCGGTCGGCATCTCCGTCGAATGCCAGCCCGGCATCGGCGCCGTGGGCGACGACGGATTCGGCGAGCGCGCCGGGATCGGTCGATCCGCAGGCGGCGTTGATGTTGGTCCCGTCGGGCGTGGCGGCCAGGACTTGGACCACGTCGACCCCGGCACCGGCGAGGATGTCACCGGCCGTGGCGCTGGCTGCGCCGTTGGCGCAGTCGATGACCACCCTGACGCCCTCGAGGCTCCTCCCCTCGAGCGCCGACACGACCCGCTGGCAATACCAGGCCCGCCCGCCGGCGTCGGTTGTGAGGCGGCCCAGCCGGGCGCCTTCGACCGTCCCGATTCCGAGGCCGGCCGCGCTCGAGGCGGCCCCGGCGGCGGCCAAGCGGTCCTCGACGGTCCCCTCCTCCGCATCGGTGAGTTTGCGACCGCCCGCGGCCAGGAGCTTGATTCCGTTGTCGGCGAAGGGGTTGTGGGAGGCCGAGATGACGGCGGCCGGCACATCCCGTTCGGCCGCCATGGCAGCCACACCAGGGGTGGGTAGGACGCCGACGTCGATCACGTCCACCCCTTCGGACGCCAGGCCCGCCGAGAAGGCCGCTTGGAGCATGGGTCCCGACCACCGGGTGTCGCGGCCCACCAAAAACGACGGTCGTCCCCCGCTCTCGGCCTCGGTCAGCACCGAGGCCGCGGCTCGGCCCAGAGCCAAGGCCAGCTCCGTCGTCAGTTCGGTGCCCGCAACCCCGCGGACTCCGTCTGTGCCAAAGCGCAGCGACACCGGCCGCCGATCGTCAGCGACTATCGCTTGGAGTACTGCGGCGCCTTGCGGGCCTTCTTGAGCCCGTACTTCTTCGACTCCTTCTCCCGGGCGTCGCGGGTGAGGAAGCCGGCCCGCTTCAGCGGGGCGCGCAGGTCGGGATCGAGCTCGGCGAGGGCCCGGGCGATTCCGAGGCGCAGGGCGCCGGCCTGACCCGAAACGCCGCCGCCGTCGAGAGTCGTGTCGACGTCGTACTCCTCGGCCTTGTCCACCAAGCGCATCGGCTCGGTTATGACCATGCGGTGCGTCGCCGACGGGAAGTAGTCGTCGATGGGCCGCTTGTTGACGGTGACGATGCCGGAACCGGGCCGCAGACGGACACGGGCTACGGCGGCCTTGCGGCGGCCTGTGGACTGGATGAGCGGCTTGGGCAACGCAGTACTCCTCAAACGGCCCGGTGGGTGCGGGGATCCACGGGCAGGGGCCTCGGGCTCTGGGCCGAGTGGGGGTGGGTCGGGCCGGCGTACACCTTCAGCTTGCGAAGCATTTGGCGGCCGAGGGGCCCTTTCGGCAACATGCCCCGGACGGCCCGGCGGAAGGTTTCCTCCGGCTCCTTGGCGAGCAGATCGGTGAAGCTGCGGGCCCTGAGGCCGCCTGGGTACCCGGAGTGTCGGTAATAGAACTTCTTGTCGGACTTGCCGGCCGTCATCTGGATCTTGGCCGCGTTGACCACGATCACGTGGTCGCCCGTGTCGAGGTGGGGGGCGAAGATGGGCTTGTGCTTGCCCCGCAAGACCCGAGCGACCTCGGTAGCCAGCCGACCCAGGATGGCGCCGTCCGCGTCGACCTCGTACCAGACGCGCTGGATGTCGGCGGGTTTGGGCGTGTAGGTGCGCAACGGAGTCGTCCTCTGGGTGGATCCGGCAGGGAAAAGACAAGGCTGGGCGCGCCAGAGCGCGACAGGCCGGATAATCAGGATAGATGGTCGGACGGCCCCAGGGCAACCAGCCCCCACGGAATCCCCGTACGCCTTGGGTTGGTGCGCCTGCTTCTGTCTGTTTATTGTGGGGCCAGTGATGGAGCTAGCGACTCGACTGCCGGGCACCGATCTCGGCTCACCCCACGGCGTCACCACCCAGGACAAATACGTCCACGAGTTGTGGACGGTGTCTTACCTGTTCTCCGTGCCTATCGGGCTGCTCGTGCTCGGCCTCATCCTGTGGTGCGTGTTCAGGTACCGCGACAAGGGCGACGGCTCTGGGGGCGGTCCCGGGGGCGGCCGCACGCCGGCACAGTTCCAGTACCACATCCCCCTCGAAGCGGCCTACACCATCATCCCGCTCGTCATCGTGGCCATCCTGTTCGGCTTCTTGTACAGCGCCGAAAATCACGTGGACTCGATCTCGAAGACGCCCGCCATCAAAATCACGGTCGAAGGGTTCCAGTGGGGCTGGCGGTTCGACTACCCCAACGGCCACAAACAGGTCGGCACCGTCGCCAACGAGCTGGATATCAACTCCGAGCAGAACCTGCCGGTTCTGGTCATCCCGGACAACGAGACGGTTCAGCTCCACGTCGTGTCACTCGACGTCGTCCATACTTTCTACGTCCCTGAGTTCCTGTTCCAGAGGGACCTCATACCCGGCATCGACAACACCTTCGACATCAACCCCACTACTCCCGGTATCTATCCAGGCCAGTGCAACAACATCTGCGGCGAATACCACGCCTACATGCGGTTTCTGGTCGACGTGATGCCGCCGTCGGAGTTCAATACCTGGTACTCCCAGCAGGCCCCTAATTCGATCACAACCGCAGGGGAACCGCAGTCATGACCCTCCTCGAAGAGCGCCCCCAGGAGCACCCAGAGCCGTCTGAACGGGCGCTGATGGAGATCATCCCAGGGCCCCGTCCCCACGGGTTGGTCAAGTACATCACCAGCACCGATCACAAGCAGATCGGACTCAACTACCTGGTCACGTCTTTTATCGGGTTCCTATTCGCCGGCCTCCTGGCCGAGGGCATCCGGACGCAGCTGATCGTTCCCAATAACCACTTCGTCACCGAGAACGTCTACAACCAGCTGTTCACGATGCACGGCACGATCATGCTGTTCGTCTTCCTCGGTCCGTTCGCTTTCGCAGGCCTCGGCAACTACTTGGTGCCGCTCATGATCGGGGCGCCGGATATGGCGTTCCCCCGGTTCAACAGCCTCTCCTACTGGCTCTACCTCGGCGGCTTCCTCCTCATGTCGGCCGGCTTCCTGACCAACAACGGGGCGGCCAACTTCGGCTGGTTCGGCTACGCACCGCTAACCGAGGCGATCCATTCTCCCGGGCCGGGAGCCGACCTGTGGATCATCGGCGTGGGCCTGACCGGCCTCTCTGGAATTTTCACCGCGGTCAACATCATCACCACCATCTTCACGCTGCGGGCGCCGGGCATGGTCATGTTCCGGATGCCGATCTTCGTGTGGAACCAGATGGTGACCATGTTCCTGCTCCTGCTGGCTTTCCCGGTCCTGACCTCCGCCTTCGCCCTCCTGTGGATCGACCGCCACCTCGGGGGCCACTTCTTCGACCAGAACGACGGCGGGCAACCCATCTTGTGGCAGAACCTCTTCTGGTTCTTCGGCCACCCCGAGGTTTACATCTTGGCGCTGCCCTACTTCGGCATCGTCACCGAAGTACTCGCCACCATGTCCAAGAAGCCCGTGTTCGGCTACAAGGGCATGATCGGAGCCACCCTCTCGATCGGCGCCCTGTCGATGGGCGTGTGGGCGCACCACATGTACACGACCGGCGCCGTCCTGCTGCCCTTCTTCGCGGCAATGTCGCTCCTGATCGCCGTGCCGACGGGCATCAAGTTCTTCAACTGGATCGGGACCATGTGGCGGGGCACCATCACGCTCAACACGGCCGTGCTGTTCTGCCTCGGCTTCCTAGTGATGTTCCTCTTCGGCGGCATCACCGGCGTCATCCTGGCCCAGCCCGTCCTCGACTTCCAGCTGCACAACACTTATTTCATCGTCGCCCACTTCCACTACGTGATGTTCGGTGGGTCGGCGTTCGCGGCGTTCGCCGGGATCTACTACTGGTACCCGAAGATGACCGGGCGCCTGCTCAGCGAGAAGTTGGGGAAGCTCAGCTTCACGGTCATGTTCATCGGGTTCAACCTGTGCTTCTTCCCGCAGCACGACCTCGGGCTCAGGGGTATGCCGCGGCGGATAGAGACCTACAGCGCCCACATGGGTTGGAACTTCCTCAACATGCTGTCCAGCATCGGCGCCTACATCGCCGGGGTGGGCGTGCTGATCACGGTGTGCAACCTTTTTGTCTCCTACCGCAAGGGTGAGATCGCCGGGGACAACCCTTGGGACGGCCAGACGCTCGAGTGGGCTTGCTCGTCGCCCCCTCCGGATCACAACTTCGAAGCACTGCCGCCGATCCGTTCCGAACGGCCGCTGTGGGATGCCAACCATCCTGACCAACTCACGAAGGTGGGGCACTAACCATGAAGGTCGAGTCGAGGACCATCCTCGGAGCATCTTTGTTTCTGGCCGCTACCGGCGCCGTCTATTGGGCCCTGGTCTACAAGCACGGCCACCAGACCGAAGCGTCCGGGATCGCCATGCTGATCTTCGGATTCGCGGCCTACGGCATGCTGTTCGGGTACTTGATGTTGCAGTACGTAAGGCGCCAGGGGCACCCCCGACCAGAGGACAGCTTCGACGCCACCATGGCCGACGGGGAGGGCGAGATCGCCTACTTCCCATCCGCATCGATCTGGCCCGCCGGCCTGGCCCTCGGGATGATCCTCGGGGGAGTCGGCGCCGTCTGGGGCCTGTGGTACGTGATCATCGGCGGCATCATCTTCTTCGGGGCCGTCCTGGGCTGGGTGATCGAGTCGGACGTCCCCGAGGACGATCAGAACCTGCAGGCCCCCCACTAAGACCCGGTCTCAGAACTCAGCCGGCAAGTACCTGTTCGCGCAGGATGTCGGCGTGTCCGCAGTGGTGGGCCAGCTCTCGCAGAACTTGCAGGTACACCCAGCGAAGCGTGCGCGGCCCGGTCCGGTGGCCGGTCACGACGGCATCAAGTGGCAGGTCTGCAACCGCCGTCCGGGCCGTGGCGCAGGCGTCCCGGTGGGCGGCCGTGACCGAGGCGACGGTGTCGTCGTCGGTGAGCCGGAAGGACTCCTCCGGGTTCTGTACCAGGCCGAGCTCCCGACGGGACGTGCCGCCGACGCACTCCTCGAACCACACCCGCTGCATCCACGTGACGTGCTTGAGCAGCCCGAGCAACGTGGTCGCGGACGAGACGAGGTGGCGACGGGCCTGCTCCTCGGTGAGGCGGTCCAGGGCCACCTCGAGGGCGCTGCGGTACTCCTCGACGAACGCCTCGAGCTGGGTGCGTTCGTCGTCCAGCGGCACATCGAACGAGCCCATCAGCGTCTCCGATCACGTCGCAGGCCGAGTCTCAAGTATCGCCGGGGGTAAACCAGACGGAGCGGCGCGAGTAGTTCGGCTCGGTCTCTAACTCCGCCTCCCCGTCCCAGCCGGGTGGCTCAGGAGCCCTCAGCGGCCCCGACCCAGGCGGGTGGCTCGGTCGGCCCCGGCGGAACCGGCCTCCGCTGCTCCCTCGGTCTCGGCGCCGGCCGCCTCGTGCCCCTCGGGCTCGGCGCCGCCCGCCTCGTGCCCGTCGGGCTCGGCGTCGTGCCCATCCGGAGAGTCGGCGGTGTGCCCGTTGGTGTGCGAGTCGTGACCGTTACCGTGGTGGTCGCCCAGGGTGTGGTAGGCGCCATCAGCGGTGCGGATGATCACGCCGCCGAGAGGCTTCTGGATGGGGTGGGCGTCGGTGCGCTGTAGGGCCTGGCACGCCTTGAAGGCGATGGTGAAGCCGACCAGGGGCCCGATGAAGGCGCCGTACTGGAGGATTTCGATCAACCTCTCGAACGCTATGTGGAGGTTGTTGGCCAGAAGGTCGGTGGCGCAAGCCAAGGTCTCGACGATGAAGAAGATGATGTAGGCCACGCCGATGCCCGTGCGGAACGGCTTGTCGCGGGGCCGGTCGAGCAGGTTGTGGGGGCCGTAGTCGTTATAGACCTTCTTGTCGATCCACGGCCAGGCGTACATGATCGTGAATATCAGCCCCGGGATGAGCAGCCCAGGGAAGAACGGGTTGGCGATCTCGTGGCCGAAGGACCTGAACTCCCAGTGCGGCCAGAGCCGGACCGAACCATCCAAGAAACCCAGATACCAGTCGGGCTGGGCACCCGCTGACACCGTGTAAGGGTTGTACGGACCGTACAGCCACACCGGGTTGATCTGGATCAGACCGGCGAGCAGGAACGTCACGCCGCTGACAAGCATCATGAGGCCGCCGGCCTTGAGGGCGTACTGGGGCCAGATGCGGCTGCCGCGAATGTTGGTCTCGGTCTTGCCGGGCCCGGGGAAATCGGTGTGTTTCTGATGCCACAGGATCATCAGGTGGGCGGTGAGCAGGCCGATGATCAGCAGGGGGAATACGAACTCGTGGATGATAAATAGACGCGCAATAAACGATGGTCCCGGGAAGCGGCCACCCCAGACGTCGTAAGCGAGCCAGCTGCCGATCAATGGGATGCTCTGGACGATCGAGTAGATCACCCGGATCCCGGTACCCGACAGAAGGTCGTCAGGCAGCGAATAGCCGGTGAAGCCCTCCAGCATCACGACCATCCACAGCGTGAGTCCGATGATCCAGTTGACCTCGCGCGGCTTGCGGAAAGCGCCGCTGAAGAAGATCCGGCACATGTGGAACATGACCGCAGCCAGGAAGATCAGGGCGGCCCAGTGATGGGCTTGACGCATGATGAGGCCAAACCTGACGTTGAACGACAGGTTGATGACCGACATATATGCCTCGGACATGTGCTGGCCGACCAGCGGGGCATAAACGTGCCCGCTCGTCGGGGCATACACCACGTCTGTGGATGACGGAACGTAGAAGAAGGTCAGGTAGACGCCCGTCACTATCAGCACGATCAGCGAGTCCATCGCGACCTCGCCGATCATGAACGACCAGTGGTCGGGGAAGATCTTGTCCAGAACGCTCGTGAGGAACCTCGACGACCCAAACCGCTCGTCGACGGTGTCCATCACCGACTTCTGCGTTGAATAACGCTTCTGGGCCGCGGCCCGCTCCCGGGTCGTGCTCATCTATCCACGATTCCAGAATCCGGGGCCGACGGCCTCCTGGTAGCCCTCCGTGGCGATCACGTAACCCTCGGCATCGGTGCCTATCGGCAGCTGCGGCAGCGAGCGCGAGGCCGGACCGAACACGGGATTGCAGTCGTCCAGCACGTCGAACGTCGACTGGTGGCAAGGACAGATGAGCTGATGCGTCTGGACGTTGTACAAGCTGGCCGGGCAGCCGGCGTGGGTGCAGATCTTCGAGAAGGCAACCAGGCCGCCTATGTTCCAGCCGGTGCGCGACGGCGGGATCTTGAAAGGCGCGTCGCCGACGTTGATCAGCAAAGTGGGGCTGAGGGCGTCGGTGGACGGCTGACCGTCGACTTCGGGGAACACGGTGAGAATGCCATTTACCGGTATGTCTCCCGGCCGGATCGGGTTGCCGTCCTCATTGAGGGCGCGCACGCCGCCGGTCCAATCCGTCTTGTACAAGTCCGTGTGCGGCCTCGGGCCGAGCGAGGCCAGAGGGAAAATCGTGGCCAGGCCGAAAATGCCTCCGACTGCGCCCATCATCTTGAACAAGAACGGACGGCGGGCCATGGGCTCGGTGCCACGACTCAACGATTCGGCCACCGCGATGCGGTCGACCTCGGCGCAAACGTCGTGGTGGCCCCGGCTGGCCGTGACCTCGTGGCCGGGCAGCAGGTCCCTGGCCCACATGAGCATCCCGATGCCCAGGCCCAGAAAAGCGATGCCCCAGCAGATTCCAGCGGCCTGCGTGTTGGCGCCGTCGATGTAGACGATCGCGAGCGCGATCGACGCCAGCACCGTCAGCGTCCAGCAGAACGCGATCTTGAGCTCGGCCCGGCGGGCCCCCGCCGGGTCGTTCTCGAAACGCCAGTGGGTGTCGTCCTGGTCCTTGGGTACGTCGTCAGGCCAGGGCTCGCCGGGGTCGATGCCGAAGTGACGCGGGTTGCGGCCGAACGCCACGCGTTCGGGCTGACCCGAAGCTGCGCCGTGGGCAACCGTCTCGTCACCGGCCTCCGGGACCGCAGGAAGATCGTCGGTCGTCGTCATCCTCTGTTCCCAATCATGCGCGTCGCGAACCACAGCACACCAAATCCGAGGATCACCCCGATGAAGCCTTCAGATACGGGTCCGAAATGCGATATCGGCAACCCACCCGGATTGGCTGGCCTGTGCAAGTACTGCACGTAATGCGCTATCGCGGACATCTGCTGGTAGCTCATATCGCTTGGGCTGAAAACAGGCATCGGCTTGGGTCCGACCCGCATGGCTTCGGCAACCTGGGTGATGTTGGCGTTGTGGAGGGTCGGGACCACGTTTCCCTTGGAGAGCATACCGCCCGACCCGGCGGCCTGGTGGCACTGGGCGCAGTTCAGGGAGTAGGCCCGCTGCCCCTCGGACAGAGTCACGCAGCCGGTGGGATTCGGGTTGGGAGGGGTGTCGGTGGTGCACAATGGAGCGACGGTGGGGATGGTCGGCCCGTATACGTTGGTGCCGGTGATCTCCGGCAGTGCATTGACGTAAGCCACCAGCTGTCTGATCTCGACTGTGTTGAAGTACGGGTGGTGGCGGAGGGCCTCGTTGCCGGGGTTGTTGAGCGGCATTCGCCCCGTGCTCAGGTAGAAGTCCGCGGCCGCGGCCCCGACGTCGGTCAGGGCGGGCGCGCTCGTCTGGCCCCCTTCACCCTCGTACCCGTGGCAGCTCTGGCAGTGGGCTTGGAACAACAGCTCGCCGGCCGTTATGTCCGCCGGGTTGGTGCTGACCAAATCGCTCTGACCGTGGGCGACCCCTCCCGTCGCAAACAGCACCGATCCGGCGACGAGGGCCAGAGCGATCAAGGCCAGAGGCCCGGCGAGCAAGCGATGGGAACGGCGGACGGAGGTCACGTCAACGGTCACTTGAGCACGAAAATAGCGAGGAACAGGGCGACCCACACGACATCGACGAAGTGCCAGTAGTAGGACATGAACTCGATAGCCGGCACCGTACGGTGCCCGAACCTCGGGGTCTTCAACGCTCTGGTCCCGATGATGATCATGCCGAGCATGCCGGCCAGAACGTGGAGGAAGTGGAACCCCGTCAGGGTGTAGAAGGCCGAGCTGTAGGCGTCGGTGTCGATGGCAAAGGGTCGGCCGACGTAATCGGAGATCTGCATGCCCTCGAACAGGCCGCCCAGGACGAACGTCATGGCCAGCCACCCGAGGAAGCCCGCCTTGGACCCCTTGATGGCCCTGTGAACCCCGAGCTGCATGGTGAATGACGAGAGCACCAGCAGGATGGTCGCCACGAGCACCGGCGGCACATCGAGGACGTCGCCTTTGGGCGGCCAGACCGGAGTGGCGGCGCGCAGGCTGAAGTAGGCGGCGAAGAGCCCGGAGAAGAACATCAGCTCCGAAGCCAGCCAGACGATGACTCCGACTTGGATGAGCGCGGGTCGGTAGTTGGACGGGTCGACCCGCCTGGCAGCCGATACCGTCGCAGGGACCCCGCCGGTAGTTGAGATCGCCGTCACTGGGACATATTTCTACACAACCGGCCGCCGCGAACCCAAACTGACGGCGACGAGCGACCTCGTGGGCCTCCGAGGTATCCTCGGCGCTGCAATGTTGTCAGCCGCCGGGCCGCCAAAAATATGACACCGACCGAGGTGTTCACCCAGGCGACGTTCTCTCCGCTAGCGCTTTCCGCCATCGTTCTCATCGCCGCGGCCTACCTGTTCGGGGTGAGGCGGCTGGCCGCCAAAGGGCGGACATGGTCGGGCTGGCGAAGCGTTTTCTTCCTGCTCGGAGAGCTCGCCCTGGTGGTGGCCCTGACCTCGGGGGTCGACGCCAACGACCACGTCTTCAGCATCCACGCCATCCAGCACATCCTCATCGGAATGTTGGCGCCGCTCTTCTTCGCCCTCTCAGCGCCTATTGCCCTGGCCGTGGAAACCCTGGCCGTGGAAGAAGGAGGCGGCCGGCTGCACGACGCCATCTTGAAGGCGCTGGCCGGCCGGATCAGCCAGGCCGTCTTCAACCCGTTTTTCACGTGGGGGTTCTACGCCGCGTCGGCGCTGATCCTGTACATCAGCGGACTGTACGCCCTTTCGGCCCGCAACGGCACGGTCAACGACCTCGTGCACCTGGACCTGATCCTGGCCGGATGCCTCTTCTGGTGGCCGGTGGTAGGGCTGGATCCGATCCCCAAGCGCATGGGTTACTGGAGCAAGATGCTTTACATGATACTTTCCATGCCCTTCTATACCATCCTCGGTATGGCGTTGGAGAGCCAGCGGACGTCGATCGCCCCGGGCGTGTCTCTTACAGAGCTCCACACCGGGGGTGGCTTCCTCTGGTTCGCGGGTGAGACGATCGGCCTGCTCGGCACGGTCGCCCTCTTCGTGCTCTGGCTCCGCAGCGACGAGCGGTCGGCCAAGAGCAGCGACGACTACAACGAGGAGTCCGCCGCTCGCCAACTGGCCCACTGGAGGGCGACCCGGGACGCCGCTGCTAGAGCCGCCTCCAGTTGATAACCCTCGAGGACCTGCTCGCAGCCCGGGATCGGGTTGGGCCGATCATCCGGTCCACCCCAATCGACCGATCGGAGTCCCTGTCGCGGATGGCGGGGCGGCCGGTGCTGCTGAAGCCCGAGCAACGCCAGCGCACCGGCTCGTTCAAGGTCCGCGGCGCCTACAACCGGATCGCCCAGCTGCCCGCCGGCATCGACGTGGTAGCCGCGTCGGCGGGCAACCACGCCCAGGGAGTGGCTCTGGCCGCCGCCCTCACCGGCCGCCGGGCCACCATATTCATGCCCGAGGGCGCGACCCTACCGAAGGTCGAAGCGACGCGCGGCTATGGAGCCACCGTGCGTCTGGAAGGGGAACAGGTCGACGACTGCCTGGTATTGGCCCAGGCCTTCGCCCGTGAGAACGGGGTAGTGTTCGTCCCCCCTTTCGACGACCCTGAGGTGATAGCGGGCCAGGGAACCGTCGGCCTGGAACTGCTCGAGGAAGCGCCGGACGCGGAAGCGATCGTGGTCCCCGTCGGGGGCGGCGGCCTGCTGGCCGGGGTGTCAGCGGCTATCGCCCTCCAGAAACGGAACGGGAAACGCCCAAAAGTCACCGGGGTGGAAGCTGCTGGCGCCCCGACCCTGACCAGAGCCCTGGCGGCCGGCCGCCCGGTGACGTTGGCGCGCCTCGCCACCATGGCTGACGGGATCGCAGTCGCCACGTGCAGCGATCTCACCCTGGCCCACGCCCAGGCCTACGTGGACCAGGTCGTCACCGTCGACGAGGAGGAGATAAGCCAGGCGATGCTGCTGCTGGTCGAGCGGGCCAAGGCCGTGGTCGAGCCTTCGGGCGCGGCGTCGCTCGCGGCCGTGATGGCCGGGCGCATTCCGGGCACAGGTCCAGTGGTCGCGGTGTTGTCGGGCGGCAACATCGACCCGCTGCTGCTGACGAAGCTGATCGAGCACGGACTCTCCGCCGCGGGCCGTTACCTGACTTTGCGCGTCGTGATGGCCGACCGGGTCGGGGCGCTGGCGGCCCTGACCGGCGAACTGGCCCGTCTGGGACTCAACGTCCTAGACGTGGAGCACCACCGCAGCGGGCGCCCACTCGCGGTCGCAGAGGTAGAAGTTCAGGTGACGGTCGAGACCCGGGACCTGGCCCATCACTACGAGATCGTCGAGGCCTTGACGGCCGCCGGCTACCGGGCCGGTCCTCTGGACTAGGGCCCCAGCCCTTACTGGTAGTTGACCTCCCACAGACACAGGCCGTGGGCCGGAGCCAGCTGGCCCGCGACCGAGCGGGAGCCGGACCGGATGACCCCGGTCATTTCACCCGCCTTGCGTTTGCCCAGCCCGACGTCGACCAATGTGCCCACGATCGAGCGGACCATCTGGTGGCAAAACGACGAGGCTTCGATCTCGAAGCGCAGGAGTCCGTGGTCGCTCACCACCCAGCGGGCCTCGCGGACCACGCGCACCAGCGACGCGCCCGGGACCGGTGGGCGCCGGCAGAACGACGAGAAGTCGTGCTCGCCATGGAAAGGGTCGCACGCCAAGCGCATCGCCGGAAGGTCGAGAGGTGCCGCCACGTGCCACGCCGTTGCGGCCGAGAAGGGATCGGCCACGGGATGGTTGCGAACCGTATACCGGTAACGACGGCCGATCGCCGAGCGGCGGGCGTCGAATCCCTCGGGGGCGACCTCTGCTGCCCGGACCACGATCGAAGGCCGCAGGGCCCGGTTGACGGCCCGCTGCATGGCGATGGGATCCACGTCGGCGCGAGCGTCGAAGCTGACCACCTGCCCCCAGGCGTGCACGCCGGTGTCGGTGCGGCCGGCGCACGTGAGCTCCACCGTGTGGCGCAGGTAGCGCTCGAGGGCGGCCGCGAGAGCCCCGCCGACGGTCGGCACGCCCGGCTGCAGCGCGAACCCGCGGAAGCCGCTGCCGTCGTAAGCGACCAGAAGGCGCATCCGCTTGGTGGGCCCGGCTGTTACCGAGGCCGGCGCCGTGGGGCCCGCTTCTTCGCTAAAAAGAGTCAGCGGGTCGCGCCTCTACGCGACGTCTTATACGAACTCGATGCGCGCCATGGGCGCGTTGTCGCCGTGGCGCGGGCCGAGCTTGAGGATCCGGGTGTAGCCCCCGGCCCGCTCGGAGTACCGAGGGCCGATCTCGACGAACAGCTTCCTCGCCATTTCCTTGTCGCGGATCAGGGCGACAACTTGGCGCTGGAGGTGCACAGACCGGTCCTCGTCGGCGTGGGCCTTCTTGGCCTTGGTCACGCACTTCTCGACAATGGGGCGCAGGAACTTGGCCTTCGCTTCGGTAGTGACGATCGCTTCGGCCGCGATGAGCGATGCCACCAGGTTGCCGACCATGGCCTTCTGGTGCTCGGCGTCGCCACCGAAACGGCGACCTCTCTTTGGGCGGCCCGGAAGCGTGGCCATGTCAGCCTTCCTTGTTACGCAGCGATAGCCCGCGCTCGTCGAGCTTCTGGAGGACCTCGTCGAGTGACTTCTGGCCGAAGTTGGTGATGGCCAGCAGGTCGTCCTCGGTCTTCTGGACCAACTCGCCGACGGTGTTGACCTGCGCCCGCTTGAGGCAGTTGCGGGGACGCTCCGATAGGTCGAGGTCCTCGATGGGGAGGTCGAGATCGGGGGACCCGCTGGTCGCGGCGCCGACGTCGCCCAGCTCGAGCCCTTGCGGGGCGTCGCTCATTTCGGCGACGAGGCTGACCAGGGACCGGAGGGTGTCGCCGGCCGAAGCCAGCGCCTCGCGGGGCGAGATCGAACTGTCGGTGGTGATGTCGAGTATCAGGCGGTCGTAGTTGGTCGACTGCTCCACCCGGGTCGGCTCGACCGTGAAAGCCGTGACCCGGATCGGGGAGAAAATGGAGTCGACGGGGATGACCCCGATGGTCGAAGAGCGCTTGTTGCGGTCGGCTGACGAGTAGCCGCGACCCCGCTCTACGGTCAGGTCGGCGGCCAGGCGGCCTTTGGCGTTGACCGTCGCGATCACCAGTTCCGGGTTGAGGACGTCGACGTCGCTGGTGAGGATGATGTCGCCGGCCGTGACCGTGGCCGGGCCCCGGACGTCGATGCGCACCGTGATCGGGTCATCGGTGTAGGCGACGATGACCACGTCCTTGAGGTTGAGGATGATGTCGGTGACATCCTCCTTGACTCCCGGCAGGGTGGTGAACTCGTGCAGAGCCTCGTCAAATCGGACTTGGGTCACCGCCGCGCCCGGTATCGAAGACAGCAGGGTGCGCCGCAAAGCGACACCGAGGGTGTGCCCGAAGCCTGGCTCGAGGGGGCCGATGGCGAAGCGCTGGCGGTTGCCCTCCTCCTCGCCCAGAGGCTCGACGGTCGGACGTTGGATGATCAGCATGGGATTCCTATTTCGAGTAGAGCTCTACGATGAGCGATTCGCGTACGGGCACGTCGATGTGCTCGCGCTGCGGCTGGTCCAGGACGGTTACTTCGAACCTCTCCGAGCCGGACTCGAGCCACGGGGGGACTTGACGGTCCAGGGTATCGAGGTTGTGGCGGATGACGATCATGTCGCGGGACTTGCCCTTGAGGGCCACGACGTCGCCCTTGCGCACCCGGTAACTGGGGATGGTGACCCGCTTGCCGTTGACGAGGATGTGGCCGTGGCGCACCAGCTGGCGGGACTGGGCCCGACTGGCCCCCCAGCCGGCCCGGAACACGACGTTGTCGGCGCGCTGCTCGAGCATGCGGAGAAGGTTCTCGCCCGTGATGCCCTGCTGGCGGTTGGCTTCCTCGTAGAGGTTGTGGAACTGCTTCTCGAGGACGCCGTAGATGCGGCGGGCCTTCTGCTTCTCCCTGAGCTGGGTCAGGTACTCAGACCCCTGCCGCATGCGGTCGCGGCCGTGCTCGCCGGGCGGGTACGGCCGACGCTCGATCGGGCACTTCATCGAGTCGCACTTGGGGCCCTTGAGGAAGAGCTTCATTTTTTCCCGGCGGCACAAGCGGCAAACCGGGCCTGTATATCTAGCCATGACTGCGTGTACTCCGGTTGGCCTAGACCCGGCGCCGCTTCTTGGGGCGGCAACCGTTGTGGGGGATGGGGGTGACGTCTTTGATGCCGGCGATTTCGATCCCCGTGTTCATCAGGGAGCGGATGGCCGTCTCACGGCCCGAGCCGGGCCCCTTGACCAGGACCTCTACTTTGCGCACGCCGTGCTCCATGGCCCGCCGGGCGCACTGCTCGGCCGCCAACTGGGCGGCAAAAGGCGTCGACTTGCGCGACCCTTTGAAACCGACGTTGCCGGCCGACGCCCAGGCGAGGACGTTGCCCTCCGGGTCGCTTATCGAGACGATCGTGTTGTTGAAAGAGCTCTTGATGTGCGCCACCCCGTAGGTGACGTTTTTTCGCTCTCTGCGGCGGGGGCGGCGACCGCCCGGCTTCGGCTTGGCCATGTCCTTCTTAGTGCAGCTCTCTCATCAGTGCTTACGAACCTTCTTCTTGCCGGCGACGGTCTTCTTGGGGCCCTTGCGGGTCCTCGCGTTGGTGTGGGTGCGCTGGCCGTGCACAGGGAGGCCACGGCGGTGACGAACTCCTTGGTAGGAGCCGATTTCCATCTTGCGCTTGATGTCCTGCGAAACGTCCCGCCGGAGGTCTCCTTCGACCTTGACGTTGGCGTCGATCCAGTTGCGAAGGCGGGTGACTTCCTCGTCGGTCAGGTCACGGACCCGGGTGCCCGAGTCGATCCCGGTCGCCTGGCACACCTTCTCGGCGGTCGTGTCGCCGACCCCGAATATGTAGGTAAGCGACGTGGCCAGCCGCTTCTCGCGAGGGATGTCCACCCCGGCTATACGTGCCATTCTCGCTTCCCTCTCAGCCCTGCCGCTGCTTGTGGCGGCGGGATTTTGGATGTGACAGCGGGCAGATCACCATTGGCTTCTCAGCCCTGCCGCTGCTTATGCCTGGGGTTGGTGCAGATCACCATCACCCGGCCGTGACGGCGGATGACTTTGCAGTGTTCACAAATCGCTTTGACGCTGGGACGAACTTTCACCACGACTCCATCGAAGGGGGCGCCTCAATCCGCGCCAAAGCGCGACGGGGCCGGCGCAACATGCTACTACGCGCGCCGAGCGAGCGTCCACCGTAGGTCCCCGCTCCCTCAGCCGGGGGTGGCCAGCTCCTTCAGCCGGGGGTGGCCGGCTCCTTCAGCCGGGGGTGGCCAGCTCCTTCAGCCGGGAGTTGTAAGCACCTCGGGGCCGTCGTCGGATACGACGATCGTATGCTCAAAGTGGGCGGAAAGGCTCCCATCCGCAGTAACGACGCTCCAGCCGTCACCGAGGGTGACCGTCTCCGGACCCCCAGCGTTGACCATGGGCTCGACCGCGAAGACCATGCCCGGCTTCAACAGGGGGCCGGGGCGCCCAGGCCAGTAATTGGGGACTTGGGGATCTTCGTGCATGGCGGTGCCGATGCCGTGGCCGACGTATTCCCTCACGACGGAGAATCCGGCCTCCTCGGCCACGGCCTGCACGGCCCGGCCGATGTCGTGCAGTCGGTTCCCAGCCTCCATCTGGGCGATCCCGGCCCACAAGCTCCGCTCGGTGACCCGCATCAGCTCTTCGGCCAGGGGGCTGACCTGCCCGACGCCCATCGTGAACGCGGCGTCCCCGTGGTAGCCCTCGACGATGGCGCCGCAGTCGATGGAAATGATGTCTCCGTCCTTGAGGCGGTAGTCGCCGGGGATCCCATGGACGATCATGCTGTTCGGAGAGGTGCACACCACAGCCGGGAACCCGTGGTAGCCGAGGAAGTTCGACTGAGCCCCCCGCTTGTCCAGCACCGCCCTCGCCGCCTTGTCCAGATCGGCGGTCGTGGCTCCGGGCTTGGCCACCTCTCGTGTCGCCGCGTGCATCTCGGCCACCACCTTGCCGGCCCTCCGCATCTTGGCGATCTCTTCGGGGCTGCGTCGCACGACTTCCCATTGTGCCATCGCCCGGACCGAATCCGGCCTGCGCCATCGGTGACCGGCCCGCTCTGCTGCCGCGGACCCGGCTAACCCCAAATCTTGGTCCGGGGAAAACGGACCAAGATTTCGGGCCGCCGGGTCCGCCTCTCACTTTCACCCCGCGAACTCGACCCAGCCATCGAAGCGCCCCGCGCGCCAACGCACAGGTCTTTTCGAGCTCACGTTGGCCGGAGCAGCTCGTAAACCGACCAGCGCGCCAGCTGGGTAACCGCGCCGCGGCTCAGGTGTCAGCCGTCGAGAAACGACTCGGGTTCCGTCCGGATCGGATCCGGCGTGCCGAGGGCCTGGTCCGTTCCCCCGGACCAGGCCCTCGGCCGTAGCCGGGTCCGGTCCCGGGCCGACGCCCCTACCCGGGTTCGCCGGCGGGCCCGGCGGCGCCGGCGTCGTAGCGCCACAAGCCGGGCAAAGCGAAGGCCAGCAGGCCGGTGGCGACGATGCACGCCACGCCTCCGGAGACGATCGAGAAACCCAAGCCTCCGAGGGCCTCCGCGGCGCCGCCTTCGAAGTTGCCGAGGAGGGGGCCCGACGTGTAGCTGACGAGCTCGATCCCGGCCAGCCGGCCCCGGAGCGAGTCAGGGATTGACTGGTTCCAGATGGTGGAGCGCATCAGGCCGCTGACCATGTCGGCGCCGCCGGCAATGACGAGCCCGATGACAGCGAGCCAGAGGCTGCTTGCGATCCCCAGCACGACGATCCCCGCGCCCCAGACCATGGCCGCGAATACGATGACCCGGCCTTGACGCCGCACCCGCGGCGCCCACCCGGCCGTGACGCTCACGAGCAGAGACCCGATTGCGGGCGCCGTGAATAGGAGCCCGAGCACGGCCGGGCCGCCCAGGCGGGACGCCAGCTGGGGGAAAAGGGCCTCGGGCATGCCGAAGAACATGGCGGCCATGTCCACCGTGTAAGTGCCGAGGAGGTCTTGACGCGACCGGGCGTAGCGAAACCCCTCGGCGATTCGCGCCAGGCTGGGCCGCTCGGCGTCGGGTGCAGGCGGGACGGCTCGCATCTGAATCAGCGCCACCAGCGAGAGGACGAACGAAACCACGTCGATCCCGTACACGAGCTTGACCCCGGACACCGCGATGAGTACTCCGGCCAGCGCCGGCCCCACCAGCTGGCCGATGTTGAGGAAGACCATGTTGACGGCCGTTGCGGCGGGGAGGTCCGCTTTGTCGACCACACGGGGCAGAAGAGCCGCAAGCGAAGGACGCTGAAGGGCGTCGAGCGTGGCCATTCCGATGTTCACGATCAACAGCGCCCACAGCTGCGGATGCGAGGCCACAGAGTTTGCGACCAACAGGGCCGAACACACGGCGAGGCCGACCTCGGTGACCAACACCAGCTTCCGCCGGTCCACGGCGTCGGCCACGGCCCCACCGAAAATGCCCACGGTCACATAAGGCACGAACAGCGTGAGGCTCATCACGCCCACGAGCAGGGATGAATGGCTGATGGCGTAGACCTGGAAGGGCACCGCGACCGAAGTGAGCATGCTCCCGGCCAGCGACACGCCGCCGCTGATGAACAGCAGGCGGAACTCTCGATGACGACGGAGAGGACCGATATCCGCGACCGCGGCCGACCTCAGCCGTTTCCACAGGCGCGGCGCCGACGGAGCTGCGTCGACAGAGGCTTGGCCGTCGTCCACGAGGGCAGCTTGGCAAGGCCGGCAGCCGGGCGCCCGCTATTTGTGCCGGGATCTCCAAGCGCGACGATGGAGGCTTGGACCGGGCTCGGGTTTTGCGCTCCTATGCCGACGGCGTCGACGCCATCGTCGCTGCGGCAACCCAGGTCGAGGACTGGTCGGCGCCCACGCCCTGCGCGGCTTGGACCGCCACCGACGTGGCCGGGCACGTCCTGGCCATCGCTAGGTACTACAACGGAATCCTCGATGCGGTCGAGTCGGGCCAGCCTCGACGTGACCTGCCGCGCGGCAGAGGGCTCGAGGCCATGAACGCCCGCGACCTGGCGGCCCTCCCCGCCACAGGCGGACCCGAGCGCATTGGGGAGTTCGCAACGTCGGCTCGAAGCTACGGAGACCGCCTCGCTTCGGTGGACTGGCTTATGGTCCTGGGCTACTGGGCCGACCTAGGGCCTCTTACCGTGGCCAAACACACCGGGCTCGCGGTCGGCGAATGGCACATCCATGCATGGGACTTGTGGCAGTCGATCGGGCGAGACCACCGGCCCGCCGATTCCGAGGTCGGGGCGGCCGCCCGAGCAGCGCTCCCCGCCGCCTTCCCAGCGGGCGACCCGTGGGATGCCACGCTCGCCGGGTCGGGCCGCCATATCAAGACGGACCCGGACCGGCCCTAAACTCCGACGGCTGGTCCGCCCCGGGGAAAGAGAAGACGCGCCATGGGACACCTGGATGGCAAGGTTGCGATCGTCACTGGAGCGGGCCGGGGCATAGGCCGCGGCGAGGCACTGCTATTGGCGGCCGAGGGAGCCAACGTGGTCGTCAACGACCTCGGCACGGCATTGGACGGGGCTCGCGACGAAACGCCGGTGGCGCAGACGGTCGTCGACGAGATCATCGCGGCCGGCGGGAGCGCGGTGGCCAATGGAGACGATGTGGCGACCTGGGAGGGCGCTCGCAACTTGGTCGATGAAGCGTTGCTTGCGTACGGCGACCTCAACATCGTCGTCAACAACGCCGGCGTCGTTCGCGACCGCATGAGCTTCAACATGGACGAGGCCGACTTCGACTTGGTGATCAAGGTTCACTTGAAGGGCCACTTCGCCATGGCCCGCTTTGCGTCGGCGTACTGGAGGGACCGCTACAAGAAGGGTGAGCCCGTCTATGGACGCATCATCAACACCACCAGCGAAGCCGGACTCTGGGGCACGCCCGGGCAAGCCAACTACGCGGCAGCCAAGGGCGGCATCTACTCGATGACCTTGACTCTGGCGCGCGAGCTGGAACGTTTCGGCGTCACCGTCAACGCTGTCGCGCCCCGGGCCCGCACCCGCATGACCGAGTCCTTGGGCGGCAGCTTCGCCGGCGATGTGAAAGTCGAGGGCTTCGACGATCTCGACCCCGACAACATCGCACCGGCTGTCGGTTGGCTGGCCAGCGAAACGGCCGGCAACGTCAGCGGTCAGGTGTTCGTCGTGACCGGGGGGCGGGTCCACCTGATCGATGGGTTCTCCGACCGATCGGCCCTCAGCCGGGACTCGCGGTGGACCGTAGGTGATCTCATGGAGCACCAGGCCGAGTTGATGGGAGATCGCCGCAGCCGGATCCCCCCCTTCGGGATCGGCTTCTGACGCCTGCGCTCACCGGGTCCGCAGCAGCCGACCCGGAAGGGAATTGAGCGCCTCGGGAACCATCTCGCCGTCCGCCCGGATCGGCACTCCGTTGACCAGAACGTGCGTGATGCCTTCGGGCGCGTCTGCGGTCAGTCTTTCTCCGTCCGCCGGAAAGTCACGCAGCCGTCGGAGTGGTCCCGGCGCCACCGTGTCGGGATCGAACACGCAAAGGTCGGCCGCCTTGCCGACGTCGATGGTGCCCCGGTCAGTGAGCCCGTAGACGCCAGCCGGCTCACCCGTCAGCTTGTGCACGGCCCGCTCCAAGGACATGACCTTTCGGCCCCGCACCCAGTTACCGAGCAGATCGGTCGCGAAGCAGGCGTCGCACAGCTGCGACACGTGGGCACCGGAGTCGGCCAAGCCGAGAAGGACGTGGTCCCGCGGCAACAGCCAGGCGATTCCGTCGGGGTCGTCGTTGGCGAGCACCGACCAGAACCGCGTCGTCAGGTCGTCGGCGAGCGAGATGTCGAGGATGACGTCGAGCGGGGTGGTTCCCTGTTCTTCGGCCAGCTCCAACACGCGCCTGCCTATTAGGTCGGGCCTGAGATCGGACTCGGCCACGGACAGGGCCTTCCAGTTGAACGGGATGCCGCTGCTCAGCTCTTCCCACGTGGCCGCCCGCCAAGCCGGATCGCGGTAGGCGGACAGCCGTTCCTCCTTGGTCGTTCCCATGAGGGCGGCGAAGGACGGCCGCATGTTGAGGACGAAGGGCTCGGCGAGGTTCATTTGGAACACGAGGGGGCGGCATGACACTTGGGGCCAGACCTCGGCCCCGTCGTCCCAGGCCGCGTCGTTGTCGGCGATGACCTTCTCGTGGTAGGGGTAACCCTGGACGGTCAGAAGGGCCGTCCATGTGATGGGACGGCCGATCTCCTTCTGGAGGGCGAAGACGTCGTGATGCTTGATGACTCCGGCCGGGAGAAGAGCGACCACGCCGCGACCGGTCTCGCGCAGAGGCGCCAGCAGCGCGGACAGCTCTTCGAGATCGGCGACCCGAGAAGGCACGGGCCGGCCCTTGTCGCCGTTGTGGGTCGGCGAGGAACTCGAGGCGAAACCCATGGCGCCGGCCGCCATGGCCTCGCCGACCACGGCCTGCATCCCGGCGAGTTCGTCGGCTGTGGCCGGACGCTCGTAGGCGTCGTCGCCCATGACGTACAGGCGAACCGCGGTGTGGCCCACGTAGCACCCGTAGTTGAGGGCGGTCCCGCGTCGCTCCACGGCGTCGAGGTACTGCGGGAACGTCTCGAACTCGTCCCACGGAACCCCTACCGACAAAGTGTTGTAGCTCATGTCCTCTACGTGCTGAAGGGTACGAGCCAGAATCGGGACCCCGGAGGGCTTGATCGGGGCGATCGAGAAGCCACAGTTGCCGGCGATGACCGAGGTGACACCGTGAAAGGCTGAGGGCGTCAGCCACGGGTCCCAGAAAACCTGGGCGTCGTAGTGGGTGTGTATGTCGATGAAGCCGGGGCTCACGACCTGTCCCGTGGCGTCGAGCTCCCGTTCACCGCTGAGCCCGTCGCCCACGGCGACGATCCGACCACCGGCGACGGCCACGTCCGCTCGACGAGCCGGAGCTCCCGTCCCGTCTATGACGGTCCCTCCACGTACGACGATCTCGGCGTCGGCCACGATCCCCCCTAGGTCACTGTTGACACTCGGGTCACACTACCGTCTGAGAAAATCGGTTCCAGCAGGGAGGGCGCACCTTGGCAGTCGACACCGGTGTCATCGGCAAGGTCAGCGGGCGGCGGATGGTGGCCGTCGAGCGCTCGCCGGTCTCGGTATTCGCCCAAGCGGTCAAAGACGGCGACCGCGTGTACCAGGACCGGCGGGCGGCCCAGGCCGCCGGTTTCTCCGACATTCCGGCCCCGCCGACGTTTCCTTTCGCCATGCCCTACTGGGGAAGCTACCCAGAGCTCCAGGAAGGTCTGGAGCCGACCGGGGCCAACCCCATGTGGGAAGTCATGGGCAAGCTGGGTCCGGGCCTAATCCTGCACGGCGAGCAGGAATTCACCTACCACCGTCCGGTGGTGGTGGGCGACGTGCTGCGCGGCGAGGACGTGATAACCGACGTGTACGAGCGGGAGTCGGACACCCACGTGATGACCTTCATCGTCACCGACACGACCTGGACCGACGCGTCTTCTGGTGACGTCGTGGTGGTCACCCGCTTCAATCTCATCCACCGGGCCCGGAAGCCGACTTAAAGCCCGGGTGCGTTATAGGGATGCGGTGGCCTCACCGGCCACCTTCACCTCGCCCGCTTCGTTGGCCAAGCTGCACTCGAGATCTACGAGGCGGGCGCCGCCATCCTGTCGCTTAGCCACCACCCGCACTTTGGTGGTGAAGACTTCACCCGGCCAGGCCTGCTTGACGAAGCGGACCTGGTAGTGCTTGAGGTTGCCTATCCCCACCCAGTTCGTGATCGCCGTGGCCAGCAGGCCGGCTGAGAACATGCCGTGACCGAAAACGCTCTTGAGCCCGGTTTCCTGAGCCGACACTTCGTCGGTGTGCATCGGGTTGAAGTCACCTGACGCGCCGGCATACTGAACGAGGTCCGTGCGGGTGAGGGCGTGGGTGAGCACGGGGGCCTCGTCGCCCTCGGCGACCTCTTCGAAAGACAACAACTTCCTTTCCACCTGACCTCCCCGAGCCGACGTTCGGGAGCGTACCCGAACGACCTAGAGGCGGCCGGACGACGCTTCGGCCGCGACTTGAGGGGGTAGGTCGACTCCGAACAGAGCCGCCGCGTTTCCGCTGGTGACCTGGCGGACCAGATGATCGGGTAGGTGACCGAAGTTGGCGGCCACCGCATCGTGGGTCGATGGCCACGTCGAGTCGGCATGCGGGTAGTCGCTCTCGACCATTACATGGTCGAGACCCATGCGGCCGATGACCCCATCCACGCTGCTCGGGTCGTCGATCGTGCAGAACCAGAAGTTGCGGGCCAGGACCTCGCTCGGGCGCAAGTCGCCCCGCCAGCTGCGCGACTCGGTCCCCGAGGCGGAATGGTCGAGGACGTAGTCAGCTCGGTCGGCCAGCATGGCCACCCAACCGATGCCTCCTTCCGACATCGCGATCCGAAGGCCAGGGAAGCGCAGGCAGACCCTCGACCAAAGCCAGTCCGTGGCCGCCACCAGGCTGCTGGCTGGAAACAGAGTGGGATACACCTCGAACGGGCAATCCGGCGAAGGCACCGGGGCCCATCCCGACGAGCCGGTGTGCAGACATACGACGGTGCCGGTCTCCTCGCAAGCCGCGAGGAACGGGTCCCAATAACGCGAGTGCAACGACGGCAAGTCGAGTTTCGACGGCAGCTCGGCAAAGCTCACCGCTTTGAAGCCCCGCGCCGCGTTGCGCCGGACCTCGGCGGCAGCCGTGTCCGGGTCCTGCAGCCAGGTCAGCTGCAAAGGGATGATGCGGTCCGGGTACGTGCCGGCCCAGACGTCGAGATGCCAGTCGTTCCACGCCCGCACGCAGGCCAGGCCGAGCTCCGGATCCTCGCTGGCAGAGAACACCGCTCCGCAGAACCCGGCGATGAGCGAGGGAAAGCAGAGCGACGACCAGATGCCGCCGGCGTCCATGTCCTTGATCCGCTCGTGTATGTCGTAGCAGCCGGGTCGCATCTCGTCGAAGCGGGCCGGCTCCATGCTCCATTCCTCGCGAGGGCGCCCGATCACCGCGTTCAACCCCACGTTGGCGTAGAGCTTGCCTTCGTAGACCCACGCCTGCCGCCCGTCCTCGAACTCCGTCACCCGAGGTGCGCGCTCGACCAGGGCTGCGGGCATCCGGCCTACGAACAGGTCGGGCGGCTCGATCAGGTGGTCGTCAACCGAAATGATGGTCCGGCCGCTCAGATCCCCCGTCATGGGGGCCGATGCTATCGGGCGAGCCTGACGACGGCGTCAGCGTCGCGGCCCGGGGGGCCGGCGCCGGCGCGACCCTGCGAACAGGCCCACGTGCAGGATCGTCGCCAAGTTGTCCAGGAGGGCGTCGCGATCGACGGGCACGAGGCGAACCACGGCGTAGAAAGTGGCCCGCTCGATCATGGAAACCATGGCCAGAGCAGCCGTCTCCGGGTCGCTGACCGGCGGTGGGTGAATCTCGCGAACGCGGCGCACCAGCTGGTCGGTGAAGCGACGGAGCACGACGGCCCCTGTCCGGGCCATGTCGGAGTTCTGGGTGTTGATGTCTGTCCACGCCCGGATGACCGGGTGGTAGTGGTCGTACAGATCGTAAAAGCGACCGAGCCACTCGCGCAGCTCGTCGAAGCCCTCCTTGGACGCCTTGATCGAGGGCAGCGACTCAGCCAGGTCGTGCATCTGGTCGGTCACCCCCGAGACCAGGGCCTGGAAGAGATCCTCCTTGTTGGCGAAGTAGAGGTAGAAGGTGCCGTGCGACGTATTCGCCTCTTTGACGATGTCGTCTATGCGCGCCCCGCTGTAGCCGCGTTCATCGAACACCACGATGGCGGCTTCGAGCAGCCGGCGGAGGGTCTCCTTCCCCTGCTTGCGGAGTTCACGGGACCGGGCCGGCCCTCCGCCCGACATGCCCGGAGGAGCCGTGCGAGCCGGACGCGACGACCCGGGGTTGCGGGCCGGAGGCCGGCTGGAACGAGACGGAGCGATCGGCGCAGGCTAGCCATGCTGACGTTTGCTGACAAGCACGTCAGGTTCGGGGACGGTCGCCCCGATTAGGGCGCGGCTGCCGGAGAGCCAGCCCCGGCGGCAGCCTGGGCGACGAGGCTTTCAGCCAGCCCGGTCAGGGCCTTCCGGTCGACCTTCTGGCTGACCAGCCACGGGACGCTTTCGTCCCTGATGACCAGGACGTGTCGGGGGATCTTGTACGAGGAGAGCTCCTCGCGCAGTCGATCCTTCAAGCGCGACGCGTCCGGCGTATCGTCCCGCCAAGGCACCACCAACGCGACCACGTCCTGGCCCCTGTCGGGGTGAGCCACGCCGACCACGAATGCGAGCTTCACCTCCTCGATGGCGAGCAGGCATCGCTCTACCTCGGCCGGCGCCACGTTGGCCCCGGACGTCTTGATCAGGTCCGTCTGGCGACCAGTGAAAAAGAACCAGCCGTCGCGGAAGTAACCCCGGTCGCCGGTGCGGTACCAGCCGTCGGGGTCGAACACGTCGGCGCGGTCGCGCTTGTACAGGCCGAGCATGAGGTTGTAGCCGCGGACCAGCACCTCGCCTTCCTCCCCTTCGGGGAGGTCCAGCCCCGTGTCGGGATCGACGATCCGATGTTCCGTGCCCGGAACCTCATGGCCAAAAGCCCCGCGGTAGGCCTCGGGGACGCCAGTCACTTCCTCGCCCGGGGTCCAGAACGTATGCGGGCCGCACGTCTCGGACATCCCGAGTGACCCGACCGCGAGGCCTGCATCCGGTGGCCTCCTCTGGGGTGGCAGGGCGTCGTAAAAGGACCCAGAACGGATGGAGCTGAGATCGGTCTGCCCGTAGTCGGGGTGCTCGGTAAGGAGCTTGGCGACGGCGGGCCAAGCCGAGACGATGGTTACCCGCTCTTTCGACAAGACGGCCAGAGCCTCCGCCGGCTCGAACACCTCTTGCGTCAGGAACGCCCCCCCGACGCTCAAGGCTCGCAGAAGCGTGAACGCGAAGCCTCCCACCCAGCACAGCGGCATTGGAGTCCACAGCCGGGACGACTCGTCGAGGCCGGACAGGGCCGCCAGGTTACGAGCGTGGCGCACCAGGGCCCCGTGGCTGTGAACCACCCCTTTCGGCTCTCCGGTCGATCCGGACGTGTAGGTGACGAGCATCTCGTCTCCGGGTGATATCTCGGCTCCCACGGCGTCGACCAGGTCGGACCCATCGGCGCCGTCACCGAAGCCGCCGGCGCCGAAACCGCCAGCGCCGGACGTCCCGTTGTGCAGATCCGCTCCGTAGCCGCCTTCGGCCCAAGCCCGGTTGGATTCCCCCCACAGCAGCACCCGACGCAGCTGGGGAAGACTGGGCAGATACAAGGGTCCCGGACCGTGGTCGGCGAGCTCGGGAGCGACGGATTCCAGCCTCTCCAAGTAGTCGTGCTGGATGAAAGTCCCGACGCCGAGGAGCCATTGGACGTCCGCGTGACGGAGGAAGCCGGCCAGCTCGGCGGGCCGGTAGAACGTGTTGACGGGAATGACTACTGCGCCGATGCGCGCCGCCGCGGCCCAGGCGACGACCCAGCTCGCCCCATTTGGAAACAGGATGCCGACCCTCGATGACTTACCCACGCCGGCCCCCAGCAGCCGGGCCGCCAGGCGACGCGACCGGTCGTCCAGGTCTGCGAAAGTGAGACGCTCGGTCGGGGTGACAACGCAGTCGTTTGGGCCGAAGCGATCTCGCCCGTCGGCCAGGAGCTTCGGCACGGTTGGGACGTAGTCAGGGAACGTCGGAGCCGCGGTCACCGGGGGTGAGCGCTCCGCTCGGTCAGACGATTGTCGAGGAACTCCTTGGAGTGGTGGTCGGACTCCACCACAACCGGTTCGCCCATGCGGTCCCCCACTCGACGGGCACGCAGCTGTGCCGTTAGATTCGTTCTCACTGTATATGACACCCACGTCAGGTACCGCGCCGTGAACGACTTGCTCATCGATCAACTGAGCCTCATGGCCGAACATTTTCCCGACGAGTGCGGCTACTTGGACGTGTCGACGGGCAGGGGCATCACGTTCGCGGAATGGGATCGCGAGTCCGACCGGCTGGCGCGGGGGCTGCTGGACGCGGCGGTACACAAGGGCGAGAGGGTGGCCGTCTACATCAGCTCCGAGGAAGTGCTCGAGTGGATCGTCGCTTACGCGGCGGTGCACAAGGCGGGCGCGGTGGCCGTGCCGACAAATACCCGCCTGGCGCCGCGGGAGCTCCGCTATCAGCTGGACCATTCCGGTGCTGTCGCGGCCTTCGCCGGGATGGCAGAGGCAACGAAGCTCGCCGAAGCGCGACCGGGCCTACCGAACCTGCGCTGGATGACCACCACGGCCGACCCGCCACCTGAGGGCTTCAACGGGTGGGCGTCGGTGGGCACCGGTGACGGAGACGTTCGAGCGGCCGTCGAAGCAGACGACGTGGCCGACATCATGTACACGTCGGGCACGACCGGCCGCCCCAAAGGCGTCGTGGTCCGCCACAGCAACGTCGCCATGGTCCCCAACGGGCTGCCCCGGTGGACGGGCGGGGGTTGGTTGCACGCGTCGCCGTTGTTTACCTTCGCCGGCATCGCCTCGATCTACAACCCCATGAAGTTGGGCATGACCGGTATGTTCCAACCCCGCTTCGATGCAGGCGCGTGGCTCGAGCACGTCGAGGAGTGCCGGCCCACCGCCGTATTCCTGGTACCGGCGATGGCCCAGCTCCTCCTGGCCCATCCGAGGTTCGCGGCGGCAGACCTGTCGAGCATCACGCTCGCATCCCTCGGGAGCGCACCTCTGGCGCCCGACGTGATGCGTCGCCTGCAGGAGCGCCTGCCTCGAGCTTGGGTCTCCAACAATTGGGGCATGACCGAGGCCGGGTCCGCGTATTGCGTCCTGCCCCCCGACGAAGCGGCCCGGAGGATCGGCTCAGTCGGCAAGCCGGTCCCGCCCGTGCAGCTCCGCGTGATCGACGAAGACGGTTCTCCGCTTCAAGCCGGCGAGGTCGGCGAGCTAATAGTGTCCAACCCCGGCCGCGAGCGCGAGTACTTCAATGATCCCGACGCCACCGCCAGCACGTGGAGGGACGGCTGGCTGCACACCGGAGATCTGGCCCGGCTCGACGACGACGGGTACCTCTACATAGTCGGGCGGAAAAAGGACGTGATCATAAGGGGCGGCAACAACATCCATTCGGGCGACGTGGAAGCCGTTCTGATGGAATACCCGGGCGTGCAGGAAGCCGCGGTGGCCGGCGTGCCTCACCCGGTGCTCGGCGAGGACGTCGTGGCGTGGGTCGTGGGTGCTCCCGGGGCCCGACTCGACCGGGATGACGTGCGGAGGTTCCTGGTCCCCCGGCTGTCGGACTACAAGATCCCGCGGGAAATCAACTTCGTCGACGAGTTGCCGCGCAACGCCACCGGCAAAGTGCTCAAGCACGCCCTGGTGGAAGGTCGCTCGCAGCCGGCTTGACGCCCTAGGCGGGGCCGAGGACCAGATCGGCCAGGCGGCGACGGTTCCATGCCTGGTTGCCGAACAGAACGTCGTTTTGCTTGACGCGTCGAAACAGCAGGTGACAGTCGAGGTCCCAGGTGAAGCCGACGCCACCGTGGACCTGGATGTTCTCCGCAGTAACCATGATGGCGGCCTCGGCCACGAACGCCTTGCATGCCGCGGCTGCGGGCTGGCGGCTGGGATCGTCGACCTGGCTGGCCCACGCGGCCCAGTGGGTGCCGACCCGGGCCAGCTCGAGCTGGTGGAGCATGTCGACGATCTTGTGCTTGATGGCCTGGAACGTGGCGATGGGGCGATCGAACTGCACCCGCTGTTTCGAGTACTCGATCGCCATGTTGAGGGCCCGCTCCCCGGCGCCGACGGTCTCGGCACACAGCGCCACCGCAATGTCGTCGCCGACACGCGCCAGCAGAGCCGTCTGGTCGCCCGAGGGTCCGACGCGTCGCGCCGGCCTGGCGTCGAGCGCCAGCCGGGCGACCTTCCGGGTGACGTCGAGCGCCGGCACCAGCTCTCCCTGGGGATCGTCCACGACGAACGCGGCCAGACCATCCGACGTCTGGGCCGCCACGATGACGAAGTCGGCCGCGTGCCCGTCCACTACGACCGGCTTGACCCCGTTCAGCTCCCACCCGCCGGCCGAAGCTCCGGTCCCTGGAGCGAGGGGCCGGGCGGTCGTCGCCACCGATGCCAGCGGGTCGCCGGAGCCGACCTCGCCGAAGGCCACGGTGCCACGCCGGTCTCCAGACGCCAGGTCACTCTGCAGGCCTTCCTCCCCCAATCGGATCGCCGCCAACGTGGCCGCGACCGACGACGAGAAAAACGGACCCGGCAGAGGGATCTTGCCCATTTCCTCCTGGAGCACCACGAGGTCGACCATTCCCAGTCCCGCCCCCCCGAGCGCTTCGGGCACGAGGGCACTCGGCCACCCAAGTGCAGAGACTGACGACCACCACTCGTCGGTGTAACCGCGGTCGTCGTCGATCATGGCCCTCACGTAGGCGTTGGTCTCGGACCGGGCCAGGAACGTCCGGACCGTGTCGCGCAACGCTTCCTGCTCGGCGCTGAAAGTGAAGTCCACGACCGGGAAGACTAACCCTGACACGAGCGTCAGGAAGCCGGGCGGGTCCCGACCAAAGCGCGTTAGCGTTCCTGACGTGGACTTCGCCTACTCGCCGGAAGACCAGCAGTTCCGGGCCGAGTTGCGGGATTGGCTGGACGCCAACCTGCCCGACTTTCTCGAGGAGGGGGAGATCGGCCCAGTCCAGGAGGACCCCACCCGCCGAACCATGCAGCGACGTCAAGCGTGGCAGCGCCGACTCAACGAAGGCAGATGGGCGGCCATCAACTGGCCCCGGGAGTGGGGCGGCCGTGAAGCCACCATCATGCAGAACTTCATCTACTCGGAGGAGATGTCCCAAGCCAAGGCACCCGGCGTCTACAACGCCAACGGGATATGGCAGATCGGGCCGATGATCCTGCGGTGGGGCACGGAGGAACAGAGGCAGCGGTGGCTTCCTGGCATACTCGACGCCCAAGAGCACTGGTGCCAGGGCTTCAGCGAGCCGGAGGCGGGTAGCGATCTCGCCAACCTCCGCACCCAAGCGATACGGGACGGCGAGGTCTACGTTCTCAACGGGCGCAAGATCTGGATTTCCACCGCCCACCTGGCCAAGTGGGGACTTTTCCTGGTGCGGACCGACCCGACGGCCATCGCCCGGGGGGTCAAGCACGAGGGCATCACCGCGCTGATCGTGGACATGGACGGGCCCGGGATCGAGTCCCACCCCATAAGAGATCTGACGGGAGACCGCCTCTTCAACGAGGTGGTCTTCACCGACGCCCCGGTCCCAACGGCCAACCTTCTCGGCGACGAGGGCAGCGGCTGGTTGGTCGCCATGGGCACCCTCGGCCACGAGCGGGTGGGCACGGCCGGTATGGCGATCGGGCTCAAGGCCGAGCTCGACGGGATGATCGCGTCCGCCCGTCAACACAACCCTGAAGCGCTTTCGGACCCCGACATCCGCGACCGGGTGGCGCGGGCGTGGACCCAGATCGAGCTGACCAGGCTGCTCAACGCCCGCGCCCTTTCGAAGGTGTTGAAGGGTGAAAAGACCTGGCCCGAGGTCCCCCTCGCCAAGCTGCAGTGGAGCTTCCTTTCCCAGACCTTGGCCGAGCTCAACGTCGACATGCTGGGACCTCTGGGAATCCTGGACAAGGGCGGCCCCGACGCAGTAGAGAGCGGCCACGCGGCTCACAACTACCCGTGGCAGCGGTACACCTCGATCGGCGCCGGGGCGACTGAAGTGCAAAAGAACATCATCGCCGACAAGGCGATCCGGCTGCCTCGGCGCTGAGACGGAGTTCCGGATGCAACCGCCTTACCGGGCGCTCATCACCGGCGCGTCTTCGGGCATCGGCGCCGCCACGGCCAAGCTGCTGGCCAGATCCGGAGCTACCGTCGGTCTGGTCGGCCGGCGCGCCGACCGGCTGAGCGCGGTATTGGCGGACTGCCAGGTCCACTCGCCGGCGAGCCGGATGTGGGTGGCGGACTTGGGCGACCTGCAGGCCGCAGAAGATCTCGCCGACCACGCGTGGGAAACCCTGGGCGGCCTGGACGTGCTGATCAACAACGCGGCCGTCCCGAAGGTCACGTCGGTGACCGCCCTCACGCCCGCCGTCGTCGAGGACGTCATGGCCGTGAACTTCTTCTCGCCCGTCCGAATGACATTGCGGGTATTGCCCCGCATGCTCGAACGCGGCCGGGGCGTCATCGTCAACGTGGCCAGCGTCGGCGGGCGCGTCGGCGTCGCCCGCGAGGCCGCTTACTCCGCCAGCAAGTTCGCCCTGAGCGGATGGAGCGAGTCGATGGCCATGGACTTGCACGACACGCCCATCGAGGTCCGGCTGATCCAGCCCGGGCCGATCGATACCGACATTTGGGACCGCCCTGGGGAGGATCGGGCCATTTACGACGGGCCGAAGGAGCCGCCCGAGTTGGTGGCGAACGGGATACTCGCAGCCATAGAGGGCGACCGATTCGAGCACTACCTGCCCGACTTGAGCGCCGTGATCGCATACAAGGTCGCTGACATCGACGGCTACATCGCAGCCGCGTCATTCACCGAGACGACGAGCAGCCCGCCGGCGTCTGACCGGAAGGAGTCCGAATGAAGGCCTTGGTGTTCGGCGTAGCTGCCGAGCCGTGGACACCGCCGCCCGGGGCAGCAGAGAACCGCCTGCTCTCCAACCTGGCCGTGACACCGATGCGGCTGATGGACGTCGACGACCCGCGCCCGTTGCGTCCTGACTGGGTCGTCACCAAGCCGCGGCTGGCTGGGATATGCGGGTCCGACTCCAAGATGGCGCTACTGGACTTCGGGGACGAGGACTCGGACAACGCCATGGCCGGCTTGTGCAGCTTCCCGCAAGTCATGGGCCACGAAGTGGTAGCCGAGGTGGTCGAGCTCGGAAACGAAGCGGCCGGCGTGGGGGTCGGCGATCGGGTCGTGCTCAACCCGTGGCTCTCATGCGCTCCGCGCGGCGTGTCGCCGCTGTGCCCGTCCTGCGAATCCGGCGATTACAGCCTGTGCCACAACTTCGCTACTGGCCCCATCACGGCGGGCCTGCATACCGGCCTGTCCAGCGACGCCACGGGCGGCTTTGCCGAACTGATGCCCGCCCATCGCAGCATGCTGTTCCCGGTTCCCGAATCGATCAGCGACGAAGACGCCGTGCTGGCCGACCCATTCGCGGTCTCCTTGCACGCCGTCACTCACCACCCGCCGCCGCGAGGCGGAAGGGCCGTCATCTACGGTGCGGGCGCCCTGGGCACCACCACCCTGGCCGTGCTCGGCGCCCTGTACCCAGACGTGGAAGTTGCAGTGATCGCCCGCTTTACCGCCCAGGCGGAATTGGCGACTTCTTTAGGGGCCGCCCTCGTGATCGATCCCGAAGACCGCTTGACGGTGATCGAAGAGCTGGCCAAGTGGTCAGGGGGACGGCTGGTGGGCGGCACGACCGGCCTGCCCATGTGCCATCCCGGCGGGATCGACGTCGTCTACGACACGGTCGGCAAGCCCGAGACGTTGGAAGTCGGCGTGCGGGTGCTTAGAGCCCGCGGCACGCTCGTCAAGACCGGCTTCCACGCCCCCGGTCGATGGGAGTGGAGCCCCCTGTATTTCAAGGAGCTGTCGTGGGTCGGTTCCAACGCCTTCGGGATCGAGGAGGTCGAGGGCCGGCGCCGACACGCCATCGAGCACTACTTCGATCTCGTCACCGACGGCCGCGTGGGAATAACAGCCATGCTCACCCACACTTTCCCGTTGGCGCAGTGGCGTGAAGCGTTCGCCACGATCGCCACCCAGGGTGAGACTGGGGCGGTCAAAGTGGCGATCGACCATCGCGTCTGACCTTGGCGCGTCTGACCTTGGCGCATCTGACCTTGGCGCATCTGACCTTGGCGCATCTGAGCCGGCTAAAGCATCAGTCCAGGCGTTCGATGACGGTGCAGTTGGCCTGGCCGCCGCCCTCACACATCGTCTGCAACCCGAAGCGACCTCCGGTCGCTTCCAGCTGGTTGAGCAGCGTGGCGGTCATGCGGACCCCAGTGGCTCCGAGGGGATGGCCGATGGCGATGGCCCCGCCGCGCGGGTTGAACAGGCTGGGGTCGGGCTCGAACTCCCGGGCCCAGCGCAGCGCGATGGCGGCGAACGCTTCGTTGCACTCGATGGCGTCGAAGTCCCCGACTTTCATGCCGGTGCGTTCGAGGAGCTTCCGCGTCACCCGGTTCGGGGCTGACAGTACAAGGACGGGATCTTCGGCCCCCACCGCGAACCCCGAGAACCGGGCCCGGATGGGCAGGCCGAGGCGCTCAGCGGTGGCCCGGTCGGCCACGATCATGGCGGCCGCGCCGTCGGTCATTTGCGACGAGTTGCCGGCCGTGATGTCCGGAGCCGTCTCGGGTTCCCACGACTGGGCCGGAGGAAGCCCCGCCAGAGCTTCGGCGCTGGCGTCGTAGCGGATCCCTTCGTCGCTCGACAGGACCTGCTCGGTCGGTTCGCCGTCGGCGTCCTTTATCGGGACCGGAAGGATCTCCTTGGCGAAGTGCCCGCTGCGGGCTGCTTCTGCGGCCCGCCGGTGGCTTTCGAGCGCGTAGGCGTCCATGTCGACCCGGCTCACCCCGACTTCATCGGCCAGGGCCTGGGCCACCCGAAACTGGGCCCACAAGCGATCGTCGATGACCCTCATGTAGGCCGGCGAGAACGGCCCGGAGCCGCCGCGGGCGTTGGACGCCATGGGGGCCCTGCTCATCGACTCCACCCCGCACGCGATCGCGATGTCGTACATGCCGCTCATCACGCTGGCCGCCACGAAGTGGGTGGCCTGCTGCGAGGAACCGCACTGGCGGTCCACGCTCGTCGCTGGCAGCGTCCACGGCAGGCCTCCGGCTATGACAGCGTTGCGAGCCACGTTGCAGCCCTGCTCCCCGGACTGGGTCACGCATCCGCAGACGACGTCGTCGAGCCGGTCCGGGTCGACACCAGTCCGGTCGACGAGGTGGCGCAGAGTGAAGCCCAAGAGGTCGGCCGGGTGCCAGCCCGCCAGCGCCCCTTTGCGCTTACCGAACGCGGTGCGCACCACGTCGACGATCACCGCTTCGCGCCCGGCCATTACAACGGGTTCTGGCGCAGGTACGAGTAAATGGAAGCGAAGCCGCTGTTGACCTCGTCGGGGAGCGGCTTGACGTCTCCGAGAGACCGCGCCCCCCAGACAATTTCTGCGCTGCGCTCGACCAGGGCGGTGATGTGAAGGGCGGCCGCGGGCGTCGGTCCGACCGTCACCATGCCGTGGTTGGCGATGAGCGCGGCGCCGCGCCCGGCGAGGGCCTCCACCGCCTGGGCCCCGACTTCAGGCGTGCCGCTGGCGGCGTACTTGGTGCAACGGACTTCGCCCCCTACGAAGATCGAGAACTCATCGATGCACGCCGGGATGTCCTGGTGGGTGACGGCGAACATGGTGGCGTGTACGGGGTGGGAGTGGATGACCGAGCCGATGTCGTCGAACGCTTCGTAGCACGCCAAGTGGAGCAGCTTCTCCGATGATGGCGAGCGCCCCTCCTTGGCTGACAAAGCTTTACCTCGCAGGTCCATGACCACGAGATCGTCGAGCTGCATTTCCGCGTAGTCGACCGAGGAAGGAGTGATGACAATGGTGCCGTCCTCCTGCCGGGCCGAGATGTTGCCGGCCGTGCCTTCCACCAGTCCACGTCGGAGCATGTCCTTGGCCGCGGCCAAGACCGCCTCTGGAGCGTGGTCCACGTACTTCATCCGACGACCCTGGGCTCAACTGCGTGGACCGGCGCCTCGCCGGCCAGCAGGCGTTCGAAGTCGTCCGCGACCATCGTCGCCTGGCGGCATTCGGTGTCCCACGTGGCGCCTCCGATGTGGGGCGTGAGGACCACGTTGGGCATGGCGATCAACGGGTGATCTGTAGGTAGGTTCTCCCCGTCGAAGTGATCGAGCGCGGCCCCGCCCAGTGAGCCCGACTGCAGGGCGTCGACCAAGGCGGCGGTATCGTGCAGCCCGGCCCGGGCCGAATTGATATAAAGGGCGTCCGGCTTCATGGTTGCGAACTGGGCGGCGCCGATCATTCCCGATGTCTCTGCTGTCACCGCCGCGTGCATGGATACCACGTCCGACCTTTCGAGCAGCTCTTGCAGTGAAACGGTGGCCTCCTCGCTGTAGGGGTCGTATGCGATCACGGTCATCCCGAGGCCTTCCAGGCGCCACTTCAACGCCCGGCCGACCGATCCCAAACCGACCAGGCCGGCCGTCCGGCCGGCGAGCTCCCAACTACGGAAGCGTTGGTACGGAATGGTGCCGTCCTTGTACACCTTTCCGGTGCGGACGTCCCTGTCGGCTGGCAGGACCTTGCGGGCCAGAGCGAAGAGCAGGGCGACCGCGAGCTCCGCGACCGCTTCGGCGTTGCGCCCCGGACAGTGGAGGACAGGCACCCCGGCTTCTCTCGCCGCAGGTAGGTCGACGTTGACCGGATCGGCTCGGGTGGCGGCGACGGCGATGAGAGGGTGAGCCAGCACTTCGGCGCCGACGAAGTCCACTTCCACCACGAGGGCTTCGGCGCCCTCTTCCACGATCCGTGCCGCGAGCTGAGCCGAGGAATAGATGCGCAACGGGTGCTGGTCGATCCAGGGGTCGTAGACCAGGTCGGCGAGCCGGCCCAAGCGATCGAATCCCTCGCCCCTCAGGGGGGCCGTCGCCAGAAGGCGGGGCCGCCCTCCCGTGCTCACGATTCAGGGCCCGCCGTACTCTGACGTGCATGTCATATTCTGGGGATCCTACATGGGCTCGGTGACCGTCGGACTCGATATCGGGACCACATCGATCAAGGCCATCGCCGTCGACGACGACGGCCGGATCGTGTCACGAACCCGGGTCCCCCACCGCGTCCTCGTCCCCGAGCCTCAGCAGATGGAGCACGACGCCGAGGGTGCCTGGCGGCGCGGTCCGCGCCGGGCCATAGCCGCCCTCGGGGACGTCGATGCCAAGGCCATTGCGGTTACCGCCATGGTCCCGTCGCTCGCAGCCGTGGACGATCGCGGCCGCCCGGTGACTCCCGGTCTTCTGTACGGCGACGTCCGCGGCCAGAGCCGGCATGGATCCGCGTCGGACCCGGCCGCCAGTGGGGAAGTGGTGGGCTTTCTGGAATGGGCCGCCGGCGCCGCGCCGGGCGCCCACGGCTACTGGCCCGCGCAAGCCGTGGCCAACCGTTCCCTCGGCGGCGCGCCGGCAGTCGACTGGGCCGTGGCCCTGACCTCTGCTCCCCTGTACGGAGCTGACGGCTGGGACGGCCAGATCTGCGCCGAGTGCGGGGCCAGGCCCGAGCAGCTACCGACGGTCGAGGTACCCGGCGCGCCGATAGGTCGGTCCGGCAAGGACGGTCCGCTGCTGACCGCGGGCACGGTCGATGTCTGGTGCGAGCAGCTAGTGGCGGGAGCCGACGAGGACGGCGACGTGCTCGTGATTTGCGGCACCACGCTGATCGTTTGGGCCGTCGTTGAAGGGAACCGCAACCCGTCTGGGTTGTGGGCGGTTTCGCACTCGAAACCCGAACGGCAGCTGGTCGGCGGGGCCAGCAATGGGGGCGGTCTTTTTCTCGATTGGGCCAGGAAGCTGATCGGGCGGCCGAAGTCGGACGAGCGCTTGGATCCGGCGAACGTACCGGTATGGACGCCTTACCCGAGGGGGGAACGCACGCCGTACCACGACCCGACGATGCGAGCCGGCTTGCACGACCTCGACCTGACCCACGGACCAGCCGCCGTTCAGCGGGCCGCTTGGGAAGCGACCGGGTTCGTCGTGCGCCACCACGTCGACATCGCAGGTGGGCGCGCCCGACGCATAGTCGCGACAGGCGGCGGAACCCGGGTCGCGGGGTGGATGGACGCTCTGGCCGACGCGACCGGCTTGCCCGTCCACGTCGCAGCCGAGCCCGAAGGGGCTGCCCTCGGAGCCGCCTACCTCGCTCGCGTGGCGGCCGGCTTGGAAGCCGACCTCACAGGTTCGTCGCGATGGGCCCGGACCGGGCGGGTGGTCGACCCCGACGGTCGGTGGGCGGCGGGAGCAGATGGTCGCTACCGACGATTTGTCGAGCTGTCAGGAACGCCAGGAAAGGTGGGACGCCCGTGAGTATCGCGATCAGCGAGGAGCACGCCTCGCTCGCCGAGGCCGCCGATCGGTTCCTGCGGACACACTGCTCGCTCGACGTGGCCCGGGCCGACCTTGACTCCCAACACGAGACGCTCCCGAAGTTTTGGAGCGACCTGAGCGCCCTCGGTTGGATCGGCCTCCACCTCCGCGAGGCCGACGGAGGCCAGGGGTACGGGCTGTCGGAACTGGGGGTGATCGTGGAGCAGATGGGTCGGGTGGCGGCGCCAGGGCCGTTCCTCGCAACCGTGCTCGCCTGCGCCGCCATCGCCCGCGGGGGAAGCCCGGCCTTGCGACGGGCCCTGCTGCCCGGTCTGGTGGCAGGCACGACCGTGGGAGCGGTCACCTTCCCCGGCTCGTCGGCGCTGGACGGGTCGCTACCGGACGGGGCAGGTGCCATCGTCGTGACCGGTACATCACGACCGGTGCCCAGCGCCACGCTGGCCGACTGGTTGGTGGTTGCCGTCGCCTGTCCCGACGGGGAACGCCTCTGCGTGATCGAGGCGAACGACGCCGAGGTCACCGAGCTGCCCAGCCTCGACCAGACCCGCCGTTGCGCTTCGATCACCGTCGACGGCCATTCGGTGGCGGTCAGCCACCAGCTCACCATCGACCGGCGCCGGCTCGACGAGCTGATCGTCACCCTGGTGGCCGCCGAGTGCTCGGGGGGAGCCGGCTGGTGCCTCGAAACCGCGGCGGAGTACGCCAAGGTCCGCGAGCAGTTCGGGCGGCCCATCGGCCAGTTCCAAGCCATAAAGCACCGGTTGGCGGACATGCTCGTCAGCGTCGAGCAGATCCGGGCTGCCGCGTGGGACGCCGCCCTGGCCGTCGATCAGGCCGACGGTGGCGATCAGGCCGACGGCAACGAAGCGTCGCTCTCCGCGACCGTGGCCGGAGCCGTCGGACCCGACGCTTTCTTGCGCGTGGCCAAGGACTGCATCCAAGTCCTCGGCGGGATCGGGTTTACCTGGGACCACGACGCCCACCGGTACCTGCGCCGGGCCACTTCCCTCCGCCAGCTGACCGGCCCGAGCGGCCGGTGGCGTGGACGGGTGACCGCCTTGGCCACCGGCGGGGTCAGGCGCCACATGGGCGTTGACCTTCCAGCCGAGGACGATGCCATGCGGGTGGCCGTGCGGCGGGACGTCGCCGCGATCGCCGAGAGGCCCCGGGCCGAGTGGCGGGCCGGCCTGGTCGAAGCGGGATTCCTGGTTCCCCACTGGCCGGAACCGTGGGGACGCGGCGCCGGCGCGGCCGAGCAGCTGGTCATCGACGAAGAGCTCCGACGGGCCGGAATACGCCGGCCCAACCTGGCCGTCGGCGCCTGGGCGGCGCCGACCATCGCGACCCACGGATCGCGCCAACAGCAGGACCGATGGGTGGGACCGACGCTCCTGGGCGAGATCACGTGGTGCCAGCTCTTTAGCGAACCGGGAGCCGGCTCGGACTTGGCGTCGCTGACGACCAAAGCCGCACCCACATCCGGAGGATGGCTGCTGACCGGCCAGAAAGTGTGGACCACGCTCGCGGCCGAGGCCGATTGGGGCATCTGCCTGGCCCGAACCGACACGACCCGGCCGAAGCACCTCGGGATCACGTATTTCATCGTCGACATGACCGCCCCAGGAATCGAAGTACGACCTTTGCGGGAGCTGACCGGTCAAGCCATGTTCAACGAGGTCTTCCTGTCGGACGTGTTCGTTCCCGACGATTGCGTGATCGGCGAGGTGCACGGAGGCTGGCCACTGGCGCGTACCACCCTGGCCAACGAGCGGGTGGCGATGGGAAGCGGCGCTTCCTTCGGCGGCGGGGTGGTGGCCCTTCTCAAACTGGTCGGCGACCTGGGCCCAGACGACCTGGACGACGTAGCACGCGACTCGTTGGGAGGGCTCATTTCGGAATCGCACACCCTCGCGGCTCTGGGCCAGCGCTCGACGTACCGGGCTGTGGCCGGAGGCGTGCCCGGACCCGAAGCGAGCGTCCGCAAGCTGCTCGGAGCCGAGCACGACCAGCGGACACAGGAGTTCGGCCTGGCCCTGCTCGGCGCAGAAGGCGCCACGGCCGAAGGCCCGGCCGGGCAGTGGACGTTCGGTTTCTTGGCCAATCGTTGCCTGACCATCGCCGGCGGCACGAGCGAGGTGCAGCGCAACGTCATCGCCGAGCGCCTGCTCGGCCTCCCCCGAGATCCCGACCCGTCCGGTTGAGCCAGCCGCGGCGCCGAATAGTATGACGTGAGCGTCATGGTAAGGGGAACCGGCTGATGGACTACGACTTCGGCGAGCGGGCCTGCGAGTTGCGGGCCCGGCTCCGGGAGTTGATCTCAACCGAGATTCCCCACGACTACCTCGGTGCTTTTACCGACGATCCGGAAGACCTCGAAGTGGCGCAGCGCTTCTGCCGGCGGTTGGCTGCGGAGGGCCTGCTCACCTGGGCCTGGCCCGAGGAGTACGGCGGGTCCGGCGGGTCGGTGTGGGAACAGACCGTCGTACGCGAGGAGATGTGGGCGCACCACGAACCGCGCGGGGCTCAGTACATGGGCCTCAACTGGGTCGGTCCGGCGATCATGGCCTTCGGTCGCGAGGGGCAGAAGGAGCGTTTCCTGCCCCCGATCGCAGCCGGGCAGGTGATCTGGTGCCAGGGCTTCAGCGAGCCCGACGCCGGCTCGGACCTGGCGTCACTGACGACGCGCGCCGAGCCGCACGAAGGAGGGTTCCGCATCACGGGCCAGAAGATATGGACCTCCTACGCCCAAATGGCTCAGTGGTGTGTCCTCGCGGCCCGAGTCGGCACCGCAACGACGAAGAAGCACGAGGGAATCACCATCTTCCTCATTCCGGTGGATCGCGAAGGCATAACGGTGCGACCCATCAAGAGCATGCTCGGGCCGCACCACCTCAACGAGTGCTTCTTCGACGGGGTGTTCGCCGGACCCGACGAGGTGCTCGGCGGGGTCGGCAACGGTTGGAACGTCATCCGGCGGGCCCTGGCCCACGAAAGGGTCGGGATCGCTCGCTACGCAAGGTGCGACCGGCTCATGTCTCAGTGGGCGGGAACCCGCGACGGCATGGCCGCCCTTCCTGTTGGCCTTCGCAGCGCGTGGGCCCGAGCGCTCGTCCAAGTGCGGGTCGCTCGGCTGCTCGCCTACCGCGCCGTCGCCGAGCAGGAGGCGGGTCGGTCGGCCGACGTCTCGGCCAGCGCGGCCCGCTTGGCGGTGACCCAGTGCGACCAGCAGGTCGCCGAGCTCCTGTTCCAAGCGGTCGAAGACCGCAGCCTCGAAGGCCCCGACAACGACGCCCCCCTCGAAGGCGCCATCGAGGACCACTGGCGTTACGCCCAGGCGGCCACGGTGGCGGCGGGAACGATCGAGATCCAGCGCATGATCGTTTCTCGTTCTCTCCTCGCCGGAAACAAAGGCGCCCCGTGAACCTCGAACTTCCTGACCTGGCCACCGATTTTGGAGCCGCCGCAGCCAGGGCGTTCGCGGACCTCGGAGGCGTCGACTGCGCAAGGAGGGCCGAAGCCGAACCCGGCGTCCGAGAAGTCGAGGTAGCCAAGGCTCTCGACGGCCTGGGCGCCTTGGATGTCGACCCGCGATCGGACTTGGACTCAGCAGCCGCGGCAGGGGAGCTCTGCCGCCAGGCCGGGCGCAACGTGCTGCCCTACCCGATCGCCTCCGTCGTAATGAGAAGTCCCGAAGACGGCCTGCCGTTCGCGGTCGTTGGCGACGACCGGCCCCGGGTGGACCACGGCGATCTATTCGGCGAGTGGCGCATCTCGACGTTGGACGGGCGCTCAAAGACGGCCGGCCCCATGGCCCCCCGACTCGCTTCGAAACTCGGTCCGTTCGTGACCGACCTCACCGCCGGGCGCGACCAGGACCCGTCAACGGGCGCCGACGTCTCGCTGCACATGGCTCTGACCGGGTGGCAGATCCTTGGGACGGCGGAGCGGGCGTTGGAGCTGGCGGTGGAGCACGTATCGGACAGGGTCCAGTTCGGGCAGCGCCTCTCCGAGTTCCAAGCCGTGCAGTTCCAGCTCGCCGATGCGGCCGTGGCCGTGGATGGGCTCCGGGAGCTCTCCCGCTTTACTCTGTGGCGGCTCTTCGCCTCCCCGAACGAGGCGAGGGCCGACGTGCTGGCCCTGCGCTTGCACGCCCTCGATTCGGCTCGATCGGTACTTCGCACCAGCCAGCAGCTGCACGGGGCGTCCGGGCTGTGCGACGAATATGACATCTCGATCCTGTGTCGGCACATACAGCCGGAGATGCGGTTGCCGTTCGGCGCCGAACGAACCGCATCGGAACTCTTCGCGGCCGCCGCCGCAATCGGCTTCTCCGGCCTCTTCCCGCACGGCGGCAGCGCCGTCTGAGGCCGCGGGGCGCCGTCCGGCTCAGGCCCCCTTGTGACGAGCGATCTGGCCCGGCGCCTTCTCACGGGCGGAGGCCAAACGCACAAAGCCATCGAGGGCGCCTTGCAGGACACCCACGGTCGCAGTGCTGCTTTGCCCCGGCACCAGGAAAACGGAAAGGACCACCCGCAACAGCAGTTCGTTGAGCTCGTCTCCGGTTACCCAGCCTTCCTTGACCGGGAGGGCGTTGGCCATGACGGGCCCCCAGAGCTCCTCGGTGATCTGGTGAAACACCGGCAGCTGCTGCCTGAGGTAACCCAAGACGAACGCCGGCTCGGTATCGATCATCAGGGTCAAAGCGGGATGCTGGCGAAAGTAGGTGATGATGTATTGGGCTACCTCATCGAGGCCGATCTCGTCGGTCGGGGCGGCGGCCATCGACGCCCTCAGGCCCTCGGCGAAGCGATCCCGCTCGTACTCGGCGACGACCGACAGGAGCTGATCCTTGGTTGGGAAGTAGCGATACACGGTCCCGCGCGACAAGCCGGCCACTTCGCTGACGTCGCCCATGGTCAATCGGCGCAGACCCACGCGCCCCATAGCGAGCAGGGCCGCTTCTAGGATGCGGTCTCGGGTGGCGGGGACCAGGTCGGCCATGATGGCAACCGACGCTAGCGGTCGCGGTAGTCGCGCTCCGGTGACGCCCGGTTGGGCCCGGGCCTGGGCCGCCGTAGAAGCCCCGGGGTGCGGGCCGCTCCGGCGGGTCCGGCCGAATCGAGGAAGGTCGAGCCCGGCTTGTACGCTCTCGACGATGAGAACCGGCTCGTCGCGCCGCTAGTGACCCCCTCCCGGGTGGCATAGCGTCGTGGACTTCGGTATCGCCGGTCGCGTCGCCGTGGTGACGGGTGCCAGCCGAGGAATCGGCCGGGCCGCCGCCGAACTGCTGGCGGCCGAAGGAGTAGCCCTCGTCCTATCGGCTCGAAGCGCCGAACCACTCGACGAAGCGGTGGCCGCCTTGCGCGCCACGGGCGCCAATGTGCTCGGAGTGGCCGGCGACGTCCGCGATGCGAACACGACCGCCGCCATCGTCGATGCCGCCAACCAGGCTCACGGGGGAATCCACATTCTGGTCAACAACGCCGGCGGTGAGAGCGGCCACCTGCCGATCGATCAGCTCAGCGACGAAGACTGGGAGGACGCTTACAAGGTCAACGTCGTGAGCGCCATGCGGATCACGGTGGCGGCCTTGCCCTACATGGTGGCCGAAGGGTGGGGACGCATCGTCAACGTGGCTTCTTATACGGCCAGGGTCCCGGAGCCTTTCTGCGCCCCGTACGCGGCGGCCAAGGCCGCCCTCGTCAACGTCACGCGCAATTTGTCCCGCTCGTATGCGGCGGATGGCGTCTGCGCCAACTGCGTGCTGCCGGGGCTGACCGACACCGAAGGCGTTCGGGCCGGATTCGATGCGGCCTCTACGGCCAGCGGCAGGTCGCACGAGCAACTGGTCGCCCGAATGTTGGAGCGGGCCCCGATAGACGCAGGCCGCCTCGGCGCTTCGGCCGAAGTGGCGGCCGCCATTACGTTCCTCTGCTCCGAGCAGGCGGCCTGGATCACCGGCGCCGCCCTCGCCGTCGACGGGGGTACGGTGCGCAGCGCTCCGTAAGGACCGACTCCGAAGCGAGTGCGGTCAGGCTCGGGGCAGGCCGAGGACCTTCTCGGCGATGATGTTGCGCTGGATCTCGGAAGAGCCGGCCGAGATGGTGAGCCCGAACGATCGGAAGTACTGGTCGAGCCATGGACTCGGGTCGGACGTCGAGAGGGGCAGGATCGCCCCAAACTTCTCGTCGCCCTGGATGGCCTCGGCGCCTTGAAGCTCGGCGGCGACCAGCGCCAAGCGCTGGCGGGCCTCGCTCGAAAACAATTTCATGAGCGCCTGCTCGGGGGCGCTGCCGCCGCGCAGCAAATTCCCGAAGCCGCGGAATCCCAAGGATCGCACCGCCTGGGCGTCTATGTACACGTCCGCCAGCATCGTCGCCGCTTCCGCTCGCTCGGCGACCGGCAGACGTTCGAGCATTCCGGGAGCTTCTCCGAGCAACCGCTTCGTCGCGTTTTCCAATTCGATGACGCTGGTAACCCACACCATTCCCCGCTCGTGGGCGAGAGACCCGTTCGCCATCGCCCATCCGGAGTTGAGCGTCCCGACCAAGTTGGTGGCCGGGACGACCACGTCTGAGAGGAATACCTCGTTTAGGTCTGGGTACTCGGGGTCGACGAGGTCGGGAAGGGGGCGGACGTGGACACCTGGCGTGTCGATGTCGACCAGGATCACGCTGATCCCCTTGTGCTTCGGGGCGTCAGGATCGGTCCGGCAGAACAAGAAGCAGAAGTCGGCGTGGTTGGCACCCGAAGTCCAGACCTTCTGCCCGTTGATCACGTACCGGTCGCCGTCGCGGACGGCCCGGGTGCTCAACCCGGCCAGGTCGCTACCCGCACCGGGCTCGCTCATGCCGAGGCACCCGGTGCGCTCGCCTCTGAGTAGCGGCAAGGCATAGTCGGCGATTTGCTGGGGTGACCCGTAGTCCAATATCGAAGGGGCAATTATTCCGAGCCCCTGGGGGGTGGTCGTCCGGGCCACCCCGGCCCGGGCCATCTCCTCCAGATATACCAGCTGCTCGGTCGGGGACGCGTTGCGACCACCGAGCTCCGCCGGCCAGCCCGGCACGAGCCACCCGGCGTCGAACATGCGCCGGGTCCACCGCCTGGCCCATCCTGGGGCGTGGCCGGAAGAGAGCGCCGGATCGGCTTTCATCTCGGCTTCGGAAGGGCGGTTGTCGGCCAGCCAGGCTGCGAACTCCCGCCGAAACTCCTCCACCGGTTCGTCGAAGCTGAGCCTCACGCCGCCAACCCCAGCAGACGCGCCACAGACGCCCGGTGCGTGAGAGACGAGCCGAACAGGAAGTCCGTCGACTTGGCCCGCTTCAAGTAGAGGTGCAGATCGTGCTCCCACGTGAACCCGATCCCGCCGTGCATCTGCAGACCTTCCTGCACGACCGCGCGCTGGCATTCGCCGGCCCCGACCTTGGCCATGGATGCAGAAATCTCGCGACGGTCGTCCTCTTCGGAGATGGTCAGGGCCGCCAAGTAGGACAGCGACCTGGCTCGCTCGACGGCCAGATACATGTCCACCAACCGATGCTTCAAAGCTTGGAACGACCCGATCGGACGCCCATATTGCTCGCGGTCCTTTGCATATTGAAGGGTCCTATCGAAAATGGCCCCGCACGTTCCGATGCCGCTAGCAGCCATCGCAGCGGTCCCCTCTTGCACGGCGCGGGCGACGGCCCGCGAGGCCCGCGGGTCGCCCGGCTCGATCAGAACCCGCTCGGGCGGGACCTCGAGGCCGTCGAGATCCAGCTCGGCGAGCGGCTGCGACGGGTCTGACACTCGGAGCGCACGGGCCGGCACCGAGGGCCCCGGCAGGACGAACACCCCGAGTCCATCGGTTCCGGCCGTGCCCTCGGCTCGAGCCACGACCGCGATCTCGTCGGCCGTCGTCCCGTCCAGGACGTAGGACTTGCGGCCCGCGAGCGCCCAGCCGCGACCCGCCGGCCGGGCCGTGGCCGTCACCGCTTCCGGCTCCCATCGCCCCGACGCCTCAGCCATGGCCAACGTGCCGGTGGACCCGCCTTCGGCCACCGATTGCAGCAACTTTCCAGCTTGCTCGGAGGGGCCCGCCTCCCGGACCATCGGCGCGAACTGTGTGAGGGTGGCGATGAACGGGCTGGGGGCGACCGCCCGCCCGACTTCCTCGACCACCAATGTCAGCTCGACGAACCCAAGTCCCATGCCGCCGAAGCGCTCCGGGACGGTGAGGGCAGGCCAGTCGAGCCGGACCATTTCCTGCCACAACTCGCTCGAGCGAGGGTCCAGTTGACCGGGCTCGGCGTCGAACGAACGCCGCACGACCGCCGGCGGGCAGGCCTGCAGCAGAAACGTGCGGGCACCATCGCGCAGCTCTTCCTGCTCCTGGGTCAGCTCGAAGTCCACCTCCGGCTAGCAGCCGGGCAGGGCGCGCTGCTTGCGCCGGTCGACTTCGCTGACCAGGCGGTCGGTGACCTCGTCGGGCGAGCCCGTGCCTTCGAGCGTGGCGAGCAGACCTCGGGCCTCGAACCACTCGATCAGCGGCGCCGTCTCGCGCTCGTAGAGCTCGAGACGGCGGCGAATGGCCGATTCGGTGTCGTCGTCGCGCTGGACGACCTCGCCACCGCACACGTCGCATATACCCCGGACTCGCGGTGGGTTGTCGCCGACGCTGTAGTTGGCGCCGCAATCCGAGCAGACCCGGCGGCTGGCGAGGCGGCGCAGCACCGAGCTGGTGTCGATCTCGATGTTGATCACCAAGTCCACCCCGGTGGGCTGCAGGAGCTGCATCAGGTCCTCGGCCTGAGGAACGGTGCGCGGGAAGCCGTCGAGGATGAAGCCGCGATGGGTGGTGTCATCCCTGGTCAGCCGTTCGCGGACCATGCCTATCACGATCTCGTCAGGAACCAGTTCCCCCGCGTCTAGGAACTTGCGGGCCTTGTGGCCGAACTCGGAGCCGGAGCGAACTGCGGCGCGGAATGTGTCGCCGGTGGACACGTGCGGCACCACGTAGTGGCGCGAAAGCCTGACCGCTTGGGTGCCCTTGCCCGCTCCCTGCTTGCCGAGAATGACAATTCGGGCGCCGGGGTTCACCTATCCGATCTCCGCCGGGCGGTGGGCACCTACTTGAGGAAGCCCTCGTAGTTACGGAGCATCAGCTGACTGTCTACCTGCTTCATTGTTTCGAGGGCCACCCCGACCGAAATGAGCAAGCTGGTCCCCGCGAAGGGATAGTTCTGGATGTTCCACAACGACAGCATGATCGCGGGTATGAGGGCGATGGTCGCCAGCCACAAAGCGCCAGGAAGGGTTACCCGGTTGAGGATGTTCTGCAAGTGGCGTTCGGTGTGGGGTCCAGGTCGGATACCCGGGATGTAGCCACCCTGCTTTCGAATCACGTCCGCCTGCTGGTGCGGGTCGAAGGTGACCGCGGCGTAGAAGTAGGCGAACCCGACGATCAGCAACCCGTACATGGCGATGTACCACAAGTTGTTCGGCTGAGCCAGGTGCACGCTTATCCACTCCTGGACCTGCTTCCAGAAGCCGTGGCTGGGCAGGACGTTGGATATCAGGATCGGGAAGTACAGCACCGAACTGGCGAAGATGATCGGGACCACTCCCCCCGTATTCACCTTCATCGGGATGTAAGTGCTCTGGCCTCCGTACATCCGCCGGCCGACGACCCGTTTGGCAAACGTAACCGGTATCCGCCTCTGGCCCTGTTCGACGAAGACGATGGCGACCAGCAGAGCCAGTGACAAGGCGATGATGATGGCGAACTTGACGAGACCGGCCTCTTCCTTGACCGCCGCTCCGCCGGAAGGCATGGTCGACACCACGTTGGTGAAGATCAGGACGGACATGCCCTGGCCGACCCCGCGCTGCGTGATGATCTCGCCGAGCCACATGACCACGACGGTGCCGGCCGTCATGGTGAGGACGATGAGCAGGATGCGCGGGATCGTAAACTTGGGGATCAGGTCGATGTTGAGCCCCGACCCGTTGCCGAGCAGGCCGCCGCCGCCGTTGTGGAACAAGTAGGCCAGGCCGGTCGACTGCATGACCGCCAACGCGATCGTGAGGTACCGGGTCACCTGGGTGAGCTTCTTCTGCCCGACGGCGCCCTCTTCGCGCCACTGCTCGAACTTGGGGATCACCACGATCAGAAGCTGGATGATGATCGAGCTGGTGATGTACGGCATGATCCCGAGGCCGAACACTGCGAACTTGGTGAGGGCCCCACCGGAAAACAAGTTCAGAAGGGCGAGCGCACCGCCCTTGCTCGAGGACGCCACGAGTGATTGGACGGCGCTGAAGTCGATGCCCGGGCACGGGATGTTCGCCCCGACCCGGTAGATCGTGATGATGAGCAGCGTGAACAGGACCTTGTTGCGCAGGTCGGGGACCCGAAACATGTTCGCCAAGTTGGTGAAAGTGCTGCGCATCCGATCCTCTCTCCTACCCGGGAAAACCCCTGCAGGCTACCTGTCCTGAGGCGGAGCGGCCCGTCGCCGCCCCGGTGATTCTTAGCGGTTCGTGAGCGCGTTGCCCTTGGCGGGCGGCCGTCCGTGACCGAACGGGAGCGGAATGATCGCTACCTGACCGCCGGCGGCCTCGATCGCGGCCACGGCCGAGCGAGAGAATGCGTGGGCCGACACGTCGAGCTTCCGGGTCAGGTCGCCCCGGCCGAGCACCTTGATCAGGCCGTGCTTGTGCACGAGGCCCCTGGAACGAAGGGTCTCGGGGCTGACCACGTCGCCTTCAAAGATTTCCAGCGTATCCAGGTTGATCACGTTGTACTCCACCCGGAACGGGTTCTTGAACCCCTTGAGCTTGGGGATCCGCTGCTTCAAGGGAAGCTGGCCGCCTTCGAAGCCGGGCTTGATGTTGTCGCGGGCCCCCTGGCCCTTGGTACCGCGGCCGGCGGTCTTGCCGCCCTTGCCGGCGATGCCGCGTCCGACCCGCCGGCGGGGCCGGGTCGAACCCGGGGCCGGCTTCAGATCGTGGACTTTCATCGAGCCTCCTCTTGGTCGACCCTGATCAGATGGGGGACGCGGGCGATCATGCCCCGGATCTCCGGCCGATCAGGCAGGGTGTTGCTGGTACCGATCCCGTGCAGACCCAAGGCCCGCAGAGTGCCGCGATGCTTCGGCTTGGTCCCGATACCCGACTTCACCTGGGTGACCGTGAGAGACGGGCCGGCCGCAGCGGGGGTCACCCGACCAGGCGACATCAGGCCACCTCATCGGGGATGTGCGGACCGCGCTGGGTGTCGCGATAAGCGCGCCAGACACCGGCGGGAACGACTTCTTCTGGGGACTTCCCGCGCAGGCGCGCCACTTCGTCGGGCCGCTTGAGCCCCCGCAAGCCAGCAACTGTGGCCTGGGCCACGTTGATGCTGTTGGAGGACCCGAGGGACTTGGCCAGGATGTCGCGGATACCGGCCATCTCGAGGATGGCGCGGGCGGCCCCACCAGCGATGACGCCGGTACCGGGGGCGGCCGGCTTGAGAAGCACCCGGCCTGCGCCGGCTTCGCCGAGGATCGGATGGGTGATGGTCGTTCCCGCCAGGGGCACGGTGAAGAGGTTCTTCTTGGCCTCCTCGATGCCCTTCTGGACGGCGAGGCCGGCTTCCTTGGCCTTGCCGTAGCCCAGCCCGACGGTGCCTTGGCCGTCGCCGATGACCATTAGGGCGGCAAAGGAGAATCGGCGACCGCCCTTGACGACCTTGGCGACGCGGTTGACTTTGATGGTCCGGTCTTCGAATTGCTGTTCAGCCATTTGTCCTAAAACTCCAGTCCGGCCTCGCGGGCCGCATCAGCGACGGCGGCCACCCGGCCGTGATACAGGAAACCGCCTCGGTCGAAGACCACTCGGCTCACGCCTGCGGCCTTGGCCCGTTCTGCGACCATACGACCCACGGTCGTGGCGGCGGCCTTGTTGGCGGTGCCGCCCGTCTGGCGCAGGTCCTTCTCGACGGTCGACGCGGACGCGAGCGTGCGCCCGGCGCGATCGTCGATCACTTGTGCGGAAATGTGCTTGTTGGACCGAAAAACGGCCAGGCGGGGACGCTCGGCGGTACCGGCCACCTTCTTGCGGACCCGGTAGTGACGACGGGCCCTCGCGGTCTGCTTGTCTTTGCTGGATGTGCTCATGGCGTCGTTGTCTGGCTCACTGTTGTCTGGCTCACTTCGCCGCTTTGCCGGCCTTGCGGATTACCCGCTCGCCGGCGTAACGGACACCCTTGCCCTTGTAGGGCTCGGGCTTGCGGATCTTGCGTATGTTGGCGGCCACCTGGCCGACGAGTTCCTTGTCGATGCCCAAGACACTGATCCGAGTCGGCTGGGGCACTTCAAAGGTGACTCCGGCGGGCGCGTCCACGAAGACGGGGTGGCTGAAACCGAGGGCCAACTCGAGCTGACCCGGGCCCTTGGCTATAGCTCGGTAGCCGACGCCGACAATTTCGAGGTCCTTGCTGAACCCGTTGGTGACGCCGACGACCATGTTGTTGACCAGGGAGCGGGTCAAGCCGTGTAGAGCCCGGTTCTGGCGCTCGTCGTCAGGACGCTCCACGAACAGGGTGGAGTCCTCCTGGCGGACAGTGATGGCGCCGGGAACGGAGCGAGCCAGAGTGCCCCGCGGCCCTTTGACGGTCACCTGCCGGTCGGCGATTTTGACTTCGACGCCAGACGGCACCGCGATTGGGGCGCGTCCAATTCGAGACATGGGTTTACCTCACTCTCCTGCCACTACCACACGAAACAGAGGATCTCGCCGCCGACGCGGCGCTGGCGGGCTTCCCGGTCGGTCATGAGCCCCTGGCTGGTAGATAGGACCGCGACTCCCAGACCTCCAAGTACCCGCGGCAGCTTGTCGGCCGCCGTGTACACGCGCAGGCCGGGCTTGGAAATGCGCCGCACGCCAGAGATGGTCCGGCTGCGGTCCTTGGTGTACTTCATCGTGATCTCGAGCGTGCGCCCCGGCCGCTCGGTTGCCTCAGAGACGTCGAAGCCCTCGATGTAGCCCTCCTTGACCAGCACGGCCGCCAAGGATTCCTTGAGCTTCGACGACGGCATGCGGACCGTGTCGTGCATCGCCACGTTGGCGTTGCGGATGCGGGTGAGCATGTCCGCGATCGGATCGGTCATCGTCATTTCGCCACCCCCTACCAGCTCGCCTTGGTCACGCCCGGCACCTCGCCGGCGTGAACCAGCTCGCGGAGGCAGATGCGGCACATACCGAACTTGCGGAACACCGAGTGAGGCCGGCCGCAACGACGGCACCGAGTGTAAGCCCGGACCTTGAACTTGGGCTTGCGCTGTGACTTGATGATTAGCGCCTTCTTGGCCATCTCTAGTTGCCTTCCTTACGGAACGGGAAGCCGAACGCGTCGAGGAGGGCTCGACCCTCCGCGTTGTTGCGAGCCGTGGTCACGATCGTGATGTCCATGCCCCGGGGGGCGTCGATCTTGTCGTAGTCGATCTCCGGGAAGATCAGCTGCTCGGTCACCCCGAACGTGTAGTTGCCCCGCCCGTCGAAACCCTTCGGCGGTAGGCCGCGGAAGTCCCGGATGCGGGGGATGGCCAGGCTGATCAGCCGGTCGAGGAACTCCCACATTCGGTCGCCACGGAGGGTGACCTTGGCTCCGATGGGGTTGTTCTCCCGCAGCTTGAACCCGGCGATCGACTTCTTGGCTTTGGTGACCAGCGGCTTCTGGCCGGCGATGGCGGTCAGATCCTTGACCGCGCCTTCCAGAAGGGACGGCTGCTGGGTGGCCTTGCCGACGCCCATGTTGATGACGATCTTTTCCAGCCGAGGGACCATCATCACGTTGGCCAACCCGAGCTGGTCCTTGAGCTGAGTACGAAGCTCGGAGTCGTAGCGGGTCTTGAGGCGCGGGCGCTCGACGGTCGAAGTAGATGCCATCAGAGTTCCCTCCCGCAACGCTTGCAAACTCGCACCTTCGTGCCGTCCTCCTTGATTCGATAGCCCACCCTCACGGCGCCGTCCTTGGAGCAGACGAGCGCCACGGCGGAAGCCTGAACGGGCATGTCCTTGTCGATGATGCCGCCCTTTACCCGAGCCTTCGCTTGACGCTGGTGCTTCTTGGCGACGTTGACGCCCTCGACGATCACCTTGTCGTCCTTGGGCAGAACCCTCATGATCACGCCGCGCTTGGTCCGGTCCTTGCCGGACAGGATCTCCACCTGGTCACCCTTACGTAGCTTCATTTAGAGCACCTCCGGGGCCAGCGAGATGATCCGCATAAAACGCTTGTCGCGAAGCTCCCGACCGACGGGGCCGAAGATGCGGGTCCCGCGTGGTTGCTGCTGATCGTTGATGAGCACTGCCGCGTTCTCGTCGAAGCGGATGTAGCTCCCGTCGGGGCGCCGCTTCTCTTTCTTGGTACGAACGACGACACACTTCACAACTTCGCCCTTCTTGACGTTGGCTCCGGGGATGGCATCTTTGACGGTGGCGACGAAGACGTCCCCGATCGAGGCGTAGCGGCGTTTCGAGCCGCCGAGCACTTTGATGCAGAGGACTTCCTTGGCCCCCGAGTTATCGGCGACGCGCAGCCGGCTTTCCTGTTGGATCATCTCGTTTCCTACTTCGCCCGCTCGAGGACTTCGAGTACCCGCCACCGCTTGAGCTTCGACATCGGTCGCGTCTCCGCGATGCGCACTCGGTCGCCGACGCGCAGATCGTTGTCCGCGTCGTGGGCGTAAAACCGCTTGGTGCGTTGCACCGTCTTGGCGTAGCGGGGATGGCGGACCCGTTCGATGACGCCCACCACGGCGGTCTTGTCCATCTTCACCGACACCACCAGGCCCTCGCGAACCTTGCGGCGGTTCGGGCGGGCGGCGTCGTTTATTTCGGATGTGATCTCGTCGGCCATCAGCTATTCACCTCTGCCGCTTCGGCGGCTGCGATTTCCCGCTCGCGCAGCAACGTGGCCACGCGCGCTATTTCCCTACGAACTTCACCCAGGCGGCTGGAGTTGTCCTGCTTGCCGGTGGCGAGCTGGAACCGCAGGTTGAACAGCTCGTGCTTCGACTCCACCAGCTTCGTCTCCAGCTCGTCGTCGGTCAGCTCACGCAAGTCTTTGGTCTTGGTCATCCGACCTCGACCTCCTCCTGGTGGGCGCGCACGACCACGCGAGCCCTGATCGGCAACTTCTGAATGGCCCTCTCCAGAGCGGAGCGACCCAGGGCCTCGTTGACCCCACCGAGCTCGAACAAGATGCGGCCCGGCTTGACGACGGCGACCCAGAACTCCGGGTTGCCCTTGCCGGAACCCATCCTGGTCTCGGCCGGTTTGTTGGTGACCGGCTTGTCGGGGAACACCCGGATCCAAACCTTCCCGCCGCGCTTGACGTGGCGGGTCATGGCGATACGAGCGGCTTCGATCTGGCGGGCCGTGATCCAGCCCGGCTCGAGAGCCTGGATGCCGTACTCACCGAAGTTGACGGTGGTGCCACCCTTGGCCTGACCGGACAGTCGGCCGCGCTGCTGTTTGCGGTGCTTGACCTTGCGAGGCATCAGCATCTTCTAGACGTCCTTAGGAAAATGGGGAGTCTCGTGATGGTCGCCCCGGGTGCGACGCTCGATGTCCTCTTCCTCAGCCAGGAGGCGCTCGAGTTCGGGGTCGACCTCAACGATCGGACGGTCTTCGTCGACGGGAGCGTCGGGAGCGTCGGGGGCTTCGGGGATCGGCATGGGGCCGGTCGTGGAGCCGGGCTCGCCTAGCTCGGCGCGACGCCTGCCGCCACCAGCAGTGACGACCCGGCGGGGCCGGCTCTGACCCGAGGTTTCGCCGACGGCCATGGCCGCCTCGCGGCTGATCTTGTCCTCGGTCGACGTCTTGTAGGGGAGGATGTCGCCCTTGTAGATCCACACCTTGACGCCTATGCGACCGTAAGTGGTCTTGGCCTCGCGGAACCCGTAGTCGATGTCGGCCCGCAAGGTGTGCAGCGGGACCCGGCCTTCACGGTAGAACTCCCGGCGGGACATTTCCGCCCCGCCCAGGCGGCCGGCGCACTGCACCCGGATACCCAGCGCCCCGGCCTTTTGGACGGTCTGGACGGTGCGCTTCATGGCCCGGCGGAAGCTCACCCGCCCAGCCAGCTGGTCGGCTATCCCTTGGGCCATCAGGGCCGCGTCGAGCTCCGGCTGCTTGATCTCTTGGATGTTGAGCTGGACCTTGGGGTTCTTGGTCATCTCCGCCAGCTTCGTGCGCAGGCGGTCGGCTTCGGCGCCCCGCCGGCCGATGACGATTCCCGGACGAGCCGTGTGCACGTCGATGCGCAGCCGATCTCGGGTGCGCTCGATCTCGATCCGGCTCACCGCGGCCCGCTCCAGCTGGCTCATCAGGTAGTCACGGATTTTCCAGTCCTCGACCAGGTAGTCCTGGTAGTCCCGGTCGTTGAACCAGCGCGACTTCCAGTCGGTGGTAACGCCGAGACGGAACCCGTAAGGGTTGACCTTCTGGCCCATTTAGTCCTCGTCCTTCTCGTCGGTCGGCTCTTCGCCTGCGACGGCATCTGTCTCAGCCTCAGCGGTCCCCTCGGCCTCGGCGGTTGCAACCACCTCAGGCTCGGCGGTCTCAGCCTCAGCAGCCTCGGGAGTTTCAACCTGGTCACCGTCGACCTCAGCCTCGGAAGCCGAGTCAGCGATCGAATCGGCCGGTCGTTGATCGCCGGAGGCGGTCTCGCCGGCCGAAGCGTCGCCGGCCTCGGCGCCCTCGCTGGCCTCGTCGGTCTCGGTCTCTTCCAGGTCGTCCCACGTCACACCCCGACGACGATCGGCCCGGCTGCGGGTATCGCCTTCAGCTCGACGCGCTCCCGCTACCCGGCGCGCCCTCTGGGCCAGCTGCTCAGCCCGCCTCCGCTGCTGGAGGCGCTGAAGCTGAAGGTCCGGCATACGACTCACGATCACGGTGATGTGGGTAGTGCGCTTGCGAATGGGAGTGGCTCGGCCCCGAGCGCGGGGACGCCACCGCTTCATCGTCGTGCCCTGGTCCGCGAAACAGGCAGAAACGTAGAGCTCTTCGGGTTCGAGCTCGTCATTGTTTTCTGCGTTGGCGATCGCCGAGTGCAAGACCTTGCCTACGACGAACGCCGCGTCGCGCTCGCAGAAACGAAGGATGTCCTCGGCCTCGTGCACCGGCTTCCCACGGATCAGATCCAAAACCTCGCGGACTTTGGGGGCGGTCAGGCGGGCGTGACGTAGAACGGCGCGGGTGCCCTCCCTTTCGTTGGTCTTGAGGCCTGGCATCATCGCCTCCCTTGGCGCTCTTGCCCAGCGTGGTACCGGAATGTACGGGTAGGAGCGAACTCTCCCAGCTTGTGTCCGACCATCGACTCCGTTATGTAAACGGGGACGTGCTTGCGCCCATCGTGGACTGCGACGGTATGGCCGACCATGTCGGGAATGATCGTCGAGCGCCTGGACCAGGTCTTGATGACCCGCTTCTCGTTGCGCGAGTTGAGGTCGTCGACCTTCTTGAGCAGATGGTCGTCGACGAACGGACCCTTCTTGAGGCTGCGCGGCATTCCCTATTACCTCCGGGCGCCGCGGGTACGCCGGCGGCGGACGATGAGTTTCTCTGACGGCTTGTTGCGATCGCGGGTGCGGCCCTCGGGCTTGCCCCACGGCGATACCGGGTGGCGGCCACCCGAGGTCTTGCCTTCGCCACCACCCAAGGGGTGGTCGACGGGGTTCATGGCCACACCCCGGGTCTGCGGGCGAACGCCCTTCCAACGGTTTCGGCCGGCCTTGCCGATGCTGATCAGCTCGGCCTCTGCGTTGCCTACCTCGCCCACCGTGGCCCGGCAGTCGATGGGCACCCGGCGCATTTCGGTCGATGGCAGCCTCAGCGTGGCGTAGTCGCCTTCTTTGGCGACGAGCTGGACGCTCATGCCCGCGCCGCGTGCAATTTTGCCGCCCCCACCTGGCTTGAGTTCGACGTTGTGGACCACCGAACCGACGGGGATGTAGCGCATCGGAAGTGCGTTGCCCGGTCGAATGTCGGAGCCCTGTCCGCTACGCAACACGTCGCCGACGCCGACCTTGGCCGGGGCGATGATGTATCGCTTCTCCCCGTCGTGATAGTGGAGCAGGGCGATGCGGGCGTTGCGGTTGGGGTCGTACTCGATCGCCGCCACGGTGGCCGGAACGCCATCCTTGGTGCGCTTGAAGTCGATGATCCGGTACTGCTGCTTGTGACCGCCGCCCTTGTGGCGGGCGGTCTTGCGCCCGTAGGAGTTGCGCCCTCCGGTCGACGGCTTGGGCGCCAGAAGGCTCTTCTCGGGGCGCGTCTTGGTTATCTCGGCGAAATCGGATACCGATTGGAATCGTCGGCCGGCGCTGGTCGGCCTGCGCTTGCGGAGCGCCATATCAGCTCCCCTCGAAAATCGGGATGGTCTGCCCGACGGCCAGAGTCACAATTGCTCGCTTGGTATCGGGACGCTTGCCGAAGGTCGACTTGCCCCGGTTGCGCTTGCGCTTGCCCGGTCGGTTGAGGGTGTTGACGTTGACGACGTTGACCCCGAAGATCACCTCTACCGCGTGACGGATTTCGATCTTGTTGGCGCCGGGGGCAACGACGAAGGTGTACACGCCCTGGTCGAGCAAGGAATACGACTTCTCCGACACCACCGGTCGGATGATCACGTCGCGGGGATCACTCATCGCCGGCCCTCCTCGTCGCCCGACTTCTTCATGTCGTCGAGATCCTTCAGCACCTGCGTGAGAGACAACCGGCCGGCTTGGCGAAGGTCCGGCTCGTCAACTGGCTCCTCGTCCTCCACAGGCTCCTCGTCATCCTCGACCAAAACGTCCGCCGCCGGCTCGTCGTCATCCTCCACGAAAGCGTCCGCCGCTGGCTCCTGGTCATCCTCGACCAAATCGTCCGCCAGCGGCTCGTCGTCGGCCGGTGCCTCCTCCGCCAGCTCCTCGTCCTGGTCGACGTCCGCAAGACCTGAAAATCCAGGCAGGGTCTCGCTGGTGAAGACGATCCAGTCGTTGCAAAGGATGTCGTAGGCGTTGAGCTCACCCGTGAGCAGCACCTGGACGTCAGGCAGATTGCGGAACGACTTGTAGGCCTCTTGGTCGCTGCGGGTCAGCACCACGAGGACCTTGCCATCGAGTCCGAGGGCGACCAAAGCGTCCTTGGCCTCTTTCGTGCTGGGGGCTGCCCAAGGCCAAGTGTCGACGACCACGATCTTGCCGTCGGCCGCTCGGTCGGAAAGTGCCGACCGCAACGCCAACTGGATCATCTTGCGGGGGGTGCGCTGCCGGTAGCTGCGCGGCTTGGGCCCGAGGGCGACTCCACCGCCGGTGAAGTGCGGGGCTCGCTCAGAACCCTGCCGGGCGCGACCGGTGCCCTTCTGCTTGAAGGGCTTCCTCCCACCGCCCGACACCTCGGCGCGGGTCTTGGTGCTCTGGGTGCCGGCCCGAGCTGCCGCCAGCTGGGCGGTCACTACCTGGTGCAGCACCGGCATGTTCGGCTGGATGCCAAAGATGGAATCGTCGAGGGTGACCGATCCCGCGGATTCTCCGGTCACTTCGCGAACCTCGAGGGACAGCGACATCACTTGCCTCCCTTTATCGCGTCGCGGATCACGACCATGCCGCCCCGTGGGCCGGGAACCGCACCCTTGATGAGCAGCAGGTTGCGCTCGGCGTCAGCCTTGACCACCTCGAGGTTGAGGGTGGTGACCCGGGCCGAGCCCATCTGGCCGGCCATGCGAGTCCCCTTGAACACCCGCGCCGGGGTCGCACACGCTCCCACCGATCCGGGAGCCCGGTGGTGCTTGTGGTTGCCGTGGCTGGCGCCCTGGCCGCTGAAGTTGTGCCTCTTCATCCCGCCCGCGAAACCCTTGCCCTTGCTGATCGCAGTGACGTCGACCTTGTCGCCGGCATTGAGCAGGTCGACCGTCAGCTCGTCGCCAACGGTGTAATCAGTGGTGTCGGTGACACGAAGCTCGACCAACCTCTTGCCGGGGTCCACGTTCGCAGCTTCGAAATGTCCCGTTTCCGGCTTGTTTAGGGTGCGGGCCTTCCGGCTTCCGTAGGTGACTTGGACGGCCGCGTACCCGTCGCGGTCCTGGGTCTTGAGCTGAACGACGCGCACCGGCGTGACCCGGACGATCGTGACCGCGACGGCGCGGTTCTGGTCGTCCCAGACCTGGCTCATGCCGACCTTTTCGCCGACTATCGCTTTCGATGGCACAACTGACTCTTTCCTGGGGTTCGTGGCGGAGGAACCGGCCGGACCCGTACGGGGGCTCGACCGCCTCACACGCGGACGCTCCGCTCGGTTACCCGAGCGGAGCGCTCGATAAGTTCTGCCGCGGGGTCTCCGTAGGGGCCTACTTGAGGACCATCCGGACACCCGCGGACATCGGTTCTGCGACGGCTGGCAAGTATAGCCCGTTCACGACCGCCCCACGCCAGCTGGCGCCAAGCGAGGAAGCAGCCGACGCCACTGATGGCGGATAGTACAGACTGGCCGGATGCCACAGTCCCTCGCCCCACCGCCAGCGACGGTCGGAAGTCGCCGGATCGTGGCTCCCAGCGTCGAGCGCGTCCAGGCATCACTGCGCTTCGACGTGCAGGCCCGAGAGGCATCCGGCGAGGCCACCGTCGATTTCACGGGCGGGAGCGTCGATGGCTTTCCTGCCCTCGACCTTCGTCAGGAGGTCGAGTGGGTGCGCCTCGACGGCCAGGACTTGAAGCCCGACGACTTCGGTCGCACCGATCTCGGAGGTGGCGTCGGCGCTTCGGTGCGGGTCATTGACGTGAAGATCGAAAGCGGAAGCCGGCACCGCCTCGAAATCGGCTACGGCGTGGACACGCCGGATGCTGAGGGCGCCCAGCCCCTCGGCTGGATCGACGGAGGACTGCGTTTCGACTTCTGGATGTCAGACCTCCAACCGGGTCGGTACCTCGAGATGTGGGCACCGTCTCCGTTGATCCACGATCGATTCGCTCTCAACCTCGAGGTCGAACTGCTCAACACCGACCGGGTCCACACGCTCATCGCCAACACGGCCGGCATCGACTCGGGACCCCAAGGTGGCCGCTGGTCACTCTGCTACCCGGCCCACTTCACCGCGCTCTCGCCGATGCTGGTACTGGCACCGGCCGACCTCATCGAGCTGCGACGGAGCTCCTTGAGCCTCCCGGGCCGCGAACGGTCGCTGGGGCTCGTTTGCGCCCGCCACACCGATACCGACACAGACCTGGCGGCCTGCGAAGCAGACATCAAGGCCTGGTTGACCTATATGGCGGCGCGCTACGAGCCGTGGGTCCACGGCGACACCTTCTCGGCCGTGGTGTGGGCGGCGGGGCGCGGCATGGAGTACGACGGCGCCACCACCGGTTCGGTGGGGTCCTTGGAGCACGAGGTGTTCCACAGCTGGTTCGGCAGAGGGATCAAACCGGCCCGGGCCGGAGACGGCTGGATCGATGAGGCCTGGACGACGTGGTCGACGTCGTCTCGCCGAGGCGAGCTGCCCCGCTTCGAGTCTCGCGAGCTGGGCTTGGACGAGCCCCCCGTGGAGCTGTATCCCGCCCATCCTTGGGCCAGGTTTACGCCCGTGGAGGCCTACAACGAAGGGGCCCGCCTGTTCGCCGGTCTGTCGGCCCTGTTCGGCGGGCCCGACCGGATGCGAACCGCCATGGCCGACTGGTATCGAGCCAACGCCGGAGGCTTCGTGACCAGCGACGGCCTGGCTGCTCACTTGAAAGCGTGGTCGGGCATCGACATCGGCCCCATCTGGGCCCGCTACGTCCACGGCCGGGGCTAACGGGGTCCTACCTCGGAACCCCGGAGCTGCCCGGGCTCCCCTCAACACTCCCACCCGCCGCGACGAAGAGAACCCCGGCATTTCGAGGGCGTGGTCTGTTCCCTTTAGGGTAGACCACGGGCTCCAAATGACCGGGGTTCTGTGACGACGACTGCTCTAGTTCGTCTGGATCTTTATCTCGATGTCCACACCGGCGGGCAACTCGATCCGCTGAAGCGAGTCGACGGTCTTCGGTGAGTGCTCGACTATGTCGAGCAGGCGCTTGTGCACCCGCATCTCGAAATGCTCCCGGCTGTCCTTGTACTTGTGGGGCGACCGGATGACGGTAAACCGGTTGCGCTCGGTGGGCAGCGGCACGGGTCCCCGCACTTTGGCCTGGGTGCGCAGAACGGTCTCCACGATCTTCTTGGTGGACTGGTCGAGGATCTCATGGTCGTAGGCCTTGAGACGGATGCGAATGCGCTGCTTGTTACCGTCAGCCACGGGCTGACCTCCGTTCGAGTGCGGATTGCCAAATTGCGTAGGAACTTCTGAAGTATCTAAGCGTGAAACAGGGTGGAGCTGGTACTCAGCCTTACTTGAGGATCTTGACGACGCGCCCGGCGCCAACGGTCCGGCCGCCTTCGCGGATGGCAAACCGGAGACCTTCGTCCATGGCGATCGGCTTGTGGAGCTCGACGGTCATGGTCGTGTTGTCACCGGGCATGACCATCTCGGTGCCCTCTTGGAGGGTGATCGAGCCGGTCACGTCCGTGGTGCGGAAGTAGAACTGCGGGCGGTAGTTGTTGAAGAACGGCTTGTGCCGGCCGCCTTCGGCCTTGTTGAGCACGTAGACGCTGGCTTCGAAGTTGGTATGCGGGGTGATCGAGCCGGGCTTGCACAGCACCTGGCCCCGCTCGACCTCCTCCTTCTTGGTGCCGCGCAGCAGGGCGCCGATGTTGTCGCCGGCCTGCCCCTGGTCGAGCAGCTTGTTGAACATCTCGACGCCGGTGCAGACGGTCTTGGCCGTCGTGCGCAAGCCGACGATCTCGACGTCGTCTCCGACCTTGACGATCCCCTGCTCCACCTTGCCGGTCACGACCGTGCCTCGGCCCGAGATGGTGAACACGTCCTCGATGGGCATCAGGAAAGGCTTGGCGATGTCGCGCTCGGGTTCGGGCACGAACGAGTCAACGGCCGCCATGAGCTCGATGATCTTCTCTTCCCACTCGGGATCGCCCTCCAGAGCCTTGAGGGCCGACACCCGCACGACCGGGGTGTCGTCGCCGGGAAACTCGTACTCGTTGAGCAGCTCTCGCACTTCGAGCTCGACCAGGTCGAGGAGCTCCTCGTCGTCGACCATGTCGGCCTTGTTGAGCGCCACCACGATCGATGGCACGCCGACCTGGCGGGCGAGCAGCACGTGCTCACGCGTCTGGGGCATGGGTCCGTCGGCAGCCGAGACGACCAGGATGGCGCCGTCGATCTGGGCCGCGCCGGTGATCATGTTTTTGATGTAGTCGGCGTGGCCCGGCATGTCGACGTGGGCGTAGTGCCGGTTCGGCGTCTGGTATTCGACGTGGGCGATGTTGATGGTGATGCCCCGCTGCTTCTCCTCTGGGGCCTTGTCGATCTCGTCGAACGCCTTGAACTTGGTCCCGCTCGGGTCGCGCTCGGATAGGACCTTGGTGATCGCCGCGGTCAAGGTGGTCTTGCCGTGGTCGATGTGGCCCATGGTGCCGATATTGAGGTGGGGCTTGTTGCGCTCGAACTTCTGCTTGGACATGGAAGGGGTCGCTCCTCATGCGAATCCGGCCACCTGGCCGGGGTCTAGACGCGGTCGTAAACGATAGTGGGTCTGCGGTAAGTCGCGCGCAGCCGCGGCTGCGGGCTGCTGCTATTCGCCCCGGACCCGAGCCACGATCTCCTTCGAGACCGACTCGGGGACTTCCTGGTACGAGTTGAACTGCATGCTGTAGGTCGCCCGTCCCTGGGTTCGGGACCTCAGGTCTGTAGCGTACCCGAACATCTCGGCCAAGGGGACTTGGGCCCGGATGACCTGCGAGTTGCCTCGCTGCTCCATGCCCTCGACCTTGCCTCTCCGGGACGACAGGTTTCCGATGACGTCGCCCATGTAGTCCTCGGAAGTCACCACCTCGACGGACATGATCGGCTCCAGCAGAACGGGATGGGCCTTGCGGCAGGCCTCCTTGAAGCAGATGGAGCCGGCGATCTTGAACGCCATCTCCGAGCTGTCCACATCATGGAAGGAGCCGTGCACGAGGGTGGCTCGGATGTCGACTTGCGGGTAGCCGGCCAGCACGCCCGACTGCATGGCGTCCTGGATCCCCGCGTCGACCGAGGGGATGTACTCCTTGGGGATGATGCCGCCGACGATCTTGTCCACGAACTCGTAGCCACCACCAGGCCCGGTCGGCTCCAGATTGAGCACCACGTGGCCGTACTGACCGCGGCCACCGGTCTGGCGCACGTAGCGGGTCTCGACTTTGGCCACTGAGGACTTGATGGTCTCTCGGTAGGCCACCTGGGGCTTGCCCACGTTGGCGTCGACCTTGAACTCGCGGAGCATGCGGTCGACGAGCACTTCGAGGTGCAGCTCGCCCATCCCGCCGATGACGGTCTGGCCGGTCTCCTCGTCGGAGTGCACTTGGAAGGTGGGATCTTCCTCGGACAGGGCCTGCAAGGCGCGAGAGAGCTTGTCCTGGTCGTTCTTGGTCTTGGGCTCCACCGCAACGTGGATGACGGGCTCGGGGAAGTCCAGCGATTCGAGCACGATCGGGGCGTTGCCGTCGCACAAGGTGTCGCCCGTGGTCGTCTGCTTGAGGCCGACCAGGGCCACTATGTCGCCCGCAAAAGCAGCCTCGCGATCCTCTCGGTGGTTGGCGTGCATCTGCAGGATCCGCCCGACCCGCTCCTTGCGGTCCTTGCTCGAGTTGATGACCTGGCTCCCGGTGGCGAGCTTGCCGGAATACACCCGGGCGTAGGTCAGCTTGCCCAGGTGAGGGTCGGTCATGATCTTGAACGCCAGCGCCGCGAAGGGTTCTGAATCGTCGGCTCTGCGCTCGAGGTCCTCGATGCCCTTGATGTCCGTACCGCGCGTTGGGGGGATGTCTACCGGCGACGGCAGGAAGGCGACCACGGCGTCGAGCATGGGCTGGACGCCCTTGTTCTTGAAGGCCGATCCGCACAGCACCGGGACGATCTGGCTGGCGATGGTCGTGGCGCGCAGGGCCCGGGTCAGGTCCGCCGCGGTTATCTCCTCCTCACCGAGGTATTTCTCGGTGATGGCATCGTCGAAGTTGGACAGGGTGTCGATGAGCGTGTGCCGGTAGGCCTCGGCCTCGTCGACCAGGTTGGCGGGGATGTCCACCACGTCGAAGTTCTCGCCCTTGGTTGCGTCGTCGGTCCACACCAGGGCCTTCATTTCGAGCAAATCGATGCACCCTCGGAACTCGCTCTCGGCTCCGATCGGCAGCTGGATCACGGCGACGGTCGCATCCAAGCGGTCCTTGATCATGTCGACGCAGCGGTAGAAGTCGGCGCCGATGCGATCCATCTTGTTGACGAAGCACATGCGCGGTACGCCGTACTTGTCGGCCTGGCGCCAGACCGTCTCGGTCTGGGGCTCGACCCCGGCTACCGCGTCGAACACGGCAACGGCACCGTCGAGGACGCGCAGGGAGCGCTCGACCTCGACGGTGAAGTCGACGTGGCCGGGAGTATCGATGATGTTAATTCGGTAGCCGTCCCACTCGCATGTGGTCGCGGCCGAAGTGATGGTGATGCCCCGCTCCTGCTCCTGGGGCATCCAGTCCATAGTGGCGGCGCCTTCGTGGACTTCACCGATCTTGTAGTTGATCCCCGTGTAAAAGAGGATTCGCTCCGTAGTGGTGGTTTTGCCCGCGTCGATGTGAGCCATGATCCCGATGTTGCGGACCTGGGCCAGGGGCTTGGCGCGGGTTGCTGTCGATTCAGCCATTGCTCGCTCTCAGTGCTGCCCTCTACCAGCGGTAGTGGGCGAAGGCCTTGTTGGACTCGGCCATCTTGTGCATGTCCTCGCGGCGCTTCACCGCGGCGCCAAGGCCATTGGACGCGTCCAGCAGCTCGGCGGCCAGCTTCTGGGCCATGGTCTTCTCCCGCCGCTGCCGGGAGTAGCCGACCAGCCAGCGTATCGAGAGGGTGGCGGCCCGTCGGGCCCGAACCTCGACCGGTACCTGGTATGTGGCGCCACCGACCCGGCGGCTCTTGACTTCGAGCTGGGGCTTGGTGTTCTCCACGGCGCGCTTGACCACCGCCACGGGATCGCCGTCGGAGCGCTCCTTGATGATGTCGAGCGCGTCGTAGACGATCTTCTCGGCCAGGCTGCGCTTGCCTCGCTCGAGGATCTTGTTGACGATCTGGGTGATCAGCACCGACCGGTAGATGGGGTCGGGCAGGAGGTCACGGCGGGGTGCGGGTCCTTTGCGAGGCATGTTGCGCTAACCCTTCTAGCCCTTCTTGGCCCCGTAGCGGCTACGGGCCTGCTTGCGGTCGCGTACGCCGGACGTGTCCAACGTGCCACGAATGATCTTGTAGCGGACGCCCGGGAGGTCCTTGACGCGGCCACCGCGGACGAGGACGATCGAGTGCTCCTGGAGGTTGTGGCCCTCGCCAGGTATGTAGGCCGTGACCTCGACACCGCTGGTTAGGCGGACACGGGCCACCTTGCGCAGCGCCGAGTTCGGCTTCTTGGGGGTGGTCGTGTATACGCGGGTGCAAACCCCTCGGCGCTGGGGTGCTCCCCGGAGCGCGGGGGTCTTGGTCTTGACCGTCTTCTGTTCGCGGCCCTTCCGGACCAATTGCGCGATGGTGGGCAACCTAAACCTCTCGAATGCTGAAACTTCGTCGCCGATCCCATGGGCAGGCGGTGCGCGCGCCAACGGGCCGGGTGGCCGGTGTCCATGGTAGCGCGTCCCGGGCCACTTGGCCTACGGTGCCAGGCAGGACGCTGAGAGGAGCCCCGATGTCCCCAGAGCCGAAGTCACAGGAACAGTGGAGCGCCGTCGACGAGTACGTCAACGGGCTGGTGGTCCGGCCCGATGCCGCCCTGGACCAAGCCCTGGCTTCGACGGCCGCGGCTGGCATGCCGGCCATCGCCGTTTCGGCCGCCCAAGGCAAGCTGCTGCACCTCTACGCCCGCATGATCGGCGCCCGGCGCATCCTCGAAGTGGGCACCCTGGGCGGTTACAGCACCATTTGGATGGCGCGGGCCCTACCAGCCGACGGTCGGATCATCAGCCTCGAGATCGACCCCCGCCACGCAGAGGTAGCCCGGACCAACCTGTCCCGAGCCGGCGTGGATCACTTGGCGGAAGTGCGGATTGGGCCGGCCCTCGAAAGCCTGACCAAGATGGCCGCGGAGGGCGAAGGGCGCTTCGACCTGGTGTTCATCGATGCCGACAAAGCCAACATCCCGGAGTACTTCACGTTGTCGTCGAAGCTGCTGCGACCGGGCGGGGTGATCATCGTGGACAACGTGGTCCGCAACGGCGGCGTCCTGGACGGGAGCGGTAAAGATCCCAACGTCGCCGGTGTCCGCCGGTTCAACGACCTTCTGGCCACGCTCCCCGACGTCAGCGCCACCACCGTCCAGACCGTGGGTTCCAAGGGCTACGACGGCTTCACTCTGGCGATAGTCGGGGGGTAGCCCTTTCTCAGCCGGCGGCGGCGCCGGGACCGATCCG
>Ga0302324_100000061_pt1 | contig 250617 bp, 221 predicted proteins | sample Palsa_T0_1_FD_201949 | JGI IMG/M metagenome (GOLD analysis project Ga0302324, IMG submission 201949) | Peat permafrost microbial communities from Stordalen Mire near Abisko, Sweden - Palsa_T0_1 | ecosystem: Environmental > Terrestrial > Soil > Palsa > Peat permafrost | place: Sweden: Abisko...
GCAACTGCACCTCAGGGGCCCAGAACTCGGCAATCCATTCGCCCGATCAACCCAATGGCCGGATCACCATCCACTTTTCGTCGCATTGTTCGACTAACGCAGCCCTTCATGCATAATGCAGGCTAGGGCGCATGAATTCGATGTAGGCTTGAGTGGATTCGTGCCTATCATCGAATGACCGCTTTTCCTTCGTCTCGCCCCAAAACACCTCATAGTTGCGGTTGGAGTTGAACGGCGGGTCAATGTAGATGAGGTCAACGCAAGCGTCCGGCAGTTTCTTTAGCTGCTCTAGATTGTCCCCGCAGTAAATCACGCGCGTATCCACGAAGGCGGATGGCTTCCCCACGGGTTTGGTTGCGCCTGCGTTCTTGGTTTTGGGCATTGCGAAGATTCTAACGCGAGGTTGGGAACCTGTGGGAGTGGCAAGGCGCGCGCGGGGAAGGACGTGCCCAGGGAGGCGAAGCCCAGCCCTCGCTCTTTTGCAGAGTTACGGTCTACTCTTCGGCTTCAGCTCGTGAAACTCTTGGCCCCGCATTCAATACAGGCCCGTGCGGAAGCCGCCGCAAGGTTACGGATTGAACCGAAGAGGGACGTGTGGCTTTGACCGTCCCTGATACCAGTGCCATTCAACAGGTTGCTTAATCCGTAGCGTCCCTTCAGAAAGTAGAGCCATCTATCGGTGTCGTTCTCATGCGCCCGCAATTCTACCGAAATGTGGTTGGACATCGGCGACACAACCAATAGCTTTCCGGCCTGCAAACATAGCGCTTCGCAATCGCGAGCCAAATCCGACGTATCCCCGCCAATAGTCCAAGTCTCTACCGGCCCGTCCGAACTCTGAAACCAATCCGCCCTCACTGACGATTTTTCGTACCGTCTAAATCCATCTTCGGCCAGTTTCCAATCCCCAGGCCAATCCCTGTTCATTGTCGTCTTACCGTGGGCAGCCGTGGCTTGCTTCACCATCTGGGTCCGCAATTCCGCGTTTGCTTTATCTCGTTTTTGCATCGCAGCGTGCGCACCCTCCAACAACACACCGAGTAAAATTGCCAAAAGGACAATGACCCAAGTTCGCCATGACAGATGGGGCGTCTTTGCTACAAGAGTCCATGACTGATACTTTTCGGGTAGAAGTTCGCTCTTGATTAGGTCCCACGCTCCCAGGATGGCCCAAAGAGCGGTACCCGCTAGCAATGCTTTACCCCAGAAGATTTCCTTCCACGAAGAGAGTCTTTTGCTGACTCGTCGCCACATTCAAACATGATACCTACTGCGCAGAGCCCAGACCTTGCCGCGTTTTAGTAGCGGCGCGCCGCGGCCGCCCCCCACGCTTCGCGTCTCTCTTCATCTTTGGCCTGCCGTACGAGGCGTCTCATCTTTCGCATACCCTCCCGCTTCGCACAATTATGCTCGCAAAACTTCTTCTCGGGCCTGCTCCCAATATGAAACGGTGCTTCGCAGGATTGGCAGTATCGGAACTCCAGGCCGCGAATTATATCTACGTAAACGGTTGTGAGCAGCATGTGGTGCGCATCCGTGACTGTCACCACTCCTTCGGGGTGTTTTCTCAGGTCGAGGCACAACACGAACTGGTTGGACGGGGAAGCAGAAACCCTAAGCTGAGCATCCATGATGTTTCGTGGCGGCGGCGCTAAGTCCTCCACGAACCCCTTCTTGTTCACCAATGCCTTACGTAGTGTCTCTCTCCACGCCCAGAGTCCATTAACCGGAATTGAGAGCGGATGTCCTTCCCGAAAGTGTCGTTTAACCTCTTTCGACCAGTCTGCCGTGTAGTGCCGCTTCGAGGTCCAGACTCCCACCTTGTTGAGAAACCCAAGCAACGCATTTTCGGTTTGGGGCAGCTTAAAGAACTCATCACGGCATTCCCAACCATCTAGCAGTTGAGGCTCACGGCCGGGGAGCATTCTCTTCGGGAAGAGCATACGAACGTGTTCCGGCCGGACGCCAACCGCGAACCGACGCGTGACGGTACGAATCTCCCACACACACGGCGCTTTGAAGAATCGAAAACGAATGGGAATGCTTGGCGAAATGGTTTTCTTTGTGTGGTAGGTCATGTGGTATTTACACTACCACAGATGCGTGGGATATTTCTATAAATCGAAAGGAATCACATATGGACGCACTTACAGAATTGCTGGAATACCGCAAGCCGCATGGATTGAGCCACCTGGGCAAGCGGTTCTACGCTTTTCACAAACTCAACCCCGATGTCCTGGATTTCTTCATTCAAGAACTCGTAACGCTACGCGAGAACGGATGGAAGAAAACCTCCTTCGGGTCACTCTGGCATCACGCGCGTTGGGTGCTGAGTACCCTGCGCCGCGCACCCGGAGAGACGTTTGCTATGTCGCAAAACTTGGCGTGCCATTACGCACGGGCAATCATCATTCTGCGTCCCGAATTCAACGGCTTTTTTGGTGTTGAGAAAGCATTAGCCGATGCAGATTTTGGCGTTAGGGTAGAACTCGCGTCCCGCAACCCACGGCGGCCTGGCTACGTCCGCAAGCTACAGTGGGCAAACGGTGCGGCCATCCAACACGGATGGCGGCCATCGTCTCCGCACGTCATTGCCCCTAATCCTGTACCCCGGCGCCCTCCCGTAGTCCGCAAGAGCAGCGTCACAGTGAAAGCCATGAAGAGACGGGCTGCCCTATGACGATTGCCGAGCTGCAATTGCAAAAACGCTGGGTCTGCTGGAAATTGGAGACGGTGGACGGCAAGGAAACAAAAGTCCCGCGTCAACCGAACGGCCGCCGCGCGATGTCCAACAACCCAGCTACGTGGAGCACCTACCCAGAGTGTGCGGCCGCCGTAGCGCCCCAGGGATTCTCAGGCGTTGGCTGCGTGCTAGGTGATGGCGTTGTGGGTGTGGACCTGGACAAATGTTGTGACGCAGCCACGAGAAAATTCACGCCTGGGTCACGAGAAATTGTGATTGCCCTGGACAGCTACGGCGAGTATTCCCAGAGCGGGGAAGGTGCGCACGTTCTCTGCTGTGCGGAGTTTCCCGAGGAATACCGCGGCGTCAATACGGGTAAGAAGGGAGACTCGATTGTGCGGCCCATGCCCGATTTTAAGCAAATAGAGATTAAGGGCGCGGGCTTCTACTTTGTTCTCACCGGCCGCCATTTGAGCAAGACACCCGCGGACCTGATGCCGCGGCAAGAGCAGATTAACGCGCTGTGCAGACGGATAGCAGCCGTTGCGCCGCACGCAAAGCCCGGTCCAATTGTCGCCGGTGATGAGGCCGAGAAGTACCGCAAGCTGATGGCGGGAGACTTCAGCGACTACGGCGGGGACCTTAGCCGCGCTGATTTGGCGTTAGTCAACATTCTCGCTCGAAAACTCAATAACGACATTTACAAAATCACGGATGCGTGGCTATCGTCCCCGCTCTACCGTGACAAGTTAGAGCGCACCGATTACCGCTCTGCCACGATTCTCAAAGCCATTAAGGGTGAGCCCATCTTCAGCCCCGATGATGAGGACGTAATCGAGGATGACGGCATTGACGAATACGTTGTGGGCGCTCTAACTTCCCAGCACGAAGGATGGTTTCCAAAAGGGGACCAATCGGTAGTGGGCGGGGCGTCTGGGTCAGGTAAAACCTATTGGGTAATGACCGTGTTGGAAAAGGCACGCCTAGGGCTAGATGTCTGGGGCCACAAGACACAACAGCGGGATTACCGGGTGCTGATGATTGACCGCGGCGCACCCGCCATGCGGCGCACCCTGGACAGGCTCGGTGTCTCTGTGGAAGCACGGAAACGCATAATCCGAGTGACAGGCGCTCAACAGGCACGGGGACCCGTGGCAGTTCTGACAGAGGCAATGGAGCGTGAGCCCAGCGTCGAGGTGTGGTTTGTTGAAGGCTTGGATATGTGGATTCCTGATTCCAACAAGATGAACGTGGTTGCGCCCATTCTGGACGGCCTACAACGGTTGGCCGCGCGGAGAAAGGTAGCTCTGATTTATTCGGTGGGCTCTTCCAAAGAGAAAACGGCCGATGGAAAAGACACAGAGCGATACCACGGAAGGGACGTAATCTTCGGCAGTGTTGCATGGGCACGCAAGGCAGAAACGGTAGTGCTCATCAGCAAGACGGACGCTGAAGATGACAACAGTCCGCGGCAATATTCCGTGTTGGTCCGCAACGGCTGGTCAGAGCGTTTCTGGATGGAATTTGCGGATGGTGAGCTGCGCATGGTGCCGAAGCCGGAACACAAAGAGCCGGTCAAGGCGGGCAGACGCCCCACTGCGCTGGGACTAACGCACTTGAATTGCATGGCTAAGTTCAAGCCGGGTGACAAGGCCGTTTATACCCCTGAGCTGGGCTCCCGAGCTACTTTCTTCCGCTGGCGTGAGCAGGCTTTTGCGGATGGGATTCTCGTGCGCACGGCTGGCGAGTTTTACCGTAGCCACAAGACGTAAGCCCCGGTAGTGCTGGGAGTTTTGAGACTGAGACAGTCTCAATCTCAATATTCTGAGTATGACCGTAGGGTTTAACACTTGTGTCCATAAGAATCATAGGTTTGTGGACGCAAAAAACGGTGGGGTTTTGAGACTGAGACAGCCTCGGAGATACGCGCCGTCTCAAAATTCAGGGGGAATTGGACACATGGCTTAGCTACCACCGCGCATCATCATGCGGTCAATGCTCGGTAGGGACAAGCTACCGGCCGGTTCCCGCGTGGGCTTCATTGACGGCCATACCCTCAATTGCCAGCGCAGCAACCTTGTGCTGGTACCCGAGTGAGGGGGAAGGGCTGACCTTCATGTGGAAACACCTTCACCCCCGGTATCCCCCTCGAATCCCTACTAAGTTGGTAGACTAGGGCCCGACGTGGACCGATTTACATACGAATGACGTAAAAACGTGATAGTGAGACGATTATATCTATCAGACTAGTAGACATTAACGTGAGATTCCGGCCGATTAAGCCGCATTTAAGGGGGTTTCAACATGCCGTCAAAAGTGAACCGAGCAGAACGCGCACCGCGGCCCGAACGCTCCCAGGTCCAACGGGCCGCCCGAGCAGAGCGGCCCACCCGTGGGAGTGCCCAACAGCCGGAAGGGGGCAAAAAGAAGCCGCTGGGCTGGCAACCGAGCCACCCAGACCAGCACCGCGGGTATTGACACGGTAGGGGCCATTGGAGCCGGTTTCGAGGACATTTAGGCACCATCTGCCTACTCCAAATGCGGCGCGGCAACCAACTTGACCACTTCGGAGCTGCATACCTCAACGAGAAATGGATGGGACGGACTTATTCCCGGAGATGAGAGGCTTGTCAAAGCGTGCGTGCCCAACCTTTGTGGTCCTCCAAGCATCCACGAATTGACTCCCTGAATCAGCCCGCTGATTTTCGACACAGGTTTGTCAAATTCTAGGGCCATTTCAATCGGCGGTGGTACGGCTTGATTGGGGACAATTATTATCTGAGTCTTTACCGGGCATTCGTTCACGGGAAATTGAAACCTTCCGGTGTCCGAGGGTATGACTGACAGAGACGGCTTCAACTCCAATGGGGGCGGCCCGTTGTAAACTCCCGCCGTTATCCCGCCTTGCTGACCGCTAGACTGTGCGCAACTCGCCCCCGGTGCGCATTCTTGCGACATCGGCGGTTGCAGCGGGGCGGCCTTGGAATGGGAAGGTTTCGCCTTCGCGGTCGGGGACGGACTAGGATTCGCGGGTACAGAAGGGCTTTGTGTCGCGGAGGGCGTTACAAAAGTTGCGGGGACTTCGACAAAAGGCGGGTTGCTAGGGTTCTTGCTCGGCCATGCGTGCCAGCCAAGGAGCGCAGTTACTCCTAACACAACTATCGCCGCAACGATCCTTAATGCGCCTCTTTGGAAAAAGTGCAATATCGGATAGACGGCTAGGCCCACCATGACGATTAACAACAGCACAACGATTGCGGGTGTCTTCGCCACGAGGAAAAGAATTATCGCCATGATTCCCGCCAAGCACGTGAGGGCAATAGCTAGTTTGTCGCTGGGACTAAGCCCCATCGTGGGTTTAGCTTCTTCCGCCACAGCATCGTTAATCCTCTTCGGCGGGAATGCTTGCTGCTTGCGAATTCTTATTTCCAAGTCCCGGCGAATTGACGCCACTATGCCGTCCATCCGCCTTCCAACTTCACTATCAACGCCGGAAGTGCGTTCGGGAAATTCAGCCCCTAGGCTACTCTTATGAGCCGCTGCTAGATCCATCACTTTTTGGATTATGAACTCCGCGTTTTCTCGGGTCAGTTGACTGCCGTTTCTCTCCTCCAGCAAGTTTTGCCATATGCGCCCAAACTCTTTGCAGGCCTGCTCCGCGAAATTAAGTCGGACTTGAAGTCTTGCATGTTCCCTTACTCCGCCTGACGGCTTTCCCGCCAAAGCGTTCTCCATTCTTTCCTGCATTTCGCGGGTCAGTCGCTCAACCGCTTTGCCGAACTCTAGGTTGGCAATGACTTCAAGGTCATCCATGATGGGATGTGAGCAGGCTAACTCTCTCATGAACCGCTTGCAAGTCCTCCGTGACTAAGTTTGCGTATCTCCTCGTCATCTCCAGAGACGAATGCCCCAATACTTTCTGTAGGTGGAAGACGGACCCGCCGCGCCGCAGATAGTTCACCGCGAACGTATGCCGAAATGCGTGAATGGTTCGCGGCGGGGCCACGATGCCAAGCCGCTTACATAGCCGTTTCACTCCGCGCAGTTCGTTGCGCCGTCCCATGTGTTGCCCTTGCCGGGTGGCAATCACAAGGTCCCAGCGATTGAGTTGCTTCCATCGGTATAGATGACGCCTCAGCTCAAACGAGAACGGGACAAGCCGGTCCTTCGCCCCCTTCCCGTGGAGCTTCAACAGCATATTGTCAAAATCCACGTCAGCCCATCGCAAAGTCAGTGCTTCACCGCTGCGACATCCGGTGTCGGCGAGTAAGAGCATTAGGACGTGAAGACGGGTGGGGAAAAACCCCTTGGGTTTCCACTTCAGAAGTTTCTTAATGTCTTCGGTTGAGAACGTAGGCAAGATGCGCTGCTCTTCTTTCAACCTCGGTACTTTCAAATGGGAACACGCTGCGCAGCATTTGGTGCTAACGCCGCTGTCCCAATGCAAGTAGGAGTTAACCGCACGGATGTGGCAGTTGCACGATGAGGCTGTTAGACCCTTCGCGCGCATTCGCATCACGAAGTCTTTCAGCGCGGCTTCATCGGGCGCGGGATTAACGAGCCATCGAAGACTCTGCTTGTACCATTCACACGTTGCGGCTGATACGTTGGCGAGATATTTCTTTTCTTGAATGAACTGCTCAAAGCGTGCGTCCACAGCGGCCTCCAAGACATGGGGTCAATTGACCCGAAGTGAATTGAAGGAAACTCAGACAAACCGTTGAGCTGTTTAAGATTGGTCGGGGCGCGCGGATTTGAACCGCGGACCCCCTGCGCCCAAGGCAGGTGCGCTACCAGGCTGCGCTACGCCCCGACTGTGGTCCGATTATAAACGATGTGCCACGGGTGACCTTCGCGACACCTGCCAAAAGGTGGAGTGCCACTCCATGCCGCACTAAGACTATAATCTTGCCTCGTAAGTCATGCCCAGTTCACGCTACGCTTTGGTGACGTACGTCCGCAACCCGGTAGGCGAGTTTGTAGAACAGTTGCGCCGGGAACTCCACCCCACCCTCGCTCACATGGCCGCGCATCTGACGATTCTTCCTCCCCGGGAATTGAGCGGGACGGAAGCGGGCGCTCTGGAGTTTCTGGAAGAGGCTTGTGGCAGCGTCCTACCGTTCAGCGTCGAACTGGGAGACGTGGAAACATTTCTGCCCACGACTCCGACGGTGTTCATTCAGGTAAAGCGGGCTGCTTATAAAATGCGCGAACTGCACGATCATCTCTGCGGCAAGGCGCTGAGCTGCGATGAGAATTGGCCCTACATGCCGCATCTCACGATTTTGAAAACGGGAACGGATGAGCAGGCACGCGCGGCGTGCGCGATGGCGCGGGAGCGTTGGGCGCAGTTTCCAGGCAAGCGCGAAGTCTGGGTTGAGGAGTTGATGTTCGTCCGCGAGACAGCTGGCAATTGGCAGGACGTTGCGCCGGTGGCGTTGGGACATGGCCAATTGTCGTCCAAGCGGTAGGCGAAACCACGTCCGCATTTCGATCTGCAATAACCCCATAAAAACCGCAACTCGCGGCCAATTTGGCGGTCCGGCGGGACATGTACCTTCCACCCGTTGCTAAGTCCATTGGACGGATTAGCATAGATTCACGGGCTGCAAACCGGGCGCCGGCTCCCAGCCTGCGGGTTTTGATCGCGAGTTTGAATCGCGACACATCAATCGTGACTTCGGTCGCGATTTCGATCGCGAGTTCGATTGCGGGATATCGATCGGAAGAGCACATATGCAAATTGGGGTCTATGGATCCGGCTACCTCGCTACCGTAATTTCCGCCTGCCTTGCCGATTTCGGCACTCCCGTTTGGTGTTGTCATGCCGACGCCTTGCGCCTCTCGGAAATTACCAAGGGCAACATTCCTTTTTACGAAAAGAATCTGCAGGAAGTGATCCGGCGCAACGTGCGTGCGGGACGGCTGGTGTACTCCGCCGACCCGGAGGAACTGGCGCGCAAAGCGCAGGTCATTTTTCTCGCCGAAGATACCGAGGCGCGATTGCAGGAAATTGCCATCCGTCTCGCCGTTGCGGCCGGCCGCTTCCAGGTACTGTCGGTGGTCACACCGGTTCGCGTCGGTGCGACGAGAGAGCTTGAGCAGGCGCTGCACAGCAAAGGTCTCAAAAGCCTGCTGGTGTGCCAACCCATGTTCTTCACCAACGGATGCGCAGTCGAAGACTTCAACTGGCCCGACCGGATCATTCTCGGGACAGGCTCCAGCGAGGCCGTTTCCACGCTGAAGCAGATTTTTCATCCGCTGGTGATGCGCGGGGTTCCGGTGCTGGTCACGAATTACGAAACCGCGGAGTTGGCGCGGGTGGCAAGCACCGCCTTCGTGGCTACCAAGATTTCTTTCATTAACGAAATCGCGAGCCTGTGCGAACACGTGAATGCCGATGCCGTCAGCCTGTCATTGGCGCTGGGGCTGGACAAGAAAATCGCGCCGCGCTGCCTGCAACCAGGCGCGGGCATGGGTGGAATTTTTGCCGAGAGCGACATGGAGTCGCTGACCGTATTGGCGACAGAGAACTGTGTCGACCTGAAAGTTCTGACTGCCGCCCGCGAGGTGAATATGAACCTCGCAGACCGATTGTTGCAGAAAGTGGCCGATGCCCTCCAAACCGTGCAGAACAAGGACGTAGGCATTCTGGGTCTGGCCTTCAAACCGCACACCAATTCCGTGGCAGGATCGGCTTCGCTGCAGCTGGCGCAGAACCTGCTGGCCGGAGGCGCACGCGTACGAGCCTATGATCCGGCGGCGATTCCGGATGCGCGGCTGCAACTGAACGGCATGGTGAAGTATTGCGAATCGGCCTACGGAGTGGCCGAAGGAGTGGATGCGCTGATCGTCGCCACCGGTTGGCCTGAGTTCCGGACTCTGGATTTCACGAAGATCCGCCACTTAGTGAAACGGCCCATCATCATCGACACCAAGAATCTGCTCGACTCGTCGCGCCTGCGGGCCCTGGGATTTCAGTATATGGGCGTGGGAAGGCTGTAAGCGGCGTGCGCCGTGAATGAGTCAACCAAAAAGCTCGCTGTGCGAACCCATACGGACGAGCTGTAGAACCTCCGGATCCGGCTTGCGATAGATCAGCAGTCAATCGGGCTTAATGTGGCATTCCCGGTGGTCGCTCCAGTCCCCTCCCAGCGCATGATCGCGATTTCGTTTGGGTAGCGGTTTATCGTCCGCCAGCAGGGAAATAGCGAAGCTCAAGATCGCTTCCAGTTCGCTCCGATGGCGCCCGCGTTTCTCGCGCTTAAAGTCGCGGCGGAAGGCGCCGGTGCGCTCAATCCTCCGCATTCAAATCGGCCATTAAGTCCGAGATATTGCGGAACGCTGGCAGTCCCCCTTTGCGCGTCTCTAGCATGGCCGCTGCCGTCACGGCATTGGGAGCTTTCACTTCGAAAGGCAGCGACTTCTCCGCCGCCACGCGCGTCAGCAGAACGCGAACTGCATCGGACACGGAAAGGCCCATGGCTGCCAGTGCCTTGGCCGCCCGTGCTTTGGTTCTCTTGTCAATGCGCACATGCACCATCTCTGTTGCTGCCATGTTTTTCCTCTGAGATACATTGTATCTCAAAGTTGATTACATAGCCACCCTCATGCCGGGGCGGTTTCCAAACGATGGGAGCCGTCGGCCAGCTTCGCTCCGCCGGACGACGGATCTCGGGCCTACGTGGATTGCGGTCGGAGACATTTCGCGATAAATGCCTGACGATCAAATCTTGGCTGCGGCTGCGGGTGCTGCAGCGGGGGCAGCGGGTTCGATTGTCGGCCGAGCCTGAGGCGGAGCCTGAACTGGAGTCGAGGCGATTGCGGGGACAGTTATCCCTAAGTAGCCATCGACGGTAGCTGGAGTAATGCCCAGGCTGATGGCGATTTCGGCGGGAGTCTGACCTTGATCCTGGAGAATATGCACCTGTGTGTCCACCGACAAATCCACCGTGCTCGGAGCAACCCCTTCGGTTGTCGGAGGCGCGGGGGCGGGATGTGGAACAGGTTCGTTGCTGTAGGCAGCGGCGGCGGCCGCCTGCGTTGCCTGTACTTCAGATATCGGAGCGGACATGAGGTTTTCCTTTCCGTACAGTTGGAAGATCGTCCGATAATCGGGATTGCTTTAGTTACGGCAGCCGAGTGAGCCCGGGCAGTGTCTTGACCAGGTCGTTGTAAATCACCATCACCGCGAAGAGCACCAGAAAGACGAAAGCTGCCTGGTAGATGCGCTCCTTGATCGGCACGCTGATCTCTTTCTGCATCAGGCTCTCGATGAACAGGAGCAGGATTACGCCGCCGTCGAGAATGGGAATGGGCAGCAGGTTCATGATGCCCAGGTTCAGGCTGATCGCGGCGGTGATCAACAGCAGCGGAGTCCAACCCTCTTCGCGGGCAGCCGCCCCAACTGCGCTGCCGATACCGATCGGGCCATCCACCTGACGCATGGAAACTTTGCGCTGAGCCATTTTTTGCAGCAGCTCCAGAATCAGGAAAGAGCTTTTCTTGTTGTCCGATAGGGAACGCCGCAGCGCGTCCGGGAAATTAAGCTTCACAACCTTTGTGGGATAGCTGGCAACGCCGATGCGATAGGCGGGCCCTTGTCCAGAACTGCCAGCGTCGAGGGTCGGCGTCACCCTGAAGCTCAGCTTCTTTTGGTTGCGAAGCACCACCAGGTCCAGCGGCTGGTCCTTGGTGCGGTTCAACATCTGGATCAGCACGCCCAATTGCGGAATATCCTGCCCGTTCGCGGTAAGGATCTGGTCTCCGATCTTGATCCCGGCTCTGGCGGCGGGCATCCCGGGCTCGACCAGCGTCAGGGCAGTGCTGGATTCTCGCGGCACCCAACCCATGTCCCCATACTGATTGGGTCCGTACGGCTCTGGAACGAGTATTTTCTCTGCTACCTTGCCGTTGCGTTCGATGCCATATTTCAAGGGTTGATTCGGGCTGAGCGCATCCTTGACGCGCACTTGCTCCCACGTCGGATTGTTGATCTCGTCGACCCGAACAATCTTGTCACCGGGTTCGATACCCGCCTTTTCGGCGGGGGTATTGGGATTCACCCACCCCACGACTGCCGGTTCGTCCAGATCGGCGGGATATTCGTAATGCACCATGTACACGCCGGTAAGCAGCGCCACGGCCAGCATGATATTCATGGCCGGTCCGGCCAGGGCGACGATAAAGCGCTGCCAGCGCGGATGGGACAGGAACTCGCCCGGATCGCCGGTGCGGTCGTCCATGGGATTTTCGCCCGACATCTTCACGTAACCGCCCAGCGGAATGGCGCTGATGCGGTAATCGGTTCCGTTCTTCGTGAAACCCAGCAGGCGCTTGCCGAAACCGATGGAAAACACTTCTACCCGGACACCGAAATACTTGGCCGCAGCGTAATGGCCGAACTCATGAATCAGGATCATGAATCCGAGCACAATAGCCATATCGAAAATGGTATGAAGGATCGACAAAAGCTGGGACATAATTTCTCAGGTTACTCCACAAAAATGCTAATACGAAATGGCCCTCATGGGCGATTGCTTTTGGTGTCGCTCTTTTACGATTTCTCTTGCCAAAAGGCGGGCGTCCGTGTCCAGAGTCAGTACCTTCTGTATAGATTCCAATTCTTCGGCCTGCGTTGCAGCCATTGTTTCTTCGATGATACGCGGAATGTCCTCGAATCCGATCTGCTCCTCCAGAAACGCCGCCACCGCGACCTCATCGGCGGCATTCAGGGCGATAGTCTTTGCGCCGCCAGCCGCCGCCGCTTCGTAAGCTAAAGAGAGACAAGGGAATTTACTCATATCTGGAGGGCAAAAATCCAGATGCCGTAAGTCCATGATCGAGAATCGCAACTCCGAAGGGATCCGCTCCGGGTAGGTCAGCGCGTACAAAATAGGCAGCCGCATGTCGGTCACAGAAATCTGAGCAAGTATGCTGCCATCCACGAACTCGACCATGGAATGGATCGTAGACTGTGGATGGACAATCACTTGCACCCGCTCGGGCAGCACGTGGAAGAGCCGGCAGGCCTCGATCACCTCGAAACCCTTGTTCATCAATGTTGCCGAGTCGATGGTGATCCTTTTGCCCATTTTCCAGGTGGGGTGATTGAGCGCCTGTTGCACCGTAATCGAGGCAAATTCGGACTTAGGCGTATGTAGAAAGGGGCCGCCCGAAGCGGTCAGCCAGATGCGGTCCACCTCATTCACGCGGCCGCCACGCAGACATTGGTGGACGGCATTATGTTCGCTGTCGATCGGCAAGAGCGGCTTGCCCTGCTTCCGCGCCTCGGCAGTGATCAATTCGCCCGCCACCACGAGGCATTCCTTGTTTGCCAAGCCTACGGTCTTCCCCGCGCGAACGGCTTCGTAGGTCGCCTCCAGGCCGGAAACTCCGACGATCGCGCTAACCACGAAATCCACCTCAGGATGGGTGGCGACACAAACCGTGCCTGCAGAACCGTGAACGACCTCGATCTGGGAAAGTCCTGCCTTGCGAAGCTTGTCTCGAAGAGTGGCCGCATCCTGTTCCCTGGACAATGAGAGGACGCGAGGCTGCCATCGCACGGCCTGCTCAAAGGCGAGTTCGGCATTGTTTCCGGCCGCCAGCGTCGCCACCTGAAAGCGATCGGGATAGCTCTCGATCACGCTCAAAGTGCTGCGGCCGATCGAGCCCGTCGAACCCAGGATGGCAATGCGTTTCATGCGGTCTTCTTATTGTAAGGGAAGGGACAGCTGGCAGGCGGGTGGCCCATTCTAAATTTCGCGTTCTTTGCGAAATTTAGAGTGGGGATTTGCGAGTTATGCGAACGTCCGGAGGACCGGGAGTGAGCGGTATTCGCCACTACGCGACAGGCAGTGATGGACGGAATTGCCCCACTCAAGCCAGGACGAGGCTTGAATGGGCCACCCGCCTGTTAGTCATTGCAGTCACACTGGAACAGATTCTAACCTGTCTGAGGGAGATCGAGAGAAAGTTGAACTAAAGTTGAACTAAGGAGGGAAAGTATGAAGAAGTCAACAATCGCGGTGGCCGTCATTGGGCTGGCACTGACCATAGTCCTCGCACAATCACAGCAGTCAAGAGTCGTGCCGACTCAGGCTCAGAATGGACGCTACCAGTTTTTCCTGTATCAAGGAGAGATGCCCCGCATGAACACGTTCCTTCTTGATTCGACCACGGGCAAGGTGTGGATGATGGTTTCCGCTCCTGACCAGACTACCTTCTGGGAGCCGATGTCCAAGGTCGACAACGATGCGGAAGAAACCGCCTTCATTAGACACCACCCAGCTATAACACCAGATAAGAATTAGGCGGCCGGTGCCCCAGGTTCGCGCTCGTTCTTTGGGCGCTAACCTGGGTCCCACTGTACTCCGCGGGGCCGCGGGTGTAGGTTTTCCTTATGCCCAGTGGCCTGCGACGTTAGTCTCGCAGCGTTCGCCGAAGGCGCGCGAACAAACTTTGGAAAGAGTACGGGTTCCTTGGCAGTGCCGCAGGCTCTTTAGCGGGGAACATGACGGGACGAAACGAACGGTGCCCCTGCGGCAGTGGCAAGAAGTTCAAGAAATGCTGCCTTGAGAAACCCCAAATGAGACCCGCGGGACCACCACCGGAAGTCCTCATAAAGGCCGCCTTGCAAATGAGGCAGAAGCAGCAGGAACAGGAACGGTGGATTGGGCAGTACGGTCACGTAAGACCGGTCATCGCAGCGGATCACTTGGGCAAGAAGTTCGTAGCCATTGGCAACCGGCTCGAATATTCAGAGACTTGGAAGTTCATACCCGATTTCCTGCTCGATTATGTTCCCCACGTCTTTGGAAAAGACTGGTGGGATGCGGAGGTAGCCAAGCCGGAAGGTGAGAGGCACCAAGTATTTCAGTGGCGTGTGGGCTGCCTGCGTCGCATGCGGGCTGGCGTAGACGCGAATGGCAAACGAACAGTGACGGCAGACGGTATGACGGGGGCCTATTTGTCGTTCGCCTTCAATCTATTCGCTATCGAAGACAACAGTAGGCTAGACGATGTTTTGCTTCGCAGGCTGAAGCATCCTGAGCAGTTTCAGGGCGCTTTGCATGAAGTTTTTGCGGAGGCGACTTGTCTGCGCGCCGGCTTCGCAATTGAAAGAGAGGATGAGCGCGACCCCGCAACACGACACGCCGAGTTTACGGCGACACACAAGATCACAGGTGAACGATTCTCAGTTGAAGCCAAGAGCAAGCATAGGCCCGGGGTACTTGGGCAAGCAGGTGTCGCGCAACCGCACGAGAAGCTTAGGCTCACCTATGGTCGCCTCATCAATGATGCCGCTGCGAAAAATCCTATGCATCCTCTGGTGATTTTTCTCGACACCAATCTGCCGTTCCGTTCGGCGCACCACGTCTACGGCAACGACCCAGCCGTTCCATCGCGATACATCACCGAGCTTTGTAAGCGCATCTGCAACGAGCACGGGGGACAATACCCTTTTGTCATGCTGACACTAACCAACATTCCGCACCACTATGCCGCGCCACACGAAAACGACCCACCGAGACACGTTCACTCGATAATGACGGAACATCCGGGTACAAACAAAGGGAAAGCTCTAAGGGCTCTTTACAACGCCGTTGCCCTATACGGAAACACACCGAATGAGTTTCCAACATTCTAGGGGGCCCGGTGCCCCAGGTTCGCGCCCGTTTTTTGGGCGCTAACCTGGGCTGCACTGCCACTGCGCTCCTCCCAACTTTTTTCATCACATTTTTCTCGTACGCTCATCACAGACTTGCACCCCAATCGCTGCGAAGATACCTCGACACATCGAGAACTGCGCCCGTCTCCAGAGACGAACGCATTTCCGGCCTCAAACTTTTCACGTGCTCTTTGACAACAAATGGACAATAAATGGCCCCGATCAGCACCTCCTCGCAAGTGCACGCCAAACAGCAAAATTCAACACTAAGTCGCATCTTTTGAATACTTTGCCTCTAACTATTTTACTATCATCGACTTAACTCATTTTAGGGGAGGGGGTACCCCCACGAATTTCTGAATTCTTACCCGCGGTTGACCCACATCGTTGAGCGTGGAGGACAGTTTTCGCCACTACGCAACCGGCTGTGAGGGACGGGTCGAGATCAAGTCGGAATGGACAGCACAAAAACGCGAACGGGAACTGCCCCACTCAAGCCAAAACCGGGCTTGAGTGGGCCACCCGCCCCGCCTACTGCATCAGCCGCCAAGCCCCATACGCCCACACCACCGGCACTGCGAACAACATGGCGTCGATGCGATCGAGCATGCCTCCATGGCCGGGGAGTATGGTGCCCGAATCTTTGGCTCCGGCGCCGCGCTTGATCAGGGACTCGACCAGATCACCTAACTGCGCCGCGATGTTGACTACCGCCGAGAGCAGAACGATGGGCCAGAGCTGGGGCTGCTCCAGGCCGAACATGCCATCGCGGCGTTCGATGAGGCCAATCCGCAGCAGAGCGGAACTGATTCCGGACGCATGCTGAATCCAAAGCGTCCCGACGATCATGCTCGCTATGATCGACGCCACCGCGCCTTCCCACGTCTTCTTCGGACTGATCTCGGGCGACATGCGATGTCGTCCGATTGACTTGCCAACGAAATAGGCAAAGATATCTCCGGCCCACACCGCGAGCAGGGTGTAGATGGTCCAGATCGCTCCCGCAGGCTGCTGCCGGATCGCGACCAGCAGCGCCATCGGGATCGCAATGTAGGCAAAAGCAAATACCGACGCTGCCGCTGCCGGATAGCCGCTGGTCAGGTCGGCCCCGCGCATGGCCAACGTCAGAAACACAAAAGGTCCCGCCGCCGCCGCTATGGCGGTCCCATAGAGGATGGCCGTGGTTTCAACCAAAGGCGTGTGGTTGCTGCAGACGAGGATCACAAATACAAAAAAGAGGCCAACGAAGCCGTAAGTGGCCTGAGTGAGGGGCTGGACTGCGTAGTGCGCCGCGAGTCTCAAAAATTCAGCAATGGCGAGAAGCGCGACCGCTCCAGCCACCATGGCCAGAACATACAGTGGCGCCTTCAAAACTAACAGCAGGACGATCGGGATTAGAACTACGGCGGTCGCGATGCGCTTGATCATTGTGGGGGTAATAGTTCGACCAAAAGCCTGTATTGAAAGTCGCGGAGGGTCATACGAATGACACCTTAATAATTTGTCATCCTGAGCGAAGCGAAGGACCTGCTTTTTGCGCCGAACAACAGGTCCTTCGCTTCGCTCAGGATGACACGTTTTTCGGGATGACAGAGTGTTTCTCGCGCGCGCATCAACGCTTTGCCTCGGCGCGGGGCCGGTGCTGGGCGCCATGTCCGTTGTCCTGCCCCAGACCGCCATAGCGGCGATCACGCTTCTGATACTCTTCGATGCCTTCTAGCAGTTGCACACCGCGAAAGTCCGGCCACAACGTTTGCGTCACATATATTTCCGCATATGCTAGCTGCCAGAGCAGGAAGTTACTCAGCCGCATCTCGCCGCTGGTGCGAATTACTAAGTCGGGATCGGGCAGGCCGCGAGTGTAGAGATGTTCACTAATCGTTTGCTCATCGACCGCCATGTGATCGAGACCGCCATTCCGGGCGGCAGCTTCGGCTAGGGAACGGAACGCGTCGACAATCTCACTGCGCGCGCTGTAGTTCAGCGCCAGGGTGAGAAGCATGCCGGTATTCTTCGATGTAGCGTCGCTCGCCTCTGCCATTTCGCGCTGCACCGACTCCGGTAACTCCTGCTGACGTCCGATGTATTTCAAGCGGATATTATTTTCGTTGAGCGTCTTGATTTCCGCTTTGAGATAGCGGCACAAAAGTCGCATCAGGAAATCGACTTCCGTCTTGGGACGCTTTTTCCAGTTCTCTTCGGAAAAGGCGTACAGCGTCAGGGCTGGAATTCCGATGCGCGCCGCGGTTTCAACGGTGGAACGGACGGCGGCGACACCAGCGCGGTGTCCGGCCACGCGTGGCATGTGCCGGCGGCGGGCCCAGCGCCCGTTTCCGTCCATGATGATGGCGATATGCTGGGGAAGGCGCGCTGGATCGAGCCGCAGGTAAATGCCAGTTTCCTTGCGATCCATCTTCATCCCAGCCGGAACCGTGTGTCGCAAGCGGAACTCTCCGAATCGAAGCTAACACAGGAAATCCAGTGTGTGCAATGTGATAGGAGCGTCCCCGGCAGCAACTAGTCTCTAGCGTGCCTCTTCGGGAAAAATGGCCAAAGTGAGCTTCTCCGTTCGTCGAATCACCGTCAACTCGCAGCGCGCACCGACTTGAGCATCGGTCAACAAACGATGCAGATCATCCACACCCGCCACCGGCTTCTCATCGAGCGCCACGATGATGTCGCCCTCGCGCACGCCTGCAACCCGGGCGGGGCTTTTATCTTCAATGCCAACCACGATCACCCCGGTATCTCGCGCTAGAGAGTAGAAGCGCACCACCCGCCGATGAATCGGGATAGTTTGCGCGGAAACTCCAATGTAGCTGCGCCGAATTCGTCCATCGCGCAGCAAGCGGCTGGCCACAAATTTCGCGGTATTGATTCCGATGGCAAAACAAATTCCCTGCGCCGGCAGAATCGTCGCCGTGTTCACTCCAATCACCTGGCCGCGCGAGTCGACCAGCGGGCCGCCGGAATTCCCCGGATTCAACGCCGCGTCGGTTTGGATGACATCCTCGATCAACCTGCCGGAATAAGACCGCAGCGATCGCCCTAGCGCGCTGATCACCCCCGCCGTCACCGTGGATTGAAACCCGTAAGGATTGCCGATCGCAATCGCCATCTGCCCGGGCCGCAGTTGCTGCGAATCGCCCAGCGGGACGGCCTGTAATCCCGAAGCGTCAATTCGAACGACCGCCAGATCGGTAGCAGGATCATCGCCGACAGTGTGCGCCGGAGTGCGCCGCCCGTCGGCTAACGTTACTTCAATCCGGGTCGCGTCGTGCACGACATGGCTATTCGTGAGGATCAATCCATCGGGCGTGAATACGAAGCCGGAGCCGCCTCCACGGCGTTCGCGGGGCTCTCCCGAACGAGTTCGGCTTTGAATGGTGTGGTGGACTTCAACGTTTACGACTGATGGACTCACTCTTTCCACTGCGCCGGTGACCGCGCGCGAGTACGAGTCCAGCAGATCGGTGTCGCCGGCTCGGGCATCCGTGCGCCCCGCTTCGTTGGGCAAACTGGCGCCGAGCGGTTGCGAAGACAGAGGTTCCACGAAAAGACTATCCAGATTCATGCTGCATAGATGAATGTCGATGCAAGTTGGATTCGGCTCACCCGCGGCTGATCCCGTACGCATGCAGAACATCCCGCAGGGTTACCACGCCTTCCAACTTGTGGGCATCGCCCCGGTTCACCACCGGCAAGATTTCAATCTGATTCGCCCCCATGCGCTCCAATGCCAAATCAAGCCCCTGGTCGGGGTGGACGTGCGGAAAGGCCAGCGCATCCACCAGGTCGCCCACCTTCTTGTCCGCACCTTCCGTCGGTTCTTGCTCCAGTCGCTCCAGGTTGATCACGCCAATGACGCCACGCTGATCGGTCACCAGCCAGGTTCGGACTTCACTCGATCGAATCCGCTCCAGCGCCTCCCGCACGGTAAGTTCAGCCGGCAGCAACTGGCTCGCACTCTGCATTACTCTTACCACCTGGCGCTGACCATATCGTTGGCGCGTCTGCGCCGAGGGCAGGTGGATGCCATCCTGCACCGCCAGCGCTTCGTAGATAGGCTCGTGCTGTAACCGCGACGCAATGAAGAGACTCACCAGATTCGCAATCATCAGCGGGACAATGACCGCGTAATCCTGCGTCATCTCGAAAATCATCAACACCGACGTCATCGGAGCCCGCACCACGCCCGCAAAGACCGCGCCCATTCCTACCAGCGCGTAGGCCCCCGGCATCGCCGTGTAAGCGGGGAACAAGTGATGCGCCACCGTCCCGACTGTACCTCCCAGCATCGCGCCGATAAACAAGGAGGGCCCGAAGATACCGCCCGCGTTACCGGTAGCGTAACTGGTGGTAACGGCGACAAGTTTCAGAACCACCAGCAGCGCCATCAACTGGAACGCCATCCTCCCATTAAGAGCTTCGCCCACAAACCCGTAACCGACGCCCAGAACCTGCGGCACAAACCATCCCATCACACCAACCACGAGTCCACCCACTACGGGTTGGAACCAGACTGTCTTCTGCGGGAACCGAAGGAAACGCGCCCGTATGCCCAATAGGAGTTTAGTGAAGACCGCCGAAACCACTCCGCCCGCCACACCTAGCACTGCATACACCGCAAACTCCGCCGGATGGAGTAGTTGGTATTGTGGAACTTTGAACAGAGGATGATCGCCGAGAAACACGCGCAAAACCATCCAGGCCGTCGCCGACGCCAGCACCACCGCTCCCATCACAGGCGCGTGCAGATCGCCCATGATCTCTTCGAGCGAAAACACAACCGCTGCGAGCGGCGTATTGAACGCGGCCGCGATGGCCGCCGCCGCTCCCACGGGGATGAGATTCTTCACTTGTTCGGTGGGTAGTCCGAGCAGCCGCCCAAGCACGGAACCGATGCCCGCACCCACTTGCACCGAAGGGCCTTCGCGGCCAAGCGGTATCCCGCTGGCCAACGTCGCGGATGTGCAGAAAAACTTCCCCAGCACCGTGCGCAGCGTAATGCGCCCATCACGGGCGAACAACGCGGCCTTGGTTTGCGGGACGCCACTGCCGCGCGCGTTTGGAAAATAGCGGAATAGCAGGTAACCGACGCCGAGCGACCCCGCGACCGGAAACAGCAGACGCCGCCACCTAGCGCCGCCCACCGGATAGAGCCGCATCCCCATGCGTTCCGTCAGAACGATGAACGCGACGACCGCCATGCCCGTCAGGGCGCCGATCACCAGCGCTAAAACCAGAAAAATCTGCCCTTCCCGTTGCCGCAGTTGGGCGATGCGGTCGGACAGCCAGCTTTTCGATTTGGTATTGGTCGCCTTAGTATCGCTTGTCGGCTGCACGCTTTCGCTCACGGCTTCGGGGAGTCTTCTTGTGAAGGATATCGCACTGGATTCGGAAGGCGGTCCACATCGTGGGCCGCCTTCCGCTTACAGTTAGTTAGCGGTCAAATGCGAAGTGGTCCACGCGGTTCTTTTGCCAGCATTGTTCGTTATCCTCGGTGCAGAATGGTTTTTCTTTCCCGTAGCTAACCGCTCGGATGTGGTTGGCGGGAATTCCGTCTAGCACCAGCGCTTGCTTTACCGATTCCGCGCGACTGGCTCCGAGGGCGATATTGTATTCCTCAGACCCGCGATCGTCACAATGCCCTTCGACAACAACCTTGATGCTCGGATGCTGCGCCAGGAAGGCTTCGTCATTTTGGACGGTTGGCGTTTCGTCGGAGCGGATGACGTATTTGTCATAGTCGAAGAAAACGTCTTTGACGTTCCTGCTGAACAATTCCTCATCAGTCAGCGAAGGTGAGGCACTGGAGACAATCGCGCTTACCGTGACCAGAGCGGAGGCTTGGTTCGTTCCTCCCGCGCCTTTGGCCACCAGGGTGTAGGTTGTGGATGTGCCGGGCGTGACCACTCGAGATCCGGAGGGCGGAAGCGTGCCAAGACCGGCAATCGTAATTTCATTAGCGTTGCTGGTTTGCCACGTCAGCGTGGACGACTGCCCCTGCTGAACCCCGCCGGGATTGGCGGCTAGAGTGGCGGTTGGTGCTGCGGGTGAAGATGCGGGTGGAGGCGGCGGTGTCACTTTGGCTGCTTTTTTGGCGCAACCTGCTAATGCAAACACTCCCAGCAGCGCTGTCAGTAGGGCAAATGTCTTTATTCTTCTCTGCATCATTGGATTCATCCTCCTTATTTGGAAGCAATGTTGGATTTGCGAAGCGAAGACCTCACACCTCCGGAAAAGCCGCGATGGCATAAATAGAACAAGGCACTTCGGCGATCGCGACGAAGGTTGAGGAGCTTCAAAACGACGGCGTGAGGAGGGTCAGCAACGGAGGATAGAGCTGCGCTCCGGCAAAAGCAACGGGCAAAAAACGCCCTCGGCAATTGACGTCCAGGAGAGAACGACAAGCGACGAAATCAGACCACTGGCAAGGCACCGAAATGCGCCCTGCATAATGAGGGCTCGCACTCGGACTGCCGCTCGCGCAGCCAGAAGAGCAGTAGCCGGCCCATGAACCACCGAATAGGGGCCCTGCATGGGCATGGATGGGAAAAGAAAAATGATCAGCACGCAGAGAACTGCCACGACAGCCAGTTCGCATCCGATGCGGCCAGGAATCATGGACGTAAAACCATTATATCCCGCAGTTGCGACTGGCGGCGGCCTATCTGTTTCCGGCTATAAGTACCGCAGATGCTGTCCCATTGTGTTGTAACGTGATCTTCTAGCCCAGCAGCGAATAATTCCCCCTGGCGTCTTCCATCTCCACCATGTCTCTAAGCTCAGGATAGTGTTTCACCAGCATCTCCGGCGCCCGCACTTTCTTTCCCTCCAGCAAATGCCTCAATTCGAGCGCGTTCACAGCGGCCTTCGCCTGAAAATGATTATTCGCAATAACGTATGTCGACTTGGCCCGATGCGCGATGACCTCTATTTTTTCTTTCCACTTCTGCAATTCGGCGGGCTTGTACAGATAGTTGTAACGGTCATCGCGATTGCGGTTATCGCTGTCGGACCCGCTTTCAAACCAATTTTCGTAGTTGCGGCCGTGCAGACGGACGTATCCGACCGCCGACGTGACATGCTCGGTCGGTCCGAGCGAGCGCCCCAGCAGTGGCTGATCGATGTTGCAGAAGCCGACGTTGTGGCGCATAAATTCGGCGAGCGTTTCGGGCTGGTTCCAGCTCTCGTGCCGCACTTCGACCACCCGTGGATACTCGATGAACTGCCGCAGCAATTGCTCCAGGTATTCGCGATTGAGGCTGGTGTTCTTAAAGGAGACAGGAAACTGGATAAGCAGCGCGCCCAGCTTGCCTTCCGCGGCCAGCGAGTCCAGACCCTCGCGAGCCAGGCGTTCGTCGTTATCGTTAGGACGGATGCTGGCCGCGGAAGTCGGCTCCATCACCGCCAGCGGAGAATGAGTGAACGACCGGTGCAGCTTTGCGGTAAAAAGAAAATCCGGATTGACGGCCGCCGCCTTACGAGACCATAGACGACCCAACTCCGGCCGTATGTGTCCATAAAACGAGGTGTTGATTTCAATGACGTCGAAGAACCTGGCGAGGAATTCAACCGGATGGACCTTCTTCCGCGTGACTTCCGACGGATAGAGAATCCCGTCCCAGTCTTTGTACGACCAGCCGGCAGTCCCGACGCGGATTTGCGGAGCAGGGTCCATACGGGCGGGCCAGATGTTCGCAGGGTAGCACAAAGACTCTGGTGGTTGAGCCTGATGATTTCATGACTATTTCAGCACGCGGGCGAGGCGCCCGCGCCACGCAGCCTTAGTTTAGTAGAGCAGAATCGCGACCCAGTACGTCCCAGTCGGATATGCGGCATTGCGCGCGTGACAAGCGCCAACCGCAAACTGATGGATGATGGGATCGCGCAGCATACTTACTGCAGCGGACGGCAGAACTTCTGGACGGCTCTGCGTGTAAGTAACAATCTTTCGGTTGTCGTAGGCGGTTGCAATTAGACGTGCGTTTGGAGGGTTCTCCCGGGCCAGCGAACAGACGGCCTCATCCAGCTTCGGCGGCGTTCTTTGGATAAGATCTGGAAGCCCCGCCCGTTGCCGCAGCTCGTCCACTGTCCGCGCAATTAATTTGCCGATCTCCTGTGCGGAGTACGTTGGCACCTCGTGCGCGAAATCCTGCACCACATACAGCCGGCCTTTGCTCCAAAAAGCAGCGATTCCCGCGAGGTTGAATCCGCGATCGAGCAGGTTTTCGCGATGCGGCGGCGAACGCATCAGGGTTTCATTCGCCGTGGACCCGCTGCCGGCGTAGGCGATATTTTCTCCGACCCGATCGATTTTCAGCGTGCTGGTCTGGGCAATCCTTTCGAGCAGGGACTGCTCGCCGGGCAACCGGTGCTCCAGTTGCTCGGTCGCAACCATCCGCTGGGCATGAGCCCGCGCTGCAGCGCGCAGACTTTCATCCATCCGGAATGGCGCGACGCCGGCGAGTTCGCGGTTTTTGTTGGCCGCTTCCAATAGTTCGTTCTCGGCGGCGGGGTCCTCGCCAGAAGAGGCTCCGGCTGCCGCATTCGAGTGGGCGTTGGGGTATTGGTTGCCGGTCTCGGGCGCGGCCGTCTGGGCAGCGCCGAGCCCGGAATTTACTGCCAACATCGCGAATGAAACCAGCAGGGCCCGGAGCATATTCTTGGGGGAGGCAGCGGCGTGGGGATCGCCAACAAAACTTCCGCTTTCCAACTCCCACGCTAGCTTCTAGAATTCAACTCAGCCACTTACTATGGAGACCGTACTGCTGGTTACTATCCTCGTCGAAACCCTTGTCCTGCTTGGGTTCTCGGCGGTCATGCTACGCCGCATTTCGGCTTCCGCGCAAGTAGGTGTAAAAGCGGAGGTTGCGGATCAGCTCGAAAGGTTCAATACCGCGCTTGGCCAGAAGATCAGTATCAGCACTGCCGACATGGCCAGTCGGCTGGAGCAGACTAAAGGGGACCTCCGGCAGCAGGTCACAGACCGCATCCAGCAAGGCTTTTCAGAGATTCGGGACTCGGTCGAGCGCCAGCTCGCGGCGGGAAGAGATGAACAGAAGCGCAGCCTGAGCGAAGGCCGAAGCGAGATGACCGGTTCTCTTCTGCTCACTACCCAGCAACTCAAGGTCGAATTTCAGAGCCTGAATCAGCAAACCGCGCAGAGTCTGGACTCGATTCGCGAGCGCGTGGATTCGAAGCTGATGTCGATCACCGAGAAGGTGCAGCAGAAACTTGACGAAAACATCAAGGAAGGATTTGCACAGTTCGAGAAAGTTCAGCAGCACCTGAAGAACGCCGAAGAACAGCTGCGCGAAGTCGGCGCGCTTGGCCACTCGATCAACGATCTCAATAATCTGCTCAAACTCCCGCATCTGCGCGGGCAGTTTGGCGAAGCGAGCCTGGAGCGGCTGCTCTCCGACTTCCTGCCCGCACACATGTTCGCGCTGCAGTCGTCGCCCGGCGAGGGTGGAGGACGCGCTGATGCAGTCATCTATTTCCCCGACCGCAAGCTGCCGATCGATGCGAAGTTTCCGCGCGAGCAGGTGATTGCATTATTTGAGAGCAACGACAAGGCCGAAATTGAAGCCGCGCGCATTGCTCTCGTGCGCGTAATGAAGACGGAGGCCAGGCGCATTCAGCAGTACATCCAACCGGAGAATGGGACGACGGAAATCGCGCTCATGTATCTGCCGAGCGAAACCTTATACATGGAGGTCATCCGCAACCGCGAACTGGGCGACTGGATGAACGAACAGCATGTTTTTCCCGTCTCGCCCAACACCTTGCTGATGACGCTGCACACGATTTCATTGGTGCACAAGTGGTACGAGGTCGCCAGCCGCTTCGAGAAAAGCCGCGCGGAACTTGCCAAAGCACAGAAATCGTTCGACTTCTTCCAGAACCAGTTCGAAAACGTTGGCAAGAATCTGAACAAAGCGCAGGAAGCATTCGAGACTGCGCAGCGTCACCTGAAGAGTTATCGGGGGAAAGTTTCCGCGCTCAGCGGACAGGAGCAGCTGGAATTGGAATCCGCCGCACCAGCCTCGGTCAACAAACCGCTGCCATTGCTCGATGACACCAGGCTCGACGAAACCAGCCTTGTACCCAAGGTCGATAAGGCCAGCGCATAATCCCATTCTTTTTCCCCGCGCTGCCAGCCTCCGACCAACTTTACCGAAAAGAAACGCAGGCCGTTACCTTCGTGTGAAGATGGGCTCTTTTGTTCATCTCCCATTCTCCGAAACCGTGCTAAACCGTGCTTAGCCCTCGCGAAATGCGGAGGCGATGCAGGAGCCCGGTTTATGTTGAAATATGTTGTGTTGATCCTGTCGCTAACTCTCCTCACCGGAATCGCAGAATCGCAGCCGGCAACGGCGCCCGCGAATGCAGCGCAAGTTCAAAGACTCACCGCGGAGCGCGAGGTAATGAACATCAGCTCGTCGAGCGACTTCCAGCAGAAGCTTGAGCGCGGACAGATTGCGCGCGTCATAGTAGAACGGCAGGCCCAGTTGCGGCGTGACACCGAGAAACTGGTGGCTCTCGCCGCCGAACTCAAGCAGCATGTGGATCAGACGGGCCCCAACATCCTCTCCATGGACGTGATCAAGAAGGCGCAGGAGATCCAAAAGCTCGCCAAAAGCGTTCAGGACAAGATGAAGAACGCCTATTGAGAGAGCGCCAGCGCGGCCAAACAGCTTGCGGAAAAGCAGCAGCTGATTTTGGGCGGCGCACCGGTTCACCGCTGCGATAATCGCAGCCTTTGAATCCGGCTTTAGCCGCTGAGGGCGCCTGTCCCCACCTGATCAACCCGTCGCTTACTCCGAACTGATTCGCATCCCGTAGAACGACCGGTAGACGAAGAAGACCGAGACCGCAAAGAAGCAAAGCGCCAGGATGTGGGTAAACCCGGTGCCCTGGTCGCGGGTCAGCGAGACGGCCAGTTCGACGGCCAGCAATCCGAATAGCGTGGTGAATTTGATGACCGGATTCATGGCCACCGAAGACGTGTCCTTGAAAGGATCGCCCACCGTATCGCCGATGACCGTCGCGTCATGCAGGGGCGTGCCTTTCTGCTTCAGTTTGGTTTCAACGATCTTCTTGGCATTGTCCCAGGCAGCACCGGCATTGGCCATGAAGATTGCCTGGTAGAGACCGAAGATCGCGATCGAGATCAGGTAGCCGATAAAAAAAAACGGCTCCACGAAGGCAAAGGTCAGGGTCCCGAAGAAGACGGCGAGGAAGATGTTGAACATGCCTTTCTGCGCGTACTTGGTGCAGATCTCAACGACTTTCTTACTGTCGGCAACCGACGCCTTCTCGGCGCTCTCCAGTTTGATGTTGGCCTTAATGAACTCCACCGCGCGATAGGCGCCAGTAGTCACGGCCTGCGTGGATGCACCCGTGAACCAGTAGATCATCGCGCCGCCCGTAATCAGCCCCAAAAAGAATGGGGCATGCAGCAAGGAAAGTTTTTCGACATTCGTGGTCAATCCACTGGTCAGCGCCATGATGATGGAGAAAATCATGGTGGTCGCGCCCACAACGGCGGTTCCAATCAGCACCGGCTTGGCGGTTGCCTTGAACGTATTGCCGGCGCCGTCGTTCTCTTCCAGCAGGTCTTTGGCGCGTGCAAAGTTCACATCGAGGTTGAAATCCTTCTTGACCTCAGCCTCGACGTTCGGCACCTGCTCGATCAATGAAAGCTCATAGACGGATTGTGCGTTGTCGGTTACCGGACCGTAGGAATCGACGGCGATGGTCACTGGGCCCATGCCCAGGAAACCGAAGGCCACCAGGCCGAAGGCGAACACCGGCGCGGCAATCATGGTGGCCGCCGCCGCGAGGCCCATCCCGCTGAAGAAGTAGGCGACCGACATCAGAGCCACCATGGAAAGTCCCAGCCAATACGCCGAAAAATTTCCGGCGACAAAGCCCGAGAGGATGCCGAGCGATGCGCCGCCTTCTTTTGCCGAGGTCACGACTTCGTTTACGTGACGAGATTCCACCGAGGTGAAAGACTTAACCAGTTCAGGAATCAGCGCTCCCGCCAGCGTTCCGCAGGAGATGATCGACGCCAGCTTCCACCACTGCGAAAGGTCGCCACCCAAGTTGGGAATGATGAAATAGGAAACGATGTAGGTGGCAATGATCGAAACAATCGACGTGAGCCAGACCAGGGTGGTGAGCGGCGTTTCGAAATTCATTTTGTCGGCATTGCCGAAGCGCGCTTTGGCGATGGCGCCATTGATGAAATATGCCAGCGCGCTCGACACCAGCATCATGATGCGCATCACGAAAATCCATACCAGCAACTGCACCTGGACCGACGGCTCCTTCACGCCCAGCAAAATGAAAGTGATGAGCGCAACGCCGGTTACGCCATACGTCTCAAAGCCATCCGCCGACGGTCCCACCGAATCACCGGCATTGTCGCCGGTGCAGTCGGCAATCACTCCGGGGTTGCGGGCATCGTCTTCTTTAATCTTGAAAACGATCTTCATCAGGTCGGCGCCGATGTCTGCGATCTTCGTGAATATGCCACCCGCGATACGCAGCGCCGCCGCCCCCAGCGATTCTCCGATTGCGAATCCGATAAAACACGGGCCGGCATAGTCGCCCGGTATGAACAGAAGAATGAAAAGCATGATCAGCAGTTCGACCGAGATCAGCATCATCCCAATCGACATTCCTGCCTCAAGCGGAATCTGATACACGGGGTAAGGTTTTCCGGGAAGAGAAGCGAAGGCGGTACGCGAATTCGCAAAAGTGTTGACGCGAATGCCAAACCACGCCACTCCATAGCTGCCCGCGATTCCCACGATGCTGAAGAGAAGGATGATGGGAAGCGTAAGTGCGACGGATTTGCCGGGAACTGGTTTCAACCAGCCGAAGTACACCGCGATAATGACCGCGATAAAGACCCACAGCAGCATCAGGAACTTGCCTTGAGTGATGAGGTAGGTCTTGCAGGTTTCGTAAATCAGTTCCGAGATTTCGCGCATGGAGCGGTGCACGGGCAGGTTCTTCAATCGCATAAAGATAACCATGCCGAAACCGAGGCCGAAGACACAGAACAGCAAGCCGATCATCAGCAGGCGATGCCCGTCCATGCCGAGAAAGGAAACCGATGAAAGGTCAGGCAGATTCAAGGCCGCCTCTCCGCCCCCCTCGTCAGTGGCAGGTTGCGCCAGCGCGTAGCCACCGGTCAGAAGCAGCAGAGTTGCTAGGCTTGCCGAAATTCTAGTAAAGCGTATTTTTGTAAACCGGCGTCCCACGGACGCAAGATTGACGATCCAAGCGCGCATCAAAATCCTCCTAAGAATCTTATACGGGATGACGACGTGTGTTATTGCTCCGGCGCATGAACCGCCCACCGGAGTTCCCAACACGCTCCGAACACGCTTCCACCGCCAGGCATAATAACAACAATGAGGATTGCCGATTTGGCCGCGTCGGAATTTTGTGCCGTCCGCCCATAGCTAGAGACAGACTAAGAACCCCGGCACGAAGCACTCCTTATAGCACCTCGCCGGAAGTTGGGTCAATGACGGTCGTCACCTGACGCCTCAAGCGAAGATTGTTCCCGAATCGGGCTGCTTCCGTATAATTAAGCATCCGCCATGCCCGCTTCCCTTGACTCGATTGTCGCCGCCACGCGTCAGCGCCTGTCGCTGAATCGAAGAAGCTCCGACCTCCGTTCGCTGGAGCGTGCAGCGGCGGCGCACATCCCGCGCGGATTTCGGAATCAGCTGCGCCGGGTCGCGCACCACGGAATTGGCATCGCTGTGATTGCCGAACTGAAAAAAGCCTCACCTTCAAAAGGCCTGATCCGTGCGGACTTCAAACCCGGCGAACTGGCTCGTGATCTCGATTTGGCGGGCGCTGCTGCACTATCGGTGTTGACCGACGAACAGTTCTTTCAAGGCTCGCTGGGCTATCTGCGGGAGGCATCTTCCGGCAGTTCCCTTCCCTGCCTGCGGAAGGATTTCATCGTCGATGAATTTCAGATCGTCGAAGCGCGGGCAAACTGCGCCGACGCGATCCTGCTGATTGTCGCGGCCCTCGATCAAAAAGATCTGATTTCTTTGGCCGCAATCGCGCGATCCCACGGCCTCGACGTTTTGTGCGAGGCTCACGACGACCGGGAATTGCAGCGCGCGCTCGACGCCGGGTGCGACCTGATCGGCATCAACAACCGTAATTTGCATACCTTCGAAGTGGATCTCGAAACCGCATTCCGGCTCGCCGAAAAAATACCCGCCGCATGCGTCCGCGTAGCCGAAAGCGGCATCCAATCCGGCGCCGATTTAGCGCGTCTGCGCTCCGCCGGATACGAAGCCTTCCTGATCGGCGAATGGTTGATGAAAGCGGAGCGCCCCGGCGAGGCACTGGCAAAACTGATCGAGGAAGCAAAAATAGTGGTCAGTAACTGGTAGATTTTACTGACGGCTGACGGCTGTTCTTATGACTTGGATCAAGATTTGCGGGATCACGAATCTGGACGACGCTCTGGCCGCCGCCGATGCGGGCGCGAACGCGCTGGGCTTCGTCTTCTATTCGAAGAGTCCGCGCCATGTCACTCTGGAAACTGCGCGGTCGATCATCGCCGAACTGCCCCAGTCGCTGGAAATAGAAAAGGTCGGCGTTTTCGTCAACCAGTCTTTGGATCATGTGCGAGACGCGGCCAAACACGCAGGTCTTACGGCCGTGCAATTGCACGGCGACGAGAGCACGGAGTTCAGCCGCGCGCTCTTCCAGGGACTCGCCAACGGATGCGCCCGTCCAAAGATTTTCCGCGCCTGGCCGGCGAAGATTTTCGACGCGCCTGCCGAACAAACCGTTGGATGGGATCCGGTGGCGGCTGGACTGGTCGAGCCGGATGAGGCCTACAAGGGCAAACGCGTACAAAAGATTCACGTGGCCAAAAACGGAGACCTGTTCCTTGAGACTCACGGCTTCCGTCCCGGCGTGGTGTCGGGCGTCTTGCTCGATTCCTCAACCGCGGGAAAGCGCGGCGGAACCGGACGCGTTTTCGACTGGGAGCGCGTCCAGCCCTGGGCCGGAATCATTAACAGCATCAGCAAGCTGATCGTCGCCGGCGGCTTGCATCCGGGCAATGTCCAGGAGGCCATCCACCTTTTACATCCCTGGGGAGTGGACGTTTCCTCAGGAGTCGAACGCGAGCCGGGCAAGAAAGACGTCCGAAAGGTTCGCGCCTTTATCGGGGCTGTGCGGGCGATGGAAGAGGCAACCTAGAAGATGGCGACCGCCACTGCAATCAGGAGAGTTCGTAGCAAAGTTCGTAGTGAACGTAGCGAAGTAGCCGGGAAACATCCGCCAAAAGCCGCCACCGCCGGCCGTTTCGGCATCTACGGCGGACGTTATGTTCCCGAGACATTGATGGCCGCGCTCGACGAACTGGAGCGCGAATACGAGAAAGCCAGACGCGATCGCAAATTCCAGCAACGCCTCGACCACTTGCTCAAAACCTATGCCGGGCGCCCGACGCCGCTATCCTTCGCCCGTCGCCTGACCGAAAGACTAGGCGGCGCGAAAATCTATCTCAAGCGCGAAGATCTGCTCCACACCGGAGCGCACAAAATCAACAACTGCTTAGGCCAGGCCTTGCTCGTAGAGCGCATGGGCAAACACCGCGTCATAGCCGAAACCGGCGCCGGCCAGCACGGAGTCGCGACCGCCACCGTCTGCGCGCTGCTCGGCCTCGAGTGCGTGGTCTACATGGGCACCGAGGACATGCGCCGCCAGGAACTCAACGTCTTCCGCATGCGTCTGCTCGGAGCCGAAGTCCGCGGCGTAGAATCCGGTTCGCGCACCCTGAAAGACGCCATCAACGAAGCCATGCGCGACTGGGTCACCAACGTGCGCACCACGCACTACCTGCTCGGCAGCGTTCTCGGAGCGCATCCCTATCCAACTATGGTCCGCGACTTCCATCGCGTCATCGGACAAGAAGCCCGCGCCCAGATCCGCAAAGCCGAAGGCAAACTTCCCAACGCCATCATCGCCTGCGTAGGCGGAGGATCAAACTCCATCGGCATCTTCTACGACTTCCTCAAAGACAAAAAAGTAGAACTAATCGGAGTAGAAGCCGGCGGCCGAGGCGAGGCTCTAGGCGAACACGCAGCCCGCTTCCGCGGCGGTTCGCCCGGCGTTCTGCAGGGAACTTATTCCTACGTACTCCAGGACAAGTCTGGCCAGATCGCAACCACCCACTCGGTCTCCGCCGGCCTCGACTACCCGTCAATAGGCCCCGAACACGCGATGCTCAAAGATACGGGACGAGCCCAATACGTTCCCGCCTCCGACGCCGAAGCGCTCGAGGCAACCGTGGTGCTCGCGCGAACCGAAGGTATTATCCCAGCGCTCGAATCCGCGCACGCCGTAGCCGAAGTCATCAAGCGCGCGCCGAAGATGAAGAATTCGGACATCGTGATTGTCAACATCTCCGGCCGCGGCGATAAAGATGTGGGAATTTTGCGGGAGAATTTGAAACTGGATTGATGTGGCCAATCAAATCGATGCAACTCTGAGTTCATATGGGGCGACAGACACGATTTCACATGCTCCCGGAGGATTGCAAGCAATTCTTGGAATTCGTCCAGCAGCGAGATCCTGTGATCGTCGTCGATCGGTCGTCCAAGTCGGAAGCGATTGGGGAAGTGCAACGGCCGCGGGAGCGAGGGGAAACCTACTCGCTCTGGAACCAAGCCGTCCTTCCAACGCTACAAAGAAAGTTCGTTCGAGTTGAGCCAAACACGGCGTCATACTATCGGATTGACAATTCTTTGCCAGTGATCGAGTTTTGGTATCCCTCTCCAGTTCCAGAGCCATGGAACGGAAGGCCCGGACTTACGCAAGGACGAGTATGGGCTCAATTTGAGAATCCCACTCAGGAGTTTGAACATTGGTACAACGCCGTGGTCCGATGGATTCGCAAGAATTTTGTCAGAGATGCGGTTGTACTGGGCGACTACGTTGGTCCGGCTGCTTATCAGTGGTTCAAAGATGGGGGGCTGCTTCTGCCGCACTTCCGTCCCCCGGTAACGAGCTCATGGCTTTCGTGGGTGCAAGCTCAGGATCAGCATCGAGCCATCTTCTGCAAATGATTCCATATTCCTGATCCCACGTGCCACCACGCGCGAGGTGATCCTCTCCGCCCCTGTCATGCGCGAACCAGATCGCGGCTTTCAAGCCTGGGAAGGGCCAGGATGGATTTCCCCGCCTTTTTCTGAGCGAGCCGCAGCTCATAGAGGCTCTGGAGATTCAGCCAGAATTCCGCACTCGTACCAAAAAAATGAGCGAGGCGCAGGGCAGTGTCGCCCGTAATGGCCCGTGTCCCGTTCAAGATTTGCGTGACCCGATTGGTCGGAACGTGGAGCTGGCGTGCCAACTCCGCCGCGCTCATATTAAGCGTTCCGAGCTCTTCGGCCAGCTGTTCGCCGGGATGGATAGCGGTCAATGCCATAGCGATGCTCCTTAGTGATAATCGACAATTTCCACGTTCGAGGGCCCGACAGCCCCGTCCGCCCATTCAAAGCAGACTCGCCATCGATCGTTAATGCGAACGCTGTACTCGCCCTTGCGATCCCCTGCTAAGGCTTCAAAGCGGTTTCCTGGGAGGGCCGCAAGATCCCGAATCGAGGTAGCAGCCTCCAAACGGTCGAGCTTCATACGCGCAGATCGTTCGAATCCAGAAAAAGTCTTGACCCGCTTCCCGCCGGCGAAGTCCTTGGTTCGCTTTTCCCGATAGCTAAGAATCACTGGACTTACATTACCAATGTTTATGCGTTACGTCAAGCGTAACGAGTTAAGGGCAACGATAACGCCACGTTTCTCCCCTGGATTCTCCATGCAATGTATTTATTCCTCAACAACATAGACAATAAAGTCGCGTCGAAATGACCGCTAGATAAACCATAACTCATTGATTTTACAATACCTTACAAGCGCCTCCTTATTCCTCAAAGACTTGGCCGTAACCAACTCTAAGTCCTTTATTTTCAAAGACAATAGCAGGGGGGCCAATAAACTGAGCAGTAAACCCCGCCTCCGAAAACGCCTGCAGCAGACCGCAAGACCCGACTCGCCATCTACAATGCCTCTGTGCCTTTTCATTTCCAATCCAAGCCTTCCCTCATCGCCTACGTAACCTGCGGCGATCCCGACCTCGCCACCACGAAAGAGGTCATCCTCGCAGCCATTGATGCCGGCGCAAGCGTGATTGAACTCGGCGTCCCGTTCAGCGATCCGCTCGCCGATGGCCCGGTCATTCAACGCGCCAGCGAACGGGCGCTCAAGCACGGAACTTCGCTGCAAGACGTGCTCACACTCGCCTCCGAAATCCGCGAGCATTCGCAATCCGTGGGTCTGGTGATTTTCTCCTACCTCAATCCCATCCTGCGTATGGGCCTTGCAAAGTTCTGCCAGGTCGCGCGGCTTGCCGGAATTGACGGAACGCTGATCACCGATCTGCCCGTCGAAGAATCCGCCGAGTATCTGCGCGAGGCTAGCAGGAACGACCTCGCAACCGTTTTTCTGGCTGCGCCCACCAGCAGTGACCAGCGTCTGAAGCTGATCGCGCAGGTTTCCACCGGATTTATCTATGCGATCTCGCGCACCGGAGTCACCGGCGCGCATCAGCAGATGACTGGAGACGCCAAAAGCCTCGTAAAACGCATCCGCCGCTTCACCAAGCTGCCCGTGGCCGTAGGCTTCGGAATCTCAACTCCCGAGCAATTTGCAGCGGTCGGCAAATTCGCCGAAGGCGCGGTCGTCGGCAGCGCCATCGTGCACTTGATCGAACAAAATGCGGGACGAGAAGCGGCGACTGTGGGAGAATTCGTAGGTCAGCTCTCAGCCATCAGCTGTCAGCCGTCAGGAAAGCGACTGTAGATCCCTCACTGGGTTCGAGTGCGACAAGGGATTAGGCTTTTAGGTTTTCCTGATGGCTTATGACTGAAAGCTGATGGCTGAAAGTTCTATGGACATTTCCGACTGGCGCAAGAAAGTCGACGAACTAGACCGCAAGCTGGCGGCGCTCCTCAACGAGCGCGCCACGGCTGCCATCGAAATTGGACGATTGAAACGCAATACCAAACTGCCCATATACGAGCCCGAGCGCGAGCGCGAAGTCGTCGCCAACGTACAGCGCAGCAACACCGGTCCCTTGGCCGCCCGCGATCTCGCGCAGATTTACGAACGCATCATGGACGTGATGCGCAGCATCCAGAAGCACGAAATCGTTCCCGAGACTGGGCAAGCATCCCGCGACACGGAAATCGATTCGCAACTGAACGATTAGAAGGCTGCTGAAAAAACTCATGATTGTCGCAATGCAAGATTCGGCCAGTGAAGATCAGATCCAGCAGGTGATCGATCAACTGGTCCACTTCGGTTTCGAGGTCCACCGCTCCACCGGGGCGCGTCAGACCGTCCTCGGCGGCGTCGGAGTTCCGCACGATTTCGACACTCGCGAAGTCGAAATGATGCCTGGAGTGCAGGAAGTCCACCGCATCACCTCACCCTACAAACTGGCCGGACGCAACTTCCGGCCCGAAGGCACTGTAGTCAAATTCGCAAATGGCATTGAAATCGGCGGCAAGAAGATCGTCGTCATGGCCGGGCCCTGCTCGGTCGAAACCCGCGAGCAACTGTTCACCGTCGCCGAACTGATCGCCAAAGCGGGAGCGCGCGTTCTTCGCGGCGGCGCGTTCAAGCCGCGCTCCTCTCCCTACTCGTTTCAAGGACTCGGCTTAGACGGACTCAAGTTGTTGCGCGAGGCGGGCGACTGTTTCAAACTGCTCGTGATCAGCGAAGTTATGGAGATATCCCAGATCGAACTGATGTTGCCTTACGTCGATATCTTCCAGGTGGGCGCGCGGAATATGCAGAACTTCAATCTGCTGCGCGAACTCGGTAAGGTCCGAAAACCCGTGCTGCTCAAGCGCGGCATCGCGGCCACGATCGAAGAACTCCTGTGCTCGGCGGAATACCTGCTCGCCGGCGGCAACTACGAACTCATTCTGTGTGAGCGCGGCATCCGCACCTTCGAAACCTACACGCGCAACACGATGGATATCTCCGCGATCCCGATCATTCATAAACTTTCCCATCTGCCCATGACCGCCGACCCATCGCACGGCACAGGCCGCCGCGACAAAGTGGCTCCAATGGCGCTAGCCTCCGCGGCCGCCGGCGCCGATGCCATGCTCATCGAGGTCCATCATCAGCCGGACAAGGCGCTCTCGGACGGCGCACAGTCGCTCTATCCCGAGCAGTTTGCCAAGTTGATGGACCAACTCCGCATGATCGCGCCTGCAGTGGGACGCGAGATCGCTTAGAAAACAATTTGCAATTGGTAATTTGTGATTTGTAATGGAAAATCAACAACTGCCAATTCAAAATTACAAATCACCATTACAATGCCTTTTAAACAAGTCACCATCATCGGCACAGGCTTGATCGGCGGCTCGCTGGGCCTTGCTCTGAAGAAACGCCGGCTTGCCGGACGAATCATCGGGTGCGACCGCGCTCCGGTTCTGGAACGCGCCCAGGAATGTGGTGCAATTGAAGCTGGAACCACCAATCCCGCCGATGCCGTGCGCGGCAGCGATCTGGTGGTGCTGGCAACGCCGGTGATCTCGATCCTCGATCTGGTCGGGCGGTTTGGACCAGCGCTGCCAGTCAAAACACTCGTCACCGACGTCGGCAGCACCAAGGCGGAAATTGTTCAGCGCGCCGCGAAATCTTTTGGCCGCAACGCCGGGCACAGATTCCTGGCCGGGCATCCCATGGCAGGCAAAGAAAACGCCGGAGTGGAATTCGCCGACGCCGATCTTTTCGAAGGCGCAGCCTGGCTGTTTACGCCGCTTCCTCGCCAGAACGTTTACGCCGGCCAATGCGGAGAATTCATCCACTGCGCGGAAAAAATGGGCGCAAAGATAGCCGTTGTCGATCCCGCCGATCATGATCGCTTCTGCGCCTGGATCAGCCACCTGCCGCAAATGATCTCCACCGCCTTGGCGGCCGCGCTGGTCGACGAATTCGGACCCGACGCGCCCGTGCTCGACATCGGCGGACGAGCCCTGCGCGAGATGACCCGCATCGCCGGCAGTCCATATTCGATGTGGCGCGACATCGCCATCACCAATCGCAAGAACCTGAGCGATGTTCTGCAGAAGCTGGAACAGCGCCTCGCGCACATCCGCGAAAACCTGGACTCGCGAGAACTGGCAGCCGAATTTGAGCGCGCGCACCAGCTAAGAAAAAGCCTGCCGCGGAGGGAAAAACGCAAGCGATAGGAGCGGGCGAACGAAGATCAATGCTCAAAATCCCGTCGCCGAATGTTTAGCGATGATTTTTGTTCACTAATTTCTCAGTTAGTGCAAACGCTGCGAACAACAGCTGACTTCCGGTTTGCCCGTAATCCAGGCGCAATCCCGAGAGGTGCCCGGCGCAATACGCAATCGGACTGATACTACTTAGTATCGGAGTGATGGGCGCAAACGTGGGATGTAAACTCCCTGTCGCGCTGCAACTCGAAGTTGCGCATCATTTCATCGAAAGATTTGCCGGTGGGCGCACTAGAAGGTTTGAATCGCCAGCCACATTCGGAGCAACCAAAACCCCGGAAATGCTCTTGCTCAATCCATATCAGCTTCCGGCTCATGGCCGCCTCTGTCGCTGCTCGCCCACGAGTACGTTTGAGGGCAGGCCGAAATTGTCGTCGGTACTCACTCCGCCGCTCACGGTTGCTGCCCCCTTTTGACGAGGGGTGATGCTGGGAGAGGCAGTCCAGAAAGTGTCGCTGATTCGTTTCTTGGCGTGCCGTCGTGGGCTGTTCAATTATGTTTTTTGCAGTTCAGCAAGTTCGCTGCGAATTTCCTCTAACCGATCCTGCCTTCGGTAATAGTCTGCCCTGGCTGCCTGGCCGGGGTTCGCCTCTCGCCAATACAGTTCGTTAGCGTAATGAATGAACTCTATCTCTTCCTGCAAAACCGCGATTCTCGCTTTCCTCGTGGCTTTCGGGTCCATCGTGGATCCATAGCAGCTTCCGGCCCATAGCAGCTTCCGGCGCATAGCGGCCTCCGTCGCTGCACTCCCACGAGTACCTGCGTGTCGTCAAGAGACGAGACGTTCGGGTTCGCCTTGCATTTTCCGCAGCGACGTACTGCCTGATCGCAGCAGAAAACTGTCACAGTCTGGGCATGCGTGGCGAAAAATGCATAAAGGAATAGGCGGAGTTTACATGCGTCAATTGGGACGGTCTGTCGGCCATCCTACATACATGGAAGATTTTTGTTCTGGCGCGCACTCGATTTCGTGTCATGGCTTGAGTGTGCCTTATTGATCAGACTCGGCTTTAAATCCCAAGGTAACTTTGCTGAGACGTGCGAAGGAGCTCCGGAATGGCCCAGTGCTTCGGAGATGGAGATTGGCAATCCATTGCAGAACAGGTCAGTAAAGAACTGGACCCGGCGAAGCAGTCGATCCAGGTGGAGAAGCTTTGTTGCGCGTCAGACAGTGAGCACAGGCAGAAGTCGCAGTTCGCAGCGGCATACAGCGGAAATGAGCCTAGGTCTTTTGTCGGCGATTAAGAGCGACAGGCCACTGCCAAAAGGGATGGTTTGTGGAAAGCAAAGATCTCCAAGTCGTGCACTCCGGCGAGCGGACGAATACCGAGGGGAAGCCGGTCAGCAGCCTCATACTTCTATCGATCCCCGACAGCGACTACAGCTCACTGCGTCCTCATCTCGAATATGTCAGCTTGCCGAATCACCTGGTCCTTCACGAGGCGGGTGGAAAGCTGGAATTTGCGTATTTCCCGAATCGAGGTTTGATTTCTCTGGTCGTCGTAATGAAAGATGGAAAAACCGCCGAAGCAGGCATAGTTGGAAATGAGGGCTTTACAGGGACGCTGGCGGCGGTTGGCCTGAGGAGGAGCACGCTTCAGGCAGTGGTGCAAATGACGGGGGATGGGTTTCGAGTCGAGGTCGGAGCTTTGCAGAACACCTTGGAATCCGCTCCAAACCTGCAATTGAGGTTGAGCCGCTATGCCGCAGTGCGGGGTATGCAGGTTGCACAAACGGCGGCGTGTAATCGTCTGCACGATATTGGGCAGCGCCTTGCGCGCTGGTTGCTGATGACTCAGGACAGAGTAGACTCAGGGTCGCTGCCCATCACCCATGATTTTCTCGCAACGATGCTAGGGACAGACAGACCTAGCGTGACCGCGGCAGCTGGTACTTTGCAAAGGAAGAAGCTCATCAAGTACACCCGTGGAGCAGTGGAGATTCTGAACCGCAAGAAACTTGAAAACTCCGCCTGCGAGTGCTACGGCGTTATCCGACAGTACGATGGCGAACTTGGGCTGAAATAACCCGGTTTGGAGCCACCGCGCGACAACTACCGGTTAGTCGGCTAACCGGAAGTAATCCGAGCCGCCAGCAATCATCTCCAACTGCCGTTAAATCCCGGTTACACCAATTACCTGAGAGCTACAGTTCAGGACTCGGCTCGGAGGAAGAGCGAAATCCACTACTTCGCCGCCCGTCCCCCCGGCCGACGCATGATCTCGATCGGTGCCGTGTCGTCGTCATGCAGCGTCGTGTGTCTCTCTTCAACCGGAGGATGCCCGAGTTTCTCCAGCAGCCGGACACATCGGTTCCAGCGCAGCATGGCATCGTCGTTGTGCGGAGGACGGACCTTCTCGGCTTCCTCGAAGCAGCGCATGGCTTCATGCAAGGAACCAACCAGGTTATGTGCCGATACTCCCGCCTTCACCTGAGCCTTCGCCCGCCGTTCGATCAGAAGCCCGCGGTAATAGAGACGGTCATATGGATTCGTCAGACTCTGGAAGATTTTTTCCGCTTCGGCATAGCGATCGGGGTGGCGCCCCTCGAACTGGTCGGTCAGCGTCAATCCCAACAGCCGGAGCGCCATCTGGTTGTCCGGATCGGCCACCAGGATGTCATGGCAGATGGACTCGGCTTCCTCCGGTTCGTTGAGGTAGCGATACAGCTCGACTTTAGAAATGGCTTCGGGAATGCCGTCCTTCGAAATGGTCTTTAATTTGAGTTCCACGTTGACCTCCGTGAAGTCGATTGTTGCTCGACATTTTTAGACCCGCGGCGAGCCGTGCCCTACCCAATCCGATCCATTGGTAGGTCTAGAGATTCCACAGCAGATACGCGGCCAGTACCGTGCCAAGCAACGCGCCGCCATAGCAGAGTGTGAAGATTGCTTCGTTCAGATGCTTCACCTGCAATCCGTCGTAGAGCGTAAAGCGAAAACGGTGTGCCCAATGAAACAGCGGCAGCGAACACAGGATAAACAAATAAATCCGCGTTAATGGCGAGTGAAGCAAGGCCGTCAGATGGTCGTAACTCGGTTCGGGCAACCAGCCCAGCGGAAACGCCAGTCCAAACAAGAACAGCTGAATCGGGATCAGTACCGCCGCCACGACTCCGCCGGCGCTAAACAGAAGCCAGAAGAAAGCCTCATTCGATGCTTTGCTGGCAGATGCTTTGCCCGATAATGTGGTCGATACCATGCTCATGGTGTCCTCAATAGCAACCAGGCGACAAAGGCCGAAACCACAATCCACAGAACGTAATTGGGTGCAGCAACAAGAAACTCAGGAACCCGCTTTCCACCCATCCGCACCGGCATTGCGCGCGGCGCAAGATTGAACCAGGTGATCGTGTGAAACATCACAAAGCAGAAGGCAATCAGGTTGAGGGTAATCATAATCGGCGAAGCCAGCCGATTGGTGAAGCGCATATAAGCCGCCAGTCCATGCGAGAGCGCTCGCAACTGGAACAGTGTCAACACGACGAACCACGCCACCGAAAGGCTGGTCAGTTCGCGCAAAATAAACTTCAGATAGTGCCATTCTCCCAACCACCACCACGTCGATACGCGCTCGCGATACCAGCGTGGATGGAACTCGGAACGAGCCGCCTGGTCAGTCGTTCCCTGATTGATTAGCATCTGGTCAGTCATCGCTTGTTCAATCCATCGCTTGTTTAATCATGGGCGGCCACGTGATGCGTGTCTTCGTGCCCACGCGGCAATATAAACGATTTCACCCAATCGAGCGCGGCGGTAAGTTTGTACTGCTGGATCGCGCCCGCGGGATCGACGTGCTTGGGGCAAACCCGCGTACACTCTCCGACAAACGTGCACCCCCATATGCCGTCCGGATGAGCCAGAGTCGCCAAACGCTCGGCCGATCCCTGATCGCGGTTGTCGAGGTTATAGCGCTGCGCCAGCGCCAGCGCCGCCGGCCCCACAAATTCCTCATCAAGGCCCACTACCGGACAAGCCGCATAACACAACGTGCAGTTGATGCACATGCTGAATTGTTTGTACAGATCCAGTTGCTCGGGCGTTTGCAGAAATTCGCCCGCACTTAGCGGCGGCTGATCTTTTCGAATCAGCCAGGGTTTCACCTTTTGCAGCTTCAGTAGAAAATCGCTGAGCGCCGTAACCAGGTCGCGAATGACCGGAAAGTAGCGCAATGGTTCCACTCGCACGGTGGCGTTCTTGCCATAGGACGACAGAAACGTCGCACAGGTGAGCTTGGGCTCACCGTTGACCATCATCCCGCAACTACCGCAAATTCCCATGCGGCAGGACCAGCGATAGGTCAGCGTGCCATCCACTTTGTCCTTGATGTAATTCAGCGCGTCGAGAATAACCCATTCCTTGCGGAGCGGAACCTCGAAACTCTGGAACGAAGGCGCCTCATCCCGATCCGGAGCGTAACGCGCGATTTCCAGCACGATGTTGTCAGCCATTCAACTCACCCTGGTTTGCTTAGAAGATGTTTGCTTGGGCGCAGCGGCGTGCGAACCCTCGCCATACTTGCGCTCGCCCGGAGGCCAGCGCGTGATCTTCACCGGCAGATAGTCCACCTGCAAAGAATCATCCGCGCTCCGCCGCACCAGGGAATGCGCCAGAAATTTTTGATCGTCGCGTGCCGGGAAATCCGTCCGCTGATGCGCTCCACGGGATTCGGTGCGATGAAGCGCGCACTCCACGATCGATTGCGCGACGTCCAGCATAAAGCCTAGTTCGAGCGCTGAGATCAGCTCGGTGTTGAAGGTTCGGCCGTGGTCATCGAGCGTAATGTTCTGGTACCGCTCTTGCAGTTCGCCCAGCTTCTGAATCGCCTGCTTGAGCGATGACTCATGGCGATAAATCCCGGCTCCGGCCTCCACCGTCTTCTGCATCTCTTCGCGGAGAGTTGCAATGCGTTCCCGGCCGCCGGTCTTGAACAGATACTGCTTTTCTAATCTCAGCAACTCATCTGTAGCCTGCGCCAACACGCTTCCATTCGGCTCCTTTTGCCCAACAGAGAATTCAGCCGCCGCCCGTCCTGCTCGCGCGCCAAACACCAGGCACTCAGGCAGTGAATTCGATCCCAGCCTGTTGGCTCCATTGATGCTTACACACGCCACCTCGCCCGCCGCGTACAGCCCCGCTATCGGCGTTGCACCGTGAATGTCGGTACTCACGCCGCCCATCATATAGTGGACCACCGGCCGTACCGGAATCAGTTCCTTGACCGGATCGATGTTCTCGTACTTCACGCAGAGCTCGCGCACGAACGGCAGTTTGGCATTGATCAGTTTCTCGCCCAGATGCCGCAGATCCAGATGCACTACCGAGCCATATTCGGTTTGGACCGTACGCCCTTTCTGATCTTCTTTCACGAACGCTTGCGACAGACGGTCGCGAGGCCCAAGCTCCATCGAGCGCAGCACAGGCTTCGGCTGCGGCGTACCTAAATCGTAGTCCTGAAGATAGCGGTAACCATCCTTATTCAGCATGTAGCCGCCCTCGGCCCGCGCCGCTTCGGTGATCAGGATGCCGGTGAAGGGCAGTCCGGTGGGATGGTACTGCAGATATTCCATGTCTTTCAGCGGCGCTCCAGCGCGTTGCGCCAGCGCCATGCCGTCGCCATTCTTGATGTTGGCATTAGTGGTGAAGGGAAAAACGCGGCCGCAACCTCCGGTACAAAGAATCACGGCCTTCGCAGTAATGGCCTGAATTTTTCCCGACATGATCTCAATCGCCACCACGCCTTGCACCCGCCCATCGTCCACCAGCAGCCGCGTCACAAAGTATTCGTCGTAGCGGGTAATCGGCTGGTATTTGAGGGTGGTCTGAAACAACGTGTGCAGCATGTGGAAGCCGGTTTTGTCAGCGGCGAACCAGGTGCGGCGGTTCGTCATCCCGCCAAAGGCGCGCACCGCGATGTGTCCATCCGGTTCGCGGTTCCAGGGACAGCCCCAGCGCTCCAGTTGCAGCAATTCCAGCGGCGCTTCCTTGACGAAGGCTTCGACGGCATCCTGATCGCACATCCAGTCGCCGCCGGAAATGGTGTCATAGGCGTGTTCGTCGAGGCTGTCGTCGGGCTTGGCCACGCCCGCAGCTCCGCCTTCGGCCGAGACCGTGTGGCTGCGCATCGGATAGACTTTCGACACCACCGCGATGCTGAGTTTTGGATCGACTTCGGCGGCGGCGATAGCGGCGCGCAACCCTGCGCCTCCGCCTCCCACAAGAAGAATGTCGTGCGACCGGATCTCCATGGTTCGTTACGATGGCTCGTTCACCGGCGGCCGCATCGGAAGATAAGAGCCACCCGCAACCCTGTATCAAGAAGCGTCGCATATTTTCCTCCGAAACGCCCGCCGATGCAAATGGAATTATCGAGTTGGCGAAAAGTGGCTGGGGAAGCGGATTTCAGTGAAAACCGACGGCAGTCATGGCGGCAACCGCTTCAGGGTTCTTCATGAATGTGTTCCACACGAAGCCGGTGCGCTGGTTTTCCGCCATCAGCATCATGATGCCCAAATCAATCCCAATTACGTCCGTGTCATACCAGCCGGAGAGCGGATTGAAGGCGTCCACGAAGCTATATCTCTGCCACGCCCTGGGAAAAGCGGTTTGAATGTTGCGAAGCACGGCAATGCAGTCGGAGGAAAGAAACGGAATGGATCCGCCGGCGCCGCAGGGAACGATGGAACCGTCGATCGGTCCCAGCGACGGCGGACCGCCCCATATCACGTAGCCGTTCACCGAGTCGGAAGCCGTGATACCCCAAAGGTTGTTCGAATAATCGGAGAACTGACTCGCGAGCGACAGACAGAAAAGTTTGTGCGCCTGACTGGCAGTGACGGAGTTGTTGAAGTAGTTAGCGTAGGCGTCCTGCTTGGCGCGAAAGTCAAACCACGCATGGGAGTACTGGTGGATAAAAAGGGGGGCGTTGAGATTCGTAATGTAAGTCAAGCCTTGATAAGTCAGCGACGGACGCGAAAACGCCTGCCAGGCGCTTGCCGGGACCGGGTTTACTGTCGCGCCGATCGCCAGCAGATAAAGCATCATAAGTTCGGAGTAAGCATCCCAACGGCCGGTAAAAAAACCGCCCTCCGGCGTCCAGCCCATCGAGAAAGTGGTCCCGCCGTTCAACATCCACGGCCAGTTAACTTGTTGGTAAAGCTGCGTTGCCATATTTACGATCTGCTGGTCTTGAAAGTGTTGGCGGCAGGTCAGTATGCCGCACATCAGGATCGCGCTATCAATCGACGAGACCTCGGAGTTGTTTGCCCGCTGCCCGGTATTCATATCCACGTAGTGGTAAAAGAAACCGTTTTGGTTCGGCATCTGGAGAAGGAAACTCAATGTCGCCTTTACGCGGGCGACGATATTGGCGCTGGCCATGTAGCCGCGCTGGTCCGCGATGCAGAGAGCGGCGAGGCCAAAGCCCGTGGCCGCGATGCTTGAGAGCGTGCGCGTGTCGTTCCCTGCCGCGAAGGCGCGGTCCTTGACCTGGCCGGTTGTCGAACTGGTCTGCTCCCAGAAGTAGAGGAAGATAGCGCGTTCGATTTCATCCAGGAATTGGTCGTCGGTCAGCGGCGGCGGCACGGAACTGCTGCTCTTGGAGCCGTTGCAGGACATGCTCATCGTGGCAGCGCCTACCCAAGCCATGTTCAGCATAGGCGACGCCAGCAGCGCCCTCCCCATCCGCCTCAGCATTTCCCGGCGGCTCAGGGGTGAGGTTGGAGTAGGAGGACTCACGGACATATTTTTGCAGAATCTGGGATAGTGCTTCGCGATTATAACTTCGCAGCACCGTCTAAAACGTGTTACTTGTGTCGTGCTACTTGAGTTCCCGCTATCTCACTTCGATGACTGCCAGAGCGTCTGGAGCGAGGTCAAGAGTCAATTCGCCATTGGTCAACTCGCGGATTTCGGCGGGAGGTAATTGTGCGGCTTGTCGGAGCGCTTTAAGCTGCTCCTGGGTGGGGTAGCGCGGTTGTCCCATCCGATCATAGGCCGGATGCACGTCGCCGTGGTCGCGATCCACGCGCGAGATATAAGCCCGGCGCGCTCCGGTGAGATTTTCGAATCGAAGATGAATCGTCTTTTTCTGGACACTCCGGGTCTGCACACTCTCGGGTTGGACAGTCTGGACTTGCTCGGGAGGAACGAGATTCCACGCCGCAACCACCAGAGAACCATCCTCCCGGCGCGTCACCAGCACAGAGCTGGAGTCCACGGGAATTCGCTGGTCGCCTAACTCGTGCAGCACCTTGAAGGCGTTGTAAGCGGGTTTAGGAATGCCTCCCGCCGCAATCAGGCCGAATCCGCCATAGAACGGCTGTTTCACCACACCCTGTTCTTCGAAGACATCGGAGAAATCCCAATAGGACATCATCTCCGTCAACCCGTCGCACTGGCGAATGGTGTCGGCCATCCATGGGCCCATATAGATCGAATCGGTGACCGCCGGCTCATTGAAGTAACTGGCATTGTACTCGGTCCAGATCAACGGCAGGTTGGGCATGGTGGACGACTGTATCTGATCGTGCACCTTCTTCACCGCGCGGCACACCATCTGGTCGCGCGGAATCTTTTCGTCGGTGCCGAAGACATCCTTGGCGGTGTCGTTGCCATACACGTGGGTGGAAACGAAATCGACGGGAACGTTATTGTCGGCGCAATGTCGGATAAAAGCATCCGCCCATGCTGCCTGTGCGGTTGCGGGCCCCCCGACGCGCAGGCGCGGACTTACCTGCTTAAGCGCGCGCGCGGTATGATCGTAAAGCTGCCAGTAAGTGGCCTGCTTCGGTTCACCCACCCAGAAATCTATATTCGGTTCGTTCCAGACTTCAAAGTACCAATGTGAAACCTCGTCGATGTCGTAACGCTCCACAAGGTGTTTGGTGAACTGGGTGATGAGGTCGTCCCACTTATTCCAGTCTTTAGGAGGAGAAACGTTCTGCTTATACCAGAATGCATGCAGGGCTTCCCGTGCAGCCAACTTTTTCGGCATGAAGCTCAGTTCCACAAATGGGCGCACACCATTGGCCAGTAGGCCGTCATAGATCTGATCCACGTAAGAAAAGTTGTACACAGGATGGCCCTGAGCATCTTCGTCGTAGATTCCGACTTCATCATGGAAGATGGCATGGAAACGAACGTATTCGAAAGGGGTAATCTGCTTCACGCTGTGGAGATCGTTGCGATAACTCTCCCGCAAAGTCAGGATAGCGCGTCCAGAACCGAACATCTGCTCCCAGAAGTGGGGGAACGGATGGGAAGGCGCGGAGGCATCGACGACAATCGCATCCGTCTTCGAATCAGCCTTGCCGTTCGCTTCTGCGGGCGCAATCGCGCTGGAGATCGATAACAAAAGACTTAGACAAACGAGAAAGTCAAAAAATCTCCATTTGAGCTTCATGATGGCAATATTTTCCTATGCGGCAGCGGTTCCATGCGCCTCCTCGGTAACGAAGAGAGTTTCGAAAAGCGAGCGGTGGAACGAGGCGCCAACGTTCCACCGTGATCGCACATGGAGACTTCAGAAGGAGATTCGCGCCTGCAACTCCACAACCCTGCCGGCAAGCGCCGGCGTGTTGCCCGCGGTCCCGAAAAACTGGTCCTGCACAACGGTGCTGTCAGTGTTGAAGGTGAACGGCGCCAGATTCAGATGATTAAATACGTTGAAAACGTTCATCCTTACCTGCAGGAGACTGCCTTCGCCCAAGAACGACAAGGGTGTGTTCTTGCCAAACGTCATATCTACGGACTGGTACCGCGGTCCGCGGAACGAGTTGCGGCCGACACCCGGAGGGCCATTAGGAAGTAGCGTGAAATAATTCTGTCCGCCTTTAGGGAAGTTTCCATTCGGGGTCAGGAACGTGTCATTGGAGTAGTCCGTTCCCGCGCCGCCGGAGTAACCCTCCGGACGAATCGGGCAGATGAACTGATTGCCCGGCGTTTGGTAGCAGTTGTTGTTGATTGGAGTCCACGGAAATCCGGAATGCGCCGTAAAGATGCCGCTGAGCTGCCAGCCTCCTAGCAACTTGCCCATCCCGTCGTGCCTGTTACGGAAGATAGGAAGATCCCAAATACCGGAGAGCACCGCGAAATGGGTCACGTCGAAATCGGAAGGCCCGTATTCGCTGCGGAGATCGCGCGGGTAGGTCTCATTCACACTGGCGTCCGGCTGTCCGAAGGAGACTTCGTCGAGGCTCTTACTATAACGATACTTGAAGGCCGCCTGGACTCCATTCGCAAAGCGGCGCTCCAGTCGAGCATTTAGAGAGTTATAGTTGGCGACCACATCGGGCTTGATAAAATAGCCCGGATTGACCGTTGTAGAGTTGCCGTCATACACCTGATTGGCATCGAAAATCCGTACCAAGTCATGGCTGGAGCTACCCTGATAACCCAGCGTGAAAATCATCTTCGCCGGCAGCTCGACCTGCGTTTCGAGTGAATAACCGTAAACGTAAGGAATACGGAAGTGCTGCGGCTCGAAATATACCTGCACACAGCAATTCTTCGGGAAACCATTGGCCCCAATGCCGCCACCCAGCAGCGGATTGCCGGGATAACTCAACGGTGAGTCTGAAGCGCCCAATGAATACAGAATCAGGCCGCCATCATACGGGCTGCTAAAACTATCATAGGGTGGACCGGCAGTACCGCAACAATTAGCCTCGAAAGCATGGAAGGGGGGGTTCTCGCGGGCCGGATCGAAGTCCGCTTCCGGAACGCCATCGTAGTACATGCCGAAACCGCCTCGGAAGACTACCTTTCGATCGTACTTATCGGGACTCCAGGCGAAGCCGATGCGTGGTGCAAAGTTTGTCTTGGGAGTGGAATATACGGTCTTGCCGGTGATCAGGGTTGCGTTGGCGATTGCATTAGGTCCTGTCCCAGCCAACGCTAGATTGCTGAGTAGTCCCTGTGGCTCGGAGACAGGGCTGTAGTACTCATACCGCAGACCAATATTCAGGGTGAGATTCGATCGGAACTTCCAATCATCCTGGACGAACCCGCCGTAATAGCTGGTACGGAAGTAGCGCTGGGCCGAATCAGGATTGCCCGTATTCGGATTGACCGCATTCTGCTCAAAGATGGGCGCGTCATTGGCAAAATTCCACATGTCGAAGAATGTATATAGCGGCCGGGCAAAACCAACTTCATTGTTATTGTTTTGCTCCTTGCGATATTGGAAGCCGAACTTCAGGCTGTGCTTGGAGAGCGACCAACTGAAAGTGTCGCCAAAACCATAAGTATTCTGGGCGAGGATACCTGGCGTATTTTCTCCTTGCGGCGCTCCAAACCATATCCGTTGACCATTGTTGAAAACGCTTTGGATCTCAGCGTCCGGAATACCCCAATTCACGATTCCCTTATTGCTATCTACTTCATTGAAAGCAAACCGGCTGAAATTTAATCGCACTTCGTTCAATTTGGTCGGCGAGACAACCCAGTTCCATAGAATGGTGCCAGCCGGACTGAACGGCTTGTTGACGACTTCGCGATTAGGCGCGGAAGTCTCATTGGTGCCCGGCGGATTCGTGCTGGTTGAGTTCGTTAAATATGTACTCGCCGAAAAAGTATGTTTGCTGTTGATGGTCCAGTCCACACGAGCGTTATACTGTGCGCCGATGCGGGGGTTGGGATATGCCAGTTGTGCCAGCTCGACATCAGGGATGCCATCTAGCCCCCCCCCAATTTGAGCGCCGCCAATACCCGTAAGATTATTTGTTATCGAAAGATACGGATCACCTGGCGCCGATCCGGCCGGATATGGCGAACCTAGGTCGAGTCCGCCCGCCACTACCTGACAATTCGCCGCGGGAACGGAAACGTCGGCGCACGACGGCGTCAGTACGGCATTGATCCGCGGAGTCGTTCCAGGCGCCGATAGGATCTGGGCGGCGATGCTGTTGGGATTGGCGGCTTTTACCGCGGCGATATACTGCGGCGTCTCAACATAGTTGATGCCAAAAGTCTGGTTGAAGGCGTGCTCGCCCTCATAGGCGAAGAAAAAGAACACCTTGTTCTTCAAAATCGGGCCGCCAATGCTGCCGCCGTAATCGCGAAGTTTGTTGTCAATCCTAACATTCGGTGCGCGGGTAAAGTCGCCCCCGAATCCGCCGAAGGTGTTGTAGGCGTTCAGGCCGGGCTCGTCGTACTTGAAGAAACCGCTACCGTGGATAGCGTTAGTGCCGGTCTTCGAAATCACTTTGATCTGTGCGCCGGAGTTTCTGCCATCCTCGGCCGAATACGAACCTGATACTACGGTGACCTGCGCGATCGATTCCTCGGTAGGGCTAACCACGGCCGCGCCGCCATTGGTGAGACTGTTCACGTCTACGCCATCAATCATGAAATTGTTTTCGGTCACGCGCTGTCCGTTCGCGCTGATCTGGGGCTGGTTCTCCACCTGGTAGATGGAATTGGCGGAGCCACCGACGCCGACCGTATTAGGAAGAAACGCTGCGGTTGCGTTGCTGCCGCGAGCGCCATCGCCGAAGACTCCGGGAGCAAGCCGCAACAGCTCGTAGGGATCGCGCCCGAAGGATGGCAGTTCCTCGACCTGCTGACTGGTAATACTGCCTTCAACGTTGCCATTTTCGGTTTCCAGAGCAGCGCCTGCGGAGGTAACGGTGACCGTCTCCTGGGACGGTCCCGGCGTGAGAACAACATTGAGACCGCGAGTAGTTTCAGCATCGACGTGAACGTCGCGAGTGGTTTCTTTCTTGAAGCTCGAAGCTTCGACATCCACCCTATAGGTGCCCGGTGTGAGACCGGGGACCCTATAGAACCCCCCGGAGCTGGTGACCGTATTGTGGCTCACGCCAGTCGCCTGGTCGGTTACGGTGACGTTGGCGCCGGAAACGACGGCGCCGCTTTTATCGGTGACGGTGCCTTCTATGCTCGCGCCGAACTGGGCCAGGGCGTATGCGCTTAGCAAGCAGAGAATGGTTGAGAGCAGAAGAACACGGACGGGGGTCGAGTGGAACATGACTTGCCTCCAAGGCGCGGACGTGGCGCGGGCTTCAAGCGATCACAAGCTATCCAAAGTGAGGAGCTAACCGCTTCCGATAGCCGTCTCGGCACCAAACCCAGGTGCAAACTAAATCGAAACTAAATCGCTTTAGTCGTCCTGAGGGGTATAGCATGGGGTGCGGAACAAGTCAAGCGTGGGACAAATGCAAGGCATTGAAATTTTCGATGATTGCCTCCCGGCCGCGCTCGTGGGAGACTGCACAGCGCCATGGACGTGAGGAAAGTGGGCAAGCAGAAAATGGGCAAACAGAAAAAGACGGGAACGCCCGCTGCCCGGCCCTCAGGGCAGAAAGTCAGCCTGAAGTTTCTCGCCGACTATCTCGGCCTTTCCCCCGCGACCCTGTCGCTGGTGATGAATCGCTCGGCGGTGGCCGACTCCATTCCCAAAGCGACGCAGGACCAGATTTTCGCCGCGGCCGACAAGTTCAACTATCGCCCCAATTTCATGGCCCGTTCGTTGCGCACCCAGCGCAGCTTCACCATCGGCGTGCTGCTGCCGGAAGTGAGCGAGGGCTACGCGACCCTGGTCCTCAGCGGAATCGAAGAACATCTTCTGCGCGAAGGTTATTTTTATTTCGTGGCCAGCCATCATCATCGGCCCGATTTGATCGACGAATATCCCAGGCTGCTTCTGGATCGATCGGTCGAAGGGTTGATCGCCGTGGACACTCCCTGGCACCACGATCTATCTATTCCGGTGGTGACCGTTTCCGGGCATAACGAAGTAAACAATGTGACAAACATCGTGCTCGATCACTGCCTTGCCGCCCAACTGGCATTGGAACATCTGTTCGGACTCGGCCACCGGCGCATCGCTCTGATCAAGGGGCAAGAGTTCAGTTCGGATACGCAGGCGCGCTGGGACGCAATCGTGCAGGCAGCCGCCCGTCTCGGCCTGACGATTCATTCCAAGCTGACCACGCAATTGCAGGGAGAGATACCCACTCCCGATCTGGGTTACCAGGTGACTCGGCGCCTGCTGGCAAAACACGAACCCTTCACGGCGATATTTGCCTTCAATGACATTTCCGCGATTGGCGCCATCCGCGCCTTGCGGGAGAAGGAACTGCGCGTGCCGGAAGATGTTTCTGTCGTGGGCTTCGACGACATCCAGAGCGCGGCGTTTCAAAACCCGGGGCTCACCACGGTGCGGCAACCGCTGCAAAAGATGGGAAAGATTGCCGCCGAGACCGTTCTGCGGCGCATTACTCGCGGCGGCCCAGATCATACCGGTGATCATAATGCCGATCATCCCCGGCAGATTACTGTGGAACCCGAGTTGGTGGTTCGCGAGTCAACCTGTGCGGCGGCGCGAGTGGACGGCGCGAAATCCAGTCGCCACTGAGGACTGCCCATAAGAAACCTTTAATAAGGAATCTTGCCGGGCTGCTCCTCCCACGCTCGGAATACCGCCAGTGCCTCTTCCCTCATCATCTGAATCATGGGAATCTTACGCTGCGAGTGCGATTGCGTGAGTTCGCGGTAGATAGCCGAATCGTCAAACCCGATTTTCGCAGCGTCGTCGGCCCCACCGCCGAAGTAGACTTTGCCGATCCGAGCCCAGTAGATTGCGCCCAGGCACATGGGACATGGTTCGCAGGACGCGTAGATGTCACAGCCCCGCAATTCAAAGGAGCCAAGTCTCTGGCAGGCCAACCTTATGGCCAGCACCTCAGCGTGCGCCGTGGGATCGTTCTGCGCAGTAACTTGATTTACGCCTTCCGCGACGAGGTTGCCTTCTTTCACCACGACCGCGCCGAATGGCCCACCGCGTCCGGAACGGACGTTTTCGATCGAGAGTTGAATGGCGCGGGCCATGAAGGCGTTGCCTGGTTGATGTGGCTCTGTCATCGCGTAGCAAGTATAAGTGGAGTTGAGAAGTGCGCCAAAAGTTTCTGGACGGGCCGCTCGCGGCCAGGTTTCGCGCCCATAGTTCGCCAGGCTGGTCCGCGGCTGGTTCACGAGGCTGGTTCGCGAACGCGAAAAGATTGAAAAAGCCAGGAAGGCGCGATAGGCTCGGGCATGGACGGGCAGGCCTTTCTTTCTCGTCGCGTCGCGACCCCGGCTGGCATACGGCCTGCAGCGCTGCTGGTGCGAGACGGCAAGATCGCCGACGTCGTTTCTACTGGCCAAGTTCCACAAAATTTCACGGCGCTCGAGTTCGGAGAATCGGCGATTCTCCCCGGACTGGTCGATTCTCACGTCCACATCAACGACCCAGGGCGCGCCGACTGGGAAGGATTCGAGACGGCAACGCGAGCGGCCGCGGCGGGCGGCTACACGACGCTGGTGGATATGCCCCTGAACTGTCTGCCGTCAACCGCTACAGTCGCCGGGCTCGCGGCCAAACGCCAAGCCGCACAGGGGCGATGCTGGGTTGATTGGTTAGCCTGGGGAGGGGTAGTCGGCGGCAATCATGCAGATATTGAAGCGCTGGCAGCGGCGGGCGTCGCGGGTTTTAAGTGCTTTTTGATCCATCCCGGAATCGATGGCTTCACCATGGTGACTGAGCGAGATCTCCGCGCCGCGCTGCCTCATGTGGCCCGAACGGGCTTGCCGCTGCTGGTCCACGCAGAACTTCCCGGCCCCGTGGAGGAAGCTACGTGTCGTCTGCTGAACAAGAATGCGGATTGGCGCCGCTACTCGACCTATCTGCAATCGCGTCCCGAGGAAGCGGAACTCTCGGCGATCCGGTTATTGCTGTTGCTGTGCCGCGAATATGAGGTTCGATTGCACATTGTCCATCTCTCGGCGAGCCAGGCGCTTTCGGAGCTGTGCGCCGCGCGTTCGCAGGGGCTTCCAGTCAGCGTTGAGACCTGTCCTCACTATCTGCATTTCTGCGCGGAAGAAATTCCGAACGGGGCAACACTGTGCAAGTGCGCACCCCCGATTCGCTCCCGCGAAAATCGCGAAAAGTTGTGGCAGGGCTTAAGAGATGGAATTATCGATCTGGTGGTAACCGATCATTCGCCCTGTCCACCGGCGATGAAGCGACTCGACGAAGGAAGCTTCAAGACTGCCTGGGGCGGCATTTCGAGTCTCTCGGTCGCGCTTCCGGTAATGTGGATGGAAGCGAGCCAGCGGGGATTCACCTTGACCGACCTAACCCGCTGGATGTCTGAGCAGCCGGCGCGACTCGCTGGCTGCGCCGCACGCAAAGGCCGCTTGGCGGAAGGATACGATGCCGACTTCGTGATCTTCGATCCAGAGGCGGAGTTCGTCCTGAGGGAAGACCGGCTGCATTATCGCCACCCCGTCTCCCCGTATTTGGGACAAAGACTACGGGGTGTCGTGAAAGCAACCTATCTGCGCGGGCAGGTCGTGTTCAGCGACGGAAAATTTTCTGGCGAGGCTAGAGGACGGGAAGTTCGCTGCTAGACAATTAAGGATAGGTATGACCGCAGAGCAAATCATCGGCAAATCGGTGCCCCGCAAGGAAGGCCGCGACAAAGTGACGGGCGCGGCGCAGTACATCGATGATATGACTTTGCCGGGAATGCTTTACGGCGCGACGGTTCGCAGCCAGATTCCGCGAGGCATAATCAAGAAAATCTCCTTTGATCCGCAGTTCGACTGGAGCGAATTTGTAATCGTCACAGCCAAAGACATCCCCGGCAAGAATTGCATCGCTCTCATAGGGGACGATCAGCCCTGCCTGGCAGATCGCAATGTCAACCATCCCGAGGAGCCGATTCTTTTATTGGCGCGCGCAGATCCTCATCTGCTGCGGAAGGCGGTCGACGCGGTCTCGATCGAATACGAACCCCTGCCGGCGATTTTTACGGTCGAAGAAAGTGAACAATGCTCCCAAGTGATTTGGGGGGCAGACAATACATTCAAGACGTTCTTGATTGCGAAGGGCGATGTCGATAGCGTCTGGGTGAAGGCCGACTACATCGTCGAAGGCGAGTACACCACCGGCGCGCAAGAGCAGCTCTACATCGAAAATAACGGGGTGATTGCGGCCTTCGATGCCGCGCAAGGAGTCACGGTATGGGGCTCGCTGCAGTGTCCTTATTATGTGCACAAGGCGCTGATGGCACTGTGCAACCTGCCAGAGGACAAAGTTCGCGTCGTGCAAATGGAGACGGGCGGCGCTTTCGGCGGCAAGGAGGACTACCCGTCGATGATCGCGGGCCATGCGGCGCTTTTGGCCATGAAGTCCGGGCGGCCGGTGAAAATTATTTATGACCGTCTGGAAGACATGACCGCGACTACGAAGCGTCACCCGTCCCGCACGCGGCATCGCACGGCGGTCAACAAGGACGGCAAAATCCTGGGCGGAGAAATCGAGTTCACGATTGATGGCGGCGCATACGCGACATTGTCATCGGTCGTCCTCTCGCGGGGCACCATTCACGCTGGCGGTCCTTATTATTGGCCCAGTGTCCGCATTCGCGGGAAGGCGGTGGCGACAAACGCTCCGCCGCACGGGGCGTTTCGTGGTTTTGGAGCGCCGCAAAGTCTGTTTGCGATGGAACGTCACATGGACCGCATCGCCCAAGCCGTCGGGCTTTCTCCAGTAGAGATCCGACGCCGCAATTTCCTCAAGCCTGGTCAAACCACGACCACTGAACAAACGATTCGCGAAGAAATTAATCTCGGAAAGCTTCTTGACCGGGCGCTCGAACTCTCGGACTACACCTCGAAGAAAAAGAAGTTCACGCAGGCAAACGAGTCGAGCCCAATCAAAAAAGGAATGGGGATCGCCACTTTTCTGCACGGCGCGGGTTTCACCGGTTCGGGCGAGCGCTATCTGGCCTCAGTGGTCGGAGTCGAGGGCTGCACTGACGGCACAGTACGCGTCTTGGTTTCGAGCACAGAGTTCGGTCAGGGGACCAACACAGTCCTCTGCCAAATCGCGGCGGAAGCACTGGACTTGTCCTATGCAGACGTTCAAATCGCGCAGCCGGATACGAATCAAGTGCCAAACAGCGGTCCGACAGTCGCTTCGCGTACGGCCATGGTCGTCGGAAATCTGGTGCGGTCGGCTGCGGTCGGAGTCAAGCAAACTTTGATTGCCGAGGGAATACTGCGCAGTTCGTACTCACCCGAAGAATTTCGCGCCGCCTGCCAACGCTATATTGCCAAGCACGGTCAACTTCGATCTTTGGCGCGCTATGACCCTCCCGAAGGCGTTTACTGGGACGATCAGAAATATCGCGGCGAAGCCTACGCGGCTTTTGCCTGGGCAGTTTACATTGCGGAGGTCGCCGTTGACCTCTCGACCTACAGCGCAAGAGTCGAGGATTTCGTGGCCCTGCAGGAAGTCGGCAGAGTTCTTCATCCGATTCTGGCCAAGGGACAAATCGCAGGCGGCGTTGCTCAGGGAATCGGGTTTACATTGTATGAAAGAGTCGTCTGGCAAAATGGACGCATGCAGAACGGTCAGATGACAAATTACATCATGCCCACCTCCGCGGATTTGCCGGACATTCGCGTCTTTTTCGAAGAGATGGGCAATGTCCATGGGGCCTATGGCGCCAAGGGAATTGGCGAGCTTCCAATGGATGGTCCAGCGCCCGCCATCGTCAATGCCATCGAAGATGCGCTGGGCACGCACTTCGATTCGATTCCCCTGCTGCCGGAAGATATCTTTGACGCGCTCTCGAAAACAGTCTCCGCCGGTGGAGAGCAATGACAACAGTAATGACGACCGGCTCCTCCGAGCATCGCGGCAAATGCGAACTTTCCCTTACCGTAAATGGCGAGGCGAAGACGGTTCGAGTCTATCCGATGGAAAGACTGCTGGATGTTCTGCGGCACGAACTAAAGTTGACCGGCACGAAGGAGGGTTGTGGAGAGGGCGAGTGTGGCTCCTGCTCCGTCTTGATAAATGGCGAGTTGGTGAATAGCTGCCTCATCCCGATTCTTCAAGCGGCGGGCTCAAACCTCACTACGATCGAAGGCCTCGCTGAGGGTCCGCAGTTGAGCGCGGTTCAGAAAGCATTTTTGGAATGCGGTGGCGCGCAATGCGGCATTTGCACTCCGGGAATGATTCTGGCCAGCTGTCACCTGCTCGACAAGAAACCTGAGCCGACGCTCGATGACATCCGCGATGGACTGTCGGGCAATCTCTGCCGCTGTACTGGGTACATACAGATCTTCGATGCGGTTGCCGAGGCGGCTCGCCGCAGGGATCCCGCATGAGGTCCAATCCCGCGGACTATAAACTGATTGCACCGGGCAAGCTGGATGCAGTCGTAACACTTCTCGCGCAGGAACCGGGCCAGTGGCTCCCCATCGCCGGCGGAACCGACTTGATAGTGCAGTACGCGGCCGGAAAGCTTTCGGCGCGCAAGCTGGTGAGTATCTGGAATTTGGCGGAGCTGCGAGCCATCGAGATTTTGCCGGACGAAATCAGGATTGGGGCCGGGTGTACGTACACCCGACTGCGTGAGCATCAAGTCATCGCGCGGGAATTTCCGATGCTGGCAAGCGCAGCTCGCTGGACGGGCGGAATCGCGAACCAGAATCGTGGAACGTTGGGCGGCAACATCGTCAATGCATCGCCCGCGGCCGATTCCCTGCCCGCGCTGCTGGCATACGAGGCGGAATTGATTCTGCTATCGGTTCGTGGAGAGCGCCGCGTTCCGTACCTCGGTTTCCACACGGGATACAAGCAGATGAACCTGGCGCCCGATGAATTGATTCGAGCAATTTGCTTGCGCCCCGCGTTTTCCGGGTATCTTCATTATGCGAGGAAGGTTGGAGCCCGCAACGCTCAAGCCATTTCGAAGGTTTGCATCGCCGCACTCGGCCGCCTTCGCGACGGCCAGAGGACGAGCGAGGTTGGTGGTCAGATGGGTGGCGCGATTGAAGACGTTCGCATCGCCGTCGGTAGCGTCGCACCGGTTCCGCTGCGTTTGACGGAACTGGAACAGATGGTGCGCGGCAAGTCTGTCGATAGCGAGTTGGCACAACAGGCAAGAAAAGCGTCAGCCTCCGCCATCCAGCCGATTGATGACATTCGATCCACGGCGAGATACCGCTCGGCCGTGCTTGGCAATCTGGTTGCGGAATTCATTGAACAGCTGGGAATACCGGGGAGCCCAAGCGGGAAGACAGCATGAGTGATGTGCTGGCACGCTGGAATTTTCTTCCCATGGCGGCAGCGGCGGATGAGATACTGCCGTGCTGTGGCTCGCGGACCTGGGCGGACGGAATGGTGGCACGAAGACCGCTGGCCGACGAAGCAACGCTGCTCGCGGCATCGGACGATATCTGGCACGGTTTAACCGAATCGGATTGGCTGGAAGCATTTCGAAGCCATCCCCGAATCGGTGAATCGCGGATTGGCGAATCGAGAGCGCCCAAAGCGGCGTCGCCGCAGTCCGCTGCGTGGTCCGAGCAAGAGCAGCGGAACGTCGCGGATGCAAACGATGCCGTCAGACTTGCGCTCGCGGAAGGTAATCGTGCATACGAACGCAGGTTCGATCGGATCTTCATCGTCTGCGCGACCGGCAAGTCTCCGGCGGAGATTCTGGAGATTTTGCAACGTCGCCTGGAAAACGATGAACAAGGCGAACTTCAGGAAGCGGCGGAGCAACAGGGACAAATCACACAGATTCGTCTGCGAAAGTGGCTGCAAGGATAAGAACTATAAGGACAAGGATTTAGGGATAAACATAGATTTAGGGACAAATATAGATGACGCGCATTTCGACCCACGTTCTCGATATTGCCTCAGGGCAGCCGGCGAAGGACGTTCCCGTGCGCTTGGAGCGGCGAGACTCATCCGGCGCCTGGCAGCTGCTGGCAGCGGCTCGGACCGATCAGGACGGCCGCTGCACTCAGTTGCTACCCGAGAAGGAAGCGCTGACTCCGGGGCTTTATCGTCTAGGTTTCGAGACCGCGACCTATTTTGCCACGCGCAAGCTCGACGGCTTGTATCCGTTGGTGGAAATTGCTTTTCAGGTTCGAGATGGCGAACGGCATTTTCATATCCCGCTGCTGCTGAGCCCAAACGGCTATACCACGTATCGAGGAAGCTGAAGCATGATCGCAGTGGCCGAAAACAAATACGGGAAGTCGCGGGTCCGCCTGGTCCAGGTAAAGCGCAAGAACGGCTGGCATGACCTGCGTGAGTGGACCGTGGAGATACTGTTGCAGGGAGATTTCGATTCCTGTTTTGTCGAAGGAGACAACAGCAAGATTCTTCCCACGGACACAATGAAAAATACGGTCTATTCGCTGGCGCGCGATTCCACTGCCGAATGCATGGAGGAGTTGGCCAAGGAATTGATCGAGTTCCTTCTCCGACGCAATTCTCAGGTGTCAGCCGCCGAGGTTTCAATATCAGAGAAAGCGTGGGAGCATCTTCCGATCGGCGGCAAGCCTCATCCCACAACATTTGTTCAGACGAGTGCAGAGATCCAAACAACCAAAGTGACGCAGGCCCGGGCGAGCGATTTTTCCGTGAGTGCGGGATTTGAAAACCTGGTCATCATGAAGACATCCGGATCCGCATTCGAGGACTACATTCAGGACTCGCTGACCACACTGCCTCCGGCAAAAGATCGATTGCTGGGCACCGCTGTCAGCGCCAATTGGAATTATGCGCGGGCCGACGTGGCTTTCACTTCCTTGCGCGCGAAAGTCCGCGAAATTCTACTGGCGCAGTTTGCAGCCCACCAGAGCAAGTCTGTGCAACACACGCTCTATGCCATGGGCAAAGCTGTGTTGGAGGACGTTGCTGAGATTGGGGACATCGAATTGGCTATGCCGAACAAACACTGCCTGCTGGTCGATCTTTCACGCTTCGGACAGGACAATCCGAACGAAATCTTTGTGCCCGTCGACGAACCGCATGGCAACATCCAGGCGCGCCTTCGTCGCCAGGATGATGTCGCCTAAGAATGACGCCGGTGTTCGACAAAGCGGGTCCACCGAATATGCCTGACTGCGAAGCCCTAGCCCGCGAGGTCATTGCGCGCTGCCAGACTCTCGCCCGCTTCAGTGAAGATGCGGCCAGCATCCGCCGCACATTCCTGTCCCCGCCAATGCGCGATTGCCATCGGGAAATTGCCCGATGGATTGCGCCTCTGGGTGCAACATCCAGAGTGGACGCGGTGGGAAATCTGCGCATTCTCTATCCGGCAGTAGGAGGCGGAGCTGATGCGACGCGGCTGCCGCGATTGGTTATTGGCTCGCACCTGGATACCGTCCCCAACGCCGGAGCTTACGATGGCATTCTCGGCGTGGTTCTTGCGATTGCACTACTCAGTGCTTTCAAAGGCAGCAAACTCCCCTTCGCGCTCGAAGCAGTAGCTTTTTCGGAAGAAGAAGGCGTACGTTTTGGCACGCCGTTTATCGGCAGCCGCGCTCTCGTAGGCAGCCTGGATGAAGAACTCCTGAACCGGCAGGATGCGGAAGGAATTTCGATACGCAAAGCAATCGAAACTTTTGGATTAAACCCCGCGGAAATTGATCTGGCTGCAATCCACGACGACGTTCTCGGCTATCTAGAATTCCACATCGAGCAGGGGCCGTTGCTGGAGGACGCCGGCCGGCCGTTGGGAGTCGTTGAAGTGATCGCCGGCCAAAGCCGGCTGGAATTCACGTTTGTGGGCCGTGCCAATCATGCGGGAACGACGCCGATGAATCTCCGCCATGACGCTCTCGCAGCCGCAGCGGAGTGGATCGCTGCCGTCGAACAACATGCGCAGAGTGCTTCGCAGGATACTTCGCACCATGCTCGCGGATTGGTGGCCACCGTGGGCGCGATTCAGACCAAACCCGGCGCAGCCAATGTCATTGCCGGAGAAACCAGGTTAACCCTCGATGTTCGTCATCAAACCGACGAGGTGCGAAAGACGGCGGTGGACTATTTTGTTCGACGAGCGGAAGATAGTGCCACGCGTCGTGGATTAAGTATGCGATGGAACGTGCTGATGGACCAGCCTGCCGTGCCCATGGATCCATTTCTCGTGCGCCAGGTGGAACAGGCCGTCGCCAGGGCTGGGTGCGAGCCCTATCGCATGGTGAGCGGCGCAGGCCACGACGCCATGATATTGGCGGAGAAAGTTCCGTCGGCCATGATTTTTCTGCGTACACCCGGCGGCATCAGCCACGATCCGGCAGAATCGGTAATAGTTGGGGATGTGGCAAAGGCAATCGAGTGCGGATTGCGGCTTGTGGAGCAGTTGGCATCCTCGTCTGAATTTCACAGCCGACTTTCATAGAAAGACACTGCATGCATAATCTCGGCCATACTCGAAGCTCACACCAGCCGAATCACCTTCTGCTGACCCCCGACACATTCGTACACACAACGCTCCCGGGTATGAAAGGTTGCACGGCGATTGTACACACAGGGTCGGCATTAGGCGCGCGATTTACCGAGTACACGGCGGAGTTTGAACTCGACGGCGAAATGGGAGGCACGAGGGCGCAACGATTTATTTTTGTCATGGAAGGCGCAGTCAAACTGGAGACACAAGATAAGGAATTCAAGCTCGGCACACGCGGTTATGCCTATGTGCCGGAGAGATTGACGCATCGGATTACGGCAACCGAGAAGGGTCTCATGGTTGTGATTGAAAAATCGTATGAATCGTTGGAAGGTACGGCCCCGCCGCAACTAATTGTTTCGCACGAGGACAAAGTTGCCCCGCATCCGCTCGGGGACGATCCGGACTTGCAGGTCAGGTGTCTCTTGCCTGATGAGCCGAGCTTCGATTTCGCGGTCAATACCATGGTCTACCAGCCCGGCGCCGCGCTCAGCATGGTCGAAATGCATGTTATGGAACACGGGCTGATGATGCTCGAAGGCGGAGGAATCTACCGGCTTGGGGATTCCTGGTATCCGGTGACGGCCGGAGATTTCATTTGGATGGCGCCCTGGTGTCCCCAGTGGTTTGGAGCAATTGGAAAAGTCCCCGCCAAATATCTCATCTACAAGGATTGGAACCGGCATGCGCTCGCCGGCGCGCGGATATGAACATCGAAGTTGACGGTGACCGACTGGGATCTGAGATTGAAGCGCTGGCCTCGATTTCCGATGCGGAGGCGCCCGCGGTCACGAGAATTGTTTTTACTCCCACTGACCTTAAGGCCCGCGCATGGCTCGCGGCCCGGTGCGAAGAAGCCGAGCTTTCCCTCCGCCATGATCCCGTTGGAAATGTGTTCGCGCGCTGGACTGGTTCTGGCCCCGTGCTTCCCGCAGTGGGCACGGGATCTCACATCGACGCGATTCCCAACGCAGGGAAATACGATGGAGTCGTTGGAGTTCTTGGAGGTCTCGAGGCGATTCGAGCGCTACAGCGGAGCGGATTCCGTCCTCGGCATTCCATCGAACTGCTGGTGTTCACTTCGGAAGAACCGACGCGCTTCGGGATCGGCTGCATCGGCAGCCGCATGCTTTCGGGAACGCTTTCTCCCGAAGCCGCGCGACAGCTCAAGGACGTCGCAGGCGCGTCGCTCGATGCAGTTCGCGAAAGCGCAGGCGTACGAGGAAATCTCGAAGCAGTAAAGCTGCCGAGCGCTTATTACAAAGCATTCGTTGAATTGCACATCGAGCAGGGCCCTCTGCTCGAGCGCCAGCGAATTCCGCTGGGCGTGGTAACCAGCATCGCAGCTCCGGCGAGCCTGCGTATTTCCATCGAGGGTTCAGGAGGCCACGCGGGTGGAGTTCTAATGTCCGAACGGCGCGACGCTTTGTGCGCCGCGGCGGAACTGATTCTGGCGTTCGAGAACGCCGCGCGCACCAGCGGCGCCGTCGACACCGTAGCTACGGTCGGTATCTGCGAGGTCTTTCCAGGCGCTGTAAACAGCATTCCGAGCGGGGTTCGACTTACCGTTGACATCCGCGACACCGATCTCAAACGGCGCGACGGCGCGATGCAGAAGATGGAGAGCGCCGGTCAGGAGATCTCGGCGAAGCGGCAGGTTTCGATTCATACTGAGTTGGTGAACGCGGATGCCCCCGCCGATTGTGCCCCAGCGGTGATCGAAGCTCTCACCGCATCCTGCCGGAAATACAATCTGAATTTCCAGCCCATGGTGAGTCGCGCCTACCATGACTCGCTGTTCATGTCGCGTATTGCGCCGACCGCGATGTTATTTATCCCGTGCCGCAACGGATACAGTCATCGTCCGGACGAGTATGCATCTCCGGAAGATATCGTCCGGGGAACGCTGGTCCTCGCAGAAACCCTGGCAGCGCTCGCACAATAGCGCTTATCGCTGAGGGTACACCGGCGCGATCGCGGATTTGCGGATTCTGGCATAGCCGGGCTTGATGACCGAGTAAATCAAATCGCAGCGCTCGTTGTAAGGCAAGAAGGCGCTCTTCATCGCATTAATGGTGATCTTCTCGAAATCATCCAGCGATAAACCAAACGTCTTCGCCGCAGCCTCGAATTCCTGCGTCATGCTGGTACTGCTCATCAATCGGTTGTCGGTGTTGAGCGTAACGCGGAATTTCTCCTGATAAAGAATTTTGAAGGGATGCTCCGCCAAGCTCGGCGTCGCTCCCGTATGAACGTTGCTCAGCAGGCAAATCTCCAGCGGGATACGCTTATCGAGCACGTACTGGGCAAGGTCGCCTAATTTCACCGCCTTGCCATCGACGACCGCGATGTCGTCGATCAGCCGCGTTCCATGTCCGATTCGATGCGCTCCGCAGTACTGAATCGCCTGCCAGATCGATTCCTTCCCATACCCTTCTCCGGCGTGAATCGTAATGTTGAAATTCTCCCGCTGAATGTAGTGAAAAGCGGCCACGTGTTTCTTGGGCGGATAACCGCCTTCTTCCCCGGCAAGATCGAAGCCGACCACGCCGCGCGCGCGAAAATCGACAGCCAGTTCCGCCATTTCAAGCGATACGTCCATGTTGCGCATGGCACAGACGATCAAGCCCGAAGCGATTCCAAAATCCTTGCGCCCTCGTTCCAGTCCCTTCAATACGGCCGCGAGCACCTGTTGGTGCGTCAATCCTTTGTGCGTGTGAAAAATTGGCGCGAATCGAGTTTCAAAGTACACCACACCATCTTTGCTCAGATCGTCGGCCTGTTCATAGGCAACCCGCTCCAACGCCTCCTCCGATTGCATCACCGCGATGGTGTGCTTGAATCCTTCTAAATATTTGGCAAGGCTCCCCTGATTCGCGCCGCGATGAAACCATTCCGCCAGCGCTTGAGGGTCGTTGGTCGGAAGTTCGGCATATCCCACCTCTCTTGCCAGGTTAATAACAGTCTGCGGACGCAACACCCCATCCAAATGTTCGTGCAAAAGAACCTTGGGACACGTCTGCAATGCCTCTTTATCAGGTTTCATCGAACACTCTTTTCCGAAACAATGTCGAAACGTTGGTCGTCACTCTTCTCCGATGTCCTCGTTCCAAACCTCAGGATTTCTGCGAATGTATTCGCCCAGCAACGATGCGCACTCCGGAGAATCGAGGTCAACAATTGGCACTCCAAGCGACCGGAGCCAATCCACGCCGCCCTGAAAGTTGCGGCTTTCTCCGACGATCAGCGTGCCGAAGCCAAACTGCCGCACGAGTCCGCTGCAATACCAGCAGGGAGCCAGTGTTGTGACCATGATCAGCTTGCGATAGCTGCGCTGACGTCCTGCATTGCGGAAGGCATCGGTTTCGCCATGAAGAGAAGGGTCTCCGTTCTGGACACGACGGTTATGACCAGAGCCCACGAGTTTGCCCTCGGAGTCAAAGATCGCAGCCCCGATCGGGATACCGCCCTCGGTTAGCCCGGTGCGGGCTTCCGCCAAAGCAACCGCCAGCATCGCAGAATAATCGAGCTCGGCCATGATCCTCGAACGGAAACACTTCTACTCATAATACCGCTCGATCGAATTCTTCAAACATCAACCAAATCACACTCTAAAACAAATTCCACAAGAACTGGTTGTAAACGTCGTGGTGATACTGAACCTCCTGCGTCTTGACGAACGTCCCCAGCAGACGCGGACAGCGGTCGGCCGAGGCTTGCTTCAGATCGGCATACCGCCCCTTGACGTCCTCCCCGAGAATCTCCGACGTCCACTTGGCCTTGCGGAAACTGTCGATCGCATCATAAATATTGTCTGGCAGATAGCGTTCCGCCTGGCGCAGGTTCTTGATCTTCGCGATTTCTCCATCCAATCCTGTCTTGAAAATCGAATACATCACCATATAAGGATTGGCGTCGGGACTGACGGCGCGCACCTCGACCCGCATGCTCTTCTCGTTGCCGATCGGGATGCGAACCATCGCGCCGCGATCCACCGCCGACGCCTTCAACTGGTTCGGCGCTTCAAAGTGCGGATCCAACCGCCGGAAGGCGTTCACGCTCGCATTCAGCATCAGGCAGATATCGTTCCCGTGCGTTAGGATCCGGTCCAGAAATTCCCATCCGAACTTGCTCAGTTTCTCTTCCCCCTTGGCGTCCCAGAACAGGTTCTTTCCACCTTTGCTAATCGAAACATTCGTGTGCATACCGCTGCCGTTCACACCGACCACCGGCTTGGGTAGAAACGATGCGGTCAGCCCCAGATGCGTCGCCACCTGCCGGCAAATCAATTTGTACAGTTGGATTTGATCGGCGGCCGCCACCACTTCGCTATAGCTGTAGTTGATTTCAAACTGCGATGGCGCAACCTCTGGATGATCTTTCTCATTCTGGAAGCCCATCGCGCGCTGCACTTCGGCGCTGGTATCGATGAACGTCCGCAGCGGATCGCCGGGCAGAGAATGGTAATATCCGCCTGTGTTTACGTACTCGAACTTGCCAGTCTGATAATAAGTCTGCTCGGCATCTTTCCCCTGGAAGATGAAGCCTTCGATTTCGTTAGCAGCGTTGAGCGTATAGCCCTTCTCTGCATTCAATTCACCGGCAAAATTCTTCAGGATGCCGCGAATGTCAGCCGCGTAGGGCTCTCCGCTCTTGTCAATGACGTCGCCGAACACCAGCACCTTACCCGGACCAAATATGTCCGCCGGCGCCCAATAGAAGGCCCTCCAGTCGATACCGAGACGCAAGTCGCTCTCGCGCTGGGCGGTAAAACCGCGAATCGACGATCCATCAAACGTCAGGTTGTCCCAGCTCTTCAGCAGGAACTTCTTGTCGTAGTCGAGCATGTGAAGGCGTCCTTCCAAATCGCTGAACAGCACGGTCAGGGCCTTGATGCGCTTCTCGTCAGTCAGATACTTCAGGCGTTCTTCCTGAATTTTATGAAGGGCAACGCGATCTTTCCTCTGTTTTTTGGCATTCAGATTCAACTCTTCGAGTTCGTCGTATGGGATCGCGAGAAAATTCCTCAGTTCTGTGGACATGCATCTCCTTGTCGGCCGGGCCAAGCCAATTATTGAGTTTTCTGCCTGAAGCTCAGGGGAACAGGGTACCGCGCGCCAAGCAACTCCGCCAACCGACGCATACAAATAAGTCTCTCTTTCCTAGCGGAAAGACTTATGCGCAGCATAAGAAATACGCATTGGACTTGAGCCTGCGCTGTCGATAATGTCAGGGGTTAGGCATTGGGACTGCCGGCGCGTGCCGCTGCACGCCAAAGGAGGACCGCGAGCACATGGCAGAAGACATTGAAGTAAGAATGAAGCCGACCGTAGGCTTGACCGGTCTCACGATGAACGCGATGGCGCTGATTGCCCCCGGCGCTTTCCTTTGGCTCACATTCTTTATTCAGGCAACCACGGGCGTGACCGCGCCGTCCATGTGGATCGGTATCGTCGTGGCTTTACTGCTCTGCCTTGCAACCGCCGTCTGCTACGCGGAAATGGCGAAGCTCTACCCCGGCACGGGAAGCTCGTACTACTTCGCGGAACAATCCTTTTTGAATCATGAAAAAGTGTGGCGCTATGCCCGCATCTCCAAGTTTATCGTCGGGTGGGCCTCGCATCTTTATTACTGGATCTATCCCGGCGTGATGGTCGGCGTCATGGGCATTCTCTGCGGCTATCTGGTCGGAACCCTGTGGCCGAACTTCATGAACGCCTCGAATCCGGGTCCTGCATTCATGATGCTGGTGGCGATACTCTTCTCGTTCGCCGTCGCCTACATTGCCCATCGCGGCATTACCGGATCGACCTCGGTCAACATCGCAATCAACGTGATTCAGATCAGCGCCCTGCTGGTATTTTCGTTCTTCGCGCTCAGCTACCGCGTAAGCCACAAGCCGGGAAGCGAAGCCTACCAGTTCGATTCGACCGCGGGCGACGCCTACAACTATGAATTTGCCACCACCTCACAGCTGGTCAACGGCCAGTCCACGGACGTAATCGTTCGCGATGCGAACGGCGTGCCCCAACCCAAACTCGATGCGGCCGGTAAGCCCGTTCCCTATCGCATCAGTTATCCGACCACTGACGACAAGGGAAATTTCCTGACTCACCCGAATGCCAAATCAGTTGTCGGAATCCACAACTTCGGCTGGATTTTCATTCAGGCTACGGTTGCGATTCTGATTCTCGTCGGATTTGAATCGGTCACGGCCATGGGGGGCGAAGCCAGGAACGCCAAACGCGACGTGCCGATTGCGGTGATCACCTCACTTCTCGTGCAAGGAGCGTTCTGTTACCTGATCGAGTATTTTGCCGCGAATTACTTTCTCAACAGCGGTTACAGCATGGCGAACGCGTCAGGCTCAGCCGCTCCGATTGGCGACATGATGGTGATCGTGGGCAATCATTTTTTCAACGGCCACGGCCGCGCCTTTATGCTGGCCGAGGCGTTTACGGTTTTCCTCGCCCTGATCGGCACCACGCTTTCCTGCATGAATACCGGAGCGCGTGTGACCTACGCGATGGGTAAGGATCAGGAGGCGCCCGCGCACTTTGGCATGCTGCACTCCAAGAACCTGAGCCCGCATCGCGCCATCTGGACGCTGGCGGTGATCTCGGCGATCGTCGGCTGTCTTGCCGTAGTTATGGCATTTGGCGACGCTGGCGCTCCCACCGACTCGGCCATCCAGGGACTGCCGCATGGTTTCTGGTCCAGCTTCGGCTACACCACCCACGACAAGATGGCCGCTCTGCCCAATTCCCTGCTCACGGTTACACTCGCTTCCAACTTCGGAACCTTTGTCCTCTACGCGCTGAGTTGTGTTATCTGTATCGTCGCCTATCACGGTCATCCAAACTTCAAGCTGGTCCGCCATCTGCTGATCCCCGTCTTCGGTTTGCTCGCCAACCTGGCCTGCATGGCGTTCTATGTGATCGGCCCCTTCATGGGCTATGGCACCAAGATGGAACCGCTCCTGGCTCTGGGGATCGCGGTGGTCTGGGGTGTCTACGGCGGAATTTATTTCTTCCGCACCAGCAAAAAGACCGGCCGCACAACCTCGATTCCAAAGCGCGCAACAACGGCCGCCATTAGTTAAAGGGCGGATACACGATGCTTCGCAGCTTAATTGCGCAACGCCCGGCAACCGCAAGGTTCCGGGCGTCCGCACGTCAGGACCTAATTCAGGATTAGTTTTACGAACCCCATCTCTGGGACAATTCTCGGTAAGATATTCTCATTCCGAAACCGAGTAGCGTCGAAAGATAAGCCGTCGCTGTTCGCCGTAGCTATGCATGCTAGACATTGAATTCGCGGAACTCTCCGATCCCGGCCGCGTGCGCACGCGCAATGAGGATTACATTGGCCATGTGGTTCCCGGCTCGCCCTCACAAGCGCGCTCGCACGGATGGCTCTTCGCTCTGGCCGATGGCGTCGGCGGACAGCGCCAGGGTGAAGTCGCTTCGCGCGCAGCCATCCAGGAAGCGCTCGCCGGATTCCGCCGCGCGAAAGACGGGGCCTTGCATAAGGATGTGCTCACCCAGATCGTGCAATCCGCCAACGCGCGCGTCTGCGAATCCGAAGCGCTCTCCGGCCGCTCTGGACCTGGGATGGCTTCGACCATCGTGGTCGCAGCGTTACGATTCGACCGCGCCACGGTGGCCCACGTCGGCGATTCACGCTGCTATCTCATCCGGTCAGGCGATGCCAAGCCCATCACCCGCGATCACACCCTTGCCGCCGACCACGCGCGGCTCGGCCTGGTATCCGCCGATGAGGCAGCCAAGTCCTCCGTCCGCCACGTTCTCAGCCGCTCTCTGGGCATGAACCTATTCGTAAACGTCGATATCGACGAGATCCAATTGTTGGCCGGAGATGCACTGCTGCTCTGTTCCGACGGACTGCACGGCGCAGTCAGCGCTGCCGAAATGGCGGAGGCCACGCGCCGCCAGCGCGATCTCGCGGCCGCCGCTCAGGAACTCGTCGACCGCGCCAACGAACAGGACGGCAGCGACAACATCAGTTTGCAGCTCATCCGCATCCGTAGCGTCGAACGCATGGGCATGTACCGCGGGCGTCCTTATAAGTTGCGATGAAGCGCGGTCAGAAGCAAGATCCGCATCGGGGCATGCCTTCAGGCATGCCGCAGTACATAGCACGAACTCGCCTTCAGGCGCTGGATGTCGAAAGCTTCATCGCGACGAATGGAGCGAATCTCAAATCGCACGCTTACCCTTACGCCTTTTTTACGAAATTCCTGACATGATGCCGCTAGATAGGCTAAATTGGGGTTTTGCAGCTTGCCGAGCGCCATTGACGCAGATTCACTCACAATGACTGCCCTCCACGCGGGCGACCAGTTGGACCACTATAGGATCGAAGCCCTAGCTGCCCGCAGCGGTATGGCCTCGATCTTCCGCGCTACCGACCTCGACAACGGACGCACCGTTGCTATCAAAATACCGCATCCCGAAGTGGAGAGCGATCCCGCGCTCTTCGATCGTTTCCGCCGCGAAGAAGAAATCGGCAAGCTGATGGAACATCCCGGCGTGATGAAAGTCTTATCGGACGACGACCGCAGCCAGGTTTACATGGTCATGGAGTGGGTCGACGGACGGCTACTAAGAAAGATACTGAGCGAACAACCAAAGCTTCCGCCGGAACGCGCCATCCGCATCACGCTGCGCATTCTCGACGCGCTCGACTACATTCATTCGCGCGGCATAGTGCATCGCGACCTGAAACCCGAAAACGTGATGGTCGACGAGCACGACAACATCAAGCTCATCGACTTCGGCATAGCTGGCAATGTCAACTCCCGCCGCCTGACCTTCGCCAAGTTCTCTCCAACCATGGGCACGCCCGACTACATTTCTCCCGAGCAGGTCAAAGGACAGCGTGGCGATGCCCGCAGCGATCTTTACGCGTTGGGAATCATCTTCTATGAAATGCTGACCGGCAAAGTACCATTCTTTGGCACCAATCCCTTCCTTATTATGAATGACCGCCTGCTGAATAACCCGGTTCCGCCGCGTGAAGTCGATCCCACGATAACGCCGCAACTGCAGGAGATCATCTATCGCGCGCTAGAGCGCGATCCCAAGAATCGTTATGCCAATGCCCGCGATTTTTCCCGCGACCTGGAGGATCCCGAACAGGTCGGAGTCACCGATCGCCCGGAATTCCGCAACTGGCGTGATCGCCGAACTCCATGGACGAAGAAGGCACTCTTCTATGTGCTGATCGCGCTGATTCCGCTCGTGATCTTAGGATTGTTACTCTACGTGGCGCGTCACAGCTAGACGCTTGCGCCGAAGAACCAGCCCTGGCGCGATTTCATCTTTGGTATTTGACTCGTGGGCCGTTGCTACCCCTCTCGTCTGGTCTTGTGGAATCATGGACTTAGGAGGAAATTTGGAATGGTCTTTGATTCTAAAGGACTTAATTGGGCTTTAAAAGACTTGCCTAACCCAATTCTGTTAGAGTCGGGGTGCCGTGACAGGCGTCTAAAGTGCGAGGGGAATTTGCCGATGTTTTGGATGACATGAACAGAGAACTAGCTTATTCTTTTGCGTCGTGGCGTACACTCGTGGCTTCCGCAATCCCAAAAGTTTAGCGGACCACTATCAAGATCATTTCTTGCTTTTGAGAATTGGGACCATCGTTGAATATGGAAAACGAGCCGACGCATTTGTCGGAGGTCCGAAGAAGTTCGGTACTTTTGAATGCAAACGCAGGTGCGGTCATCGGTTGAGGTACAACGTGATTACCAAAGAGTTTGGGATTTTGGATCAATCAGGGATTATCCTGACGTACTTTATCCCCGAGAGGCAATACACTGGGAAGTATTGTAATCTCTGTTATTTCCATTCGGAGTGCGGTAAGTAGGAGTGTACCTGTGTACTACCCTTGTCCCGTTTGTGGCTATGGACAGATGACTGAGCCGCCCGAGAATTACAACATATGCCCAAGCTGTGGAACGGAGTTTGGCTACCATGACCTTTCTAAAAGCCACCGCGATCTAAGAAATAAATGGCTTGCGGACGGGGCCAAGTGGTTTAGCTTCGCTACGCCACAACCAGATATTTACTGGAATGGTTTCCTGCAAGTGACGAGCGCTGATCTTCCTTATGATGTTCCCGCACCTTCTGATAGCTTTAAAGAAGTCGAGGTAACAGTCCCCGGTTCGGACATGCCGAAAATGACTCAACCATGCCAAAGCCTTTGATATTTGTGCCATGTGAGCGGGTGATAATAGGGATGGGCGATCAGTCTGCATCACTGATCGTAATCCTGCATGCATTGCAAATGCATGAAGGTGCGATTCCGCCGGAATCGATGCTTCTTTACCGTTTTTCCGTTTTTACTCAGTGGTACAGGTCGCCCGAAGAGGAAGGTAGAACTTTTGAACAGCGAGTGGCGATGGTGTTCGGGAACGATCCTCCAATTCTTGAAAACATAATTGCGTTTAAGATGACTGAATCGACGACGTATAGAGTCATCACTAATTTTCAAAAATTCCCGACCCTGACGAAATACGGAGAATACACTCTAACCCTGTCGGTCAGGGTGCAAGGTGAGGCCGCGTGGCCGATTCCGGTGGCAACCTATCCTTTTGCTATCACTTTGGTTCCTAAACCAACTACACAAGTTCAATGATGAGCGCATGAAGTCTATCCCCGATCCCGACACGACTCCATCCCAGAAAATGCGGGTGTTCAAGGACGGTTTACGCCAAATCCAGGTCATATCCAAGAGCGAACTATCCGAGCGGGAAAAGCAATACCAGGCAGAACGTGCGACAAAGCCCTAAACGTGGCCCTAAACCACGACCTTCGGCTCCGACTTTGCCCAGCGCTGGAGCGCTGGGCTATTATAGTTCGCCCCTCCGGGGCTGGATTCTCTTACACTCCGTTCTGCCGGATTGCCCGAAATTGATCGGGCGGAGGAATTCTGTCAAGAGGCTAAACTGCGGATTTTCGGCTTAGGTTGCTCAATTCACTGGAGATATATTTTCCGCAAAAGTGGCGGTCTACCCCTCGAAATTTGAAATAATAGACATATAGAGATAAGAAATCAGCGCGGCCCGCGGGCCGCGTTTTCATTTTTTGGTCTTTTATTTATTTTGTGGCGAGGGATGGGAGTTATGGCGAGTTATCCAATTGAAATCCGGCGTTGCCGGCACGTCAAAACCAATGGCACGCAGTGCGGATCTCCGGCGCTGAAGGGCAAGGAAGTGTGTTACTACCACGAGCAGAACCGGCCCCAGCCCGTGGAACTTTACTTAGACGGAGAGCGATATTGCGATAGCCGGATTGTGTTGCCGGTGTTCGAGGACGCGCATTCGATTCAAACCGTGATCCGGCAGGTGGTGCAACTGATGCTGACGCGGAGAATCGACCGCAAGGACGCGGGACTGATGCTGTACGCGCTGCAGATCGCCTCCGGCAACCTGAAAACGATGCAGGCGGAAAAAGCCAAGCCGACGCAGGTAGTGGTGGAACCGGACAAGGCGGCAGAGACGCCGCTGGGGATGACTCCGTGGTCGGCGAGCGGCCAGAGACATGATCGCGAGGAAGCTGAGGGAGAGGAAACCGAAGGGCAGAATTCACCCGCTCCACCGCCGACGGCTGACGAGTTGTATGCCTCCCTGACCGTGGAAGAGAGAATGATGATCAGAGAGAAATGGGCCAAGAAGGGCCTGCTCGATCCCGGCGAATTCGAGGACTATCTCGTGAGCGATGGCCCTGATCCGTTATTGCTCGCGACACGCCGGCTTTGTGCGGAGCGCGATCGCAGAAAACAATCCGAATCCCCCAATTCGCAAATTCCAGACGATCAGGAGTTGCCTCCCGGAACCATACAAGCGTGTCAAGCGAGGGGTGCGCGGATGGGCGAATGCGGGTGAAGTGGATGGTTCGGCAGGCCCCTTCTCGAAAAGCACGAGAAGGGGCGCACCCCCGGTTATTTCGATTCATGACATCCGACCGAAATTCGACTCGACGAAACTCGCGGCAGCAACTATGCTTATTGGCCTCAGACCGTGCGGCCTAAGATCGTACTGCTTGAGGAGGTCCGTCATGACTCACCGTTTAGTGTTCTTCGTTCTGGCAGCTCCGATTATGTCCGTATGGCTGCTCGCCCAGGATGTGCAACTGCTGATGACGCCCGGGAATCTTCCCCAGGGCCAGCAAGGGAACATCTATGGCCAAGCATTCGCCGCGACTGGCGGAACCACGCCTTACAGTTGGAGTGTTGCCGCGGGCAGCACGCCTCCAGGAATTGCGATGGACGCGAACGGGAATTTTGTGGGCACCCCTACGGCAGTTGGCGCCTTCCACTTCACGGCCATGGTGACCGATGCCAATAACAACGCGGCCACCGGAAATTTCAGTGTCAACGTCGCCCCCGCCAATGGTTACGATGGTCCGGCGCAACTGCCAATCGCGACCGTCGCCAGTTCGATGGCGGACACGCCCGCGCCCGGCGCGGTCGTTACTGTCAATGCCGGCGCGAATCTGCAAGCCGCGCTGAAAAGCGCCCAATGCGGCGACACAATCGAATTACAGGCCGGGGCGACTTTTACCGGAAACTTCGCATTCCCGGCCCTGAATTGCGACAGCAATCATTGGATCATTGTTCGCACCAGCGCTCCCGACAGCAGCTTGCCCGCCGAGGGACAGCGGGTTACGCCTTGCTATGCGGGAGTAGCTTCTCTGCCGGGGCGTCCCCAGTACTCCTGCAGCAATCCGCAGAATGTGCTGGCCAAACTCGTGGTCTCTACGGCGTCGAACGGACCCGTGATCTTTCAATCAGGAGCAAATCATTACCGCCTGCTTGGATTGGAGATCACGCGGGCCACCGGCAGCAGGGCTTCTCCGACTCTTATCACGGTCAGCGCCAGAGGCACCGCAAGTTATATTGTGCTGGACCGGAGCTGGGTCCACGGCACGACGCAGGATGAGACCAGGAATGGTTTCGGGCTTGCCGGCACCAATAACGTCGCGGTTGTGGACTCCTATTTCAGCGACTTTCACTGCACCTCGATCACGGGCTCCTGTGGCGAAGCGCACGCAATAAACGGAGGTACTGGGAATTACCAGGACGGTATTTATAAGATTGAGAACAACTTCCTGGAAGCCGCGGCCCAAGCGATCATATTCGGCGGCGGCGCGGCCACCACCACCCCCACCGATATCACGATTCATTTCAATCATTTTTTCAAGCCGTTGCAGTGGATGCGGGGGAACACTCCGTTCCAAGGCGGAGTTGGTGGCAACCCGTTCATCGTCAATCACCATCTGGAACTCAAGAATGCAGTCCGTGTGCTGATTGAGGACAACTTGATGGAGAACACCTGGGGAGGATTCACCGAGTCGGGCAATGCCATCCTCGTCACTCCAAAAAACCAGCACAATAGTTCAGGAAATAACGTCTGTCCGATCTGCTCGGTCACGGACGTGACCATCCGATACACGCACATCATCCATGCCTCAGACGGTATTATGCTTGCGACCTCGATCTCCGGAAATAAGAGCGGAGGCGGGGCTCCCGCCAACGTGGGAAGCCGCTGGAGCATTCACGACGTTGTCATGGACGATATCAGCCGGGCATATGTCGGCTCCGGCCATTTGTTTGAAGTAGTGAATAGCTGGCCGGCGAACCCACTCAACACCGTCACGATCGATCACGTTACCGGCTTCGCCGATCCGCGGGGCGGCATCATTACCATGGGGAACGCGATGGCGAATCCATCCATGTACGGATTTGTCTTCACCAACAATATAGTGACCGCCGGCAGTGGATCGATTTTGAACACCTCTGGCCACACCAGTTGCGCGGTATCGGATGTGCCGCTGACGAGCCTGAATAACTGTTTCAGCAGCTATACGTTCGCCAACAACGATCTGGTCGCCAGTCCGCCAAAATTCACTCCGTCATCGTGGCCGCAGAACAACACGTTCTTTCCCACGGTGGCGGATGTCCAATTCATGAACTACAGCGGTGGAAACTACCAGCTTGCGCCCACCAGTCCTTCCAGGAGTATGGGTATGGACGGCAAGGATTTGGGGGCAGACATTGTTGGGCTCAATCAGGCACTGATGGGAGTCGAGTAAGTCGAGGTACGACTTGTGACGAAAAGGTCCGCAGCCACACTGCGGGCCTTTTTTGCGCTTCTCACCGCTGCAAAAATTCATCCCCGTGAATGTCAAACTCCGGATAAGCCCCCGCACCTAGCTCAAACAAATCCATTCCCTGCAGTTCGCCTTCCCGCTCCACGCGTTGCCGGTAAAGGCGATCCAGCAGCCAGTTCAACCCGTACGACAGCGGCAGCACGAAACCGAGCAAGGTTGCGATTCCCACCAGTTGCGCCAGCCACTGGCCGCTGGGCTCGGCATCGGCGAGCAGCGCTACCGCGAGCACTCCCCAAAGCCCGCCAACCGCATGCACGGAAACGGCGCCGCCGGGGTCGTCAATGGCGAGTTGGAACTCCAGAAAGTCCGCAACCGACACCGCCAGTATGCCGGCCACGCCGCCGACGATCATGGCCGCCGCCGGCTTCAAGAACGCGGCCGCCGCGCTGCTTGCTACCAGGCCCGCGATCCATCCGTTGGCGGTCAGCGACGCGTCCGGCCGCCCGAAGCGGACTCTGGTCAAGACCGCCGCCGTTAATCCAGACGCGGCCGCGCACAGGGTAGTATTAACGGCGATCAGCACCACGCGACCCGGCTCCACGCCGAGAAACAGCATCGCGCCCGCGGAATTCAACGACATCCATCCGATCCACGCGAACATGCATCCCAGAAGGACCAACACGGCGTTGTGCCCGGGAAGCGCGGCTGGCATTCCTTCCGCCGAGAACTTGCCGCGCCGCGGCCCAAGAATCCACGCGATCGACAATGCCGTGAGGCCGCCGACAACCTGAATCGTGCTGGAACCGCCGCCATCCAAAAAGCCCCGCCCCAAGCCAGAATTGACACCAAAGTTGGCGCCGAGTTGCGCCAGCCATCCTCCGCCCCAAACCCAATGCGCAAATAGCGGATACGTGAACCCTGCAAGCAGCGCCGTCGAGGCGCAGATTGCGCCGAGTCGCCAGCGGTCCGCGCCCGAGCTTAGCGGAATCAGTCCTGCCAATCCGACGCTGAACATCTGCAATAAAACCACCAGGGCTGTTGGGGAAAGATCCAGCCGCAGACCGCGCAGAAAGAATGGCTCGGCCGCAATCCAACCCCAAGCCTTGCCGGCGACCATGACCACATGATCCGGACGGCCGGCAGCACCTTGCCAGGCGAAACCGACGATTACATAAACCACCGCCGCCACACTCATCACGCAAATCGCCGCCAGCATGGCATGGGCCGCGCTCCGCGCCCTTCCCAGGCCTGCATTGATCAGCGCCAGGCCAGCGCCAGCGAACGGAACCAGCAGAATAAGGAGCAAGCAGAACATTAACATTGCGGATACTTCGGAGGGAACCAAAACAGAAGAAGCCACGAAAGGCGTCACTCCCCTTCCGCCTGCAAAACCAAGTGCGAACGAACCGCGAGCGCAAGCCCGAACAACTCCACCGCTACGCCGGCCAGGACGAATCCGACTCGCGCACCGGCGGCGGGCAGCAGTGCGACGGCGGTAACCACAATCGCCCATCCCGCAACCAGCAAAAAGAAACCGGCGAGCTTCATGCGCTTTTGTTGTATCCTCTCGGACTCTAACGCTCTGGAATTCTAATCCACCACAGGTTCCCCACTCACGCGCAAGTTGCGATGAGTGGGATTCCAACACATTTACGTTGGCCCCGCCGTTCAGGTTAATGCGGCGGCGGCGCAGCGTCCAATCGAATTTCTTTATGGTAGCTAGAAACGAAAAAGACCAGGCGAAGCTGGCGTCCCTGTTAGGATTGCGCAACTATGACTATGAGAGATCTGCTCAATCACTTCGTTGCACACCGCAGCGGCGCGCTGTTCCTTCTGGCGATCGCCGCGTTCCTGGAAGCGTACGGCGACTCGTGCTTTCAGTCGGCCCTCTATCGAACTTCCGGAATGAGCCGCGCCGTCGCCTTTGCCGGCGGAGCAGTGTCGCTCGCCGCTTATGGACTGGTGGTCAACGCTCCACGCTGGGAGTTCGGCAAATTGCTGGGCATCTACGTTGTGCTTTTCTTTCTGGTGGCACAGATCTTAGCCCGAGTAAGATTCGGCCAGCACCCCACGCTCCCCATCTTGATCGGCGGAGCGTTCATCTGCGCCGGCGGGGTGATCATCTCGGTCGGAGGATGGTAGATAGCGCCATGCGCGGGCGCCTGGATTCGGTCATCTTCAGTCATCGGAGGCGCGACTACCAGTTGCGATCGGAGTCAGGCGCATCATCGGCCTGTCTGAACTGGTTACGTTTGCGGTAAACAATAAAAATCATGCCCACGGACATGAGCGTGGGAGGGACAATAAGAATTAGAATTCCACTTTGCAAGGCCTGAATCATTCGAGCGCCGGCGGAGGCTGCCTGCGTATAGCAAAGGGCGCAACTCTGGGAGAAAGCGGGCAGAGGGGCCGTAAGCATGGCGAGTCCAAGCAGCGTGGCGGCAAATACAAGGAGCGGTCTCCTGATCCACAGCTTTCCTTTTAACATCTCTTCTCCCAACTTGAACCTGTATAAGTCATTTTGAAAATGGCGCGCCGGTGACCATTCGGAAGCTGTCGGTCCAACCATATTGCATCCCCAGCAGGACAGAAACCGTAAAAACGACGACGAACAGCAGAAAGGCCCGCTTTTCCGACCAAAGATGCATAAAGAATAATTCTGCCAGCCCCGCCTCGACGCATGCGACCGCTAACATGCGAGTGAACATCTGCGCTGCATCGATTTTCTGGTAGGCGATGACAAATTGCAAGCCGGCGAGAGCGAGTAGACAAACATAGACGATCAAGTCTTTCCCGATTCCGCCGCTCTTGTGGTCTTCCGCTGTTGTCGTAGTCATAGTAGGTTGCTCCGTATTCTGTTCCCGTGTAGCGCCGCCGTCCCGGCGGCTGTCGGGCGGGTCCTCGCCCGCCGAGGGCGGGACGCCCTCGAGACAGCCGGCAAGGTGCCGGCGCTACTGTTCGCTCACTGTACGATCCATCTCCTGTTCACGGCACTAGTGGCTGAGGTTCAACAGATAGACTAACGGTACGACGAACATCCAAACCAGATCCACGAAGTGCCAGTACAGACCCAAAACCTCGATGTCGTCGGCATTATAGCGGCCGCCCTTGTAGCGCAAACCGACAACGATTAAAGCGATTACGCCGCAGGTAACATGGGTAAGATGCAAGCCCGTGATGCTGAAAAATGATGCTCCGAACAGTCCGGTTCCCCACGGGTTCTTAAACATCGTCATGCCTTCATCGATCAGAGCCAGCCATTCCCGAATGTGAAGCAGGCCGAAAATAATACCCAGACCCGCGGTAATCATGATCCAGCGGAAGGCTCCGGCTTTGTCCCCAGCCCGCGCCGAGCGCAGTCCGATGAGCATGCTCAAGCTGCTGGTCAGAAGAATAAAGGTCATCAGCGCGACATTGGTGATGCTGTGGAAGGGTCGAGGCCAGTTAGGACTCCCGTTGCGCAGGAATCCATAGGCCAGCAGGCACGCGGCAAAAGTCATGGTGTCGGCGATAATGAACAGCCACATCGCCAGCTTTTTTGTAGGAATCGAAAAGACTGGTCCTACAGTAAGGCCTGTCGAGTGTCCTTCCATGGTCAGATCCCCTGGGCTCACGGCGCCTCCTAGTTGTCGAATCGCTTAAAGTTTCATCCACAGCAGCAAGAGCAGGTACAACCAAAGAATGCCCATGAAATGCCAGTAACGCGCAGCCGCAACCAATTGATTCCGGCGCAGAACCGACTTACGCAATTTGCCAATCACATAGAGCAAACCACCGAGCCCGCCGAGCACGTGGAGCGCATGCACGGCCGTCAGCAGATAGAAAAAAGAACTGCTTGGATTCGTGGCAAGGTAGAGCCCTTCGGCTCTCAATCGCAACCAGGCGGCATACTGACCGGCCACAAAAAGAAGGCCGAGAAATAAGGTGATGTACAGCCAGAGCGCCGGGCTCTCCACCTGACTTTTCAGGCCGTCACTTTTTATGCCAGTCGTTTCTATGCCAGCCATTTTTATGCCACCCATGAAAGTTTCGACGCGGCGGCGCGCGACTTCCAGGGTCACGCTGCTGGCGAGCAGCAGAAGAGTGTTGAAGTAGAGGATCGAGGGCAACTTGAACGTCTGCCAGTCGAGCGAGCTTTTGCGAACCACCAGAGCGCTGGTGAAAGCGGCAAACATCATCACAACGGCGAACATCACTACCCAGATGGCAGTCGAGGATGGTGGCGGCGAATACTCCAGCGCCACGGGCGGCCCCCCATCCGCCGGAACAAGATTTCTCCAGCCGCCGTTTCCCGAGTGCCCTTGATCGAACGGACAACGCGGGCCGGTTTGCGGCGGTTGATGGATTATGGTTGCCATAACTGCGTTACCCCTCAGGGGCTAAAGCCCCGGTTATTGCGACTCAGGAGCGCCGTCTCACCTCAGCGGCTGAAGCCGAGTTTGAAAATAAGCCACTTATCGCAGCGGTGAACCGCTGCGCCACCCAAAAACTGGGCCACCCAAAAACAAACGCAACATCGAGTTTTTCCGCAGCCTGTGAAGCCGCGTCCTACCCTACTTCTCGTCGTGCTCCGTCTTGACTTGCTCCGGCGAAGCTTGCATTACGTAATCACCCACCGAACTCTGCACTCCGTATTGATAGGGATCGTGGTAAACCACCGGATGCTGGCCGCCAAAGTTATCGAAGGGCGGCGGCGAAGCCGTGCTCCACTCCAGCGAAGTGGCCTCCCATGGGTTATCGGGCGCCGGCTTACCCCAGAACCGGCTGTGAATCAGGTTATAGACAAAGACAAGCTGGGCCGCGCCGGTAATGAGCGCGGCGATGGTGATTAACTTATGCACGGGGATCAGCGGCTGCAGATAGTCGTCCGTGAACGTCGAGTAGCGGCGCACATTCCCGACCATTCCCAGGTAATGGAATGGCATAAAAATGCAATAGGTGCCCGCGAAGCTAAGCCAGAAATGAATTTTGCCCAGGGTCTCATCCATCATTCGTCCGGCCATCTTGGGGAACCAGAAGTAAGTTCCAGCGAAGATGCCAAACATCGCGGCAACGCCCATCACCATGTGGAAATGGCCAACGACGAAGTAAGTCGCGTGCAGCATGATATCGATCGACGGTTGAGCCAGGAAGAAACCGCTCACACCGCCGCTGACGAACATAGAAACAAAGCCCAGGGCAAACAGGGACGCCGAAGTGATCCGCAGCTTCGAGCCATACAGGCTGAAAACCCAGATCAGCACCGTGATGGTGGCCGGGATCGTTATAACAAGCGTGGGGAAAGAGAACGCCAGCGAGGAGAAAGGATTCATTCCGCTGACAAACATGTGATGCCCATAAACCATGTAACTGAGGACGGCAAGGGCTCCCATGCAGTAGATGAGTACGCGCTGGCTAAGCATGGGCTTGCGCATGCTCGTGATCAGGATATGGGAAACGATGCCGATGCCGGGCACAATCGCGATGTAAACCTCAGGATGTCCGAAGAACCAGAAAAGGTGCTGCCACAGGAGAGTCGAACCTCCGGAGTGGGGCACTAACTGGTCGCTGACGACCAGTCCCGACGGGACGAAAAAGCTGGTTCCCGCCACGTGATCCAGAATCGCGAGGATACAGGCCGGCATTAGCACGGCAAACGCCGTCAGGCCCATGCACGAGGTAATGAACCACGCCCACGCGCTGAGTGGCAGACGCATGAGGCTCATGCCCTTGACGCGAAGATCAAGCGTGGTGGTGATGAAGTTCAACGAGCCCAGCAACTGGCCGACACAAAAGAGCGCGATCGAAGTCATCCAGAGGACTACGCCCAGACCCTGTCCAGGACCCGCGCCCGAGCCCACCGCATTGAGCGGCGCATATTGCGTCCAGCCGCCCAGCGTCGGCCCATCGCCGACGAAGAATGAGGACATCAGGACGAGGAAGGCGACAAACGTAACCCAGAACGAACTCATGTTGATCCGCGGGAACGGCATGTCTTCGGCGCCGACCTGGATGGGCAGGAAGAAATTACCGAAGGCCGCGAAAGGCGCGGTGGTGAGCACAAAAAAGACCATGATCGTTCCATGCATGGTCATCAGCTGCAGGTAGTACTCCGGGGTCATCACCCCGCCGGGAGCGCCCGTGCTCGAAAGCCATTGCAGTCCCGGAATTGCGGCGTTGGTCCAGCCGAGGTGGATGCGCATCATCCAGGAAAGAATCATTCCGCAAACGGCGGCGACCAGGGCCAGTGCGTAGTACTGCTTGCCGATCACCTTATGATCGAGACTGAACACGTGCTTCCGAATGAAACTGGTCGGAGGAGCGTGGTGCGCCGCGTGCGCTGCTACGTCGTGCATGTCCTCACCTCAGAGAATTGTGCCGATCCACTCGTGTGTAGCACGAGCGTGGAAAGAGTTACTGCAATGCCGCTTCCTTCTTCAGCCAGTCATCGAAATCCTGCTGCGACATTACCTCGAGGTATGCCTTCATGTTGTAGTGCCCCAGGCCGCAAAGCTGAGTGCAGACAATTTCGTACTTGCCGATCTTGGTGGCCGTGAAATGCAGAGAAAGATCCAACCCGGGGACAAAATCCTGCTGCACCCGCAACTCCCGCACATAAAAAGAATGCCCAACGTCTTTCGCGTGCATGAGCAGATGGATTTCCTTGTTCACTGGAATCGCCATCTCAGCGGTCACGATGTCGTCTTTGGCATCCGGATCGTGATCGAGGTCGAGCCCGTAGTAATTCTGTGTGCTCTCATTAATAAGCTCGGGGTGGAGAGCTCCGAAGGTTCCATCGGGACCGGGGTAGCGGAAATAGAAAGCGAACTGCCCGGCTTGAACCTGGATCGGCATGGCATTGGCCGAGGGCGGTGTGAGATATACGTCGGCCCATGCCTTCACGCCGAAGATTCCGAGCGCCAGTACTTCGATGCCTACGACCAGGAAAGCGGCAATCACCAGACCAGTGGCGCCGCCGGGAAAATTCTTCAGCTTTGCGTTAGGGCCGGGGTTGGAATACTTCCAGATAAAAATAGCCAGGAGAAACTGTGCGGCGAGAAAAGCGATTCCAGCCTCCGCCATGGTCTCCGACATCTGCTCATCGATGAGGTGTCCATGAGTCGAGATGTCCTCGGGCGCATCCCAGGTGTGCCGCAAAATGGGGATCGCGGAAAGGATCGCGATTACGATGATGGTGACCGCAAAGAATTTCGCCATGATAACTAGCTCCCCACCTGCCTCCAGATCCGGCTCGATTGTCGTTCTCAAAACCAGCCGCTTTTGACGACGGCCTCAGGCGACGCCCTGCGAACCTTGGGCGCCGAACGACCTGAGCGCGCTGGCTTCGTCCTTTTCGATATCAAAGACGCTGGAGAGCCGCGTCATCTCAAGCAAGTCGTGCACTCTCTTGTTGAGATTTGCGAGCTTCAGCCGTCCTCCTTTGTTTCGAATCGTGGTATGCGCCTTCACCAGTTCGCCGATGCCTGAGCTGTCGATGTACACCACCTCACCCAGATTCAAAACGATGTCGCTGTTTCCTTTCGCCGCCAGTTCGCCAACAATCTCGCGGAGCATCACATTGCCTTCGCCCAGCGTGATTCTTCCGCTAACATCCAGCACAATCACCGGTCCAACCTGGCGAGTAACCGTCTGCATCTTCACCGGCGCTGCTCCTTGCATACCCATCGCGCGCCGATCCAGAACCTCACAAGCGGTTGTTGCAGTCTCTTTCGATTCCGTGCGGACCACCACCAGCGAGCGCCCCTCTTTGAGGACTTCGCGGAAAAAGGCAACATCTTCGGAAGACTTCTCGTCGCTGGTTGGTTTGGGGGCCTTGGGATCGCTTGCCGCCGCTGATCCCGTGGCCGCTCCGGCGCCGGCGCCCGCGAGGCCGAGCAGCGCGGCAGCGCCAAATCCCAGAGCGAACACCGCTCCGATTCCCGGCAGGAGCAAGGTCGCAGCTGCGACTCCAGCCGACATTCCGGCAGCGCCGCCGACAAAGCCTCCCGTAAATGCTCCCAGTTGTTTGCCGACCGTTTTGGCTTCGCTTTCGGAACGCGTCAGGAACACGAGCGACGATTCCGGCACTCCCCGTTGCAGCAGTTCTTTTACACCCTCCTCTGCGCTATCCCGCGACGCGAATACACCAATTGCAGTTTCCATGTGTTCTCCTGGTCCGTGCGTGAGGTTCCCGGTGCAGTTTCCCGCCTTTAACTTTTCCGTGGGAGTATGGGAAATCTCAGCTTGCCTCTCTATCCGAGAACTCTCACTTCGCTTTAAAGGTAAAGTCGGCCTTTGCCGCTCCGCCCGCAGTGACCGTCACCTTCTGCGTCTGGATGCCCAATTGTTCCTGCCACGCGGTCACCGTGTAACTTCCGGCAGGTACATTCTGGATGGTGTATGCACCACTATCGTCGGTGGTGGCGTAAGGACCCTTTACCACGGCGAACCAACCGCTCATCCAGGGATGGATATTGCATTTGACGTGGATCATTTCTGGCGCTTTCCAACTCTTCACCACGGGCGGAGCGCCGGGCGGCTGCGACTGGTTCCAGGGGATATTACCGGTAAGAGGATTGGGTTCCGGGTGAATATTGTGGGCCGTCTGGTCGCTGGTCTGCACTTTGAATTCCTGGCCTACATTCATCGGCAGTACATGGGGCGTGTACATACAGTTCTTCTGGTCGAACACCGGCACTTGAGTGGATTTCATATTGGCCGCATCGGCGCTCAGACCTTCGGAAATATAGAGAACCACATTTTCCAAGCCGCCACCATTGCCGACCAAGACATTCTCCGAATGGGCCGGGTCGCTCGCGTGCGCCTTGGAGCAATAGGGATCCTTGGACATGTCGATACCCCGCATGTGGGGAGCGGTGCCGTCAAGCTTGACGGTGCCGGCGATTTTGCCCTCTCCTGCCGCACTTGCCTTTTGGTTGATAATGAATGCTCCAACGCCGAATAACACTACGGTGGCTAAAATCGCGGCCAAACCGCGGTTGCGCTCATACTTCATGGCTTCTCTCCTGAATATGTTCAAGTTCGGAAGTGCATTTCCGAATCACTGTGCTGGCGCGTTTGTATCCACTGGTTTCAATCCCAGTTGTTTGGCAATCTGCTTCTCTTTGGCATTGAAAGAGTTGTGTGGCTGCAGGCTGCGCAGATAAAACACCAGATCCCACGCCTCTTCCGGTTTAATGTTGTCTGCAAATGACGGCATGGGGGTTCCGTCCAAGCCGGTCATGAAAATCCGATAGATATCGCGATCGGTATCGCCGCATTTGGGTCGGGAGCCGTCGGTAAAGTTGAAAGCCGCAATCGGCTGGCTGAGATCATCGGTGAGGGTGGAAGCGGACGGCCCGTTGGCCATGCCTTGAGCACCGTGGCACTTCCAGCACTGCATCTTCGCGAATACATCTTGCCCAGCTTTGACCCTTTCCGGAGTGATTTCCGGCTCCGGAGGGATCTGGATCGGTGTCCCCGGTTTCTCCGTCTGCCAGCGCGGCGAAAAGTGTTTGATCCAAGCCACCAGGTCGGCCCGCTCTTGCTTGGTCAATGGGTTCCACGACGGCATGTTGGTGCGGTCAAAGCCGCGAGTGATGGCGTCGAAAAGATCCTGGTCGGTAGGCAAGGTTCCGGTAGGAGTGGAACGGCATTTGAAAATCGCGAGTTGGAAGTCCCGCGGCTTCTGGAACATGGGCGGTGGCATCCAGACAGCGTTTTCGCCGTTACCATCCCCGAGTTCGCCGTGACAGCCGACGCAGTACCGGCGATACGGCAAGGCGGCGGCGCGGGCGTCACCGCTCAGGTTGCCAACGTGGCTGGACGCCGCCGGCGAATGCAACCACTGCTGCTGCTGATACGTGGTCAGTTGCGCGTGCGACGCGCCCGACAAACAGAGAACGACAACCACGCTTAACAACAACGACCATTTGAGTAAGTTCGTGTGCATAGTCATCCCTCTCTTTAGAAATCGAAGTCAATTCCGAACAGCAATTCGCTGGTGTTGATGTAGCTCGCTTTATTGGAAGAAGTGAGCGGACCATTAGCCGACTGGAACAGGTTGAATTCGCCGAAATAAGCAAAGCCAGCCCGGCTGGTCATAAACGGGTTGTAGCGGTAACCAATCGAATAGTTGTTGATGTTTCCCAGGTTGGTCGCGGTCCCAGGAGTGGCCTGCTGCGACATTCGTTCCGCCTCATAAACGCCCTTGAAGATCAGCTGCGGGCTGTACACGTAGCGGGCCTCAAACGTGTAGCCATTCCAGGTGGGCGCGCGCGACCCCGGCGGAAGAACCGTTCCGGGCGTATTGTTAGGTGGACAACCGCTGGAAGTGGTGCAGGTGGCAGTTCCATTGCCATCCGAGGCTATTGCGCTGCCATAACCTTGTCCGAAGTACGCATTGTCCGAACCGTGCTGAGTCACGACGTTGAGGTCAAAGTGGGGGCCGAGGTAGAACTGGCCGTAAAAACCCACACGGCTAAATCCCTTGTTGCCAATTCCCGACCCAGCGAGGGGAACTCCCCCCGAAGTTAGATAGTAGGTCGCCGCTTCCCCGACGAAGGCGTAAGCTCCGACACGCTCCGTGCCCATCTTGCCCGCGTCGAAGGCCTGGTCGAAGGTGAAGAATCCGCTGTAGGAGTTGGCTCCGGTAATCAGGCCCACGCTCCCATCGTTCGAACTGAGCAAGGCTGCGGAAACACGGGTCTTATCGTCCACCGAGTGTCCCATGTACTCCATGCCGAGCTGGTTGTCACCCATTTGTCCGAAGGTGTTTCCGTCATTCACCGGAATGAAGTGATAGGTCTGATAAATACCTCCGTTACCGGTGAGCCACAAAGTGCGCTTTTCAGAAAGCAGGTTATTGAGCTCGAACTTACCTAACCTGACGTTGAGCCAGGAGCTGCCCGCGATGTTATCCACGCGCGCATTGACGCTCTCAAAATGAAACGCTCCGGTTGAGTCCGAGGATGGCAGCACGTAGAACGAGAAGTTCTTCTCCAGAATTCCACCGGTATGGAAGTCGAGACCGCTCAGGTCAAAGCCGGTCGACGAGATGCGTTGGGTCGTCGAACCGGTAATCGCCCCGGTCGTCGAATCATAAGTGTCCACTTGCTGAGGGGTGCTCACCCGGTGCCAGATCGGCGTAATACGGAAAGTGACCGGCCAGTAACCGGGATTCTGCCAGACAGGAGAATCGCGATCGTTCATCAACTGATAGCCGTTGTCCCGGAACTTTAATCCAAAGTTGTTGAGAGCGGGCCACGACTCGTGGCAGGCGGAGCAACGAAGCCCATACTTCCTGGCGAAAGCCGGTAACGCGTTCGCAGGCTGGCTGGCGCTCAAGATCAAGAAAGTTAACACGAATACAGCGGCGAGAACCGAAACAGCCCGCTGCGGCTTCTGACAGAGATGAGACTGCGCCCACATACGCATGCTGCACTCCTCAGAACAGATTCACTAATTTTCCCCAAACCACCGATTTTCTCCAAACCGCCGACTTCCCGACGAACCAGGTTAAGAGCGCCAAACAAGACCGGAGAAGACGAATCGCACGGCTAGCACTTCAATTCGGAAATCCAAATTCCTTTTTCACGAAAGTTGTGCAAGCAACCTACGGCGGAGGATAGTACTACCATGACTAGTAAAGCGCAATACAGTTCTTCAAAAATTTTTTTGCGTCGCGCAGCGAACACAAAGTGCGCACGCGACCCAGGGTTGACATCGCTGAACCAGCATAAGAGACTCTTGCCACAGGAGCATCGGTGCCGGTTGTGATTTGCGAAAAGAGTTTTCGTAACCAGAGTCTTCGAAACCGGAGTGTTTGCAACCAAGGGCATGAACATCGCTCGTTGGATGGATCGGCGCGTTATCTTCGGGTAATCGCAGTATTTTTTCTGCTCGCCTCGGCGGCAATTGGCGCGCACGGGCGCGAAAAGGATGTGCTTCAATATGGCGCCGGCCTGATCGTCAATATTCCGCTGGCGGAGCCTGAAGTGGCGCAGGTGGTGGAAGACGTGGCGCAAAACACGATTATTCGTGGAACCAAGGAATACAACAAGGACGAGTATGTTATGGGAGCGGCTGCGGCTACCTCGACGCCGGTTTTTCCGGCATGGACCGAGGGCGGCAAAGTCTTTTACAAGGTGAAGCAGCACGCGCTCGATCCGCGAAATTTCAAAGACAGCGGCGATCTTGGGACGTTGGCGGTGCGCTACGTGGTGCAGGTCCAGGGCTTCGAAAATACGGTGCTGCGCATTGACGCCGTCTTTGTCGAGGATTTCAGGCACAGCGTCCATCCCTCGAACGGCTCGGTGGAGAGCAACGAGTACAAAGACATTCAGGAGCATCTGGACGCGATCGAATTGATGAAGAAGGAAGATGCCGCGGCGCGGGAAGCGAAACAGGAACGCCTGGCAAAAGAAAATTTCGGCTTGGGCAGTGACACAGTTCTGCTGAGCACTCCACCGGCGGAGACGTCCGTAGGACATGCGAATGACGAGAGCGTACCACAGTCGCCGAACACGCCCGCATCGTCATCGGGGGCGGCATCAGAGCAGTCAACTCAATCACTCGAGCAACACGTCGCCGAACTGCGCCGTCAAGTGGAGCGGTTGGTAAGAAAGCCTGGGGCTCCGTTGAAGTCGGCTCCATTCCACAGCGCCAGTAAACTTATGTCTCTGGAGCCGGGCGCCGAGGTTCTGGTTCAGATTGAAACGCCGTACTGGTACGGGGTCGAAACCCGCGAAGGACAGCATGGATGGCTTCAACGGGACCAACTGGAGCCCGCGCCATGACCGAGCGGAGTTCGCGCGACCTCGGAAGTGGCTTCGGAAATACCGTTCCCAGAGCGCTGTCGTCCCCGTCTCTGCTGCCCGCGTTTCTAGTGAGCGTGGTCCTGATAGCCGCGGCGCAAAGCGCTAATACTCAACCAAGCCCGCAAGCGGGCCGGTACGAGCGCGCCTATACACAATCGAAAAGCGTGGTGGAAAAAACGCTGAAGGAGTTGCAACCATCCCTGAGTGGGCGCTTGCCGGTGATCGAAGGATTCGCTCTGCCCGGGAACTATCCCTTGAGTCGCTACCAGCGGGCGTATTACCAGGCTGCCGTGCAGGTGAACGCAAGGGCATCGGGCGGATCGGTGGTACTGGTGAGCACGAAGCTGACGGCATGGTACGCGGATTCGGTTCCATCGCGCTCGGGATACCAACTTTTGACCTCGAATGGCAGAATTGAGTCCGATCTTCTCGATCAGTTATCCGAAGCGCTGGCGGGGGGGTCGAGTGCCGAGTCCAGTGCAATGAGTTCTGGGGGAAGTTCCCGCGGAACGTCTGGCCCAGGAACGTCTGGCGGAGGTTCGACGGCGACTCATGCGCCCGCGGCGCCGGCTAAGCCACCGGCGATTGCAGACAACGGAAGTGCGGAGCCGACCATCTCGGCGCCAATGCCGAGGCTTCCCGAAACCAGCCGTGGATTTTCGTCTTCGCTTGAACAGGGCCTGTCGAGTCAGGTGGCGAATTCGAAAAATTCGGCCGGGACCTCTGCCGCGACTGCGGACCGCCGTCAAGCCGCCTTACAGGCCGAGGCCGCAAGCCTGGAGGAAGTGCTCAAGAACCGGGCGCATCCGAGGAATCTGGTGGCCATTAAAAAATCGGGCACTCCTGTAGTCGGGGCTCCCAGCTTGACCGCTAAGACTTTGTTTCTGGCGAGCGAGCACGATGAATTTGAAATGCTGGATTTCAATGCCGACTGGGTTCACGTGCGGATTTCCGGCTTGTCGCGCGGCTGGATCTGGCGCACCAGCCTGGAGATGCCCGAGGGCATTTCGGACGTTCCGCTGGCGGGCGCGAATGCCGCGCCAGTCGTAGCCGATCTGTTTCAGGTGACGCGCGAGGAGACTGCTCCTTTCCCCGGCGACTGGGCGCCGCTTCGGGGCAAGAACGTGAAAATTATGTCAGTGCAAAAGATTCAGGAAAACGAGAAAAACAGCGGCCCGCAGGCGAAGCTGGAATTCGCCAAATCTTTGCTCGACAAAAGCTACGCGGAACTGGCGGCCAGATCGCAGGAACTGGCGGGAATCGTCCTGATCTTCGATTCCATCGATGGCGGCCTGATCGCGGCGACGTTCCCGACGGTTCGGCAATGGAAGGCGGGCGCCTTGTCCGACGCGGCTCTTTGGCACCAGTGTTATTTTGATCCACCCGAGACCTTCAAGATTTCAGGTCCGCCGGGCGCTCAATAGGTGCCGGCGTTATCGCCAACGACGTATTTGCCAACGACTGGGTTTTGGTGCGAGTATCGTGAGAGCCAGATAGGGCTCGCGTGAATTTTGGCTTGACATCAAACAGATTGCGCGATACGAATGCTGTCTCTAAGTGCAGGATTCGAAGATTCAAGGTTTGCAAGAAAAAACTCTAGTGGCAGACCGGTGAGCGTGGGGTCCATGTTGCAACAATTTGTTTCCCAGCTGCGCGATTACGCCGAACTGACTAAGGTACGCATAACAACCCTGATCGTGCTGACCGCGTGGTGCGGTTACTTCTTCGGCGCGCATCGTTTGGGCGTTTCGACGTGGTCCCTGGGCCTATTCCATGCCTTGCTCGGCGTGGCGCTGGTTTCCAGCGGAACCGCGGCGCTCAACGAGGTGCTCGAATCGAATGTGGATGCGCGCATGCGGCGCACGGCGCTGCGCCCCCTGCCCTCGGGGCGTATGACCAAGGCGCACGCGGCCGCGGTGGGTCTGGCGCTAACGCTGGGCGGTTCTGTTTATCTCGTTGTCTATGCCAACTTACTAACCGGATTGTTAGTATTCCTGACGGCACTTATCTATCTGGCGGCCTACACACCGCTGAAAAAAGTATCTCCGATTTGCACATTCGTGGGCGCATTTCCGGGAGCGATGCCGGTGGTGCTGGGTTGGACGGCGGTGCGCGGAAAGCTGGAAGTTGAAACTCTGATTCTTTTTGCCATCATGTTCGTGTGGCAGTTTCCGCATTTCCTTTCGATCGCATGGCTCTATCGCGAGGACTATGAGCAGGGCGGCATTCGCATGTTGCCGGTAGTGGACGCGGATGGAAAGTCCACACTGTGGCGGATTCTGGCCTATTCCGCGGCGTTGATTCCGGTGAGTCTGCTGCCGTTCGCGCTGGGAATGGCGGGGCGCCTGTATTTGGTGGGCGCTATCCTGATGGGCGCCGCCTTGTTCCGCGTGTCGATGGGAATGGCGTATCCGCAATTGCCGGCGACGGCTGCGGCGTCCAAGCCCTCTGCTCGGCGGCTGCTGCGGGCTACGATTATCTATCTTCCCGTACTGTTCGCGCTGATGATGGCTAACTCAGGCAGTTAGTTTATAGTGAGTTTCATCGATAGCCAACCGCCGTATACTTTCTCTATGCGAATCCCTCCTATTATTAGCTTTAATAAGTGCTCCAGTTTAACTTCCGGCCGCCGTCTGAGGACCCGCTGTTATGAGGCCTGAGTTGCAACCAGTAAGTGGAGAAGATGAAGCCTTTTTATTCGAGCTTTATGCCAGCACCCGCGCCAATGAGATGGCCTTGTTGGTCGGTTGGGATAAGCCGCAGCAGGATTCATTCCTCCGTATGCAGTTCGATGCTCAGCGGTCGTCGTATGCGATGCAGTATCCAAATGCCGATTACCGCATTATCGTGCACGATGGCCGGGGGGGCCGGGCGTTTAATTGTGGACCGGTCCGGCAAAGACATTCTTCTGATCGATATTGCGCTGCTCCCGCAATTCCGCAACGCCGGGATTGGCTCGGTGCTGATGAAACAGGTCATGGCCGAGGCGGCGCGCGCGCAAAAGCCCCTAAAGTTACACGTCGAAAAGTTTAATCGGGCCCGGCGCCTCTATGATCGCCTGGGATTCAGCACGGCCGGTGACAACGGAATCTATCTCGAAATGGTGTGGAAGCCCGAAAGCGAGGCTTTCTCCCCACAGAAAAATTCGGCTTAGCGGCGTAAACTGAAATTCATCGTCAGACCCCAAAAACGAAAGACTAAAGACTAAAGGCCGAAGACGAAACTGAAACTATATGCTGGAAAAGATCACCAAGTCCATGTTCGCGGAGAACGTGAATAGCACGTTTAATCTGCGGCTGGGGGCAGGCCAAACCGTGCCCTTGGAACTGGTGGAATTCCGCGAGGGAGCGCCTCATCCCCATTACGAACAGTTTTCTTTATTTTTCAGGGGGCCGGGAGACGTGTTGCTGCCGCAGCGCACCTATGAGTTCGAGCACGCAAAACTGGGCACGTTCGTATTGTTTCTCGTCCCTATCAAGCAGGACGAGAACGGAGTTTATTACGAGGCGGCGTTTTCCCGGTTAGCTGCGCAAAAAGCGAAGGAAAAGTAGCCCAGACTCTCTGTGAGATACGTCAGCTTGCGCAGGCGGGCTCGGAGGAATCGTGCTGCTCGGCGCTTCGCCGCGCCAAGCGACGGGTTTCCCGGCGATGCCACGATTCCATCCAGCAATCGGGATTGGCCCGGTTCAGATACCGTCGAAAGCGGCGGTGCCGCCACTACCAACGGGGTCAAGACCAACATCACCGGCCCCGTCAGTTCGACGAACGGCGGCACGGGCACGACCAGCAACACGGCCACGCTGACCGTCGATCAACCGCCTCACGTTACCAGCCTGAACTATGCGACGTTCACCAAAGGTGTGCAGGGTACGTTCACGGTAACCACGACTGGATATCCGGTCCCGTCCCTGAGCTTCTCGCCGGCCGGGTCATTGCCGGCCGGAGTGACCATCGTCGACAACCACAACGGAACCGCCACGATCAGCGGCAAGCCGACGGTGAGCGGAACGTTTAGCTTCTGGATAACGGCATCGAATGGTGTGTCGCCAGAGGCGCTGCAGAGCTTCACCCTGACCGTGGAGCCGTGAGTCCTGCTGCGGAAGCGTAAGTACGGTAATCGGTTTCGAAGCATGCAATGACAGATGCCAGATGGCACATGACCGATGACAGTTGGTCTGCGGCCAACCGATCAGTGGTGTCCTAATTCAGCGGGGTGGTTGCACTGGTAGGTCCGGCATCCTTGTCGGCTGTCGCGAGGGGTCCTCGCCCTCGGCCGCTGCCGGAAATCGTTTATGAGATCAGTCTAGTGTGATCCCCGCTAAATTTCCGACTGTCAGATTTCGGAACGTCTTTCGGAACCTTGGGCACTGACGATTATTTGTCAGCTGCGACCGTTCTCCGTCAGCGCCATCCGTCGCCTGGTAGCTTTGACGATTTTCTTGCGATCTAACCCACTGTATTACAGATTAATAGTTTCTAACCTGCGAGCCGCGGCTACGGCCTTTCGCGTGCACTGCTGGTGGAATCTCTCTGGCCAAAACTCTACCGAAGAGAAGAATGGAACCAGCCTATGCTCCATAAATGCGCCAATCCGGTTTGCACGGTCCCCTTTCGATCCCTGCGCGAGGGCAAGTTGTTTCTGGCGGAAACTTTTCCTGCCGGCACCAACGCCGCTTTCGATGGCAACCGGCGGAAGTTCCGGCGGCGCGAACACTTCTGGCTGTGCGACGTCTGCTCGTCGCACTTTACCCTCCGGTTTGATACCACACTCGGGATGCTGACGGTCCCCCTTAGCCCGCGATCCGAACCTCGATTCCTGGCGCGCGCGAACAGCAATGTCTGTTGATTGTCGAAAAGGGGATGCGATGAAACGCCCGACCTTGAATCTTCCAACCTTGAATCTTCCGACCTTGAATCTTCGAACCATGAACTTTCCTGCCATGGAATTCGCTATCACAAAACGATCGCCGTGCGCGGTTTGTGGCCTCGATACCTTTCGCCACACGGGATGGTTCCTGGTGATCGAGAACCGATGGCTTGACCGGCTCAAGATACTGTCATGGCATTCGACGCTGGCTACGCAGAAGGAGATGAAGAGCGTTTGCTGCCGGCAGCATCTGAAGGCGCTGGTCGGTCACTGGCTGACACAGGCTAGCCTACGGCTGCCTCCTTCACGCTATCCTCCGCTACCGATCGGCAGCGACCCGAGCCTCAGCGACTTCGATCTTGGACCTCACGCCGTTGGCCGGCTGGTGGGCGAATTGGCGGTGCATCGCGAGTCTTTTTCCCGCGTCTGGTCGGGTTCCGCGGCGAACCTTGAATCCATTCTCGACGCGCTTATCACCATCGGAGCTGACAACCAGCCACACACTCTGGAATTCCATCTCTCCGACCAACCGGAGCGCTCGCACGGACTGTCGCTCCAATAAAAGGCGCCGGCAGAGTCTAGCTCTGCCGGCGCTCCCTCCAGACTTGCCAATTTTTATCCATCGCCACGGCCATTGCTTCCGCGGCCGCCAACAGCCAGTTTCCTTTTCGCGCACGCAGATCCTTCAGGATCGCCCGCCGCTTTTCCTCGGTTCCCGCATGAATGTTCGCCGTTTCCTTGCCCATCGCTGTCAGCAGACGACACTCCTCGCGACTGCTCTTGAATGCCGCCAGTTCGATACGCGAACAATGGGGCGAGAGGCGCCGCACCAACCAGTGGCCACGGGTTTGCACAAACGGATCCGGACAGCGCACCGCCCGCCGCAGGATGACGGCATATAGGATTTCCGCGGGCAGTTCCGGATTGAGCCACTGCGCCGCCGACGGAGTCAGCGACTTCGCTTCGCGTGCGACGCGTCCGCCCTTATACTCCGCGATTGCCACCACCCGCAGATGACCCAGGCTTCCAAGGCCGGCCCGGCGCGGCGCGAGCCGGTAGGGGAGACCACGCTCCGGGAGCAGATGCTCAATCGCCTCGCGGGCGCTCTCCGGGATTTCACCTTTCAGAGTCGGCAGGCGATCCATCTTGGCCCAGAACACTACCGGATCGCGCAGTTTGCTTTCCGCGATCGCACGCAACCAGCCGTGGCTTTCGCTCAACACAAACGGACGCCCGCCCGCCTCCATCCCTTCTTGGTATCCCTCCAGAATCGCGGCCGCCGATTCCTTCGGTTTCATCGCCAAACTCTTCTCCCGAGCGGCCAGCAAAGCGCTTGTGGTGAGCCGCACTAGGTCCATGGTGTAGGGAAATAAACTCGCTTCATCAAAATCGTTGACGCCCCACACCAGCCGTCCATCGGTGTCTCGCCAGGTGCCGAAGTTCTCGACATGCAGATCGCCCACCGAGAGAATACGCGGCGCGCGGTCCAGTCCCGTGCACTCGTCCGGCCACACTTGCAGCCAGCGATAGAATGTGGCGCGGAAAAACGGAAAGAGGGCCGCCGCCATCTGTTCATGTTTGAACCGCAGGTCGGGTTCGACCATACGAATGTGGCGGCGCAGCCAATCCTCATATTTTTTGGTGGCTTTGATGATGTTCATGAGTGTCTAGCAACAGTATGTGAGCAACAGTAAGAAGATCGGCTTGTGGTGTCAAGGCGAGAGCCGCGCCCGCAGCGGCTAAAGCCGTATTAAGACAGGGAAGTTATCGCAGCGGTGAACCGCTGCGCCACCCAAAAGCGAGGGCAACATCGCGTCGTGCTACTCTTCCCTCAACGTGTCTGCAAAGCTCGCGCAAATCTTGGACGAAGCCTATCGCGAACTGCGACCGAACACGTCGACGCCGCCTTTGCACGCTCGCTTCTATCCGTTCGTATCCATCAACAACACCATCCGCCTGCGCCAGGGAGAGTTGTATGTCCGGCTCTCCGACCTGCTGGAAGGCGCACCCGGGCCGGTGCTGCACTCGATCGCCCACATTCTGCTCGCCAAACTTTATCGCAAGCCGGTCGATCGCACCCATGACACCCGCTATCGCCGCTATATCGCTGGCCACGACGTTGCCGCGAAGGCGCGGCTCGTCCGTCAGATGCGCGGACGCAAGCACATTCGTTCTGCCCGCGGACACCATTATCATCTGGAAGAAATCTTCGACGACTTGAACCGCCGCTTTTTTCACGGGCTCATGGGACGTCCGCAACTTACGTGGAGCCGGAACCGTGCCCGCAGCAGCCTCGGCCATTATGATCCGGCGCACAATGCGATCGTCATCAGCCGCGTCTTCGATCATCCGCAGGTGCCTCGCTATGCGATCGAATACATCCTGTTTCACGAGATGCTGCATCTGAAACATCCCGTCAAGCTGCGCGGGAGCCGGAGGTGCGTGCACTCGCGGGAGTTCCACATCGAAGAAAAGATGTTTCCCGAACTTGAGCGCGCGCAGAAGTTTTTGCGGATTATCTGAGGCTCGGGCTTGAGAGGGCCTAATGCAGGCTGAATCCGGCGGTGCTTCATCGGGTCTCGTGCAGCGATGTCACGAAAGGGCTGGTTTCTCCTAGCTCCCGTTCAATGCCCCATTTCCCCGTGTGATGCAAATCACAGCGATCCGTGATTGTCCGCGTTGACCGTCTCGGCGCGAAACCGTATCCTAATTGATATTGAAATTGAAATTCAATTTCAATTAGAAAGCGGCCCTAACTTCATGCTTCAGGCATTCATCATCACGCTCCGCGAAGGCGTCGAAGCTGCGCTCATCGTCGGGATCACGCTGGCCTACCTGGCTAAGATCGGGCGCAACGATTTACGCAAATCGGTGTATGCCGCGCTGGCCGCCGCTTTTGCCGGATCGATTGGTATTGCGGTGGCGCTTTCACGCCTTAACTGGAACCAGGACATCTTCGAGGGCTGGGTCATGCTGGCTGCGGCCGTTTTCGTCGTCAGCATGATCGTTTTCATGATGAAGACCGGGCGCAAGCTCAAAGGCGAGATCGAAGGCAAAGTCGGATTATTCGCCCGGGGCGATGCGTGGGGTGGCGATCAATCGATCGGCCTCTTCCTCTTTGTTTTTCTCATGGTGCTGCGCGAGGGTGTCGAGACCGTTCTGATTCTTTCCGCCGTTACGCTGAATTCGAGCGAGCTGATGAGCTTTATTGGCACCGTTCTCGGGGTGGCGGTCGCCATCCTGTTCGGCGTGATGTTCGTCAAGGGCAGCGTCAAGATCAATCTGCAGAAATTCTTCAGGGTCACCACCGCGATTCTTTTCCTGGTAGCCGCGCAACTGGTGATCTCCGGACTGCACGAACTCTCGGAGAACGGCGTCCTTCCGTCTTCTCGCCAGGAGATGGCGATCATCGGGCCGATTGTCCGCAACGAACTTTTCTTCTTTATCACTATTGTTGCGCTGGCCGCGCTCATGGTGCTGTTTGAAATGAAGAGCCGGCAACCGGTTGAACTGCCAGAGGCCGGCGCCGCCCGCCGCAAAGCGCTTTGGACGGCCCGACGCGAGCGCCTCTGGATGGCCTCGGTGTACATTTTTTCGTTCGCGTTTATCGTGATGATCACCGCGAGTTTCATCTATGAGAAAAGTGCCAGCGCGCTCTCGCCCGCCGCGGAAGTCACGTTCGTCGACGGCAAGGTTTCTATCCCGCTGAAGCAGATTTACGATGGCGAACTGCATCGTTTCGAGGCCAATGAAGGCGGCGTCGAAATCCGTTTCTGGCTCTACCAGAAGCCCGATGGAAAGATTGCCACTCTGTTTGACGCCTGCGAAATCTGCGGCGGTGTCGGGTTTTATAAAGGAGCGCAGGGCGTGATCTGCAAGAATTGCGCCGCTCCCATCAACCCGCAGTCGGTTGGCATGGCGGGCGGATGCAATCCGATCCCGCTAAAAGCGCAGGTCACCGACGACGCGGTCATCGTCTCCGAGGCCGACATTGCGGCGGGCCGACACTACTTCGAGCAGAAATAATAATGTTTCCCCGCATCGTCTACGAATCGTTTCGTCGCCAAGCGCGCCGCAAACTTTTGGCGGGGATTGCGATTATGCTGGGCGTCGCGGTTGCCACCGCCATGATCGCCGTCGCCACCGACATCGGCGACAAAATCAACCGGGAGCTGCGCAGCTACGGGGCCAACCTGGTTGTTACTCCGCAGGAAGACACGCTCGATGTGGAGGTCGGGGGCGTCAATCTGAAACCGCCTAGCGACGGCACGTACCTCAACGAAGCGGACCTTCCGAAAATCCGCGGGACATTTTGGCACAACAACATCGTCGGCTTCTCGCCGATGCTGCCCGTCACTGTGAAAGCCAGCTCTCGGCTCTCGGCTCTCAGCTCTCAGGATGTCACGCTGGTCGGCACTTACTTCAATAAGGCGCTCAGCTTCGGCAAACAAGACTTCAGCACCGGCGTACGGATCACGCATCCCTGGTGGAGAGTTTCGTGCGGGGATGGCAAGGAGTCTCCGAGCTGTACCTGGCCGGCGGACGATTCTGAGAATGTTCTGCTCGGCGAACGGCTGGCTGCGAAGCTCAATCAGAAAGCCGGCGACATGATCGAAGTCTCCGGGCGGCAGTTCGTCATCTCCGGCATCCTATCGACCGGCGGCGCTGAAGACGATCAGATCGTCGCGCCGCTCGCCGTCGCGCAGCAAATTATCGGCAAACCGGGCGCTGTACGCCGCGTCTACGTCAGCGCTCTGACCAAGCCGCCGGATGCGCTCGCCGTCCGTGATCCGAAGACGATGACTCCCGAAGTTTACGACCGCTGGTATTGCTCGCCTTACGTGGAATCGATTGCTTATCAACTGCAGGAAGTCATTCCGCATTCGCACGCGGAACAGATCCGCCAGGTTGCGCAAAACGAAGGCACGGTGCTGTCGCGCATCAAGGGGCTCATGCTGCTGATCACATTCGCCGCTCTTCTCGCGTCAGCGCTCGCCGTTTCTGCCGCGATGGCCACGGCCATCTATGAACGACGCGTCGAGGTCGGACTGATGAAAGCTCTCGGGGCAGGCAATCTTGCAGTGTCTGCGATTTTCTTTGCGGAGGCGCTGCTGCTGGCGCTCATCGGCGGCATTGCCGGACTTTCTGCGGGAGCGCTGCTGGCCCGCCAGATCGGGCACTCCATTTTCAACTCGCGGATTGCCATCGAGCCTGTGCTGTTCCCGGTCATCCTCGCCATCGCCGTCTTTGTGACTTTCGCAGGAAGCGCCGCCGCTATACGCCGCGCCGTGAAATTCGATCCTGTGTTCGCTTTGCGAGGTGAAGGATGACGACGAGCACCATACCCGGCGGACTTCACACTCCGAAGCAAGTTGCGGGTCGTCGCGTTCATGGGCCGCACATATCGATGTTCGGGCGCATGCTTCTACGCGCCGCTGTTCTCCGCCGCCGTCGCGCTGCCTCCGCGCTGCTGGCCGTGATCGTCGCCGCAGCGGTCGCTACCGCGATGATGAACCTTTACGTCGATGTGCAAGCCAAGCTGCGCACGGAGTTCCGGAATTATGGCGCCAATGTGGTCGTTGTCGGAAGGGACGGACAATCCCTGCCCGCCGACGCGCTGGGTAAAATCGAATCCATTCTGGGTGCAAAGACGCTGGCTGTTCCCTTTGCCTATGCGGTTGCCCGGACGAAAGACGGACAGTCTGTGGTCGTCGTCGGCACGGATTTCGCCCGCGCCCGCCAGTTGAATCACTGGTGGAAGGTGAGTCATTGGCCGGACTCGCCCAATGAGGCCCTTATCGGCATGCGCGCTGCCGGCGTCGTTCTTCCGAAAGCCAGCGCCAATCGCCAGCCTTTCGAGCTGACTTTTCAGGGCCAAGCCATTGAACTGACACCCGCCGGTATGCTCCAGACGGGCGCCGGCGAGGACAGCCGAATTTATCTCGATCAATCTGAATTTCAGAATTGGACGGGCGTCGCACCCTCCACCATCGAAGTCGCGGTGAATGGCACCGCCGTGGAGGTTGAAACATCGATTCGCCAACTCGCCCAGGTACTGCCCGCGGCTGAAATCCGTCCCGTGCGCCAGATCATGGAGGGGGAAGCGAACGTGCTGAACAAAACGCGCGCCACGCTTTATGCCTCCGCTACGCTGGTGGTTTTCACTTCCGCGCTCTGCGTGCTGGCCACGCTCATTGGATGGGTGTTCGATCGCCGCCGCGATTTCGCGATCATGAAGGCGCTGGGCGCTTCCGAACGTCTGGTCAACGGATTCTTTGCGGCCGAGGCGGCGGCTTTGGGTGTGGTCGGCGCCATTCTCGGCTTTTTCATTGGCATCGGCGTTGCGGCCTGGATTGGACGCGTCAACTTTCACGCGCCTGTCGTGCCGCGGTTCAGCGTTTTTCCGTACGTGCTTGCGGGGAGTGTTGCGGTGGCGCTTATTTCGGCTATCCTGCCGATCAAACTGTTGCGCCGCGTGCAACCGGCTATTATTTTGAGGGGAGAGTAGAGGATCGGGTGATCGGGTCATCGGGTGATCGGATCATCGAGACCTAGGGGAAGGAACGATACGGATGATTCGACTCAATAACGTTACTAAGAGTTATCCCGCCAGAGCGGAGGAGAGTAATGGCGGACTTATTAAAGCGCTGGACGATATTTCTCTCTCCATTGCGCCCGGCGAGTGGGTGGCGATGATGGGGCCGTCTGGCTCGGGTAAGAGCACGATGGTCAACCTCATTGGATGCCTCGACCGCCCTACCAGCGGCGAGATCTGGCTTGACGGACAAAATGTCGCCAGCCTCAGTGCATCGGATCTTAATCATGTTCGCGCCGAAACCATCGGCTTTGTCTTTCAGCAATTCCACATGATTCCGTATCTCACCGCGGTCGAGAACGTCATGCTCGCGCAGTACTTCCACAGCATGACGGACGAAAAGGAAGCTCTTGAAGCGCTCGATCGCGTGGGCCTAAAAGACCGCGCCGGCCACTTGCCTTCGCAGTTGTCTGGAGGCGAACAGCAGCGTGCTTGCATCGCGCGCGCCCTTATCAACGATCCTAAAATCGTGTTGGCCGACGAGCCTACCGGCAACCTTGATGCCGCTAACGAAGAGATCGTTTTGCGCCTGCTTCGTGAGCTTCACCAGCAAGGACGCACCATTGTCATGGTGACGCACGATCCGGTGGTGGCGCGGCTGGCCGACCGGCGCATCGAATTGCATCACGGCAAAATCGCCGCTCAGGAAGTCTTTTCGATGGCCGACGATGAGCAGTTCGACGAAGTGCTGGAAGAATTATTTGCCTTGGAAGAGAACGGCCAGATCGCAGAGATTGGCCGCATGGAAGTCCACGGCGCGTTGCCCGTTTCCATCGCCGTGGAAAAAATGGCGGCCATGGGACTGGTCGCGACCCGGCCGCATCCGCCCGAAGCGCACGATCACAAGCCTTTCGTGAATCCCTGTCACGACGCGCTGAAGCCTTCCGGCTTTTCGACCGGCGACGGTTCTTCGATCGTCGAACTCACTCCGCGTGGATATCAACGTGCTGCCGACATCATCCGCCGCCACCGGCTGGCCGAGCGCCTGTTTACCGATTCGCTCGCCATGGACAGCGAAACCGAAATCGAGCAACAGGCCTGCAAATTCGAGCACATACTTTCGCCTGAAGCCACTGACAAGATCTGCAGCTTTCTCAATCATCCGCTGACTTGTCCGCATGGCGCCCCGATTCCGCCGGGGCCGTGTTGCGGACGGCGTTCGGAGCCGCGGCAAACTGCTGCGGCGTTGTCCCGGCAACGTTAGTTTCGATTCGCTCCCAAGCTTCCGCAAAGAACGCGGAAGGATGGGGCACCCGCCCCCGTCCAAACCCGCACGAACACGCTACTTCTTCCCGAAGAACTTTCCAAATCCCAAGCGCACTTGCACCGTGTTCACTCCCGGATTCGGGACGGTCAGACCGGCATTTGAAATATGCAGGTAGCGGACATCCAAAGACCAGGCATGCTCACCGAAAAAGTACATCCCGAAGGCTGCGCCCGGGGTGAAGTTTATGGTCGAAGTTCCGGAGGGCACTTCATGGGTTGTGAACAGGACCCCTCCATTCAATTCGAGGAAGGGAGCGACATGTCCGCGCGTGGCGAAAATCCATTTGAAGCCGACCGGATTTACTCCGGCTCCGTATGCCGTATTGGCCGGCTGGAATATGACAAAGGCCGGCACTGCGTCCACCGCGAGCTCGAATCTTCCGTTGAGAAAGCCCGGGCCGTGTGGAGCGGTCAGGATCCAGCCATAGCGAACTCCGGCGTTCCACACGCTGGTATCCTTCGTACCGCCCGGAACCGAGTGGCCGCCGCCGGTCCACACCTGGAGTTCATGGCCGCCCTCCTCGGGGCGGTCCTGGGCGAGGGCTGGGAAAGCTGCCAGAAACACGGTGAGAAACAGCGTTGAAACGATTATTCGGGAGAGATACCCCACGCCTCTGGTGGACGGTGTCATAGGTGTCGTCAAGGTTGAGAATGAACGATACGCGAACAAAAGCTGCGACACAAATCGCCAGGCAGATTCGGAAGTAGCGCCTAGCCGGAGCCGAAAGTCGTGGTAGGCGCCGCTGTCGCACTCAGCGGCTAAAGCCGTCGGTAAAAACCGGGCGGTTATCGCAGCGGTGAACCGCTGCGCCACCCAAAATCAAGGGCAAGATCGATTTTCTCCCCGAGTTGCTAAAGTCTAGAGCCCCAATCCGCCATCCACCACGAGCACCTGTCCAGTAATGAATTGTGGAGCGGTGGCGAAGAACATCACGGCCGCGGCTATGTCCGCCGCGGTTCCGTTGCGCCGCATCGGCGTTTGCTTTGCCATTCTCTTCATGAACGCGGCCGCCGATTTTTCTCCTAACTCAATCATCCCGGGAGCGACCGCATTCACCGCAATCTCCGGCGCCAGCGCTTTCGACATCACTTTGGTCAGCATGTGTACCGCCGCCTTCGAGGAACAATAGTGCGCATGCGTCGCCCACGGTCGCTGGCCGCCCAGCGACCCCATATTAATGATGCGTCCCCGGCGCTTTTTCAAATACGGCAATGCTTCTCGAGAGACCAGAAACGGGCCACGCGTATTGGAGGCAAACATTGCATCCCATTGCGCTACCGTGAGCTTATCGAATTGGGCAGTCTCGTAATTTGCAGCGTTATTGACGAGCACATCGATTCCGCCCAACTCTCTCGCAACTTCAGTCACCATCGCGCGGACGCTCTGCTCGTCGGCGACATCGCAGCGGACTGCCAGCGCATCCACGTCATGCCGCGCGAGTTCTTCTACCACGGCCCGTGCTTCGCGCGACGATTGACGGTAGGTAATGGCCACATCCGCGCCATTTTCGGCGGCGGCCAAAGCTATGGCACGCCCCAGGCGTTTTGCTGCGCCTGTGACCAGAACTGTCTTTCCCGTAAGTGGCTGTCGCGGGGTCTTTATCCCGGCATTTGCCATCCCGGCATTCTACGCTGTCTTGGCGGAGGGCTTTCCGTGGTGGGCCGGCGGGAGGCCAGCGCTACGGCCGGAGGATGCGTTGGAAAGCCTGCACCAAAACTGCTACACTCCCTCGCATGACGCAACCTCGGGAGGTCGTCGTTTATTCCCGCAAGGGATGTCATCTCTGCGAGATCGTCAAAGAAAGCATCGTCAAGCTGCAAAAGCGTGGCGGCTTTACCTGGCGCGAAATTGACGTAGACTCCGATGCTGAAATCCGCCGCCTTTATACCGACGAAGTCCCCGTGGTGTTCATCAATGGCCGCAAAGCGTTTAAATATCGCATGGACGAGCAGGAATTCCTGCGCAAACTGAGCGCCTGATTGCGAACCGACGTTTGACTTCTTCGTTCTCCGATTTACAATCATTCCCCGATGCTTCGCGCTCAACTCTCCGCCGATCCGGCCGGACGTTTTGTCCATGATGTTGTTCTCGAAAGCTGCCGACGGAACGGCGGCAAGACAGCCCTCGTCGATACTTCCTGCGATCGGCGTTTCACTTTCTCCGAATATGGCAGCATCGTTGAATCCCTTGCCCATGGCCTCGTCTCCGCCGGGCTCGCTCCGGGAGAAGTGGTGGCGATCTTTCTTCCCAACTCCTGGGAATTTGCGGCTACCTATCACGCGGTTACGCTCGCCGGAGGCATCCCCACGCTGCTCAATCCCGCCTACCGCGAGCGCGAGATTCGCTATCAACTGGAAAACTCCGGCGCGGCATTCCTCATCTCGGACGCTCCGCTTCTCGATAACGTGAACCTCGCGGGACTCCCGGGACTGCGTCGCGTCTTCACGACCCGTCACCCTCGCGCAGGCTTCGAGGACTTCGCAAGTCTGCTGCGGCCGGCGTTGGGTACGACGTCCGCTAAATTTCCGGAAGCTGCCCGGAGCCCGCAAGAAACGATCGCGGCGCTTCCCTACTCCAGCGGCACCACCGGACTGCCCAAGGGTGTCATGCTCTCGCACTACAACCTGGTCTCGAACGTTTACCAGTTGCTTGGCAGGGATGGCACGCCGCTTAATGCCGACGACACGATGCTCTGCTTCCTGCCTCTCTACCACATCTATGGCTTAACCGTAGCCCTCACATTGTCCGTTACCCTGGGCTCCACGCTCGTCCTGATGCCGCGCTTCGACGTGCAGAAGCTGTGCGCTCTTCTGATTCAGGAAGGCGTGACCATGATGCCGGTGGTCCCGCCCGCGATGAATGCCATGTGCCAGGCGGCGGAGGCCGGCATCTTTCCGAAGAACCACAAAGTGCACTGGATCAAGTCCGGCGCCGCACCGCTCGCTGCTGAACTCGCCCGCCGCTTCACCGATCTCACCGGCATCCTGGTCCTGCAAGGATACGGTATGACGGAGGCCTCCCCTGTCACCCACGCCGGCTACCTTGCGCCACCCGAAATGTATCGCCCAGCGTCCATCGGGCAGCCGCTGGCCCTCACCGACTGCCGCGTTCTGAATCTGGATGGAAACGATGTGGCCCCCGGCGAGCAAGGTGAACTCGTCATGCGGGGGCCGCAATTCATGATGGGATACTGGAAGGAGCCGCAAGCGACGGCGGCCGTGCTGCGCGATGGGTGGTATTTCTCCGGCGACATCGTGCGCTGCGACGCCGACGGCTTTTATTATGTCGTGGACCGCAGCAAGGAGATGATCAAGTACAAGGGATTCCCGGTCGCTCCCGCCGAAATCGAATCCGTTCTACTGGAACATCCCGCCGTCCGCGACTGCGGCGTAGTGGCCAAGCCCGACCTCGCCAGCGGAGAAATACCTTGTGCGTTTGTCGTGCTTCGTGAAGGATTCACGGCCTCTGATGCAGTCGCCAAACAGCTCTGCGACTTCGTGGCCGACCGCCTTGCCCACCACAAGCAACCGCGGGAGGTTCGCTTCGTGGAGGCGGTTCCGCGAACGCCGTCGGGCAAAATTTTGAGGCGCGAACTGCGTAAAGTCCTTTCTTAAACCAGATTCATTTCCCCAATACTCAGAACTCTTCCTCTCGATACCGACAGTATCGCAAGCTTATTAGTAACGTCCTGCGATTAGCAGACGGAGTCAGGAGTTTTCACTTCCTTCAAAGTGCTAAACTCGCCTAGCATGCGGACGGACCTTCTGCCCCTTTGCGACCAGCATTACCGCACCATGGAGCCCGCGCTAGCTCCCTACAGTGCCGACCGCTCCATCGAATTCTTTCGTTGCACCGACAAGCTCTGCCATCGATGCTTCGGCGAACGCCTCGGCTACACCACCCCGCAACGCGGAGAGGCGCCTGCGGTCACTCCCAACCAACCCATCTGCGACCGTCATCGACGCCCCATGTTTATCATCAGTCTCGATCGCCAGCGCAATCACGTAACTTATGCATGCCCTGAACCCGACTGCTCCGAACGAGTATTAAGGACATAACTCGCTCCTAAGATTTCGGTTTTTCCTTGTTACTGGATTGTGATTAGTCGTGTATATTGCTCAGGAACGTGGGCTCACTGCAAAGTATTCCAAAGCCGTAAGGATGGATTCGATGTCGATTATGCCGCTGCCCGATCTTTCGCCCGATCTGCGCGCAGAGCCGGAAGGCATCCATCTTTCGGCGCTCGACTCCTACCTTGGACAGCCCGGAAGCTTGCCGGGTGTGGGCTTCTGGCCGCGTGGTGCCGCCCGCATCGTCGACTGGGTAATCCATTATTTCGTTGGCTACGGCGCGGGATTCCTGTTCAGGATCATGCTGGAGATTGTCGCCGGCATGCGGCATACCTCCGTCCGGGCTCTGCTCCGACATCAGACGTCCGGACACTTCGCCGTGTATGCTTTCGCCCTGCTGGGCTCGGTTGTTTTCGAAGCAATCTGCGAAGGGCTCCACGGAAGCACACCCGGCAAACGCGTGTTATCCATGGTCGTTCTCCAGGAGGACGGCTCACCCTGCCGGATGGGTTCGGCCTGGATCCGGTCCTTTGCCTACTTTATCGACGCGCTTTTCTTTGGACTAATCGGTTACTTCAATATGCAGAAGAACCCCCAGCGCCAGCGCCACGGCGATGAATGGGCGCACACCGTGGTGTGCCGCCGTTCCAACGTTGCGGCCGCGAACCTTCGTAGTGGTGGCCAGTTCACGGGGGCTCTCTTCCTTGCGGTCCTGGCCGATGCCATGCTTCTCATTTTTGGGCTGCTCATCAGTCTGACCAGTTAGTTGTCCCAGCGACTATTGACACAACTTAAACTGGAGTCACTCCCCAACCAGCCACGCATATTGCGCCGCCGACAACGGCACCACGCTGAGCCGTCCTTGCCTCACCAGCGGCGATTCCGCAAACGCTGCTCGCGCCTTGATTTCCGCCAGCGTCTTCGGCTTTGCGATCGCCTTCCCTGCTTTTATCTTTACCTGCGGGTTTCTGGGATCGGTCGCCTCGACCGACACTACCGTGGCTGTTCCTACTGCGCTTTTCTCGTCTCCGGTGTGGTAAATCACCAGTCGCTCTCCGGACTTCATCTCACGCAGGTGCTTCACGGCCGCTGGATTTGTCACGCCGTCCCAGATCGTCGTCTTCTCGCGCTCCAGATCGGCGAAGGAATACACAGTTGGCTCAGTTTTCAGAAGGTAGTCCATGGGCAGGTATTGTAAACACAAAACCGGATAGATGCGTGGAGTGGCGGGCTTCGCCCGCTAGACAGCCGAGGGCGGCTGTCCCTACACGAAAAAAGGCATCCCGCAACTCTGGGATGCCCTTAGATCTTTTGGACTCTTAAACCGAGTTCGCCGCTATGCGCCCGGCGGCTTCTCTTTCTTCTTGTCGTCTTCCTGCTTTTTCTGCTCGGGCGTCCGTTTCGGTTGCTGATGCGGAGGAGGTGGCGCTGGCTTTGCTTCCGCGGGCGCAGGCGCGCGTTGCGGCTGGCGCTCGGCGGCCGGAGGCGTTTGCGGACGATCACTTCTCGCCGGTGGCTTTTCCGGTGGCGGAGCTGGACGGTTCTCTGGCCTGTTGTTCGGTTGCGGCGGCACCGGACGATTTTGCTCCGCCGCAGGCGGACGATTTTGCTGAGCCGGAAACGCCGGACGCTGGTTGGGAGCTTGTTGATTAGGAGCTGGCTGATTCGACGGACGACTCGCCGGTTGATTTGCTGACGGCGGTTGATTTGTTGGCAACGATGCGGGCTGTCCTGGGCGCGCTGCATTCTCATTCTGTGGAGCGCCCGGATGGCCGGTGGTCGCCGTTGCGGGTTTGCCAGGAGGCGCCTGCTTCACCATCGGAGGCGGGGATGCGGCGCCGGTGGGGCGCATGCTTTGCAGTTCGCGCGGGGCGACGGGTTCTCCGGGATGCGCGGCCAGAGCCTGCTGCTGTTTTGCAAACGGGACCGGAGGGGGCGGCGGCGTTTTCTTGGCGATCACCTGCCGGTTCATGACTGCCGCGGGCGGCGCGGATACGCGGCCAGCGGTCGAAGCTTTCGCTCCGAGCACACTTTCACGCGTAGGAGCTACAGCTACCCTCGCATTTATCGACGCGCTGCGGAGCTGCTGCTCGTTCACTGCAACCGCCGCCCGGGCCACAGGCTGCGCTCCGGCGAAGGCACGTTGCGGGACGACCGTTACCGCGCCCCGAACGTCCCGGTTCGCATAGGTCACGTTCGTGATGGTCGTGCTCTTATTGATGATGGTGGTGTTGTAAACGTTCGTGATCACGGTAGTATTGACGACCGTGTTGCTTACATTCACGCGCGTCATATAGCCGCGGCTGACCTGGTATGGCGGTACATACACTTCACGCGGACCGAGCGGGAACCAGCCCACGTTGCCGCCGAAACCGCCTGGGCCGCCGCCAATGAAGACGACCAGCGCGGGCGCGTACACGGCGCGCACTTCTACCGGCCCAGCGATCCAGCCCCAGCGGCCGCCGACCGTGACCCAGCGTCCGTAGTGAAAGGGAGCATAACCCCAGGCGGAGTCATCGACCCAGGTGTATCCCCAGGGAGCAATCCAATCCCAATGGCCTGTGTGATACGGGGCCCAGCCGACTTCAACCTGGGTGGGAAACCAGACGTGGCCGTAGCTTGGATCGTCGCGCCAGTCGCCATTGTCGTCGAGATCTTCATAGCCGACGACATCGCGGGAGAGATATTGCGCCGAGCGCGATCCATCGTACCGATGATCGCGAGCGTAGGCCCAGTTGTCGAATTGATCGGGACCGCCAAGATCTTCAACGTCGGCATTCAGCGAGTCGGTTCCGTTGAAAGTGCCTTGTTGGCCGGCGTGCAACGTATAGGTCTGGCCGTTGCCGGTCGCCTGGCCTCCGCCATCGCGCAGTCCGATGACGGTGTAGGTGCCGTCATCGTTGGCATTCAACCGATAGCTTCCGGGCTGAGAAACGGTGAAGGCGAGATTCGGCGTATCGATCTCGAAGTCATCGTTTTGGTCGAGGCGGCGCACACGAACGTTGATCGCCCCCGACGAAAGTTGGAGTTGCACGGTATTGTCATCCAGGTTGAGGAACGAGACTCCGGTGTTTTCACTCAGACGAATCACCGCTGATCCCAACTGCAATTCGGCACGTGAGTCCTTGTCGGCCCAAAGTTTGTCTCCGGTCGTCATGGGACGGTTGGGGACGGCTTGCACCCAATCGTCTTCGCCCGCGGGTTGGAATGAAACCGAACCTTCGATGTATCCGAGCCGGGCGACGCGCGTTGGCGGATCGTTCTGATCTTGATCTTGAGCCAGAGCTTGAATGGGGAGGATGACCGTCGTCAGCAACGCGGTCAAAAGCGCGATGACCAAAAAGGCGGTCGATAAGACTATTTTTTTAAGTCGGTTTGTCATAGAAGTTATTGTCTCCAAAGTTTTTTAATCCTGACTCTGGCGGCAGCCATTGGCACTAGACACGAGGCTCCACGGATTTGTCAAGTTTTGTAACGCTAGAACTTTGATGCGGGAAGTCGGGATGGCAGCCATTTTTGGCTGCCGGTTTTTGAGTATGGGCGCGCGGAAGGGTCTAGCGCGTCCGGTGGGATTCGAGGATTTTCTAGCGCATCTCTATTTTCCAGCGCACCTCTGAGGATAGCAGATTAGCGAGGCGTCCAGGATTTGCGGGGCTTCGCCCCGAGGCACTAACTCAGCGGTTGGGCTTGAAGCTTCGTGCCGACTTCCCCGGGCACGCCCAGCAGATAGAATCAATGTTGTTTTTCTGCCGGTGGAGTATCGAGGCTTCCAAAACCGGCCCGAGTTCATCCAATCAAGATTTTGCGGAGGGATCCCTGTCCATACCCATTGAAGATTACGCGATGATCGGCGACTGCCATACAGCGGGCCTGGTCTCAAGGGAGGGTTCGATCGATTGGCTCTGTCTTCCGCACTTTGATTCGGGCGCCTGTTTTGCGGCGCTGCTCGGAAGTGCTGAACACGGGCATTGGTCGATCTCACCGGCAGAGCCGATCCGAAGTATCCGCCGCCAGTACAGGGACGGAACCTTGATTCTGGAGACTGAGTTTGAAACCGAAAGCGGATCGGCAAAGGTCATCGACTGCATGATGTCGCGCCAGGAGATGCCTGAGGTTCTGCGCGTTGTCGTCGGTACCCGAGGGCAGATCCGGATGAAGTTGGAACTGGTAATTCGATTCGATTACGGGTCTGTGGTGCCCTGGGTTCGGCGAATCGAAAACGGGATTTCCGCCATTGCCGGTCCAGACATGATCCGGCTGCGGGCGGATGTGCCGCTTCACAGCGAGAATATGAAGACCGAGGCGGAGTTCACTATTGCGGAGGGACAAAAGGTCGCGTTTGATCTGACCTGGTATCCCTCACACCAGCGTGAACCTGTGCCGGTGAACATTGAGGAGGCGATTCAGAACACGGAAAAATGGTGGCGGGAGTGGTCGGATCGCTGTGCTTATCAGGGAGAATGGCGGGACGCAGTGTTACGCTCGCTGATCACGCTAAAAGCCCTGACATTTTTGCCCTCGGGCGGGATCGTAGCAGCGCCGACAACTTCATTGCCTGAACTGTTGGGGGGCGTGCGGAATTGGGACTACCGGCTTTGCTGGGTGCGAGATGCGACCCTGACCCTGCAGGCGCTGCTCAGGGCCGGATACTTGGAAGAAGCGCGAGAGTGGCGAGAATGGCTTTTGCGCGCTGTCGCCGGCAGTCCTTCCGAACTTAACATCGTTTACGGTCTTCGCGGCGAACGCAGGCTCACGGAACTGGAACTGCCGTGGTTGCCGGGATATGAAAAATCTGTTCCCGTCCGTACCGGGAATGCCGCATACAAACAGTATCAACTCGATATCTTTGGGGAGGTGGTTAACACGCTTTTTCAGGCGCGCGAAGCCGGGCTGGGACCGCCCCAGCACGCGCGTCACGAAGTCGCATTGGCGATGCTGGAGTTTCTGGAGACGGGCTGGGAGCAGCCCGATGATGGCATCTGGGAGGTGCGTGGTCCGCGGCGGCATTTCGTCCACTCGAAGATGATGGCATGGGTCGCCGTCGATCGCCTGATCAAAATGGCGGAACTGGGCCGGTTCGCTGTAGATATCTCCCGATGGAAAAAACTTCGTGATGCCATTCATGAGCAGGTTTGCCGGCAGGGGTTCGATGCGAATATGAATTCCTTTGTGCAGTATTACGGAGGCAAACACCTCGACGCGAGCATCCTGATGATGCCGCTGGTTGGCTTTCTTCCGCCGGACGACGTACGTGTAATCGGCACGGTTAAAGCCATCGAAACCCATCTCTTGGAGAATGGTTTTGTTGCACGGTACACGCGAGATCCCGCCGTAGACGGCATGCCCCATGGAGAAGGAACGTTTCTGCCCTGCTCATTCTGGCTAGCGGACAATTACGAGTTGCAGGGCCGCCATGCAGACGCAGTGCGGATGTTCGAACGGCTGTTAGACATTCGCAACGATGTCGGTCTTCTATCGGAAGAATATGATCCGATGGCAAAACGCCAGCTGGGGAATTTTCCTCAGGCGTTTTCTCACGTTGGCTTGGTAAATACAGCCTTCAATCTGAACCAGCGATCGAACCAGCGACAGACCCAGCGACCGAGCCAGCCTGTTAGGCGCGCGAGTGAGGCCGCCGATCCGCGCTGAGTCTACCATTGAGCCGGGCGGATAACGTTCCCACACCGAGGTAATTAGTAATGCTCTCTCTGGACAGCCGAGGGCGGCTGTCCCTACGCGAGCATTGTTGTGCTAGCCTTGCTTTTCATGACACAGGTTTCTTCGCATCCGAAGCATTTTCTCTCCGACAAGGTTGAGCATTTTACCGAGTCGGTCATTCGCGAGATGACTCGGCGGGCGATGCAATATGACGCCGTCAATCTGGCGCAGGGGTTTCCGGATTTTTCCGCGCCTGCTGAAATCAAGCGCGCCGCGCAGGAAGCGATCGCCGCCGACGTGAATCAGTACGCCATCACCTGGGGGGCGAAGAGCTTGCGGAACGCGATTGCGCGGCAGATGCAGGTGTGGCAGGGAATCGAGGTCGATCCGGAAAGAGAAGTTGTAGTGTGCTGCGGATCGACCGAAGCGATGATCGCCACGCTGCTGGCAGTGTGCAACAAGGGCGACGAGGTCGTGGTCTTCGAGCCGTTTTATGAGAACTATGGGCCGGATTCGATTCTTAGCGGGGCCAAGCCGCGGTTTGTCAGTCTGCGGCCGCCGAAAGGGACGGGGGGCGAGTGGACGTTCGATGAACAGGAATTACGCGAGGCGTTTCAGCACAAGACGGGACAGGCGGAATCCAAAACCAAGGCCATCATCGTTAATACGCCCAATAACCCGACTGGCAAGGTATTCAGCCGGAAGGAACTGGAGTTGATCCGCGATCTGTGCGTCGAATACAACGTGCTGGCCATCACCGACGAAATCTACGAGCACATTCTCTATGACGGATCCGAACATATTTCGATCGCGCGGCTGGACGGCATGCGCGAACGGACCATCACGATTAACGGCCTTTCGAAGAGCTACAGTGTTACGGGATGGCGCGTGGGCTGGGCGGTTGCGCCTCCGGCGATCACGAACGCGATCCGCAAAGTGCATGACTTTTTGACCGTGGGCGCGCCCGCGCCTTTGCAGGAAGCGGGAGCGGCGGCGCTGAGCCTGCCTGCCAGCTATTATCGCGAACTGGCCGACCGGTACCGCACGCGGCGCGACCATCTGATTCCCGCGCTGGAGAAAGCCGGGTTCCTTTGTTATCGTCCGCGGGGAGCGTACTACGTGATGACCGACATCAGCGCGTTCGGATTCGCGAACGATGTGGAATTTGCAGCTCACCTTGTAAAGGATATCGGGATCGCATGCGTGCCGGGATCGAGTTTCTACAAGCATCCGAAGGACGGATCCCAACAGGTACGTTTCGCCTTCTGCAAGAAGCCTGAGACACTGGATGAGGCAGCGCGACGGTTGGAAAAGCTGCGGACGCGTCTGTAGGGAATTGTGGTGGCCATCTCAGCACTAACAGCAGATAAAAGTAGCGGCGCATCCACAGCTATCTGCGCTATACTTCGCCTCAACGCTGCAACATTTCCGGAAAGCGAGTGTCGATGTCCATGCCGGTGAGAAACGTGGAAGAGGTATCTGCGCAGGTTCCTGCTGAAGATTTTCAGGCGCTGGAAGAGAAAGTTTATCGCACCATTGAGTTGTACAAGGCGGCCAAAGAAGAGCGGACCACGGCCGAGCGCGATGCGAAGCGGCTGCGGGAGCAACTCGAGGAGCGCGAGGAAGAAAATGAAGCCATGCGCCGCGAACTGGTGCAACTGCGCAAGGACCGCGAGGACATCCGCGGCCGGGTGGAGAAAATGTTGAGCCAGATGGAAGCGCTGACACGGGAACAGGCGGCTAGCTGAACGGCAGCGCAGTTCCGTCCAACAGCGATCTGGCCATAGTAATTTGCCGAGGAGCAACATGGCGACAGCGACCAAACAACCTCCGACCGATGCGTTGAGCAACGCGAATGGCAGCGTGCGCGTCGAAATCTTCGACCAGGTTTATAATTTGCGCGGCTCGGACGCGGACTACATCATCAAGCTGGCCGAGTACGTCGATGGCAAGATGCGCGCGGTCTCGGAACAGACGGCGACGGTCGATTCGGTGCGGCTGGCAGTGCTCGCGGCGCTGAATATCGCGGATGAGTATCATCTGCTGCGGCAGCGACTGGAGACGCCTTCTCCGGAAGCGCAGCAGCGGGCCAGCAAACTGGCAAGCGCGCTGGACGAAGTATTGCAGGATACGCGGCGCGCGGGCTGAAGCCCAGACCCTGAAGGGGCTTCTCATTCCGATCAAATTACGGTATCGCTGAAGCGATACCCCGATACGAAACTCAGATGCGAAACGCAAGTTCGTTCCCTTGCCCGTTGAATCGGTCGTAACCTCTGGTTCATTTCCGAGATTCGGGCGGAACGTAACCCCTAGCAAACCTTCTGCCAACTATTTTGCATTTTCCTCTTGCGAATCTGTTCGCGGTTTCCTAGCATCCTAGGTGAAAGCCGACCTGCCAAGTTGGTGTTGGTGGTAACCGATTTTTGAACCAATGCCGAATGAACGGGGACTCGACTCGCAAAAAGATCCTGTGTGCTACGTTCCGCCATGCGGAAAAGCCTAATGGGTCGCGGCGGGTTCCCACCGTCTGAGACGGGTTCATTCTCGGCCCACCACACGGCCCAGTGGGTCGGCTTGTTTATTTCAGGTCTCAGGTGACAGGTCGCAGTTGGCAGGAAAAGCTGGCACGACTTTGCTTTCCTGTCACCGGCCACCCGTCACCTGAGACTTTATCTTTTCTGCTAGCATCCAAACTAACGTGTTCCCCAGACTTTTTCATATTGGCAGTTTCTACCTGCCCACCTACGGTGTCCTGGTTGCGACGGGCGTGCTCATCGGGATTTGGATCACTGTCCGCAATGCCGAGAAGCAGGGTATCAACGGTGACGATGCCTGGAACCTCTGCATCCTCGTCGTGCTTGCCGGAATCATCGGGGCGAAAGTTCTTTACATCATCAACGATTGGACGTATTACACGCACAACTGGCGCGAGATCTTCAGCCTGAACACGCTGCAGGCGGGAGGAGTATTTTCCGGTGGTCTGATTGCCGCCCTCATCGCGGGAATCTGGTACATGCGACGCCATCACATGCCGGCACTGCGCACCATGGACGGCATCGCTCCCGGATTGGCGTTTGGCCACGTCCTCGGACGCTTCGGTTGTTTTTCGGCCGGTTGCTGTTACGGCAAGCCGACTAATCACTTCTGGGGTGTCATCTTCACTAATCCTCTGGCGCATGAGGTGAGTGGAACTCCGCTCGGCGTCAGGATCGAGCCGACGCAACTGATCGAGGCGGCAGCCGAGTTTTTCAACTTTCTGCTGCTGATGTGGTTATTCAAGCGCAAGAAGTTTGATGGACAGATATGGGCCACGTTCATGATCCTGTATGGAATCGAGCGTTACTTCATCGAGTTTCTGCGCGACGATCCGGGACGCGGCGAAGTCTTCGGCGGGCTGATGACGGGGACGCAGTTGATTGCGATTTTGCTGGTCGTCGGCGGGGGGTTGATCTGGTGGCTGAGGGGCAGCAGTCAGCCTGCAGCACTCAGCCCTCAGAAGTCGAGCTCCGCGCATTAAGCAGGCCAACTCGGTGTGATTTTCGGTGGCGCAGCGGTTCATCGCTGCGATAAGAAGCTTGTTTCGAGATTCGGCTTTAGCCGCTGCGGTTTCCCCAGCCGGTTGCGCCACTCAACCCCACAGATTCGGCTTGCTTGGCTGTATGCTGAGTGGTGAATGCCCTCCTTTCCCCTTACGTTAACCGCTTCCCTCGAATCCGCAGGACAGCGCCTGGACCAATATCTGGCAACGCAACTGTCTGAAGTCAATCAGACAGAGGTCAGCCGCGCCCGCGCGCAGCAACTCATTGCCAAGGGCGAAGTGTTGGTAAACAAGACGCCGGCGAAGGCCTCGCTGCGGCTGAAAGGTGAAGAGCAGATCACTATCGCCGGGCCGCCGCACGCTTCTCCACTGCGGGCCATTGCGGAAGAGATTGCGCTCGACATTGTTTATGAGGACGACGACCTGGCGATCGTCAACAAGCCTGCGGGCATGATGGTGCATGCGGGCGCAGGCGCGACCGACGATGCGCGCAACCGCGGAACTCTGGTCAATGCGCTGCTGCATCACTTCAAAAAGCTTTCCGCCGTCGGCGGCGAACTGCGGCCGGGAATTGTGCATCGCCTGGATCGGGCGACCAGCGGACTGATGGTGGTGGCCAAGAACGATGAATCGCATCACCGCCTAGCGAAGCAGTTCAGCGGGCGCGAGGTGCACAAGACTTACATTGCGCTGGTCCATGGCTGGCCGAAGCAGGATCGCGGCACGATTCAAAGCGCCATCAGCCGCCACTCGCAAAAACGCACGCGTATGACGACACGCGGCTTTGGCGGCCGCGAGGCGGTGACGCATTACGTGGTGCGACGAAAGATCGATTCGCCTTACGGCAAGTTTGCGCTCGTCGAACTCAAGATCGAGACCGGACGCACGCACCAGATTCGCGTGCATATGTCGTCGCTGGGACATCCGGTGGTGGGCGACGCGCTCTACGGAGCGCCCGGCGAATTGCGGTCGCAGTCGAACAAACGGCGAGCGGCAGGCATGCCCGCGACGCTGGCGCTGGATCGAAATTTTCTACATTCGGCGACGCTTGAGTTGACGCATCCGCGGACCAAGGAAGCCCTCAAATTTTCACGGCCGTTACCGGCGGAACTTGAGACCTTGCTCGGTAGCCTGGAGAATGCGCGGCAGGAAGGTCCTTGGCGGGAACCTGCGTCCGGCAAAACCGACGTGTAGAGAATCTAGACAAGAGCGGGCGCTGGGCTGCGGGCTATAATAAAGGAAAGCAAACCCGAGTAATCGTCCTGATGAAATTGCGCGTTTTTCTACTTCTCATTGCATCTTGTTTACTGGCTGGCTCGCTGATCGGCCAGACAACGCCCGCTGCTTCCACGCCGCCGGCGGCGCAGAATTCGTCCGTGAAAACAAATGCTCCGCCTGACGGCAAGACCCAGGCTCCGGCGCCGACCGCGAAGCCGGAGAATCCGGCTCAGTCCGATTCCCCCGCCAACGATGATTCCCTCGCCACACTCAAGGCGACGGTCAACGAAGTTCGCGTGGTGTTCACCGTGACCGACCGGCACGGCCACTACATTAAGGATCTGAAGAGCAATGACTTCCGAGTGATCGACGATCAAAAGCCGGCCGAACTGCGCAGTTTCCGCAGCGAGACCGATCTGCCTCTGCAGGTGGGATTACTGGTGGATGCGAGCAATTCGGTGCGCGACCGGTTCAAGTTCGAGCAAGACGCCGCCATCGAGTTCTTGAACTCGATCATCCGGCCGGGCTACGACAAGGCGTTCGTGGTCGGCTTCGACGCCACTCCGGAAGTTACCCAGGATTTCACCGATAGCACCGAGCATCTTTCCGCCGGCGTGCGCATGTTGCGGTCGGGCGGCGGCACCGCGATGTATGACGCGATTTACTATGCCTGCCGGGACAAGATCATGAAGCAGGAACAGACGAAACCGGTACGCAACGCGATCATTCTGCTCAGCGACGGCGAAGACAACTTGAGCCACGTCACCCGCGAGGAAGCGATTGAAATGGCGCAGCGCGCGGACGTAATCGTCTACAGCATCAGCACCAATATCAGCGGCATGAAGGGCAATGGCGACAAGGTGCTGGAACGCATCGCCGATGCGACCGGCGGGCGGGCGTTTTTTCCCTTTCAGATGCGCGAAATGTCGGACGCCTTTGTCTCGATACAAGAGGAGTTGCGCAGCCAGTACGCAGTGGCCTACAAACCGGCGAATTTTGTTGCGGATGGACGCTATCGCACGATTCAAGTCGTGGCGCAGGAGAAGGGCTTGAAGGTGCGCACTCGCAAGGGATACTACGCTCCCAAGCAGTAAACACCAGTTCTCAGTTCTCGGTCCTCAATTCTCAGTTGTCTTTAGTGCTGATCGTCATGCCTGGATACTCTGGAACTCCGCTGGCGAAAAAGTTGGGTATCAAGGACGGCTTCCGTCTTGCCTTGCTGCATGTGCCTGACGATGTCCGAAGCAGCCTCAGCAGTGCTTTCGACAAATGCCGGATCCAAGGCAACAGCATCAAGGCCAGCAAGAATCAGAATAAAGATCTCGATTTCATTTTCTTCTTTGCCAAATCGCGCGCCGGGCTGGATCTTGAATTGTTGGCGGCCGCGAAGGCGCTGGCCCCCGCGGGCATGCTCTGGATCTCTTGGCCGAAAAAGAGTTCGGGCGTCGCCACCGACCTCACAGGAGATGTGGTTCGCCAGAGCGGATTGGATGCGGGGCTGGTCGACATCAAGGTCTGCGCGGTCACCGACGTCTGGTCGGGACTAAAGTTCGTAATCCCGGTCAAGGATCGCCCCAAAGGGAAGGGGCGAATCGTCTAAGATCGCCTCACCAATCCCGGACCGCCTGATGCATTTGGTGGAGGAACACGCTTCTCGCCCAGTCCGGCCCTAATTCGCGGGCGACAGCAGAGTATCCGCATCTACGAAGGCGGTGAATGCCGCACCCTGCTTGATTTCCGCGTTTTTGCCATGCACGAACACACCCACGGGAACAACCGGGACAAACATGAGGCCGATCGCCTTCCCTACTTTGTCCTGTCCCTCCTTTGCGGCGGTGCCGCGGAGTTTGATCACAACGCTGCCGGCCTGGAGCGAGTCTATTTGACAAAACACTTCGCCTGGAGCGCCTCCCATTCCCGTCTTGTCGACTTCGGTGACGATTGCAAGCGCAGGTGTCCCCTTCTTGACCACAACCGTGTCCCCGACCTTTAGATCCTCAGACACCGTCAAGGGAATTTTGTCACCCACGTCGGTTGTCTTGGAATTTACATCGGAATCGAACACCAAAGGTACCGGCGTGCCCCGTGCCAGCAAGAGTTTCTGGGGCGCGGAAGACGCTGGGGCCGACTTCAGATAGGTATTCGGAGCTGCGACCGCCGGTTGTGCCACAGGCGCGGCGGCGGGCACCCCGTTCAGCGTATAGACCGCAGTAGCGACCCGACTGCGCCCTCCGTACGGCGAGATAGCGATGGCTTGCAGGGTGGTCGTCGAAGCGATGGTGATCGGACCGACGTATTGAATTGACGCCGCAGTCGGCGTCCATCCGTCCGTCGTGTAGTAAATCACCGCGCCGCGGGTCGAATCTCTTAATTTCAACGTCACTGCCGAGGAATACTTGCCGGGCTTAACGGAGAACTTCGGTTTGGCGGCGTAACAGCGATAACACTGCGGCGTGTTCCGCGCTGCCTGCATTGCGTTTTGCATCATCATCTGATTCGCCTGCTGGGACGCTTGCATCATCTGGTCGTTCGCCTGCTGGGCCGCTTGCTGCGCGGCCTGTGTCGCCATCTGGGAAGCTTGCTGCGCCGCCTGCATGCCGGGATCCTGAGCCAGCGCATAGGAAACCGCCAGTGCCAACGTCAATAGCGCGAGATAGGTTCGCATAAATTTCTCCTCTATTGAGTTAGACGGGCGTGTCCAGACCTGGGGGCCACGATCTCGTAAAGAATTGTATATGTTGGCCCTGCGCAACTTGAATTCTGAAGGCGGGTTTGCATTCAGTAGACGCGGCTCCCAGGCGGCAAGGGGGCCGGCGGGCGCTAATAGAGGTCATTGATCGAGGTCGTTGATCGAGGTCATTGATCGAGGTCATTGATCGAGGTCGTTGATCGAGAGGAGAACGAATATGAAACGCATGATAGCGGGGGTTTTGCTGATGGTCGGACTCGGTGCGGGAACCATGTTTGCCGAGGATGGCTGGCGGGATCGGCGCGACATTCGGCGGGATGAGGCGAGGATTGCGCATGACCGCAGGGAATTCCGGCGGGACCTCTACCACGGAAAGTATGCCGCGGCGAGGCACGAACGAAGAGATTTGCGGCGTGAGTATCGCGACCTGAACCGCGATCGCCGCGACTGGCGCTAACAAGGCTGGCTAACATCCACGCATCGTTCATTGGGATGAGATCTCAGAAGAGATGTCGGAGGAGATCTCGGAGGAGATGATAGTGCGGATCAGAACCAGGCTGCTGGTGTCGGCGACGGTGGGAATCATGCTGAATTTACCGGCCACCGGCCAGACTCCGGTGTCGCGGGCGGAGCGGGAATTATTCGCGTCGGTGAACCAGGCGCGCCGGGAGCGGAAACTGCCTCCGCTGCGGTGGGATAATGCGCTTGCGGCAGCGGCACGGCGTCACGCGGAAGTGATGGCCCAGCGCGGATCGGCGCAACATGGATTTGTCGGCGAGCCAAGCCTGACGACACGGGTCAAACAAGCCGGCGGGCATTTCAGCTGGCTCTCGGAAAACGTGACCGAGGGGCCGACCGCGACGTTCATCCACTCGCAATTCATGAACTCGCCGTCCCATCGCGCGAACTTTCTGGATCGGGACATGGATTCCATCGGAGTTGGTGTGGTCGAGCGCGGCGGCAGGTTATTCGCCGTCGAGGATCTTTCGCAAGCGCGGTGAATTCAGGTGTTAGGTCTTAGGTCGCAGGTCTTAGGAAAAGCACAGACCGACTGCTCTGCTTCGTCCAAGCTAAAAACAGGCCGCGCTAGTCCTCGTGGCGGGGTGTGGCGTAGTACCCGCTGCGGGCCTGGATTTTGTAGTCCCCGGCCTTGGGCTTGATCTCGATTTTGCGGAAAGAGCCATCGCGGGCGGTGTTGATGGGCACATAACCGGCATTGTATTGGCTGCGGAGTTCCTGGGAAATCTGGTCGAAGGCCTGGCGAAGTTTTTCGATCTTGTTGCCGACTTCAATCACGCGGCCGCCCGTTTCCTGGGTGAGCTTTTTCATCTCGGCGTCGCCGGTATAGCCGCCGAATCCGTAGAATCCGCGGTCGGCAATGAGCAGCACATAGCAGATGGCATCCGCTTTCTGGGCAGCTTCGATGGCGTCTTTGATCTTCAGGCGGCTGCCTTCGTCTTCTCCGTCGGTGAGCAGCACCATCGCCTTGCGACCGACTTCGTGGGCAAACTCGTCGTGCGAGGCTAGATAAACGGCATCATAGAGAGCGGTGCCGCGTTGGCCGCTGGCGGAGCATGGAATCGGGCCTTGCGGGCCAATCGGGCCTCCCGAACAACCGACTCCGCCGGTGTTGATTTTGGCCTGATTGAGCGCACGCCTGAGCCGGCTGATGGAGTTGGTGAAATCCTGCAGCAGGGTAATATCCACGTCGAAGCTGATGACGAAGGCCTCATCTTTGGGGCGCAGCGTGTTCTCGAGGAACGATGCTCCAACTTCCTTCTCCATCTCGAGGACGCGCATCTGGCTGCCGCTGGAATCGATGAGGATGCCGAGGGTCAGCGGCAGATCGGACTCGGACTTGAAATACTTGATGGTCTGGAGTTTGCCGTCCTCGAACAGGTCAAAGTTATCCTTGTTAAGATTGGGGATCAGCGCGCCATGCTTGTCTTTAACGTTGAAGAACAGCTGGACGACTTCGACGTTGACCTTCAAAGTTTCAAGGGACTGGTCCTGCGCCCGATCGTCGGAACTGGGAGTGCGAGGGTAATCGGAATTGTTGGTCGGGCCGGTCGAAGAGGCCGGCGGGGGCAACGGCGGCGGCGGAATCGGGGCATTCTGCGCAGTTGCGGCAACGGACAGGATCGTAACGGAAGCGAATAGGGTGGACGCGAACAATATCGCGAACAATGCCGCGGCCAGGCATGGTTTGCAAGCTATTTTAGGCATTAGAGTTTTTATCCCGGGACTTTGCTAGTCTATCCTGTAAGGGCCTGTAACGGTTAGATGCGCCCAAGTGGCGGGCTTCGGCATCTCAAACAGTGAAAAAGTGGTTCAACAGATAGACTGAAGGGGAAAGACAGAGGAATACGGGATGGCCAAGAAGATCAACGTGGCGCTGATTCTGGGGTTGAGCTTGTCCCTGGCCAGCACCTTGATGGCACAGCAAAAGCCCGACGATATCCCGGACGCGCCATCCGCCACGCGTCCAATACCGCCGCCGGAACCGCCCAGCCCGCGGCAAGAAGCGGAAGAGGACAACAAGCCGAATACGCCGCCCGATACATCGGATGTCACTACCGGATCCAAGGAGCTTCCGCGAACCGCTCCGGATTCGACGAACGAGAAGGCGACCCCTCCGCCTATGCCCGAAGTTAAAACGGTGCCTGCGGGCAGCGTTCCAAAAGATAGCGACACTGGACAAGATGTCGGCTATACGATCCGGGTGAATCCAACTACGGTTCTGATTCCGGTAACGGTGAAAGATAGCGAGGGACGGCTGGTGAGCGGACTGCAGCCCAAAGACTTTTCAGTGCTGGAGAGTGGAAAGCCCCAGAGGTTGACCTTTTTCAGCAGTGACCCATCTGCGCTATCGGCGGCGGTGGTCTTCGATACCGGCATGCCAGACGTGGGTTTGCATAAAGTGCAGGAGACGCTGTCGGCGTTGCAGGGAGCATTCAGCCAGTTCGATGAGGTTGGAATCTACACCTATAGCAGCACGGTGGGCCGGGTGTCGGATTTCACCACCGCAAGCAAGCAGTTGACAGCCGTTCTGAACGAAGTAAAGGGGTACACGGGCGCGAACAATGGGCCTCCGGTGACCAGCGGGCCGCTAGGGCCGCAGGGGCCGACGATCAACGGCTACCCGGTTGGCGGACCGCCCGTGACGCCGGTTTATACGCCGCCCAAGGTCGCGCGGGTGATGAATGACGCCATTCTGATGGCGGCGCGCGATCTTTCGAAACGCGGGAGGGACCACCGAAAGATTATTTTTGTCATCAGCGACGGTCGGGAACAGGGCTCGACGGCCAGCTACGCCGATACCCTCAAAGTGCTGCTGACGCAGGGCATCACGTTGTATGCGGTGGGAGTCGAAAGTGCGGCCATCCCGGTATACGACCGATTGCAGCGACTCCATATTCCGAAGACCAGGGCGTTAATGGGTTACGGCGACATTCTACCGAAATACGTTTCCGCAACCGGAGGAGAAGTCTACGACGAACTGGCGCAAGCTGACATTGAGCGCGCCTACGCCCGGGCGATCGGAGACGCGCGCAATCAGTACACGCTGGCTTACGCGCCGAAAGCGGGCATCGGAGGCTATCGCCAGATCGAAGTGCGGGTACGGCGTCCCGATGTGAAAGTGGTTGCGAAGGATGGATATTATCCTCTACCGGCTCCGCAATAGTGTGCGGAAGCCAAGCGTTTGAGCTCGGAGCGTGGGTAGTAACTCGGGTAACCTGCTCCGGGGCCTTCCGGTGTGGTATAAAACCAGCAGTATTCCGATATTGCCGTTATTCAGATTTGTGGCGAAAGGCTCGCGCCTTTTTAAGGGAGCGGTGCGAGATCTTTTCGCAGCAGTTTCCGAGGAAACCTTTTGAGTTTCATCAACTTCGCAGCGCGTGAGATCAACTGCAAGATCGTCTATTATGGCGCCGGGCTGGGCGGCAAGACGACGAACTTACAGTTCATCTTCCAGAAAACAGCGGAACAGCAGAAGGGCAAGATGATCTCGCTCGCCACCGAGACCGATCGAACCTTGTTCTTCGATTTTCTGCCGCTGGATCTGGGCACGGTTCGCGGCTTCAAAACCCGCATCCACCTCTATACGGTACCAGGACAGGTCTTTTATGACGCCAGCCGCAAGCTGATTCTGCGCGGAGTGGACGGCGTTGTGTTCGTGGCCGACTCGCAGCAGGAACGCATGGACGCCAACGTCGAAGCGCTCGATAACCTGATGTCAAACCTGAAGGAACACGGCTACGACTTCAACAAAATCCCCTACGTTCTACAACTGAACAAACGCGATCTGCCCAATGTCCTGCCGGTGGACGCTCTCTCCAAAGAACTGCGCAAGAAGAATGAGGCGGTAGTGGAGTCCGTGGCATTCCAGGGCGTAGGCGTGTTTGAGACGCTGAAGGAGATTGCGCGGCAGGTGTTGCAGGAGTTGAAGCAGGGCGGGTAGGGCAGTACCCGGTTGCCAGTACCCAGTACCCAGCTCTAACCAAAACAATCCTTGTGTAGAGAGGCGCGGCTTGCCGGGTCTGCCTTTTTTGGTGGAACGACGTGAGCAGCTCGGCATCCGCCCGTGGCCAGAGGTTTCGGTGCGCGATATTGATCATACCTATGATATGATAGTACGTACTATGGCAAACACGAACCGGCCCCTTAAGCGGCGACGCACGTTTACACTCTCCCCTGCGAGTCTGGCGTATCTGGAGCAACAGGCACGCGAGCGGCAACTGGACTCCCAATCGGCATTCCTGGACGAACTACTTCAAGAAAAGAGCCTGGAACAGCGCCGGGCTGCGCTTGAAGCCAATGTCACCGCCTACTATGACAGCCTGAGCGAGGAAGAGGTGCAGGAGCAGCGAGCTTGGGGAAAACTCGCAGAGCAGAGTCTGGTTCTTACCGATGGTGAGGTTTCCCATGTTCCGACAGACGACCAACCCGCAGCGCGGGGAAATCTGGTTCACGCAGTTGCCGACCGACCCTCCGGAAAAAGGAAAGCGCCCGGTCGTAATCGTCTCCATCAACGCGCGAAACAATCATCCGCGCGCTGACACGGTACTAGTGGTGCCGTTGAGCACGTCCGTCCACAAAGGCGAGGTCTTCACCCACTTGGTGCTCGAACCAGGACAGACCGGCTTGCGCGAACGCCAGATAGCGAGGGCCGAGGACGTTACCACCATTCGCAAGACCTCTCTCGATGCCGCGCGCGAGGGGCTGAGGACGCTCAGTTCAAATCAGATCTGCGAACTGGCGCGAAAGGTGGAATTAGCCATGGGATGCTCGCAGTAGTTGCGCTGAGGTAGCAACGGTGTGGTGCGCACGCGATCATTGCTTAGCCTACAGTTTCCAGTGCGCCAGACAGCTCCTCCCATTCCTTCATCAGCTTCCGCAGATCGCTTTTGTAGTTGGCCAATTCCTGGGTTTGTCGCTGCATCTCGTCCGCGCTAACGAAGTTCTGCAGTTCTGTTTCGCATCGAGCAATCGAGGCCTCAGTCCGGGCAATCTCTTCTTCTATCTTGTGCAGGCGGTCCTCCATCTGTTGCCGCTTGATCGGATTCAGCCGCTTGCCCTTGGGTTCGGCTGCGTCGATGAGGACCGAGCGGTCTCCGTTCGCTGGCTCCGGCGAAATTGCGGCTGAAGGCAGAACCGGCCTCGGTATTTCCACAGCAACCGCAGCCCTCCCCTGCTTGCGCCACAGATAATCTTCGTAATTTCCTGGATAAATTTCTACTTTGCCGTCGCCGATCTCGAACACCCGCGTAGCCAGCTTGTCGATGAAATAACGATCGTGCGAAACGAATACGACCGTGCCCGTGTACTTCATCAGCGCTTCGAGCAACACGTCTTTGGCGCGCAGGTCGAGATGGTTGGTAGGTTCGTCGAGCAGCAGGAAGTTGGCGGGATGCAGCAGCATTTTGAGCAGCGCGTAGCGGTTGCGCTCGCCTCCGGAAAGAACGCCGATGCGTTTGAAGACATCGTCGCCCGAAAAAAGAAAACATCCGAGCAGGCTGCGTAACTGGGTTTGCGTCGAGCCTGGCGAAAGTTCGCCGAGATCGTCGAGGATACGCGCTTCCGGATCGAGTTCTTTGTATTGGTCCTGAGCGAAATAGTCGGGCTCGACATTGTGGCCGAGTTTGTATTCGCCGCGGGTGAGCGGCTCCTGGCCGGCCAGCAGTTTAATCAGAGTGGACTTCCCTGCCCCGTTGACTCCCACCAGCGCGATTCGTTCGCCACGCTCGATCATGAAGCTGACTTTCTCGAACACTTTGTGTTCATTGTTTCCGTGCGCGCCGTAGCTCTTGGCGACATCCGCAAACTCGGCCACGATGCGCCCGCTCGATTTCGGCTGCGGGAAGGAGAAATGGACGGTCTTTTCTTCTTCCGGAATTTCGATCCGCTCCATTTTTTCGAGCTCTTTAATGCGGCTCTGGACCTGCTTGGCCTTAGTCGCCGTGTAGCGGAAACGGTTGATGAAAACTTCAAGTTGCTCGATGCGGTCGTGCTGGGTTTTATAGGCGGATTCGAGCTGCTGCTTGCGTGCGGCTTTCGCGGCCAGGTACTGGTCGTAGTTGCCGGCGTAAAAATGTATCTGCTTGTTCCAGATTTCTACGATGCGTTCGACAGTGATGTCGAGAAAGTAGCGATCGTGCGAGATGAGTACATATGCATAGGGATAGCTGGTCAGATACTCCTCAAGCCAGTTGCGGGCTTCGAGATCCAGATGGTTCGTGGGCTCGTCGAGCAGCAGCAATTTCGGCTTCTGCAGGAGAAGTTTGGCGAGGGCGATCCGCATCTGCCAGCCGCCGGAGAATTCTTCGGTCCGGCGCTTCCAGTCATCGCGGTGAAAGCCAAGACCGGTGAGCACCTGACCGACCTGCGCTTCGAGCGTGTAGCCGTCGCGGGCGACGAATTCGTGTTCGAGCTTCTGGTAACGGTCGGCGACGTCGGAATATCCCTGACTCTCATGATCGAGTTCCGACATGCTGCGAGTGAGCGCCTCCATTTCTTTTTCGATGGCATGGAGTTCGGCAAAGACGGACATGCACTCGGCGAAAATAGTGCGGCCCGTCATGGTCAGGCCGTCCTGCGGAAGGTATCCAGTGGAAATGCCCTTGGCGCGCGAAATGGAGCCGTAGTCGAGCGACTCGCTGCCACCAAGAATTTTCATGATGGTGGATTTGCCGGTGCCGTTTGCTCCAACCAGGCCGATGCGGGATTCCGGCGTAATCAGCCAGTCGGCGTTCTCGAACAAGAGCTTGTGGCCATAGCGCTTGCCGGCGCCGGAGAGTTGGATCATGGGAGTATGTTTATCGTCTCATGAAAATATGTGGCGCGGACACCGCCGTCCTCGTTGTTGACCTTCGCTCGGCTGGGCAGCCGAGAGCGCACGTCTCTAGCGAGGTTTGACACGTGTCACATCTTGTGACACAATCTTACTATGCCGAGCGTAAACATTCGCCAACTTCGCGACACCAAGCGCCTGAAAGCCTGGCTGCGAGCCGGTAAGACGGTGGAACTCCGGGAGCGAGACGAGGTCATTGCCCGCATCGTTCCAGAGGGATCGCCTGCACAGTCCGGCGATTGGCCTGATTTTGCGGCCCTGCGCAAAGAAATTTTTGGCGACCGCATATTGCCCGGCGCCGATTTGGTGATTGAAGAACGCGGTCGCTACTGAGGCCCCAGTGACGACCGTCGCGGCGATCACCTCAGTGACCATCTACGCGGACACTTCCTTTTTTGTCTCTCTCTATCTCCCCGATCGTCGTACATCCGATGTCGAGCGCCGGATCAGTTCGCGGCCTTCGTTGTGGATGACATCGCTGCATGTAGCCGAGTGCACACACGCCATCGAGCTACACGTTTTCCGTAAGGCGATTACGCGGAGCGAGGCTGACCGTGCGCTACAGCGATTTCAGGAGCATCGTTCCCAGAAATTGTGGAGGGAATCGCCGCTGCCCGAACGAGCATTTGAAGTTTGCGCGCAACTGGCTCAACGGCACGCGGCTCGGCTTGGGGTTCGAACTCTCGACACGCTGCACGTGGCTTCGGCCCTGGAGTTGAAAGTGGAGCGATTCTGGAGTTTCGACGAACGGCAAGTAAGACTGGCGCTCGCCGCTGGTTTGAAGACGGGCTGATTGCTTGCGGGGGAGAATGTCCCTCACCACACCTTGCTAGCGAGCCGCAGCCATGCGTGCCGCGCCGATGTGCTCCAGTGCGCGGTCGATCACGGTTTGGAGTTCGTGGGCGTACTTCACTTCGCGTCCCTTGGCCAGAATGACGCGGGATTTTTCTGCATCGAACCAGGTGGGATTACGGTAGTCTTCCTCGGGACGCCGCGTCTGGCGGACTTCCATCAGGAAAGCTTTGACCACATATTCCTGCACGCCGCCCGGCTGCCAGAACACGCCTTTGGAGTGAATATAGACATGAAAATGACGGGGCTCGATAATGCCGATGGCTCCCGCCTCTTCTTTGGCTTCGCGTTCGGCGGCCTGACTGTGCGAGAGGCGAGGTTCGGGAGCTCCCTTGGGGAAGGTCCACTTGTTGCCGCGGTTGGTGTGGACCAGCAGAAACTCGACGCGCGAATCCACCCGCCGGTAGCAGACGGCAGCCACTTGCAAGGGCAGCGCGAAACGAGATACCCGAGGCAATCTCATTGTCTGAAGTTTACTGGAAAGATATTTCAGGATTGTTAAATGCAGCGAAAATGGTGCATACCTTTGGTACCTGTTACTTCAGTTCCCGAAACTAAGTCCGCTTAGGGCAAACATTTTACTGGGGGCGACTTCTCGGCTGGCAATCAGCACTTGAAAGTTTTCTCCCACGCCTACTGGAGTCACTAAGTGCTTGAGCTGCAGCGCAACCTTTGCTCTTTCTTGCGGGACGCGGCACTCGTCGAAGGCGTCGGCAAACTGATTTTTCTCGCCAATGCCCATCAGAAATTGCGATTGCGTGAGCAGTTTCTCGACCTGCATACCGGAATCCGCACAGGCGGCGGCGAGCGCGGTGAAATTGACGTGGGCGGTGAGGTCCTGCTCGCCCGGGGCCTGGTAGGGGTCGGAGCTGGAGGAGTGATGGCGATACGCCATGAGCGTGCCGCGGTGGCGGCCGGCTAGTTGTTCGTTGCGGGTGTAACCGTAGTCGATGATCAGCAGCATGCCGCGTTGGATTGAGGCAACCTGCCGCACCCAATTCTGCGCGACGAGTGGCACTTCGATGCGCTCGCCTGTTTCCGGATGGACACCGTAGCGGTCGAGGAATTCCAGTTCTTCGGCGAGCGGCGGGAGCCAAATTTCTTGCAGGCGATTGTTTTTGAGTTCGATGTGGAGTTTGCCTTGGGTGCTGAGAATTTCTACGGGGAGGGCGTCAAAGAATTCGTTGGCGAAGACTATCAGGGGCATGTCAGGTGCAAGGGTGCGGCACAGGCCGGTGGGCCGTCCCTCCGGGACTTGGTCGTCTTTTGCTCCATCCCCAGCACTAAAGCGCTGGGCTAAGCTGGGTCGTTCCTCCGGAACTCTGGCTTTTTCGGTGCGTAGGTGTTCCCGAATATTATCTTGTAGTTTGTCGCGCAGCGCGGTAGACGACTCTTGCGCGGTGTAAGTAAGGGCGGCGAAGAAGTCGGGGAACTTCTTTTTCGACCAATCGAGCACATCGCGGGCGAACAAGCCGCGCCCGGGACCTAGTTCAAGGATTTCGATTTCGGGAGGGCGGTCGAGCGCCTGCCACATCTCGTCAAAGTGATGCGCCAGCAGGCGTCCGAAGACGACGTGAACGTCGCTCGAAGTGTAGAAATCACCGGCCTTGCCGAATTGTTCGGCGTTGGCGGAATAGTAACCGCCCGCAGGATCGTAGAGGCAGATCTCCATGTAGCGCGAAAACGGCATGGGGCCGCGCTCACGGATTTCGCGCTCGACATGTTGGCGCACGGCATGTTGGCGGACGAATGTTTCGCGGATGGACACTGCGCTAGCTTCCCTGGCTTCCCTCGTTTCCCTGCGCGGCAGGCGTGGAGCTGCGGCGATCCTGCGGGGTGCGGATGAACATTTCGATCAAATAGTCGTGCAGTCCGTCGTAGAGCTGGTGCTGCAGATGCCATGCGAACTGGGGATGATCGAGGTCGCGCGGGTGAATCGGAAGGACGTAGGTGTGAACGGGTATGGTCGAGTTCTTCAGGTCAATCAGGATTTCGATAACGCCATCGTTTTCGCGCGCCGAGAAAGCGAGCAGCGGATGATCGTAGAGCCGCAAGTGACCCAGAACTTTCTGCAGAGAATTGGAGTCGGCCACGCCTTCATTGTACTCAGGAACCAGTTCTCAGTTCACGCCGCCATTCGCATTGGATTGCCTTCGGCAGCCTGGAAGGCGCGACGGACCGGTGGCATGGCCAGATAAAAGATGCATACCGCGTCAATCGCGCCGGCGAACAACGAGAAAATATGCGCATGGGTGATGCCGGGGAGAACCAGCATGAGTCCAATCGCCGAAAACAGGAGCGTGAGCAGGCGTCCCCAGTTTTGCATCTGCAGAACGCCGTACCCGGCGATCATGTGCACAACCGCAAACGCGAGAATGACGATGCCGACCACATGGCCGAAACCATGCAGCAGACGTTCAATGGCGTTACCTTCGGCGGCCATGGAAGTGACTTTGGCGACCAGTCCGGTGAAGAGCAGGACGGAGAACCCGAACAACAGGCCGATTACTCCGCGTAGAATCTGGTAAAAACCAACCAGGGTAACACCAAGTGGGCGCATAAATCCTCCGGTACAAATGTGGAAGGAATATACCACAGGGGCGAGGTATCAGGTGTCAGGAAAAGCCAGCACTGCCGCGGGTTTCCTGACACCTGCACCCGAGCCCAGCCACCTGTTCTACTCGTAGCGGAGCGCCTCGATGGGGTCCAGGCGGGCGGCTTTAATGGCGGGCAGCATTCCGCTGATCACGCCCACGAATCCGAGGATCACGGTGGACGCGAACAGAGTAGCGAAATCGATGGTTAGACGGATGTCTCCTTCGGAGCCATTTTCGACAAAGGCGCTCCAGAGAGTAAGCGATCCAACCGACCAGGAGACGATGTAAGCCAGCGCCACACCGGCGAGTCCGCCGATAAGGGTGAGAACGAGGGCCTCGGCGAGAAACTGAACCAGGATGTGCCAGCCGCGGGCGCCGAGGGCTTTTTCGACGCCGATCTCGCGCGTGCGCTGGGTAACGGAGACCAGCATGATGTTCATCAGCCCCACGCCGCCGATGCCAAGCGTGAGCAGGCCGATGAAGCCGAGCAGAATCTTGATGCCGGTAGTGATCACGCGCAGGTCAAGCAGATCGGCAAACACGTCGAAAACATAAATGGCGCGCTTGTCCTTGGGATCGAACTCATGGTGAAAGGCCATCGAGCGGCGGACAGCATCCGCGACTTTCTGGTGGTCGCCTTCGTATTCCATAGCGATGGTGCTGAGGTAATAAGTGTTGGTAAGGTCGCTCATGGCGCTGAACGGGATATAGACTCTGCCGTTCATGTTCTCGTCGCTGCTCTGGATCACGCGCTTGAGCACGCCGACGACCACGTAGGAAATGCCATCGAGCCGAACTTTTTCTCCGAGGGCGTTCTGGCCTGAGAATAACTTTTTCTTGACGTCGGCTCCGAGAATCGCGACGCGGCTGTGTGTGTTCTCGTCGAGGTCGGTGAAGAAGGTACCGTATTCGATGTCCATGCGGCGCATGTGCTGATAGTAGGGATAGACTCCGCTGATCCCATAACTGCCGCTGCGTGTGCCGTAGGCCGCCGTCCCTTGTTTGGAGGCCTCAGGCGAGATCCGTTTGAGCAGAGGCACTTCGGCCTGCAGGTAATCGAGATCGTTGACCGTAAGTTTGATCTCGCTTCCGGCCTTGGTGCCGCCCGCTTGCAGGGAGGTGCGTCCGGGGAAGATGAAGACCAGGTTTGTGCCCCAGGAGCGGAAAGCGACCCAGAGTCCGCGCTCAAAACCGGAGCCGTACGCCAGCAGCAGCACAACTGTGGCGATGCCCCACGCCATCCCCAGCATGGTGAGGATGCTGCGGCGGCGGTTGTGCTTGAGCGCGTTGTAGGCTTGGCGAGCCAGTTCGAGAATCATAAATAATTCCAAAGGAGCTTGCGGAGAAGCTCCGGTTTCGTATCAGGGTATCGCTTCAGCGATACCGTACGTTCGTCAACTCCCATGCCCCTTTAGGGGCTGCGCGGCCGACCTCGCCGCAGCTCCTGAAGGCGATGTCAGGAGTTGGCGCTTGCGATATCGCTAAAGCGATATCCTGATACGAACCTCGTGCGCGCCATCGACCATTCGCTCAGCTACTCCTGGCGCAAAGCCTCCACTGGTTGCAGCAACGCCGCCTGGCGCGCTGGATAAAGCCCCGCGGCAATGCCGGCACACGCGAGCGAAAGAATTGCGATTGCTGCAGACGACGGAACGATGCGCGGCGTATCGAATCCCTCCGGTGCGGGCAAAGCTGCAAGAGTCGTAACCAGCGCCGTAGTAATGGCTAGCCCTATGCCGCCGCTCAATGCGGTCAGGAATGCGCCCTCCACAAAAAACTGCGTCAGGATGGCTCGATGAGTCGCGCCCAGCGCTTTGCGCAGACCGATCTCTCGCGTGCGCTCGGTGACCGAAACGAGCATGATGTTGATGATGCCGATGGCGCCCAAAGCAAGCGTAATCACGCCGACCACGCCGAGAAAATAGTCCATGCCGTCAAAGATTTTGCCCACGCGCTTGTTGTCTTCGATGGTGTCCCAGTCTTCGAAGGATTCGGTAAGTTTGGGATCGAAGCCGTGGCGGCGGGCAAGGATGTCGTGAACTTCCTGTTTCGCCGCCAGATTCCCGCTGGGCGTGAGCGGACGATAGTTCAGGAATGAGATAGCGTCCTCGCTATTCTGATCCTTCAACCGGAACAAATTGCGCATGGTCTCGATGGGAATAAATATCCGCGCATTGGTGCCGTTGTTGCCATCCTTCCCGACCTTGCTGAGCACCCCGATAATTTCGAAGCGAATGCCATTGAGCAGGATGGGCGAGCCCACTGCCGGGCGTCCGGGAAAGATGTTCTTCAGAAGTTCCCAGCCGACGACGGCCACACGCCGCGTTTGGGTATTGTCCTCATCGTTGAACCAGCGGCCGGGGCCGACGGGGATATTGCGGATCTGGTTATATTCGGGCGCAATGCCGAAAACCTGCCCATTGGTAGAGCCGTAATCGCTGACCGCGCGAATGTCTTCGCGGTTGAGCACTGGCGAAACATTTTTGAGCAAGCGCGCCTCGCTGCGGATGGCGAGATAATCCTCATAAGTGAAATGGTAGGTTCGGCCCGACTGCGTGCTGCCTTCCACGGCGGGAACGCGTCCGGGGAAGGTGAACATGATGTCCTGCCCAAGGTTCTTCAGTTGCCTTGCCTGCCCGCTGCGAAAGCCCTCACCCAAGCCGACCAGCAGCAGCAGCGATCCAACGCCCCAGGCAATGCCGAACATGGTCAGAAACGAGCGCAGCTTGTGTGCCCAGAGCGTGGACAATGACTGGCGAACGATTTCGACGAGCATCCGCATGGGGAAATCCAACTGAAGTAAATCGGGAGAACGCACCCGTTCTCCATGAAGATAATACGTGATAGCAATAGCGAAAGTTCCTAACAGCTTGCGGAAAAAGTGTTTCGGAGCCGCAGTCTGACCGCAGCGCTAAAGCCGATATTGAAAATAAGCCAGTTATCGCAGCGGTAAACCGCTTGCGCCACCCAAAATCAAAGGGCAACATCGAGTTTCTCCGCAGGCTAAGCGCCGCCCGCCAGTCAGAATGGCCGGACGAGGATGCACCCTCCGGTTTGTGATAAATTCAGGAGAATCCGTAACCGTGGCAGTTGAACTGCCCGAAAAGACTATGACTTACGTAAATGGAAAGGAGGCACTATCTTTGAAAAAAACTTGCCGAATGATCCTGTTAGTTGCGCTGGCGTTGATGCCGGCCGTACTGACTGGGCAAGAGAGGCCGATCGTCGTACTTCACCCGTTCACCGCGGGGGCAGACGTAGCGTGGCCATACGATATGAAGCTAATGCAAACGCAAACGATTGCGGAAGTGAAGTCTAAGATCGGCAAGCACTATGACGTCGTAGCCGACGCGCCCGACCCTGGCCCTGCGCGCGTTTACACGCTGGATGGGGAAATCGTGGAATGGCGGGCAGGCAACCGGGCCGAACGGATGCTGGTGGGCTTTGGCACCGGCCGGGAACAGGCGGAAATACATTATTGGCTCACCGATGACGCGGGCAAGAAGGTTTTCGAGCACAAGGACACTGTCAAGGCGGAGTTTTGGGGGAATGCTTATGCGGGATCCGTGGGGCAGCTATCGCATCCCTTCGCCGGAAAGATCATCCGAAGCCTCGCCGATGCCAGGCTAAAGTGATGGCAGCAGTATGCAAGAGTTGCTCTTCTTGACTGCGTAGATTCCAGCAAAACCGGCCCAAACCTCCGCAGGCCTTGATTTGCCCGCGGAAGTCTGGCCCGACGGTTCTTAAGTCTCAAATGCATCGGATCTCGGAGAGTCGGACTCTGCTGCGACCCTATTGGCAGCCTACGGCTGTTGGATCCCATGTGCCGAGCACTGCGCCGCCAGGTTGTTGGAGGCTGGGTTGATTCATCCAGCCCGGCCCATGATTAAACGATACCGGCGAATTTGTTCCCTGATAAGCAAAGTTCCAGGCGCCCCTGAAGTTGCTCGCCGATCCAGCAAAAGGCGCAGAAGCAACAACCCAATATCGCTGCCCACCGTAGACTTGAAGCGGGAGGAAGTCGGCGACGGTAAGGTCACAGCACGTTCCTGCGGCAGGCATCTTGGTTACCAGCATCGGGCCCTCCAACAGATTTCCGGGATACCCGCCCGAGTCCGCGGCGATCCAGATATAGACCGCTTTTCCTCCCGTGAGGAGCTGGATGGCAAGCTGAACTTCTGTGACATGAGCGTTGGCCGCCGGAACAAAGGCCATGGCAGGCAACTGAAAGCTATCGACGTACCAGTAGTCGGTGTTGTTGTAGAGGGCAGTTGGCGACGGCCCCAGGTTGCTGTAGATAGTTTGCCAACCCGAAGAACCAGCCTTCGGTGCCACGTGGACCGCTGATTTTTCTGCGATGTGGCCAAACCGAGGTTCCTTTCCCGTCTGGGCAAGGAGCGTCAGGTTGCAAAATGCGAAAACGCATACGAACAGCAAAGCTTTTTTCACGATTTCCTCCACATTATTCCTTGAATTTCAAATTTGTGATCATGGAACAGGGGAACCAGTCGCTCTCCTCAGCGAATCCTGCCTATTCCTATCTTCGTTTGTCGCGATCGAACTGCATCGTTTCGCCGCATTACCAGGATCAGATCCGGAAAGCGGGGTTCCGATGAGGACTTAATCGTTGGTACCGAGCACTTCGAGGGCAGGCGTTGAGAGGCCAGGGTCGATGACCTCGTAGTACTCAAAGTACTCTACCGAGCCAAAGAGTAAATAAAACGCCACCGGCAAAATATCTCCCTGGTAAACAAAGTCCCAACCACCTACGAAGTTGGCTCCTTTCCCAGACGTGGGTGTTGAAGCAACCACCCAATATTGGGTTCCACCCGTGACTGCAAGGGGTGGGTCAAAATTGGCGCTCGCAAGGGTGCAACAAGTTAGGAAGTCAGGGAAATGGGTTACTGTCACCGGGCCGGCCAGCAGGGTTCCGGGAGATCCGCCCGAGTCCGCATAGATGCTGAGATCGAACAACCTGTCTCCAGTGATGTACTGGACGGCAGCCCGAACTTCCGAGACCTGGGCGTTGGAAGTGGGAGTAAAGGGCACGCTCGTAAACTGCTGGCCGCCGTCTACGCCAAGTGGTCCCTCCACGTACCAGGTATAGTTGTCGGTGTAGAGTTCGTATTGATTTGGTCCCAGGTTGCTGGAGATTTTTTGCAAACCCGCAGGAACTGCCTGAGGCGCGACGTGGAGCTTTGACTTTTCATTGCCATGAGCAAACCGAGGAACCTGTCCCGTCTGGGCAAGGAGCGTCAGGTTGCAAAGTGCGAAGAGGTATACCAACAACAAGGCTCTTTTCACGTTTTCCTCCAGATTGTTACTTGAACTTCAAATTGTGAGTTAGGAGCCCGGCGATCTACCGCGAGTTTCGCTGACTCTCACTTTGTCGTAGCGGAACTACATCGTTCCGACTGCACTATTCGGAGAAGCGCCGAATTGTATGTCCGTAGCCGCTGAATTTCAAGCAGATTGTGCTCTGGACGGGCGTTTTCGGCGATAGGAACACATAGAACTGCCCGCAGGAAAACCGGCCCAAGCCTCCGCAGGCTTTGGCTGCTTTGTGTGTTTCTGCGGAGTCTGGGCCTGGATGGCGCGAGTGTCGGATACATCGGATCCGGTGAGCCGGAATCGGATGATGACCTATTTGTCGCCGGTTATATCGCCGGTGATGACGGTCGCATCCCACGTACCGAGCACTTGGAAGGCGCCTTCTGCTAACGTGGGTACATTACTCCATCCGGGCCCGGTATTGCCGGAAAGCGGCGGGGTCGTCCCCTGGTTAACCCAGTACCAGCCGCCGGAGAAGTTGGTTCCGGGCCCCGCAAAAGGTGTTGTAACAATCACCCAATATCGCTGAGCACCATAGACTTGAAGCGGGAGGAAGTCCGCGGTGGCGAGGCCACAGCAGGTTCCGCCTGCTGGTATCTTGGTTACCTGCACAGGTCCCCCCAGCACGGTGCCCGGAAATCCGTCCGAGTCAGAAAGGATTTGAACATACATCACCTTTGGTCCTGTGAAGTGCTCGACCGCGACCTGAACTTGCGTGACATGGGCGTCGGCAGTCGGAGTGAAGGCCATGCCCACCTGCTGGGTGAAATCGACCAACCAATAGGCGCCGATGTAGGCGTCGGTGGGCGGTCCGAGGTTGCTGAAGATCGTTTGCCAACCCGACGAACCATCCGGTGCCACGTAGACCGGCGACCTGTCCGTGTGGCCAACTCGAGATTCCGTTCCCGTCTGGGCGAGGAGCGTCAGGTTGCAAAGTGCGAAGCAGCATACCAACAGCAAAGCTTTTTTCACGATTTCCTCCACATTCTTCCTTTGAACTTCAAATTTTGATCCTTGGAATCGAGGCCCCGGTGATTCTCTTGTTGTGAATCCAGCCTGAACCTTTACCTTCGTTACTCGTTTGTACCGAGCACCTCGAAGGCGCTGGCTCGGGAGCCGGGCAACTCGATGCTGAGATCGGAAAGCCACACGGGTGGAATGTCGTCCTGGTAAACCCAATCCCAGTATCCCAAGGAGTCGGAACCCTTCCCCGTAGCAGGTGTTGAAGCAACCACCCAATATTTGGTTCCACCAGTGACCGGAAGAGGCGATTCAAACTTGGCAATGGCAAGGGTGCAGCATGTTCCGAACAGAGGGAGGTGGGTTAGCGTCACCGGGCCCGCCAGCAACGTTCCCGGATTCCCGCCCGAATCCGCATAGATGCTGACATAAAACAAGTCTCCTCCACTGCCGGTGTCCTGCAGCGCAAGCCGAACCTGTGTCACCTCGGCATTGGAATTCGGAGTAAAGGGCATGCTTATAAACTGATGTTGCGTTCCGACAACATTTGGACCAGTAACGAACCAGCCCAAGGTGGCGAAGTAGAGGTTGTACTGATTCGGCCCCAGGTTGCTGAAGATCTTTTGCATACCCGCCGGAACTGCCTGCGGCGCTACGTGGACCTTGGACTTTTCTGTGGTGCTCGCAACCTGAAGACCCTTTCCGGTTTGGGCAAGGAGCGTCAGGTTGCAGAGTGCGAAGAGGCACACTAAAAACAAAACTCTTTTCACGTTTCCTCCAGATTGTTACTTGAACTTCAAATTGTGAGGTTTGGAATCGGGGGGCCCGCGATCTACGGCGGATCTTGCCTGACTTTAACCTTCGTTTTTTGTCGTAGCGGAATAGATCGCTCCGCCGCAGCCACTAGGAGAAGCGCCGAATTGTATGTCCTTCAGCGCACACTTGCAAGCAGATTGTGCTCTGGACGGGCCTTTTCAGATGCAGTGGATATGAGACACCATGCAATGTTTTTCACACTGCTCTGCTCACCGACGGGCGCGGAGCCCGTCTAAGATGCCGATCAGGGGTAGGGCTCGCGTTTCGCAGCCCCGTTTTCCGACAAATTCAGGTGAATACACACCGAAGGAGACACTTCCATGTTTCGTGCAGCTTCACGAGGATTTCTGTTCTGTCTGTTGACGGCAGCATTGCCGGGAGCTCTATCAAAAGTGAGCCCGGCGCAATCGTTCACTCTCGATCTGCCCCTGCAAAGCCAGCAGGCCGAGGTCTCACAACGCATCGGGATCACCAACATCACCATCAAGTATCATCGGCCGCTGGTGAATGATCGCAAAGTCTGGGACGGCCTGATTCCCTACGGCAAGGTGTGGCGCGCGGGAGCAAATATCAACACGACAATCACCTTCAGCGATCCGGTCCTGATCGAAGGCAAGCCGCTCGACCAGGGAACTTACGGATTGCACATGATCCCAAACGCCGATGAATGGACAATTATTTTTTCGAAGAACTCGACCTCCTGGGGCTCTTTCACCTACGACGAAAAAGAAGATGCGCTGCGCGTGACGGTGAAGCCCAAGGCAGCTGATATGCACAACGCGCTGACCTATGACTTCGACAACCTGCAGAAGGATTCTGCGGTTGTCGAAATGGAGTGGGAAAAAGTCGCGGTCCCCTTCAAGGTCTCGGTCGATGTGCGTGGCGTCGTTGAGGCAAGCCTGAAGAAACAGCTTCGAAATCTTTCGCAGTACACCTGGATGAGCTGGGACAACGCCGCGAATTACCTGCTCACCGAAAAGGTCGATCTCGATGAAGCTCTTGTCTATGCCAACAAGTCCATCGAGAATGAAGACCGGTACGAGAGTGAAATGACGAAGTCGCAGGTCCTGAAGGCGCTCAACCGCAAGGACGAGGCCGCCGTCGCAGAAAAGAAGGCGCTGACATTCGCCGCCCCGCTGCAACTCCATCAATATGCCCGGCAGTTGCTGGGTGAGAAACGAAACGAAGAGGCCTACGTCATCTTCCGCGAAAATGCGCAGAAGCATCCCGACCAGTGGTTCGTACACACCGGTCTGGCCCGCATGTACAGCGCGCAGGCCAAGTTTGACGAGGCGACGAAGGAAATGAAACTGTCGTTGGCCGCCGCTCCCGCCGACCAGCAGGTCTACTTGGGCGGGCTGGAAAAACGGCTGGAGGCCAAGCAGGACATCAATTAGCAGGCAGGCGAAGAAGAAGAAAAGAACGTGGCCCGCTTGCCGCAGACCGTCGCTGGCGTGCTGCAAATTCGCGCAATGAGATCCACCAACGAAAGGAACCGAGCCCATGAATACGAACCGTGAACCAGCAGTGCTCAACCGCTGGAAATTCAAGGGATGGATTCTTGGCACCGCCTTGGTTTCTTTTGCCGCGGGATCGCTGATTACTGGCCATCTGACGCATGTGAACCAGGTGAGAGCGGACAACAATCGCGTCTTCGAGCTTCTCGTTTATCATACGGTGCCGGGCAAAGTGCCGGCCCTCGAGTCGATCTTTCGTGACGTCTCAAAACTACAAGACAAGCACGATCTGAATGTCGTCGGGTACTGGGTACCCGACGACAAGGATCCTGCATGGGCCAACACATTCATTTACCTCGTCGCTCATCCCAGCAGAGAAGAGGCGAAAAAGAATTGGCACGCGCTTCATGCCGATCCGGCCTTTCCGGAATATAGGGAAAAGGCCGCGCAGTTCATAGAAAAGGTGAACGAAGAGTACCGGGTGGACGAAGTGTACATGCGTCCAACGGATTTTTCGGCGATGAAGTAACGCCCGGATTTTGCAATAATCTGTCTTCACAACGCCGAGTTCGACTCCAGCAGAACGGAGAACTTCATCGCATGCGTGAGCTGCGGAATCGTGCGCTCGTTTGCTTCCTTCTGTTTGTTCCCCCGCTAGCATTTGTTCCTCAACTGGCAGGCGCTTCGCGAAACGTCTGGATCGCGACATGGGCAGCCAGTCCCGAACCGGCGGATCCTAATTCCAAAAAACCTCTGCTTCAGCTCGAAGACCAGACGGTGCGGGAGCGCGTGCGCGTATCGATCGGAGGAGCCTTGATCTGCATTCGGCTTTCTAACGAATACGGATCCGCACCCCTCCTGATTGGCTCGGCAACGGTTGCGGCCCCCGACGACGCGGCGAATATAAAGCCAGGCTCGGTTCACACGGTCACTTTCGGAGGAAGCCAGTCGGTCACGATCCCCACCGGGGCTCCGGTCTTCAGTGACCCGATCGCTTTTTCCATCACTGCCGGCGCCGAGATCAGCATAAGCCTCTATTTCCCGAAACGCGTCGCCACTCCGACGCTGCATGCGCTCGCGCTCAAGCGCACTGTGATCTCGCAACATGGCGACTACGCTCGTGCGGAAAAAATAGAAGGTGGAGCGGTGTCGAAATCGTTAATCCTGGTCACCGCTGTGCTCGTTCCCGCTTTTCCGTCTCAGCGTCTGGTGGTGGCATTTGGCGACTCGATCACCGATGGCGATGGGTCCAGCCTCGATGCGGACCGCAGTTGGCCCAGCGATCTCGCCCGCCGCCTGCAAACGATGGCCGGGGGCTCCGACGTAGCAGTGGTCAATGAGGGCATAGCCGGCAACCGCCTGCTGAGCGACGGCTATAGTGTCAGCGCCGACTTCGGTGTGAGCGCGCTAGCTCGGTTCGACCGCGATGCTCTGACGCTGCCCGGCGCAACTCACATTGTGCTTCTCGAAGGGATTAATGATATTGGTTTCCCCGGCGCAAAGCCGGGCGGGAGCTACCTTGCCGATCCGGCTGATATTCGCACTCCGGAGGACTTGATCGGCGCCTATCGCCAATTGATTTCCCGTGCTCACGCTCACGCGGTCAAGCTGATCGGCGCCACGATCACACCTTTTGAAGGGGTCGATCTTCCCGGCTATTACTCGGAATCCAAAGAGACGGTTCGGCAGACGGTCAACAAATGGATCAGGACCAGCGGATCGTTCGACGGCGTGATCGATTTCGATGCGGTTTTGCGCGATCCCGATCATCCCACCCGACTGTCGCCACGCTTTGCGGCGCCAGACCATCTCCATCCTAATGACGCTGGCTATCAGGCGATGGCCGACGCAATCGATCCCGCTCTGTTCAAATAGGGGACAACCCAGTCTGGATAAGTGGAAGAAATGACTTAAGTCCCGGAGGGACGACGCAGTTCTCGCGCACAATCTTTTGGGTGGCCCAGTGCCTCCGGATACTCAAACACTCCCCGTCCCGACTTGCGTCCCAGCCTTCCGGCCTTCACATACTGCACCAGCAGCGGACAAGGCCGGAACTTTTCCCCGAGAGATTTGTGCAGGTATTCGAGAATGTGGAGACGAGTGTCAAGCCCGACCAGATCCACGAGTTCAAATGGTCCCATAGGATGATTGAGCCCGAACTTGAGGGCTTTGTCGATGTCAGCGGCGCTGGCAATGCCTTCCTGCAGCATGTAGAAAGCTTCGTTGCCGATCAGGGCGTTGATGCGGCTGGTGATGAAGCCGGGCGACTCTTTGATCACAACAACTTCCTTGCCCATGCGCTTGCCCACTTCGGCCACGGCGGCCAGCGTATCGTCATCGGTTTCGAGCGCGCGCACAATTTCGAGCAGCTTCATTTTGTGCACGGGATTGAAAAAGTGCATGCCGACGCATCTTTTTGCCCGATAAGTAACGCTGGCAATCTCGGTGACGCTGAGCGAAGACGTGTTCGAGGCTAGAATAGTCGTGGGACGGCAGATCTTGTCGAGCATGGTGAAGATTTCGATCTTCGATTCCATCTCCTCGGGGACGGCCTCGATCACAAGATCGGCCTGGCGGGCGGCTTCATCGACCGAACCGGCGTATTCGATCCGCGAAAACGCTGCGTCGGCGTCAGTGGCGTTGACCTTGCCGAGTGCGACGGCTTTGTCGAGATTGGCGCGGATTTCCGTCTCCGCCTTGCGCAGGGCGTTCGGGAGCAGGTCTTCGAGAATGGTGCGATAGCCGCCAAGAGCAGCGGCATGCGCGATGCCGCGTCCCATGATGCCGGCGCCGATGACGGCAACCGTTCGAACTCCACTCACTCTTTGTCCTCTTTGTTTTCTTTGCCCGCCTTCTCCAAGCGTTGAACCACGCTCTCATAGCTGGGTTCGGACTTGCGGATATATTCACCAAGGCGGGCACATTCCTCCTTGGTCATCGCCGGAATGCTGGCGCTGATGCGGCGCAGGGTAGTGGCGATGTCGTCGATGTAATTCATGTGGCGGATTAGTTCTCCAGTTGCGGGCATAATGGCTCCTTGCGTCGGCGGTGACGGGGCAAGCCCCGTCCCACATATACACAACTATTCATTGTTCAACAGGCGAGCGGATTTAGCAAAGGCAGCCGTGGAGTGTCGTGAGCGAGAATCCGCGTTTGATCTTCTGACGTCCGATCAATTTGCTCGCCCGCGGCAATACACCACTCACGCCACCCAATCTTCATTACCAATCACCGATAAAGGCTCCGGAAGCCGGTCCGAAACTTCGGCGAGCGCGGCCAGTTTCTTTGCCAACTCCGGACGCAACAACTCGCCGTCAAAACGCCAGCGCCAGTTCCCCCGTTCGAGGCTGGGCACATTCATCCGCGCATCGCTTCCCAGCCCCAGCGCATCCTGGAGCGGCACCACGCAAAGACTGGCAACGGAATTGGACGCGGCGCGAATCATCGCCCAGTGGATGCCGCCCTCCTCGCACCGGCCCAGGTATGCCTCCGCTTGCTGTCGTTCGTGCTCCGTGGCCGACGACTCCCACCAGCCGAGCAGCGTGTCGTTGTCGTGCGTGCCGGTGTATACCACTTTCTCCGTCGTGAAAGTGTGGGGCAAGTGAGTGTGCGCGCCGGTATCGCCGAATCCAAATTGCAGCACCGCCATCCCGGGAATCTTGAGCCGTTCGCGGAGCGCATGCACGTCGGCCGTGATATATCCCAGATCCTCGGCGAAAAACGGAAGCCCGCCCAAAATCTCGCGCAGTTTCACAAACAAATCATCCTTGGGACCGTCGACCCAGCGGCCATGAATCGCTGTCGATTCGCTCGCTGGAATCTCCCAGTACTGGCAAAACCCGCGAAAATGATCGAGCCGGATGTAGTCGAAATTGTGCGTAGCCCAGCGCATCCGGTCGACCCACCACGCATAGCCCTGCTCCCGCATCACGTCCCAGCGATAAAGAGGATGGCCCCAGCGCTGGCCGTCTTTGCTGAAAAAATCCGGAGGCACGCCGGCAACGACTTCGGGATCGAGTTCGGAGTTCAGATGAAACAGGTCGGGATGGGTCCAGACATCGGCGCTATCGAAATTTACAAAGATCGCAATATCGCCGACGATGCGAATCGAGCGTTGCGCGCAATAGGACCGAAGAGCCTGCCACTGTTCGTAGAAGAAAAACTGCACGGCTCGGCGGACGTCGAGATCGTCGAGCATTTGCAGATGGGCCTTCTCGAGCGCCGGCGGTTCGCGATGGGTTAGTTCGCGGGGCCAGCGGTTCCAGCTTTCCAGCTTGAAGCGAGCGCGTAAGCCATCGTAGAGAACAAAGTCATCGAGCCACCAGTGATTCTCGCGGCAGAAGTTGTCGTAACGGGACCGGGCGTTCGGGGGCGCGGAGCGCACAAAATTATGCGCCGCTTCGAACAACAGCGGCAACTTCCGATGGAATACGGCCGGATAATCCACCGGATCGGCCCCGTCGGCTAGGACGCTGAGCTGAGCGGGATCAATCCAGCCGCGATCGGCGAGGCGCTCCAGGCTGATCAGCAGCGGGTTTCCGGCAAAGGCCGATGTGGATGAATACGGAGAGTCTCCAAACCCGAGCGGCCCCAGAGGCAACACCTGCCACAGCCCCTGCCGCGCGGACGCAAGAAAATCCGCGAAGGCATATGCCGATGGACCAAAGTCGCCGATCCCGCCGCGCGAAGGCAACGAGGTGGGATGAAGCAGAATTCCGCTGGCGCGCGGGAATGACATTCAAAATCAGTTCTCAGTTCTCAGTTCTCAGTGGGTGTCTATCAGCTCGCAGCACTTACTGTGAACTGGGAACCGAGGACTGGGAGCTTTTCCCTACGACCCTTCCTGCCCAGCTTGGCGGGTCAAGTTTTTCATCTCTTGCTCATTCACCTTGAGCTGCTTCGACTTTTCCATGTCTCGTCGCAGGTTGGTAACAAAGAGGCCGAACAAATCGTTCTGCTTCTCTTCGAGCAGCGACTGGCGGATGCCGTCCTTCTTCGCGGCGAATTCCTGATCCGTCGGCGCCTGTTTTTCGAGAAGCTGAGCGACTACGCCATTGCCGCCCGCAATGATCGATCCGCTGATCTCTCCTGGCTTCAGCGCGAAGATCGCGGTCGCATTGGACATCGAGCCGATGTCCGGAACCTGCCCATCCGGCAGAACCAGATCGCTCGTTTTCACCGTTGCGCCCAGATCCTTGGCCGCTTTTTTCAAGTCATGCCCAGCCTTGGCTCGATCGGAGAGTTCCTGCGTTTTCTGCTGCAGCAGAAAACCGGACCGCTCGTTCTTGAATTCGTTTTCGACCCGCGACCGAATCTCTTCGAATGTTGGCGTAGCTGGGGGCCGTGTACCAAGCAGTTGGAAAACCACGTAACCTTGCGGCACCTGCACCATATCGGGCGGGGCCTTCTCGGTTTCGTTGAAGACGGCTTCCATCAGTTGCGGATTCGGCGCCAACCCCGGCAAGCTGTCGCGTCGGCTGAAGAAATCGGTCGTAACCGCCGCCTGAGCTTTGGCGGCCGCTGCCTTGTCGAATCCGTCTGTACGCGCCGCGCTGAGCAGAGAGTTCGCTGCCACTTCGGTGGCGTGCGCGATCTTCTCCTGCTTCACTCGCTGTTCGATCTCGCTCTTCACCTCGTCGAACGTCTTGAGATGGGCTTCCTGCTTGTCCTCCACGCGGATGATGTGGAAGCCGTAACTGCTCTTCACCAGGTCGCTGGTCTGCCCTTTACCCAACGAAAAAGCGGCCTTCTCGAACTCGGGAACCGTCCGGCCCCGGCCGATCCATCCCAGTTCGCCGCCGCTCTTGGCGCTGCCCGGATCGTCGGAATACTTTTCCGCCAGTTTCGCGAAGTCTCCGCCCGCTTTGACTTGCTTCAAGACGTCCTCTGCCTTTGCGCGCGCATCGGCGACGGCTTTCTCGTCCTCTTTCGCTCCCGGCGCAGGCATCGGAGTCTTGATCAAAATGTGGGTGACCTTGACCTGTTCGGGCACTCTAAATTCGTCGCGGTGCTGATCGTAATAGGCCTGCAGATCCTGATCGTTCACCTTCGTCGTCGCCGCGATCTTCGAGCTATCGATCACCACGTATTCGATCCGGCGCTTCTCTGGAATGGTGTTGTTGTAGGTAGGCTTGTTTCGGTCGTAATAAGCTTTTAGTTCCTCATCGGTGGGGTGCAGTTCCTTCAGGATGTCGGCCTGGGTGATCACGGCGTAATCGAATTTTACTTTTGTGTTGCGGCGGTTGAATTCCTCGCGGACCTCGGCATCCCCCACAAACGCGGCGCTGGAAACCAGGGCGCGCAACTTGCGCGTAAGGATGCCTTCCTTCATCCGCGCTTCAAACTGAGGAACGGTCAGCTCGGCGCGCTGGAGCATGCTCTCGTATTCTTCCTCGCCAACGAACTTGCCGTCGGGAAAAAACGCGCTGGAATAGGGACCGTGCTGCAACTCATCGCGCAGTTCGTCGTCGCTCACGTGCAGGCCCACGCGGTGCGCCTCGACCACCTGAACCTTCTCGCTGATCAGTTGCTCTGCCGCCTGCCCCGCCGCCAATGGCAGCAGAAATCTGACTTCCGGGCCACCGCGAGGATACTGCTGCCGAATCATGTCCCTCGCCCTTTTCTGTACCTCGGGTACAGTCACAGTTTGATCGCCCACCGTGGCCAGAATTCCGGCCGGAGACGCGCCCAGGCCGAGGCTGGAACCAGCGCCCGGAATCAGCGTGATCGCCATCGAAGCGCAAATAAAGACGAGCATTGCCCCCAGGATGATCTTCAGGGTTGGCCCTGCATTTTGAAGCTGTCGAATCATGGTTAGATAACTCCATCGATCGAGACGAGGCTTGCCCCGTCTCCCGAGAATTGCTCCACGTTGGAAGCTGGAAACTATGATTATAAACCAGCGTTGCGCTGCGACAGCGGCGACCCAACCTAGCCCAGCGCTTCAGCGCGGGGTAAAGAGGACGAAATTGATTCGAGTCTGAAGGGACGGCCCTCAACGAAGTCAGAGGGCCAAGTTCAGCCGCTAAGCAACTGGAGATTAAACCTCGTCATCCTGCGGCGATAACGAGGTTCGGGGGAGGGCCATTCGTGGCTTGCGGGCCGCAAACAAAATCGAACCCGCCGCAGTTCCACAAATTCATCTCGAATTCTATATCGGAGAATCATTCTGTCAATCAAAACAACCTGTGCAAAAAAGGGTTCTTTTTCTGCGTCAGATGCAACGAAACCCGTGCATGTTTTGTATCCGCGGGGCAGGTCTTCCGAAAATGACACGCCTGAAGAGAAAAGCGCGAAGCTCACTTGGGGTATTGGAACGAATATCCGCTCGCTTCATTCCCCGACATAAATCGCGTGTTGTATTCGAGCAGGTAGTTCAGATGCTCGGCATCTAACGGAAACGACTTCCCGGGATACGGATACGTCTCCATCGCGCGGAAGGGCAGCGGCTCAACGGTATCGCCGCGGTAGGCATAAAAATCCATATCTTTTTCATACCCATTGGCGACAAAAAAGTAGTCGCGCACCCAGCCACGCGGCAAGCCTGGCAGGTTCGCGGGATCGAAATCGAGCGCGACTTCATCGCCGGATCCGAAGACAACAAACTTATCGTCGATCGAGTCGAGCAGCGGTCGCACATCGCCGTAGCGCGTATAGGCGCCCGCAGGCCGCGTATAAGGCCCCGTGGCACTGGTTCTTTCGTAAATGTATTTCACGTTACCCGGCGGCTGGTCTTCGATCTTCAGCGGGAACCCGTGAAAATTCAGTTCGGCGCGCGCCAGCGGCACCGCCGTCAATCGCGCGGCTCGATCTTTATCATGGTCGCGGCCGCGGTCCTGGCTCGTCCGGCTGATCAAAATATCGTCCCAATAGATCTGCAGATTGGTGGTGATGCGAATGCGCCGCGTGCCCGGCGGCAGTTTGCCGGTGAGATCGGCCGTCATAGTACGCGCGCCGCCCGCCGGGAAGCCCATGTCATCGACAACCCGGACCCATTTTTCTGTCCTGCCTTTCCCAGTCGAATTCGCGTTCGAGACGAGCGCTTCGACAAAAGGCGCAAACGGCCGCAGGTGAGCTTGATCGGCAGCGTACATGCTCGTCGCCGAGTAGTATTCGATCTCGCCATGCAGCAGCAGCCACAGCGGACCGCCGCGATACGCTTCGCCGAGATCAAGCTCCAGGGAATGCGGCTCGGTGAATCCCATGAAGGGCAGCACTTTGAAATCGCCGAAATAGCGATGCGCAAGCAAATCCGGAAGCACGTTGTGCCCGTGCTCATCCCAAGCGCCGGCAGGCGGACGCGCATCATTATTATTGCTGTACACAACTTTGAACGGCGGATAAGGCGGATTGCTGGCGAAATATTCGTTGGGGTACACATCGACATCCGCAGGATGATCGACGGCCAACAGTTGTACCTGATCCAGATAAACCGACTCTTCCAGCGGCTCCATAAAACGGAAGCTGAGCTTGCCGTCTTTTTCGCGGAGCGAGCTACGGTCGAGTTTGATGGATTCAGTAGGACGGGCAATGTCGCGCTCGATTTTATTTCCACTCGCCCCGATCCAATGTCCAACCACCCCGGCGCCAAGCATGTCGCCAACCAACGCATACTCACGCCCATCCCAGGCAAAAAGCGTCGGACAAGAACTGCCGCGCCGATCAAGCTCGGTAATATTCTGCATTTTGTTGGCGGCAACTTCGATTTCGTCTTGCAGAACGCCTGTCGGCCACAGCATGCGGACGACATCGGCTTGTTTAGCCTGTCCAAGTCCAATGGTCAAATAAGGCGAGTTCTGCCCAAGATAGCCCGACGACCCATACACTTCAAACTTCTGGCGAATGCCATCGGAGAAGACTTCAACCTTCGTGCCAATGGCGCTCTTGTTGTCATTCAGCCCCTTAAGCGCAAGCCGCAGCGAGTTGTTCTTGTTGCCGCCTTCATTGCGGAGCAGTACAGCAGGCCCGTGATTTTGCGTAATCAGAAGATCGACAGCGCCATCATTGTCGCAGTCGCCAGTGATGATTGCGCGCGGCTCTTTGAGCTGAATTTTGTCGAGCCCGGTTTCGACGGTGACGTCTTTCCACCCTTCCGGGCCAAGATTGCGAAAGAGGCGGACTTCGCCCTTGCCATCTTTCGTCTCGCCAACGGCAACGAGATCAACCCAGCCGTCGTTGTCGTAGTCGATGGCGGCGACACCAAACGCGCGGACCCAATCGACTTTTGGCAATGCGACCCGTTCGAAGGTTTTGCCCCGATTGTTCCGCCAGAGAGATATGCCGGGCGGGCCCGAATGCGTGAATGCGATGTCCATCCAGCCGTCGCGGTTGAAATCAAGAACTGCGAGGCCGACAGTGGATGCGGGCATGGCCGTAGACCAAGGTTGGCGTGCGGGGAATTTTCCTTCGCGAGGGTTTTCGAGGATGGTCGGAGCACCCGGTGATCCCGTGATCGCAATATCCACGGCGCGATCATTGTTATAGTCGGTGCCAACAACGGCAACGCTGGGACCAATTGACAGGCCGATGTCTTGTGTCACATTCTTGAATTTCCCGTTGCCGTTGTTGCGCCACATGGCATCGCCCGCCACCTCGTGCACTTCGACTGCCGTAACGCCTGCTTTCCTGCCCAGCGGCATGACGGACCGAGAGCCGCCGCCCACAAACAAATCGAGATCGCCGTCGTGGTCGTAGTCAATGAACGTCAGGCCAAGGTTAAAATTCTCACTCCTGATACCGGCTGTTTCTGTCACGTCTTTGAAGGTTCCATCCCTTTCGTTGTGCAGCAGCAGCACCCGTCCGTTCAGACTGAGCGCGATATCTGCGAACCCATCATTGTCATAGTCGCCAGTCGCACAGCCGATCGCGTGAAGGGCCGGATCAAGTCCGGCTTTCGACGTAACGTCTTCGAGTTTGCCGTTGCCCAGGTTGTGATAAAGACCGAGACCTCCTTGCGGTCCGCTATCTGTGAGTAGGAGGTCAATCCGCCCGTCATTGTCGTAGTCGAGAAAGCACGCCCCGGAATCGCTGAAAGAGTTGAGATTGACGGAAGGAGAAGTCGAGGCCTGCGTTGTGATTCCGGAGCCCCGCGTCACATCCACAAACCGCACCGGAATCGCCGCGCGAACTTTCCCCACCGCCATCGGCGACTCCTCCGCCCGCGAATACTTTCCCTGCTCGCCATAAGCCAGGCTGATGGGCGCGCCCAGCTTGTTCTGCGTGATGTACTGAAATTTTTTCATCGCCTCATGCGCAGGATCGGCCTGCCCAGATTGCTGGTAGGCGCGCGCCAGTCCGAACTGCGCCGAGGCGTGCAGCGGATCGATCTTCAAGGCGTGCTCGAAGCCCGCGATCGCCTCTGGAAATTGCTTGCGCTGCGCGTAGGTCGATCCGAGGAAGTACCAGGTGTCGGCGTCGTTCGGATCGATTTCAGTCACGTGACGAAACGCGTCGACGGCGGCGCTCGCATCGGCGGAGTTCTTGTAATAGAGTCCAAGGTTGTACCAAGCGTGGGCATCTTTGGGATTTTCTTTAACGGCCTTTTCGAGCAGCGCTTTCGCTTCCTCAAGGCGCTGCAGGTTGAGCAGCGCCACTCCGCGATTGACCGTGATCGCGTCCATCGCCGGGTCATCCGCGGCCGCTGTTTCGAAGGCCTTCAGCGCCTTCTCAAAGAGTTGCTGATTCATGTAGGCGACGCCGATATTGTTGCGGCGCGCCGCTTCCTGGGGATTCGTGGTGGGGCCAGTAGCAGCCAGCATCGCGAGAAGAAAAACGCTGACAAGGGCAATGCTGAGCTTCTTGGTCATCTCGGTTTCGGAGATGATTCTATCTGAGAGCGCGGTGTGTGGTCCGCCGCACGGAAAACTCTATTGACCGCAGGATACCCTCGGACAAAGATAGTGACAAAGATAGTGACAGTCGGGAGCAACACGCAGATGGTGACCGCCAAACTTTCCGCAGTCGCCAAAACGCTGGTTTTCACTATATTCGTGCCCGGGACCGTGGCCGGCTATGTGCCCTGGCGCTTAAGGCAGAACGCGACGCCAGTTCCAGTGACCGGCCCGGAGGAATGGGCGGCGATTGCAGTCATCGCCATTGGGATTGCGATCTATCTCCACACCGCGTTCTGGGGCTTCGCTCTGCTAGGCGGAGGAACCCCGGCACCGATTGCGCCCACCAAAATCCTCGTCGTCAAAGGTCTGCATCGCTTCGTGCGCAACCCGATGTACATCGGAGTAGCGCTCGTCATCGGAGGACAAGCTTGGTTGTTCCATTCCCGGCACATCGCGATTTACATGGTCTGCATGCTGCTCGTCGCCCACTTGTTCGTCGTTTTTTATGAGGAGGCGACGCTGCACAAACAGTTCGGGGAGGAATACGATCGCTATCGCACGTCGGTGCCGCGCTGGATCCCGACGTTCAGGCTCTAGCAGCGGGTTGCGACAATTCTTCCAAGTTGAGTTGAAGAGTGCGTCTCACCCGCGCCACATTGCCGACTTCCCGCCCCTCTGCTACTTTGAATAGTTTCCTGTTCCCTGTCTGTTGATCTTGTGGAGTGAGACTAATGCCAGCCATTAAATTCCGCGGAGTAGATTTCATCGGCTTCGACAGTTTGCTGAACGACGACGAGCGCCTGGTACGCGACACCGCGCGCCAGTTCATCGAAGACAATCTCGTCCCCATCATTGAGGAATGTAACCGCGCCGGCCGCTTCCCGCGCGAACTGGTGAAGCCGATGGCCGACCTGGGATTCTTCGGCGCGTCATTGAGCGGATATGGATGCGCCGGCATGTCAAATGTGGAGTACGGCCTGGTCACGCAGGAACTCGAACGCGGAGATTCCGGCGTGCGCTCGTTCGTCAGCGTCCAATCGGCGTTGGTGATGTATCCGATTTACACCTTTGGGTCGGACGACCAGAAAAATACTTGGCTGCCCGCAATGCAGAAAGGCGAAAAGCTCGGCTGCTTCGGATTGACCGAACCCGATTTCGGATCGAATCCCGGCGGCATGCGCACGCGCGCCCGCAAAGTTGGAAAAGAATACGTATTGAACGGCGAGAAGATGTGGATCACATCGGGCACAATCGCCGATGTGGCCGTGATCTGGGCCAAGGCGGAAGACGAGGGAGACGGGAAAAGAGAGACGATACGGGGATTTCTCGTCGAAACCGATCGCCCCGGATTCAAGGCCAGCGACATTCACGGAAAGTGGTCCTTGCGCGCGTCGGTCACGTCTGGCTTGTCGCTGCAGGATGTGCATATCCCCGAGTCAAACCTGTTACCGGGATCGGACGGATTGAAGTCTCCGCTGATGTGCCTGAACCAGGCGCGCTACGGGATCGCATGGGGCGCGGTTGGCGCGGCGATGGCATGCTACGATTGCGCGCTGCAATATTCACTGTTGCGAAAGCAATTCCGCGATGAGCCCATAGCTTCGCATCAACTCGTACAGGAAAAACTTGCCTGGATGATCACCGAAATCACCAAGGCACAGCTGCTAATCCTGCAAGTCGGCCGCCTGAAAGATGCCGGAAAAGTGCAGCACCAGCACATCTCGATGGCCAAGAGAAACAACGTCTGGATGGCGCTCGAATGCGCGCGCCTGTCACGAGATATTCTCGGAGCAAACGGCGTGGCCGACGATTACCCCATCATGCGGCACCTGATGAATCTGGAATCGGTGAAGACATACGAGGGCACGCACGACATCCACACACTGATTATTGGGGCTAGCGTGACCGGGATTGACGCGTTCTGACCATTGGTCTTCCACAATCTCTGCTGCACGTGTGGTAACGGGGCTTTGCCCCGTCCTGGGCGAAGCACAGCCCCTACATAATCAGCCGTACAACTCCGTCAGCAACTCATACGCCCGCCGCATGTGCGGAATCACTATGCTGCCGCCCACCACCAGCGCCACATTGATCGCTTCCTCCTGCTCGGCGCGGGTCACGCCCAGTCGATACGACTGGATCACGTGGTAATTGATGCAGTCGTCGCAGCGCAGACAGGCGGAGGCGACCAGTCCCATCAACTCTTTGTATTTCGCGGGCAGAGCGCCTTCCAGATAAGTGTTGTGATCCAGATTGTAGAAACGTTTGACCAGGAAATTGTCGGCCTGGTCGACGTTCTCATTCAGGCGGGTGCGAGTGTCCAGAAAACGCCGGGCTATTTCACTTTTTTCGGCAACCTGACGCTCGGTGTAAAGATACGTCGGTTCTTTTCGCTCCCTGGTCGTCTGTGCAGTATTCGGATGTTGGGTGTTCATCCGTGAAGATTATCAGACACCATCAGACTAGCCTTGCTGCGCGCAGTTCGTGGCCGGAGCGCCCGCGCCACAGCACTTCCATCTCTGCTCCGAAGGGAATATATTGCCTAGTCGCATTCATATTGAGGAGGCACTGATGCAAGCTCAAATCCGTCCCGAGCCGCACACGAAGAAGTTCGGGGAGAACATTGAAAGCGATCTGGCCATGGAATTCTTGCGCGTGGTGGAGAATGCGGCCATCGAGTCGGCGCGCACCATGGGCCAGGGCGACCGTCCGCTGAGCGACCAAGTGGCTACCGAGGCCATGCGCAAAACGATGGACACAGTTCCGATGCACGGCACCATCGTGATCGGCGAGGGCGAGCGCGACGACGCTCCTATGCTGTATATCGGAGAGCAGGTCGGCGGCTTGTATCCGGATGGCCGCGAGGTTCCGAACGTCGATATCGCCGTTGATCCGCTGGAGGGCACGAACCTCTGCGCCACCGGCGCGCCGGGCGCGATTACCGTGCTGGCGGCTTCGGAAAGAGGCGGATTGCTGCATGCTCCCGACTGCTACATGGAAAAAATCGTAGTTGGACCATCGTGCAAGAACGCAATCGAATTGGACGCTCCGGTGGCTGTGAATTTAAAAAACATTGCGCGCCGGATGCAGCGCGGGGTGGACGATCTGGTGGTGGTGGTGCTTGATCGTCCGCGGCACGAGAAGCTGATCGCGGACATTCGGAAGGCGGGGGCGCGCATCAAGCTGATTGGCGACGGCGATCTCTCGGCGGGCATTGCAGCGGCGGTGATGGGCACTGGCGTACACGCGGTCATGGGATCGGGCGGCGCTCCCGAAGGCGTGATCACGGCGGCTGCGATCCGCTGCCTGAACGGATACATGCTGGGACGGCTGGTCGTGGACAAGCCCGAGTTGGAGGAACGGATTGCGAAGATGGGGATCAAAGACAAGAAGAGAATCTACGAAGCCGAGGATCTGGCTCCCGGAAAGCAGATGATCTTCGGAGCCACTGGAGTCACGGAAGGCGCGCTGCTCAAGGGTGTCCGCTTCTTTGCCGAGGGCACGCGGACTTCTTCGGTGATTCTCACCTTGCGGACGGGGCGGGTGCGGTTTATTGAGAGCATCCATTTGGACAAGGGGCCGGATGTCAAAGTGCGTTTCTCGTAGGGCGGCGTTACCGCTCCGCTTCTGTTAGGTCGCGCTGGCCGTGGTCGCGCTGCCGGAGTTCATTCTTCAGGGATGCTACAGGCTGAAATTGGGGGGTACCCCCCCCTCCCCCCTATTTTCTCGCAACGTATTGTAAAATAATAACTTAACTCCAAAATATTCAAAAGTAAGGACTTAGCGGCGGACTTTTCTTATTTCCGGCCATTTAGCATACTTTCCGTGTCGCCGTTGAGTTGTCAAAGAGCGCTTACGGATCGCTTTTTTGCGGGCTCGAATACCCGTCTCTGGAGACGGGCACACGTCTGGATTCTTCGATCCGATCGTCATTGTCGCGCTTGGCGGGTTGGATGTCTGTGATGGGGCACACAGCGGATTTGTGATGAAAAAAAGTCGCCCGGGGGCTGGCCCACCCGTTCTGCCTTAGTTTACTCTCGCGGCTGCCCCGTCCTTGTCTCTGCGTTTTTCGCAGAGACAAGGCGGGGAATTTGACTTTCGCTGCAAAACCTTCTGTGTCAGCATGGGCGCCCGACAGGAGATCAAAATCCCCGCCCTGTCGCAAAAGACGCGACAAGGGCGGGGCAACCTCGGGAAGTAAAATCAGCGGAAAGGCCGGGCCAGCCCCCGTCGGCTGTGCGGTATCCCACTTCTCGAAAAGCGCGAGAAGTGGGGCACCCCCATTTTCTATTCCGCTAGCAATTGGTTACCGCGTTACTGCTGGAGAGAAGTGTGCCACCCGCCAGGGATGCGGGATCGAAGTCAAGGAATTTCGGTAGTGTCCTAATAGTGCGTTGAGTGCGTTGATTTCTGGCCATGACATGTTGAAAACGGTGGCATGGGCTGAAAAGGTGCTTGTGCACACTCTGTGTTGGGTGCATAGTCATTGCTCCCGTGAAGAAAGAACGTAGGCCCAAGCCAGCCCTCACCATTCGTTGTCCAACTTGTGGAGCACCTCCTGGGAAAAGATGTAAGCTAGCATCGGGCAAGGGCAAGGTGCGAGCCGATTCGCATCGCGACCGAAGACTGATGGCAAGAGACTCACAGTCTTAGGAGGCTTCATGCTTAGCTCTCCGAAGTTAGATTTGAGCTGTTCAATCTGCCAAACTCCGATTCGTCTGTTCGCACCCGACACCTGCGTAGACGAGAAAGACAACACCGTTCATATTGAGTGCTACCGGAAACGCCTTGCCGAAGTGCTGATTCCCTCCAAGCCTTCGGAGTAAAACCCTCGCCTCGAAAAAGGCCACTCATGGTGACGTGGCCTTTTCCCAATTCGGAACTTGGACTGGTGACAGCCTTAGGACACTACCGGAATTTCGGGGAAGAAATGGCGGCGGGGGGTGGCGGGCTTCCCAATTTGGGAATGATGATTTGCCGGCTGCATGCGATTGATGATGAAGACAGTGGATGGGGATCGCAGCCCAGAAGGATCCCTGGTTGAGATCGCGGGATTATGAGAACGTGGCACCGTATCTCTGCGAAGCATCTGCCTGCCTACCTTGACGAAATGACGTGGCGGTTTAATAACCGGAAGAATCCGTACCTGTTCCGCGACACGATGCTTAAACTCATTCACTCTGAAAACCTTGAATATAAAGAGCTAACAGCCGCGTTACGCAAAATTGTGGTATAAAGCTCCTTCCCCATGAACTGAGGTAATCTTGTCAGACAAGAGAAGCACAGCTGAAATGGGTGGAGATGCGCTGCGCGAAGCCGGAGTCCTCGTCCTTGTCCTCGCACCGCTGTATGAATTATTCGAACACAATAAGCCGAATTGGCTAGTCTTTTTGTCGCTGCTTATTGTTGGCTTCCTTTTGCTATTCTTGGGCATCGAAGTAGAGAGGAGACGAGCGTGACCGCCCTTTTTCAATTGCTCGTTTTTGCCGTATCCGCTGCGGCCTTTGCGGAATACGTCCTCTGGAGAGATCGAAAAGAAAATCCCCCACAAACTAAGTCCGATGGCGGCCAACAGTCCATCTATTTTCCAGAGCAGACTGATGACGAGCAGCATCGTGGTGCGGCTATGTCTCGTCTCTAGTCTCATCCTAAAAACCTTTCCGCTATACGCCATTACTTAGGGAGTTGTGCGGTAAAAGCATCCATCTGGGCTATACATGGACCGAAATTCGTCAGCCTTAACACCCATTCCCCAAAATGACAGCCTCGGACGTTTTCATTAGCAAGTTTGGTCGTTATTACATCTTGAAGATAGTTGGCATCTAGGAATAACTTGACGTTGATAGGATCGTTCATGAAGTCTTTTTTCAACTGCTCTCGCCTAGCCAACATGATTTGAGTAGGGAGACCGGGAATTACATTTTCATTCTTTGCATCCTCGGCATGAAATTTAAACATTCTATCGCGTAGGAGTTGGGCTATATCCTTTTCCACCGCCCGTAATTCATCATTAGAAAACTCAGATAACATTCGTATCTTGGCCGGAGCAGAGTCACCTACGTTATGTTTCTCGTTTACGCTTTCGATTATGCGTATAAACTGGTCGCTTGTTACTGGATGCTCGGGATGCTGTTTATTGTAATCGACGAATGCATTAGTCATGTCCTCCCTAATTCCGCCACGAAGGTCATTCAATTCATGTTTATGTTCATCATCAATCCGACTTTCGATCACAAAACCGAGACCAAGCCCAAATATAGCGAGTATTGCAAATACGGCTTGCCAGAGTTTCCTTTCCGTTTCCTGTTTGACTTCTGCCGCCAAGTGGACTCCCGCCCAGCCCATAGCCAAAGGCACTCCAAAATCAACCGCAATTTTCCCAACGAACGTCCATGAGAACTCAAGCCCGTAATGTAGGCGTACAGTACCCAATACTGTGAAGAGAGCAATGAAGAGAAAGAGTCCAACATGGAAGAACCGACGACCGAGAATTCGAGCCGTCCAGAGTGCCGCGATCACGACTAGGCCGTCCAGAACATGAATGCCAATAGACACGAACACACCTCCGCATTGCGCTCCGGTGAAGATAAACGGAGAGCAACGCGGAATGGTACGCCACGTGCTCAGCTTGCGTCAAATGCATAATCCAGTTTTTCACTTTAGTTTCTTATGTTTACGTGATCTTTTGGTCGCGATGCATGGAGCGAATGTTACGCGAAACGTGACTCGTAGTTGTGGCTAAAAGGCAGGTCCTTCGCTTCGCTCAGGATGACAAATTAATTGGTTATAATATGTTTGAGATTACATTGTTACATGGTAATATTGAAATCATTCTGGAGATAGCGTCGTCATGGTAAATGCGGCTACCCAAACTGCGCTGAAGGTCGCAGATGAAGTTTGGATTGCGGCTGCTCTTCTGCATCGCGAGCATCCCGAGGCGGCGGACTTTGCGGTTGAGGAGATTGTCGAACGTGCTGATCGGGAGGGATTGCGTAAGCCTTTTCGGCGGGGGGTTTATGTTCATGTTATTCAACACTGCGTTGCGAATCGTCCGCCGAATCCGGGGCGCTACCGGATGCTTTACGAAACTGGGGCGGGGCGGCGACGGCTTTTTCGTAAGGGGGATTCCTATCATCCGGGGCGCGAGGGGGCGAAGATCACTCCTGCGATTGAAGACCTTCCGTCTGGCTGCAGCGGGCTGCTGGGGTGGTATCGCGACTGGGCCTTGTCTTTGTCTTTGTCCCAGGCCGCTACTGGCAATGCTTTGCGGGAGGATCCGCTGCTTTCTTTGCGGGGGTCGGGCAAGCACCTTTGGGCGGACGAGCATGCGGACGAGTATGTGCGGCGTCTGCGTGAGGGCTGGGAATGAGCCGCGTTTTTTGGGATACCAACCTGTTCATTTATCTGTTCGAGGATTATGGGGCGCTCTCGAAGGCGGTCTCTGAGCTTCGGTCCAAGATGCTGGATCGCGGCGATCAGCTGCTGACTTCCACACTTACTCTTGGCGAGATATTGGTGAAGCCTATTGAGCGCGGCGAGTCTGATCTCTGCGGGAAATATGAACACGCGCTTGCTTCGGCGGCTACTTTGATTGCTTTCGATGTGAAAGCGGCCAAGGTGTATGCGGGGCTGCGATCGGAAAGATCGCTTCGGGCTCCCGATGCTGTTCAGTTGGCTTGCGCCGCCAGTGTGAACGTCGATCTTTTTGTCACTAATGATGAGCGGCTTCAGGGCAGGCACGTTGAGGGCATCCAGTTCATTGTGCCGCTTCAGAGAGTGCCTCTCTGAATTTTCTTCGTTAGCTTTGATGGCGCGATCCCTGCTGGCGCCCGCCCCTCGCAGAAAGCGGGAGGAACGGGGCACCCGGTTCGATTCTTAGTCTTATTTCTCCCTGCTACAATCGCTAGCTTCATGATTCAAGGGAACTTCCTGCCCTACAGAAACGTAGTTCTAGTGTGCTGTTAGACATTAATTGTGCGGCGGACGCGAAGCAGCCCCTGAAGGGGCTTTTATTTCGCGGCTTGCGGTATCGCTGAAGCGATACCCTGATACGAAACGCGGTGCTCGGAGTCTGGTTTTGGATGATGCCCAGGTTGTCGGATTGCTGGTCCGTCGCTGCGTTTCGGGCGATGCCGCGGCTTGGGAGGAGATTGTGCAGCGCTATCACCGGCGGATTTATAACGTCTGCTACCGGTTTGCCGGGGATTCGGAGAACGCTCAAGACCTTACCCAAGAGGTCTTTATCAAGATGTATCGGACGCTGAACTCCTTCGATTCGGGCAAGGGCGCGTTCATGACCTGGGTAACTACGATCACGCGGAACCTGCTGGTCGATCATTTTCGTAAGACAAAGGGGGACCGGATCACGGATTCGCTGGATTCGGCGCCTTCCGAACGAGAAGACGCGCAGCCAATGAGCGAGCAGATCGCCGACCGGGGGGCGGCTCCGGATGCGGCGGTGCAATCGCGGGAAACTCGGGAAATGGTGCATTTGGCGTTGCAAAAGCTGTCTCCGGAGCTGCGGGAGGCAGTGATTTTGCGGGATTTGCAGGACATGGACTATCGGGAAATTGCGACGGCTTTGAGGGTTCCGGAGGGGACCGTCAAGTCAAGAATTAACCGGGGGCGAGCGGAACTTGCGCGCCTCCTACAACGTACATATAGGCAGGTGATTTGATGGCTGCGGAGATAAAACACGGAATGGAGTGCGCGGAGTTCGAAGCGCTGGTTAATGACGTCCTCGACAGCCACGCTGCGGGCAATGACGTGGGCGGGCTGAGTCCGGCTCGCTGGGAGGGGTTCGAGGCTCATCGGCGGGTGTGTGCGACTTGCGGCCCGATGTTCGGGGACGTGGAAGCTGGGCAGCGCTGGCTGCGGACGTTGGCATTGGAGCCGGTCGAGCCTCCGGTGCACATGGTCCACAACATTCTGGCGGCCACGAGCGGAGTCTTCAGCACGCGGTCGGAGGCGGTGACAGCGGCGGGTCGGGCGACTCCGTTTGGAGAAAGACTGCGGGAGCGGTGGGATTCGTTCTCGGCATCGTTCTTCAGACCGGTGGCGGCCTTTGTGCGGCAGCCGCGGTTTGTGATGTCGTTCGGGATGATCTTCTTCTCCCTCTCGCTGGGGCTGAATGTGGCGGGGGTGAAGCCGGCGGACGTGGCGAAGGTCAATCTGCGGCCGTCGGGGTTGCGGCACGCTTACAATGAGGCGCAAATCAAAGTGGTGAAGTACTACGACAATATCCGGTTCGTGTACGAGATCGAATCGAAGCTGCGGGAGCTGAAGCGGGCCAACACTCCCGCGGAGCCCGGGCCGGCGGCGGAACCGAAACAGAATCATAAGAACGACACCAGTGGGCAGCCAGATCAGAGACAGGATCGTAACTATTCCCAGGAATACAATCAGCCGGTTCTGGCCGCGCTGCGGGACGCTTCACCTGCGGCGATGGTGACGTTGACCGCAACTGGGAACAGGAGGTTTGTATGAACTGCGCCAATCATGCCGATGCGTCGGCAGTGGCCTATTGCCGCACTTGCGGAAAGGCACTGTGCGCGAACTGTACACGTCCGGTGCGGGGCGTGATCTATTGCGAGGATTGCCTGGGAGCGAAGATGGAAGGGGTGCCGGCGGGAAGTGCTGCTGGTACGTCCGCTGGCAGTGCGGGATTCGTTTCCGGCGGCTACTCTGCGACCGGCGCCTCGGCGGCCGGGGCCGGGCAGGTTCTGCGGCCACCGACTCCGCCAAGCAGCGGGCCGAACCCAACTGTGGCCGGAATTCTGGGTGTCTTCCCCGGGGTGGGCGCAGTGTACACGGGGCAATACGCCAAGGGACTGGCGCACCTGGTGATTTTTGTTTTGCTCGTCATTGGAGCGAACGCTAGCGACGATGTGCATAGCGAAGCGCTGGGCATTATCTGCGGCTTCGGGATCGCCTTCTTCATTGTCTACCAGATCATCGACGCGGTGCGCACGGCCAAGGCGATCCAGATGGCGCAACCGGTGCCGGATCCGTTCGGCCTGGCAGCAACCTTTGGGAGCGGGAGCAAGATCGAGACCAGCAACATCCCGATGGGCGCGATCATTCTAATTCTGATCGGCGTGCTCTTCCTGCTGAACACGATGGGGCTGACCGAATTCGGCCTGGGGCGTTTCTGGCCGCTCATCCTGATCGCGCTGGGCGGTTGGATGTTCGCCCGGAACTATGGTGTGGGCGGGTTGTGTTGTACAGGCTGCCAGTGTGCGCGTTGCCGCACGCGGCGGCTGATGGGCCCGGTCATGCTTTTGACCATCGGCTTCCTGTTCTTCCTGGACCACAGCGTGCACGTGGCGAGATTTCACCAGACGTGGCCGGTGATTCTGCTGGCGGCTGGCGTAGTCAAGCTGCTGCAGGGGAGCGCATCGGTGGAGGGACACATTCCGTCAATGCCGGCAGGGGCATCGGGCACAGTGCCGGGGGGAGGGCCAATTCCGCCTATGCCGCCGGTTCCACTTGCCCCGCCAGTTCCGCCAATTCCGCCAACCGGTAGTGAGGTGAACCGTGGCTAGCCCAGTAACGCCTGTGACACCGATTCCGCCGCCGCGTCCGCATCGTTCGATTGCCGGGCCGGTGGTGCTGATCCTGATGGGAGTGCTGTTCCTGCTGGGGACGATGGGTATTCTGGAAATCCATCGCGTGGGAAGGCTGTTCGCGCATTATTGGCCGGCGTTGCTGATCTTGTGGGGCGTATTGAAGCTGGTCGAATACGAACAGGCCAAGCGTTATGGGCAGCCGTCACGCGGTATCGGAGTGGGCGGCGTTTTCCTGATGTTCTTTTTGATCGTTGCCGGGTTGATTGCAACCCAGGCTTCGCGTGTGGACTGGAAGAATCTCGGGGAGCACATCCAGTTGGGGGACGATCAGGGGCTGGACGAGATTTTTGGCGGGACGACGTTCAGCTACAACGGCGAAATCAGCACTCCGCTGCCAGCTGGCAGCAGTATTTTGCGGATCAAGGACGAGCGGGGCACGATTACCGTTAACGCATCCGAAGAAAAGAAACTGAGAGTCTCGTGGCGGAAGAAGGTTCGGGCCGAAAATCAGCAGGACGCGGACAGCTATAACAAGAAGACGGATGTCACCGTTACTCCGGCCGATAAGGTGATTATGCTCGATGCCAACACGCAGGGCGCGGGCGACAAAGGCGTGACCATGGATATGGATATTTATGTGCCCGCCAATATCGAGCTGGCGATTAGCGCGAGCCGCGGCAGCGTCACGGTTGCGGGAATGTCGAACAGCGCGCAAATCGATCATCGTCGCGGCGAGGTCAACGTCAACGACCATACGGGAAGTGTCTTGCTAAATCTGGACGGCAGTGCGGCGCGGCTGCAGCATGTGAAGGGCGACGTGAGCATTCAGGGCAGGGCGAACGAAGTGGCCGTGGAAGATGTGGACGGCGCAGTGCATTTGAACGGCGAGTTTCAGGAGAGCGTGCGGCTGGTTCGCATCAGCAAGACGGTGAGCTTCCATTCTTCGCGCACGGATATGGAATTTTCGCGGCTGGATGGCAGGCTCGATCTGGATTCGGGCGATCTGCGCGCCGATTCGCTGATGGGACCGATGCGCCTGACGACCCGGTCGAAAGACATTTCTCTTGAAGGCTTGTCGGGCGATCTGCGATTGGAAGACGTCAACGGGACGGTTGAGATCGGACTGCGGAAGCCGGGGAATATTCAGATCGATAACCGCAAGGGCGATGTGCAGGTTTCGATTCCCCCGAACACGCCGATCAAGGTCGAAGCACGCACGCGCGAAGGAGAGATCGAGAGCGACTTCGAGGAGATCAAAGTCGAGAATCACAATCGGGAATCGAGCGCCAGCGGGTCGATCGGGACGAATGGCCCGAAGCTGGTGATGAACTGCGACAAGGGACAGATTGAGATCCGCAAGGGGACGGTTGCCGCCGTGCCTCCAGTTGCGCCGATTCAGCCATTCACGCCACCGAACCCGGGCAAGGCGTTGAAGGCTTTGCCAGCTCCGAAGGCGGTGCCGGTGGAGAGTGAGAATTAGGAATGCAGAAATTAGGACGGCTGTACACGGTTTGCCGGCCGCCATTCGCTACAATGCCTGTGCTATGTTTCTCGCCACCGTACTGTTTGCTGCAGCATTGCAAACATGCCCTTCCTACACCGGACCAAGCGATGGAGCCATTCACGTTTGCGGCCACGCCTACAAATTGAGCTGCAGCCTTTCCGGTAGTCTCAGCCCTTGCCAGGGAAGTTCACACGCGCCCGCTGACGTGAGCCATTTCGAGGTCCGTGATGAAGATGGCAGAACGGTTTTCGAAAGAAATGTTTCCGGCGAGCAGAGATTTACGGACGTAGGTATTTCGAACACGGGCTACCCGGAACATCCGCAATTATTTACCGTTGCTGTCGAACAACGAACTAACTCAAATCGCGAGTCTTCGGTTTCATTCGCATATTATTTTCACGCAACTGCCGCTGGGCTGGTGGCTTTTCAACCGGCGTTGAGCTGTGGCGATGGGAGCGCGACGATGCTCGCCAATCCGGACCTGTGGCCTCCGAGCGGGTTGGCCCTGGCCTGCAAGTTTGATGCCGGCTATCTTCGATTTACGGCCGCTCTGCAACTTGACTTTGATCGCCATCAGATCGTGCCGAGCGACAAGGCACTGAGAGTTTCTGATCCCCAAGGCTCAGCCAAATTTTCGGCGGCGGCTGAAAACGCTTCAACGCTGGGTCTCTACCGGCAGCATGATAAGAGTGCTCCACAATTCACACTTGGAGTCTCCCGCGGACAAACGACACGATTACTGGCGGCATGGGAGCCGGTCTCCCTCCGAAGCTCTGGAGATATATCGACGGTAAGTTTCGATCCCGCCAAGCTCTGGCTAGAGATAGAAACCAAGAACGAGAGGGGATGGATTCGAGGTGTCGACAGCTTTCGAGCCATCGGGTTGCGCGAGGCGGCGAAATAGCGCATTGAGTTCTGAGAGCTGAGAACATTGAGTTCTGAGAGCTGAGAACTAAGAACTGTCGATCTTGCGTTATAATTTCGCCCACTGATGAACCTGGCTTCCGGCACAAAACTCGGTCCCTACGAAATTGTTTCCCTATTAGGCGCGGGCGGCATGGGCGAGGTCTATCGCGCGCGCGATTCCCGTCTTCGACGCGACGTGGCGATCAAGGTTTTGCCCCAGGCGCTTTCGCTGGATGCCGACCGCATGCGCCGGTTTGAGCAGGAGGCGCTGGCCACCGCTGCTTTGAATCATCCCAATATTCTGGCTGTGTTTGACATTGGCACCAGCGAAGGCTCGCCCTACGTCGTTTCTGAACTGCTGGAGGGCGAAACGCTGCGGGACCGGTTGCGCAGCGGAGCGATTGCTCCTCGCAAGGCTTTGGACTATGCGATGCAGATCGCGCACGGGCTGGCTGCGGCGCACGAAAAAGGAATCATTCATCGCGACCTCAAGCCGGACAATCTGTTTGTCACGAAAGATGGGCGAGTCAAGATTCTGGACTTTGGGCTGGCGAAGCTGACGCAGGCCGAACCCGGCGCCAATACTTCGATGGCGACCGCAACCCACGGCGCTCCTCATGCCACCGAGGCGGGAATGGTGATGGGAACGGCGGGATACATGTCGCCCGAGCAGGTGCGCGGCCTGGCTCTTGATCCGCGGTCGGACATATTCAGCTTTGGGGCGATTCTCTACGAGATACTGTCCGGCAAACGGGCGTTTCATGGCGAGACGCCGGCGGATACGATGAGCGCGATATTGAAAGAAGAACCTGCGGAGTTGAACGAGACCAATCGCAATGTTTCTCCGGCGCTGGAGCGGATAGTACAGCACTGCCTGGAGAAAAATCCGGAGTCGCGCTTTCATTCGGCCAGCGATATAGCGTTTGATCTGGAACATCTGTCTGGACTTTCGGGCAGCGCGGCGAGAGTGGCGGCGGCTGGGAGCGGCAGTCAGATTGGCATTGGCACGGTCGGGGAGCCGAGTCGGAGGTTTCTGCTCGCACTCGCGGTTGGGCTGGTCATCGCGGGCGCGGTTTATGGTCTCGGCTGGTGGATGGGCAAAGCCGGAGCGCACGTGGCCGAGCCCGAGTATCAGCAGATTACGTTCCGCACCGGCCGCATTGGCAACGCCCGGTTTACACCGGACGGGAGCATGGTTTACAGCGCGGTCTGGGAGGGCGGCGAGGACCAGCTCTACATGTCGCGCATGGATGATCCGGGCTCGCGCGAACTCGGGATCAAAAATGCGGAGATTCTTTCGATTTCGAAGAACGGCGAGATGGCCATCCGGCTCAACACGCGCAATTACGGCGGATACGCTCGCGGCGGCACGCTGGCGCGGGTTCCGCTGAGTGGAGGAACGCCGCGGGAGGTGCTGGAGAACGTGCAGGACGCCGATTGGGCGGCGGATGGCGAACGCATGGCCGTGGTGCGGTATGTTCCCGAGAACGGCCACTGGCGGCTGGAATATCCGGCCGGTAAAGTTTTGCTGGATGGAATCAACTGGATCAGCCATCCGAAACTTTCTCCGGATGGCAAGTGGATCGCCTTCGCCGATCACGAAAACATAGCCGGCGACGACGAGGGATCGCTGGCCGTGATTGCGGCGGACGGCAACGGAAAAGAAAGAAAATTATCTTCGGGCTGGACGTCGCTGCAGGGGATTCTCTGGTCTCCCGGCGGAGAAGAAATCTGGTTTACCTGCACAAAATCCGGCATCGGCGCGAACCCGCGCGCAGTCACGCTTTCTGGCAAGGAACGGACCATCACCAATGTGCCTGGCGGCATGTGGCTGGAAGACATGCGCAATGGCCTGGTATTGACCGTGACCAATCACGAGCGCCTGGGAATCCGCGGCATGGAACCGGGAGGAAAAGAGGAGCGCGAGCTGGGATGGTTCGGCTGGTCGGAGCTGCGTGACATCAGCGGCGACGGCAAGAAAATTCTCTTTGAAGAAGAAGGCGATGGCGGCGGACCGAATTACACCGTGTTTCTGCGCGACACGGATGGCTCTCCTCCAGCGCGGATCGGCGAAGGCGTCGCGGGCGCGATTTCCCCCGATGGAAAATGGGTGATCACCAAGCCGGCGAAGGGCGGACAGCTCAACCTGGTGCCGACGGGCGCGGGGGAATCCAGAGTGCTTACGCACGATGCGGTAAGTTATGGCGGCGTGCGGTTCTTTCCGGATGGAAAACACTTGCTGGCCTTCGGCATCGAGGCGGGACATGCGGGGCGTAGTTACATGATCGATGTCGCTAGTGGAGATTCCAAGGCGATAACGCCGGAGGGCGTGAGCGGGGGCTTGATCTCGCCAGATGGAAAAAGCCTGCTGGTGCGCTCGACGGATGGCAAGCGCGGAATCTTGCCGCTGGATGGAGGCGCTCAGCAGCCGATTCAGGGCGTCGATGCAAACGATTCGATCATTGCCTGGGCGCCCGACGGAGAGACTGTCTATATAGTCCCCAGCCGTCGCGGAGCGGTAGCGATCAGATCGGTAAAAGTTTTTCGGGTCAATATAAAGACCGGCAAAAAGGAGCCGTGGAAAACCTTCGGAGAAGAAACCGGCGCAGGAGTTTCGTCGGTTGGATTCCCCCGTCTATCGAGCGACGGCACGGCCTACGCTTATCTCTATCAAAGGACACTGTCGGAGGCATATGTGGTGAACGGGCTGAAGTAGGTTTCAGCGGTCGTCGCAGTGGCTACGCCACCCAAAAAATCAAATGCTTCTTGCCGTATTGCGCTGGCGCCAAATTGATCGGGCTACTGCGGCACCCGCCCCTTGCACAGAACGCAAGGAGCGGGGCACCCCCATAGCACTTCCCCTATAGCACTTCCCCTATAGCACTTCCCCCATAGCACTTCCCCCATAGCACTTCTATTTCCACTTCATTACCACGCCATTGCGTAATCGTCATAGTCCTCCGTGTTAGATTCGGATGGTGCGCCCGATCCTGCAAAAACAATCTCGCTCGCTGCGATTTGTGTTTGCGGCGAACGTGATTTCTATGTTGGGGAGCGGGATGAACTCCGCGGCGGTCGCCTGGACAATCCTGCAGCGCACTCATTCTGAAATGGCTTTGGGAACGTTTGCGGCGTTGCAGACCATTCCCGCCATGCTGATGCTTCCCTTCACCGGCGTCATCATTGACCGGGAAGACCGGCGGCGGCTGGTGATGTGGCTCGATGCGCTGCGCGCTGTCATCATTTTCGTGGTCATGGTGCTGGCGTTTCTTCACCGCGTGCAAGTTTGGGAACTCTACCTCATGAACACGCTGGTGGCGGCGGGCTTCTGGATGTTCTGGCCGACGATCACGGCGCTGATTCAGGAACTGACGCCGGAGGGCGAGTTCGTGCAATCGAATACGTTTCTGCTGGCTGGAATTCAAGGGGGCTGGCTGATTGCGGGCGCGCTGGTGGGGTTTGTCTACGAACACATTGGGCTGGGCGGCGTGCTGCTGATCGATGTGAGTACTTATGTCGTTTCTTTTTCCTGCTATTTCGCGGTGCGCCAGGGACGGCACGTGGTGCCGCGGGTGATCGAACTTCGGCACGAACTTCTTCGCGATTTGGAGGCGGCGGAGACCGCCGTTGCGCGCTTTCTGCGCGAGATGCGGGAAGGGCTGGATTTTCTGCGCGAACATCGGAGCGTGGTTTTCCTGGGAACCAGTTGGGCTTTATTTTTGGGCGCGATGATGACGGGAGTAGTGGTAACGGCGCCGCTGAGCGATCGCGTCTTCCACGCGGGGGCGACGGGCTACGGATGGTTGAATTTCGGATGGGGCGTGGGAGCTTTTCTTAGCGCGCTTTATGCTCCCGGGCTGATTGCCCTCGTGGGAGCACGGGGTTCGATTGCTCTCTCGATGCTTCTGCTGACTTTTTGTATGGCCCTCTCGCCATTTTCGCCGTGGCTGGCGCTGGCTGTATTCCTTTACGGGCTGATGGGATCGGCGCGCGGCGTCAGCGGGGTGGCCATGAATACGAGCTTGATGGAGCAGGTGCCGCCGCATTTTATGGGACGCGTCCAGAACACTTTTTATTTCTTTGGCACGTTTCTGCAGGTCGCGCTGGGGCTGGGGGTGGGATGGATCGCATCGCGGATCAGCCTGGCGGCCGGGTTCGGAGTTATTGCGGCGGTGTATGCGGTGGCGTTTGGCAGCGCCTGCTGGCCGATTCGGGCGCGGAAGGCGGTTGCTGCCCACGCGGATTAGCATCTCGCCGCTTGCTCCCACCCTAACGTCGCACAAAACGCGACGTTAGAATGGGGCACCCACTTTTGTTTTTATTGCTGATATTCTTTCATCCATGTTTGAGGACTTGAAGGGGCGGACGGCAGTCGTTTTCGGCGTGGCGAACAAGCGCTCGATCGCGTGGGCAATTGCTCAGGGGCTGCACGCGGCGGGGGCGAATCTTGCCATCACTTATCAGAATGTGCGAATGGAGATGGAAGCGAAAGATCTGATTCTGTCGCTTCCGGGCGCGGAAGCTTTCATGTGCGATGTATCGAACGATGATGAAATCATGCAGCTTTTCGAAAAGCTGAAAACTCGCTATGGGAAGCTGCAGGTGCTGGTGCACAGCGTAGCATTCGCTCCGGCGGACGAACTGAAGGGCGACTTCGTGAATACTACCCGCGAGGGTTTTCGCGTGGCGCAAGACGTTAGCGTCTATTCGCTGATCGCGGTAAGCCGGGCGGCGGCTCCACTGATGGAGGACGGAGGCAGCGTCATTACCATGACTTACTACGGCGCGGAAAAAGTTGTGCCGCACTATAACGTCATGGGCGTGGCCAAGGCCGCGCTGGAGTGTACGGTCCGGTATCTGGCGCACGACTTGGGGCGCCAGAAGATCCGGGTCAATGCCATTTCGGCGGGGCCAATCAAGACGCTGGCGTCGCGTGGCATCTCCGGCCTGGGAGACATGCTGCGTTCCCATGCCGAGCGCGCGCCGCTGCAGCGCAATGTGGATGTCAGCGAGGTGGGCAGTACCGGCGTGTTTCTCGCATCCGATGCCAGTTCGGGCATTACGGGCGAGACTATCTACGTGGATTGCGGATACAACATCATGGGATTTTGAACGGGGCAGCAGGTCTTAGGCGTCAGGTCTTAGGTCTTAGGTCTTAGCGACTTCAGCGGCCGGGTTTTCCTAGACCTGAGAGACTGCGGAAAAAGTAATTGTTCAGCGAGAGCCGCGCCCTCAGCGGCTAAAGCCGAATTCAAAACAATACAGTTATCGCAGCGGTGAACCGCTCCACCCCATCACGCCAAAACCGGGCGTGCTGGGGACCTCGGCGCTCCGCCACCCAAAAGCAAAGGCAACATCGAGTTTTTCCGCAGCCTGCTAAGGGCTGATACCCCGACACCTGGTTACGCTATGATTACTCCCGTCACTGTTTTTACAATCTTTTGACAAGGGTCCTGGAAGAATAAGCAGTAGGCTGGAGGGTATGAAGTGGCGGGTCCTGTTTTTCTGTATGGGGTTGATGTTGCCGGTGAACCTATGTTTTGCGCACCACATGGCGGTCGTGGTGAATAAGACTAACTCCGTCCAGAATGTCACCTCGGCTCATTTGGCCAAAATTGTCAGTGGGGAGTTGAAGAAGTGGCCAGACGGAAAGAACGTGCTGCTGGTGTTGCCCGTCGCCTCGCCAGGAGAACTGGCCACGCTGGAACACCTGAACAAGATGACCGATGCGGAGATGAAGGCGCTGCTTGCTTCGCATAAGGACTCGATTCGCATGGTGGGAACCGATGCGGATGTGATCGATGCAGTGGCGTCCACGCCAGGCGCGATCGGGTTCGTCGAAGAGCGATCGATCACCGATCGCGTGAGCGTGGTCAAGGTAGACGGCAAATTGCCGATGGAATCCGGGTATTTGCCGCATTAGGACCTGTCACAAAGCCCCACCTGGCGGCGTGCATGACTTGGCAAAATCGCGTCTCGGGTCTTCTGGTTCGATGATTGTCAAGAGTGTGGGCCGATAGGTACGCGACTGGCCCGAGCATCAGGAAAGAACTGCAACCATCAGGAAAGAACTGCAACAAGGACTACAGCTTCCAATCTTCCAGCCGCTATGTATTTTCCACGAATTACATTAGTACAGGTTAAGTGCGACCTCCCGCAATAACCTCCGTAACTAGCCCCTGCCCTTCCATCCATGAAATGCTAAATGCACTCCTGCGGGGAAACAATACGTAGCGATGTTACATCGGTCCAATCAGGCGATCACCGGGACTGTTCTCGTGGCCGACGATCGAGCGGCAAATCGCGAATTGCTCCGCGAACTGCTGGAGGCGCGTGGCTATAACGTGGTGGAAGCGTGCACTGCAAAGAGACGCTCGACACGATTGCAGAGGCTCAACCGGACATCTTGCTGCTCGACATTGGGATGCCTGTAATGGATGGTTATGCGGTCGTGCGGGCGCTTCGAGGGAATCCTGGCTCGTCAAGGCTGCCGGTGGTTGCCGTTACTGCTTTTGCCATGCAGGGCGACCGGGAAAAGATATTGAATTCGGGGTTTGATGGCTACCTGTCGAAGCCCGTCAATTCACATTCTCTGGCTGCAGAACTCGACCGCCTCCTCGGATTGACTGCCAGATCCGCTCACTCAGCTTCGTAAACAGATCTCCAGCCGGTCTCTCCCACGCGGAGTATTATCTTGACCTTCCGATCGGCGAATGAGGTTCGGCTTCGGGGGTGTCGTGTCCGAAGCTGGCGGAAGGTGCAGCCGGAACCGGCGGTAAGCGCGGGCAGCGCGTTGCCTGCGCGCAAAGCCACTCGACACGATCGGTGTCATATCACTGGGACTGAGGCACCGAAGGGTAGACTTTTATCCAATGACTGCGAACTCGAGGCTTAGCCTTCCTGCCGTTCCAGTCAAATATTATGAGATTCGTCTGCTGCGCCGGCATATGGCAATGAATACAGTTGCTTCCGGTTTGGTGGCCCAGTTTGGGGAACATTGAACTTCCGGGCTTGTGGCAAAGTAAACATCGCTGTGAAAACGCCAGCGGATCGTGCTGGACGGTATGGACATCATGGCAAGTAAGACATGTCATTGCCGAGGACTGGAAGCAGCGGCTCTTTTCCAGTAATTCGACTTGGCTGCCGTGCACGTCAAACTCCGTGGATGGATCGGACGATGGCAGTTCAAGGTATTTTTCGAGCGGCTCTCCGGGAACATACGAAAACGGAGGGACGAGCGCTACACCGTGGCCTGCATGGCACCAGGCGCAGAGATCCATCTGTCTGTCGCGAGAAAACTTTGCTGGATTGAGTATGGCGGAATCGGAAGACACCGAGCGTTTGGACCCTTCACGCTCCACGTGTTCGCGTCCTGGCCCGTGACATTTTTCACATGTGATGCCCACGATGAAGCCGGTTTTGCGGTAGCGATTCGGAGGTGGCGGAGCTGGGTCGAAGTTAGTTGCATGACACTCCAGGCAACGGGGAGTTATGGGACGGTCGAAATTTGCTATGCCGTCCTTGTATCCCGGGCTGTTGACCCACCCCAATTCGGTCCAATAGGAAACAGGAAGCTGAAAGAGCCGGTCCTCTTTCCAGAACAGATATGTTTGCCCCTTCCCGCCGGATCCGATCACTAAGCCAAACCGTTCCGTGTGTTCTGTGGTATAGGGGGCTATTCCCTGGACTGCGGTCTGAAAGAAGCCGTCTTGTTTCTGCTCCATCCGGAACGAAAGCTCCGGGTTAGACGTTGTGCGCGTGTTCGCCTCAGGTGAGAAACTGCCTAGGATAGAGTTCCTGGCAGGCAGCCTGGAAGTAACGTAATGTGCCGTCTGGTGAAAGGAGTCGATCATTTCCAGATGGCACGGGCCGCATGCCTGGTCTCCAACATATTTATCGTGAGCAGGTGAGCCGGGTAAGGACAGAACGGTGCTCGGCGCGGCCGACGATGGCGTTTGCGGTTGAGTATTGCTCTGACCGAAAGCGGCTGCAAGTAGCCCCAGCGTCGCGCCGATTATCGACGTAACTCTCATTTCCACCCTGCAGAACTCATTGTTCTCCCGGACATAAGTCGTCCGTCGTCACTTCCACTTAGCGTCACCCTCGACGATGGTAATATAACGATCGACAGGAAGATCGGTGAATCGTTGGATTGCATTGCCAGGTTGCGGCCATCTCACTTCGAGGAAGTCTATCTTTGTTCTATTGCCAAGTCCGAGGACCAATCGGGGGTCGTGCGACGACAGAAAGCTTCCGCCCCCTGTTTTCATCCTGGTTCGCTTAAGATCGCCAGCCTGGTAAGTAACGTGCGCACCGACCGCATCCCGATTCGACTTAGTTCCCACTAACTTCAGGCCAAGCCAATGATTCGCCTTCCCCGCATTATTACGTAAAAGCAGAGGAGCGGCGCCGTTGACAGAAATGAGCACGTCGACGCTGCCGTCGTTATCGAAGTCTCCGATGGCGAGTCCACGCGCGGACAGGTTCTTCGCAAAAACCGGGCCACTACGCGCACTGACATTCTCGAAACCGTTGCCGGTGTTCCGGAACAGGAGCAGCGGCTCCTGGTAATCGACGTCCTTGTGATACACCTGAATAAGATCGTCAGGATTTCCGTTTGATAAGAACAGATCGAGATTCCCATCGTTGTTGTAGTCAAAAAACTTCAGACCCCATCCACTCATCAGCCGTGTGGCGGATGCAATGCCGGCAGGGCCGGCCTGATCATCGAAGGTCTCATCGTGGTTATTCTGGTACAGGGAATACATCTCGTGGTCGATGTTGGCGACGAACAGGTCCATCCATCCGTCTTCGTTGAAATCCGCGGAATCCACGCCCATTCCTGACCGCGGCCGTCCCGCCTCGCTGTAGGCCACGCCCGCGGGCGCACCGATTTCCTCGAACTGGCCGTTGCCGCGATTCGCGAATAGGAAATTGGCGGTGGTGTCATTGGCTACAAAGAGATCGATCCGTCCATCGTTATTAATGTCGGTCGCCACCACGCCCCATGCTTTGCCTAGATATTTGCCGATCCCACTAGCCTTACTAACATCGGCAAAAGTTCCGTCGCCGTTGTTGTGAAACAACCAACTGGCCATTGGTTTATACAACCTTGGAATGCAGTAGCCTGGTTTGTTATCAGCTTCGCAGGGTAAGTGTTTCGACTTATCGAAGTCCACAAATCGGCAGACAAAGAGGTCCAGTCGTCCATCATTGTCGTAATCGAACCAGACCGCGCTCGAGGACCACCCCGGCGCGGCCACTCCCGCCTTATCGGTAACATCGGTAAAGGTGCCGTCTCCATTGTTGTGATAGAGGATGCTTCGTCCATATTGCGTGACGTACAGGTCAGGGAAGCCGTCTCCATCGTAATCGCCGACGGCAACGCCTTGTCCGAAACCACCGGCCGCGACACCCGCCTTGTCGGTAACATCGGTGAAGGTTCCGTCGCGATTGTTTCGATAGAGGGCGTTGCTTAGGGGCGGATCAGGATTGAAGAAGTCGCACTTGCCGCTATTTACCAGATAAATGTCCATCCACCCGTCGCCATCGTAGTCGAGGAACGCGCACCCGGCGCCGGTCGTCTCCGGTAAGTATTTTTCGGCGGACTTGCCATTGGTGTGGGTCCAGGTGATACCGCTTGCTGTGGCGGGGATTTCCTGGAACGGATAAGCAGTGGGCGGCACAGCGCGGCAAAGGCGCGCCAGGCCTGGCAATGCGAGAGCGCCGCACATTCCGCGCAGAAAGTTTCGCCGCGAATATGGCGACAGACTTCGGATTGGCGAGCGGGGAGTGTTCTTCGTCTTCGTCTTCTTCTTCAATATGCACTTCTTGAATCGATGAAAACAGGGATCGGCGCGAAACCACCCGCGGGTTAATTTGGCGTTTGCTGTGATTCCGGCGCCGGCTCGCCGGCCGCGCCTTTTTGGGTCAATTGCTTCTGAATCGCGAACTCCCTGTCGCCATCCTCCTTGCGTCCGGTCCGCGCGTATGCGATGGCGAGCAGGTAATGGGCGGCGGGATTTCCAGACTGCAGTTTCACCGCGGTTTCCAGGGGCGCAATGGCCTCGGAGAACTTTTTCACGGAAACCAGAGATCCGCCCCATCCGACAAAGGCATCGCCAAACCCGGCGTCGAGCTTCGCTGCCTTGGAGAAATGCTGAATGGCTTCATCCCACTGCTGATCCCGCTTTGCCATTTCTCCCAGAACGTATTCGGCGCCCGCATTGGACGGGTCAATTTGTAACTCCTTCTCAAATTCCTGTTTGGCTTCGGCGGCCGCTTCCGGACCAAACTCCGGCTTCGAGACCAGAACTCGACCCAGGCGGTAATGGATGCCGGGCAAATTTGGGTTCTTCCGCAGGATCTGGCGATAGAGACTGGCGGCATCGTCCCATTTGCTCTGGACCTCCAAAGCCTCGGCGTTCAGTTCCAGGGCCTGATACGAAGTTGCCGCCGCATTCGCCAGTTCCGCCGAGGCGCGGGTCGATAAATCGGAGTAGGTGTGCACTGCCAGGTAGAGAACGTCAGGATCGTGGGGGAATTCGTGGTTCAGAGTCCGCAGGAAGTCGATGGCTGCATCCGGCTGGTCGGCAAACATGGCGCAGCGCACGCCGGCAAAACCCACATCGCGTTTGAGATCTTTGCCCACATTGTGCGCGGCGCTCTTTTTTAGAAGCGGAAGGGCTTCCTTGCAGTGACCGGTCTTGGCCAAGTCTACGGCGTGCCTGGCGCTGGTGGAGGAGTCCGCGGCTGGAGTTGCTTTGCCGGTCTGGGCCGAGGAGATGCTCCAAACAAGGCTACAAACGACCGCCAAATGGAGGGTCTTGAACATAAGAATGGGCAAGCGCGGCTGACGCTTGCCCAACATCATACATCGATCAGAAATGGAACTTCAGGGCGAATTGAATGTTCCGCTCTCCCTGGGATGCGTTAATTTCGCCCATGATGCCGGAGGTCAGCGCGAAGGGCGAGGGCCCTCCCGCAAAGTCAAGCACCGGGTGATTGAAAAGGTTGACAAAGTCCGTCCTAAACTCCAATCCCATACGCTCGGTGATGTGGAAGTTTTTGTGGATGCTCAAGTCGACATCCGAGTAACGCGGACCTCGTATCGAGCCGACACCGCAGTCACCATACGAGCCGGCAGCAGGCTGACTAAACGTGCTGGTGCTAAACCACTGAATATAGCCGGATCCGGCAACGGGGACTGTCTTCTTAGGATAGGAGACGGGGCCGCTGCAGTCGGGTCGCGACACATCGAAGAGAATGCCCGCGCCGTTTGCGCCGGAGGGATCGCCAAACCCTCCCAGAATTGGCGTAATTGCGAAGCCGGAGTGCCAGGATACGACCGGAGAAATCTCCCAGCCGCCGACGACGGCCTCGGCGACGGAGTTCATATCGTGACCGAACTGTTTGCCGCGACCCACTGGAATGGCGTAGCTGGCGAAAGCGGTCAAGGCATGAGTCGTGTCGTAGTAGCAAGGTCCCCAGTCGGACCGGGGATCGTAAATGTTCTGCCAGCCCGGCAGTCCCATTGAGGTCTGGGTTCCGTTGCCGCCCCAACTGGAGGTCCCATAATATCCCGGCGAGTTGCTGAGACACTTCGAATACACGTAGGCGACCTGACCGTCCAAACCCTGGGACAGATTTTTCTTGAGTACGGCTTGAAGAGCGTTGTAGCTTTGGTTGCCATTCGAGCCCGGACCAGCCGTATAGAGCGGGAACGCATTGGCGGGTAGAGGACTCGCGTTCGAGAATACACCGGTTAAGTAGGGTGACGGCAGTACTTGCGCTCCGACGACACCCGGCTTCGTCACAGTGCCATCCGCATTCACGAGTTTGCCCTGGGCGTAATCCATCAGGTTTAACAGGTGAGTGGCAAACGAGCCGACATAACCAACCTGGAGGGAGGTCGAATTGTTTAACTGGTACTGTGCTGAGAGGTTCCACTGCGTCTCGTTAGCCGGTCGAAGGTTTGAAGGAAACACCTTGATCGTGCTCAATCCTCTGGTTGGTCCCGAGAAGCAAGATTGAGTAACGGCCGCGCAAGCCGGTGTAGTCTGGGGGAAAGGGTCAGTGAGAGCGCTGCTCGAACCGACGAAAGAACTGATCTTGGTAAGTGGCCAGTTGGTGGTCAGATTCTGGTTGGCTCCGCCGCCCTCCATGTAGGAAGTGGTGCCGATGGCCCCGCGGATTACCAACTTGTTATCCAGCATGGTGGGGGACCAGGCGAATCCCAAGCGCGGCTCCCAATCGCCAATTCCGAGATAATTGTTGTAAAGGGCGTTGTGATTCTGCTCGACTTCCAAGGTCCCAGTGAACAGGCCAAAGTTGACTTCGCGGTTGTTGACCTCGTAGCGCGGCGTATGATCTTCGAAACGCAAACCTAAGTTCAAGGTCAAAGTGTTCGTGATGCGCCAATCATCCTGGAAAAAGGCCCCGTAAATATTGCCGCGCAGGCCGAATTCAGCAAGTCCCGCATCGCGTCCGCCGCCGCCAAGCAAGCCGAGCCACCCATCGGCGGCGCCGTTCCCGGTCAGCGCGGATGAACTGATTGAACCCAAAGATCCATTGTTTCCGGGGAAAACATAATTCAGCCGATCACGGAAGTATTGGAAACCGGTGCGAAATGTGTGCCGGCCGTGAGTGATTAGAAGCACATCTTCAATCTCGCCGCTGCCGGAATGGAACGTCTGTTCAAGCCCGTTTTCTCCCAGCGCCACGCTGCCGAATTCCAGAGCAGGCAGTCCAGGCAGGAACTGGTTCGAGTTCATGATGCCAATCTGCTGACCCAAATTGCCGTCGGCAGGGTTGTAATCGGTTTGCCCGTAACGGGTGTCGGAAATGCCGAAGCGGGCTTCGTTGAGCATGTTAGGCCCGAACGAGCGCGTCCAGTTGATGACCCCGCTCTTCACCGGCTCGGTACTCGAATTGCCGGGATCGCCTAACAAAAATCCTGCGCTGGCCGGGTTGTTGACGTATCCCTGCGACCAGCGGAAGAAGACGTGATCTTTCTGGCTGGCGGCGTAATCGATCTTCAAGTCGCCCTGATCCAGGTTGAAGGTGTTCCGCAGCCCGTTGTAGTAGTTGGACCCGTTCACCGTATTGATCATGGTTGATTCCGCCGCCATGTAGGCAGGAAGTCCGGTGAGATTCTGCACGACGGAATTTATAGTAAGACCAGCGTTAGCCATTACATTACCCGTAATCGGCGTGGGTTGAGTGTAGCCTGGGGGAGGGGTCTTGTAATATGGATATCCCGACCCTGTCCCGGGCACCACCAATTGATTAGGGTAGTAAACAAAGCCGTTTTTATCAGTCGCCGTGTCCTGACAGATGCCTCCGGAAAAGCTGCTACTGCACAGCTGAGAAAAGTCTCCCGCAACTTCGCTGGGCGTATACAAGTTGTATCCCTGCTCCGACGACTTGACGGAGCGCAACCCCTGGTAGTCCGCGAAAAAGAACAGCTTATCCTTGATGATCGGGCCACCCACGGCCCCGCCAAATTCGTTCCAGCGTATGCGCGGCTTGAGCAGCACACCATTCGACTGGGTGATGCCGGGTGTAGAGGGTCCGCCTTCGGCCAGCCCCGCCGACCATGTGTTGGCATTAAAGACGTCATTGCGGAGGAATTCATAAGCGGTACCGTGAAAGTGATTTGTGCCCGATTTTGTGGTCACACTGATCACGCCGCCTTGAAAATCGCCGAACTCGGCGGAAGGGTTCTGGGTAATGACATTGAATTCCTGGATTGCATCGGGAGGAGGCTGATACGCCACTTCATTATTGTTCTTCTCTTGGTTCACGACGCCGTCAAGATAGTAGGCATTGGCTTGTTCGCGGTTGCCGTTGATCAGGGGCCGGCCCGAACTCGGCAGCACCTCCGCCTGAACCAGCGTCTGGGGGTTCGGGTTAGTGGCTCCCGGAACCAGCAAGGCAAGCTGGAGATAGTTACGAGAAAGCAGCGGCAGCGATTCGGTAGTCCTGGCATCGATTACCGTGCCCACCTGGGCGTCCTGCGTCTGAAGAATAGGCGCCGCGGCGGTCACTTCCACAGTTTCTGAAGCCTTTCCCACCTTCATCTGGAAGTTGAGACGCGCTGCCTGGTTGAGTACGAGGGTGAACGCCGGATAAGACGACTTTTGAAACCCAGGAGCCGTCACTTCCGCGGTGTAGGTGCTAACGGGAAGGCGCAATATAGTGAAGGAGCCGCTGTCGTCAGTCGTCGCGGTCCAAACCACTCCCCGGTCGACGTCGCGTGCAATGGCGGTGGCACCTTTTATAGGCGCTCCGCTCGGGTCGGAGACGGTGCCGACGATAGACGCGGTCACGTCCTGACCCCAGGCCGGCTGCAGCGCGCACAGCAGACCGATCAGTAGAACAATCCCAAGCCGAATTGAGTTTGACGTTCGCATCGCAGAGCCTCCGGGAGACGCTATGGTGAAAATAGGAACCCTTACAAATACTTAAAAAACATTAGGACAATGCTATATAGTACTTTCGTGGGGCTCGTCAAGAAAAAAATGCGGGCAGCCCGAAAATTCTGCTTGTCGATTGTTGAGTAATAACCTATAGCACTTCGAGGAGGCACCGGACGGCGCCGGTGGGCCTGTAATCGACCTGTGGAAAACGTGGAATTTTCCGACTATACAAAGAATGGAATGCGGCAATATGAAATGCGGTATTTTGTAGGGATGCCGCTGTCTCTCTTCTTTTCAAGTTTCACGCAGAAGGCTGGTCTGGCCGTCTTCGCGGGCCTGCCGGTTAAAAACCGTGGCATACCCAAAGCTCTATAGCATAGCGGCATCTGGACGTGTGCCGGAGCTGCAAACGCATTAAACTATTGACATTTTAATTGCTCTATAGCACATTCTTCACGAAGAAAAGCGCTGCAAGCGTTTATGATGATCGGAAATGATTGGGGAGTTCATGCCAAACAGCCGCCCAAACGGAATGCCCGCCTACCGAAAGATCCAAGCCGCGATCATGAAGCGCATCGACAGCGGGCAGTTGAGGCCGGGGGATGCGGTCGATTCTGAGCGGGAGCTGGCCAGGCTTCATCAGGTGAGCCTGATGACGGCGCGTCATGCACTAACCGCGCTCGAACGGGAAGGCATGGTACAGCGCCGGCGCGGCGCGGGGACGTTCGTAGCGCCACCGAAGATCCACTTCAACAAGCTGACCAGTTTCACCGAGCAGATGGCGGGCCGAAGTTTGACCGCTTGTTCAAAAGTTCTGTCGTTCGGAGTGGTCGACAACGAGCAGGAAGTTGCGGCCCGTCTTTCGCTCGCGGCCAACACCCGCCTGATAAAGCTGGAACGGCTTCGCATGGCGGCCGATGAGCCGTTTGCGGTTGAGACTTGCTATTTACCGGCCGAGGAGTTCGGCGGCCTTACGCGCAGCTCGGTGGCGCGTGGATCTCTGTTCTCTATTTTGGAGGGCACCTACGGGATCAAGATCGCGTATGCCGATGAGGAGATGGATGCGACCGCTGCCGCTCCGGCCACGGCGAATCTTCTGCAAGTTCCGCGTGACGAACCGCTGCTGCGCATCCGTCAGGTGATTTACTCGACAAAAGGAAAAGCCGCGCTTTACGTGCTTGGCCTTTATCGCTCGGACCGGCACACCTTGCTGGTTCGAAGATATCGTTAGCTTAGAAACGCCTGGCGGGAGCAGGAGCCGATCCGCGTGGGTTCGAACTTTGGATCTGTTGGATTTGTAGATGCGAAAACTCTTCCATGTCGCCGTTCTCGCCGGCCTCCTGCTGCTGGCGTGGTCCGCCCCGGCGAAAGAACACTATACGCGGCCCGGGCCCGCGCATCTCGACCGGGACGGCGAGAAGTGGGTGCGGCACACCCTGAGCCAGATGTCGACCGAAGAGAAAGTGGGACAACTCTTCATGGTGTGGGCGCGGGTAGAGTTCTTCAATGTGAGCAGCCTTCAGTACCGGCAGCTCATTGAACGAATCCAACGCTATCATGTTGGCTCTTTCGCTCTCTCCGTTCCGGCAGATGGTCCGTTCCTTACTAAGAGCCAGCCCTACGAAGCGGCGATGCTGGTCAATCATCTGCAGCAGCAGTCCAAACTCCCGTTGCTGATCGCGGCCGACTTTGAGAGTGGACTCGCATCCCGCTTTAACGGGACCACTATCTTTCCGCAAGCTATGGCTTTTGGCGCGGCGGGAAAGACTGAATATGCCGAGAGCTTTGGAAAAATCACGGCGCTGGAATCCCGAGCCATTGGAGTGCATTGGAATTTCTTTCCAGTAGCCGATGTGAACTCGAACCCGGCGAATCCGATCATTAATGTTCGTTCGTTTGGCGGTGACCCGCAGCTGGTAGGGGAAATGGTGGCCGCCTACATTCGAGGCGCTCGCTCGAACGGGATGCTGACCACGGCCAAGCACTTTCCGGGGCATGGAGACACGGCCACGGACACTCACCTCGGGGTGGCGCAGGTCGGCGGCGACATGGCGCGGCTGAATTCCATTGAGCTTCCACCGTTTCGCAAAGCGATCGAGGCTGGAGTCGACGCGGTGATGGTGGCACACGTTACTGTGCCTGCTCTGGAAAGCGATCCGAACCGGGTTGCCGTGACCTCTCCGGCGATTGTTACGAGGCTGCTGAAGGAACAACTCGGCTTCCACGGAATTGTGGTCAGCGATGCTCTCGATATGGGAGCGGTCACCCATCTGTATGCCGCGAATATTGGCCGCGAGGCGGTGGACGCATTTATAGCCGGGAACGACGTGCTCCTCATTCCGCCCGACTTGGATGCCGCATACCGCGCCATGCTGGCGGCTGTGAGCAGCGGGGAGATCTCTGCCGAGCGTTTGGACAGCTCGGTAAGAAAACTTCTTCAGGCAAAAGCTTCCCTGGGTTTGCAGCGGGCGCGATTGGTAGATATAGACGCGCTCGACAACGTGGTCCAGAAACCGGAGAACGTTGCGCTCGCACAAGAGATTTCCGATAACGCAATTACTCTGGTTCGCGAAAGCGGCAATGTTCTGCCGTTGAAAGCGCTAAGAAGATCGATTGCTCCTTTGCCCTATCAACCTCCTGAACCAATTTCTAATCGTCTGGTCGTCATAGTTTTCTCCGACGATGTGCGGTTGGAATCGGGCCGAATTCTGGCACAGCAGCTTCGCATTCGCGCACCCGATTCTCATATCTTCTATGTGGACAGTAGAATTGCTGCGGCTATGTCGGCAGAGATACTACACGCGGTCGATGAAGCGGAGAATGTTGTTGCAGCCGTGTATGCGGTACCCACTCCAGGGGCCGGAGGCAACGGTGGCGCACTCCAAGCGACGGACCCGGCGGGTTCTCTCTTGCAGAGCATCCTTGAGGACGCCGCCGGGAAGACGGCGGTTGTCGCGGCAGGAAATCCGTACTTGGCGCAGGACTTCCCGGCCATCCAAAACTACTTGTGCACATTCTCGACCGCATCGGTCTCGGAGATCAGCGCGGTCAAGGCGCTTTTTGGGGAAGTTCCCATTCGCGGCCATTTGCCGGTCAGCATTCCCGGTGTTGCGCAACGCGGCGACGGCATTGAGCGCCCGCTGAGATGAACGAAAGGAAGATCAGGTGATGACCGTCCGCGACTTTCCCCATCATTTGATCCGCGAAATTTTCGAGCAGCCCGCCAGCCTGCGGCGGGCCATTGAGCCACGCGTCTCTCCAGAGGATGGCAGAGTTTTTCTCGAAGACATGCGGATTTCGACGGATGAACTGCGCAGCCTGAGCCGGATCAACATAGTGGCGTCGGGAACCAGTCGCCATGCCGGTATGGCCGGCCAGTTCATGATCCAGGAGCTTGCCGGAGTGCCCGTAGACGTGGATTATGCAAGCGAATTCGAGTATCGCAATCCGCTGATCGGAAGAAGCGAACTCAGCATTTTTATCACTCAGTCCGGGGAGACCGCCGACACTACTGCAGCCCAGCGTGAGGCCAAGCGCAGGGGCTCGCACACGATCGCCATTTCGAATGTCGCTGGATCGACGATTGCGCGGGAAGCCGATGGCGTGATCTATACTCACGCCGGCCCGGAGTTGAGCATCGCCTCGACCAAAGCCTTTACCGCGCAGATGGCCTGCCTGTTCCTGTTTGCGCTACATCTGGGTCAAGTGAGGGAGAGCGTATCGCAGGAAATGGCCAGGCGGTATATCGGCGAACTGCTTGACCTGCCGCGGAAAACGGAGATGATTTTAGCGGCCGCCGACCAGATGGAACAACTTGCGGAACGGTATTACCGCGTTGACGATTTCATGTTTCTGGGGCGCGCGATCCATTACCCGGTGGCGATGGACGGGGCGCTCAAGTTGAAAGAGGTATCCTACATTCACGCGGAGGGTTATCCAACAGGCGAAGCCAAACATGGCCCCAATGCGCTGATTGATTTTCGCCTGCCCCTGGTAATGATCGCGACTTGCGATCGTGCGGATTCCGGATCGGTCCTGCGCTACGAGAAGACCGTCAGCAACATGGAGGGATTCCGCAAGCAAGGAGGGACTGTAATCGCACTGGCTACAGAAGGAGACACGAAAATCCCAGAGTTAGCGAACCAGACATTCTTTATTCCTGAGGACGGGGAACTGGTGTCGCCGATCCTGGAGATTGTGCCGCTGCAGTTGTTCGCCTACTATGTTGCAACTAAACGGGGGCTTGAAGTGGATCATCCTCGGAATCTGGTAAAGGCTGTGACCCTGGAGTAAAGGCAGGCGCGTCCACCACAACGAAGCGATGGCGCCAGACTTACATCTTCTACTTGTAACGACTGGAAGCGAACGCAGCGGACCAGGCTGGCTTCCATTGTTTAGGGTCCACAATTTGTGGATCCATTCCGATCGGCGGATACGGTCCGTCTTCAGGTGGGATATCAATGGAGGGCGGGAACTCCGTAGTTAGTGGCTCGCCGGGAAGATAGTCATGATGACCGTAGTCGAGGTTCGCCGGTATCTGCCAGTTGGGATGGAGTTTGGGAGTTGGCGGATAGGGCTGAGCCGGGCCTTCGCGTCCCAGCGCCTCGTGATAATAAGGATGGCCTCGATCGATAATTCCCTGCAGGGGATTGCCGAGTGGAAAGGCGAGGGCCAGGACATCGTCTTGAGTTGAGGCGAGGATTGAGATCTCTTCAATCTTATTGGCGGCGTTACTGTATTCGCCGGTAAGGCAGTTATTGTCGATCGCCCCAGCCATGATTAGAACACGGCGAACACGAAAGTTTGGCGACAGTCCGTCGATGGTCTGGAGTACAACGCGCGCGCCCAGGGAGTGAGAGGCAAAGCACAATCCAACGGCGCTGGTGAAATTGGCGTTAAGAAAAGTGGCCAGCAGTTGACCGGACTGAATTGCTTCACGACCTTCGGCAATGTAGTCGACGCAGATGGGGAGGACACAGTCGCCGGGCCAGAGTAATCCAATTGGAATTGCGTTCCCGACTTGCAAGTTACTAAGCCAATAACTGAGATTGGAGATGCCATCGGCCTGATTCACTTCGAAGCCATGGGTGGCGAAGAAAACCTCGCGGCCGCGAATGGCCGCGAGCAAATCTGGCGCCAGGTCGCCGGAGTAGCCGGGACGATCGGCATCGAGGATTTTAACGGAGCCGACCGGACCTCCGACGGATTGGGCGCGAGTGCTAAGAAACCAACGCGGCATGACTTCTCCTAAGCTCCCAAGGACTGCATTGCCTTCCCGGCGGTGGTGATTGCGGAGGCGATGTCTTTTGCAACCGGGGCGATGGGGGTTGCGATCAATCCGACAAGGATAGCTTGTGTAATAGTTATCTGGTGCTGCGGCATGGCCAATGCCGCGATGAGGGCGAGAGCAACAGCAACAGGGACCGCAGCGGCTTTAGCGCAATTGCGATAGCGCTGGTCGGCACGTTGATAGGCCTGGTCGAGCAAGGTGGTAAGAAGGAGATCGAAGCGTCCGTAGACGTCAGACTGCTGGGTCGTGAGTGCAGTGCCTGATTGGATGCTGGCCGCGATTTGCGAAAGAATGGCCGCATCTACGCCGGTCGCAGCGGCGAGCGCGGCGGCGGTTTCGGGTGTAAGGCGGAGCTTGATGAGGGACTTCGCGATATTGATTTGATCGGTGGATGCAGTACCGTTGATCCACTGAGATTGAAGGGTGTAAAGCAAGGAATCGCGGCTCAATTCGGTCCCATTCAGCGAGGCAACCTCGGGCGCGAGCTTCAGGATCGTCTGCCTTATGAACTTAAAACCGGCGCGGGAAATGCCGCCGCCGGGCAGAACCTTGAAAGAATCAACCAGACCGAAAGCAGCGGTGCCGACTGCGCCGACCGCGGCGATGATAGTTGAAATTTGGCTCACACTATACGATTCCATAATTCCTCCAAGAGAAGCGTTAGTACAGAGACGGACGAGACGACCCTCCGAGCAGCGACGTATTGGTATTATCCAGCACCGGCGGCATAAACTCCCTCACTTCAGCGCCCCGACCGCAGGCTGAAGCCAGGAAAACAAAGCATTGTTCAGGGTTGGGAACTGCGATACCAAAAGGCTTAACAGGGGCAGGGCAGCGAAGGTGCCAATGCGCAGCCAGAACTCTATCCCGAGTTCGCCGGGGTTGGTCCGAGTTACCAGGCTGAGGATCGAGTCGCGATGAACATGGGCAAACACATAGCCCACTATGCCTAAAACAAATATCAGCGTCAGAATTGCCAAGGACTGTAATGCAACCTTGGGCTCGAACGGGTAAGAATTGACTGAGAGCAGCAGAAAAATGTAGATGCCTCCGACTGCAATCGCCAAGGTGCGCATCCGCAATAGCACATTGAGGATGAAGTTGAGGTAAACCAGCGCGACAAAGCGCTCCGCGAGACGGGTGGACAGGGAGAGTTTCGGAGCATCCGTGTCCTTTTTGACGTCCTCTTTCTCTTTTTTCTCTTTGGCACCCTCGCTGCAACTGACTTCGGACAGGAGCAATCCTTCGGATCCGCGCCATTTGGTCTGCAGGTAAGCAAAGGCAACAGCGCAGGTGCGGGCGGTGCTCCGCTGCAAAGCGCTGCAGTAGTCCATGAGACCGTCGTCAATCCGGTCGTCAATCCGGCCATCGTTAATTCGGCCATCGTTAATTCGGCCATCGTTAATTCGGCCATAGGCAGGCGTGGACTTTTGGGCGTTCGGATCCTCGCTGCCGAGTTTCACAAGAACTTCATAATGCTGATAAATTTTGTTCCGCTCCACTACGGTTGCGTCGATGCTCCGCACCAGCATCTGAGCCTTTTCTTCTACTTCGCCTTCGATCGCACTCTTCAAGTGATCGAGAGCTTCCAGTTGCCGGGCAACCAACCGGTACAGATCCTGCCATCGGCCGCCTCCCAGGCGCCAAATCGGTTCCCAGGCAAAGTTCAATTCCGCGAAGGCACGGCGCAGGGGAAAACGGTCGAGGCTGATCAGGATTTTGCGGCACTCCAGCCACACTACGAGCAAGCGGCAAGTGGTGCAGGTTAGAGCGATCGCGACTCCTGCCAGACATAAGGCGAATATCCATTCAAAGTGGCGCGCTTCCAGGGTGAGGACGGGGTGACCGTAATCCAGCGCACAGAGAGTAACCACAATAAGGACCAGCGCCGGACCGTATACTCCGCCGCTCCAGGCAAAGGGGCGCGCGACATGCATTAGCTCTCGGGCGGATTCTTCACACAGACCGCTATGAATGTCGCCCGGAGGAAAGTCGCCGTCGCTGGGGAGCTGAGGCCGCCGCTTGTCAACCAACGCGAGACCAAGGAGAGAAAACCAAACCCACCACAAGCCCGCCGCCACCAGACAGAGGAAGGGCAGAAGCGGCGAGACGCCAGAAGTGAGATGAATGTAGCGGTAGAGGAATGGATTTCTGGAGTGGGCGCCGATTCTAAAAAAGAGCACAAAGCAAACAACTAATGCGACAGCCACCAGGAGGAAGATTGCTGCGGAGCCGGCGGCTTTTCTGCGTCGAAGTTGTTGAACCGAGATTCCGCAGAACAACAGGGTGGCAATGCATCCGAAAATCAAGGGCAGCTTGGAGACCCAGCCCGGCGAGGCGGTCCAGGAGAACCAGGGCCCGAGCAGCAACAGCTGCGCCGCTAGAATGAGCCATCCCATGATCGCGATCAGCAATGGCCGGAGCGGATCGCTGACCGGCGCCAGTACTGTCATCGCGGAAAACGAGGAAAAGATGGAGCCCTTACAAAGAAATAGCAGGTACATTGTCTCCAGCATCAGGACGAAGCCGCAGACTATCCTCCAAAACAAGGGCCACGGGGGTTTGAATTCGCTGGGTGACGCGGTAGCGCGAATGGGTCTGATGGCGGACGCTATGTTCTTTGCATGGAACGACTCGCTGCCATCGTCTAGAATTGCTACCGGCCAAAATCCGCCGCGCCCTAAGACCGTCAACCAAACCACGGGAGACAGCGGCGGAGTTGGATTCTGCCGTCCGCCGAGTGACGGCCAGCCGTACTCGGTGTAGCGGTCCACCGGCAAATTGTCCGGCATTTTCACGGCTTCGCAGCCCTTGAGGGGAGCCTGGTCCATGCTTCGGATCTGCGAAAGCGCGGCGTTGTAAGTGCCGGCGGAAAATGCGTTCGGAAACACATGGTCCGCATGCGCTTCGTCCTTCAGGCCACTCTTGTCCTTCAGACATTGTGGAATGGCGACTTCCTCATCGATGCCGGGCAACAGAGAGTAGGTGGAAAGAGTCATCACGCCATGCAACAGGGAAATATCGTCCACGTCGCGGCTGAGCAGCAGATCGGCTGGGGTGGCCACGACCCTGGCCTCGGAGTAGCCTTTCTTCAAAAACGCGCTCAGAAAAAGCGTGTCCATGGGATTGGTGGCCTGCAGAACGACGAACTCAATATGACCCTTGCGCATGGCATCGACAATGCCCAGCAATATTGCCTCCTGAGACAAAGGAGTTTCCGAATGGGCGTATTGCTGCACCGTGTCATCGTCGGTGCCGCTATCTTGCAGATTCAGCGGCAAAGTTGAACGAACCTGATAGCTGTCGGTGGACGTGGAAGAGGATGCGTGCTGGTCGAATCCTTGCTGATAGGCGCTGCGCAATTGCGAGATATCTCGCGGAAAGTAAAGGTGCAGCACCGCGGCTTCATCCGGTCCAGGCTGGACTAAACGACACGGATCCAGCGTTGAAACTCCGGTTGAAGAGGAACTCGGGAGAGGATCCCGAAGCCCTATGTTGCCGTAGGCTGTTTCATCCTCAGCGAGCAAAGCAATCTTCTCGGGCGCGTAACCTCTCCGGCCCTCAAACTCGACGAACTTGCGGAGCATATAACGATCGCTCTGCTGAAAAGTGGCGAAATCGACGCCGAGCCTGCCACGTAACCACTCTTTCTCGAAACATTGAGTCGTATTCCAACTGCTGACCGTGCCGCTGCGGATCACAATGCTGTTGAACTTTCCCGATGGCAGTTCATTATTCAGCAGTTGGGCAAGCGAGTAGAGCGACCCGGAAAAAGTCGGTCCGATGATCCGCAATGGAGTGCCCTTAGCGGCCGCTGCAATCGCTTGAACAGCTGTGTTGAATTGCTTTTTGTTTACGCCGCCGGTTGGGGTTTCTCCAACAACGAAGATGAACAATGATTGGTTCAGTGTCAGTGGAGCGGCGGGCCGGAAAATCATGAGGCCGGGCAATTCTTCTTGTTTCGCCTGATAATCCTGCTGCTGCAAACGGACGTGAAAGTCGGTTGATTCCGGATGCACTTGGCTGTCCCACGGCATTATGGCGCGGTCGAAGATCCAGTTCGCCTGTTGCGCACCCTGCTGAATCGCGTCGATCGTTCGATCAAAAAACAGGCTGAGATGCGTATGTACGGGGTCGGGAACAAGCGCAATTGCAAAGTTGATTTCATCCTTGCGCTGGGCCAGTTTCTGGAATGCCGGCACTAACGTATTTGCGCTCTCTGCGTTCTGTTCAGGAAGGAAAGAGGCAATAGTGCCAAGGAGGTCATCCTGGGTCGGGTTAGTCGCAGGCTGTTGGGCCGATCGCGTATTTGTGGCGGCTTTTGTGGAGGGCGTGGACGAACTCGTCGTCGCGTTGTTGCGCAGTAGACCCAGCCCGAGTCCCAGCACTAGCAATGGTCCCAAGCCTGCCACCCCACTTCGCATGTGTTACTCCTCCAGGAAGCGACACTCAACACCTTAGTGTTCAGGAGCGTACAACCGTCATATCCTTTCCGTTCGAGCGCAGCACGAAGAACCGCGGTCAAAGGGTTAGTGAGACAACACGGCGAATCGTTACAGCTATGGACCACAGATAGCAGGTCGTTGGCTTGAAGTCCGATGAGGCGGGTAGGCGAAATATCAGAATGCAGTGAAACGATTCGGCCGTTTCCGACACTATAACTAATAGTGGGAAAGTCGCGTTTCTAGGCGAATACACCACACTTTGGGGCCTCAGCCTTGGCTGGGATTCCGTTATGCCGGAGCCGACTGGGGAAGCGACTCCGGCGCTTTTGCGTCTTTCCCCGAAATCGAAGAGGGCCGTTACTCGACTGACGGAATAGGAGTGTTCGTCTTCCTAATGCCTGCCCGCGCCAGCCTAACCTCAGGACGCCGTCTTAGCGGCCACACCGCTTCCAAAAGCCCGCTCGTCATCGGCCCGGAGAAGGGGTATACATCGCCGCCAGAAGTGCTAAACTGTGTGCCACTTTCAGGTTCCCGGGGCAAACTCTTGCAATTCCACTCCTTTGACGACGACTATCTCGGTCGGCTGCGTGAGGGCGATTTCCCTACTCAGGAGCACTTTCGCAAGTACTTCACCGTCCTGATGAAAGCGAAATTGCGATCTCGGCTGAAGTCCCTGGAAGCTATTGAGGATGTGCAGCAAGAAACTTTTGTTCGATTTTATGGGGCTCTTCGCGACGGAAGAATCCAGCATGCCAATCGCCTGGGACAATGGATAAATTCGACGTGCAACAACGTGTTACTAGAGACTTATCGTAGTAACGATCGTACCGATTCGTTGGACGATGGCGACGCGCGCGAACTGCCCGCCGCAGCGTTTGATCTGTCCAAGATTATCGACGACAGGCAGGCGGCGCAAAAAGTGCAGAAGGTACTCGAACAACTTCCCGAACGAGACCGGCGGGTGCTGCGCGCGATATTTTTTGAAGAGCGGGACAAAGACGAAGTGTGCCGCGAGCTGGGTATAACCCGGGACAATCTGCGCCTGTTACTGTACCGGGCCAAACAAAAATTCAAGGATTTATATGATGACGGGGACGATTCACTGAGGCTTGTCCCGGCCTGATGGCTGTGCAACGCCGGATCGCGCCGGCGCACTATTAGATTATAAGAGGGGGCTTTTTACTTATGGATCACGATTTGGTGGCTGCTCAAAATCTGACGGAAAGGTATCTGCTCGACGAGCTCGACCCCGCAGCGCGCGACGAATTTGAAGAACATTATTTCAACTGCACGGAATGCGCGGCCGACGTTCAAGCCGCAGCTTTGTTGATCGAGCGGATCAGGGATGGAGCCATACCAGATCAAGAGCCCCGCCCCGTGCCAGCGCCGCCGGCGGTCCCGACCTCACCGGCATGGCCCGCATGGTTGCGTCCTGCGCTTATCGTTCCGGTGATGGCCGTGTTGCTGGCGGTGGTTGTGTATCAGAATCTGGTCACGTATCCGCAACTGACGAGTCGATTGAACAATCCGCAAGTCCTGGCATGGGCGCCGGTCAACCTTAACACTTATGGATCGGAAGGGCCGACGATTACGCCGCTGCCGGGGCAAGCCTTTCTTCTTCTGGTGAGGATTCCACCCGGTGGTCCGTATTCCAAGTACACGGCAGATCTGTTGAATCCGGCGGGTAAGTTGGAGTGGTCGTTCACATTCACGATTCCGGCGTCGGCGTCCGGTCAGCAAGATCAGTGGCCGCTGCAGGTACCGGGGGCGAATCGGGAAGCGGGGAGATACACATTGAAAGTGCGGGGGATAACTGCTTCAGGGGAAAGTAAGAATCTGGGTGATACAACCTTTGAATTGCAAATTCACAAATAGGCTCGAAGAGAAGGAGCGAATTATATGGCCGCAAGTCCGAAGTCACCGATGATGTCGGGATCCGTCGAGGAGCAGTACCACATCTATCACGCCGAAGCCTACGTACACGGTGTCGAGCTCGAGCATCCGATCAAGTTACCTTACCAAGAACACGGACGCGTGGCTCTGGACCACACCCGCCGCGAAAGTCACATCACCCAATCGGTCGGAGAGACCAACATCGAAGGTCTGATCTCCTTCAAGCGCGGATACACGCGCGTCGCCGGCACCCACATCAAAGAGAAAACGGATATCTACGGCAACGATCACGCTGGCTGGGCAACGCTGGCGGCGTCGGCGTTGGAGGGATACAACGTTCTCGATATCATCACCGCCGACCGTGTGGTGGCGCAACTTACCACTGAGCATGCGATGACGAACGACCCCGGGCAACCGATAGCCCACGTCCCCCGGGTGAACTTTCTCGGCACGCGCTTTGAAAATCTCCGCATCGGCGGCTATCCAGTTGAGGTGGAACTCGACCTGGCATTCTGTGGCGCCAGGCCGGAAGGCAACCGCTCTTACCTGCTGGACGGAAGTTTTCTAGATCGCGTGCATCGCCAACTCGACGGCATTGTCGACAGCGACGACCTGCCGGAAAGCCTGGAAAAAAAGTACGGGGCCGAGATCGCCTCCATCGACGATCTCAAGAAGCGCGCTCAAGAGGGCCGGAAACACGATGCGCGGAACGAAGCCGGTGCGAACGGCGGCGCGAACGGCCATCCTAAGCTGCGATGCTCATTGGTCAAGAAGATCAAGCTGCCGGTCGAGATTCCTGGAGTCAGGACGTTCGGGAATGTGATTTTCATTCCGGACTTTGGGACCTTCGCTTTGGCGGAAGTCGAAGTTGGTATCAACAGCGGCCACAGCGACTTCGCGCATCAAGCAGACCAGTCCGCTGGACCGCAACCCAGCGACAGCAACTACTTCAAGCTGGACATGTTCCAAATGCGTCTGGGCTGCGGGATTGGCGGGAGCGGCGGCGGTGGCGGCGTTTCGGGCAACGGGCAAACCCACCCGTAGCACAGGAGTTAGCCGCACCTGTTACTCGGCGAGCCATCGTGGCAGCGTTGGGTTAATAATTTGACGAGAAAGCACCGAATTGTTCTTGCAAGACGGGTTATTCCGGGATAGCATCCCCTGCCACGCTCAACTGAGCCTCAAAGGGGACTTCCCATGGGCTCCGATCGCAGACAGTTCTTCAACCAATTAGTGAATCTTGGGGCTTTGTCCGGTTTGGCGGCGATGCTCCCCTCGGATGCTCTCGCAAAAGTTGAGAGCAGCATCCTAGGGGAGACACCCGCGGCCGGATTGCCGGTGCAAGCGGGCGGCACCACTCGAACCCACACCTTTCACGCTCACGCGCAAATCTTACGTTGGCAACCGCGCTGGTTACCGGCCTTAACGTGCATGACGTAGTCACGGCCGATCTCGTATTCTTGCAACTCTCCACCGAACATCCTTTGGAGGGTTATGTGCCCTCTGTGTCCTTCCTCGGAACGCGATTCGAGAACCTGCGAATTGCCGGACGCGTGGTTGAACCGGTATTTGGCCTCGGTATTTGCGGGCCCAAGCCCGATGGCGACAAGCCTTACCTTCAGGATGCCGGCTTCCTGGGCCGGGTTTCTGAGCAGTATGAACGGATTAACAGCCTGCCGGGGCTTTCCGATTCGGCTCGGGGGCAGTACGATGACTCTTCCGTAGTCGGACAAACGGGCAAGCTCGAATGCTCATTGGTCACCAATGTGAAGGGGGCTGCGCCGGGGACATCGTTCGGCCACGTCATAGAAGTGCCTGGCTTTGGCAGGGTATCTTTAGCCAAACTAAAGGTGGACAGTGCCTTCCATCTGACGATGGTCAATGTAAACGGGGGTCCGGGCGGCGTTCAGAGTTTGACCGTTCCGAGCGCATCGGGCAACGGGCAAACCTCTCCCTAGGTTTCTCTTTTCTAGTATGTCTGACCATTGCCTGCGGGCTGGCCTGTAGTCGTCGGGAAAGCCCGCAAGCTGTTTATGAACATGCCTACACGACGTTTGTGCACGGCGAGCTTAAACAGAGTCAAGACGAAGCCCATCGAGAATGCCAGCGATTTCAGACTTCAAGCCCGGAGTGGGCCTGGAAGTTCAGAATCCTGGAAGCGGAGTCTCTCCTGTGGCAAGGGATGTATCCGCAGGCGCTGACGACCCTTAATTCGCAAACGACTCTACCCGACAAAAGTTCGCTAGTCGAGCTTCTCGCGATCGAGGGTGCTGCCCTCGGCCGTCTGCACCAGTTCACCGAAGCAGAGGAAACGCTCAGTCGGGCAGTGCAAGAGTGCCAAGAATTCTCGGAAGTGACATGCGGCGACGTCACCCGTGCTCGCGGCAGTTTGGCCGCACAACACGGTCAGATTGAAGCCGCGGAACAGCTCTTTGAGCAATCGTTGACATTCGCCCGTGCCCACAACGATCATTTCCTTGAGGAGACCGCCCTTCTCAACTTGGGCTTGACCTCTCTAAGGGAAGGGCACTTTGACGAGGCTACAGATTGGACGAACGCTGCGTATAAAGCGTCAACGGCCCTGGGGGCTGAAGGCGAGACCCAGGCGGCCCTAGGTAACCTTGGATGGGCGTATTTCAATCTTGGCGACTCCGAAAGGGCGTTGGCGCTGTCTCTTGAAGCCGAGAAGGGTGCCGCTCGCGTCGGCGACATTACCGATCAGTTGACTTGGATCACGGCTGCCGGCTATGTCTACGCGAGTCGGGGCGATCTCGCCGGCGCCACACGCTCATATCGGGAAGCGTTAGATCTAGCAAACAAGACCGGCGGTAAGGAAGCGATCTACGACGCCTACCGGGCGCTGGCTCTTGTCTCGGTCGAGAGCGGCGACCTGAGCAACGCACGTAAGTACTCCGACGAAGCGAGCGCGATTGCGCACGCCGACAACAGCCGTCTGGATGAACTCTATCCCCTCATGGTCAAGGGGTTGATTGCCGCCCGGTCGCACGACGAAGCGGAAGCGGAGCGAATCTTCCGTGAAGTCGAAAACGACCCGAAGACGAATGCCTCCCTGAAATTTCGGGCTGAATATGCGCTCGCACGGCTTTATGAAGATGAAGGGCGCTCGGCGGCGGCCGACCGCGAGTATCAGACGGCTCTCAAAACCATCGAGGCCTCTCGATCCACGCTCAGGCGCGACGATTCCAAGCTGCCCTTTTCGAACAACGCGCGGCACGTCTATGATGACTACGTCCATTTCCTGGTGGCGAGTAGGAAGACCGACGAGGCGCTGCGCTGGGCCGACTTCAGCCGCGCCCGCACCTTGAATGAGGGATTGGGATTGCTGCCGAAGGGAGGGTCGGTTGGGCCTCCGCCGTTGGACGCACCCGAAATCGCGCGGCGCGCCGGCGGCACACTTCTTTTTTATTGGCTGGGAGAGAAGCAATCCTATTTGTGGGCGATCACGCCGCGGAAGACCAGCTTGTTTACACTTCCTCCCGCCGAGGAAATCGACGATGCCGTGCACCGGTATCGCGAGGCGCTGAAAGTGCAGGACGTTCTCGCAGCGGCCGACCGAGATGGCGAATCCCTTTATCAAACGCTGGCCGGGCCGGCAAAGGGGTTGTTGAAGAAGGACGCGAAGGTATTCGTGATCCCCGACGGCAGCCTGAACAACCTGAATTTCGAAACGCTGCTGGTTTCCACAGCGAAGGCGCCTGAACCGAATGCGCCCGAACCGAATGCTTCCGGACCCAAGGTGCATTATTGGATCGAAGACGTGACGATTGCGAATGCCAGCTCGTTGCGGGTACTGGCCGCTGCGGGCGCGCCCAAAGAAAAACGCGAGCGCACGCTGCTTATCGTCGGTGACAGCGTCGCGCCGAACGATGAATATCGCGAGTTGCCGCAAGCGGCGGCGCAGATGAAAAGCGTGGAGAGCCATTTTTCCGGGGCGGAGAAAATACTTACCCGAGAAAATGCGACGCCGTCAGCGTATCTGGCCAGCAGTCCAGAGAAGTTTTCTTATATCCATTTTGTCGCGCACGGAACGGCCAGCCAGTTGAGTCCTCTCGACTCGGCGATTGTGCTGTCGAAAAACAGCGCACAAGACGACTCTTTCAAGCTCTACGCTCGCGACATCAAAGACCAAAAGCTGCGGGCCGACCTGGTTACCATCTCGGCTTGCTACAGCGCGGGAGAGCGCTCCTACTCGGGCGAGGGCCTAGTGGGACTCTCGTGGGCCTTCCTCGCAGCCGGCGCCCACAACGTCGTTGCCGCCCTGTGGGAGGTGTCGGACGCTTCTACCGCGCAACTTATGGACAAGTTTTACGATGAGCTAAATAAAGGAGCGAGTCCCGATGCCGCTCTGCGCACCGCCAAGCTGTCCTTCCTTCGGGGCAAGGAGTTCCGCAATCCTTATTACTGGGCACCCTTTCAACTCTACGCGCGGCTGACCTGAGCGGGGTCGCCCCTTAAACGTCGGCAGACGAAAGCGCCGACCTGTCGGTGGCTAATCTTGTCTGACTCAAAATTTTAGTGAAACGTTCCTGGTCGCCGGTTCACCATCATGTAGAGAAAAGTCTTCGGCGGCAAAAAGTATGAACCGGACTCCTGAATCGGACTAAAGAAGGTCGTCTGGGCGCGTTTCGACGTCGAGAAGGCCTCAGTCGAGAAGACCGCCTCATAAGACCGCCTCAAAGGAGAGGAAAAATGTCGTCGCTCAGCTTTGCGGATGTAAGGCTTAACTACGATCCATCGGCGCCGCAGCAGCGCTTTCGCGATGCGGGACTGGAAGCGGCGTTCCTGAGTGTGTCGGCGCAGCTTCCCACGGCTCCGGCGTGGCCTGAAGACGCTCCCCGGGCGGTTCCGCTGACGCCAGCGCCGGCGGAGACCGACGACCTGACGCGGTTTAAAGGCTACGACGCGGTCGTGGTCACATGGACTGCCGCCGAGGCCAGCGCGCTGGCGGCTTTGATGACTCCATCGCATCCGACCAGCAGTTGGTATGAATACCGTCACGGAGTGAAGGCTTACGAGCCACTGGTGACAGGCACCATGGCGCCGTTCAACGATTCGTCGGCAGAAATGCAACGCTACTATCACAGCCTGGGACTCTATTTTCCCTGCGAGATTGGCAACGCCAAGGTATTGCTCTTTAAAAGCGGATTGCATCTGGCGTACGACGGTCCCGCGACTCCGGTAAAGAAGTTGATGGCGGAGATTGCGAACGCGGTAAAGCCGAAAGTCTTCATTACCACAGGTACGGGGGGAGGAATCGGGGCCGACGTGCTGCTGGGGGATGTAATCGTCGGCGGAAAAGTGCGCTTCGATTGCACGACTCAGTTCAAGAATGAGTCCTGGCATGATACATCCTTCAGTGCATCGGCCTTACCGGCGGGTGGAGTCAGTGCGGCTACGCCCGCGATGCTGCAGACGAATGCGTCGCGAATTCCCAATGCGCGACCGACGCCAAAGGTATGGTCCGATCCGACCGACACGATCGTAACTACCGACTGCTTCGCATTTGACGACTCCACGGACCACTACCAACTTCAGGGTCTTGGGCAAGTGTGTGAGATGGGTGATGCGATGGTGGCCAGCGCACTGCAAGGGATTGCAGACCTTTCCTGGTATGCGGTCCGCAATGCCTCGGACCCGCAGATACCGAATCCTGCGAACAACCTGAAACAAGCGGAGCAGGAGGCAGCGCAAATTTACGCCAAGTATGGCGGTTTAACGACCGCCGGAAGCGTGATTACAACCTGGGCAATTGTTCGAGCAGCAACCGCGAGTGACGTCCGGGCGAAGGCAGAAAAGCCAGGTTTCAAACTGGGGCGACTGCCGCGCGAGCATGATCTGCAACGGACATGAATCGAGTTAGTAACATCGAGTTAGTAACATCGAGTTAGTAACATCGAGTCAGCAACATCGAGTTAGTAAAGAAGTTCACAAGGAGGAAATACCGATGAGCAGCGCTAGCAAGACTTTTAAACTGGGCCGCCTGGCTCGGTCGCATGATAAACGCATTCCCATGTTGCATACGCTCATGGAGGGCATAGTGCCGAAGCCAGTGGTTCCGGCGGTGGATTATACGAAAGGGATGCCGGCAGACCTTGGCATGATGCTGAACGATACCCTCGGGGATTGCACGTGTGCCGCCTACTATCACGCTATCCAGGTTTGGACGTTCAACGCCCTGCAAAATATCGTCACCGCTCCGGACGGCGATGTGGAGGAGCTTTATGAGCAGGCATGCGGGTACAAGCCGGCGCAGGGTGGCGAGGGGCCGGGCGGAAACGAACAGCACGTCCTGACCTATATCCTGAGGAAAGGCGCACCTTTCGGGCCCGAAGGGCAGCAACGGCACGAGATCGATGCCTTCGTCGAGGTCGATGTTCAGAACACCGACAATATCAAGCGCACGATAAACGACTGCGGGGTGGCTTACATCGGTTTCAATGTGCCGCAGTACATCATGCCGCCAAATCAAAATCCGCTTCCGGTGTGGGACGTGGATCCCAAGGCCGATAACACGATTGTGGGCGGCCACGCCGTTGTTCTGGCTGGGTATAACGCAACGGGGGCGCGCCTCATCTCCTGGGGGAGTTATTACACCATGACATGGGCGTTTTTTGCCAAGTTCGTAGACGAGGCTTATGCCATCGCCGATCCCGACTGGATCTCCAAGAAAAATACGACTCCGGGTGGTCTATCGCTCCAACAATTGAAGCAGGCCATGCAGGCGCTGAAGACACAGGCGGAAGCAACGGACAGCGGCGTCAAAAGAGCCGAGTCGGCAGCGTAGTTGTCAGATTGTTTATGGCGGGCCGCGGGAGCGTTCACCGAGGAAGTGTGTTTGATAAGAGCTGAAGTTTAACGGTGAGATGGGTCGAACGCGGTCCGCCAATCTGATAGAGAAAATTTGAAGGCTGCATTATAGCGCTGCCACCCTGGTAGCGCCTTTGAGCAAGACGCAGCCTAATGTTCCGGACAAGCCCAGCATAGGATGGCGCTTTGTCCGAAGGCATATCGCGAGTGCGTCTTTACAGGTTCCTGGACCTTTACCGGACCTCCGACGCTGCGATGTCAAGCCTGGGCAAAATCCTGTCCTTTAATGAAACAAACTGTCATTTCGGGGCGGCATCGTCCCCCTAGTTCCGGCTAAACCATTGCAATAGCTGAGCCCGATCTTTGGAATGCAAAGTGCTCAATAGTCTATTAGTCCGATAGGGATAGGGGCATTGAGATGCAACACAGGGCTCAAAAAGAACGAATCGCAAGAGCATTTCATTCCAACATCGCCATTGTAGGCGGCGGATTCACGGGCGCGATGCTGGCTGTTCAGCTTTTGCGAAGGGCCGGAGCGGGCGATCATGTCGTGCTCATAGAACGAACGCCGGTACTCGGGCTGGGCGTGGCCTATGGGACCCAAAACAATGGGCACCTGCTGAATGTCAGGGCCAGAAACATGAGCGCTTACCCGGACGTTCCCGACCATTTCGTGAAATGGGCACAACAAAATTACAGCGTTCACGTAAGGCCTGAGGATTTCCTTCCGCGAGCCGTGTACGGAAAATACGTCACTTCTCAACTTCACGAGGCGGCCCGGGCGCACCCGGACAAATTTCAATGCATTCAGGACGACTGCGTTTCAGTGGAGCCTCTGGGCGGCGTCGCGAGAATCGGATTGGCGAGCGGGCGAGGTTTCCTCGCTCACAAAGTTGTACTTGCTCTCGGTCATTTCCCGCCGGGCGATCTCTTGCTTCCTGGCAAGACATCTGGCAGCGCCCGCTTTGTGTCCAACCCCTGGTCGCTGAACGCCCGCGCCGATTTGAAGCAGGACGACAGCGTGCTTCTGATCGGCTCCGGCCTGACCAGCGTGGACACAGTGATCGAACTCAGGGCGCGGGGATTCAAGGGCACGATTCACATTCTTTCGCGCCGGGGACTGCTTCCGAACAGTCACAAGGCGGTAAAGTCTCTTCCCTCGTTCCGGAGCAACTATCCGCGGACAGTTCGCGAACTCCTGCGATTGATTCGACTGCAAGTCAAGGCAGCCGAAGCTCGCGGCTCAGACTGGCGTGCTGTAATCGATTCGCTGCGCCCGGTCACCCAGGAAATCTGGCGGTCCCTCCCGCGAACCGAGCAACGCCGATTCTTGCGACATCTGCGAACGTACTGGGATGTTCACCGGCATCGTATTGCGGAGCAACTCGCGGAGGAACTTGTTGGACAACTCCAGGAAGGACACATCCGAGTGCACGCCGGCCGCATTACCGAATATCGCGAAGATGATACCGGCGTTAACGTTGCTTATCGAAGCCGGCTGCGCGGCGAGACCATCAGCCTGCGTGTCGCCAAAGTCGTCAACTGTACCGGCCCCGACAGCGATTACCGCCGTGTTGGCAGCCCCTTGCTCTCCGATCTCATGGACAAAAAGTTGGCGCGGCCGGACGAACTTTCCCTGGGGTTGGATGTTTCCGACGATGGTGCCGTGCTGGATGCCGAAGGCACTCCCTCGGATTTTCTTTATGCGCTGGGACCGCTCCGCAAGGGCAATCTGTGGGAAACGATCGCCGTTCCGGAAATTCGACACCAGGTTGCCGATCTGGCAAAGCTGCTATGCGCTGACCGCTCCCCACGGCAGGAAGAGGTACCAACTCTGCCGCTCGAAACACAACTGTCGACTCCCGTGTATCGTTGATCATCGTCGGCTCTGAGTCCTGCCGACATTTCGACCTGTGGAAATATCGTGATTGCCTGACGAAGGACCCTATGGGACAATCACGGCATCATGCAAACTTTAAGTCTTGAGCTCTCCTACCTGGAGAGTGATCCAAAAACTCAGCAGCCCTCTGCCTGTGTGTACCTGAAGGCACGTGGCACCGAGGACTACGCCGGGATCAAAGCCGAAAAGTTGGTCACTGCTCCATGCCTAACGTTCGTCGAGCTCGATGCGGAAATTCGGAGGCTCTACGCCGAGCTGGATGAAATCCGCGCCCGCGCCAAGAAAAGGTTTTACAAGGCAGAGGCTATGGCCATGGCAGCCGGCGCGTCGTAGGGTCAGCGAAAAAAATCCGCGATCGCTTTGGCTCTGCTTCTGAGGCACCGAACTCTCTCGTGTGCTCCAAATAAATCTGACCACTCCATGGGGCGAGTGATCGGTCTGCGCGATTGGAATCAGGATTGCCACTTGTCCGGTTACACCCCATTGAGTGAAGCTCGAACGCAAGGAGCGGCCCGATGGAATTGGGTGAAACCATTGCCACATACGATGTCGACTTGGCTTTAAGGGGCGAGAGCGGGAAGTTCGAGATCACGAGTCCGACGAGTGAAACCTACTTCGTCACCTGCAAACCGAACCATTCGATCTTGAAACCGGAGTTAGCGGCCGAGCGAACCTATCCTCAAGCTTTCTTTGTCAGGAAGATTGCGGAATTAATTTCGCTTGAGGAAAAGGGCCGAGCGACTCCAGCCGTGGAAGAACCAACTCCAGCATCCTCTTCCCGCGCTCCATTCCTGCTTGAGAATCGAGAGGACGAGTTGCCAACGAATGCGGATTTCCTCGCCGCGACGCAGGAAACCCCAGGCGAGGCAGCGGAGGTCTGGAATCTGGACCTTTTCTATTGCGAAAGCAGTGCAGGAATGGAACAGCCATCCGCCTCGATATACGCGAAGGGGGCGCGCGAGGATGACTCCGGCAAGGCTGGGAAGTTGCTAACGTCCCGATGCGGAACCTACAACGAACTCGAAGCCGAAATCCGCAAGCTGCATGCGCAACTGGATGAAATCTGCTCCCGGGCGAAAAAGAAATTCTACAAGGCACACGCCGCCGCCGCGAGCGCGTAGCGGGCTGCGGAAAAAGTATCTTCCGCGGCGCCGTCTCCCCTCAGCGGCTAAAGCCGCGTCCTAAATAAGCCACTTATCGCAGCGGTGAACCGCTGCGCCACGCGAAAGCAAAGGCAACGTCGAGTTTTTTCGCAGCCTTGCTGGAGGAAAACAAAGGCCAAGCGCCGACGCCACGTTCTCCCGAGCGAGAGGATCGATAGGGTCTGCCGATGATGAGATCGGCAGACCCCGCCCTTGCTCCCGACTCACCCCAACAACCGGAGCCGGGAACTGGGGAGCGAACAAGCTATCGTAATTATTTAAGTAAGTCAATCAACATTATAGACAATAACTGCGCGAGCCTATATCCGAAATTAATCGGAGCTTTCTTCGTTACGATCCGTTTCGGCTTGCACAGATGCAAGCGCACGGTGACCTGACCGCTGCACCGTGCTCCGAGTCACGCTCACATAACCCTCGCTGTGTTATATACTGACCTCACCCCAACGATTTGAGTTTGTACGAGCCAGAGGCAGCAACGATCAGCCTCAGCAACGTACGGGACCCTGGCACCGGGGTTCATGGCCATATCTCCAGTCGCTTTTTTCGTCGTGCGGGCACACAATTTGATTTTCCAGTAATTTAACTTCAAGGAGCGAATCTCATGGCGATAGCAGAAATTCGTCATACGCTGAACGAGCAACAGGCTCGTCAGCTCTCTACCATTACAAAGACAGCCCCAATGATGGAAGCGATCACGCCCCGCTGGCTGATCAGTTTCCTCTCCTGGGTCCCGGTCGAAGCCGGGGTGTACCGGTTGAACAAAGTCAAACCAACACGTCCGGGAACGCGCACCATCGAATGCAGTCCGGATGAAGAGATCGAGCTTCCCGAGATCTATATCGATTACGAGGAAAAACCGCGCGAATACACGCTGAACGCAGTGACCACTGTTCTCGACGTCCAGACCCGTATCTCCGACCTGTACCGCAGCCCGCATGACCAGATCCGCGAGCAGTTGCGGCTGATGATTGAAAAGGTCAAGGAGCGTCAGGAACGGGCGCTCATCAATAACACCGAATACGGCCTGCTTAACAATGTTGCCTCCGACATGAAGGTGAAAGCCCGAGGCGGCACACCAACCCCCGACGACATGGACGAACTCATCGCGAAGGTGTGGAAGGAGCCAAGTTTCTTTCTCGCACATCCGCGAGCCATAGCCGCTTTCGGACGCGAATGTACTCGCCGCGGTGTTCCGCCGCCGACCGCGACCATGTTCGGCTCGCCATTTGTGACTTGGCGCGGAATTCCATTGGTCCCATGCGACAAGCTCCCCGTAAAAGCCGAGACCACCGATATCCTTCTCCTGCGCACTGGCGAGAAGAAGCAAGGAGTGATTGGCTTATTCCAGCCCGGAATTCCGGGGGAAGTGTCGCCGAGCCTCTCAGTTCGCTTCATGGGCATCAACCACAAGGCCATTGCTTCCTACCTGATCTCGCTTTACTGCTCGGTTGTGGTTCTGACCGATGACGCCCTCGGCGTTCTGGAGAACGTCCATGTCGACAAATACCACGAATACAAATAACGGTACGAGCAATGGGGCGTCGAGGCCCAAATCCAGCGCTCCGAGATCGGCCGCGGTACCCGGCGAAGGGGCGCTGCGGTTCCCTTTCGCCTCCATACCTCTGCCGGACCCGGCATTGCTGGAAAAGCTCGCGAACGAGTTTTTTCTGGTGTTGCCGAAAGATCTGGGGAATGGAAATGACACCCGGGCATCGCATCCGCCGGAAGAAGTCGAGTCGGATGAAATTCCGACCACGATGTTTCCGCAGGAATTGCTTCCGCTTCGAGAGACGGCGGCGGTGGAATCGGCTCCGGGTGTTCCCTCGCCTCCACCATCGATTCAACCTGGCCCATTGACGGAAACCGATTTACGCGCAATTGCCTCGTCGTTGGCGGGCTCGACAGCGTTTGTCCCGGGAATGCCGGGCACTGCCCCGGTGCCGCCGGCTCCTGGCACTCCGCCTGATTTTCTAGTTGACGGAAAGATTTCACCGATGGCTGTCGAGCCCACGCTGCCGTCCGGCAATGAAATGTTTTCATTCCCAGGCATTGCGGGAATGCCTGCATCCGTAGCAACATCCCCGCCTGGAGGTGCTGATCTAAGCAGTGTTCCATCGTCGCTGACGAATGCTCCAGTAGTGTCTACGTCGCCGATAATTGGTGGTAACCCATACTTCTTAGAGAGTGAAAAAGGTGCATCCCCAGCGGCTCCGCCAGTCTTGCCGCCCATTAATGAACTGTTCTCTTTTCCGCGCGTGCCGGCAATACCGAATGCTCGCGGCGTTCAAACCGTACCGAAACCTCCCGCGCCGCCTTTGTCACCGTCCGCGGCGCCGCCGAGTGCCTCCATCGGCACTGCCGCTCTTGCTCCGTTGATGGACGCAAAAGCGCTCACGCCGCAAGCGCCCGCAGCTCCCACTGCGCAGGTACCCGGCGTTCCAACAACGGATGCGGCCACGTTGTCCACATCTTCTGGGCCCAGCGAGAAAGCGATTTATCCGGGCACCGTGGCGTCACTGCCATCATTAAGCGAATTGTTCTCTTTTCCCGGATTGCCCGGCGTGCAGTCGCGTCCGGGTGTTCCCATTCTCCCGTCGCCGGTTCCGACAGCGACGCCCACGCAGGCTGATCTGACCTCGGTTCCGAGCATTCCGAGCACATCGATGCCGTCAGCTCAGGCCGCTCACCCAGCTAGCGCGTCACCAAGCACAACCGCGCCACCCACTTCTCAATTTGAATTTCGACCGGATGTAGTCCCGGATCTTGGAGTCGCCAAGCGGCCGCTTGATGCGCGGCTGATTCGCCGTGACTTTCCTATCCTTGAAGAGCGCGTTCACGGACGGCAACTGGTCTGGCTCGATAATGCCGCAACCACACAAAAGCCGAATGCAGTCATCGATCGACTTTCCTATTTTTACCGTCACGAAAACTCCAACATCCATCGCGCCGCCCACGACCTTGCAGCGCGAGCTACCGATGCCTACGAGAGTGCCCGCGAAAAGGCACGCCGATTTCTGAATGCCTCTTCCACGAACGAGATTGTCTTTGTTCGCGGCGCCACCGAAGGCATCAATCTGGTCGCGCAGGCATGGGGACGCCGCAACGTTCAGAAAGATGACGAGATCGTAGTCACCTGGCTGGAGCACCATGCCAATATCGTGCCCTGGCAGCAACTCTGTTCCGAAAAGGGCGCTCGCCTGCGTGTCGCTCCCGTCAACGATCGCGGCGAAATCATGCTCGAAGAGTATGAACGCCTTCTCGGTCCCCGGACTCGTATCGTTTCGTTCACCCAGGTATCGAACGCCCTGGGAACCATCACTCCTGCGCGAGAGATGATCGAGATGGCTCACCGTCACGGGGCTCGCGTACTGCTCGACGGCGCGCAGGCCGTTTCCCACATGCCCGTAGACGTACAGGCTTTGAATTGCGACTTCTACGTCTTCTCGGGTCATAAGGTTTTTGGCCCGACAGGTATCGGCGTACTTCACGGAAAACCTGAGGTGCTCGAACATATGCCTCCGTGGCAAGGCGGAGGCAACATGATTGCGGATGTTACCTTCGAAAAAACCGCCTATCAGCCAGCGCCCTCGAAGTTCGAAGCTGGAACAGGAAATATCGCCGATGCGGTGGGCCTTGGCGCTGCACTCGATTATGTACAGCAGATTGGATTGGAAAGCATCGCCGCCTACGAACATGAGTTGCTTAATTACGGGACGGCTGGCCTCCTGACCGTACCTGGCCTGCGCCTGATCGGAACCGCGCGCGAAAAAGCAGGCGTGATGTCATTTGTTCTCGATGATATGCGGACCGAAGATGTTGGGGTCGCATTGAACGAAGAAGGCATTGCGGTACGCTCCGGACACCATTGCGCCCAACCTATTCTGAGGCGTATGGGAGTAGAAAGCACAGTCCGGCCGTCGATTGCGTTTTACAATACGTGCGAGGAGCTCGATCAATTGGTAGCAACCCTGCTGCGAATCCAGGCTGGACGCGGGCATCGCGGCCGCTAGTCGTCAGAACTGTGACTCGTGAAAGTTCAATTCAACGACCATACGTGATTTTCCAAAGATGGCGTTAGGAGTGGGTAGATCTCTAGACACGCTATAGGGCGCGGAACAGTATCACTGCTGTGGCAGGAATCATTCGATATCATCGACCGAAATCATCGACCGAAATCATCGGCGCCGCTGCGGCAGCTATGGAGTGTAGAGGAAGCCGTGAGCGACGTAGTACTGGTCATAGAAATAGCCCGGGACCGCGCCCGCGGCGTTAATGGCCTGGGGGTTAATTCCGGTCGCGCCCGTAACATCGAAAGTGGTAAAGTCACCGTCAACACTGCGCACGAAGCCGTGATACGCATTGCTCGGGTCGATATATGCTCCCGTGACTGAATGCGCGGGGTTGATAGCCGAAACAAAAGTACCCTGATAGGGGGCCAAGCCAGCTACCGGGGCACCGAAGACGGTAAACACGCCTTCCCGGTTTCGAAGGAAACCAAGATTCACAAGGCCCTTGTCCAGGAAGTACCCGGTTGTTGTTTCATCCGTGGTGATGCTCTCGCCGAAGGACGCAAGCGAACCATTAATGTCAAACAATGGGAGCATGTCGCCTTCAGGAGTACGCAGAAATCCGTTAGGGACAGCCCCAAAATTATCGAACGAATAGCCGGTGATCGCTCCAGCCGCATTCATGCCGGTATATATGACTTCGGTGCCCTGGAGGAAGCCTGTACCCGCGCCCGGGGCATCGAATGTCGTGAAGGTGCCTGCGGCCAGGGTGCCCCCGGCGGTGAGCACGAAGCCGTGGTACACATAGTTCCAGTCTTCGTAGAATCCAGAAATCGTTCCCGCATCATTGATATTTTCGGGAAAGGTCCCCTGGAAGGCTGCGGTACCAGCGTCCGGAGCGTCGATTTTCGTAAAGGTACCGTCGGGGGTGCGCATGAACCCGTGGTACACATTTTTCGCATCCTGATATAACCCGACGATTACGCCCGCGTCATTGATGCCTGGGGCAAAAGTGCCCTGGTAAGCTTTTTTGCCCGCGCCCGGAGGGTCGAACGGCGTCAAGGTACCGCCGGAGGTGCGCACGAACCCGTGGTACACATTTTTCGCGTCCTGATAGTATCCCACGATCGTGCCGGCGACGTTGTTGTTGAGTGGGAAAGTACCCTGTTGATAGCCTTTGCCCGCATGCGGCGCGCTGAATGTGGTGATGGTGGGCTGCGCGTGCAAGGAAACTGAGATCGCCATCGCGGCAAACAAAGTCATTCCGGAAATCAAGGTCAAGGTACGGGATTTCATGTTGCCTCCTCAAAAGCTCGGTTCCCCGACAGGCGACCGAGGCAGTTGACAATCTTAGCCAAGAAACTGCCAGCCTCTCCGGCGAAATTGCGTATGCTCGCCGGGGCTATGATGGAGCGCCAGGGTTCCCCGGCATGGGCGGCCGCCAAGGCCCTGGCGGCGGTGGCGTCGTCGTCGTAGTAGTCGTCGTCGTTGTCGTCGTCGTAGTCGTCGTCGTCGGTGGACACGTCGTCGTCGTTGTCGTAGTCGGTGGACATGTTGTCGTTGTCGTCGTCGACGTACAAGTCGTCGCCGGCACCGGACAATCACTAGTACCGCACACGGACTCGGGCGGCCTCGCGTTCGCCGTTTGGGTGGCGACGGTGGCCATCAGGAACGTACGGACGGCTGGGACTGCAAAACCCGCCATCCCCAGGATGCGCTTAACAAACTGCCGCCGATCCGGTGTTACCTTGTCCAGGAAGCCGTCCGTAGGCTTATCCATTTTTATACCTCAAGGGCTGAGACCTTAGACCCGAAGCGATTTACTTATATTCCACTCCATGCTCAGCGTCAATGGAACTGCGACAAAAATATTGGGCTAGTCTCGAACGCTTTGCCAAAGGGCTAGTCTCAACGGGTTAGTACGCAGGATTCTCCAAACGCTCGGATGCTGACCAAGGCCTTTACCCGCATGCGGAGCGCTGAATGTGGTGATCTGGGGCGAAAGAGCGCTATTGAGGCCTTCTTGTTGCCCCTGCGCGGACAACTGAACTGAGATCGCCATAGCGGCAAACAAAGTCATTCCGCAAATCAAGGTCCGTGTCCGGGATTTCATGTTGCCTCCATTGCGGTCTCCGGTCAACGCCGGCTGCGATTTCATAAGTACAGAACCGTCGTCGGCTTAACTACGAGCAGTTAGTGTCGGATTTGCTCCCGTCAGGTCTCAAGGAATTGATGGGGCATGGCGGTGGCGTCGTCGTTGGCGGCGGCGTCGTTGGCGGCGGCGTCGTTGGCGGCGGCGTCGTTGGCGGCGGCGTCGTTGGCGGTGGCGTCGTCGTTGGCGGTGGCGTCGTCGTAGTCGTCGTACTAGTAGTCGTCGTCGTTGTAAATGGACAACATGTCGTCGCTGGAAATGGCGTCGTTGGCGCTGCCGTCGTTGGCGCTGCCGTCGTAGGCGCTCCCGTCGTCGTAGCGATCGGCGAACACGTAGTCTCGGAGTCAGGGTTCATCGGCATGGGCTGTCGCCAAGCGCAAACAGTCGCGCTCGCCGTTTGTGCGGCGACGGTGGCCATCACGAAAGTGCGCACTGCCGGAACAGCGAAGCTCGCCATCCCCAGTATGCGCTTAACAAAATTCCGCCGATCCGGTGCTACTTTATCCAGGAAGCCGTCCGCAGGCTTATCCATTTTTGTACCTCTCGGGCAGGCCTTAGGCCCGAAGGGCCCTACTTATATCCCACTCAGTGTTCAGCGTCAATGGAACAGGGATCACAATATTGGGCTACTCTCAATGGGTTAGCAGGCAGGATTCTTCAACCACTCTTGCTCCGCTCTTTCTCCAATTGACAGGCGGGGGGCCTTGTATCATAGGTTTTTCGACTCGGTTCTTCGACTCTGACGATAAACGACATCGCTGAGGATCACCAACGATCACCAACGAAAAGCAGAGTTCGCTCTTTGGTAGCATAGTCTTCTGTGGATAAGCTCGCGAATGGGAAAACCCGCCAGTCATGATTTCCGTGATCATTCCGGCGAAGAACGAAGCCGTTACTCTCTGGTTCACCATCCATGCTATCCGCATGGAAATGGATCGTTGTTCCGAAGAGCCCTACGAGATCATCGTGGTCGACAATGGAAGCACGGACAACACCAAGAAGTTTCTCGAAGACTACTCCATTGCGACCTGGGTGCGCCGGATTGAAAAGACCGATTGCAGCGGACCAGGTCCCGCTCGTATCGCAGGCGCCGATGCAGCCCAGGGCGACATCTTCGTCTTCGCCGATGCCCATGTGCTGGTCTCTCCCGGCTTTTTTGCGCGCGTGTCGAGCACTATGCGGAATGAGATCTGGGACCGGGTGGGCAGCCTGCACTTTCCTGTCGGTTGGAATGGCTTCGCGAGCGGCGAGTTCGCGACTCGCTACGAGTTGACGCTCGGCCAGAACTTCTGGGGGAACAACCTGGCGGGCAACTTTCAAACGCTGACCGAAATATCCGCGCATGGGCACGGCTGCGTAGCCATGCGCCGGGACCATTTTTTAAAGGTTGGCGGCTACCATCCGGCACAAACCGGTTACGGCGGAGAGGAACTCTATCTCGATTTGAAATTCGCCATGTTCGGCTTCCGTAACTACACCGACCCGCGGGCCTATTACCTGCACTGCTCGCAGCGGCATATGAATTACGTCTGGGTCAATCAGGATTTGGCGCGCAATCATTTCATTTCCGCTTACACGCTGGGGGGCATGCCCTGGCTGGACAAGGTCTATGCCGCGCAGCTTGCAACGGGGTATGTGCCGGAACACGAACTGAGGCCGGCTCGCGAGGATGCGCTACGCGCCGGACAAGCCGACAGGGAGTGGATCGAGGCCCATGCCCGATTCACCGTAGACGAAGTACTGGCTGGGTTCAAGGAGAGGCAAGTGCCACACTAATCCAAACTAATCCAAACTAGTCCAAACTAGTCCAAACTAATCCAAACTAATCCAAGCCGGCGGGAAGGGATTCCTCAACCCGCTCTCGGTGGCACAGTTTGAATGTTATTACAAAGGGCAAATCATGGGCTTAGCAGATATCACAATCGGGATCACATCGTTCCTCAGGCCGGGGTATGTGCAAGCGTGCCTCGACGGAATATTTAACAATTTGCCGGAGTGCAAAGTTATTGTAGCGGACGACAGCGATGGTATCGCAGGACGTGAAAAATTTGCCATATTGATGCCTTTTGATAGCGGCCTATCAGCGAAACGGAATGCCCTTGTGCAAGCAACCAGAACAAAGTATTGGCTGTCGGGTCATGACGACTTTGATTTCAGCACGCCCGAAGCGCGGGAAGGGCTGAAAACATTGGGTGAGGTGCTGGACGGGAACCCGAATATCGATGTCGCAGGCGGGCGGGTGCATAACAACCCGTATGAGGGGTTTCTTGAATATGTGGAAGGCGCTTACATTCGCGAATATCCGTTGCGGCCTGATGGTTTAAGGCCGTTCTACCCGGTTGACCTGACAGTAAACTATTTTTTGGCCAGAACCGACCGCATTGTGCCGTGGGACGAACGAATGAAAATCGGGGGCGAACATGGCGATTGGTTTCTGGAAATGAAAATCCAAGGCCGCAAGACGGTGTGGGTTCCGAACGTCAGCATTACCACGTTGCAACTAGGTGATGCGCCAGAAGTGCAAGACGCGCGCTATGGGCAGTACCGCCGGCGTGCCGTGGATTTAGGCCATCGTATTTTTAAGGAAAAACGGAATATCAAACAGTACATTGGTTTTGGTGGTGATATTTCATGAGCGGCGCCGAAAAACTCCTCACCGCTATCATAAGTTGTAAGAAGTATGCTAATCGAATAAAGGCGCAGCAGGAGACACTAAGCGCGGCTTTAGCCGCTGCGGGACGTGCTTTCCAAGCTGACCCACCAACCCGCTCTTGCTTCAATTGACAGGCGCGTGCCCTGTATCATAAGTTTTTGGACTCTGATGGCAAAGCAGACTGCTGTGGATCACCCACGAAAAGCCGATGGCATTGAGATTCACGCCGTTGGCGATGAGTGCGCTGTATACGAGACCGCCGCCGATCGCATCCATTACCTGAACCCGACTGCCGCCTTAATTCTGGAGTTCTGCGATGGGAATCGCTCCGCGGCTGAGATTGCCGCGCTCGTGCAGGAGGCCTACGGGCTCCCCGACGCGCCACTCGACGAGGTCAATGGTTGCCTCAACAATCTTAAGGAGACAGGAATCGTCCGCTGAGCGCGTTCGTCGGAATCTTCAGTCGTCGAACAGCCGTGTTTCTTCGGACATCATGTTCTCCTGGGCCGCAATCACCGGACACGTTAGGAAGGATAAAGGCCGCAGGCTGTAGGTGTAGAACTGATCGATCGCCAAATGCGTGCGAACCCACAGGGCGACATCGATCGCATTGTCGGGCACTGCATTCAGAATCGCGTCGTAAACCGTGTGGTGGTACGCGATGGCGTGGGTGCAACTAATCTGGGCCGGAATCTGGAGGTACTTGCAACCCGGTACGCTCTGGAGTAAGTCTTCGGACCGACACCCACCCAGATACAAGAGTTGCCAGTCGCGACCTTCCAACTCCCGCAGGCTGCGCGTGAGCACATCGGCGGCATCGGGCGAAAACCGGGTGTCATCCTCGAACACCAGGACCGTCTTCAGTTGCTGCTGCCTGGCTTCCGCGATGATCCTGCGATGCGAAAGCGCACAGCCGATGTGGTGGTTCGGTGGCGTTTCGGCAGCGGCGAAGCGACGGACCTTACGTTCGATTCCCAACCTCTGGAATCGCCGCCGCATCCTCTCCCATCGATCCGTCCGCCGATCCAGGTTAATGCAATAGATTGCGTCAAAAAAGTGAAAGGGGCCAGCCAACTCGGCCTGGGCCGCCTTAACCAAAGGGCGGGCCTCCTCACCCAGGAACTCTTCAAAGTGACCGATCACAGGCGTTGGCTCCAAGCCTAGTTCATCGTGAATGAGCAAATAGTTGCGGATACGGTCCGCCCAGTTAGGCGCGTATGGAATGCCCATGGGACGCTCGAAGCGGTGCATCCAACGAAGGAACGGCAGGCAAAGGTTCCGTCCTCCGGCGCGGCGGATTTTCTCGTGGATGTATCCCTCTTCGCCGCCGAATCCGGCAAGCCGCGGATTGAATCCTGGCCAGGCCAGCCGGCGGCACGCGAACACGCCGAGCCCTTGCATGACGATCTCGAACGGGGGCGCGTCGATATCTTTTCCCCGGTCGTCCATTCCCCAGCAGCCATACATGCCGTGCGACCATTTCGGATCGAAGTGCGTGGCCAATGGCTCCAGGGCATCCGAGAGCAGAGGGCCTTGCAACAGATCGTTGCTGTCGGCATGGCGCCGGCAGTACTCGATTAATCTCGCCAGCGCACCCGGGGCAAAGAGCACGTGACAGTCGATACAAAGAACGAAGTCGCCCGCAGCCTCGCGAAAAATCAGATCGCGCACCGCTGTGCCTTGCGCCGTACGATACGGAATGTAGCGGTAGTTCGGGGCCCAGTTCTCGAGGTCTTTCAGGGCTTTCGCGCAAGGTCCCGCCGGGTCGTTGTCGACGACCAGAAACTCCACGTCGCTCAGTATCTCGGGATGGCAGAGCCGGATGGCCTGGATCGTAAAATAGCAGCCATCGTAATCGTTGAGTGTTGCCATTCCGATCGTGAGGAATTTGCTTTCTCCGCGCGGGGCGGCTTTGGGAATGGACGGCCCGATCTCCAGCTTGCCTTCGAGAAGTTCACGGCAGCGCCGGAACAGCGCCGAAGCGGGATCGACCTCTTGCAGCATTCGCAGAACGTCCTTCAGGTCCACGGAATCAGGCAGCCCGGGCTTTTTTAGGTTCTGGTGCATGGTTGAGCATTGTTTCTTCTTCAAAGCCGCCGAGTCAAATGGTGCGACATAGTGGACATACTTTTTTCAAAAATACGATTCGGCGAATCCGCGGGTGGCGTTATCCAAAGCTGGCGGAAGGTGCAGCTGGAATCCGTTTGTAAGCGCTGGCAGCGCATTGCCCGAGCGGTCAAACAGCACGTAGTTGTCGACATTGTCGAAAGTGTGGGGGGCGGGAACCCAGGTTGCGTCCCAATAGGAGAAGCCGATCAGGTTGCCTTCGTCCGCACTCTGGATGGCGGCAATCTCGTCGTTCAGAAAATCAAGTTGTCCACGCGGAGTGAGCGGATAGGGCTCCGGCCCGCCGTTGTTCATGTTATCCGCGCCTACGGCGGGCGCCCACGGGTATCCTGTTTCCTCGAAAAACACAGGACGGTGGTAACGGGCTGTCACGTAGTTGGCGAAATCCTGGAACTGGCGGACAGTTTGCCGCGACCAGAAAGGATAAGCGGAGTAGGCCAATATATCCACGTGCGTACCACGGGATAACATGGCGTCGATGTAGCGGCGCGTTTCGGCGTAACGCCCGATATTTGCCAAATGCCACAGCACGAGCGTGTGCGGAGAGGCGGCGTGCACGGCGTGGTATCCGGCTTCATAAACGCGGGACAAAAGATCCGGGTTCGTGGTTGCGTCCGCGTTCACGGGCAGCAGCGGCGACTTGCACTCCTGGGTGCGCAACAGGCCGGCATCGGCCTCGTTGCCTATGGCGAGGTAATCCACCGGTATCCCGAGGTCGTTGAACGAACGAAGGACAGCGCCGATGTAATCGCTCACCTTGTCCACGAGCGCGCCGGCGGGCAGTCCAAGCCAGGCATGTGGCATGGTTTGGCAACCGCCATCCGCCCAATAATCGCTCAGGTGCAATGACAACTCGATCCGCATGCCCGCCGAATGCGCACGCGCGGCCAGGTGAAGCGCGTCTGCCAGATTGTCATAAGAGCCTCGCATGTCGCGCGAGGGTGAGAACGAAGGATTTCCCGGGTCCACAAACAGATGCAGGCGCACCAGATTCATTCCGCTGCCAGCCAAGATGTGGAAGGGATCGTCAGGGGCGCCATCCAACTTGTAGATGCCGCCGTGCTCCTCCACCATGTCCGTAAGGCTCACGTCCGCACCTGCGATCATCTCGTAAGATTGGAGGTCGGGTTCGAGCGTCAAATTGGAAACGCGAAGCCATTGTTGTGACGAATCTCGTTGTGACGAATGTCCGGCCGCGGCACGCACATGCACTCCCACCGTACAACTCGCGTTGCTAACCTGAATGCCGCGAAGCTGCACGCGCCTATATGTGTTTCCGAAGGGCGTTGGGGCAAGATTGAGTATGGCGTCCTGCGGGCCGCAGCCGCTGGCCTCCAATCGCGCCAAACTCTGGCCTCCGCTTGAGCGATAACTCGCCGACAATGTGTAGCTGCCCACTGGAAGATGCAGAGTTTGAGACAACCACGACTCGTTTCGAGATTCACCGAAGTCAAATGGCGGCCCGGGGACGCGCGGCGCGCCTGCCACTTTCCATTCTTTCTGTTTGTGCAGCAACCTGGGATTGCGCAAGAGATTCTGATGCTGAGTCAGGGACAGGCTGTCCACAAGAGTACTCGCGCCACTGTTCCCCGATACCGTCACCCTCACCCTGCAAGTCGCAGGTTGAGGGAGAAAAAACACCGGGGCGTGCAGCTCTCTCCAGTCGGTATCTCTCGTCTGGCGCGGCGCGGGAGAACTCGGGTCTGGCGTGTCCGTAGAGATTTCGGACTGCAGCCCGCGTTTGCACCTCAATCTGAGCCGCGCAGTTTGTCGTGCCGCTGGGCGGACAAAAGCGCGTAACTCGTAGACGCCGGCGCTGAGCGAAACGATTTGCGAAGCCGCACCTGCGCGTGGCAGCGCCAGCGAGCGTTGGCCATCCACGGAGTCGGTCTCTACCACGAGAGTCGCGGCAGTCGCAGCAGTCGCATGCGCAAACTGCCAGGGATCGGGGCTGTCATTCTCAATCTCAAAGCTGGGGTTCGAAAGGAGATTGGCCGATTGCGCCCCGGCGACGGCGGAGACAGCCGCCCACAACAGCGCCGCTCTCGCGCACAAAAGGATCTTTGACCGCAAGTTGCGAGGCATGCGGTCCAGGATCGATTCAGCGACAAGTGATTCAAAAAAGCCGGGCTGAGACATATTTGCAACCAATTGGCTGCGCGTCCCCACGAGAGGAAGACTGCGGTGCCGCCCCCAAAAACCGTTAACGCTAACGGAATTTATTCTGAATGAGATATGATCGGTGCGTCAAATCAGGCGCTCACTATCCTGGAGGGCGCATTTGCCGCCATGACGATTTTATTCGTGCTCATGTCCATGCCTTCCCTTTCTCGGCGCTCTCGCTATGCCACGGTTGCGCTGCTCGCAATGCTGGCCGTAACTCCCGCTCCCTCTCAGCAAACGAACACTCCTGCCGGACTACCGGCGGGGAAGGCAACGACTCTGCCGGCGCCGATCGAGGTCGACGCGCGATTTCCTGCTCAGCAACCTGTGCCAGCGTCGGCATTGCTGCCCATGGGCACAGCCACGAATCCCGCAGGCCACTCCATCACGGTGAACAGCCTCTACCTGATGCAGGACGGGAAGCCGTGGCTACCGGTGATGGGGGAGTTCCACTTCTCTCGCTACCCACGGCAATACTGGGAAGAGGAACTGCTCAAGATGAAGGCTGCGGGGGTGCAGGTCGTTTCCTCCTACATCATCTGGATCCACCACGAAGAGGTGCAAGGACAATTCGACTGGAGTGGCGACCGGGACTTGCGCGAATTTGTTCGCCTATGCGGAAAGCATGGGCTGCTGGTGATCGTACGGATCGGTCCCTGGGCGCACGCGGAGGTCCGCAACGGCGGCTTTCCCGACTGGGTGCAGAGGATGCCGCACTTGCGCAGCAACGATCCACAGTATCTAGCGGCGGTTGACACTTTTTACCGGCAAATTGTGCGGCAACTTCAAGACCAGTTCTGGAAAGACGGCGGACCGATAATCGGCGTCCAGCTTGAAAATGAGTACGCATGGCGAGGCGCCGGCCAGGGCGCGGCGCACATCTTGAAATTGAAGCAACTGGCGGTCGCGGCCGGATTTGACGTTCCTCTCTACACGGTCACCGGATGGGATGGCGCCGTGTTCCCGCCGCGCGAGGTGCTTCCCGTGTTCGGCGGCTACACGGATTGGCCATGGGACGATTCCATCCAAAAGCTGCCGCCGAATGAGGTTTATGCTTTCCGCTTCGAGAGTCGAGAAGGCGGTGATATGGGTGCACCAGGCGGACGCCCCGCATCGCACGCCACCCAGGCGGAGCTTGCGCCCTATCCATTCCTTTCCGCCGAATTTGGCTCTGGTATTGAGGACACCTACCATCGCCGGCCCGTCATCCACTCATCCGACGTGGCCGCCATGTTGCTCACGCAGATCGGCTCCGGCGTCAATCTGCTGGGTTATTACATGTTTCACGGTGGCGCGAATCCGGAGGGCAAACTCACTACGCTGCAGGAATCGCAGGCGACCGGAGCGCCCAACGATGTGCCGGAAATCTCTTATGACTTCCAGGCACCACTGGGACAGTACGGCGAAGAACGCGAATCCTACCGCAAGATTAAAATCTTCCATTACTTCCTGAATGAATTTGGTGATCAGCTCGCGCCCATGGTTGCGCACGCGCCGAAGAAAATCCCCGTCAGTCCCAGCGATTTCTCGGTGCCGCGTCTGGCGGTGCGCAGCCTCGGCGACCACGCTTTTTTGTTCGTGAATAATTACGTCCGGGGCTATCCAATGCCGGCTCGGACCGATTTTCGGGTGCGCGTTCGCCTTCGAGATGGTGATGTGATGGTTCCGGAGCAGCCCATCACGATCCCCAGGGGCGCATACTTCATATGGCCCATCGGCCTCACCACTCAGGGCGTGACGCTGCGCTACGCCACAGCGGAACTCATCACTACGGTTGGGTGTGAGCACGATAACTACATTTTTTTCGTCGCTCAGGATGGCATCGCCCCCGAGTTCGCGCTTTCGCTTCAGCCCGGACAGTCGGTGGAAGGCCGGTCGGGCGAGGGCGAAGTAACGATCCGTCCCAGTCCCGGCACTGGCGTGGCCTTCACGGTTCGCACAGCGTCCGGCCATCCGACACACTTTGTCGTTCTTACCCAGGAGCAGGCCGAGCGGCTTACTGTGCTGGAGACTCGCGGAAAGAAGACGCTGATCTACTCTGGCGCGTATGCATTCTCGGACGGTGAGACTATCCACTTGCGCTCGGCCGGTCGCTCTGACATCTTCTTCGGCGTGCTGGGTGCGGGTGCTGCCGCTTGGCAATGCGATACAGGACTTAAACCGCAGCCGCCGGAAGGCGTCTTTCAGGTCTACGAAGCCACCGTTGTCCCCAGGGCGATTCCGGTGGAGTTCGCCCAAAGCAAACAAGCGGGCAGCGCGCCCCGCATCGAGCGTGCTAACCCTGCGGGCTGGCGCAAGCAACCGGTGGCGGTCGCGCCCACCGATACAACCATGCAGACTTTCGCCGCACGATGGAGCCTCACTCTGCCCAAAGACGCCCTGACCGGTGCTGAAGACGTGTTCCTCCAGATTCACTACGAGGGCGATGTCGGACGCCTCTATGAGGGCGAGGCATCGCCGGGTGGAGCGCTGGTTGACGACAACTTCTACAATGGCGAGCCCTGGGTCATCGGACTCAAGCGTTTCGCCGCCCGCCTCGATACTCCGCTGCAATTACAGGTCTTGCCTCTGCGCGACGATGCACCCGTGTACTTCGATGCTGGCTACAAGCCGGAATTCAGCGGGAAGCAGGTGGCAGCGGTGGCCTCGATCACGGCCGTTCCGGAGTATGAGGTCGTGATCAGTCCGCAGCCAAAAGTTGCTCCGAAAATTGGAGTTCCCCACTAATCGTCCTCCCTTGGGGCGTCGATAAGGGCGGTCACCTCGAAGTGGTGTCCGAGCGCGGCGACGAATGATGAAACCAAGTCCGCACCAGGGCCAATTCCTCAAAATCAGAATTCACTCCGCATTGGCACAGGCTAGAATGTCCTCGCATGATCCGCCTCATTGACATTGCGAAAGCGTTGGAGGTCTCCATCGGCACGGTGGACCGCGCTCTCCACGACCGGCCGGATGTGAACGCAGTCACCAAACGGCGTGTGCAGCAGATGGCCAAGTCCATGGGCTATCGTCCCAATCTGGCCGCCAGCGTGTTGTCTTCCAAACGCAGGCTCCGCATCTCGGTGAACCTGCCGGAAGAGATCGCATCGTTCTTTAATCACGTTCGTGCTGGAATCGAATCCGAGCACATGGTGCTCTCCAAGGGCTCCATCGATCTTGAGTTCCGCAGCTTCCCGCGTCTCGGCGTGGGTGAGGTTGAGGCGTTCGACGACGCGGTCGAAGCGCGCGTGAACGGTATCATCACCGCCGTGGGTCACCCTAGTCAGTTTCTCAGCCGGGTGCGAAAGGCGCTGCGCCGGAATATCCCCGTAGTTTGTGTCGTGGCGGACGCAACTGGTTCGGATCGCATCGCTGCGGTTACCATTGACACCCGCGCCAGCGGCGGCTTGGTCTGCGACCTCATGGGCCGCTTCCTGCGCGAGAGCGGTGAGGTGGCAGTCTTCACCGGCGAGCTCACCACGGCCGATCACGTGGAAAAAGTGGAGAGCTTCAGCCAGGGAATCGCGCGTCATTACCCGCATCTGAAAGTGCTGCCCCCGATCGAGACCCATGACCGCGCGAAGGAAGCCTCGGAGAAGGCTCTGCGCATGTTTCGCGACCGTCCACGCCTGGTCGGCTGCTACATCACCACCGCCAACTCCATGCCCGTATTGCGCGCTCTTCAGAGTCAGCAGAAAAAGAACCGGAAAAAAGCCGGAACCGTCACGGTGATCACCACGGATCTCTTTTCGGACCTCGTGCCCTATCTTCGCTCGGGCGCAGTTGCGGCATCCATCCACCAGCGCCCGCGCGCGCAGGGCCAACTCGCGCTTCGGATTCTGCAAGGTTTCCTGCGCGACGGCACCTGCCCCACGGACCGGGTCACGCTTGCACCCCATGTGGTCACTCGCTCTAATCTCGACTACTTCCTCACTCAGTATTCATTGATCGAAAGAAGCATCTGAGCGCAAAGTTCTTTCCCTAAGACCACGGAACCGACGTGCAATTTCGTTTCATCCTATCTTCCTGTGGCCGGCGCGCGGGTTAACCAGCTATTGACCCGCGCGATCTGCCCTTGACACCGGTTTATTAGAGGAATATGTTTCGTTAGCGTTAACGGAACCGAATTTCCCTGTTTTTGACGCCTCAACCCGTTTTGAGGAATGGAGAACGAAGATGAAGAACACCACGTCAGTGATCTTCCGCCACCTGGTTGCACTGCTGATGCTGCTGGCATTTGTTGCCTGCGTTACTGTCCCCGCGCGGGCACAGGTTGGTCAGGCGGTCTTAACCGGCACCGTCGAAGATGCAAGCGGCGCCATAATTGTCGGCGCAACCATCAGTCTGACCGACACCACGACCCAGACGTCGCGGAAGGCCACGAGCGATTCGCACGGCTTCTTTTCGTTTTCCAGTTTGCCGGCGGCCACCTATGAGGTGAAGTTCGACAAGCCCGGCTTTGTCGAGCAGCGCCGCACCGTCGTCGTGCACATTGCCGACCACACGGAGATTCCCGACATCCACCTGGCGGTAAAAGCTGCCGGGGAATCGATCACCGTCACCGCTGCCCCGACCTCGGTCACCCCGGACACGACCGGCGAGGTTTCCTACACCCTCACAGAGAAGCAGATCCAGAACCTGGACATCATGGGACGCAGCGCCATTGAACTGCTCGGCCTGGTGCCGGGCGCGGCGGACTCGGGCAATTTCGAAAGCGACTCCTACAGCGGCCAGGTCGCCGGCTTTACTCCCAACGGCAGCGCCTACAGTGTCAACGGCAATCGCTTTGACCTCACCCAGATCGTGAGCGACGGCGCGACCGTCACCGACGTTAACACGGCCGGCGCCGCCGCCGTGACCCCCAACGTGGAAATGATCCAGGAATTCAAAGTGGTGACGGCAGCCTTCTCCTCCGAAAACCCGAGCGGGCCGATCGTAATGGAGACGCAAACTAAATCCGGCGGCAAGGACTTCCACGGCGAAGTCTATGGCACCATTCGCAATCACGCGCTCGACGACACCGACTGGCGTGTGAAAGACCTTGGACTGCCCAAGCCCGATGACCGCTATTACTACCTGGGCGCCAACATTGGCGGTCCCGTGATTATTCCGGGGACCGACTTCAATAAGCGGCATGACAAGCTCTTCTTTTTTGCCGCTTACGAAAAGAACCTGCAATACGTGCAGGACCCGTTACTCGACATTCGCGAGTCGGTCACGCCCACGGCGGGCACGGTCGTCGCCGGATCGCCCACGCCCAACATGCGCGCCGGCGACTTCAGCGACACGGCGTACATGCAGAGTCTCAACATGAACAACGCCTATTACGCTACGGTCAAGGCGTGCATGCCCTCCGGCAGCAACACCAGCCTGTGTACGACGCCGACGAGCGGCATCATTAGTCCCGGCGCCATCGACCCCAACGGACAGGTGCTGATCAACGCCCTGCCCTTGCCCAATGCCACCCCCACACAGACAGGCGGCTACAACCTGATTAGCAGCGTGGTGAATTTCCAGCCGCGCGATCAGGAAAATCTGAAACTCGATTACAACATCAACAATAAGAACCAATTCTCCGCCCGCTACAACCACGAATCCGAGGCGGTGCCGATGCCCTTCGGCTACTTCGACAACTTCACGCCCAACGAATACCCTGGCGACCAGATCGACCGCGACTCGTCGAACTCAATCGTGGCCAACCTTGCCACCTCCTTCACCAACACCCTCCTCAACCAACTCACTTTTGCCTACACGCAACTGGCCTTCCGCACCTATCTCAACGATCCAGCGGCCGTCTCCCGCTCCGCGCTCGGATATACCGCGGCCGATCTCTACCCCGACAATTCCCCCATCATCCCTAACGTCCAGCCGGGCTATGGTGGTGGTGGCTACGCCTCGCTCTACCTGATCGGCGGCAGCTATCCCACCACCAACGCGCCGCAAAAGATTTTCGTGGTCAACGAGAACGTGAGCAAGATCTTCGGTACCCACCTTTTCAAGGCCGGCGTCTACTTCGCTCACCAGCAGTTTAGCCAGCTCACGAAGGGGGCGGAGAACAGTACGATCATCACGGGAGAGTATAACGGCTCCTACAACACCGGCAACGCCTTCGCCGACCTGCTCACCGGACAAATCGCGGGTTACCAGCAGAGCACGTCAAACTTCGTGGCCAACCTGAGCGAGAAGCGCACCGATTTCTTCGTCCAAGACCAGTGGAAAGTTGTGCCGCGCTTCAGTTTCAACTATGGAGTGCGGGTAAACCACATCGGCTCGTGGTTTGAAACCGGCGGGCGCATGGTCGATTTCGATCCCGCGCTCTACAATTCCAGCGGGAGCTATGCGGACGCTCCCGGCCTGGTTACGCACGCCACTACTGCCAGCATCCCCATCAGTGGAAGCCGTCCGCGAGGATTCCAGGTAGCGCCCTCTGCCGGGTTTGCGTGGGACTTCCGCGGCACCGGCAATACCGTCATCCGGGGCGGCTTCTCCACCAACTATTACATTGACCCCGGCGCCAATGCTTTTTCTACCGTGCAGTCTCCTCCCAATGAGACCTTCACCACCGACTACCTCTTGACCACAATCGCGAACATTCCACAAATTAACACTTATCTCCCGCTGGGTTCTTATGGCATTGGGGATATCGACGACCACCATGTGCCGGTGACTTACTCCTACTCGTTGGCTGTGGCCCAATCCTTTGCGCACTCCTTTCACGTGGAGATGGCTTACACCGGAAACGCCTCGCACAACCTTACCGGTTACGGCCTCACCAACGTGGTTCCCGAAGGATGCGCCCACGAACTGCACACGTTGATCGGCTACACGGCCAATTCCTTCAATGACGTGCAGTGCCGTCCTTATCCGCTGGATGGCGAACTCAGCACCATGACCCACAACCTGAATTCTTACTATAACTCAGCGCAGGTTACTGCCTCCAAGGCGACAGGATGGCTCAATTACTGGGTCACCTATACTTATGGCAAGACTCTTGCCTATAACTGCGAAGATCCCTTTGACGAGCGCCGGTGTTACGGGCCGGCTCCGTTTGACCGCAGCCAGAACCTGAATATCTCGTATCTCATCAATCTGCCTAACATCAGCCAAAAATATCTTGGCAATAACAAGGTGCTCAACGGAATTCTCGACGGCTGGCAGTTTACCGGCATCGAACAGTTCGCAACCGGCACTCCGCTCCAATTTACGGCGGAGGGTTCGGCCAACGGCAATACCGGTGACGAGTACGACGGCTTCCACAATCGCACCATAAACTTCTACAGCAACCCGGTGGACATGTCGAACCGCAATGTTGTGGGCACGCCCGATGAAAATGCGGTCCCCACGCTGGTTTGCAATCCCACGGCCGGTCTGCAGAAAAACCAGTATTTCAATGCCGCATGCTTCCAGGCGCCGCAGCAGGAGACTGTGCCCAACAATCCCAGCATCGGGACATACCGGATCCCCTATATCCATGGGCCCCGCTATGAGCGCGACGACATTGGACTCTACAAGGCCTTCAAGATCACTCCCACAAAAAGCGTCCAGATTCGGGCCCAGGCCTTCAACTTTACCAACCACGCAACGAATTTCTTCGTTCAATACGATTCCGCCCTGTATCTCGACTATCCAGGCTTCGCGAGTCTGCCCCTCAATTTATCGCCGACGAATACTCCCAGCGGCGTCGTCCCGGCTGGCTTCGCGACCACGAAGTTGGGTCACCGTACCATTCAGTTAGCGGCGAAATTCTACTTTTGAGGCAGACTCCTCGACTCCGCCCGGCCTGCAAGCCGCAACGCCGGGCGGTCGTAGCTTCCCAAAGGAAGTTATGATTTCAGTTTCCGATTCACAGTCTTCGGCATCATTATGGTTGGAGATCGTAAAAAAATAATTGGCCTGCAGGAGCAGCTCTCCCCTTACGGCACTAGCCTGTGCAATAGAGTGACATTGCCCGTCCAGCCTGGCGAGGCCTCCCGGAACTCCATCATTTCCACGGATGAGCGGCCATGATCTCCAGCGTCTCCAGCCCTGAATCCACCGGCGATTTGCTACTGGCCCTATTCCGGGAGCTCTTTGGAGAGTTGTCGGCTAAGAGCGCGCGCATTTTTCGCGCCCCCGGCCGCGTCAATCTTATCGGCGAGCACACCGATTACAATGACGGCTTTGTGATGCCGATGGCGATCGCGTTTTACACCTGGGTCGCCGCGGCACCGCGCGAGGATCGAATTGTCGAAGCTTACTCTGAGCACTTTGACGAGAAGATCGCTTTGTCTCTCGATGCGTTATCCGGCCCGCCGCGAAAGCATTGGAGCGATTTTGTCCGCGGAGTTGCCGCCACCCTGCAGGAGGCGGGACACACACTGTCTGGCGCCAACCTTGCGATTCATGGCCAGATTCCTCTCGGCGCCGGACTCAGTTCCTCGGCTTCTTTGGAAGTTTCTTTAGCTTTGGCTCTCACATCGGTTGCCGGGATTGCGGTTCCTCGTTTGGAGCTGGTAAAACTCTGCCAGGCGGCCGAACATAAATACGTCGGCACGCGCTGCGGCATCATGGACCAGTTTGTCGCGGGTTTCGGTGCGGCTGGGCATGCGCTGATGCTCGATTGCCGTTCCCTCGAGTATCAATTGCTTCCGATCCCCGAGGATCTTCGCCTGGTCGTATGTAACAGCATGGTTCGGCACGAGCTGGCATCGGGGGAATATAATCTGCGTCGCGCCGATTGCGAGGCTGGTGTGGGGCTTCTGCAGCCGTTTCTTCCGGCAGTCCATTCTCTCCGCGATATTGGGATTGCCGACCTTGAAAAATACAAACATGCCATGGAGAGGACGGTGTATCGTCGCTGCCGCCACGTGGTCACCGAGAATCAAAGAGTTCTCGCAGCGGCCAAGGCCCTTCGGTGCCAGGATGCCCCCTGTTTTGGTCACTTGATGTACCGATCCCATGCCAGCCTGCGCGACGATTACGAGGTGAGTTGCAGGGAACTCGATCTGCTGGTCGATCTGGCTTCATCGAGGCGAGGTGTCTATGGGGCGCGCATGATGGGCGGCGGGTTTGGCGGGTGCACTCTGAACCTGATACGGTCTGATTGCGCGGCCGCATTCCAGGCTGATATTACACAGATGTACGCGGAGACCACAGGCATTACCCCCGAGATATACATCTGTGAGCCCGGCGAGGGGGCGGAGGTTTGGCCTGTCGCAGGGAGCGTACAAACTTGAAGACTCCCGGCGATCTAAACGATCTTTACCGTGAGCCGCATCGCCGCTGCAATCCGCTTACGGGCGAATGGGTGCTGGTGTCGCCGCATCGCTCGGAGCGGCCATGGCGCGGACAAACGGAAGCGGCCGCTGCTACACCGGCCCTCGCGTACGATCCCAGTTGCTATCTCTGCCCCGGCAACGAGCGATCCGGCGGCGCGCGTAATCCCAACTACAGAACTACGTTCGTCTTCACGAATGACTATGCGGCGCTGAAGCCGGAGGTTCACCTTGACGCGCACGCCTCCCGACAAGACGACTCCGGGCGCGGACTGATGCTGGCGGAGTCTGAGGCCGGAACCTGCAGAGTTGTCTGCTTTTCACCTCGCCACGACTTGACCCTTGCGCGCATGACGGTCCAGGAGATTCTAAGCGTGGTCGATGTATGGGTCGAACAATATGCTGAGATTGGCTCGCTGCCGTACGTTAATTACGTGCAGATTTTTGAAAATCGCGGTGAGATGATGGGCTGCAGCAACCCCCATCCCCATGGCCAAATCTGGGCGAACCAGACGATTCCCAATGAGCCACTGAAAGAGCAGGAGTCGCAGCGGGCATACGCAGAAAAATACGAAGCTTGCTTACTGTGCGAGTACCTGCAAATGGAGGCGCGCGCCCAAACGCGCGTCGTGCTCGAGAATGAACACTTCGTGACGCTGGTGCCATTCTGGGCGGTGTGGCCGTACGAAGTGCTGGTTGTCTGCAAGCGTCACATCCGCGATTTGCTCGCTTTTGACCGGCCTATGTGTGCCAGCCTGGCCGATATGTTCAAAGCGCTCACCACGCGCTATGACAATCTCTTCGAAACCTCATTCCCCTATTCGATGGGCTTCCACCAGGCGCCGACGGACGGCAAACCGCATCCCGAATGGCATCTGCACGCCCACTTCTATCCGCCACTGTTACGTTCAGCTACCATACGCAAATTCATGGTTGGATATGAGATGCTGGCTAGCCCGCAGCGAGACATCACGCCCGAGGCGGCCGCTGCCACTCTCAAGAACGCTGCTGGAATACACTATGCCGACCAAAAACTACATTAAGAACAGGCGCGCTTGCGGGATAAGCCCTCAGTTCTGCGGCAATCGTGGCTGACCCGCGACACGATAGCTCGACAAGGACGATCGAACGTCATGGTGCCGCCCTGCTGCCAACCTTACGGAAAGACGCATGATGGTGAGCTGGTCAATTTATACACCCTCAGAAATCGCACAGGGATGGAAGTCGCCATCACGAACTATGGCAGCACGGTCGTGTCTCTGAGAGTTCCGGACCGCGATGGTGAGCCTAAAGATGTCGTGTTGGGCTACGACAACCTGGAGGATTATGAAGGAGGCCAGTGGTTTCTTATTATTCCAAGGATTATTCAGGCTCTATTTTCTGCCGCTTTTCCACTCGCTTGACGGTCTTCTTCACCTTGCTGGCTTTGGTCGTTTTTTGCACCCGCACCGGTGTCGTCGGCGACAGGCTTGCTGCTGGCAGCAGTCTTTGGTATGTCGAGAGTATCTTCGTGAGTTTTCCTGTCCCGAGATGTTTCTGCCATCGGGTTTTCGTTGGTCTTCAGCGACTCTTTCTTAACCTCCGGTTCAGCTTTCTTCATGGCGGATGAGAGTAGGTAATCGATCCTTACCCGAGCGGCAAGCCATCTGACGCTGCTCGCTTTTCCCGCCTGCTCGAAATGGGCAGCAAGTTCTTCCTCATTGGCTATTCCCTTGTCCTTCAACAATTGCAAAAGGGCTGCGCTCTGAGTATCTAAGGCCTCAAAGGCGGGAAACAACTCGTGGAGTATCTCCTGAGCGATGTTCTCGTTCATAATTTCAGCCCCTCCGACACTGTTGGTCACAAATAATCCGAGCCTCAAATATCGCCGGTCCTTGGCAAGTTAAGACTGTTGAACTACGCGCTCGCTGGCTTGGCTAGGGGATGAGTTTTCCTGCTGACTTTCTTGAGCCAAGGTTGGTGCAGTCTCATTCGACCGTCGTCATCCCATTTTACAAGCGCCTCGTCTTCGTTGGTTTGCTCAACTGTTCCGAATTTTCCAGTCGGCTTTCCAAAATCAGCCAACCCCTCGACGCGATCTCCGGGGTTCAGTTCCCCGCCCGTGGGAGAGGGGTCGGCGAGCGGTGGCCTCTTGGCACGGTCTGCCTCAGCAGGTGCTCCAGCGTGCGACAGAGGCGGTTGCGGAGCTTTGCGCAGTTTGGGAATCAGTTTATTGATACGGCTCATATTCATTACTCCAGAGGCTTCGCTTCGCCTGTTCATCTGCCCGTCACGTAGAGCATAGGCGAGGGAAGCATGGCTCCGCTGATCCAAACTGCTCAGTCCTCATGACTAATAGGGAAGCGGGCAGCAGAAAAGCCGATGCAGGCGCAGATTCCTGAACCCCGACCAGCGCGTGGCTGTCGAAGGGGGACGAGCGACATAATTATGGACGCCAGCGTACATACTTTCCAGCCCGATGGGAGTATCCTCTGTTAATCATGGCCAGCACCAACGACTCGCCCAAGGCTATTGGGGAAATCATCGACCACATCGAGCGGATTCGAGAAGAACTCCTCGTCCTTCAAAGGTCTATGGAGAAATGGGAATCTGTCAACCCTGACGGAGAGCTTAAGAAAATTTCAAAATAGCCCGCCGGGCGCACCCTGGCAGCATGGTTGACAATGGTTGCGCACAAGGCTTAGGATTGGAGTTGAGCAAGCTACTTCTTTCTTACTCGTTCAGGTTCTCTGAACTAAGTCAGCCCATCTGAAGTTTTCTCTCCTTAGGCTTTCAAAGAAAGCCGTGTACCCCATGCATGCGAAAGCGATCCTGCACGAAGTTCAGCAACTTTACAACGTGAGTGACCGTCTTGATACGCTGTCGGCGCAACATCCTCTCGTCTCCGAGGCACTCATCACCATCTCGGGAAGCGTTCGTAATACCGCCACTTTGTTGGAGGTGCTGGTTGCGATGAAAATAGCTTCGGTCGCCGGATTAGACCCAGCAGGCGCCTAATATGCTCATCGCTCTCTCGCAGCTTTATTGCGGGATCGGAGCCGGACGCTAGTCCAGGAGAACGATGTTGAGAAGTGAATTGTGAACCTGCAAACGACTCCCGCCGTCATACTGCACGAATCCTAACCTCCTGAACCTATTCATGAAGAAACGGGCCCCGAACGGGTTGTGCCTACCATCGCCGATCTGGCTTTAGGCGCAAAGATGGATTCTACGGTTGTCACTTCATATAAACTTGCGTTTTGCCCTGTTGGGCAGAGAGGTACTGAAATTGTTCCAGGAGGAAGCGTTTGCCACTAAACCGGGATGCGCTTTGGTACAAGGACGCGATCATCTATCAATTTCACGTCCGCACTTTCCACGACAGCAACGGGGACGGCATCGGCGATTTTCAAGGGCTTGAAGAGAAGCTCGACTACCTTCAGGAACTGGGAATCAGCGCGCTATGGCTCATGCCATTCTTCCCCTCGCCTCTGCGCGACGATGGCTACGACATCGCGGACTACAACACCGTCCATTCCAGCTATGGAACATTGGAGGACTTTCGGAAGCTTCTGAGTTCGGCCCACGACCGAGAAATCCGGGTCATCATCGAAATGGTGCTGAATCACACATCCGATCAGCACCCGTGGTTTCAAGAGTCGCGAAGTTCAAAGGACAATCCCCGCCGTGATTGGTATGTCTGGAGTGACACCGACACACGATACAAGGGCGCCCGCATCATCTTTCTCGATACAGAAACGTCCAACTGGGCGTGGGACCCGATTTCAAAATCCTTCTATTGGCATCGCTTCTTTAGTCACCAGCCCGATCTCAACTACGACAATCCTGACGTTCGCGAACAGATGTGGAACGTGATGAAGTTCTGGCTGGAGATGGGGGTTGACGGCTTCCGGCTCGACGCGGTGCCCTACCTGGTGGAACGCGAGGGCACGAATTGTGAGAATCTGCCGGAGACTCACACTATTCTGAAGGAGTTGCGGAGAAAACTCGATGAAAACTTTCCGGGCAGGATGCTTCTGGCGGAGGCCAATCAGTGGCCCGCGGATCTTCGCCCATATTTCGGTGACGGAGATGAATTCCACATGGCGTTTCATTTTCCGTTGATGCCCAGAATGTTCATGGGGCTGAAGTTGGAAGACCGCAAACCGATCACTGAAATCCTGCAGCAGACGCCGGAGATTCCGGCCTCATGCCAGTGGTCCCTTTTCCTGCGCAACCATGACGAGCTGACTCTGGAAATGGTAACCGACATGGAGCGCGATTACATGTACGACACGTACGCCGAAAGCAAGACGATGCGGCTGAACCTCGGAATCAGGAGGCGGCTCGCTCCGCTGCTGGACAACGACCGCAGGCGCATGGAGTTGATGAATGGAATGCTGATGTCGTTACCCGGCACTCCTATCATTTATTACGGCGATGAAATTGGTATGGGCGATAACATCAATTTAGGCGACCGCAACGGAGTACGGACTCCCATGCAGTGGGACGGAGGATTGAATGGCGGCTTTTCTGCCGCGGCTCCGGAGCGTCTGTATGCCCCCCTGATACAGGATCCGGTATATGGTTATCCGGCCGTGAACGTGTTGCGGCAAAGAGCGAGCGAACATTCGCTCCTCAATTGGATGCGAAGCATCATATCGGTTCGCAAGTCGACCGGAGTGTTCGGCAGGGGGTCGATTGAGTTTCTCTATCCTGCCAATCATAGAATCCTGGCGTACGTGCGGCGACTGGGTAACGAGGCGGTCCTGGTGGTCAACAATCTTTCGAGCACCGCGCAAGCTGTCGAACTGGATCTGCGGCGGTACAAGGGGAATATTCCGATTGAGATGTTTGGCAGGAATATGTTTCCGCGTGTGGGCGACGTTCCCTATCTGTTAACGATGGGGCCGTATCAGTTTTACTGGTTTCGGCTGAAACGAATCTGAAACAAATGTGAACTGAAAGCGATGTTTCAGATGCGCGTCTAGACAAGAGCACGCGGCGGTGCTTCGAACGGAGATCGAATTGGCAGAGGAGAGCTTTCTTACGGATGATTTTCTTCGCCAACTAATCAATGTCGGCGAAGTGGACATCCTGGTGGGCTTACCCACTCACAATAACGCCAAAACTATCGGGTCGATCGTCCACACAATTCAGAGCGGCATTCTGCGCGGGTTTCCCCGAGAGCGAGCCGTGATCATAAATGCCGACGGGGGTTCGCGGGATGGCACGCCCGAACTGGTCACGGGCGTATCCATCGATGACGTGCGTCCGTCCTCCAATCTGTACGCGCTCCGCACTCTGCACTCGATTAGCACGAAGTATGCGAGCAGCCCGGAGAGCGGAATTGCGTTTCGGACTATTCTGGCCGCCGCCGAACTGCTCCGCGCCAAGGCCTGTGTGCTGATGTCACCCGAGTCCGCGAACATCGAACCCGAATGGCTGTCCAAGCTATTGGGCCCGATTTATCGCGACGGCCTCGATCTTGTGACCCCCACATATCGCAGACATAAGTTTGAAGGGCTACTTATAACGAATTTGCTCTACCCGATGACCCGCGCGCTTTACGGGTTAAGAATCCGCGAGGCATACGCGCCAGAGTTCGGGTTCTCCGGCCGTCTGGGAAGTCAATTTCTTGGACAAAATATCTGGAATGACGGAACCGGAGAGGCTGGTGTCGAACTTCGCTTCACCCTGGCTGCGATCGCGGGAAAATACCGTATCTGCCAGTCCTTCCTTGGAGAAAAGATTCACGTCGAGCGACATGCCGCCGACCTGGTGCCGGTGCTGCGACAAACCGTCGGCGCCCTGTTCTCCGCATTGGAGCCAGACTTTCCCGTCTGGAGTGTCGTGGCTGGTTCCCAGCCCGCCCCTACTACTGGAGCCGACCAGGAAGTGCTTCTGGAACCACTGCGAGTGAATCGGAAACGATTGCGAGAGATGTTCTCGACCGGAGTTGCCGAATTGGAGTCCGTCTTCCAATCAATTCTCTCCCCCACCACAGTGGCAGAACTCCAGCGCATCGCCCTCATGGGAGAAGAGGATTTTCATTACCCCGCGGAATTGTGGGTCAAGACGGTTTACGAGTTTGCCGCCTCCTATCAAAAATCTGTGATCAGCCGGGACCATATCATCCAGGCCTTAGCACCTCTTTTCCGTGGGAGAGTGGTCACTTTCCTGATGGAGAACCGAAACGCTTCTGCGGGCGGCGTCGAGAACAATATCGAAGCTTTATGCCTTGAGTTTGAGCGCTTGAAACCCTATCTGCTGGAGCTGTGGGAATTCAGAGAGTGAGGCAAACATGCGGGAAATGATTATCAGCGAACTAAGTCAGGCACTGCAAGAGATTGCCAGAGGTTTCGCCCACTACCTTCCTCGTCTCATCGTGATGCTGATCCTGGCGGCTGTGGGTTGGGTGATTGCGTTCGTTGCAAAAGTGGTCCTGCGCAGCATTCTGAGGCTCGTCAAGTTCGACAAGCTTTCAGAAAACGCCGGTGCCTCTCAATTACTCAGCAAAGCCGCGCTGCCTTCCGCGACGGAAATATTGAGCCGGTTTGTCTTCTGGGTGGCCTGGCTAGGCTTCATTCTGCTGGGTGTGAGCGTGCTCGGGATCCTGGGCCTGCAGGAGCAAGTCGCAAGATTCTTTCTTTTTCTGCCGCGTCTATTCGTGGCGATGTTCATCCTGTTTTTCGGGCTGCTGGCAGCTAGTTTCTTTTCTCGCGCAGCCCTATTGGCTGCGGTAAATGCGAACGTACCTTCACCCCGGGTTTTGAGCCTCGCTCTCCGCAGCATCATCATTGTTTTCGTGCTGTCCATCGTTTTTGAAGAACTGGGTCTGGCAGAACAGACCATGCTGGTTGCCTTCGGAATTGCCTTCGGAGCCATGATGCTCGGCTTGGCCATTGCATTCGGCATGGGGGGCAGGGACTTGGCCCGGCGTTTTCTGGAAAAGAAAATTGTTCGCGGAAAGAAGGAGGAGAACGAAGACGAGCTGTCGCCGCTCTAGGACTGGAAGTATCAACGAACCGCCGGTTGCAGTACGATGAAATTTCCTCCCTACTTCACTTGGGGGGCTAGCGCCATGCGACTGCTCAGCATCCGGCTCATTGTTTTCCTCATTGTGGGTATCACGCTGGTCTCGCTTTCGTCCTCGTATTACGAGGTATGGAGTGAGGAGCGTGGCCTGCACCAGGACCTGGAGCGGCGAGCCGAAGTGTTGGGCGGAATCCTCGCGGGAAATGTGGAACGCGACCTGGAGAAACACTCGGCGCAGGACTTGCAGAGTGTCGTACAGCACTTTGGGAACCGGGAGCATCTTTCGGGACTGGCTATCTACGGGCGCCAGGGGGATTTGCTGGCAGTTACACCAGAGCTGGCATCCACGCTGACGTCAGTTCCCTTCGTAATGTCTCAAGCGTTGCGTGAGAACCATGGAGTAGGAGCGTATCAACGGGTGGGAGATGCCGCGCTGCACCTCTACGCTCTACCCCTTCACCAGAACGACGAAGTCATCGGCGCCCTCGTGATTGTGCATGATGCCAGCTACATTCGGGCGGAAAGCCTCCATACTTGGCGCCAAACATTCCTGCGCGCACTGGCACATGTATTTCTCATCGTAATGATCACGCTCTTGATCGTTCGCTGGAGTATTGCCGCACCCATCGCGCGTACGGCGCAGTGGATGCGAGCTTTGCGGACGGGCCAAGTCTCTTCACGCCAACACGCCGCCGATCTGGACCTCTTTCGTCCCCTGGTGCGAGAGGTCGCCGCCTTCGCCGAAAGCCTGACCCAAGCGCGGTCGGCGGCCGAGACGGAAGCCCGCCTGCGGGACACGGGTGAATCGCAGTGGACGGCGGACCGGCTGGCCGTGCACGTGCGCACGCGACTGGATAATGCGCGTCTGTTTGTCGTATCCAATCGCGAGCCTTACGTGCACATGCGGCGCGGCAAATCAGTGGAAGTGATGGTGCCGCCCAGCGGGGTAGTCACAGCGATCGAGCCGATTCTGCGCGCCTGTGACGGAACCTGGATCGCCCATGGCAATGGCGATGCCGACCTCGAAACGGTGGATGAGCACGACCGTCTGCGCGTGCCGCCGGACGATCCTCACTATACCTTGCGCCGGGTATGGCTGAACCAGGCGGAAGAAGAAGGCTATTACTACGGATTTGCCAATGAGGGAATCTGGCCTCTGTGTCATATCGCGCACACGCGGCCGATTTTTCGCGCGGAAGACTGGAAATACTATCAGGCGGTCAACCTGAAGTTCGCCGATGCGCTGCTTGAAGAGATGAAGGACGTGGAGAAGCCCATTGTGCTGGTGCAGGATTATCATTTCGCGCTGCTGCCCCGGCTGATTAAAGAAAGAAGACCGGAAGCCAGAGTGGCAATTTTCTGGCACATCCCCTGGCCCAACCCCGAAGCATTTGACATCTCCCCATGGCGGCGGGAAGTCGTCGATGGTCTGCTGGGCGCCGATCTGATCGGGTTTCACATCCAGGCGCACTGCAATAACTTCCTCCATACGGTGGACCGGGTGGTGGAGTCACGCGTCGATTGGGAACACTTTTCGGTTCGACGTCTGGATCATCTCACCCTGGTGCAACCCTTCCCTATCAGCGTGGACTTCTCGGATGTGAAACCGCCGGAGCCGACGCTGGATCCCTACACCGAGCGCTCCACCTTGCTCAAAGCCCTGGGGGTTGCGGCTACCTTTATGGGTGTGGGCATAGACCGGGTCGACTACACCAAGGGCATTCTGGAGCGCTTTCTGGCGATTGAGCGTTTTCTGGAGAAGTATTCTTCCTATCAGGGCAAATTCACATTCGTGCAGATTGGCGCTCCAAGTCGCAGCCACCTCAAACGCTATCAGGACCTGATGACGGAGGTGGAAGCGGAAGCCAACCGTATCAACGGGCGGTTCCAGACGGACCAATGGAAGCCCATCGTCTTTCTAAACCGGCAGCATAGTCATGAGGAGATTCAAAGGTACTACCGCGCCGCGGACTTATGCCTGGTAACGTCGTTGCACGATGGCATGAATCTGGTGGCGAAGGAATTCGTGGCGGCCCGGCACGACGAAAGGGGTGTACTGATCCTGAGTTGCTTTACCGGCGCCGCCCACGAGTTGCACGACGCCTTGCAGATCAATCCCTACGACATCGACCAGACGGCGGAGGCGATTCGCACAGCCATCGAAATGGAGCCGGAAGAAAAGGAATTGCGCATGCAGCGCATGAGGAAGACGGTCAGGGAATACAACGTTTATCGCTGGGCAGGAACCCTCATCGCGGAATTGTGTGAGCTGCGCATGGACGCAACCGACGAAAGCAAGGAAAAACTCCGGGCGAGTTCTGCTACCTGGAAATGAGGAGCATGTGGTTGTCCGCGCGGTCAATCCAATCCTAGTGGAGCAGTTCATGAACGCGGTGGCGCGGTCGCCGATCTCCGCGCTTCTGCTCGACTATGACGGTACTCTCGCGCCATTCTGCCTCAATCGCCAGCAGGCTCTCCCCTATCCGGGATTAACGGCGCTTCTGCAGGAGATCATCGGCAATGGCCGCACTCGTGTGGTCATCATTACAGGTCGCAACGCTCATGAGATTATCCCGCTGCTTGCGGTTCACCCCCGTCCCGAGATCTGGGGATGCCACGGGTTGGAGCGGTTGCGATCGGATGGAACCAGCGAGACACCCCGCGTCGAAGAGCCGGTGCAGCAAGCCCTGGCTGATGCAGATCGGTGGTTAAGGTATCAGGGGCTGCACAACCGGGCTGAGATCAAGACTGGCGCCCTCGCCCTCCATTGGCGTGGGCTGGACGAAGCGACGGCGGCGGAAACCCGCAGTCGGGTTCTGCTGGGCTGGCTTCCCATTGCGCGAAGTACGCCAATGGAACTGCTCGATTTCGATGGCGGCATTGAAATGCGCATGCCAGGTCGTGATAAAGGGGATGCAGTCTGCACCATCCTGGGTGAAATCGGCCCGGGGGTTCCTGTCGCCTACCTGGGGGATGACGTGACCGACGAGCGGGCTTTCCTCTCCCTAGGACCCCTGGGCCTAAGCGTGCTGGTTCGCCCCGAATGGCGCGAAACTGCGGCTGCCCTGTGGATGAGGCCGCCAGAAGATCTGCGGGAGTTTCTGACACGGTGGCTACAAGCCTGTCTTGAGGGGCAGCATCGCGCTAGGAAGGAGCCTTCCGGCCTTAAATGAACACGACGGGTGGAGGCTTTAGATGGCGAGTGAAACGGGCCTGCTGATGAATGCCGAGAAGAGACAGGCCGCTCCGCAAGTCCTCCTGTATCCGCTACGATTCGAGCCGATCTATCAGTATCGGCTATGGGGCGCCTCTATGTTTACCTTGTGAAATGGCCGGGTTTTGGAACTACATCATCACCCGGCTTATTTCCAGATACTGGGGGCTCTACCACCATGTAACTCTGAGCGGTCGTGGCGATCCAGTGTTGCCACCACTTGTCGAACTCTTCGTTTTCTTTAGCCCTCAGCATGAATTTCCACCATCTATTCTTGTTTCGATCTTGCGGGTGACAGTCACAATTCGCGCACTCGGAAAATGTCGGAGCGGACGGGTGCTGAAAATCTTTCTTTTACCCGTGAAGCGAGCTCCGACCAAGGCAAGAGTGACCCGCGAGAAGGTACGGGTGGGGTTGGAAGCCAGTGGACATGCGCGCTGTTTGAACGGACTCGAGCGGAACAGAACAGGGTGGACTTTTTCCTACAAGTTTTGACAGTACTGTGACAAGTGAGCATTATTGCTCAGACCTTCCGAATCCCCATTTGCTAACGTCGGAATCGACCTTTACGCTGGCATTTCTAATCAGAATTGTGCCCGAAGCCGGAGATGCGGCGGAGAGGAAACAGAAACGAGGACCCATATGAAAAGAGTAATGTTCGTACTTGCGATGTTGAGTCTCGGCACCTTGTGCTGGGCGGGGTCGGCGCGGGAAGATGCCACCGACCGGTTGGACAATGCCACCACTGTGATGCACGAAATTATGGGGATGCCCGACAAAGGAATCCCGGAAGAAGTGTTGCAGCACGCAAAGTGCGTAGCCGTGATCCCGCACATGGTTAAAGGCGGCTTTATCTTCGGTGCTAAAGAAGGCAAAGGCGTCGCGACCTGCCGCACGGCGGATGGCTGGAGTGCGCCGGCATTCATCGCGGTTTCGGGCGGAAGCTGGGGCCTGCAGATTGGGATAGAAGCGGTGGACGTGGTAATGATCTTTCAGAATGACAAAGCAATGCAAAGACTGCTCTCGAGTAACTTCCAAATTGGCGGGGACGCTTCGGCGGCAGCGGGTCCAGTTGGACGTCATGCCGAGGCCGGTACGGATTGGAAGTTGGATACAGAGATCCTGGCCTACTCTCGTGCCAAGGGTGCGTTCGCGGGGCTCACGTTGGAAGGTGCATCGCTCCGCCAAGACAGTGATTCCCGGCACGCAATCTACGGAGACGTGACAACTCGGGCTTTACTGTTGGGCGAAGTGCCAGTCCCAGCCGCAGCCCAGCCGTTCCTTGCGGAAATTCGTGGCGCAAAAGCTGAGGCCAGAACCGACAAATAGTAGGGCTTCCGCAACTGGTCTCTCGGTTGGTGGTCATCAGCCGACGCCTCCTGCGGACCACAGTCCATCATTAGTTGTCTTATCCGTTTCGCGCGAAGCAGTTCTCTCGCCAACATTGGATGAGATCCACATGCGTCTGTTCGTAGGGAGCAGAGGAGGCTGACATGCTTTGGACGATTTTCGTTGTTCTTTTGATTTTATGGCTACTCGGTTTCAGTCTGCATATCGGTGGAGCCCTGATTCACCTGCTGCTGGTTGTGGGGTTGGTGGTTCTGGTCATTAACCTACTGAGCGGACGACGCAGTGCGGTTTGAATAAGCACAGCGAGTCGCGGCACCAGGGGGCCCGGTGTAGCCTCCTGGCGCCTATTCCGCAATACGTGTCTGGTCCCCTTCAAACCGGACCCCATGGTTAAGGATAAGCTCATAAACAAGTTATGCCAGTGGGGACACTGCGATGACGGTTAGCGAACCGGGAGAGGCACCACATGTTCGCTACTTTGTTAACTTTTGCTCGACCACTCGAAAGCTGAGGATCTTCTCAGGATGGGTGGAGTAGGTCAGTATCCCGTGCATCCCTTCCAGCACTAAAACGTCCTTCCCGGTAGTCCACACTTCGACCAGTTCTCCGCCGTCCGTCTGGTACTTGACCGCGTAGCGCGGCTTGATGAAGGGTAAGTCTAGAAGGTGAACGGACAAAATAGTTCCAGGTCCTACGATGGAGACGGTGCTGGGCTGTCGGATGGAGGACAATTCCGAAGTTGATTTGCCCCAGGCCGGAGCCAGACACGCAGTCAAGGCCACGATCTGAACAAGTTTGCTCAGCATTGCAATTTCTCAATCAAAAGTCTTAACAGCAAATCCATACTCAATCCAGAAATTCCCTTCCAGACTCGGCGGGAGGCATGATTATGCATATTGTTGATCGATTTTTCAACGGAAGACGTTCCCGGCCGCGGTACTCAAGTACTCAAGTCTGGGTTCTACTTCCGCGCTATTAAGATTCATTTGCGGTTGAAGCTTAGTAGCGCAGTCGCCTGCTAGTACTTATCGAGTATTGCTCCAGGCACCCCACCGCCTGTAGTTTCCTCTGGAGCCAAATTAAAAACATGGGTCGGAAGATTACAGTCTTACTTGTCGATGACCACGTTCTGGTTCGGCGCGGTTTTCGGCGAATGCTGGAGGATGAAGCCGACATTACTGTGGTCGGGGAGGCAAGCGATGGCGCTGAGGCCGTCCAAATGGCTTGCGATCTAAGGCCAAAAGTTGTCCTTATGGACTACGCAATGCCTAAAGTGAATGGGTTGCTGGCAACGAGACAGATTCTGCGGGCTCATCCTGAGATCGCGGTCCTCATGCTGAGTATGCATTCCGAAGAAGTGTGGGTGCGCCAGGTAATCGAGGCTGGTGTTCGCGGATACATCCTCAAGAATGCTTTAGACCTGGATCTGGGTTCGGCAATCAGGCGAGCAGCCGCGGGTGAACTCGTGCTGGGTGTGCCGTTGCCCGAGCCTCGCGCACCCAAGAACGGGCGACACTGCGGATTAACTCCGCGTGAGCTTGAGATCCTGCAATTGATCGTTGACGGAAAATCAAACAGAGAAATCGCAGCACTGCTCCGCCTTAGTGACAATACCGTGAGCGTGCACCGCGCCAACATAATGAACGAGCTCGGCATTCATAAGACGGCTGAACTTGTCGTATACGCAATCCGCAATACCCTGGTTAGTATTCCGTGATTTGCAGTGGCTAGGTCGCGTCCGGCAGCTAATATAATTCCATTATTGACTCGCCGTGGCTGAGGTGTGATCGTGGTCACATTTTGTAGTGAGTCTGGCGGTTTGCGGAGGACACTAATGGCAGTTTCGCATCCAGCGGTACCCAACATTCAGAGCGTACCCGGGAGTGACGCTGGCATTTACGAGAAGCTTAATAGCCGTTGGCATGAGCGCGCTCTGCAGGTTTTCATGTTCATTGTCCTCGCGCATTGGGGGGAACACCTCTTCCAGGCTTATCAGATTTATGTCATGGGATGGCCGCGCCCGAAGGCTCTGGGATTGGTTGGTATGTGGTATCCCTGGTTGATCAAATCGGAAACGCTGCACTACGGCTACGCCTTGGTCATGCTCATCGGCCTTTGGGTGTTCCGGAAGGGCTTTACGGGAGTTTCTCACACCTGGTGGATGGTGGCTTTCTGGATCCAATTCTGGCACCACATTGAACATTTCCTGCTGATCTGGCAGGCTACGACTCATCACAATTTCTGGGGAAAGCCGGTACCGTGCAGCATCCTGCAGTTGGTTTTCCCGCGGGTTGAATTGCATCTTTTCTACAACTCGATCGTGTTCATCCCGATGGTCATCGCGATGTATTACCACGTGTTTCCACCCGAGGGCGAGCGCGGGAACCCGGCTTGCACCTGCGAGTGGGGCCGCCACGAGTTTTCGAAAACTGCTTGATCAAGCTGCTTGATCAAAGAATGTCTCACCGCTTTTCGAAGCAGTTCGTAGGTTTCGTCTGCGCCGCGACTATGGCCACGGTCGGCTGTTCCAGACCGGTCGAACCACCACTTTTTGTTGCGATTGAGCACGAAATTTCGCCTCAGCCCGCGCGGGTCGGACCCGTTAGAGTCACGCTCAAGTTGGCCGATGCCGCCGGCAAGCCTCTCACGGGCGCTCACATTGCGGTTGAGGCTGACATGTCGCATGCGGGGATGAGTCCTGTGTTTGCAGAGGCGAAGGAAACAGAGCCTGGCCGGTACCAGGGCAGCCTGGAATTTCAGATGGCGGGCGACTGGGTTATCCTCCTCCACATCACGCTGCCGGACGGGAAGAAACTGGAACGACAGATCGACGTGAGGGGCGTCCGACCCGGCGTTCGACCCGGCGTTTGACCCAAGTAGGCAAGCTGTTGAATTCATCCTCCATCCCGCGCCTGGAAACTCCCGAATCGCTTCCCTTTGACTTGATGCGAGTACCGGGCCTTGGCCATTTATTTCGCTGGCGATATGCCCGCCCGCTGCTTCAAGCCCCGCTGCTCGTCCTCAGCCTGGTAATGATTCTGCACGGGTTGTTCGGGCCCACCCTGGCGCCCAAGAATCTTGCCACAACCCTGAGCTGGCTTCACTTTCGCGGCGTGCTTGTGTTGGTGTTGCTGTGTGCGGGAAATTTCTTCTGCCTCGCGTGCCCCTTCATGCTGGTGCGTCAGGCGGCGCGACGATTCTTCAAGCCTCGGTTCACATGGCCCCGAGCGCTGCGGAATAAGTGGCTTTCGGTTGCTCTGTTCGTCCTGATCCTCTTTACCTACGAGTTGTTCGATCTGTGGTCCTCTCCATGGTGGACGGCCTGGCTGATCGCGGCCTATTTTCTTTCCGTGCTCGTGGTGGACGGTTTTTTTAAACACGCTTCGTTTTGCAAGTTTGTTTGCCCCATCGGACAGTTCAACTTTGTGGCCTCCACGCTTTCGCCGTTTGAAGTGAAGGTCCGCGAGCAGGATGTTTGCACGCGCTGCCATACCAAGGACTGTATCCGCGGCAGGCGGGAACCGGTATCGGATCTGGTGACGATCCGCGGCTGCGAGCTGGCTCTGTTTTTGCCAAGCAAAGTCGGCAACATGGATTGCACGTTCTGCCTCGACTGTGTTCATGCCTGCCCGCACGACAACATTGGCATCTTGAGCCGGCTGCCGGCGAGTGAACTGATGGTGAATCCAATCCGGTCGGGGATTGGGTACTTCTCGCGGCGGAAGGATCTGGCGGCGTTAGCAATCGTGTTCACGTTCGGCGCGCTGCTGAATGCGTTTGGCATGGTCAGTCCCGTTTACGCGGTCGAACGCTGGCTGGGACGAATGTTGCATGTGAATCGCGAAGCGCCTGTGCTCGGATTGATCTTCACATTTTTCTTGATTGTGGAGCCTGTTCTGCTGCTGGTTCTGGCGGCATGGTTGACGCGGGTATGGGCCCGCAGTCCGCGCGCTTTGTTGCCGCTGGCAGTGAGATACAGCTACGGCCTCGTTCCTCTGGGCTTCGGAATGTGGCTGGCTCACTATTGCTTTCATTTCTTAACTGGACTCTACACGCTGATCCCCGTCACTCAAAACGCGATCGCGAGTCTGGGCCGGCCATTCCTGGGAGAGCCCCGTTGGACCCTGACAGGGCTGCCGGCAAACGTCGTGCAAGTAATCGAAATTGGGTTCCTGGTGCTCGGATTTGCCGGTTCCCTGGTGGTGACCTACGGTCTGGCGGAGGACGACTCACCGGACAAACCGCTGCGGGCGTTCTTTCCGTGGGCGGTGGTTTGCCTCGTTCTCTGGTGTGCGTCGCTGTGGTTAATATTTCAGCCCATGGAAATGCGCGCCACGATGATGAGTGGATAGCCGCCATTGGTTCTTGACGATGTTGAATCTGCCTATAAGTGCGGAAGCAGGTTCGGTCGGGCTTCTGGTTGTGCTCTTGCTGGTGTGGCCTGCGCTGGCAAGCGCGCACAACGGCCCGCCGTTTCCCATTATTGAGAACAAGAAAGTTGGGCCTTGTATAGTTGCTCTCTGGACTCATCCGGACGTGGGCACTGGGGTTTTTTATGTGTTCGTGGACCCGGCTCCAGGTGACACTCTTCCGGACGATCTGAAGATCGAGATAGGCGTTCAGCCTGTAACCGGCCGGCTTCCGGAGAAGTTTTATGCGGCCGAGCGCGTGAAATCTCGCGGGCAAGCGCAATACAACGCTCAGGCGGACTTCGACCGGCAGGAGTTGTGGCGGGTGCGTCTGGTGATTCAGAGTTCGCAAGGCGGCGGCGAGGCAACAGCGCAGGTGGAAGTGACTCCACCGGGGTTCGGCCGTTGGGATCTTTTGCTGTATCTTTTGCCATTTCTGATGGTGGCGTTCTTGTGGTTTCTCGGCATTTCGCGCGCGAAGCGCCGAAGGAACGCGCGATTGCGCGACGGAGCCGGAACGGCGATAGTCCCGCAGGCGGCCGGCCATGCGAAACATTCCGATTGACGCTGCGATTCTTTGTTTGTGTGGAGGCTGGTTTCTAATGTGCGTCGACTCGATCCCATGTTGTAGCCGGGTCTCGGCTCTGCGCGACCGGCGATCAGGCAATTTTCAGCGTGTTAGGTCGTTCCTGCTTTTCGGAAGCCTTGCTGCGTTCCTGGCCGGGTGTCACTCCGCCCCGAAGCTGCCTGAGAAAGGATCAAAGGCCTACGCCAATGTTGTTTCGGCGTTCTATGTCGGGCTCGCGGCGCTGCAAGTTGGCGATGACGTTCACGCCGAGAGCAAGCTTTCGGAGCTGACCCAACTCGTCCCCTCCGAACCTGCCGGATGGGCGAACTGGGGAGTGCTCGCATTGCGCCAGCGAAACTACGACCTGGCGGCGCAAAGACTGGAACGAGCCCGCGATCTCGCTCCGCAAAATGATCAAATCTACGATCTGCTGGGAATCCTTGAAGCTGATCGCGGCCATTCCGCGGAAGCGATTGCTGATCTGCGGAAAGCCGTTGACCTCAATCCGAAGAACCTGCGCGCCGCTTATGCACTTGCGGAAGAAATCGAACGCCAGGGGGACGCCAACAGCGAAGCCGAATTTCAGCAGGTGATCCAGAAGATTCTGGCGGCGCAACCGGACAATCTCGCGGCCTTGCTCGAGTTGAGCCGCGTGGCCGCGAAGCGCGGGGATGCAGGCACACTGAAATCGGCGGTAGCCGAGATCAGCGCCCGCTCCTCCGCATGGCCGCCCGAAGTGCGGCAGCAACTTGCAACCGTGCAGGCTGCGGCGGCTGGAACGGATTTACGGGCGGCCGCCACGCGAACCACGTTTCTGCGCAACGTGCTCATGCGCGTTCCCGAGTACCGGCAAAGCCTCTCGATCATCAAGGCGCCCGCAGGCGAAGAGGCGCAGCCCTTCACGCATTTTGTGGGATTGGAATCACCCGTCTTCAAGCCTGCCCCCGCAGACTTGGCAATCCAATTCGCAGCTGAGCCTGTTGCTAACGCAGGCAACGGGCGCTGGAATTGGATGGGAGCCATCCAACTGGGCAGCGCCGGCGTGCCCGTCATTGCCGAGGCCAATGGCCACGAAGTGCATTTGTCGACCGGTGCAACGCTTCCCTTTCCCGGCGGACCGTCTGGCGTTCCGCCTTCGCCGGAGGGAGTCTTGCAAATCGACTTCAACTACGATTTCAAAACCGACCTTGTGCTCGCGGGCGAGGGAGGCGTGCGCCTATTTCGCCAAGACAGTCCGAGCGCGTTCACCGATGTGACGACGCAGACCAAGTTGCCGAAGTCCGTGACGAACGCCCGCTATACGGGCGCGTGGGCAGTCGACATTGAAGCGGACGGTGATCTCGATATCGTGCTGGGCTCAAAGGATTCGATCCCGACTGTATTGAGAAACAATGGAGACGGCACATTCTTAGCCATCCATCCTTTTGCCGGGATCACGGGGTTGGCTGGATTTGCCTGGGCTGATCTTGACGGCGACGGCAACCCCGATGCCGCCATCATCGATGGCGCCGGCCGGCTGCACGTTTTTATGAATGAGCGGCAGGGCCAGTTCGGCGAGCGTCCGCTCCCAGCGGGATTGCCGCCCGTCGTCTTTAAAGCAATCGCGGTCGCCGATGCGAACAACGATGGAGTTCTCGATCTCTTGGCGGTGCAGGCTGACGGGGCCATCATTCGGATCTCGGACAAGAACGACCGGCAAAGCTGGGACACGGCAGAGATCGCCAAAGTCCCGGACGCTGCCAACAATCTTGCGGGAGAGGTGCGACTCCACGTCGCAGACCTCGATAACAACGGAGCGCTCGATCTTTTTCTAGCTCCGACAAAGCCTGCTTCTGGTGCGGCCGGCGCGCTGATCTGGCTTGGCAATGATAATGACAAGGACAAGGGCAACTTCGTGCTCCTGAACCATCCCGCAGGACCAGCGCTGGTGTTTGAAGCCGTGGACTTGAACGGCGATGGCAAACTCGATCTGCTGGGACTCTCCGCCGACGGCCAACCGGTGCAGGCTATCAATCAGACCTCAAAAAATTATCACTGGCAAATCGTTCGGCCACACGCGGTGCAAGCCGTCGGCGACCAGCGCATCAATCCGTTCGGCATCGGCGGCGAGATTGAAATTCGCTCCGGCTTGCTGGTGCAGAAGCAACCGATCACTGGTCCGCAACTTCATTTCGGGTTGGGAGAACAGACCGAGGCGGAGATCGTGCAAGTAGTCTGGCCGAATGGAACTGTCCGCGCCGAGTTCGGCGTGAAGGCTGACATGGAGATCGTGACTGAGCAGCGCCTGAAGGCTTCGTGTCCGTTCCTCTTCGCTTATAACGGGAAGCAGATGGAGTTCGTGAAAGATGCGGTTCCCTGGGGCTCGGCGATCGGCCTGCGCATCAATACTCTTGGTTCAGCGCAAATCGCTGCGACCGGAGAATGGTACAAGATTGGCCGCGACCAACTCGTGCCGCACGATGGCTACTACGACCTGCGGATCACGGCGGAGTTGTGGGAGGTTTATTACTACGATTATCTGGCGCTCATGGCCGTCGACCATCCGGTGGGCACGGAGATCTTTGTCGATGAGCGTTTCGTAATTCCTCCGCTGAAGCTGGGCCTCACGACCGTCGCCACGCCGCACGAAATTGCGCGGGCCATCGATGACACGGGCCAGGACGTCACCGACATCGTTCGGACGCTCGACGGAAAAGCGCTTGCCAGCTTTGGACGCGGCCAGTATCAGGGCATAACACGGGATCATTATCTTGAAGTGGACCTCGGCGACGATGCTCCGAAAAGCGGCCCCCTCTACCTGATCGCACAGGGATCGATCCACGACACCGAGTCGTCGGTGAACGTCGCCATCACCCAAGGCAGCCGCTGGCGCGCTCACGGGTTGAGCCTGGAAGTCCCGGACGGCCGCGGTGGCTGGGTCACGGTGCAGGACAATCTTGGCTTTCCTGCCGGGCGGAAGAAGACGATTCTTTTCAATCTGACAAATATGTTTCGGCCGGGGACTCCGCGCCGCGTGCGAATACGAACCAATCTGGAAATCTACTGGGACGCCATTCATTGGGCACAGGGCGCGCCAGACACTCAACTGAAGACTGTAACTCTAGATCCCAGCATGGCAGATCTGCATTATCGCGGATATTCCGTTATGCACATGCCAGGGGCCGCGCGAGCGCCAGAGGTGCCCGATTACAACCAGATTGAGGGGACCAAGCAGCGTTGGCGCGATCTGATTGGCTACTACACCCGCTACGGCGACGTGCGCGAACTTGTAAACAAGATCGACGACCGATACGTAATTGTGAATTCCGGCGATGAATTGTCTCTGCGTTTCCCAGAACAACCGCCTCCGCCAACCGGTTGGGTCCGCGACTTCGTGATCGTCGGCGACGGCTGGATCAAAGACGGCGATTACAATTCCACTTTCTCCAAAACCGTGCTGCCCCTTCCTTATCACGCCAAGAATGAGTACACCACGCGGCCACGCCGGCTTGAAGATGAGTGGGTCTACCGGCAGCATCCCGACGACTGGCAGAACTATCACACGCGTTATGTCACGCCTGATGTTTTCAAGAACGCATTGAGGGATGAGAACGGCAGATGACAGGCAACCGGATTGCAAGGGTCATCCTCGTTCTCTTCTTTATAGGGCTATTGGCCACTCCTTTTGTTATTAAGCGGATGTCGGCGAGGCGGGAAGCCGACCGATCAAAGTTCGACGCAAAGACCGCATTGGCACGCCACGGATTCTATCTTGAAGAAGTCTCTCATGCGGCGGGCGTCAACTTTGTCCATCAATCTCCGAAGCTTGATCCCAAGTTAGATCCCATCATGCCGGAGGTCGCGTCGATGGGAGCATCGGTGTCGATCGTCGACTTCGATCGTGACGGCTGGCCCGACATCTACGTCACGAATAGCGCGATCGGCAGCAAGAATGCACTCTATCGCAACATGCATGACGGAACGTTCAAAGATGTGGCTGGCGAATTGGGCATTGCCGACGTCAACCAGCCCGGCACTGGAGTTTCAACGGGTGCGGTGTGGGGCGACTATGACAATGATGGCTATGAAGATTTGTTCCTCATCAAATGGGGACGACCGGAGTTGTTTCACAATGATCAGGGCCATGGCTTCACGCGCGTAACCGAGCAAGCTGGATTGCCGCCCTGGTTCAACGCCAACACGGCCATCTGGTTCGACTACGACGGCGACGGACTCTTGGACCTTTTCGTCGGCGGTTACTATTCGGAAGATATCGATCTGTGGCATCTCACGACGACGCGCATCATGCCCGAGAGCTTTGAGTATGCCAAGAACGGCGGGCGGAGATATTTGTTTCACAATCTTGGCAATGGCAAATTCGAAGAAGTCAGCGCGCAGGTTGGCATTGACAGCCGGCGTTGGGCCCTGGCGACCGCCGCGGCAGATCTGCGCGGGACGGGCCATCCCGATCTGTTTGTCGCGAATGATTATGGAGTGTCGGAGCTTTACTTCAACGATGGCAAACGGTTTCATGAGGTCGGCGAAAAGACTGGCGTCGGCTTCGCTCCCAAGAGCGGCATGAATGCTGCGTTCGGCGACATTCTCAATCAAGGCCGATACGCCGTTTACGTTTCCAATATTTCCGAAGATGGCATCCTCATCCAGGGAAATAATCTGTGGGTGCCGAAAGAAGGCACGACAGGCGATGCCATCAAGTATCAGAATTTGGCCCGTGACTTTGGCGTCGAACTTGGCGGATGGAGCTTTGGCGCGCAGTTTGGCGATTTGAATAACGATGGAACACTCGACCTGTATTTGACTAATGGTTATATCTCTCTCGACCGCAACCGTAGTTACTGGTACGACTTCTCCAAGGTCGCTGGAGGAAACAGCTCCATCATCGGCGATGCCAAGAACTGGCCGGCATTTGAAGGGCGCAGTTTATCGGGCTATCAAACCAAACGAGTCTGGCTCAATGACGGCGCTGGCAAGTTCATCGATGTTGCCCAGGCGGTTGGCGCCACCGATACTTACGACGGACGCTCCGTAGCGCTCGTCGATTTGTGGAATCGCGGTGTGCTCGACATTGTTGTTGCCAACCAGAACGGACCATTGCTGCTTTACAAGAACACGGTCGCGCCGGAGAACGAATGGATCGAATTCGAGTTGGAAGGAACCAGCTCAAATCACGGCGGGAGCAACCGCAGCGCGATCGGCGCCCAGGTGACGCTGTTTTGGAATGGTCAGCTGCAGGTGCAGGAAGTCTCTGGCGGCAGCGGTTTCGCCGCCGAGAACGACCGGCGACTGCATTTCGGCCTGGGCAGGAATCCGCACATTGAGAAGGCCGTCATTCGCTGGCCGTCGGGCAAGGTTCAAATCATCGACAAACCTGGCGCGAATCAGTTGCACAAGATGAAGGAGCCCGCATGAGCCAGCAGATGAGCGCGCCAGTTCTGCCCGCGCAGGCCCCGACCCAGAAGACGCCGCTGTTCAGCCTCGACAACCGCTACATCGCGCCCGCCTTTATTACGTGCATTCTGTTGGCTGGCCACTTATCGTTCGGCATTCTTGAGAGCTATCAGAAAACGCTGCTGGCCATCGTCACAAGTATCGGGCTCGAACTGGTGCTCGGGAGGATTTTCTTTCACAAATGGGTACATCCCGCCAGCGCTTATATCACGGGCATCAGCGTCGGCATTCTGGTTCGTTCGCCGGCCTTCTGGCCATACGTGCTGTGCAGTGCAATCTCCATCACGTCCAAATATGTATTGCGGGTGAAGGGCCGCCACATCTGGAACCCGTCGAACTTCGGCATTTCCGTGATGCTGTTTTTGGCTGCGGAGACCGTGGCCACACTGAGCATCCAATGGGGCAATTACCTCTTGCCTATGGTCGTGATCTGGGCGCTCGGCTCGGTGATTATCTGGCGGCTGCGGCGCTTTCACATCACTGGCATTTACGTCGCATCGTTCCTGGCCTTCGCATTCCTGCGAAGCTGGATGACCGGAAGCCCGTGGCAATCGGAGATTGCACCGATTACCGGCCCTATGTACCAACTGTTCATTTTCTTCATGATTACCGATCCGAAGACCACAGTTCGGTCTAAGCGAGGGCAATGTCTGGTCGTGTTTCTGGTGGCTGTGGTGGAAATGGTTCTGCGCCTGGATCAGATTGTCTACGCACCTTTTTACGCGCTGTTCGTGGTAGGGCCGACCGCTATGTTGATCGAGATCTGGATGGAGTCGCGCCGCGCGAGCGCTGCGGTGGCTCAGTGATCGTCGGTGAGAAAGACACTCGAGATCTGACCCTACGCCGAGCCGTCCGCTGCCTGCTGCTGGGCGCAATCTTCATGTCGGCGAGTTGCAAGCCTAAGGCATCAAGTGATCCGAAAACTGCTCCAGCGACCCAATCTCCCATACCATCCGCGCCTCAGCCCTCATCGCCAGAACCGGTTCCGATTGTGAAGCCTTCTCGTCCCTCCGGTCCCATCGAGTTCACGGACATCACTGCCCAGGCGGGCATTCACTTCAAACACAACAGTGGTGCTTTCGGGAAAAAGTATCTCCCGGAAACGATGGGTAGCGGCGTGTGCTTTCTCGATTACGACAATGACGGATGGCAGGATATTCTCCTGGTCAATTCCATGGACTGGCCAGGACATAAGTCCGGCAAATCCTTCCCCGCTCTCTATCACAATAATAGAGACGGGACATTTACCGATGTGACGCGGCAGGCCGGCCTGGCAGTGGAGATGTACGGGCTCGGTTGTGCCGTCGGCGACTATGACAACGACGGCTATGTCGATATCTACATCACCACCGTCGGGTCCAATCATCTTTTCCACAATCTTGGCAATGGCAAGTTTGCTGACGTAACCGCCAAGGCGGGAGTGGGCGATCCGGGATTCTCTGCGAGCGCGGTGTGGTTTGATTATGACAACGACGGGAAGCTGGATCTTTTCGTCGCCCACTACATCGACTGGTCCATTGAGACTGATCAATACTGTTCACTCGACAACAAGAACAAGTCTTACTGCACTCCGCAGAGGTATAAAGGGCAGAGCTCGACGCTCTTCCACAACAAGGGCGATGGAACCTTTGAGAATGTCACGCGACGCGCCGGCCTCTACGATCCCACGAGCAAGTCGCTTGGGATCGCGTTATTGGATTACGACAACGATGGCTGGTTGGATCTTTTCGTTTCCAACGACACCGAACCAAACAAGCTCTACCGCAACAATCACAACGGAACGTTCACGGATGTGGCAGTCGCGGCTGGCGTGGCTTACAGCGAAGCGGGCACGGTGCGCGCCGGGATGGGTACGGATGCAGCTGACTACGACAGTTCCGGTTGGCAGAGCCTGGTGATCGGCAACTTCACCAATGAAGGGATGGCGCTCTACCACAACGATGGCTCGGGGCTGTTTACAGATGAAGCGCCGGCCACAGGCATCAGCCGGATATCGACGAAGTCGCTGACGTTCGGGACTTTCTTTTTTGACTACGATCTCGACGGCCTGCCCGACATTCTCGCGGTCAACGGCCACGTCTCCGACGACATCAGCGTAGTGCAGCCCAACGTCAAGTATGCCCAAGCGCCGCATCTTTTCCACAATCTGGGCAGGAACAAGTTTGAAGAAGTAACCACAAAACTCGGCTCCGCGCTGCAACGTCCAATCGTGGGCCGTGGCGCGGCTTATGGAGATTTCGACAACGACGGAGATTTGGACTTATTGATTACCGCCAACAATGGTCCAGCGCGGTTGCTGCGCAACGACAACGGAAACCAGAACGACATGCTGCGCGTGAAGACCGTGGGCACACGATCGAACCGCGATGGCATCGGCGCCAAGGTCACGGTGAAGACAAACACAGGAAAGCGCCTGACTGCCATGGTGAAGACAGGTTCAAGCTATTTGTCCCAAAGCGAACTGCCGCTCACCTTCGGCCTGGGCAAGCCGGAAGGCGGCAAGACCGTGAGCCTGGAAATTGTTTGGCCTAGCGGCCAGAAAGATACAATCCCAGACGTCAAACCGAATCAGTTCATCACAGTGAAAGAAGGCAAAGGTGTTGCCTCGGCTCAGCCCGTTGTGTTTTCCAAGGCCGGCTCCCCACAGTCTTCGACGCCCTATGGTCCGCAAAATTTCCATCCGCCCCTGGTATTCGGTGACTCCGCAAGAAGTCATGAAAAGTAGTAGTCTCCCGCCTTAAACTTTTTGGCTAGTCCACGCAGGGAGTTGTAAAGAAATCACAAACGGTTAGACTCCCAGTAGAGCCCGTCTGCTCTCTCCCCCCTAGGGCGATCCCAGAGTAACCAGAAGAGCCAAATCTAAACTCGATTAGGCGAGAGCGGACTACGATTGCTTCGCAAAAAAGCACTCCCCACCCGGCATCCGAATCCTTTCTGAAGCTGGGTAGTGGGCTACTTTCTGGCGGCGGGAGCGATTTCGGGGACGGTCGAAAAGTAGCCCACTACCGCAAAATGATGCAGCTTGACTTAGGGCATATTCAAGGACGATACTTTGGGCGCTCTCACTCGTGAGTAAGAGGCGAGTTGCGAAACGTTTCGGCCAACCTGATCCTGAACAAGTGCAGTTGAAAGGCCAGCAAACGCTGGTGCTGTCGGCAGTGTAACTCGACGTCGAGGCGTGCGCGTTCTGAGCCTGGGGATGTAGTGTATGAAGCGCCGGCTTCCTTGCTTTACCTGGCTCCTGTATGCGTCGCTGCCTTGCCTGCTAGTAGTTCTGGCTTACTTCCCCATCGCGAAGATACTGGCGGCTTCGACTGTTCCCGTAGTCAATCTTAGCGGGTCGGCCAAGCCCTTTGTCAACGCGCAAAGTGTGCGCCCTCTGAAGCTGAGTTATACGGGTAAAGCTGATGCTGTGGCCGCACTGCAGGCTGGGGCAAAGCCTGTGTCGCTCACCTCGGCGGATTTCGATGACGACGGCGCTCCCGATCTGGTTGCCGGCTACAGCACAGCCAAAGGCGGCGTGATCACCCTGACCCGCGGCAACCCCGACGCTTTCGCCCCCAAAGATACCAGTTGGTACGCCAAGGCGGCGCAGGGCAACGTCCCGCCGACATTTCTGACTACAAGCACCGCGTTCTCTTTGGCTGGATCTCCCGATTTTCTGGCGGCCGCCGACTTCGATGGCGATGGCAACAAGGACCTGCTGGTCGGCACGCGGGGCGGAGGGCTTTATTTCCTAGCCGGAGATGGCCATGGCAATCTGGCTGCGCCCAGCCAAATCGCGCTGCCCGGGACGCTTTCCGCACTGGCAGTCAATAGTGCCGGGCATGTGGCGACTGGAGTGGAAAACCGGGGCATTGCGCAGTTACTGATTTTTGCTCCACAGTCGACCGGCGGGTTCTCGCAGCCGGTGGCGACCCGTTCGTTGTCCGCGCCAGCTACTTCGATGGAGTGGGGCCAGCTAGCCATTAACACTTCCGATCTTGCGGTGGCGGCGGGAAACAGCGTGGTTGTGTTCTACAGCGCGATCAACTCCGGTGCCCAGAGTGAAACCATTGACCTGCCGTTTCATGTGCAAGCGCTCACCATCGGCGACTTCATCTGGAACCGCGACGGCCGCATGCAGATCGCTGCGCTCGGCGACGATGGCGCTGTCCATATTCTGCAGCACGGAACACTGGACACGCGGCCTTTGACCAATGCCGACATTCCCGGGCGGCGCGCGCGCATGGCGGCGAAAGCATCGTCGCAGCCCGCTCAGGACCCGACCTCGCTGGGCGCGTGGTCCGACGTCAAACAGCTTGCTGGGGCAACCACTTCGACGGCGGGCGTGGCATCGCAGGCCATGCTGCAGGTTTCGCATATGGTGCCGGCTGCCACCTCGGGTTTGATGGTGCTGGACGGCGCGCAGAGGCAGGTCAGCATACTGAACACCTCGGTGGACACATTGGCCGGCACGTCTGCCAGCACATCGGCCGCGGCGGCGGGCGCGCAATCCATGGCGATTTCGGCGGCGCCGGTCGCGGCACACGCTTTGCCTCCAATGTTGAATGGCCGCCGCACCCTGGTCGTGCTGACTTCTTCCTCGTTGGCTCCGATTGCGATGGACTCGCCCCCCGACCCCACTTTTGACGTGACCTGGCAAAACGACGAAGACGATGTCAGCGCTTGCCTCCCCGCTGCCAACGGGGGTTCCGGGGCCACGACTGGCGCGGGAGCGGATAACCATCTCAGTTTGCGCGAGGCGATCTGCGAGGCCAACAACAGCGGCGGTGGAGCTGCCTATACCATCAACGTTCCGGCAGGAACCTATAACTTGAACTTGAGCACCGGGGGACTGCAAACCCCGCTCCCCTGTGTTTGTCCGAATGATTATTGGACAGGGGAGACCGGCGAGATTTACGTTGGCACCACCGCCGGTGAAACCTTCACCATTATGGGAATGGGGACGACGCCCGCGGACACTGTCATCAATCAAGAGGACGGTATCGATCGCATCTTCGAGGAGGATGTGAACGTCAAGGGCAACGTCCCGTTGACGATCGAGAATATGACTTTGAGCGGGGGAAATTGCGTCCACTACTTCGCCTTTCCCCCCGGGGATTGCAGCGAAGGCGGTGGAGCTGTGTTCGCCGGCGGCCTCGCCGGTGACGACCTCACCATTAAGAGCGTGGTGATGGAGAACAATACCGCCGGAGGACAATGCGTGGGGGGGTGCGGCACCGGCCCATATATCCTGACCGGCTATGGCGGCGCAGTGGCTTATGATGGCGGTACGTTTATGATCTCCGGTTCGACCTTCTCCACCAATAATGCCGTTGCTTCCGGGGTGGGAGGGGTGGGGAGTGGGGGAGCGGTTTATTTGGAAGAGGCCGACTTCGGATCGGGCAACCTGACGGTCACGAGTTCGACTTTCACTGGCAATACATCGGGGGTTGGGGGCGGTCTTGAACTTCAGGTAGCCCAGGGCGCTCTTGCCATGATCTCCGGCTCCACTTTCACAGGAAACAAGGCCCAGGAATCGGGCGGGGCAGGCGGCGCAATTCATGCCGACAACCCAAACCCAAATACGACATATACACTCACGGTTTCCGGTTCGCGCATCGTCGGTAACACCGCAACCAACGGATCGGGCTTTGCGGCGGAATCCGGGGCCGCCGGCACCGTTACCGACAACTGGTGGGGATGCAACCTCGGACCGGGCAATCCCAATTGCGACAAGGTTTACGCGGGCACGGCATCGACGGCGACTTTTAATCCCTGGCTGGTGCTCAGCATCGGCGCTTCGCCGACTGCGGTCAACACTAACGGCACCTCGACGTTGACTGCCGACCTTGCGCACAATTCGAACGGCGGGACCGGATCGAACGTTCCCGATGGCACGGACGTCACTTTTGCGCCCGGCACCTTAGGCAGTGTCAATCCGACTAGCACGACCTTCACGAGCGGAACGGCGACATCCACCTTCACGGCGGGAGCCACGAGCGGCATGACCAGCAGCACGGCCACGGTCGATAGCCAGACCGTGAGTTTGCCCGTCCCCATCACCATCAGTTCCGCATCCGCCACCCACTTTTCGGTTACGGCCTCGTCCCCGCAGGCCGCCGGCTCGGCGTTCAATTTCACGGTTACGGCGCTGGGCGCCGACAACACCACGGCTACGGGATACACGGGAACGGTGCAATTTTCGAGTACCGACCATGGGCCAGGGACGACACTGCCACCGAATTACATATTTACATCTGGCGCGGGTCTCGACAACGGCGTGCATACATTCTCCGCGACCTTGAAGACACCGGGGAACCAAACGATCACGGCCACGGACACCGTGACGTCTTCGATTACGGGCACATCGGGCACCATCGCAGTGCTGTCGCCGCCGACGATCAGCAAAGCCTTTGGCGCCTCTCAGATTGCGGTGGGCGGGACGACTACTCTGACCTTCACCCTCACCAATCCGTCGGCCAATACGGTGACACTCACCGGCGTAGCCTTTAGCGACACACTTAGCAGTGGACTTCAGGTCGCCACCTCGCCCGGCGTGGTCAACAATTGCAGTGGAACTTTTGCCATCTCAACCACCGCATCCACCACGACGCTTTACTTGAACGGCGGCAGTATCCCCGCCAGCGGTTCGTGCACAATCTCAATCAACGTCACCGGCACTGCCTCCGGCGTCGTCACCAACACGACGAGCGTCATCAGTTCGACAAACGGCGGGGCGGGCACCACCAGCAACACCGCGACGCTCCTCGTGGTTAGTCCACCCGCCATCGGCAAGAGCTTTTCGCCGACGACCATTCCGCTGAACGGTGTCTCGACTCTTAGCCTCACGCTCACGAATCCGAACGCGTCGGTTACTTTGACCGGCGTTAATTTCAGCGACAACTTCACGCCCGGGTCGGGGTTGCAGGTGGCCAACCCGGCCGGAATCGGGAGTACCTGCAGCGGGACCTGGAACGCTACGCCTGGCGATACAACCCTTAATTTTGGGGGAGGAACTCTGCCGGGTGGCAGTTCCTGCACGCTTACGGTCAACGTGACCGCGACCAGCGCCGGGATGATCAACAACTACGCCAACCCTCCCCAATCGAACGAGGGCGGAACCGGGGTGGCCAGCAACACCGCCACTCTCACCGTGATCGCGCCGCCATCGATCAGCAAGGCATTTGAATTGATGAGCCAGATCGCGGCGTCGCCATCTGGAGCGACCGAATCGGGGTCGACGGTGACGATCACGACGGTGAGTGCGCATGGCTTCCTGACCGGCCAGAGCGTGACGATTGCGGGCGTTGGAGTGGCCGGATACAACGGGCCATTCACGATCGCGAGCGTGCCGACGCCAACAACGTTCACGTATACGGACACGAATACTGGACTGGCGGCGTCGGGCGGTGGAACGGCGGCGGTGCCAATCACGACCATGCCGCTGAACGGCACGGCGACATTGGCATTTACCTTGACCAATTCGAATTCAGGCACGGCGCTAACCGGGATAGGCTTCACCGATGCATTGCCCGCGGGCCTGCAAGTGGCGACGCCGCCAAATGCCAGCGCGCCGTGCGGGACATTTGCGCCCAATGCGGGCGATACGACTTTAACTTTCTCCGGCGGAACCGTGGCAGCCAGCGGCACCTGCATTGTCTCCGTCAACATCACGGCAACAACGGCGGGAGTGAAGAACAACACGACGGGCAATGTGACCTCGAACGAGGGCGGCACGGGCAGCACCGCGTCGGCGAGTGTAACGGTCCTGTCGCCGCCGTCGATCAGTAAGGCCTTCGGCGCGGCGAACATCTCGCCGGGCGGGACTACTACGCTGACGTTCACCATCACCAATCCCAACGCGGCAAACCAGCTCACCGGCGTGAGCTTCACAGACTCCCTGCCCTCGGGTTTGGCGGTGGCTTCCACGCCGGGCGCGAGCACGAGCTGCGGCGGAACCTTCGCGCCGAACTCAGGCGATACGACTCTGACTTTCTCAGGCGGAACCATCGCGGACGCCGGCACATGCACTGTCTCAGTCAACGTCACGGCAACATCGCCGGGAGTGAAGAACAACACGACGGGCAATGTGACCTCGACCAACGGCGGCGCGGGCAACACGGGCTCGGCCAGCGTCACCGTGGCGATGCCGCCGAGCATCAGCAAAGCGTTTGGCGCAAGCAGCATTCCGCTGAACGGATCCACTTCACTCAGCTTCACCATCACGAATCCGAACAGCAGCATCGCTTTTACGGGGGTTGCGTTTACGGATACTTTGCCCCCAGGCCTGGTGGTGGCCACACCCAATTCACTGAGCAACACCTGCGGCGGAACACCCACCGCGGTGGCGGGCTCGGCGTCGGTGAGTTTATCCGCGGGTACGCTCGCGGATAGCGCGTCGTGCACGGTCTCGGTGAACGTCACGGGTACGAACGCGGGGGTGGAGAATAATAGTGTGACGGTCACTTCGACGACCGCCGGGACGGGAAACACCGCGACGGCCTCCATCACGGTAGTGGCGCCGCCGGCGATCGGCAAGGCGTTCGGCGCGGCCAGCATTGCGCTGGGCGGCTCGACCTCGCTGAGCTTCACCATCACGAACAGCAACACCACGACCACGCTGACTGGGATCGGGTTCAGCGACACGCTGCCCGCGGGTTTGGTAGTCTCCACGCCCAACGGAGAGACAGGTGTTTGCGGGAGCGGAACCATTACGGCCACGGCGGGCACCGGCACGATCAGCCTGTCGGGCGCAACCTTGGCATCGAGCGGCTCCTGCACCTTCAGCGTCAACGTGACCGGCATCGTGGCGGGCACCCAGAACAACACCACCGGAAATGTGACCTCGACTGAAGGCGGCACGGGCACCACCGGCACGGCCAGCATCACGGTGGTGGCGCCGCCGTCGATTGCCAAAGCCTTTGGCGCAGCGAGCGTCGCGCTGAACGGCACCACCTCGTTGACCTTCACCATTACCAATCCGACGGCCAACACGGTGACAGAGTCGGGTGTGGCATTTACCGACACACTGCCATCGGGACTAGTAGTAGCGACGCCAAACGGACTGACGGGCAGCTGCGGTGGGGGAAGTATAACGGCCACGGCGGGCACCGGCGTGATCAGCCTGTCGGGCGCAACTTTGGCGGCCAGTGGCTCCTGCACTTTCAGCGTGAACGTAACCGGTACAACCGCAGGTACCAAGAACAACAGTGTGACGGTTTCCTCGACGAACGGCGGGACGGGGAACACCGCGATGGCATCGATCGCGGTGGCGATGCCGCCGAGCATCGGCAAAGCCTTTGGCGTGGCCGGCATTCCGCTCAACGGCTCGACCAGTCTCACCTTCACCATTACGAATCCGAACTCCAATGTCGCGCTGGCGGGAGTCGCGTTTACCGACTCGTTGCCGGCAGGCCTGGCAGTTGCGACGCCCAACGGACTGAGCAGTACCTGCGGCGGAACAGCCACCGCAGTTGCTGGGTCGGGGTCGGTGAGTCTGTCCGCGGGTGCGCTCGCGGATAGCGCGTCGTGCACGGTCTCGGTGAACGTCACGGGTACGAGCGCGGGGGTGGAGAATAATAGTGTGACGGTCACTTCGACGACGGCCGGGACGGGAAACACCGCGACGGCCTCCATCACGGTAGTGGCGCCGCCGGCGATCGGCAAGGTATTTGGCGCGGCCAGCATTGCGCTGGGCGGCTCGACCTCGCTGAGCTTCACCATCACGAACACAAACACCACGACCACGCTGAGTGGGATCGGTTTCAGCGACACGCTGCCCGCGGGGCTGGTGATCTCCACGCCCAACGGAGAGACAGGCGTTTGCGGGAGCGGAACCATTACGGCCACGGCGGGCACCGGCACGATCAGCCTGTCGGGCGCAACTTTGGCATCGAGCGGCTCCTGCACGTTCAGCGTGAACGTGACCGGCACCACGGCCGGCGCCAAGACCAACACCACCGGAAACGTCACCTCGGTCCAGGGCGGCACCGGCGGGACGGCTATGGCCAGCATCGCAGTCGTAGCGCCGCCGACCATCAGCAAGGCGTTCTCACCCTCGACGATTCTGCCGGGCGGGAGCACGACTCTGACCTTCACCCTCACCAATCCGTCGGCGAACACCGTGGCCGAGGCGGGCGTTGCCTTTACGGACACGTTGCCCGCGGGGTTAGTGGTGGCATCGCCAAACGGGTTGACGAACACCTGCGGTGGCGTGGTTACAGCTACAGCGGGAACTACGAGCATCAGCCTGGCGGGCGGAAGTATCTCGACCAACACCAACTGCACGATCGCGGTGAACATCACCGCCACTACCAACGGGGTCAAGACCAACATCACCGGCC